>BNJU01003280.1_pt1 | contig 525543 bp, 697 predicted proteins | sample 8539281 | NCBI WGS metagenome assembly BNJU01 (sample SAMD00202456, study PRJDB9452) | human saliva metagenome | isolation source: human saliva | place: Japan
CTTTCGAACCGGTGTTCCCAGCCGCCAGCTGCCGGACAAGGCCATCGACACCGTCGACGAAGCCGCCTCCGCCTGCGCATGGAGCTGGATTCCTCGCCGGAGGATCGACGCCGCTTCAGCGCCAGGTGGACCTGAAGATGGAGGCTACACCTCTCGTCGAACCGACGGAGACGGGCGCCGCGGCCGCCGAACGCCTCGACAAACTCCGTGCCGAGCTCGCTGGCGAGCAAGTCCGGGCGGCTCACTCGCCGCTCTCAGCGCGCGGTGGGGTCCGAGGCGGGGCGTAACCCGCGTCGGCGAGCTGAGGGTCAGCGGGCTCGAGCAGACTGCGCACCGACCTCGAGCCGGGCCGTCCGCGAGGGCCGCTGCGAGGAGGCTGGGCGTCTCAGAACGGATCGACGATCGAGGCTGCCCGGAGATCGCACCGGCCGAGGGCGGCTGAGGCCGCTGGGGCGGACGCTTGGAGCCGATGATCGCCGGGCGCGGACGCCGACGAGATCGCCAGTCGTCTCCCTCGTGGACAGGGTGCCCGTGGGCGCCTGCTGGGGCGGGCAAACTGCAGATGGGAGGAGGTCATCGGCAGGCGGCTCATCCAGCAGGCCGCTGCCGTGGCCGCTAACCGATGCGGTGCGCCGCTCGCGGGCGGGCATCTCCGATCCCAACCGCCCGCTTTCAGCTTTCCTTCACCAGTATGGGCACGGGCGTGGGCAAGACGAATGGCGAAGTCGTTGGCGGGTTCGCATGTTCGACGACGACCGCGCGATCGTGCGCATCGACATGTCCGAGAGTACAGTGAGAAGCACTCTGTCTCGCGCCTGGTGGGTGCCCTCCCGGATACGTGGGATGCGAGGAAGGCGGCCAGCTCGCAGACCGTGCGCCCATGCCGCGTACTCGGTAGTCCTGCTCGACGAGGTCGAGAGAGGCCAACCCGGACACGTCTTCGACATCCTGCTCCGGGTGGCGACGACGGCCGCCTGACCGACGGCCGGGGCACGGTGGTTCAAGAACACGATCCTCATCCTCGTCGAACCTCGGCTCGCAGGCGCTCATGGACCCCGTGGCCGGCGAAGCCGGGCAGGAAGACCAAATCATGCAGGCCAAATCGCGGGCATTCAGAAGCCGGGTTCCTCAACAGGCTCGACGACATCATCGTCTTCGATCCGCTCTCACTGGGCAGATCGGGCAGATCGTCGACCTTCAGGTCGCGCAAGGTCGCCCGCGCGGCTCGCCCTCCCGCCGCATCGCGCTCGACGTGACGTCAGGCACCCGCATTTATCTGGCGGTGGAGGCTGACCCGCCTACGGCGCGCCCGCTGGCATCTCATCCAGCGGATCAGCTGACCAGCTGGCCCGCATGCTCTATCGGCCGAGGTGCGACGGCGACACCGTTACGGCCGACGCCGCTCTGATAAAACAAAGGCGACGCCGACCGTCGGTGGCTGATCGCCAGGCAGCCGCACTATCGGGCGATTGCTGCGTCGTCCAGTGCTGAAAGGATGTGGGCGGCCGGTTGTGGCCGCCCACATCGCAGCGAACAGCTGTTTCCCGATCCCCGTTTTCAACGGAAAGGGAAAACTGCGAATGCCAGCCGAATCCGATTAATGCCTTTATGCACGCTCACAGCACTATGCTTGCATGCATTAAGCTCATAAAGTTTCTCGCAAGGGGTGAACTATGGGCGAAATTCACATTGTGGAAGGGATTTGGAGTCCTTCTCGCTAAGACGGTGGGGATATTCCAGGGGAACGGTTGCGAATTCAGTGGACAGCGAAACATCCTTGCGTGAAGCGACGTTGGGCATGCCTGGATCGGATTCGAGCGTATGCGGCGGCTGCAGGGCGGCTGTCAACGAGGGAATGCAAGAAGGCGTCTGCAGGGTTCAAAAGTTCAAGGGAGAACATGCTGGCCGCTGCGGCCGATATTCACCAGGCAGAGGATGACACGGCGGCGGCGTGGGCGTCTGTCGCAGGATGTTCCGGCTGGAGGCCGGCACCGGCGTGCCGGGGTGGATCAGCGCGGTGGGCGTCTCAGTTCATGGCGGGGTGATCCGGTGATGGGGTTGTCGTGGTCGGATGTCAAGGATTGGGTAGTCTATCTGGAGGTGGCTGAGCGGCTGCGCTGGGCAGGCTAGAAAGTAGCAAGCTTCGGGGCGTCCACGCTGAGGGTGGCGATAAACCGGCTTCCTCGGGTGCGGGGTGGGCCATTCGGGCCTCGTTGCGCAGGAAGCTGGCGGCGATCGACGATATTAATGTGAACAAGTTGTCGGAGTTGATTGATGGCCACCTCGCGGAGGGCGTTGTAGCGGCGGGGTTGTGATCTGTTCAGACCAAGATTCTGGAGTGCGAACAGCGGTACGCTGGACACTGACTGCGCATCCGCAAGGTTGAGGCGTGGAATCGCAGCCGGGCAAGGATGCCGGTGAGTGATGATGAGAAGAAGCTGGCCCGGCAGGTCTCAGGGTCCTGACCTATGCCAGGGGCGGTGGATCGCCGGGCCGGTGGCGATGAACCGGTATGCGTCTCTGAGACGCATAAGTCAGCCAGTCGGGTGTGTATATGGCATTTCCCTCAGGCGGGTGGTCGGCCACGGGGTGGCCCGTGTGGTGGAAGGCGTTGTCTGCGGCGGAAGCAGGATCCTGATCACCATCCGGAGATGATCGGCAATCTCAGCGGGTGTGGCCTCCGCGGCCAGGCCGCATCCTGTGTGCCGCAGAAATTTCGCAGCTGAGCGAAAGTTCAAGCGTGCAGCGCAACATTCAAAATGAACCCGAGTGAATACTATCACGTCGTCCCGTGTTCCTAAATCGAAAGTAGCTGTTAACAGCGAACTAGAATGGGAAGAAAAGACTCGCTGACCTTAAGCTATTCCGCAGTACTTTAGAAAGAAAATGACCAAATTGAGAGAAAGTAAACCCCATACACCTAGGCGTGGTCTTGTTTACATGGATTGATTCGAAGGACGACCGCGTCAGGTCGCCATATCGACTGACGTCGACCATGCCAAACATGTCAGCACCATCCTGCCTGGCATGAATAATGTTCCCTTCCGAGGACGCAGACCACCATGTGAAGAATGCCGAGCTGGTTCATATGCGGCATGCGGATAATGCCCATATTTCACAGGATCAGAGTGGCGACGATTGCGTGGATGTATAATGATACGCCGCAGGTGGTGAATTGATGTCCTCGAAGTATGCGACGAAGGCATCACATGAGATCCAGGTCGGCTCTGGAGAATGCACGCCTTTCGTCATACAAACGGTATTGAACGTGCGCACACTTCCCTCTTGGGGCATTCCTATGGGTCGACGGCAGCGGAAGTAAGGTCATAAAATGATGCAAAGGGATTCTCGACGATTTGGTGATGGCATGGATCGCCGGGCGCGGGCGCTCTGTGATCTTAGAATATATGGTTTAGATCACGGTGGGCCTGTGTTTCAGGAATTAGAGTCTGATGATTACTGCAGTTAAGGGTAAAAGGGAACTCTTAATAGTAAATTCGGTAATAATCCAATGTTTATGCCGGGTGTCAAACATCTTGCGAATAATTCAGAGATCGTTTATTTTTATTCCTTGGAAAATGTTCGACCGGCAGCACGTTGGGTATCTTGAAGGGTACAGGTTCCTTAGAAGATATTTCCCGAGTTGTCACAAATGTTCCGGTGAAAGGAGAGAAATGATGAGATTTCGTTATCGCATATGTACTATATCCCATATATTGTTCTTGTATCGTGTTTATCTATGAAAGAAGAAGGAAAAACTTATAAGCATTTACTGGGATATGGTTCGAAGGCTTTTGAGAAGCAGCGGCAGACTAAGGAAAAAACGCCGACGCGATACCAGCCCATGATCAAAAGTTTCTGGTGCGCATTTCCCAGGCTAAGCGCGGGGAATTCATCTTTGATGGAACAGTCAGATCGTCGGTGCGGGGAAGGGAGAATGATGGTTATGATTGTTGGGTCAAATATATCTGGAAAGCCTTCGATTACTTGAAGTGGCTAGGTATGATCAAAGCCGATGACAAATACCTTGTTCCTGCAGGTTTCTCGAAAAACTCAGCGCAACACGAGAATGGAGATGTTAGATTCTTTTGGATATGAACAAAAGGACAGTGGGTATGTACTGCGATGGTATCGCCGAAAGCACACTGGGATATATGCTACCATCTCGGGATGCCGTCCAAGCGACGGAAGCGCGACACCGTCATGAGTCAACATACGGGAGGCTACTGGCCTAGTTCTAGCAGCTATAAAACATTGAATTCAATGATAGGTCAATTAAGTGACTTAAAGAGTTTCAGTGAAAGGAAACAATGGAAGTTTGGCAGAAAATACTCGAATTACTTTATATGTTTGATTGATTATTTATTTCATGTTCTTCCACGATATCGAAACGAAAACATAGACAAATTTAGGGATGGAACCAAGAATTGAGAAAGCGGCAAACTATTGAGAGAATATAAACGAAATACGCTACGTATTGAAAAGTTTCTAACTAAACTATCGCTCGAAACTGGCGCAGGAGAGTTGGCCCTGATGAGGAAAGCGCGACTACGATGAAACGTGCCGGAGAAAATAAGAAGGACTGTTTGAGCGCTTAAATATAAAAGGTCGTTCAGTTGGTGTGATGAGGTGTATTAAATATGGTAGCCTGAGTGTTTTGATGCCTGCAGGTCTAAAGAACGGGCTATTGGACGGAAGCCCACGATAATGGTGACGTGTACTCTGTGGCTCATCGTAAAAGATGGAGTATGTCTCACCTACGGTTTCTCCACGCAGGACTGGATTTAGATTTCTATGTTCTGGATGCCGTCTGCGGCCTGAGCGGGACTACGACGTTTCGCTTCCTGACTCTCCACTCCTAAGAAAACATGGTCCGGATACGAGACAACAGCTCACTCTGGCACTGATGAAGAATAGAAGATTGGGCGTGCGATACGTCTTTGCTGGGGCATTCCTATAAGTGACGGCGGGTGGGTCGCCAAACTGATCCTGAGGGGCGTTCTCGATAATCTGGTGTATGCAGTTCTCGGGCTCGGGGTGAAGGATGCGAGGGTACAATCTGGACCAGGGGCGGGCGTATGTGTCAGGTGTGAACGCAATTGCTTAGCGAACACCAATGACACCCGTGCAGGATCCAGGCGATGGGACCCAACCGGCGGGACCCGATGAAGATGAAGGGGATCAAGCATCTGGCCAACCCGACAACGACTCCCGATCATCAAAGTTTGCGTTTCAAATTCAGGCGTCTCGTTACGCGGTTAAAGGGGACGACGACGGATCGCTGCGCCCGTCACTCAATTACCTGGAAGAAATTTTTCAAATCCCCTGGGAGGACATCTCCGGAGTCGTCGTCAACGTTCGGTGAAAGGAGAAATAATGAAACTTAAATATTATGTAAGTATATATTAATCGTGTGTGTTTTGTAGTGGCTTCATGTTTAGCTACAACACACGATGATCTATAAAATTTGGTGATGGCTCAGGTTTCAGTAGACAATCTATTAGGTCAATACTTTGAAACGCAACTTTGCACGTTACCTATAATTGAAAAGATTTTGTCTGGAGATTTTGTTCTCGAGGCTGGTGCAGGTAGCTTTATTTTTCGATGGAGCAATAGAGGGCGTCCTTGCCGGTGAAAAATCGTGCTGGATGCGATTATTGGAGTCTGCGAATATGTTCAGTAGAAAGCCTATTGATGTAAATAAAGAAGAAGTTATTGAAATAGGTAATAGACTTCTCTTATTCCTGCGGGTTTTCCAAAAAGACTGAACATCGATATATGAAAATGGCGATGTCTCACTATTGTAGCTATTTAGTAAATAAGATGGAGGCTATGTGTCTGCAATGTGCTCCCAAAACCCATATTGAATTTCATACTTATATTTCAGGATGTCGTCCAAGCGACGGAGGCGCGACACCCTCCCCAGCCCTACGCCCTACAGGAAAGCTCACCCGACGCGGATTCGCCCTATAAAACAGCCGATCCCTATGCTTTTGGTACATCAAAGCGAAAGTAGTTCACTGCTGGCATGTTGCTTGGAAAAAGCGATGCGTAGGTTTACATCGCTCTCGCATAGCGTCCGTCAGCGCGCCGGCCAGGCCTGGGCGTGCTCGCCCGAACGATGGTCGGCTGCGAGGAGTGCCCCGGTGCGCCCGGCGCCGGATCGACCACAGGAACGATCCCGCCTGCGGGGTGCGAGGCGCGGCGAAATCGAAAACGACGGTCGGTGCGGAGCCTTGTGGTCTCGGATCTCACGCCCGAGCCCCACGCATTGTCCCTCTGCCGTCCGTAACCGGGAAGAATCCCGCGATCCCGAGACTGCGGTGATGTGGCCTCGGCGTGGAGGGTCGGCTGAAATCCAGAAGTCGGGCGAGGCTCCCCGCCCAGAGGCGAGGAGGTCGCGAGACAAACCCTTCCCCCGAATGCGCACCCGGAGCCCGGAATCGCAGCCGCCGAGCAGTCTGAGAGGATCAGCACGGTTTCCTCCATCCACTCCTGAATGCCTCCTGTCGCCGCCTCGATGCGCTCGCCCAGAACTTCGAGACCCGAGATTCGAGTACACCAGCGTCGCCCCGGCGGCAGATGGCCGCGCCGCCTTCGAAACGTGCAGCCCGAGGCGTGTGTAGCAGATGGCGGTTACCGTCGAACCGGGCGGCCCGGCCGGGTCTTCGAGCGAAATGAGACGGCGCTCACCGCGACCAGCGCTGACAGCGCCGCACCCGCCTTCGTCACCGGCCAGCGGGAAAACGGCGTCAGGATCTCGCAGGACGCGATGATCGAATCGGCGTCCGCTACGCCGAGGCGATGCGGAGAAACCGCCGAAACTGTGCGGAGGGGACGGCGGGGATGCCGTGCGCATTTGAGGGGCGCCGTGCACAGCGCCGCGCAGGATCCCCGCTGGGGAACCGGAGACCGGGGCGAAGGCTTTGCTGCGGGGAGGACGCGTCGGTGGAAAGCTCACCGGCTCAGTCTGCCATGTCGAACCGACGGACGGAAGACGCTAGGCCCGCATATCGTGCCGGGAGGGATACCCGAAGCCAGCGACAGCGCAGCCGTGACCTCGCGCGTCCTGCCGCTGTGAAAGTCGCCTACGGGTCGGTTCAGCTATCCACTCGAAGGGCTCCCGTGACTACAGCGTGCGCACGATCAGGGTGGCTGACCGACATGGACGGTGTCCTCATCCACGAGGAGAAGGCTCTGCCAGGTGCCCCGGAGTTCATCGACACGCTTCGCGAACGCGAACTCTCCTTCCTCGTTCTGACGAACAATTCGATCTTCACCCAGCGTGATCTCGCCGCACGCTTGAGTCCTCCGGGATCTCCGTGCCCGAAGACAACATCTGGACCTCGGCTCTGGCCACGGCCAGCTTCCTCGCCACGCAATCGGATTCCCGCCGCGCCTACGTGGTCGGCGAAGCGGGATTGACCACTGCGCTGTACGAAGTGGGCTTCGTGATGACAAACATCAAACCCGACTTCGTTGTGCTGGGCGAGACCAGGACCTACAGCATCGACGCTCTCACCCAGGCCATCCGCGATCGAGCGAGGAGCGCGCTTCATCGCCACGAACTGACGTGACCGGCCCTCAGCCGAAGGGCCGATCCCGGCCACCGGCGCGGTGGCGGCGGTGATCACCGCCGCCACAGGCCAAAGTCCCCCTACTACGTCAGGGAAGCGGGAACCCCGATCATGTGCTGCGCAACGAGCAACAGATCGACGCGCATTCGAAGAGACCGCTTTGATCGGCGACCGCGGACGACCGACATGCTCGCCGGCATGGAGGCGGGTCTGCAGACCCACCTCGTCCTAGCGGATCGACCGCCCGCGACGACATCGGGAAGTTCGCCTTCCGCCCCGACTACGTGCACGAGGGATCGGGGCTCCTCGACCTCATATAGCCGACACAGCGAAGCGAATCCGCGCTCCCGGCCCGGCGTTCGCGACGCTGCACGCGCAGAGCCCGACAGGCACACTGCAGGGCTCGCACAATACTCTTCGCACAGCGCCTTTGGAGTCGGAACGGCGAAGCTGAGTCGGGGTGCGCAGGACCGGAGTCCATTTGGGGGCGGCACCCCATGTCGAGAGGCACTCGGGTTAGCGCCAGGCTTCGAGCGGCTGGATCGGGCTCTTTCCGGCGAAATCTCAGGTCGCGCAGGGTTGCGTGCGGCTGCAGGAGCCTCCGGGCACGTGGGTTACGCGGTTACAGGAATGCAGCGCCCCACGAGGCTCACGTCGTCGCCGAGCTGCGCTGGGACGACGATCCCGCGGGTTGGCAGGCTGAGCGCCTCCCGGGCGACGCATTCCGCAGGCGCGGGATATCACTGCGGATGTGCGGTGGCTACGCCGCCGCCGATCACGATGAGCTCGGGATTGAACGCGTTGGCCATGTCGACGCAGGCTGAAACGACCGCCGTGCGGCCGATTCGAGCACCAGCCGGGCGGCGTATCGCCCGCGCGGCCACTCGTCGACGTCCTTGCCGGTCGGGGCCCGCCCGACGCCAGGATCTCATGCAGCGGACCGCCTTCTTCCGCCAGGTCGCCCGCCCGCCGGGCGATCGCGAAGCCCGGGCTATGGCCTCAGGCATCGCGCCGCCCGCAGCCGCAGGAGGACCGACCCGGTCGACGCTGATGTGCGCGATCTCCCCGGCGACGCCGTCGACGCCGGAGCAGGCGCCCGTCAGCATGACGGCGCCGCCGACACCAGTCGAGACCGTCATGTAGACGAGTTGCTACCCGCGCGCAGCGCCGGCGTGCTCTCCCAACGCCGCGACGTTGAGTGTCGCGATCGACTCGCACGTCAGGCCGGTCGAGCGCGCCAGGTCACGCCCAGGTCCAGGCCCGCCAGGTTGGAATCGGTGTTCGGAGGGGTGAAAGACCGGCCGTCGCCGGGTCGACGGGCCCGTGACGCTCACGCCGAGACGGGCGCCGTCGAGCGGACCCGTCGAGGGCTGGGTCCGCCCGCCGACGGCGCCGACCTCACCAGCGCCTGCAGGCGAGCGTCGATGATGCCGCGTCCCTCCTGCCCGCTTTGGGCATGGGGCGCCGGCTCCGAAAACTCGAGCGCCCCGCGAAGGCGGGCGGCGCGGATCAGGTTCCTCCGATGTCGAGGGCGAAGACGGCTCCGGCGTTCGAATCGGGGATCCGTCTATCGGTTTCGTCGTCGCGGGAGGCGGGGGCGACAGACCGCGTTGCAGCGCCGTTGTCGGTGTTCGCTGGGTGTTGACAGCCGGTGAAAGGTTCTAATTAAGTATAACATTATAATGAATCCGAGGAACACGAGGAGGTGTGCGGAATGGGCGGCGAACGCGATGGCGAGACCGGCGGACCCTCACGGGCCGGCGTCTCGGCAGCACGATTCGCTGATCAGCGAGATGCATCCGCCGATTCCTCCGGCAGGAGCCGTCGCGAGCGGCGAGTCACGCGGGCGTTCCGCGCACGGGCTTCGGGCGACGGGCCGGGCATCAGCTCGTCCGCGGCGTTCCCCTGTACCACCAGAGCTTACAACGCGCTTCGTCGTGAAATCGACTCCGGGCCGTTGGGAGCGAGTGACAAACTCCCCACGGGCGCGAGCTCGGTGAGTCCTTCGGGTGCAGCCTCGTGACGGTGCGTCGCGCACTGGACGGACTCGTACGCGAGGTATCGTCAGGACCCGCGGCGCACGTTCGTCCGCGAACGGGCGATCGAGCGCGAGCTGGCCGACCTGACGAGCTTCACCGCCGAATGGCCCTGGAAAGGGGCTGACGCCGCCGGACAGGAGACGCTCTCGACCGAGATCGTCGAGATCGACGCCTTCGACCGCCGAACGTCTCGGCATCGAACTCGGGCTCCGGTCTACTCGATCGAGCGCCTTCGCATCGTCGAGGGACGAGCCGCTCCTTCTGAGCACGTCTTCGTCTGAGCACTTCTTCCAGGACTGCTGTCCATCGATCAACACGACGTCGCTCTACGCCCACCTGTCGGGCGGTGCAGGTCGATCTGGTCGGCGGTCACGAGACGGCGAGCCCGCGCTCTGCGCGACCGCAAAGCGGCTCCTCAAGCGGGATCGCGGTGAGCCGGTCCTCCTGCTCAGCTCGTCTCGTCAGCGCCGACGGCGGCCGATCGAATACTGGGAACAGTGGTCAAAGGCAGCCGAGGCCAAGTACCCACATCGACGTTTCCGTCCCAGAACCGAGTAGGCGGGACATCCTCACCACACAATCCTTTTCTCCCACGAAACAACCCCTCGCATCGGGTGACCATGAAACACAGCACACACAGAAAAATTCGCGACCTTGGGCCTCGCGCGCGGCCAGCTGCGTGGGCTCAGTCGAGCCTGGCGTCTGCTCGTCGGACGGCAGGACTCCAGCGCGTCGAAGAAGATCGTCGTCTGGGACTACTACGGTTCCAGCGCACCCCGATCAAGCCGGCCCTGGAGCGGTATAGAAGGCCCACCGGACGTCAAGGTGAGCTACCAGGAGTACGACTACGACACCTTCCAGGACAAGCTGAACGTCGCCGGCATCTCCGGGTTGGGGCCGGACCTGGCCACCATCGACATGGCGTGGGTTCCGACCTACGCCTCTCAGGGCGTGCTCTCGACATCTCCGAGATCTCGAAGAACAAGCTCAACGGCAAGTCGATCGACAGCCAGTACTCCAAAGGCGCCTGAAGGCCGCGACTGCGAGGGCCATAGTGGTCCTCAGCTACGACTTCGACGTCTACCGCTCTACTACCGCGCCGACATCCTCAAGGCGAAGGGTCTGGAAGTCCCCAAGACGTGGGAGGATCTGCTCAAGGTCTCAAAGGCGATGGCCCAGGACACCAACGGCGACGGCAAGGTCGACAAGTACGGATTCCAGGTCCGGCCCGACACCTTCCAGTATTCGCAGTTCCTCTTCCAGAACGGCGGCTCGATCGTCGACAAGTCGGGTAAAGAAGGCCGCGTTCTCCTCCGGCCGAGCGTCGAGGCTCTAAAAGTACATGCAGGACCTCATGAAGAACGGCGGAGTCATGTGGGACCCTCTCAGGGTGATTCCACCGGGCTCCCAGGCATAGCCGACGAGCGCATCGGAATGTTCCTCAACGGCCTACCTGATGGGGTCCTCAAGACGGGTGTGCCGAACCAGGCCGGCAAGTGGGCCCGTGGCTGCTCCCTTCGCCAGAAACAGGGCAGCTACCTCGGCGGAGCCGCGCTCGCCATTCCACAGGCGCCAAGAACACGAGACGGGGCGTGGGACCTCATGCAGTTCCTGCTCAAGCCCGAGCAGCAGGGAGCTCGATGTACCACGAGGCCGGAGCGGCTCCCGCCACGACAGCCCGCGCTCAAAGTCGAAGACTCTGTGCCGCCCCGACTCCTTCTTCTACCAGAATCAGGCGCCCTTCTCGATATTCGAGGAGGCTCGAACAGCCACTGCTACGTCTCCCGGCTGGCCGGGAGATCGACAGGCGATGACGGACGCCGTCGGCGGCGCTGCGCGACAGACGCGAACAGGCGAAGGACGCCGCCAAGACGTCCGACAAGGCGCTCCAAAAATAAGGCTCTCGTGAGATGAAATCCTCTGATAATGAGGCAGGCGGCCGCGGTCTCCAAAACAGAACACCCCCGCCCGGGACGCGGCCAGCCCACACGACGCGCACGCGGGCTGATCGACCCGTACCAGGACGGGCAGGGCGGAGAAAGCCCAGGTCAGTGGCGCGGTCCCCGAACCCAGCGGCGAAGAGCTCCGGACCCAGCAGGCCTGCGCGCGGGCCGCCAGGCGAAAGCCAGGCCGCCGGCCCGCGGTTCGCGGCGGGCTCAGGATCGTGCAGGGCGGCCCTGGTGGCGCCCGCCCTCATCCTGACGACCGATCTTCTTCTTCATCCGATGGTCCTCTCCACTGGGTGGGGCTTCACGAGTACAACAGCAACCGCCGCCCCAGTACGTCGGATTGAAGAGCGCGCCGACCTGATGAGCGACCCGACATTCAGGCGGCGGCCAGCAACCGCCGTCTTCGCGATCGTCACCATGACGATCGGGCCGTTCCTCGGACTCGTCTCGGCCCTCCTGCTCAACAGGGCCGTGCCTTCCAGGCGTTCTTCCGGTCGGCCTTCTTCCCTGCCCGCGACCATGTCGCTCGTAGTCGTGGCGTCGATGTGGAAGATGATCCTCAACGACGCGGGCCTCTCAACAAGTTCCTGGGTTCTTCGGGATCCCCGGCCCACGACTGGCTCGCTGAAACCCCTCGACGTCCCTCATGTCGGTCTCCGCTGAGCATCTGGCAGGGCTTCGGCTTCAGACGGTGATCTTCCTCGCCGCGCTCAGGCATCCCGCCAGGCTACGAGGCGGCGGCCGTCGACGGCGCCGGACCTGCGCACCTTCATGGCGGTCACGCTTCCGGCCCTTCGCCCCACATCGCTTCGTCTACGTCATGGGGACCATCAGGGCGCAGGTCTTCGACCAGATCTACGTCATGACCCAGGGCGGGCCGACGTCGTCGACGACGACCCTGGTGTACTACATCGTCGAACGCTTCCATTCCTTCGACTTGAGGAGGCATCGGCGGCCGCCTACGCTGCTGGCCGCTTCCACGCAGCCATCGCCTCGGCGATCAGATGAAGATTGAAGGAGGGCGCGTGGCCATGCGTCTGACGCTCGCTCGCCGTCCGCGAAGGGACGGGGCCGTAGCCGCCTCCATCAGCGGGTCGAAGCCCGCGAGGCCGCGTGTGCGGCGAGGCGGGCACTACGAGCCCGCGGGAGACGGCACCAGGTGCTCCTGCGGCGCTGGTGGTCTTCCAGCCTGGCCATGGCCGTCCACGTGGCTGTGGACGCTCAACTCGTCGTTCAAGCGGCCGAGGGACGTCTTCGACGGCCCCGACAAAGCGCTCCGCCCGACCCGGCGACGCTGCGAGCTTCTAACCGGATCTTCTCGAGGCCCTTCAGGAGTACCGCTCGGCTCGTCATCGTCTCCTGAGCATCGTCATCCTCAACGTCGTCTTGGACTCCTGCGCGTCGCCTTCGCTCAGCTGGCGCTTCACGCAGGTCGCTGATCTTCGGAGGGCGCTCATGGTGACGATGATGAGTCCTATGCAGGTCAACCTGAGTCCGTACCGGATCATGGTCTGGCTCCACCCAACATCCCTTCTGGGGTTGGACACGCTGTCGGGGATCATCGCGCCCGGGGCAGTACAGGTCTTCGGCATCTTCCTCATGACGCAGTTCTTCGCGTCCATTCCCGACAGCATGCTCGAAGCCGCCCAGCTGGACGGGGCGAGCGAGTTTCACCATCGCGGGTGGTCCTGCGCTGGCGGCTGCCAGGGGATCGCCACGCTGACGATCTTCACCTTCCTCCAGCGCCTGAGACGACGGCCTGTGGCCCATGCTCGTCTCTCCAGCTCGCAGGTCCACCGCGCACGCTGCCGGTGGGCCTGGCCCCTGCTGGCCCGGAAGAACACACAGTCGAGGTGGCCGGGGACGATGGCCAGGAGCCACCGTCGTCACGGCGGCCCGCACCAATGGTGCTCGTCTTCCTCGTGCGGCATCGCAAATTCGTCGAAGGCCTCACGGCCGGATCGACGAGGATAAATTCAGCGGTGTCCGCGACAGTCCCGGCGACTCCGCAGGAGACGCGACATCTTCCTGAGAGATATGCGAATCGCCCGACTTTCCCTTCTCCCGATTCAATGAGGCGCTGGCGGCGGGCAGCGCCCTGGCCGGGATCCGCTCCACCCTGGAAGGCCGCTGGTGGCGCTTTCACACGGGGATGGGAAGCTCCGCCGACGCGGTCACCGGCCTGTGCCAGCATCCTCGGACGCCGCATGGAATGGGACTGCCCGAACACATCCACCGCCGCGAGCTCCTGCACTACGCGCTGGACGCACCACCGGGCGGCGCCGCCAGCGTCAGTCCGCCGTCGGCGGGTCAGTCGCGAGCATCAGAAGCCGTGAAGATGACGGCGAAACTCAGCAGAAGCGGCATCCCACTCTGGTAATAAGCGTGATGCGTCGGACGGCTGGCGGAGGCCGCCGACGTCTCCTCGACGCTTCGCCGCCGAGGGCACGGCGGGCCCCTCCAGCAAGACCTGCAGTGGCGAGGCTTCATGCTGCTCATGCACGTCCTGGCCGAGGTGATCGCGGCACGCAGGCAAACCGAATCGACACCGTCGTGGAACTGAGTCTCGCGGCCACGCCGGGCAGGCGGCCGGCGCCCTGAGGGTGGCTGAAGGGACGCCCGAGGCCTCAGGCAGGCCCTCGCCGATTGGACTGTGACCGGCCGACGCCTCGCGGGTCCTGGGCCGCGGGTGAGCGTCGCGCGCGGAGAGCTCAGCGCCTGGTCCTCAAGGAGTCCGCGCATGTGCCCGCGGAAAGCATGGACCTCGCCGAGTTCCGGCGGTCGCTCCGGGCGCTCGCCGGGCCGGGTCTGAACGCGCCGTGCTCATGTGCCTGGAGCCGGGTTCAAGCTGCACCTCGACGCGCCTGCGCCAGGATCTCTATCGCGCGCGCTGCGGTCAAAGCCATCGGCGTCGAGGGCCGCCGAGACTGCCCGGCCTTCCCTCGACTACTCCCTGCCGGGACGTTGCACCCTCACCTCGACGCCGGATGCAGCGGCCGCGCTAGCTTCTGACCGCCCGCGTGGGCCGAGAGGCCTCCCGGCGCAGCGAGACTCCGTCTTCCATGCTCGGCGCCAAGGTGACGACATGGGAATGGAGAACTCCCGGCAGGAAAGCAACCGGCCGGGCTCGGCGGATATCACGCGCCCGCCGAATCCGGCCGGATCGCCGCCCGGACGCCGGCGAGATCGAAACCCGGCCGAGCCCCTGCACGATGGGGCGGCGCTTCGTGCCGCCGGAAGGGCGCCGTGTGTCGTGCCCGTCAGGTGCTCTTTCGTTCCGCGCTCCGGCGGGCTGGCCGTGGCGGGTGGACGAAGCCGAATTCGACGCGGCCTTCGCCCACGCGGCCGCCAGCGGCCTGACCTCGGCGCGCATCGACCTGCTGTGGGCGGCCGTCGAGACGAACGCGGCGGAATGGACGAGAGGACCATCGCGTCGTCGACCGGATGTTCGACGCGGCGCGCGCTCCAGCGTCTCCTGCGCCCACGCTCTTCGTCGGAGGCGAGGTGGGCGACGCCTACTGGGGATCTGCCGTGGGCGAGCGGGGTCCATGCCGCGCCGGCCGAGGCCTCATCGAGCCCAGGCCCACGCCACGCGGCCGCCCTCGCCCAGCGATGGCGCGGCGAGGAGGAAGCTCATCGCGCGTGGGACCTCGCCGACGAGCCTCCCGCCTGAGATCCACTGCGCGGCGACCGACTGGCCGACGCTCGAGCGATGGACCATTGCGCACATACGACGGCGCTGCGCGCGCTGAGCAGACCTCGCCACCATCGGGACGGCCTCGCGGGAGTGGACGGCGGTCGCGCCAGGGCCGACGTCATGTGCCGACGGAAGCTCGACTTCGCCTGCGTCCACCTACCCGATCCTACTCTCCCGAGCGCTGTGCCGGACCGCCTCCTCTCGCGCAGGATGACGCACTCGGCGGCCCTTCAGAGACGCGCTGGCCAGGGGACCCAGGGCTTCCCGCGGCCCGTCATGGTCCACGAGGTTCGGGGCGTCCAGCGCCCAGGTCGCGGGCGGTCGCTGGCTACGCACGGCTCATGTGCTACGTCGAGCTTCAGGAGGGCGGGAGCCGTCGGCTACCACGCCTGGTGCTGGATCGACGCCGGACCCGCGCCTACCGCCCGGGCGCCCTACGTGCGGATGCCCACGAGCCAGTTCGGGCTCGTGGACGCCGACAGCCGGCCTCGCCGCGAGGCCGCCGTCCTCGCGGGCTCGCTCGCCATGCAGGACCTGGACCTGGACGGGTTGGCCGGCGACGGGCCGTGGTGCCCGCGTCCATCCCCGTTCCTACGAGTACTCGCGACCCTCGATCGGGCCTCTACCGCGCTGGACGACGCACCGGCGGCGTCCGATCAGCAGGCGGCCTGGGAGCCCCGAACGCGGCGTCAAGACCGCTCGTCAGGGCTGGCTGAACTCCTACGTCCTGGCCTCGCGGGCCGAGCTCTTGCCAGTTCCCGCGCAGGGCCTGGACGGCGCCTGCCAGCGACGCCCCGTCGCCCTCCTGCCGCGCGCCGCTGACTCCCGACATCCTCCTGCTGCATGCGGACGTCACTTCTGGCAGGCGCTCTCGGCTACGCCGAGGCGAGGCGGGTGATCTACCTCGTGTACTCGGCGAGAGCCCGCCATCCCGACTCGCGCCTCTCCTTCGCGGGGGTCGAGGATCGTGGACCAGGCACCGGTCGAGGGATGCCGCCTCATGCTCACGGGCGCGGTCAGGGGATGGACGGGGCAGACCCCTGACCGTCGCGGGAGCGGAAGCGACAGGCTCGGGCGGGAGCCGCCGCGAGACCTGCACCTGAGGGAGGCGTCCAGTTGCGCCACGGACGCGCAGGTGCTCGCCGTCACCTCCGGGGTGCGCCCGCCTGACTCGTGGCACGCCGGGGAAGGGCGCCGTGATCGTGTGCGCCTATCCGATCGAGCTGTTGGCGCCAGAGTCCCCGACAGTCTGGGCGACGGCGACCCCGTCGTGGGCGATCTACCGCCTGGTGCGCGCGATCGCGGGCGTCCGCCCGCCGTCGACCTGGACTCCTCGCTCCTGACCCGGGGATCCTCACCGGCGGGCGGGCGGGATCCTCGTGGCCCACGAACCACGAGCGCAGGGGATCTCACGCCCTGCCGCTGCGCGCCGACGCCAGGGTCAGCAGCCTCAGGTGAGGATCGTGGACTCCCGCAGGCCGAAGAGCGGCGGCGCGGCGGCCCGCAGGCCGCCGCAACCGCCAGCGACGACGTCCACCTCCCCGAGGCGGAGCCGCAATCATCACATGGGAGGCGGGCGGCCGCACAGGGGCGGCCGCAGGTCACTAGAGTGGGGCAGGCGCCTGGTTCCCCGCAAAGAGCGGGGACCAGGCGCCTCCTCTCCTTCCCGCTGAGCACGATGGAGAAAATGGGGCATTGGATCCGGTATAAGGTCAGGACACGACATACTGAACATGAGAACCCTCATTTTGATCCCCAATTTTGGAATGCAATGAGACTACTTCTTCTGTTTTCCTTGATAAGACAGAAGAATAGCGATAATATGTTAGTTACATGTTTTCTTATGTCATTGTGTTGATGTATATGTCTTATAATGAATGAATAGATGTTTATATACATAGCACGATAGCGGTAAATACTTAATTAAAATAAATTCAAAGAGGCATATAAATGCATAAAAGTACGTGTACTTTCATTTACGATTGTGTTATCAATATTTTTCTTTAATATTTCCTAATACTGTATTTGCATCAAATAGTATGTCATCTGATGAATGAAAGACCTTTAAAAATTAGTTCAAAATAGTTTGAGTAATCAAAATATTAACGAGGCAGACATTGTAGACTACCTTTTCTATAAGCCAGGTTGTAAAAGCAGGACTCAAAGGCAGAAACTCATCTGTACTCATGTGTCGCTGGAAAACTTTGCTTGCAGTCATGACTACATCAGGGATGAAGTATTTCTCTACTTCCTTCTGCGATTCTTCGGGTACATTTGCCCGTGCTCTTAAATAGCGTCAAATGCAAACTTTTTGTGAAGGTGGGAAGATCATAGTTTCCCACCTTCTGCAGGCACCTGACCCGGCAGCGCCTGTGCGAACAGCGCGGACGCCGCGTCAGGGCCGCCACTTGTTCGGCGTCAGGCTTCAGGGTCGTCGCGGCGAACAGGGCGACCAGCTGGGGAGGGCACCCTCGCGGAGGCCACGGGCGATCCCTCCCTTGGCCCAGCTGCCAGGCGGTCGCCACGCTGGCCGGGCTCGCCCTGGCAGCGCCGGCCACGTCGGCGGGCGTCGACCACGGCCAGGCCCTCAGGCGTGGAGATGCGCTGCAGCCTCGCCGCGCACGTTGGCCGATGTCCCCGGCCGACCGGTACTTGCCGGTCAGGAAGCCGGAGAGCCAGGGCGTAGTAGCTCTCGGTGACCATGCCGAACTGGGCCGCAAGCAGCATGTACTCGCCCTCAGGCCTTGCGCTCGGCCAGGTTGTAGTGACTGCTGGAGGATCGCCCGGCGCGGCGGCGAGATGCTCGCGGGCGTAGTCGCCCACTCCTTGCATGCACTCGGCCGTCAGGTTCGACACCCGACAGCCATGCCTGCGTCCACGAGGGCGGGAGGCCTCAGCCATGGCGGAGACCGGTTGGGAGTCGTCGTCGAAGTGCGCAGTAGAGGTCCACGTGGTCAGGCCCAGGCGCTGGCGAGGCGTCGCAGGCTGCGGCGACGTTCTCGAGCCCTCGGAATTCAGGGTGCACGCCGACTTTGGTGGCGATCCGACCTCGTCGCGGCCCGGTCCAGGACGTCCGGGCTCTCGCGGCGAGCCATCGCCGAGGGATCTTCTCAAACTCCCGCCAGGTTCCCAGCGCCCCATGCGGAGTACACGTCGGCGGTGTCCACGGAGTTTCCCGCCGGCGCACGGCAGCACGTCGAGGCATGAAGGACTCCTCGGGGCGCGACATCCCCGGCCGAAGTGTTGCCGCCGAGCGTCGCGCGTGATCTCCACGCCGGTCGCGCCCAGCTCAGATCTTGCCGTTGTCGGTGATTGCGCTCCTCTTACGGGATGCCAGGATGTCGTCTGACGGTCCTCTCATGCCGTTTTCCTCAGAGGATACCGGGTGCATCAGGGATGTCACAGGAATCGATGGTCAGCTAGGTGCGGAACACGGCGCCGGTGTCCGAGGGAGGGTTGGGCGGTGTGGGAGAGTCAGATCGCGCTTCGAGGGTACAGAGGTCGAAAGTGACCAGTGGGAAGGCAAGCGAGAATTCGCTCGCAGCGGGAGGTATTCGCGGGCCTGGTCAGATCCAGCCGCCCAGAGGCGCCGGTGCGCGCCGATGCGTCGGTCGGCCGTCCCGCGATCGAGGATCGAGGCGCGCCTTGCGAACCGCGCTGGAGGTTTACTCCGGCTCGGGTGGGCGGGCTACTCCATCAGCAGGTCGCGCAGCTCGAGCCCATATGGGTAAGTCGTCCCTCTCTGCGATGGCCGACGAAGAAGCCATGCTCCTGGACGCCTTCAGCGCCACTGACGCCTTCTTTAGCGCCGGGGACTCGGGCTCGGCGACGTCCCGTACGATCAGACGCATATCCCACATCGTCGAGATCGCGGATGGGCGTATTTCACGCCCGTAGGGCTCGCCGTCATCCGCCTCAACCTCGAGAACAGACGGTCCCGAAGCCGTCGGCGACGTGATGGGCCAAATCAGCCCGGGACAGGCGGTTCTCCGACCCGCAAAGCCTCATCCGGATGGGCATCGACGACGGCGACCTCCGCTCCCCGAGACGAACCTCGTCCAGCTCTGCGAGCGCCTTGGAGGCGGGATGACGGTGCACGTGCTCGCCACGCCGCGAGTTGCGGGAGAGAGCGGTGGCGCGTCTGGGCGCCTACTCAGAGTCGTGGCCCGGCACCCTCGGGGCGTGGCTGACTCCCCAAAGGCCGTCGAGGCGGTGCGACTACGGCTCCGAGGCGCTCGAGGCGATCCTCGCCTCGTCGACGACTTCAGGGAGGGCTGACGGGCGCCGGTGCCGAGCGATCGGGGAGAGGCCGATGCCGAACAGGGGCCAGGTGCCGGCTGGCGGTCGAGATGCCGAGCATCATGACGCCGGCGGATGGCAGGGGTCCCCGTCTCTCGCGGCTCCCATGCCTCTGCGATATAGGTCGTCCATGTAAGCGGACCACTGGGCGCTGTCAGGGGGATGTCCACCAGGACATGGAATGAGACAGGATAGCAGAGCGGGAAGCGCCATCATCAAGGTCAGCAGCTACTCCCCCTGCCTCCCAGGCTCCCCACCGCGACGGCGGCAGCAGTACCCAGCACGTTCAGGGGTGTGGTGTTGAGGCCGTCATGGTTGAGCACTCGCTGGGACGTCATCAGGCATGGGCGATCAAGAGGAGACGAAGCGGATTGATGGGCGGGCGATGGCTGTGAAAGGCCACGGCCAGAACGGTGCGCAGCTGCCATCCGGACATCAGTCCGATCCCGCGACGATTGCCGTCTCGACACAGTATTCCCACGGTCGATTCGGCCCACTGGAGGCGTGGACGCGTTTAGAGGGGCACCGGCAGAAGCGGAACAGAGCCGAGGATTCCGCCGATCCCGAAGGCGATGGGGATACCGGAATGATCACGCAGGCGAGCCGTCGCTTGCCGCCCATGGAGTGAACCCGGCCTCCAGGAAGGCCGGGCCCGAAAGCTCTGGACAGCATGGTGGCCGCTCGGGCGAGAGCACTCGATCGGCATATCACGAGGATCCCGCGAGAGGCAGGCTCAGGGCGCTCGTGCCCGTGTTCGTCGCCCATCTGGGGTCGCGCCACAGCCGGACGAGCAGGAGGATGCGGCGCATTCCCCGCTGCACGGCGCGGCGATGACAGGGCGCCGTGGTGTGCACCCCGGGCAGAGCCGCCGCCTTGCGGCCCCGGCCCCAGGATCCGTCACCAGATAGGCGCGGGCTTGCCGGTCCTGCCCCGCCTGCGCCAGTCGTCCGTGTCCCGCGATGGCGCAGAATCGAGAGCGCCTTCGACCGCGGACGCGGCCGGGCAGCGAATCCGGCGATCAGCACCGCCAGCCCACAGCCACACGGTGGAGAACGCCGTTGGCCGCGCAGTCAACGAGACTCCCTTAACTCACCCCGACGCGGCCCCGGAGATCAGAAGGATGAGGCGGCGCAGCGAAGACGTCGGCAGCGGACGCCGCCCACTAGTCCACACAAGTTCCTGTAATTGTTCGTCGTAGTAGGGAAGGCCGTCTGCAAGTTGTGGGTGGCATGTATGTAGCACGGGAAGTGAAAAGGCTGGCGCAGCCGACACTGCAGAGCTTATGGTGAAAGGCGAGCATAGGGCGTGCGAAGGTAGGAGTTCAGTCACCCAGCAAGCCCATTCTTCACCGCCGCTCTTCTATGATTCCGTCTGGTGGCATGCGAGAAATCGGATGACGCGATGAGACCTCTCCTCTGGTGACTGAGGCGAAAGGATCGCCGGAATTCTCACTCGACAGGCGCGGACGGCTCGTAAGCTGCGGCTTTCTGATCAATGCCTCCATGTCGATGATCACGGGGACGTGGTCAGAGCGCGCCCTTTCCTTTGCGCTCGTTGCGGTCGATGCCGACGCCGGTGACCCGCAGAGGCGAGCTTCAGGCCGCCAGGCGAAAGTCGATACGCATGCCGTGGTTCTTCGGAAGCGGGCCGCTGGTAGTCCCAGGGCAGTAGCAGCGCGCCTCTTCCGCTTGACGCGCGGCCTCGACCGAACGCCTCGCCGAAGACTGGAGGCTCGGCGCTCCGGGCACGCTCGCGTACAGCCCGTCGAAGAGAGCTCAGGGTCGCCATCACCGTCCTCGGGGATCGTTCCAGTCTCCGGCCAGGAGCAGTTGGGTGCCGGGTCTGCGCGAGCGCCGAGGCGGCTTCCTCCTCAGGCGCGGTCGAGACTCGCTACCCGGTAGTGAGGGTCGTCCACGGACCAGCCGTTGAGGAACGTACAGGCTCCACACTCGCACGCCCGCGCACGTGGCCGCGATGGCGGGCCTCCAGCCGAGGCAGCGCCAGGAGGGCGCCGTCGTCGCTGCTCCTGGCGAGGCAGCTGGCCCGTCAGATCCAGACGGCCGGGTCCTCGATCCCCACCCGGGAGACGATCGCCACGCCGTTCCACTGGTCCGCAGCCCGTGCGCGGCGACCTCGTATCCGGCGTCCCGGAAGCTTTCGACGGGGAGTGCTCAGTGCATTTCGTCTCCTGGAGGAGCAGCGTCAGGTCCAGCCCAGCACGCCGACGGCCCGCTCGGTGCGCGCCCTGACGGAATTGATGTTCCACGTCGCGATACGCATGATTCCAGCCTACCGCGGCTACCCGCGCCGCAGGGAGCCGCCGGCGGAGCGCTCACGGCGCCCCAGGAGTGGTTGCGGTGACCTCGGCGAGCCGGCACGTCGCCCGAGCGCCCTCCGGTCGACGTCCCCGCATGCGCGGCCTGTCCGACACCCGGTCGGAGCCGGCAGCAGACGCAGCTGCGGTTTGAGGCTTGAGCTGGGAAGCGCACTCATCACGGGGCGAGCTCGGGCATCAACCTGGAGATCGCCTGGCACCTGGCGGCCGAACGACGACCTCGTCCTCGTCGCGCACGCGACGCCGCACAGCTCGAGGAGGCAGCGAAGGATGCGGCAGGTCGCCCGGAGCGGACCGAGGCACTGGCCGCCGACCTGTCACGACGGAGGGCGTCGAGGCCGTCTGCACGCGCCTTCACGCAGCCAGACGCGCCCATCGGACTGCTGGTCAACAACGCGGGCTGGCCTGGGCGCAGGACTTTCGTGGGAGGCTCAGTCGAACGCGAACTCAGGGCGCTCGACGTCATGGTCAGGCCGTCTCCTGCATGACGTGCCATGCAGCCGCCCCGGCATGGTCATGCGCGCGGGGAGGATCCTCAACGTCGCCTCGTGTCGGCGCTTTCACCGCGCAGGGCACCTACTCCGCCCCAGCAGGCCTGGGTCACACTTTCTCCGAGGGCCTGGCCGCCAGGCTCAGGGGTACGGAGTCAGCGTCACCGCCGTGTGCCCGGGCTGGTCCACAGCGATTCCACGAAAGGGTTGACGTCGACGCCGGACGGTGGCCCGCGGCCGCCTTCCCATCCCCCGAACGTCGTCGCCGAGAAGAGGCCGTCGAAGGGCGTGCGCCGCAGCCGGGTGATCGTCACGCCGGCTTACGCTACCGCGCGCTGGCGGGCGTCCTTCGCCTCCCGCGCTCTGCTCATCCGAGAGGATCGCCGGACCGAGGGATATCAGGGCGAGGATGAGCACGCCTAGCGGTGCCTCTCCGCACCGGATGCAGGGTCCTCAACAGGATCCGCCATCGGATCCGCAGGGCTTCGCGGAGGGTTTGAGCCTGCGCTGGCCGCGGCGGAGGGATCGGCGCGGCGGAGAAGGCCAACTCTCCCATCGCGTCTGGCGAGTCTCGCCCATCGGTGCCGCTGAGGCTGGGGAGGGTGAACGATTCACTGCGAAGGCGGCTCATCGAGCTCGTCGACCGTCAGCCGTCCAGCGGGCGCTTTTCACGCTTCGCCTCGGCGGACATCAGATTACTACATCGACATGCGCCGGGCCACGCTCACCACGGGCGGTCCGATCATCAGGCGCGTCATGCTCGACATGCTCGAAGAGGCCGGGCTCAGGGCAGGCGTCGTCGACGCCGTCGCGGCAGGTTGACGATGGGCGCGGATCCCGTCGCCGCCGCGATCATGCACGCCGCGGCCTCCGTGACCCTGGACATCGACGCCTTCGTCGTCCGCAAGGAGGCGAAGGACCACGGCATCGAAGCGCGTCGAGATCGAGGGTCCGGACGTCGAGGTCGCAGCGTCGTCGTCCTCGGAGACGTCACCACCGCGCGGTTCGCCGATCGGGCTCTCCACGCCGCACGCGAGGCGGGGCGCGCGTGCTGGCGGTCGCCGTCGTCGTGGACAGAGTACGCGGCGCTCAGGGAAGCGCATCGAAGCGGAAGGCGTCCTATCACGCCGCACTCGACCCCGACTGGACCTGGGCCTCGGCCTCCGCGGGCAGTTCGCCCTGAGGGCCGCAGGATGTTCACGCGAAAACGCCTGAAGTGAGCACCTGAAGAAGTGAAGGAAGCGAAGAATCCCCCGACCATCGCCTTGCTCTGCACCGGCCTGCTCCTCCTCGTCATCATCCTCTGGGTGATCGTCTCCCTAACGGCTTCGTGCGTCTGCAACCTCGTCCAGGAGGCCTGGCGCCAGATCGACGTCGAACTCAACCGCCGTCACGACCTCATCCCCAATCTCTTGGAGACGGTCCGCGGATACATGTCCTATGAGCAGTCCGCTGCAGGCCGTCGTCGAAGCCCTCGGGCTCGCAGAGGCGCCCGCCGCCAGCCTCGCCCAGCGCGCCCCGGAACGAGACGCGCTCTCGGGGCCCTCTCCCGTCCTGATCGCCTGTCCAAGACTATCCGACGCTCCGCGCCGACTCCCTCGTTCCTCCAGCCCACAGCCATGGCCAACCACCGAGACCGCATCGCCGCCGGCCGAGTTCTACAACTCGAATGTGCGCGATCTGAACACAGGAAATGCGAGGAAGTTCCCTCCTTGATCATCCGCTTCGAGTCTTCCACTTCGCGCACGCCGAATACTGCGGGTCCACGACGAAGCCGCCCGCGCCGTCCCCAGGTGAGCTTGGCGAGCGGCGCAGCCCGGCCAGCGCCAGGGATCTCCGTGCGCTGGGCCGGACAGCCAAGCCCGGCCAGCCCGGCCGCCGCGTGACAGAGCAGCTCCGGGCGTCCAGCAGTGCGCGCGCACAGCCCGCAGGCTCCAGCCAGCAACCCGCCCGGCCCCGTACGCCAGCCCGGGCCCCTGCCTCCACGCAGGCTCCCGGCCGGTGACGGCCGACGACCCAGGGTGAAGGGGCTCCCCGCGGCGGGCCGTCCCTCGAGAAAGGCGGCCCGCGCTCCGGCCCGCCCGGCGACCCCTCGCTCGGGACCGCTCGGATGGGCGTCGGCGTGAGCCCGGCCCGCAGCCCTGGCCCGACGATCCGCGCCTGGACCCCGGACTCCTGCGCGGAGGCGACCGGCGCAACGTCGTCGACCGCTACCGCTACTGGAGCGTCGAGGCCATGCCGCGACGACCTCGCCCCCGAGCCCGTTCGGCCCTCACGTGCCATCATCGAGAACCTCGCACGACCTGAACATCGAGCTCGATCGTGCGCACCGCCAACGCCTTCAACGTCGGAGAGTGCATCGTCGGCCGACGGCGCTGGAATCGGCGCGAGCGCTCGTCACCGACAGGATACATCGACGTCCACCACCGGCCCGGCGTCTGCGACCTCGCCGAGTGGGCGCCGGGCCCACGGCTGCGCGATGGTCGCGGTCGACAACCCGCCCGACTCGGCGCCGCTGGAGTCACGCGGCTGCCCGAGCGATGCGTGCTCGTCTTCGGCCAGAATCGGCGGGCATATCCGCCGGGCTTCTCGCAGCCTGCCAGGGGCGGTGCGCATCGAAAGCAGTACGGTTCGACCCGTTCCACATGAACGTCGCGCAGCCGCGGCCATCGCCATGCACTGGTGGACCGTCCAGCACCGACGGCCTCCGGTGCGATGACTGCGACGAGTTGCAACCATCGGGCCATTCCGATTGGTACAATGCAGTAGGCATTGGTTTTCGAGAGGTGATGCCGATGAAGGACAAGGAAAATTCTCATCTTCACCTCGATCTCGGGTCTCATCGCGTTCTTCCGCAGTGCTGGGGTTCTTGCGCTGCAAGAGATGAGAGAGCGTCAAGGTGGATTCCGTCTCCATCGCCGTTTTTCTTCATGGGATTGACCGTGAAGCTCGCGGACAATCGGAATCAAGTATTTTTGCGGTCCGCCGCCGGAACGGGGAATCGACCTAGCCAGGGACCGAGCTGGTGTGCGCAGCTCTTTTCCGGGCCGGTGTGCGAGGCGGACTCTCGCGCACCAGCCTGGATCCGCAGACCGGCCCCGCCCTTCGAACGCCTATGATCCAAACCTCACGGGCTGCCAATTGCTGCCGGGTCCTAGGCTATTGTATGTATCCGGTGAAATGAGGAGAATAAGAGGGTCCAGGCACCTATCGCTAAGGAGATTTTTCGTGGGTATCACGTAACTCCCAGAAGTATGCATGCAGATGCTCAACCGCGCCCAAAGAAAGGCAAGTTCGCCTACCCGGCCATCAACGTGACATCCTCCCAGACTCTGAACGCCGCCCTTCGGGGCTTCGACCGAAGCCAGTCCGACGGCATCATCCAGATTTCCGTCGGCGGTGCGACAATACGCTTCCGGCCCCACCGTCAGGACCATGTCGCTCAGGCTCCCTCGCCGCATGCACGCCCGCGACGCCCGCGAAGTGGCCAAGAACTACCCGTGACGGTGGCTCTCCACACGGACCACTGCGCCAAGCAGAACATCGACTCATGGGTCCGCCCGCTCCTGGAGCTCGAAGCCGAGAGCACAAGGCGGGCCGCCTTCCCGCTCTTCCGAGTCCCACAGTGGGACGGCTCAGCCATCCCCTCATGAAAAACCTCAGGATCGCCCAGGAGGCTGCTCGCCTGTCCCAGAAGGCGAGCACGATCCTGGAGATCGAGATCGGCGTCGTCGGCGGCGAAAGAGGACGGTGTGGTCAGCGAGATCAACGAGGCTCTACACCACCACGAAGACGCCCTCAAGACCGTCAGGCCCTCGGACTGGGCTGAGGGCGAGAAGCCGCTATCTGACGGCCTTGACCTGGCAGCGTCCACGGCGTCTACGGCCAGCCACGTCAAGCTCCGCCCGGGGATCCTCGGCACCATCCAGGAAGAGGTCGCCGTGAAGGTCGGCTGGAAGAACAACGCCGCCTTCGACCTCGTCAGCACGGCGGCTCCGGTTCCACGGCGGACGAGATCGCGCGCTCGCCGTGGCCAGCGGCGTCATCAAGATGAACGTCGACACCCGACACCAGTACGCGTTCACCCGGCCCGTCGCCGATCACATGTTCCGCAACCACGACGGCGTGCTCAAGGTCGACGGCGAGGGTCGGCAACAAGAAGAGTACGACCCGCGCTCGTGGGGCAAGGAGGCCGAGGCGGGCGCTGGCCCCGCGTCCTCGAGGCCTGCCAGCGCCTCAGTTCCGTGGGCACGAAGATGAAAAGTAATCCTGCATCGGCCCGAATGGGGTGGCGATTCGCGCGAATCGCCACCCATCGCTCATGCTCGCCTGCGGACGCATGTGCGCAGCCGCGGCAGCCGGCGGCCTCAGCAGATCTGCCGCAGCGGCAGCAGACCGGCCCGGCCGCGACGGAATCGTCCGGTGCCGGAGGCAGCGGGCGCAGCTCCCGCGCAGGCGCATCCACCCGGAACTGAAGATTGCCGCGGGCATTCGCGATCGCCGCCTCAGCGCAATGCACGGCATGTCATGGAAGGCGGTACGCGCATCCTCCGCGGCGTTGTCGCGCCGCAGCGTTTTGCCACGTCGACATCCCGATGGTAATCTCATCACGCTAAAACGTCGCCTCGCCGTCACGCAGCGGGGCGGCACCTTTCTTCATGGCGTACCTGCGCCATATTTCACGCGTATGAAAGGAATACTGTGACCTCCAGCGTCATTTCCGGGCGTCGCCGAGCGCCGGCCGTCATGGCCGTCCTGCTCGCCACGCTCTTTCCGCTGATCGGCTTCGTCGCTCCCGCGCGCACGCGGCCGGCAAGGTGACCATCGCCAATCTCAAGCTCACCAAATCAAGCGCCAACGGCAACGAACTGAAACCCCCGTTGTACACTCGCGACATCGCCAAGCTCACATTCGACTGGGATGCCCGCAACACCACCCTCACCTCGGGCGATTCCTTCACAGTCAAGCTCCCCAAGGTCTTCGAGAACCTCGAACACACACGAGGGAGCTCAGGTCGACCACAACGGCACGCAGGTTGTGGTCGGCAAATGCGACCTGACCGAAGAGGACATCGTCTGCTCGTTCAACGGCAAAGTCGACGAGCTCCCGCAGGCAGAACTTCACCGGATTCCACGGCAGCGCCACCGCTCTGCTGAGCGTCACCGAGGCGATGAGCTCCGGCAAGGCCGCCGTCACCGTCGACGGCAGCACCGTCAGCGTCGACATTCCGGGCGGGGGGATAAAGCAGAGGCCGAAATCCGCGTACACGCCCGGCACTCTCGACAAGGTGGGTGGAGACATCAACTCGAAGTCGAACCTCATCTACTGGGGATCAACTTCGGCTCGGACTACGCCGCCCAGGCGCTGCAGGCAGGGCAAGCCGACGAAAGTTCGACGGCAAGACGCGCTCGAGCATCACGTTCACGGACGTCCTCGGACCGGGCCAGGCCTTCATCGACGATCTCCAGCACTACCAGCTGTCGATACGCTCCAGCGCCTCCGAGCCCAAGAACAGGGACATCGTCCTGACCGCGGCCACGGGCAAGGACTGGACCACCAAGTACGGCGACTTCGACCTGACCGTGACCAAGCGGGGGGGAACCGCGACGATTACGGCCACCGGACCGTGGGCGCCGAATACGAACTACAGGATTTTCTACCTGACCAGGCCCACGACGCACAACGGCCTCATCCAGCCCGGCTTCAAGTACGTCAATCAGGCGCGACCCTGCGCGAGAACCGAACGCGCAGCCAGGTTCGAGCGCTACTACTCGGACTCCTTCACCGTCGACGTCAAGATGGAAGCCGGTTTCGGAACCTTCAACGTGACCAAGCTCCTGGAGGGCGAGGGCTCCGGCAAGGTTGCCAAGGGAACGAAGTTCACCGTCAAGGTCAAGTACACGCTTCCGGCGGAGCGACCGTGGAATCCCTACAAGGGATGGAAGGCTCCGGGGCTGTGAACGCCTCCAGGACAGGGCGGCACGGTCGACTTCACCGTGGTTGCAGGGCAGAAAGCGAATTTCACGGCCGCGACCTTCCCCAAGGGAACCACGATCGAGCTGAGCGAGGACCCGGCCTCAGCGTCTCCGGCCGTGCCCGGATCGCATAGGGCACTCCCTGAGTTCAAGGTGGGCGGCCAGGTCAAGAACTCCTTCGCCGTCGAGGACCGAAGTCGACCGCCGTCGAGGCTGACCAACGCCGTGAGCCAGCAGCTCGGTACCTTCTCCGTGGCCGGAAAGTCCGGCACCGGCGCGAACGACCTCCAAAGAGTTCGCCTTCGCCTCACCAGTGCTCCGACGGGCAGTCCGGCAAGATCAAGGTCGAGCGGGCGACGGCCGGGCCGTCCAGTCCGGAGTCCAGGCCAAACTCGGAACGACGTGCAAGGTGACCGAGGACCAGGCGTCGGCCGGCGTCCCCGGCTAGCGACCTGAGAGGCCGAAGCCGCCAAGACGGTCACGATCTCCAGGCCGGAGCGTCGTTCCCCTGGCGTTCGTCAACGCCTCACACCCCTGCAGGTCGGCGACTTCTCCATCGCCAAGTCCGTGGCGGGCAACGACGCCGCCAAGGCCCGCTCCCTACGCCTTCACGTATGACTGCGGCCCGGACGGCAAGGGCAGGCTGAGCGTCCCCTGGCGATGGAAAAAGCCGTCAGGAGCCCCTCGCTGCGCGCCGGCGCCACGTGCGCGATCGCCGAGAGGAGTCCTCCGCCCAGATCGCCGATCATTCCCTGAAAGCCGAGCTTTCCCAGAGCAAGGTGACGATCGCCAAAGGCTCGACCGTCACGGTCACCGCGAAGAACACCTACGCTCGCGACATGGGCAGCTTCACGCGTGAGGAAAGCCGTCGTCTCCAACGGCGCCGACTTCGCCAAGGGCGTCTTCGACGTCGACTACGCGTGCACGGACGGTCGAAGGGCAGCCTCAGGTTCCAGGAACGGCACCTGGTCCAGGGCCGGCCGTGCCCGTGGGAACGTCATGCGACATCTCCGAAAGGCGGGCCTCCGCTCGAGCGTGACGGCTATTCGCTGGCCACCGCCGTCGGCACTCGCAGGTGACGGTCGCTGGCGGGGCGAAGACTCCGGTGACGGTGACGAACACCCACACCCGCTTGGTCGGCGGCTCACGATCAGAAAGACCGTGACGGCGACGGCGCCGGCTACCTGGCGCCTAAGGCGTTCGACTTTCGCCTCGCGCTGCGTCGACTCTCGGGCGCCAAGACGATCGAGGAACCGTGACGGTGGCGGCCGGCAAGTCGCAGATCCGTCGCCGACGTTCCGACCGGCTCCCTGCAGGGTGACCGAGAAGAACGCCGCCGCCAAGAACGCCAGGCACTCACGGCGATCTCCGCCAACGGGAAGGCAGGCAGGACGGTTCCGTCACGCTGGCAGCTGACCGATGGGGCGGCGATCGCCGTCCACGCGACCAACACCTACACGCTCGACCGCGGCGCCTTCTCCGTGGTGAAGAAGGCGCGAGGGCCTGGAGGATTCGACCCTGAAGGCGAAAGCCTTCACGTTCGACTACGTGTGCGAGATCGCACGAAGCGCAGGTCTCGGATCCTCACGGCTCGCGCCGCGACGGCTCCCCGGTCAAGGCCGGACATCGGCTGCCGTCCGGAGCGAAGTGCACCGTCAGAGAGACGCCGCTGCCGCGAGGTCGCGGGCTACTGACCTCGCCGCTCGCGCAAACTCGAGACCGACCATCGGGCCAGGAGTTCCGTGGTCGCCCTGAGGCTCACGAACGCCTACCGCGCCACGTCGGCGACTGCCGTCGCCAAGAAGGTCTCTAGGCGCATCAGGCCAGGAAGGCAGGGCTTCGCCTTCGACTACGCGTGCACCAACGGTGTCGAGGGGAGCCTGATCGCCAAAGGCGACGGCGTCGCCGTCAAATCCGGCCACTAGGCTTCCGGTCGGCACCCAGTGCACTGGTCATGGAGAGGTCTGGATCCGCTGAACTCGCCGGCTACACCCTCAAGGCCCCCGCGGCTCAGAAGGTGACCGTCGGCGAGAAGGGCCAGATCGTCGAAGCTGATTTCGTCAACGACTACACGCCGGTGGCCAAGCCTACCCCAGGCTCGGGAGGCCCACTCCGAAGGGCGTCGACTCAGCCGTCGGCTCAGCCAGTCGCAGCCAGGGCGCGTCCTCCCCGTCGGCCACAGCCGAGAAGGGCGGTTCGCTGCCCCGAACGGGTGCGAGCATCATCGGCTTTTGGCGAGCCCTCGGTCTGGGCGCGCTCGCCGCGGGATGCCGCGCTCACGGCACGGCGTCGCCGGTCGTAACCACATGAGGCTGAATTGAGGTGAGCAGCCAGAGGAGGGGAGGCGAATGCCTCCCCTCCTCGTTTCGCCGAGACTTCGCAGGCCCCTGCGGCTCTACGGCATGGGCATGGAGACAGGCGCTTGACACGCCCGCGCTTGCGATGCCTTCGATAGGCTGGGATGCCAGCCGGTCCGATGGAGGAGATGGCGCATGAGGCGGAGGGGCTGGACGCCGCGTCGCCGTCGTCACCGAGTCAGCCGCAGGCGGGGATAGGCTACGCGATCGCGTGCAGGCTGGCCTGCGCTGCGGTGCGAGCGTGTCCTTCAGCACTCATTTCGCCCCACGACGCCGCCCAGCCCTGGGGCGCCGACGACGTCGACGGGTCGTAGCCGGCGTCCGCCGGCATTTGACGCCCGGAGCGCGCATGGGCCATGCGTCGATCGACCCTGTCCACGTCCACCGGCCCCGCGACGCTCTATCGACCGAGCCGGGGCACTCAGCCATCTCGACGTCCTCGTGTGCAGCAGGCCCAGTCCAGTCCCGATGCGGTGCGCTCGCCGAGGTGACCGCCGAGGTCCTCGATCTACACTGGCGAGTCGACGCCCGTGCGAGCATCCTCGCCACACAGGCCTTCGCCGCCCAGCACGACGGACGCGAGGAGGCCGTGATCTGGATGTCGTCCGGGCAGGGAAAGGGCCCGATGCCCGGTGAAATCGCCTACGCCGCGTCCAAGGCCGCTTTGGCCGGGCTCGTGGCCACCGCCGCAGACGAGCTCATCGACCGGGGGATCATCCTCAACGCGGTCAACCCGGGCCCCGTGGACACCGGCTACTGCGATCCCGGAGAAGTCACGGCTGCATTGCCGCGAGCCTTCCCCCAAGGGCGGTGGGGCGAGCCCGACGATCCGGCGCGGCTGATCGAATGGCTCGCCTCGGACGCTGGCGGTGGGTGGTCGGCCAGTCATCGACTCGAGGGCGGATTCCGACGCTGGCCCTGAAGCGTCGACTTCCCGCCACTCCGCGCTTCGAGACCGACAAGGCCGACGGTTTCCGCGAGCCGGGGTTCTCCAAGGAAAGGCGCCTGGAGCTGCAGATCACGGGCTGCTCACCGATGAGATCATCTACCGCCGCATCACCAGCCGCGGCGGGATTCTCAGCCTATTCACTTCCCGTCGCCGTCTTCCCGCTTCGCGGAAGAGCCACGGAGCAGCGCACCCGCAGAGTCCACTGTGCGGTGGCGAGCGTTCCCGTCGTCTCGCGTTCGGCGTTGTCGAACATGTCCTCGACGACGGCGTCGTGAAGAGGCTCGATCGCCGAGGGAAAGACAGCTCGCATGCGGCCGCGGGCGCCCGACGAGCAGCGTGCCTCATGCGGCAGCGACCGTTTGAGGAAGCGCGTCGAGGCTCAGCTCGTGGCGCCCTCGATCCCCGTGGCAGGTCGAAGGCGAAACGGACCCTCGCGCCGGGCTCATACTCGGTCACGTGATAGCGGATGGCCGTGGCCTCCCTCGCCGCCCGCGGAGACCGGCCGGTCCAGCACCATGGGCGGCCAGTTTCGCGAAGGCCACAGGCGGTCGCCCTTCCGCCCTAGCCCGTCGAGCAAAGCGCCCAGCCGCTCGATCGGCGCATCGACGACGCGTTCATGGACGTTGCGAATCATTGTTTCCTCGCTCTCAAGAATTACAGAAAGTCTATTCTAAAACTCCCGAGGGCGACGGGGCACCCTGCGTCCGGCAGGCAATGCCTGCCTCCAGCTGGCGAATGCGCTTCAGGACGGCTCGCGTGCTTCTTGCGGTGTGTGGCTTCAGCAGGCCGCGCGAGGCAGGCCAACCCACGCCAACGCCATCCGCATCGACTCGCGGGGCATGCGCGCCTCACGCGCCGGACGGATCCTGCGCGGAGCGCAGCCGGTCGAGGGCCCTTTCTCGATGAGCGCGTGCACGAGCCCGTGAAGCTCGGCCGATCAACACCGCGAACCAGGGCGACCGCCCCTCGTGCGTCCGGAACGAGGAGGAAGAACGCGAGGGGCGACTCCCACCGCCAGGTTCGCCGCGGTGCGCACAGGGTGCGCTCCTGCCAGGATGCAGGCGCTGGAGACGTGCCCGGCCACGGTGTTGTCGAACTGGGCGACGAGCGGGCACAGCCACGACAGGATTCCGACGACGATCGCCGTGCCGAGGGGCGATCAGCCCTGGTGAGCGCTCCGTAGCGTGGCGCCCTGATGCCGCCGATGAGCCGGTTCTCCGCCACCGCGAGTACGAGGAGGGCGAGCACCGGCAGCCACCACCAGAGGATTGGCGGAGATTCCCCTTTAGAGGAAGCCCACCACGAGCGGACGATGTGAGTCATCTTCTTGCGCACCATGTCCGCGGTCACGCGTGCGCATGCGTGAGGGAGGCTCCCGCCGTCACGACGGGGACGCAGCCGAGGATCGTCAGCGCGTTGAGGATCACGAGATCCGTCGCCGAATTCAGCGCTCGGTAGAACGAGGAGTCCGGCGAGCAGTCCGGCCATGGCCTCTCCCTTCCCCGTCCCTCAGGCGGGATCGCGGGTGCGCGAAGCTCCGGCGCCGCCGGGAACGCCGACCGCCGCACGCGCGTGCGGTCATCCCTTGACGGCGCCCGCGGCGACGCCTTCGATGATGTACTTCTGGCATGTCAGGTAGAAGACGATGATCGGGACGATCGCCATGACCAGAACCGCCATCTGGGCTCCCATGTCCCGGTTGCCATTCGTGCCGACCAGCGATTGGATGACGATCGGGATCGTCCGATACTTCTCGTGACCGATGACCAGGTTGGGCAGCAGGAAGTCGTTCCACACCACATCGTGTGAGGATCGCCACGGTGATGGCCGTGGGCTTGAGCAGAGGCATCACGATCGTGAAGTAGTTCTGCAGCGGCGAGCATCCGTCGATGTAGGCGGCTTCCTCGATCTCGAGGGGGATGGACTTGACGAAGCCGGAGAAGAGGAACACCGACAGCCCTGCCCGAAGCCACAGGACTGAGGACGACCTCTCACGGCGTCGCCAGACCAGAAGGTCGGCGACCTTGACGCGCTGGGAACATGACCATCTGGAAGGGGCGACCATCGAGAAGGCGGACATGTGGTACAGGATCGACGTGAACTTGTTCTTCACGCGAGTGATGTGTAGGCGGTCATCGCGCAGAAGAACACGATGACGACCACCGAAGCCGCCGTGATGAAGAACGACCAGCCGATCGCCCGCGCGAAGCCGGAGAGGCTCAGCCCCGTCGCATAGTCTGTCCAAGCCGGCGAAGGTCTTGCCGCCGGGCAGGAGAGAGGCTGTTGGAAATATAGAACTTGCCTTTGAAAGAGTTGACGAGGATGAAGAGCAGAGGGATGAGGAAGACGAATGTCAGGACGCCGAGGACGCTGACGATCGCGACGTCGCCCGGACCCGACGGCTTCCTCTTGGCGAGGAGCGGCATGGCGGGCTTCGCCCGGCCCGGAGCCTCGTCGAGAGGGTGCTCGAGTGGCGCTCACTGGTCGACCTCCTTCGAGCGGGTCGCCCGCAGCTGCACCAGGGCGATGAGCGAGACGATGAGGAAGACGACGGCCATGGCCTGCGCGATGCCTTCCTGGCCCACTTTGTTGTACATGGTCGAGACGATGTCGAGAGCAGCCATCTCAGTCTCCTTTCCCGGTCTGCCGCTCGTCAGGGCGAGGTTTTGGTCGTACATCTTGAATGTGTTGGCCAATGTCAGGAAGAGGCAGATCGTGATCGAGGGCATGATCATCGGGATCGTGACCGAACGGAGCCTGCGCCACTTTGCCCGCGCCGTCGATCTCGGCCGCTTCGTTGAGCTCCGGCGGAACGTTCTGCAGACCGGCGATGTAGATGATCATCATGTAGCCGACCAGCTGCCAGTTGATCAGCATGACCAGCCCGGCGAAGCCGAGCCGCCAGTCGCTGATGACCGTCTGGCCCTCAGTTCTTGAGGATCGCGTTGAGGATCGACCGCCAGGTGTACCCCAGGACCAGTCCGCCGATGAGGTTCGGCATGAAGAAGACCGTGCGGAAGAAGTTCGTGCCTCGAAGCTTGCGGGTCAGGAAGTAGGCGAGTGTGAACGCGCCGAGGTTGACCGTGACGATCGAGACGATTGCCACGAGACCGGTGAACAGGAGAGCCTGGATGAAGTTCTGCCGGCTGGAGAAGGCCGCGACGTAGTTGTCGAGGCTCACCCATTCGGCGTCGTTGAGGGTGGTGAATTCGGTGAACGAGAGGTAGAGGCCCATGCCGAAGGGCACGAGGAAGGCGATTGCGAATGCGGCGGAAGTCGGGCCCGCGAAAACCACGAAATAGGGCTTGAGGGATCTGACCATTGTTTCGTCTCCAAGAGCGACCGGGTGTCCGGTGGGTCGGTGTGGGCCGGAGAGCAGGCCCCGGCCCACACGCAAACCTACTTAGAGGATTCCTTCTGGGTCTTCCACTCGTTCTTGAAGTAGTCGGTCATCGACCACTTCTCCTTGCCCGCGGCGTACTGGGCGAGGTGCTGGCCGAGTCCGTCCTTGAACTCCTTGCTCGGGAAGACCGTGAAGTCCCACTTCACGGGGTCGACGTCCTTCTTGTTCATGGTCTCGGCGACCTCCTTGCCGAGCGGATCGGCGGGTGCCAGCGACTTGAACGCCTCGAAGGGGCGATGAAGGCGAGCTTCTGAGACGAGCTTCGCGCCCTCGGAGCTCGTGAAGAGCCAGTTGGCGAAGTCGATGGACGCCTTCTGGCTCGCCTTGAGGCCTTGGCGTTGACCGCCAGGAAGTTCTCGGTGCCGATGGCGATGCCGGCCTTGTCCTCGTCCTGGCGCCGACGTAGATCGGCAGGAAGTGCACGTCGTCGGGCTTGACCGTGTTGCCGCTGACCTTGGAGATCTGGCTGTAGGCCCCAGTTGCCGTTCTGGACCATGGCGGCCTTGCCGAGGCGAATTCGGACATCGAGTCGGTCACGTTCTTCGCGGAGGTCTCGATCGGCTTCACCGTCGAATTCTTCAGGTAGAGGTCGAAGATGTTCTGAAGTTCTCGAAGTAGGTTCCCTGAGCTCCTTTGGCGTCGGAGACCTTCCCTGTCTTTGAACTCGTAGTGGACCGGGTAATTGGCCAGGTGGGTGCTCCAGCGCCCAGTCCTCACCGGGCGAGAACGAGGTCGAGGCGAAGCGCCGTCGATGCCCCAACTCGGACTTGTGGGCCTGGATGTCCTCGGCCGCTTCCTTGAGCTTGTCGAAGCTCTTGATCTCGGCGACGGACTTGACCTTCGCGTCGGGCAGAGCGAAGTACTTGTCCATGATGGTCTTGTTGTAGATGATGCCGTAGCCTCCAAGGCGAAGGGCACGCCGTAGTCTTGCCGTCGTCGCCCTTCAGCGCGAGCGATTTGTCGGTGAGCTTCTTAGCGAAGTCTGTATCGGTGAGGTTCGCGGCGTACTTCTGCCAGATCTTCAACCCGACCGGGCCGTTGAGGTTGAAGAGAGTCGGCCCGCCGGATTTCCCGAGCTCGGACTTGAGAGTCTCCTCGTACTTTCCCGAAGCGGCGGTGACGATCTTGACCTCTGACGCCGGTCTTCTTCTGTAGGTGCTGGCTATCTCCTTCCACGCCGCCTCGGATTCGGGTTTGAAGTTGAGATAGTAGACGGTTTCCCTGCCACCGCCCTCGTCTGAATTCGAGCAGGGCTGTGAACCCGCCTCATCGATAGTGCGGCCGCCGCTGCCACCGCCGCAAACTTTGTCATGCGCCGCATGAAAGTGCCCTCCTTGACAAACTGGGATGGTTTCGGCCACCCCAGGATATGTACGTGACCCCGTCGGGGACTCTGTGCACTGTCATTCCTACCACAGTTCTCCGCCCGAATGAAAATCCTTTGCGCAACGGCAACATGATGGCAAAAAGTCACCAACGGACGGGTAGGTCGGGTAAAGGGCTGTGTTTGCGCGCCAGAAAGAGCGAGGGGCAGGCGTCTGCAGCCTGCCCCTGGCATACTCTTCCGGCGGATTGCAGCGGTTAGATGGACGTCGGTTCGATCCTCCACACGTCCTCGGCGTGAGTCGCTGATCGTGCGGTCCGAGCTGAAGATGCCCGAGCGGCAGACGTTCACCCAGCACTTGCGACCAGGACCGCCGGTCACGGTAGTCGACCGACGCGTGCGGTCGCGGGTCCGACGATAGAGTCGAAATCCCCAGACGTAATCAGGACGTCAGGGGACTCCCGAGCCATGCCCTCCAGCAGGGATTTCCGCAGATCGTGGAAGTCGCCGGTGCCGCCGTCGTCCAGGGTTCCGTCGACGAAGGCGTCGAGGACGCGCGAGCCCGGGCACGGTCTCGTAGGCCTCGCGGGGTCGTACTGTCTGGCGGAGCTCGGGAGCTCCTCTTCCTTCGCGCCGAAAAATGTAGGGCGTTCTCCTCGCCGACCGCGTCCGCGATCTCGACGTTGGCCCGTCCAGCGTGCCCAGCGTCAGCGCTCCGTTCATCATGAACTTCATGTTCGAGGTCCCCGATGCCTCCTTGCCGGCGGTGGAGATCTGTTCGGAGACGTCGGCCGCCGGGATGATGTACTCCGCGGGCAGCATTGTAGTTCTCGACGAACACCACCGTCAGGAGGCCGTCGACCTCGGGATCCGAATTGACCACCCGGCCGATTTCGTTGATGAGCTTGATGATCGCCTTCGCGCGTTTGTATCCGGGGCTGCCTCGCCCCGAAGATGAAGACCCGCGGAGTGACGTCGAGCGAGGGATCGTCCTGACCCAGTAGTACAGGTCGAGGATGCTACAGGGCGTTCATCAGCTGGCGCTTGTACTCGTGCAGGCGCTTGATCTGAACGTCGTAGATCGCGTCGGTCGGAATCGCAGCGCCCTGGTGGCGAATGAGCCACTGGGCGAATCTCTCCTTGTTCCCGTGCTTGATCTCCGCCAGTTCGGCGAGCACCTGCGGCGTGCCCAGAGGCTCGAGGGACGTGAGCAGGGAGAGGTCGCGCACCCAGGCGTCCGAGCCGAGCAGCCGGGTCAGCAGCGAGGCCAGGCGCGGATTGCAGGAGTTCAGCCAACGGCGCTGGGTCACGCCATTGGTCTTGTTGTTGAACTTGCCCGGCCAGACGTCGTGCCAATCGTGGAAGGTGTCGCGTTTGAGGATCTCCGTGTGGATGGCGGCGACGCCGTTGATCGAGAACGCTGGGCAGGAGGCGATCCACGCCATGTGGACGCGTCCGCCGGAGAGCGGGGCCATGTAGTCGATCTTCCCGTCGTCGTAGCCCAGAGCCGCCAATTCCGCGCGGAAGCGGCGGTCGATCTCCGCGACGATCTCGAAGATGCGGGGGAAGATCTGCTGGAAGATGGACGTCTCCCACGTTCCAGGGCCTCGGCGAGGACCGTGTGGTTCGTGTACGCGAAGGTTTCCTGGACGACCTTCCAGGCGTCCTCCCAGCCCAGGCCGTATTCGTCCAGGAGCAGGCGCATGAGTTCGGGAATGGCGAGGACCGGGTGGGTGTCGTTGAGCTGGGATGACGTTGTACTTGCCGAAATCGCGCGGGTCGTCGCCGTGGACCCTCACGTACGTCTCGATCATCGACTGGAGCGAGGCGGCCACGAAGAAGTACTGCTGGCGCACCCGCAGGACTTTGCCCTCGTAGGTGGTGTCGTTGGGGTGAGGACCCGGCACAGATCGGCCACGCGCTCGCGTTCGACGATGGCCCTCCCGTGAGAGCTGGGAGTTGAAGGCCGCGTAGTCGAACTCTCGATGGGTTCCGACTTCACAGCCGCAGGTTGTTGACGTTGCGTGTCCCTGTGGCCGGTGATCGGCATGTCGTAGGGGACCGCGCGGACGTCCATGTCGGCAGAAATGAACGTATTTCGCTTCCTCCTCGTGACGGATGGCGAGGTATCCCTCCTCCATCCACGGGTCAGTGCTCGTTCTGGAAGCCGTCGTCGACCGTCTGCTAGAACAGGCCGTAGCGATAGAGGATGCCGTAGCCGGTGACCGGGAGTTCGAGGGTAGCGCAGGAGTCGAGGAAGCAGGCCGCCAAGCGGCCGAGGCCGCCGTTGCCCAGGGCGGCGTCGGGTTCCTGTTCCAAGACGTCGGTGAGTTCTGGCCGTAGGAGGTCAGGGGCTTCGCGGGCGTCGTCGAGTAGGCCGAGGTTGGTCAGGTTGTTGAGCAGGGCGCGACCCATGAGGAATTCCGCCGAGAAGTAGGCGGCGCGGCGCCCCAGTTCATAGGTCCGCTCGGTGGCGTGCCATGCGTCGGCGATACGCTCGACGACGAGGCTGGACAGGCCCTGCCAGAACTCCATCGGCGTGGCGTTCCGGGTGGTTTTCCCCGATACCGAGCGCACGAATGCTCCCAGAGGCTGCGTCAGGTCGGTCGACATAATTCTCCTTGCAATCGAAGGCGCGATATATCCCGACCGACGGCGATGATGCCAGCAGGCTTCATCGCGACGTGCACGTCGCTTCTCAGCTTACAGGCTGGAAATGAGAATGGCCACATTTCCTTGCAGAACAAGCGAGAATGGGGAAAGAGATCCGGTCGGACGGATTGAATGCGCCGGCGGGACCGCCTGCCGTCGGATTCGACGCGTGCTGCTCCGGTCGCCCTCCGGGTGAGAAATCGAGCTGGAGGACGTACGCCGCCGATCGATCCATCCCAGCGGGGGATGGCGTGGGGCCGAGACGTGTTCGATACTGCGTGACGGGATCCGCCCCGGTGAGGATGGCGCCGGGTCCCGACTCGCCGACGCCGGCGCCGCGATGGGATCCGCGGTGAGGAGAGGAGGCCGGCCTCGGAGAACGCAGTGAGGACATGCGGAGATCAGTGCGAGCAGTCGGGCCTTCGCCTATGCTTGAGGCCGTAAAGCGGGCACCGCCCGCGCCCTTTACGCACGTCGGCGAGGAGGACAGCATGCCTGCGATCATCGTCCTGGGAGCCCAGTAGGGCGACGAGGGGCGAGGAAAAAGCCACCGATCGAGCTCGGTGCCCGCTCCTGAGTACGTCGTGAAATTCAGCGGCGGCAACATTCAGGCCACACCGTCATCGTCGGCGGGCGGAAGTTCGCCCACCTCCTTCCCTCGGGGATCCTCACCGAAGGCTGTACGCCGGTGATCGGCAACGGCGTCGTCGTGGATCCGGGCGTGCTCTTCCAAGAGATCGACGAACTCGCCTCCCGCGGCGTCGATACGTCGCGCTTGAAGATCTCCGCGAACGCGCAGTCATCACTCCCATGCGAAGTTGCTTGACAGCCTGCACGAGCGGGCGCTCGGCTCCCACAGGATCGGCACGACGGGATGCGGCATCGGGCCGACATACGCCGAGAAGGCCCTCGCGCACGAGATCGCGTCCAAGACCCTCCTCGACCGAATCCTCCCCTGCGGCGAGGTCGCCCGCGCCCTAGAACAGAAGAACGAGGCTCTTCGCGGTCTGCGGAGCGGATGCGATGGACGCCGACGCCGTGACCGCCGAGCTCCTCCCACTCCGAACGCATCCGCCCCCATGGTCGTCGATGCGAGCCGCCTCGTCAACGACGCCCTCGACGAGGGAAAGCGGTCGTCTTCGAAAGGCGGTCAGTCGACCATGCTGGACATCGACCACGGCACCTACCCGTACGTCACCTCCTCGAATGCGACCGCCGGCGGGCGTGCACGGGGACGGAGTCAGGGCCGGCCCGGATCGACCGCGTCGTCAGCGTCGTCAAAGGCCTACATCACGCGGGTGGGGGAGGGCCCCTTCCCCACAGAGCTCCTCGGCGCCGAGGGCGACTGCCTGCGCCAACGGGGCGGCGAATACGGGACGACCACCGGACGCCCTCGCCGGTGCGGATGGTATGACGTTCCCGTCGCACGGTACGCAGTGCGCGTCAACGGATTGACCGGACCTGGTGCTGACGAAGCTCGACGTTCTCGGCGGACGAGACGAGATCCCCGTGTGCGTCGCCTACGAGATCGACGGGGTGCGCGTCGGCGACGTGCCCGCCTTCCAACGGGACTACCGGCGCGTCGAACCCGTCTTCGAGAGCTTCCCCGGATGGGACGAGGACATCTCATCCTGCCGGACCTTCGGCGACCTGCCGCGAGCCGCACGTGACTACGTGCTCGCCCTCGAAGAGCTCTCCCGGTGCCCGATCTCCCTCATAGGGGGTCCGGTGCGGACCGAGCAGACGATCGTGCGCCGCAGTCTCCTGGACTGAGGAACTGAGGCAAAGCGCATTCTTCCCGCCGGCCCATCGCCCTGACCGACTACCGGCTGGGCCGAATTCTCGACGCCGGCGCGCGGATGGAGGTTCCTCCGCTGGCTGGCCCGCCCGGTCGATCCGTGCATTCTCGAATGCGCGACGCGACCGATCCCGTCAGGGCTGGCCCGGTCCCCATTGGCCGGGCTGCTGCCCGTGCCCGTAGGCCGAGTATCCCCGGTCCGGTCTGGCCGTAAGGGAGCCGAGACGGATTCAGGGGCCTCTTGGCCGGGGCCGGGCGGGTGCAGGTTGGCCGTAGTGGCCGCCGGGCGGCACCTGCTGGGGCCGTAGGGATTGTCGAGGCGACCCCGCCGGTGGGGAGGCCTCCCGGGGAACCCGCCGTGGGGAGCGGGTGACCGCCGTTCCCGTTTTTCCTCCTGCGCGCTATGAGGGCGATGACCACCACGAGCGCTGCTCCAGCGCCGACGCCGATGGCGACCCATCCCCACAGGAAGCCACCGGACTCGCCGTCCTCTTCCTTGGATGAATCCGCGAAACGCTGGGAAGGAGCCCTCGAGGTGTGCGACTGGGAGTCCTGTGAGGCGAAGTCGACGGATAGGCGGTGCTGTAGGGATTCTTGGAAACCGCCCGGATACCGTTGAGCACGGTGGTGAAACCGCTCCACGAAACCTTCTTCCCCATTGATCTGCCCGCCGGCGGAAGCCGAGAGGACGTCGAGGGAAGCTCGAAGGTGACGTTGAAATTGAAGAGCGAACCTGCTTTCCGGCACGTTGGCCTGCTTCAGCTGAGTCTGATGGCATCCCAGAACGGCTTGGGTATTTCCACGGTGATCTCGTCGCCGCGTTGCCTCATGAACATGACCCTGCCGAGTGCTGTGAACTTGCTGTAGGTCACGCGACAGCCCACTCCGACCGATCAGGGACTTCCTCGACGGTTCCTTCGCCTATGTAATTTCCGCTGCCTGTCCAGTATAGGCTGCAACTGCTGCATTTGGCCGTCGAGCCACGGATCTCCGTATCGAGATTCGATGACGAGGGTGGCGTTGTTCGGGTCGGAAGCGTTGAAGGCGAACGTCGATCGGCACGCGCTCAGAGCGATCGCAACGAAATAGGAGGATCAGCGGCGTGCTCGCCTTCGAGTGTCTGTTGTATTTCGGGGGCTGTCGAATTCATGCTTTGAGGCCTAGCAAGGTGGATGGAGGTTCGCACCGTCTGCAGCAGTCTGGCTCATCTGCCGCCTGTCGGCGCATTGACGCATAGAGGCGCGAGAGGCCATGGAGAAATCGAATCGAAGCCGAGTGAAAACGGGTGAAGTCAACGAAAGCCGTGAGGCGCAGCGGCGAATGCGCTTGGATGCGCCTACGGTCGTAACGCGACCTCGATCTTTCCTCCGCTGAGGCCGGGAAAGGTCGATTCTACGGGTACATGGGGTTCGAAGTTGTTCCCGGGGTTTTGGAATTGCTGGCCGGGATTCTGGAATTGCTGGCCGTTTTAGAACTGCTGGCCGGGCATTGCGTTCTGCTGGCCGTATCCGGCTGGGGGCTGCCCGTATCCTGGAAGCCCTGGGCTTGCTGGTCGTAAAGGCGCGGGCTGGCCGAAGGATCGTCGGGCTGCCTGTACTGTGGACCCACCGGAGGCACTCCCCCGGATGTCCCGGACCGGGGAACCCGGTCGTCGTCGCCTTCCCTGCGCGTCAGAAGGAATGCGATAGGACGACCACCACGATCGCACCGGCGCCGATCGCGATCCACCCCCACTGGGAAGCCGCCGTCGTCAGTTCGTCCTTCGCGTCGGCAGCAGGCGAATCGGTCTTGCTCGACTTCGAGGGGCCGTAGAGTCGTCGTCGCCGGGGTCGCTCGACGTGGAGTCGTCGTCACCGTCGCGGAATCGTCGGACGCGGAGGAGTCGGACTCGGCCTTGATGCACTCTGCTGACGATCTTGTAATCGGTCCAGGTCACCTTGTTCCGTCGATTCTCCCGCCGTCAGGCCTTGGTCACTTGCCGGGCAGTTTGAACGTTATCGAGAAATTCGCGGACTCCAGGTCGCTCTGGCTTATGCCGGATTTTTCCGGCGAAAGGCCGAGTTGAGCTGCTCCAGAACTGGCCGGGGATCTCTGCGGTCACTTTGTCCCGCTCTTCGAATAGAGCAGTTGCTTCAAGGAGCTGGAGAGCTTCAACGTGATGCGGCAACTGGCTCCTTTGGCGCCCGGAACGGGAGCGGTTGTCGATTCTCCCAGCACGCTTCTCTGCGCCTCGAGCTGCGTCTTGGCCTTCTCGCACATCGTCCCGTCGTTGGATCCGATCTCCGAGTCGATGTCGAAGGTCAAAGTCTGCTGGTCGCCATCGGTCACGTCCAGAGTGGCCTCCGACCTGCACCCGCCGAGGACGACGAGGAAGGGGAGGAAAAGCGCGAGCATGCGTGCCCGCGGTACTTTCGTTTTCATGGCCTGAGACTACCAAGCCGAAGAAGGGACTAGACAGCCTGCTCCTCAGGGAGGCCATGGGGAAGGACACAGCGGCCTTCCCGGGCGGACCGGTGTGCGACTCCTCGGGCGACGGCCTCGGATCGGTGCCGTTCCGCTCATTTCGCGCGACGTGAAACGCCGCACGTCCGGGACGAAAAGCACGGGAAAGAATCGGCTTCTTTGGAAGAATATGTGCTGATCGCGCCGAGGCCTCACAGCCGAGGCAACACATCGCACTAAGGAAGGAACAGCGATGACGGACAAGACCTACACCGTTGACGAGGTCGGGCCGGGGCACCAGCAGAGGCTCCGGGGATCTCATCACATTCGTGACCGGGACGTCAATCTGGCCAGATTCCATCCACTGGGCCGACGGTTCCGAGGAGGAGTGGGATCGCCTTACTTCCGAGATGGTTGACGCCGGGATGTTCACCCCGCCTCAACCCCGAGAGCGCTTACTCCTTCCTCGCCCGCTCGCTTCCGTCGGACGTGGCGCGCGTCGAGTCCCGCACCTTCATCTGCTCGGAGAAGGAAGAGGACGCCGGCCCGACCAATCACTGGTACGACCCGACCGAGATGAAGGCGATCCTCAAGGGAGAAGTTCGACGGCGCCATGCGCGGCCGCACGATGTGCGTCATTCCCTTCTCGATGGGCCCGCTCGGCGGACCGATCTCAGCTCGGCATCAGGCGACCGACTCTCCCTACGTGGTAGCCAACATGCGCATCATGACCCGAATGGGCGGTAAGCCCTCAAGCTGATCGGCGAGGGCGGCAGTGGGTGCCGGCCGTCCACTCCGTCGGCTGCCCCTGCGCGACGCCGACGGCAAGACCCGCGAGGACGTCGCCTGGCCCTGTAACGACGAAGTACATCACGCACTTCCCCGAGACCAATGAGATCTGGTCCTACGGTTCCGGGTACGGCGGCAACGCTCTGCTCGGCAAGAAGTGCTACGCGCTGCGCATCGCCTCGACGATGGCCCGCCGCCAGGGATGGATGGCCGAGCACTGCTCGTCCTGCCGACTGACCGACGAGGAAGACCGGCAAGCAGTACCACGTGACGGCCGCCTTCCCCTCCGCCTGCGGCAAGACCAACCTCGCCATGCTCCAGCCCACCATCCCCGGCTACAAGGTCGAGACCGTCGGCGACGACATCGCCTGGATGCGCCCCGCCCGGACGGCCGCCTGTACGCAATCAACCCCGAGGGCCGGCTTCTTCGGCGTCGCGCCCGGCACGTCTACGACACCAACCCGATGGCGATGGAGACCATGAAGGCTAACTCCATCTTCACCAACGTCGCCCTGACCGACGACGGCGACGTGTGGTGGAGGGCATCGACGCCCCTGCCCCCGACCACGTCATCGACTGGCAGGCAACGACTTCACTCCGGCCGACGCAGCCGAGGGCAAGAAGGCCGCCCACCCCAACAGCCGGTTCACCGTTCCTGCGTCGCAGTGCCCGATCATCTGCGAAGACTGGGAGGCTCCGCAGGGCGTGCCGGTCGACGCCGTCCCTGTTCGGCGGCCGCCGCGCGATCAATGTGCCGCTCGTGGCCGAGCAGTACGAGCCCGCCCACGGCGTGTTCATCGGAGCGTCGGTGGCCTCCGAGGTCACGGCCGCCGCCACCGACGTCAAGGCCGGATCGCTGCGCACGACCCTTCGCCATGCTTCCCTTCTGGCGGCTACCACGCGGCCCGACTACTGGAGCCACTGGCTCCAGATGCAGGAGAAGCTCGGCGACAAGTTCCCTCAAGGTCTACCAGGTCAATTGGTTCCGCAGGGCCCCCGACGGCAAGTTCATGCGCCCGGGTACGGCGAGAATTCGCGCGTCCTGGACTGGATCGTCAAGCGCGCTCCGGCCAGGTTGATGCGATCGACGGCGTGACCGGCCGTTATCCGAAGTTCGAGGACTTCAATCTCGACGGGCTCGACGTCGACGAGGCTAATGGGCCGCGCTCTTCGGATCGACCCGACGCCTGGGCCGCCGAGATGGACGGCACCGAGGAGTACTTCAAGCAGTTCGGCGACAAGCTCCCCTGAGGCCGTCGAGGACCAGCTGGCCAAGTTCCGCGAGCGGATCGCCGCGGCCAAGAAGGCCTGAGCTGGGCCTTCGCAGCGCAGGTCCTGGCTGACTGAGGCCGGCCCGCCCCTAACCGGTTACGCGTCGGCCGGGCCCTCGCGAGTGGAGGCAATGCAGTGTCCCCGCTTCCGTACGGAAGCGGGGACACTCGACCCTTTCCGCCTTTCTGGATTACTTTCTGGACGCGCCGGGCTGGGCGTGCGCCGTCTCACGTATCCTAAAGGCGTGAACATCCTTCTCCTCGGGTCCGGGGGACGTGAGCACGCGATCGCCCGTGCGCTCAGCGGCGATCCCTCCGTCTCCACACTCGTCATCGCTCCCGGCAATCCCGGTATGGCGGCGCTCGGCGACCTCGTCGCCGTCGACGTCCTCGACGGGCGAGCCGTCGCCGATCTGGCTGCGTCTCGGGGAATCGATCTCGTCGTCGTGGGGCCCGAGGCGCCTCTCGTCGCCGGAGTTGCCGACGCCGTGCGCAGCAGGGGGATCGCCGTCTTCGGACCTTCCGCCGCGGCGGCCAGGCTGGAGGGGTCGAGCGTTCGCCAAAGACGTCATGGCTGCCGCGCATGTGCCCACCGCAGCGGCGCGCGTGTAGCTCCACCGAGGCCGAGGCGGAGGCGGCGCTGGCTGAGTTCGGTCCGCCGCACGTCGTCAGGACGACGGCCTCGCCACGCAGGGAAGGAGTCGTGGTCACCGACTCCCGGGAGGAGCCTCGCCCATGCACGGGCCTGTCTGGGCAAACCGGAGGGCGGTCGTGATCGAGAGTTCCTCGACGGGCGGGAGGGTGTCCCTGTTCTGCCTGTGCGATGGGCATGTGGCGGTTCCTGCAGCCCGCTCCAGGATTTCAAGCGCGCCTACTGACGGCGGCCAGGGGCCGAACACCGGCGGCATGGGCGCGTATTCGCCCCTGCCGTGGGCTCCGGACGACTTGGCCGAGGACGTCCTCGCCAGGGTGGCCCAGCCGTCGTGGACGAGATGGCTCGACGCGGCACTCCGTTCGTCGGACTGCTCTACTGCGGGCTTGCGCTCACCTCGCGCGGACTGAGGGTCGTGGAGTTCAACGTCCGGTTCGGTGATCCGGAGACGCAGTGCGTCCTGGCCCGGCTCGTCACGCCGCTGGCGGGGCTTCTCCGCGACGCGGCCTGCGGCGATCTCGGCGGGGCCGTGCTCGCTTGGTCGGAGTCCTCCGCTGTGACGGTGGTGCTCGCCGCGGCGGGATACCCCGGCGCTCTCGGACGGGAGATCCGGTCCGGGGACTGTGCGAGGCGGAGGCCACGGACGGCGCCTACGTCGTCCACGCAGGGAACCGAGGAGCGCCCGGACGGGAGCATCGTCAGCGCCGGCGGACGCGTGCGGCCACCGTCGGAATCGGGCCGTCCGTCCCCGAGGCGCGCGACGCAGCAGTACGCAGCGCTGCGCAAAATCAACCTCGAAGGAGCTCATTTCCGCGGCGACATCGCCGCCGACGTCACTCCCTCGTGTTGAGAGGCATCTCGGGGCGAGTCCACCTGGCGGACGGAAATCGGCGACTCAGTGCTATTCGCGTGCGCAGCGATTATGCTGTGCTGGGGACCCACTAGGAAGTGAGTGTGAAGTATGAGCGGACTCGGCATCGCGAAACTGAGCGGCTGGACCCACGTCATATTCAGGAAAAGTACGCGACGTATACGTTCCTTCGGGGGTGAGCGCTCACAGCGGAGCCGACACCTACCTCATCGTCGCTTCCGACCGCATCAGCGCATACGATTTCGTGCTGCCGACCGAGATCCCGGACAAAGCGCGAGATACTCATCCCAATTGTCCCTGTGGTGGTTTGAGCGGTTGGCCGACATCACCCCCAATCACGTCCTGTCGACCGACGTCCCGCCGGAAGTGGTCGGACGGGCCATGATCGCCCGACGCCTGGTCATGCTTCCCATCGAATGCATCGTGCGCGGATACCTCGCCGGCTCGGGAATGGAGGAATACCGCAAAAACCGGGACGGTGTGCGAGCTGGCACTCCGGCGGGGATCCTCGAATGCGCCCGCCTCCGAGTATCCCATTTTCACGCCGACGTCGAAAGCGCAGATCGGACAGCACGACGAAAATATGACTTTCGCCGAAGTGACCGAATGCGTCGGAGAAGAGTCGCCGCGAGCTGCGGGCGAAGTCGGTAGCGACCTACGCCCGTGCCCGGAAATCGCCGCTGAGAAAGGCATCATCATCGCCGACACGAAATTCGAATTCGGCGTGTCGACCGACTCGGGGAGAGCGCGATCATCCTCGGCGACGAAGCGCTCACTCCCGACTCCTCCCGGTTCTGGATCGCCGGCTCCCTACGCACCGGCAAGCCTCAGCCGTCACTCGACAAACGGTTCGTGCGCGATTGGCTGCTCTCGCCGAGTTCCGGCTGGGACCCGAATTCGGGCGCCCGTCCGCCGGAGTTGCCCGACGACGTCGTCGAGAAGACGCGGGAACGGTACTGCGAGGTGTACGAGCGGCTCACCGGCCGCGCCTGGCAGTGAAAACCGGGGCGGGGAGTCTAAGACCGCCGGACGGCTCCACCCTGCGCTCGTATCATGGACACGAGGCATCACGTGATGCCTGAATTATGAGACAGGAGGAAGCCCTTGGGGCTGATCATCGTCGAAGTCATGCCGAAGCCTGAAATCCTCGACCCGCAGGGCAAGGCCGTGCGCGGTGCCTTCCTTCGGCACGGAGTGGACGTCTTCACGGACGTGCGGCAGGGCAAGCGTTTCCAGCTTTCCGTGGAGGGGCGGTGACCGAGGCGCATCTGGAGTCTGCCCGCGAACTCGCCGCGACGAGCCTTTCTAATCCGACTCATCGAGGACGTCGTCGCCGTCTATGCTGCGGAGGGCGAGCGGTGAGGATCGGCGTGGTGACGTTTCCCGGAACGTTGGACGACGGCGACGCCGCGCGCGCCGTCCGCTCGCCGGAGGCACGCCCGTCGCACTGTGGCACGCCTCGGACGACGTCGGGGGAGTCGACGCGGTCGTGCTGCCCGGCGGCTTTTCCTACGGCGACTACCTCAGATGCGGGGCCATAGCCGCGCTGGCCCCCGTCATGTCCGCCGTCGTCGAGGCGGCGGACAAGGGCGTGCCCGTGCTGAGATCTGCAACGGATTCCAGATCCTGTGCGAGGCGCACCTGCTGCCGGGGCGCTGGTCCGCAACGAGGGGCAGCGCTTCGTCTGCCGCGAGCAAAAGCTTGCGGTCGAGAACGCGGACACGCCGTGGACCTCCGGTTTCACGCGCGGGCAGGTCATCACGATTCCGTTGAAGAACGGCGAAGGGTGCTTCCAGGCCGACGCCGAAACCGTTGCCCGCCTGGAGGCGAGGGCGCGTGGCCTTCCGATACGTCGGAGTCAACCCCAACGGCTCGATCAACGACATCGCCGGGGTCGCTCTCGATTCTGGGAACGTCGTCGGTCTCATGCCGCACCCCGAGCACGCCGTCGAACCGGGTTTCCGGGCCGGTCGGGGCCGGCGGGCTCCGTTCGGGAACCGACGGGCTGACCTTCTTCACGTCCGTCCTCGAATCGGTTCTCGCCTAGCGGCGCACGAGGATCTCGATCGCGCGGTGCACGAGACTCAACCGAGGCTCAGCCGCCCACGATCGAGAACGCCGTCGCCCGCAGCCGTCATTCCACAGAATCCAGCGCCCACACTTCGGGACGCCGCCCCGCCTAGGGCCGGACGCTCCCTCGGAACAGGAGAATCCATGGCCTCGGCCGAGCACCGCAACGAAAGCTACGACACCGTCGAGGAAGCAGCCGCGACGCCCGAGCAGCCCATGCCCTGGGCCGAGCTCGGTCTCAAAGAGGACGAATACGCGAGCATCAAAGGCATCCTCGGCAGGCGCCCAACGGCCGCCGAGCTCGCAATGTACTCGGTGATGTGGTCCGAGCACTGCTCGCTGCAAGTCCTCGAAGTCCACCTCAAAGCGATTCGGCGGAAGCTCACGCCGGATGCGCGAGCGCCTGCTCGTGGGCATGGGCGAGAACGCTGGCGTCGTGGACATCGGCGACGGCTGGGCCGTCACCTTCAGGTGAGTCGCACAATCACCCGAGCTACGTCGAGGCCGTATCGAGGAGCGGCCACCGAGCGGGCGGCATCGTGCGCGACATTGTCTCGCATGGGCGCTCGCCCCGTGGCGGTCATGGACCAGCTGCGCTTCGGCGACGTCGGCCATGCGGACACGGCCCGCGTGGTGCACGGCGTCGTCGCCGGCGTCGGCGGATACGGCAACTGCCTCGGGCTGCCGAACATCGGCGGGGAAACCGAATTCGACGCGTCCTCACCAGGAGAATCTGCTCGTCAACGCCCCTGTGCGCGGGCGTGCTGCGCCACGGCGACGTCCACCTCGCCAAGGCTGCCTCCGGCGAGGGCAACAGGTAGTGCTCTTCGCGCGCGCACCGGCGGCGACGGCATCGGCGGCGCGTCGATCCTCGCCTCCGAGGCCTTCGAGGACGGCATGCCCGCCAAACGGCCCTCCGTGCAGGTGGGCGACCCGTTCATGGAGAAGGTCCTCATCGAATGCTGCCTCGAGCTCTTCGCCGGGGGCCTCGTTCTGGGAATCCAAGACCTCGGCGCGGCCCGGGACTCCTGCGCCACGAGCGAGCTCGCCTCCAACGGCGACGGCGGCATGCACGTGGACCTGGAGAACGTTCTTCTGCGCGACCACGCTCACCGCCGGGGAAATCCTCGCGCAAAGTCACGAGGAGCAATGATGGCCATCGTCGCCCCTGACAGGCTCGGACGCGTTCATGGCCGTCGTCGGCAAGTGGGAAGTCAGAGGCCGCCGTCATCAGACCGTCAACTCCTCGGGCGGCTGACGATCGACCACCACAGGCACGGGATCGTGACGTCGACCCGAGGTCCGTCGCCCACGAGCGCCCCTGCCATGAACTGGCCGTACGCCCGCCCGCAGTGGCAGGACGCGCTCGACGCCGACGGGGCGGACGGGCTCGCCCGCCCGGGTTCGCCGGCCCGAGCTCGCGAGAGCACGTCCTGTGCGTGCTCACAGATCCGATACAGGCCGGCGCCGGTTGGGTGACCCGATCAGCACGACAGGTTCGTCCGCGGAACACCGCCCTTTCCCAGCCCGACGACGCCGGCGTGATCCGCGTCGACGAGGAAACCGGCGGGGCATCGCGATCTCCACCGACGCCAACGGCCGCCACACGAAGCTCGACCCGTACGAGGGCGCCCGCCGGGCGCTGGCCGAGGCGTATCGTTGCAACGTCTCGCACCGTGGGCGCGAGGCCCCTGGCGGTCACCGACTCGCCTGAACTTCGGACTCGCCGGAGGACCCGGACGCCATGTGGCAGCTCGTCCAAGCCATCACCGGGCTCGCCGACGCCTGCAAAGAGATGCGGCGTGCCGTGACCGGCGGAAACGTCTCGCTCTACAACAGCTCGCACGGCAGGGAGAAAGGCCTCGATTCGTCGAGTCAACCCGACGCCGTCGTCGGCGTCCTCGAGTCATGGACGACGCGCACCGCCGTGCCTCCGGCTGCCGGGAGGACGGCCTCGCCCTCGTGCTGCTCGGCAATGACCGGCCCCGAGCTCGACGGCCCGCCTGGGCCCGCGCGAGTCCACGGGCACCTCGGCGGGATGCCGCCGAAGCGGACCTCCAGGCGGAGATGGCGCTGGGGCGCGTGCTCCCTCGCATTGCACGACGCCGACACCGGCGATCTCGGCCCCATCCTGGCCGCCGCGCACGACGTTTCCACCGGGGGCCTCGTCCAGGCGCTCGCCGACATATCCGTGCGGGCGGGGACCGGCGCATCGATCGATCTGACGGGCTGGCCTCTGCGACGGGATCGACGGCTTTCACCGCGCTTTTCTCGGAGTCGCAGGCCCGCGCGGTGCTCTGCCGTCCCCAGAAGGCTATCTCGACCTCGTGCTGCGCGCGGCCGAGGCCGAAGGCGTCCCGGCCGTGCGAATCGGGCACGACCGGCGGCGAGCTCCTCGTGATCGAGGCGGACGGCGACATCGCGGACGCGCTCGTCTTCGACGTCGCTGAACTCGCCGCGGCGTCGGACGGCGTGCTGCGCGGCCTGTTCGATCAGTAGACTCTGGCCATGGACGACCGTTCCGACGCCGACGACGCCATCTCGCCGCACTGACGAGCGCGGACGGCGGGCCCTCGAGCCTCGCCGTTCCGGTCCGTCGCCCGAAGCGCCGACCGCCTTCGACGTCCGCTCCAGTCTGACGGGAAGCCCTCATCGGCTCCCTCCCGCGCCAGACGGCCGCGGACGTCGCCGCGGCCGCCGCCCGGGCGCGAACGGCCCAGCGGGAATGGGCTGCCACCCCGATGCCCCGCCGTTCGCGCATCCTCAGCGCATTCCACGACCTCGTCCTGGCCGAGCGCAGGGCGCCTCGACCTCGTGCAGTGGGAGAGCGGCAGCGCGCGCCGACGCCTCGAGGAAGTGGCCGACGTCGCCATGACGGCCCGCTACTACGCGAACACGGCCCGCGCGCCACCTGGCCGACCGCCGCCGCCGCGGCCTGATCCCCGCCCTGACCCGCACGGTCGAACACCGCCAGCCCAAAGGCGTCGTGGGCGTCATCGCGCCCTGGAACTATCCCCTCACCCTGGCAGCCTCGGACGCACTGGCGGCGCTCGCCGCGGGCAACGCCGTCATCCTCAAACCGGACAGCCAGACGCCCCACACCGCCCTCGCCGTGCGCAGCCTGCTGGTCCGCGCAGGCCTGGACCACCGGCTCTTCCAAGTGGTCACGCGCAGGGAGCCGAGCTCGGACCGCCCCTCGTCGAAGCCTGCGACCGCCTGATGTTCACTGGATCATCGGCCACCGGAGCCCAGGTGGCGAGCCAGGCCGGCGCCCGGCTCGTGGCCGCCTCCGCCGAACTCGGCGGAAAGAATCCTCTCATCGTCTGCCAGGACGCCAACCTCGGCCGGGCGGTGCCGGGCGCGCTCAAGGCGTGCTTCTCGAATTCGGGCCAGCTGTGCGTGTCCGTCGAACGCGTCTACGTCCACGAAAGGGTGTGGGACCGCTTCGTCCCCGCCTTCGCGCGGGCGGCCGGAAAACTGCGCGTGGCCCGCACGATGGACTGGGAGGCGGACATGGGGCCGCTCATCGACCCCGGGCACCTGGCCAAGGTCGACGCCCACGTCCGCGACGCCCTCGGCAGGACGCCCGCCTCGCGGGCGGCCACGCGGTCGCCTGCCGGCCCGGCGGGCTGACGCCCCACGATCCTGGCCGGGGTCACCGAGGACATGGACGTGTTCGCCGAGGACGTTCGGTCTCGTCGTCGCCGTCTCATCCGGTCTCCGGCGAGGACGAAGCCGTGCGCCTCGGCGAACGCCACCGCCCTACGGGGCTCAACGCGTCCGTCTGGACCCGCGACGCGCGGCGAGGCGTGCGAATCGCCAAGAGGATCCGCGCGGGACCGTCAACGTCAACGAAGGATACGCCGCCGCGTGGGCGTCGTTGGGCGCGCCCATGGGCGGGATGAAGGCCTCCGGCTCGGACGCCGGCACGGGGCGGAGGGGCATCCGGAAGTACACGGAGGCCCAGACGATCGCCGTGCAGCGCCTGGTCAACCTCCAGGCCCGCGCGGGATGGGGCAGGAGGCGTGGGCGCGCGCCTCGTCTCCTACCTCGAGGTCCCTCAGGCGCCTCCCGGGATTCGACCGGTAGGCGGCGGACGCGCCCTCTTCCGTCCGGCGAAGGCACCGATCCGCGGCGCCGTCGTCCTCGTGACGGGCGCCGGCTCGGGAATCGGCGAGCTCATGGTCGTCGGCGCTGCCCAACGGGGGCGAAGGCCGTGTGCGTGTGGGACGTCGACGCAGCCGCCGCCTCGCGCATGCCCACGAGATCGAAAGACGCGGCGGCACCGCCCGGGCCTGGCGGGTGGACGTGGCCGACGGGCACTGCGTGGACGCCGCCGCTGCCTCGGTCCTCGCGGCCTTCGGGCGAGTCGACATCCCCGTCAACAACGCGGGGATCGTCACCGGAAGCGCTTCGCGGAGATGACCGAGGACGACGTCGAACGCACCTTCCAGGTGAACGTCTTCGCTCTACCGCACCGTGCGCCGCTTCCCTGCCCGGAATGGTTGAGAGGACCGGGCCTCGATCGTACGATCGCCTCGGCCGCCGGGCTCGTGTGAGCGCGCCAGGCGGATCTACTCCGCCTCGAAGTTCGCGGCCGTCGGCTTTCACCGAGTCGCTGCGCAGCGATGCTGCGGCATTCCGGCTCGCACGTCCATACGCTGGTGGTGGCGCCCTACTACATCGACACCGGCATGTTCGACGGCGTGCGGACCAGGTGCCGCTGCTCCTGCCGATCCTCAAACCCGCGAAGGTCGCCGATCGCGGGAAAGCTCGACCCGTCGAACGCGGCGATCAACGGCGGGTGCTGCCGCGCTTCGCCAACGCCGTCCTCACCCTCAAAGCGCTCCCCGGTCCCCTGCTCGACGCCGTCACCGAAGCCTTCGGCGTCTCCTCGACGATGGACGGGTTCACCGGCCGTCGGCGCGGCGGAAGGGCGGCCGGCGGCGAGGAGCCGCGCCGCAGCGAGAAGGCGAGCTGAAGCGGGCAAGCGCGCGCCGGAAGGGCGTCGGCGCGGACCGCCGGGCGAAGCTGGCGGAAAGGAAAAGGAAATCCGCACGGCCTGCGCGGGCGCGAACCTTATAATAGAATTGAATGAGCTCTCATCGTAACCGATGGATCCGTTCTCCATGTTCCACTGTCCTCCTAGTCGGGTGTGTCTATCGTGATACGGATGCTTCTGCGGTCGGTTTCCGCGGTCATGGCGATCGTCGCCAGTGTGCTCGCCATAGGGATGATCCGCGAGGACGACTCTTCCTTCCCTCTGGGGACGAGATCCTTCTCCTGAACACGGGACGTCCAGCAAAGGCGAAGGCGGAGCTGCTCGCGGGCTCAACCGCGTGGCCGACGCCGAGCGCATGGTGCCGGGTCGAGGCGACGCAGACCTCTCTTCGTCGCGGCGCCCGCGACCTCGATCTGGTTTCGGGTCGCGGGCCCCTCGTCCCGGCGGGAAGGTCGGCTGGTTCGACCCGTCCGTGCGGGCGAGCTCATCCCCTCCTCCCGGATGGGGATCGGCCGCTGTCTGGAAACTACGCGATGTCCTCGTGCGAAGGCTGCGAGCAGGCCGTCGAGGATTGGGCCAGAGCGGCGGGCGTGGGCCTCCAGTGGGGAGGACGTCCGCTCGATCACAGGCTTCGTGAGCGGATACGTGGAACGGGAGCGGCGCTGTTCGCCGCCGTCAGCGTGGTGGTGTGCTGGCTTCTGTGATCGTCGCGTGGTTCGCCGGCCGGGTGCGCTCGCGCTCCCTGCGCCTTCTGGGCGGCGTCGCCCGGCGGATCGCATGGTTTGGACATGCGGGTCCTCGGACGCACAGTGGTCGGTTGGTCGCTCGCCGGATGGGTTGCATCGGGCGTCGTCGTGCTGTGGCGCTACGGCTTCGACCGGTTCGCGACGTTTTCTCTGTGGTCGCTGTCGGTTCTGGCAGCCGTCGATGCGCTCGCCGTCGCCGGGGCGCGTCGTCTCGTGCCTCATCCGGCCGGGCCGCCGCGATCGCGGCGCGGCGGCCTCCGCTGCTGGCCCTCGTCCGCCTCGGCCTGGCCCGTCCGGGCCGTGGCCGTGGCGGTCACTACCCTCACGCCGTCGACTACGGGAATGCGGCGCGCAGCGCCTGCGCCCAGGCGGAGCGCTGGAGGGACGCCGGGGAACCGTCACGATGAGCCCGTCGAGCCTCACCCCGAGGCCCGCCTCACCGCAGGAATACCTGAGGCGGCTGGGCAGTTCGCCGACGCGGTGCAGGGCGAGGGGCTCGCGGCGCTGTCGACCACGGTGAGCGCGGTCGAGGTTCCACCCGAGCGAATCGCCCTTCGACTGCATCGTCGATGACCGACGAGAAGTTCCTGTCGATCATGGGCATAGGCGTGAACAGGCCCGGACCGCACGGAGCGCTCACGCTCGTGCCGGCCGCGGCCATTCCGGCGGCGGCTCGGAACTACCTGTTCGGGATCACGGCAGCTCCGAATGTGGGCCCAGGTCGAACCGCCCCCAGAAAGTCGCCTACTACACATACACGGAGGCGAGCGCCTCGCCGACGATCGGCACCACGCCGTCCGACGCCAACCCGGCGAAGGCCAGCCATCCGCTCATCGTCCTGGTGGACCGGCCCCTGAGCTCCTTCAATCCGAGCGCCGTCGACACGTTCATCACCAGCGGCACCTGATCTTCACCGACGCCGAACGCCTGCGCCGGCTCGTCCACGCGCATGGGCTGGACTCGGCGGTCACCTCGGTCGACAGCGCGGTGGGAACCCTGCTGGACTCGCGCAGACATACGCCCAGCAGGCCTGGATGGCCGCATTGGCGACGATCCTCGCGGGATTGTCCGTCGCAGTGGCCGCGGTCCAAGCCGCCCACACCTGGGCGGGCCGCAACCAGCGGCGCATTTTCGCCCGTCGCAGCGCCGGGCACTCGTAATTGAGGATCGCGGCCGGCCCACTCCTGGGGGAGACGGCCTTCATCGCCGTCGCGGGAACGCTGGCTGCGGCCTCGCCGCCGCCAGGTCTCGAGCTGCCGTTCGGCTGGGCCCTCGCCGTGAGCTGCGCGGTCGCCCCCGTCTACGCCGTGGGCACGGCTCTGGCCTACCGCTCAGCGGCCAGGCGGGCCTTCTGCCGCGCGCTGCGCAGAAAGACGTAGACCAATGCGTCCCTCACTTCCCCGCACGCCCCCGACGAGGCGAGGCAGGACCTGCCTATGGCCCAGCCCGCCTCACTTCCCGTACGCTCCCGACTAAAGGCCGCCCGCCACGCTGGCGCCGGCGGCCGCCGCCGACTTCTCGTACGTTCCGACAAAGGAGCAACTGACATGAGCATCGAAGCATCCGATCTCGGCGTGACGATCGCCGGCCGCAGGATCCTGGACGGCGTCACCTCGACGTGTCGACCCGGCCAGGTGATCGCCCTCGTCGGCCTGTCGGGCTGCGGCAGACCCTCTGCTCAACCGCCTGGGTGCTGGCTTCAACGCCCCAGCGCCGGCACTGTTTCGGTGGACGGGCACGACACGGCCTCGGATCGAGCGCGCCGGCGCTTCTGGGCGCAGGGAAGCGGCTTTCATCTATCAGGACTACGGGCTGATCGAGGAGGAGACCCTGGCCTACAACGTCACGCTCAGAGCTCTGGCCCTGCGCCGCCCGCGCCCCGACGCCCGCTTGGACGGGATCCTGGAGACTCGTGGGCCTCGCCGGGCGACAGGCCGAGACGGCGTCCGTCCTGTCGGGCGGCGAGAAACAGAGGCGGGAGTGGCCCGCGCTCTGTCAAGGGAAGCCTCCTATGTCTTCGCCGACGAGGCCCACGGCCTCCTCGACCCGGACAACCGGCGCATCGTCACCGGCCTGCTGGAACGCGCGGCGAAAGCCGGGGCGTGCGTCATCATCGCCACGCACGACGACGCCCTCGCCTCCGCGCAGACGTCGTCCACTCCTGGCGTCCGCGCGGGCGTGAAAGACCGGATCGTCGACGAACACCGCCCGCCGTGCGCCGAGTCCGGCTGCAGGCCGTTTCGAGCCGTGCGGGGAAACGCGCGACCGCCCGCTCTTTCAGCATGCCGACGTGTGACGCCTCGCATGGGGAGCCGACTCGCGCCACAGCACCATAAAGCTGCCATCCCCGATGCCTCGCATGGGGAGCCGACTGACTGGCGAGGGGAAGGATGCTTTTGGCACTGAGGCCCTCGCATGGGGAGTCGGCCGTCAGCGAACGGGCGCTGGGATACTTGCATCTCGCTTGGGAATGGATCGATTCAGGGGCGTCCTACCCTGTGGGGGACTTTGGGAGTCGGAGTCATTGATTAAAGTGAGAGCGGAGGTTGGATATCTTGCGGAGAAGACGTTGAGGAAAGTGAAGGCGTTTTTGAAATGATTTAACTTAACGTGAAGGAAAATCGAATAAAATTCGAGAAAGGGTATTCGTGGTGAAATCACGTCTCAATTTGCGTTGTGTTGGCGATCATAGTTCTCGGATGGCTGTATTTCGTTCCACCATCATACGAACCGTTGGGGTATGACAAAGAACCTCCTGCGCCCTTTGGCATTCGACTCATTCAGGCCACGGCATGGGCGACAGGCTGATTCCGACCTCGTCGAACGCCGGTATAGAAAGTATTACGGCTCCTCTGGCAGTTCCGATGTCGATCGCGACGACGACCTCAAGAAGGAAGCGGATTCGGTGGTCGAGGACTGGAAGGAGGGCTGCCGGCTGGTTCGCGAGGACAGGCGAGCCTTGCTGAACATGGCGTCGGTGCTGTTCGCTACGATTTTCCTCTCCCCGTCCATCTCCCAGCTGAAGCGAAGCTGCCCGCGGAATCTTCGCGGGATGGCGCGGCGCGGAGCCGCGGGATGGCGCGGATGGTGTGGCGTCCGCAGCGCCGCAGACCGCTGCGAAGCGAGCGGGGGCGGGGGCCGGAAGGTCGGGTTTCGTCAGCGCCGAGGCGGATCCCCGCGGCCTCGCGGACGTCGGTTCATCGCCGCGGACATCGAAGCCGGAGCCGTCGAAGACGCGCGGTGAACGGCACCGGCCCGTCGAAGGCCTCTAGGCGAGAGGGTGCGCCGGCGTCCGATCGCGGAGGGCAATCGCCGGACGGCGCACAGGCGGGTCTCAGACGGGCGCAGGCCCTCGGCGCGCGCCCCCGACCGCACGGGTCGACGACCGGTGCGGTCGGGGGACGCTCTGCCACGCGATCCACGAGGCGTTGCCCGTCCGTCGGGAACCGCATGGAGTTCGGCGTCGAGCATTGCCGCCCGGACGTCCTCGACTGGGATCCGAAGCTCCAGGGCGATGCGCTTCCCCGTGACGACGCCGAGTTTCGACGAGGCGGAGATTTGCGGAAACACTCGCGATCGCTCGTAGGAGACCATGCCGTCCGGTTCGCCGCCCCGAAACCCTCGCTGCGACAGGGCCGTGCACGTCGTCCGGTGAGATCCAGTCGGTCATGCGCCCGAGCTTGTGGACCGTGCAGGGTCAGAGCCATGGCCGATACGGCGAAAGCGCGCTTGACTCGCAGAATCTCATCGATCGTGGGATTGGGCGGCAGATACTCGACGACGCTCTCCGCAGGCATGAGGAATTCCGAAGCGAATGCGTCCGCCTCCCGCTCTTCTTCGGCACGGGAACCGGGGCCGCGATGTCGGCAGCACGAGGTGTCCGATCTCATGGGCGAGGTCGAATCGCGCCCGTTCCGGCGTCTTCCTCCGTGCGAGGAAGACGTGGGGAAAGCCCTCATACCACGTCGAATACGCATCGACTGACGCTGCGACTTCGGGTAGCCCGTTGACGCGGATGCCTCGGAATTCCGCCAACTGGATGAGATTCGGCAAGGGCCAGGAACCGAGCCCCACAGACTGCGCGCAACATCGTCGCTGCGAACCGAGCGGTTCTCGCCTCCAACGTCGGAAGGTCGACCTTCGGGAGGGTGAAACGCTCGGCGATCGAAGCGATCCACCTCGATGCCTCGAAGCTCCGGCGGCGACGGCCGCGTCTCGTTGACGACGGGTATAGCCCTGCCGCGCGGAATCGGATGCTTTTCGGTCTCGACGGTCGGCTCCGATGGCAGGGTGAAGTATCCCTCGGGAAGCCGAGCGCATCCGCGAGCTCGGAAAGGGCATTCGCGGAGCGCCCATCGCTCGTATGCGCGTAGCCGTCCGACTCAGTCAGTCCCAGCCGGCTGGCGAGTTTTGCCTCGATTCCAGCCGCGACGCATGCGTGGGCGAGCTTGATGCGTCCAGGGTTGAGCCGATCGTCGAAAGCGATATAAGTCAATGTCTTCTCCGCCGATGTCTTCTGGGACGTTGCCGAAAAAGGTGAATGAGACGAGAGCTCACGGCGCCTGGGGATTCCACGCCGCTCTATCAGGCTTTCCGCTCTATCAGGCTTTCCGCCATAGCTCGCACTTCCTCGGGGCCGATGATGGCGGCCGCGATGTTCGCCAGCTGGTGACGGCCACCAGGCCGAAGGCGGCGCTGATGTCGTCGGGCGAAGGCTCTGGCTCTGCCGTTGCCCTGCGCGACGATGCCGGGCCGTCAGGTGGAGGGTTTCGCGCCACATCGTTCCCCGTCCTCGCGGGCTTCCCCGTGGCGGACCGCATAAGTCCACCATTCCAGGCCGATCAGGATGGATTCGAGTTCCTTATCCGAATGCCTCGCCGGAGAGTCGCGAGCAGCGGCGGCTCGGTTCCGGCTTTCCGGTGTTGGTCGAGCAGGTCGCTGTCTGCGGGCAGTTCGCGTGGCCATCTCCAGAACAGGGCCTCCTTGACGGAAGTTCGCGTAGAGCGCTCCCTTCGTGTATCCGGCTGCGGCGGCGATGTCGGCGACGGACGCTCCTCATAGCCCTTCGCCGCGAAGATGTGATGGGCTGCCTCCAGGATGTCCTGGCGGGTGCGTTCGGCCTTGGCGCGGCCGCGGCGCCGACCGTTGCGGGCGCCTTCCGGCGCATCGGCGATCGACGACGCGACTGCGGCGAGCTCCTCGGAGGTCTTGCGGAGCGAGGACGACAGCGCCTTTTTCCCCGTCTCCGCGCCTTCTTCGCCGTCTCTTGAGTTCTTCTCCTGCTTCGCTTGACGGCGCGCGCGAGCGCCCCAGCGCCTCTGTGAGGGCGCGGGTCGCCGATGCCAGGCCTCCCCGCCGTCCTCGGCTTCTCGGGGGGCGTCCTTCCCGTCGCTGCTCATGTGCTCACAGTACCGCAGCCTCCGGCCGGCGAGGGGAGAGAATGCCGGCCGGGCGGCGAGCCTGCGAGCGGATCGACGCAGCGGGTTGACAGGGCGGACCGGGAACGGCCTAATATTGAACCGACGGTCGGTCGGTAAGTGAAGCGACTGAGTGCCGGACGACCGAATGCAGATCCAGCCGGAAGGGAGAAGCGGGATGCCACGTACGAGCAAACCCGCCGAGCGGCGCAAGGACGAGATCCTCGACGCGGCCCAGCACCTGTTCACAGCCAAACGGGATTCCAGGCGACGACGGTGGAGGACGTCCTCGCGGCCGTCGGCATCGCCAAAGGGACCCTGTACTACCATTTCGCGGGCAAGGACGAAGTTCTCCGGGGCCTCATCCTGCGCACGGTCAACCGGATGGCCGACCAGGCGAAGGCCATCGCCGAAGGCAACGGCCCGGCAGTGGAGGAGTTCTTCGCGGTCCTCGCCGCCACGCGAGTCGACGGGCAGGACGCCGAGCTGGTCGGCGAGTTCCACGCCCCCGGCAACGCGGAATTCCATCTCATGTCCATCGTCGAGACGGTTCGGCGCCTCACGCCGATTCTCGCGGAGATCGTCGCCGAAGGCGTCGAGGAGGGCCTTCACCACCGACCAGCCGCGCGAGACGGTCGAAATCCTCCTCACGTCCGGCGGGCTGCTGCTCGACGAGGGCATCATCCCCGGCGACGCAGCCGATCGCAGCGGCGCACGCTCGGCGTAGTTCGAGCGGGCGGAGAGGCTCCTGGGCCGCCCTGAGGGAACGCTGGGGTCGATCGCGGGGCGGTGGGCATAGGCGGTTTTCGATTCTCTTCTGCGCGCCCTCGTCAACTCGGTGGGAACGGGGTTGAGCGCCTTTCGCCTAGCGATCTTCATGTTCGACGCATACGGCACCGCGTCCTCCGTCGTGCTCGTGCAGCTGTCCGCCTTCGCCCCGATCGTGCGTGCTCGCCCCGGTCGCCGGGGTCCTGGCCGACCGCTGATCGGCGAGTCGCTGATGGCGATCGGCGATCGCGGATCGATCGGAGGGCTCCTCATCGTCATGGCGGCCGTTTCGTCCGGAGCGACCCGGCATCGGCCTCGTCTGCGGCGGGATCGCGGCCTCCTCCTGCTTCGCGGCCCTGACCGAGCCCGCACTGCGCGCCAGCGTCGGCGACCTCGTCGGCCCCGACGAGTACGTCCGCGCCTCCAGCATGCTTCAGATCGCCTCCTCCGCGAGGTACCTGCTCTCGCCGTTCCTGGCGGGGATGCCCCTGCCGGCCGTCGGGCTGCGGGCCATCCTCCTCCTGGACGCGAGCACGTGCGTGGTCACGGTCGCCTGCTCCGCGGCCGTCCACAAGGCCGTCGGGCATCAGCGCGGCCTGGCGGAGGAGAGCGGCTTCCTCGCCCAGCTGGCCGCGGGCTGGCGCGCAGTGGCCTCGCGTTCCGCGGTCCGCCGCCTCGTGGCCCTCGCGACCCGCCTGACCTTCGCGATCGAGTTCGTGCAGACCCTCGTCAAGCCGATCCTCCTCCCGCACGTGCCCACGTCGACGATGGGGACGGTGGAGACGATCATGGCCGTCGGAATGCTGGCGGGGCGGGCCTCGTCGGCCTCGCGTCCGGCGCCCGTCCGACGACTCTGCCAGTGCGCCGGGCTGCTGACCGCGGCCGTCTCCCATGATCCTCCCGCCCCTGCGGCCCGCGGCGTGGTGGGCCGCCGCCACCGGATTCGCCTCTTCGCCGCGCTGGCGCTGTGCAACGCAGGAGCCGAGGTGATCGTGCGCATGGCTATCCCTGAACGAGCGCCAGGCGCGCGCGTGGGGGCGATCGGCATGGTCTCCCAGTTCGGCTACATCGCCGCCTACATCGTCGCCGGCCCCTGGCCGATCGCGTCTTCGAGCCGCTCCTGCGGCCCGGCGGCGGACCGCGGCGACCGTCGGAAAGTCTCGGCACCGGGCCGGGCCGTGGGACCGCCCTGCTCGTGGCATGCGTCGCGCACCGGCCTTCGTCCTGGCCTGCGTGACGATCTCCGGCAGGAGAGCGCTCGCATCGACCGCTCGTCCGGGCGGACCGCCGGCCCGGCCGGAGGCGGCGCCGACCACGGCGCGGGAGCCTCGACCGCGGGGAGCGGGCGAGGCGAATGCCGGAGAAGGCCGACGCGACGGACGGCAAGGAGGCCGCATCGTGCTGGATACGCATGCTCCGCGCAGACCTGCGCCGCGGCGTCGCCCAGTCCGCAGCCCTGACGGTCCTCATCGCTTGGCGGTGGCGCTGGCCGCCATGAGCACCACCCTCGGCATCCGCGCCGGCTCGCCGTCAACGCTGCCCTGGGAAACGCGCCGTGCCCCCGATGTCGCGCACATGCACACCGGGACGCCCGACGCGAACGCCCTGAGGGCGTGGGTCGACCGCCGGTCCGACGTCGCCGACTACCACCTGATGCGGACGCTGCCGGTACCCGTGCAGCAACTGACGATAGCCGGCAAGAGCCAGGCGGACTCCGTCCTCGAACCTGCATTCGTCACCGCGCCCAAGCGCTCGACCTCCTCGTCTGGGCCAAGACGGGAAGCCCGCGAACCCCGGCCCCGGCGAGATCGCCCTCCCAGTTCACTACAGCGCAGGGCGCCGCCGTCGGAGACACGGTGCAGGGTCAGGAGCGGCTCGTGGGTTCGCGAGCTCAAAGCGGTCGACTTTGTCCGCGACCCGCAGATGAACCCTCGATGGTCGCATCCAAGCGCCTCGTCGTCCACCCCAGCGACTTCGCCGACTCCGACAAGCGGCTGAAGCCCGAGTACATCGTGGAATTCCGGCTCGCCGACGGCGTCGAGGCCTCGGCGTTCGTCGGCGCCTTCGAGTCCAGCGGGCTGTCAGGCAGGGATCACCGTCGACACGTCGATATTCTGCTCGATGAACGGCCTGACGACCGTCCCCGCTGGCCGCGTGGCCCTGCTCGTGGCGATCCTACTGGCCGTCGTCGCCGCGTCGTCCTGCGCTACGCCTTCCTGGCGGCGATGGAGGAGGATCTGGCGCAGATCAGCGTCCTCAAAGCGATAGGCCGCCCCGGGGCGTCAAACGGCCTACCGCCAACACTCGCTTTGACGGCCGGAGGCCTCGTCGGCCACCTCCTGTCCATCCCCATGGCGGCGCAATTGAGCGACGCCGTCCTCCTCTACCTCGGCAGGTCCAGCGCCGGCGGCGTGGCCGATTCTGTGCTCCACGCGCCGCCGTGGCGCTCGCGGCCTCGATGGTCGGCTTCGCTGGATCCCGCTCAGGCGCATCGACAGGGCTTTTCGGCCGTCCAGGCCTTGCGCACCGGCGTCAGCGGAGGTCTCTGGCGGCGCCACGCGCCTGTCGCTGGCGTCGAGCAGACGGCTTCCCGTCGACGTCTGGTTGGGAGCTGAGAGAGGCGTTTCGGCCCGCGAACGCCTTCTCCCGCCGTCCTGACGGTGTGCACGATCGTGCTCATCCTCCCCGCCAACGTCACGACGATGGCGACCCGATTTCGCCTCCTACATGGGCATAGGCCGGGCCGACCTGCGCATCGACGTGCCGGCGGGTTCGGCCGACTTTGACACGGGCCTCTACCCAAGGTCGCGGCGAGGCAGGGCGTCGGCCGCGCCGTGCATGATGACCGACCATCGCCACGACATGAGAAAACCGAGCGCATGGGCCCCGCCCTGGTGGAAGAGCGGCGATCAGAGCGCCTTTCGGGAGGTACCTGCGCGGCTGCGCTCCGCGACTGCGAAGGAGATCGCGCTGTCGAGCAACCAGGCCGACGAAGCGAAGGTCGGACTCGGCGACGTCGTCGACGTGGGATCGGTCTCTCTCCTCGGCGGGGCCTGGCGGCTCGCCGCGGCGGAGAGGACCTGAGTTCGCGCCTGTATCAGGACATCACCAACGGAGGAAGACCGCCAAGACCACAGTCGCCGCCGGCGACGCGCCCTCGACGCCGCTCAGGCGAGTCGTCTACGCCGACGTCGCCGGCGGAGCCGACGCGAAGGCGACGCAGTCAGGCGGCTTCCTCGGGGCCTCCGTGGCCCAGGTCAGCGAGTACATCTCCCAGACGCTCGGCGCGACGCTGTCGCAGATGCGGTCGGCGGCGGTCTTCTCCGCGGCGGTGGCGATCGCCCTGGCTCCTCGTCGCCGCGCTTCGCCGTGCTGGTCGTGCCCGGGAATCTTCGCAGATCGGCATCCAGCGTGGGAATCGGCATGAGCACCCGGCGCCTCGCGTCCAGTACCTCGTCCGCTTCTGCGCCGTGCTGGCCGGAGTGGTTCTGGGCACGACGGTCGTCGAGACCCGGGCGAGGTGCGCCGTGGGCGGAGTGCTCGATACATGGGGTGCGCCGGACATAGCTTTCATGACGAACCCGTGGCTCTGTCCGGCTTGTCCTGCCGGGGGCTCTGCCCTGCCGTGGTCGCCGCCGTGCTGCTGGCCATGCGCCGCGTATGCGCATGACGACGGTTCTGGACCGCGAATGAGCGCCGACGCACTGGCCGAGACCCCGTCAACCTCGGAAATCGGGGCGGGAGAGGAACCGGCTGGCTCGCGCCGCGTTCCGAACGCCGGCACGCCGGCGACAAGCATCGACAACTCAGCGAGGAGACGGCAATGTCGAATACTGTGCTTTCGCTGACAAAATTGGTGACTACCCGGCCGGACCGGAGCTCGGGAAACCAGGTGCAGCGGCGAGCGTCGACTGGCCGTGGAGGCCGGGCGGTTCGTCGCGGTCGCGCCTTCGGGCTCGCAAAGACCACCTCCTTCAACATCCTCTCCGGCATGGACAGGCCCACCAGCGCGTAGCGTGAGCTGTATCCGGCCACGACTGTCTCGGCGATGATGAAGGATCTCGCAGCCCTGCGTCTTGCGGCGGCTCGGTTTCGTCTTCCAGAGCCCTCACCTCATGCGAACCCTCAGCTCCAGCTCGACAGCGTCGTCCGCAGTCGCTCTCGCCGGCGACGAACAGGCCCGAGATCGTCGCGCGCGCCGGGCGCTCGCATGGACGACATGGGGATGGCGGACCTGGCGAAGAGCGACGTCACTCAGGTCTCTGGAGGTGCCAGCTCCAGCGTGCCGGCATATGCCGCGCGCTCATCAACGAACCGGGAGATCCTGATCGGCGGTAGCAGCCACGGGCGCCCGCAGCTCGGCCGCCGCGGCCCAGATACTCGACATCCTCGACCGGGTCCGCTCCCGAGGGACGACGGTGGTCCTCGTGACCCACGACGGTGGCCGTCGGGCGGATCGCGTGGTGCTGCCTCGTCGACGGCCGGGTCGTGCGGAGGACGTCACCTGAAGACGCTACGAGGGCGGCCCACGTTCCGCCGGAGCGCACGGAGAGGTCCTCGGCGCTCCTGTCGCGCGCGCGTGAGGCGAGCGGATCGGCGATTCCGCGGGAGCCGCCGCGACCGAGCGAGGGTGGGACTCCCGCCGTTTCGGCGAGGTCCGGCCGCTCCAGCTGCGCCCCGCAGCCGGACGGGGGCCTTTCATCACATGCGAATTTCGAAAGCGAGGCCGCGTCGACGTGAATACCGTACCGCATGGTATGTACCTGCGCAGTACTGAACGGAACGTTGAAAAGGAGACGCGATGTCACAGACGCTCCTCGCGAGGACCCGCACAAACGCTTCGGGATCGGGGCGTGGCGCCTCGATCTGCCAATGACGGGATCACCATGTCCGTGAATCGCAGGAAGTGGTCGGACTCCTCGGCCACAACGCGGCAAGACCACCCTCGTCAACGGATCGTCGGCATGTGCCGGCCGTACTCGGAGCAGGATCGCGGTCGACGGCGTGGACGTCGTCGCCGGCCTTGCCGCCGCGAGACGGCCCGTGAGCGTCCAGGCCCAGGAGAGACTGCGCCCATCACGTGGCATCGCCCGCGAAAGGCGTCGTCGAGGCTCGCCGGCAGGGGTCCGCGGCGGGCGCTCGGCGATGCGCGAGCGCGCGAAGGGTCCTGATCGACGCGCGCTCGGACGCATGTGGGCCGACAGGCCTGCCGCGAGAAGGTGTCGGGCGGTGGCCCGCCCGTCGGCTTCGCGATGGCGGTCGCCGTCCGGGAGCCCGTGGTCCTGACGAGCCGGTGACTGGCGTCGACCGGTGCGCGGGCAGCACTGCTGTGCCGGACCGCAGGTCCGGTGGTCGCCGACGACGGCGCCAGCCGTCCTGTTGGTCTCACGCACAACGTGCGCGCGAAGCCGAACAGATGTCGACAGCCTCGATGCTCCTCGGACCACTGCGGGAAGATCCTCACTCAGGCACGACCGCCTCCTGGCCGTTCCTCGAGTTCGGGGAGGGTTCCGCCTCGGACGTCGACGTCGCCTGAGGTGCGTCCCCGCATTCGGACGGATGCGTGCACAGACGACGCTGCGCACGGTCCCGTCAGCGTGCCGGAGGGCGGCGGTGTGAGGCGGCGGAGTGCTGCCACGCCCGCGCCGCCGGGCAGATCGTGCGCATACGAGGCTCGGGCCCGTCTCTCCGAAAAGAGGTCTACGTGGCCCTGACCACCGAGGCGGACGAGACGTGAGGGCGGCATGAACGCACATGACAGGCGGAAAGAACACGAGCCACGCGAACGACGAGCGGAGAGGGACCGGCATGAATGCGCGACGATGGGAACGCCCGCGGCGGACGCAGGCGCCGGCGGAAGACGCCACACCGGCCGTGCAGCGCAGGCGCAGAGAGGAACCGCGCGGGACCGGGGCGCTGGTCCGCGCAGTGCGAGTGCAGCGCGCGGCGCAGGCCTCCGTGGGGCCGCTCCAGGCGAGCTCGGCCTGATGGTGCAGTGGCAACTCCGCCGCCAGGCCATCGCGGCGCTCCGTCTTCACTCGCTTCGCTTCCTCATATTGCGTCGCCGTCGTGGCCGCATGGCACAGCTTCCTCATGGGCGTCGTCGACCGCCAAGAGAGCCTGTACCTGCGATCGGCCGGGCCCTCCATCTCCGTTCTCGTCCTCGGATTAACTGACGCTCCGCAGTTCGTTGCGTGGCCTCCCGCACCGAGGGAGCTTCTGGGTGGATGCTCACCCCGCCCATCGGGCGGCTGATGCTCCTCCTGGGAGACCTCGTCGTGTGGGCGCTGCTCGCCCTGCCGGGCACTCGTCGTCGGCGCGATCGTGGGCGCACTCCGGTTCGACATCGACCTGTCGCCCACGTGGTGGCTGGTTCCGGGCGCGCTGCTCGTCTCGCTCATCGCCGCCTCGGTGGGTATGCGGCGGCTGTGCTGCTCGCGCCCAGCTGTCCCATGCTCGTCGGCCAGATCTGCGTCTTCATCGTCGTAGCGCTCGGGCACGATCGCCTTCCCGTCGAACGCCTGCCCCAGTGGGTGCAGAGCGCACAGAGTGGCTCCCGCTTCGGGCCCATGGCAAGTGCTCGAGCGGGCCTAGAGTCGGGCGACTTCACCGTTCGGGCCGCTCCTGGGCGCTTCTCGGCGTATGGTGCGCCCTCACCCTCTCGGGCGTGTTGATGGCCCTGAGGCGTCGCCGGTGAGGACGGTTCGAATCGTCGCCGCGGACGGGGCGCGAGACTGAGACGCCGGAACGGGGCCGGCTCCCGTCCGGCGAGCGGACGCCCGGACGGACTTCAGCGCCTTTTAGAGTGATTTGGTGAAAAATCATACGCAAACGAGAGGGAGTTCGGCCGTGTCACATTCCGGAAGTCCCTTCCTTCGGGCGAAACATGCCCACTTATACTCGGTTTGTGTTCTCTCTCGAAACAGTAAGGAGCTGATATGAACGTTCAGGTGGACAAGGTCTACGAACAGGTCGTGGCCCGCAATCGCGGAGGGTCGAGTTCCACCCGAAGCCGTTCGCGAGGTCCTCGACTCCCTCACGCCGGCCCCTCGAGGGACATCCCGAGTACACGGAGAACGGACTTCTCGAACGCCTGGTCGAGCCCGAGCGGCAGATCGTCTTCCGCGTGCCGTGGGTCGACGACGCCGGAAACGTCCAGGTCAACCGCGGCTTCCGCATCGAGTTCAACTCGGCGCTCGGCCCCTACAAAGGGCGGCCTGCGCTTCCATCCGTCGGTCAACATCGGAATCATCAAGTTCCTCGGCTCGAGCAGATCTTTAAGAACGCCCTGACCGGCCAAGGCATCGGCGGCGCCAAGGGAGGATCGGACTTCGATCCGCACGGCAAGTCCGACGCCGAGGTCATGCGGTTCTGCCAGTCCTTCATGACCGAGCTTTCCCGGCACATCGGCCCCGAACACCGACGTTCCCGCCGGCGACATCGGCGTCGGCGGCCGCGAGATCGGCTGCACCTCTTCGGCCAGCTACAAGCGGCTTCGCAACCGCTACGACGCCGGCGTCCTCACCGGCAGGGCCTCGGATTCGGCGGCTCGCTCGCGCGCACCGAGGCCACCGGCTACGGGACGGTCCTGTTTGCCCAGATCGATGCTCGGCACGAGGGCGACTCGCTCGAGGGCAAGACGGTCGCCGTCTCCGGCTCGGGCAACGTTGCGATCTACGCTGTCGACAAGCTCCAGGCCCTCGGGGGCAAGGCCGTGACGATCTCGGATTCCTCGGGTTACGTGGTCGACGAGGCCGGCATCGACCTCGACCTGCTCAAGCAGGTCAAGGAAGTCGAGCGCGGACGCGTGGCCGACTACGCCGCGCGCCGCCCCGGCGCCCGCGTGGCCACCGGCGGCAGCGTGGGCGGGTGCCGTGCGACGTCACACTGCCGTGCGCAACTCAGAACGAGCTCGATGGCGACGCGGCGGCCACCCTCGTGAAGAACGGGTGCGGCGTCGTGGCCGAGGGCGCCAACATGCCCTCCACTCCCGAGGCCATCGAGGTCTTCCAGAAGGCTGGGATCCTCACGCCCCGGGCAGGCGCGAACGCAGGAGGCGTGGCGACCTCCGCCCTGGAGATGGAGCAAAACGCTTCACGCACTCGGTGGGATTTCGAAACCGCCAATGCCAAGCTGACTGACATCATGGCCGACATCCCGACTCGTGCGTCGAGACCGCCGAGCGCTACGGCCAGCCGGGCAGTGCGTGCTCGGTGCGAACGTCACGGGCTTCACCAGCGTGGCCGACGTCATGATCGCTCACGGGATCATCTGATTGTCTGATTCAATGTGCGGCTCTTCGCAATTGGGGGTGTAGTCGAGGCTGGCGCGTCGTTCCCGGTGTGGGGTCGAGGTCTCCCAGGATGGAAGTTCTGACGCTGTCCATCCGGAGGCCTCGACGTGCCTGACGTTACCTTCGCTTGCTTTGACCACGTTTTTGTCGGCTTGATGGGCTTGTACCGGGCGGCAGAATCACCGAAGCGCTTGTCCCAACTAGGCGGAATGGTGCGGTGACACTGCGGGGCTCATCCCACCCGCGGTGTCACCTTCACCAAACCATGCACCGCTGCAAGCCGCGCAGCTGCATCCTCCAGCGCCTCGGGACGACGGCGCCTGCTCACCTGGAAACAGGGTGACGACAAGATCCCCGTCATCCATTTCCCAGACGCCGGTGATCCGCCCTCCTGGGTCAGGACGGAGCGATCCAACCCGCAGCCTTGCTCACCCGCGAGCGATGCTCATTCGCCAGCATGTGAGTGTCCTAGTCCCAGGGCCAAGGACGAACTGGTCGAACGCTCCTAGGAGGCAGGTGGCGCGGCTGGGCTGGGTGGCCGCGAGCTCGTCCCTCATGCTCGGCGAGCAGATATCGTGCCTCGCCCTCCACCCGCACCTCGACGACTTGCCCGCCAAGGCTGGCGAACCAGCCCTGAGCGTTGACTTCTTGTTGCTGTTGCGCGAAAGCCACGCGTCAAAGGTCTCAGGGGTCGCTGGGCCGTAAGCGGAGAGGTATCGCTTGACGACCGCCGGGCTGCCTCCGCAGGATCAGGCAGCCCGTTCCAGTTCTCCAGAAAAGCCGGCAGGGTTGGTAAATGTCACCTTCGAAGAACGGCTCAGGGCCGAAGCACAAGGCGCCCTGCCATGCAGAGAGGCTTAAGCAGAGCACCCCACCCGGAGCGCAGTTGTTCCTCCATCCCCGTGAACCGTTTGTCCTGAACCAGTTCGCTCACCAGCTCATCGCGAGACAGCGCCTGACCGTCGAGGAGGTCGGCGACAGACTCCGTCAGTTGATCGACCTCCTCCGGCGTAGCGCCGAAGTGCCGCGACCAGGCGGGCTTGGTCACGTACGAGCGCCGGCCAGCAGCGACAGGTACTCCGCCACGTCCGCAGACCGCATCGCGTGCAGCGTTCCGCGCATCGCCCACGTCTTGACAAGCGAACGGTCGGAGTACGCGCGCTTGACCCCTTCAGGTCGCGGATTGCGTTGCCGTAAGGCGATAGCGGTCTCAGCAGCGGAAGCCACCTGCGCCTGCACACCGCAGAGCCGTCCGACGATCTCAACAGGACCTGAGTCCGTCAACGGTTCAGAGCACTGCCTGCGCAGCCGCCATGCGAGCACTTGTTCGGCGAAACCTCGATCAACGTCGCCCCTCTCGTCGTTGCCGTCAGATTCTAAGCCCTCTTCAGGCCTTGACTCGGTACACCGGGCAGCACGTCACGCAACCAGTCGCTGCGTGCCCGCTGAGCTTTCCACTCCGCGAGCATCCCATCAACGATCACCAGCGCCCGACCAAGGGTTTGGGCGTGTCGATCAGCTCTCGAGCTCGGCCTGATCTTGCGGCAAGGCCTTGTCGAAGAGCCCAATTCGTTTGCGGGCGGCCGGGGAAGCGGCCGCCCTGCAAACTGTTGAAGCCGCCCGTCGGGTTCAGGCGGCTACCCTGAACTTGCCGAACTCTTTTTCCCTGTTCAGGCTCTTCAAGAGGATGACGAGGGCCGCCGTGACGGCCATGCCGGCCAGGATCGCCAGGGCGAATTTGGCGAATCCGTCGATCGCGAAAGCGACGAAGATACCGCCGTGCGGGCGCGGGACCCCACGTGCAGCAGCATCGTCAACGCGCCGGTGACGGCGCCGCTGACCATGGTCGCGGGATGATCCGCAACGGGGCGGCCGCGGCGAAGGGAATCGCCCCTCGGAGATGAACGAGGCCCCCAGCAGCCAGGCGGCCCTGCCGTTCTCCTGCTCGCCGCTCGTGAAGAGGCGCGGGCGCACCGCCGTGGCCAGGGCGAGGGCCAGCGGAGGCACCATGCCCGCGGCCATGACCGCCGCCATGATCTCGTAGGATGCGGTGGACTCCGCCGCCAGGCCGGCAGTGGCGAAGAGATAGGGCGGACTTGTTGATCGGGCCGCCCAGATCGAAGCACATCATGAGGCCCAGGATGATCCCCAGGAAGACGGAGCCGCCGCCCTCGCTCATCGACTTCAGCCGTGGTCGAGGTTGTGCATGAGCGCTTCCAGGGGCCGGCCGAGCAGCATGTGCATGATCGAGCCGACCAGCAGCGTCGTTACGAGCGGAATGACGACCACCGGCATGAGCCCGCGCAGCCAGCGCGCGGTGTGCAGCCTGGCGAACCAGGCGGCGACGTACCCGGCGAGTATTCCGCCGATGAGGGCCGCCGATGAATCCCGAGTCGACGGCGACGGCCACCGCGCCCATGGCGAATCCGGGGGCGATACCCGGGCGTCCAGCCAGCCCGAGGAGATGTAGCCGGCCAGGGGCGGGCTCAGGAAGCTCATCGCGGCCGTGCCGATCATGTGAAGACCGCTCCCAGATAGGCGAAGAAGGAGGCCGAACAGGGACGTGGGGCGCCCATCGTCGTTAGCCTTCCCGTTCACGGTCTCGGCGATGTCGGGCAGGGTTCCACAGGGACGAATGGGAGACGATGTTCTTAGCCACCCTCGACCTTGGCGCCGTTGTGCTCGAAGCCGCTTATCGTAGCCGCCGAAGAGATAGCCCAGGGCGATGAGCAGACCACCCGCGGCGACGAAGGGATCATGTAGGACACGCCCGTCATCACGGCCTGCTGGAGCCTGCGAGCGCAGTGGACGTTCTCCTCCTCGTCCGCCTCCTGCGCGTCGCCCGCGTCGGCCTGGACTCGCTTGGCGTGGGGTCTCCGGCGGCGGCCAGGGCCTGGTCGACCAGCGTTCCCGGCGTCGTCGACGGCGGCTTGACGATCACGTCGACGACGGGCTTTCCAGCGAAGCGTTCGATTCCCTTGACAGGAAGGGAATGGGCGAAGATCACGGCGCTGGCCCGTTTGACGAGCTCCGGGTCGAGAATGTCGATCTTCCCCGACCCCTGGCCTTCGACCGCGACGGTGATGCCGCGCTCGTGGCCTGCCCGCTCCAACGCCTCGGCTGCCGCGAACGTGTGCGCGATACCGGTAGGGCAGGGAGGTACGCCCACGATCACCTTCTTGCCGGACGGGCGGATCCCCCGCCCGGCGAGCTCCTCCCCGGCGGGCTCCTCCCCGGCGGGCGTACTGACCAGCGCCTCCGCCTCCGGCGCGGCGGCCTGCCGAGCCGAGGCCTCCTGCGAGGCCGACGCCTTCCCTCTTCGGCTGGCGAGCCTGCGACCTGCTCCGTCGCCGCCTCGAGCAGCTCGGGCTGGACTTGCCCGGTGACGATGCGGGTGACCTCCTCGGCGCTCGCGGCCGCGCGCAGCGCGTCGGTGAACGCGTCGTTCATCGAGTCCGCGCGCCAGCTTGGCCAGGAGTTGAAGATGGACGTCGTCGGCGCCGTCGGGGCCGCGATCATGACAGAACTATGTCGGCCGCCTGGTCGTCGTCCGCTCGAAGTCCACCGGCTCGGCCAGCCGGGCGAAGCCGAGGCTCGCGGTGAGCACGTGGGAACTGCGGCAGTGCGGGATCGCGATGCCTCGGGAATGCCGGTGGGGGCGGTCGCCTCGCGTGCGAGGGCGTCTCCCAGCCAGGCCGTTGGCGTCGTCGGCTCGCCCGGAGTCTCCGATCTTGCGCGCGGAACTTGATGACGTCCCTCTTGTGGGGTCCCACCGCCGCGTCCAGGGGCGACGAGTTCGGGAATGATGAGCGGCGTCTGCTCGCTGGGTGGTTGTTCGGTCACAGTGTTTCCTTTGCTACTTCCTTTTCTTGCTTACGGATTGAGGCGTACGCTCTGGCGGTGTCCAGGCGGAGCGCAGCGGGATCCCGTCGATGTGCGATCGGCGCGTTCAGGCGAGCAGGGTGATCGCAGCGGCCAGCGCGGGCAGATCGCGCGGCGTGGGCAGAGTGGTGCCGGGCAGGTTCGCGGCGGCCGAACCGTACGCCATGGCGGTGCGCAGGCACTCGGCCTGCCCGCCGCCGCGGACGTCGGCCAGGATGTAGCCCGCGATGGAGGAATCCCCGCGCCGACCGTGGAGACCACCGGAACCGAAGGAGCCGTGGCGTGCCAGGCGCCCTCGCCGGTGACCAGAACGCCCCCCGCGGGCCCCAGGGTCGCCAGGACGGTGCCGATTCCGAGCCCGACGAGGACCTGCGCGGCCTCGGCCACCGGGCCGAAGTCGCCGGCGACGGCGGCGTCCTCCAAGTCCGTCGCGCCCCGGCCGGCCAGCTGGGCGAGCTCCTCCCCGTTGGGCTTGACTAGGTCCGGTGCACAGTCCGGAAGCCCGGCCGCGAGGGCCGCGAGCAGGGGCGTCCGAGGTGTCGACGGCGATGCGCACGCCCAGCGGGCGCAGCAGGCCGACGAGGCGGACGTACCAGTCGACAGGGGCACCCGGCGGCAGCGACCCGGAGAGCACAGCCCAGCTGCGCCCGTCGGAGGCGAGTCGCAGCTCCTCGGACAGCGCGCCCTCTATGGCGGCGATCTCGGCCTCGCTCAGGCCGGCGCCGGACTCGTTGAGCTTCGTCGTCGTCCCGTCGGGCTCGGTGACGGCAGTGTTGACTCGGGCCGCCCGGCCACGGGAACGGCCCGACAGGTCAGGCCCGCCAGGCCGAGGGACTCGATCGCCTTGAAGCGGGTCGCCCGGGGCGGCGGGCACCAGGGCGGTGGCCTGCTGGCCGGAGGCCGCCAGCACGCGGGCGACGTTGACGCCCTTCCCGCCGGGCTCCACCGTGACGGAGTCCAGACGGTTGACGGCCCCGCGCAGCAGCGGACCCGGCAGCGTGACAGTGCGATCGAGAGACGGGTTTGGGGTGAGGGTGACGATCATATAATCAGAACCTTTGTTCAACTTCGGAGAACATGTGTGGCAAGTGAGGCGGGCAAGCCGTAGCGCGTGCCGATGCCATCGGTGCCGATGATGGCGAGGCGAACGTTTTGGACGATGGCCTGCTGGCGTCCCTTGGCGTGCGTCGTCGCCTCCTCGCCGGGGCACGCTCACTCGTATGCCCGCTCGAATCGATGATGTCGACTTGAACGCTCGTCCGCCTGTCAGTTTACGCCTGTTCGCGTTGTCTTTGATGTCTTGAATACATGGCGCGAGTGCCCGGGGCCAGCTCGACGGCCCGCGGGTCAGAACCTCGGGCGTGGCCGGGGCCGTGATGGCCGCCGCCTAACCGACCGGACGGTCCCGGGCATGGCCGGCCTGCATGCGCCTTGGACGCCGCTCGCCTCTTGGGCGTCGAATCCCGCGGCCCGCAGCCCAGCCGCCTCGCGCGGGTATAGCCTGGGGAGCATGCCGGGAACGATCGAATCGCATCAGGCCATGCCGCTCCTGGCCAGGGCGGCGGCTGGAGAGACCCTGGAAGCGGACCAGGCCCGCACCGCCGCTCGCTTCGCCCTCCGGGAGCTCGCGCAGCGCCACCCCGGACGCAGCGTCGAAGTGCGCGTCCCCTTCGCCGGCGCCGTGCAGATCCTTCCCGGTCCGAGCCATCGCCGGGGGACTCCCCCAACGTCGTCGAGATGGCGATCGGCGTCTTCGTCGACCTGTGTGTGGGAGATCCACTGGGACGAGGCCGTGGCCGCGGGGGAGGTCAGCGCGTCGGGCGTGCGCGCGAGCCTTTCCGGACTGGTCCCCTCTACGGCGACGCGATCCTGGCGAGATGGCGATGATCGGCGCCTGACCGGGGCGCGGCGGGAGAGGTCACCTACGGTGGCGTTTGGCGATATCAAGCCGATAGTCTGGGTGACGTGCCCAAGCGCCCGATGACGACGAACACAGCCGGCTCCGAGACGGTGAGCGCGGTTCTGCGTGCGCTTCGCGAGCGCCTGGAGATCGCGGAGGACTTCCCCGACGACGTCCTCGACGAGGCGGCGGCCAGCGCCGAGGCGGGCCTGGCCGACATGGCGCTGGCGGACCGCCGCGAATACCCCTTCGTGACGATCGACCCGCCCGATTCGATGGACCTCGACCAGGCCGTGCACATCGAGCGAGAGGGAGGGCTACCTCGTCCGCTACGCGATCTCGGCCGTCGGGCTCTTCATCCGGCGGGGAGCGCTCGAGAGGGAGACGCATCGGCGCACCCAGACCGTCTACGGCCCGGACGGCTCCATTCCCCTGCACCCGCACGCGCTGTCCCACGGCGCGGCCTCGCTGCTCCCCAACGAGGACCGTCCCGCTTACCTGTGGTACCTCCACCTCAACCCCGACGGGGAACTCCGCCACAAGTGGGTCGAGCTGGCGCTCGTCCGCTCCGTCGCCAAGCTCAGCTACGAGCAGGTCCAGGACGCTGTGGATGGACGCACCGCCCTCGACTCCGGCGTCCCGGGGGACTTCCCCGAGCTCCTCCGGCGCGTGGGCTCACTGCGCGTCGAACGCGAGATCGCGCGCGGAGGCGTGTCCCTGGCGCTTCCCGAACAGGTCGTCGAAAAAGGCGACGGCGGCTACAGACTCGCCTTCCGGGCCCTGACGGACGTCGAGAAGTGGAACCTCAGATCTCCTTTGGTCACCGGCATGGCCGCCGCCGACATCATGAGCCGGGCCGCGGTCGGCGTCCTCCGCACGATGCCGCCCGCCATGCCGCGCGACGTCGACCGCCTGCGCTCCGTCGCCCGCGCCCTCCGCCTCGACTGGCCGGACGACGTGGACTACAGGGAATTCGTGCGCTCCGTCGGCGGGGACACCCCCGCCGGGGCCGCGTTCCTCACCGAGGCTGCCAGTCTGTTCCGCGGCGCCGGCTACCATACCCTCCCTCTGTTCGGATGGTCGCAGGAGCAAGGGCGCCACCGCGGCGTCCCTGCTCCCGAGCATGCCGCCTTGGCGTCGCGCTACGCCCACGTCACGGCGCCGCTTCGCAGGCTCGTCGATCGGTACGGGCTGGAGATCTGCCGCTGCGTCTGCGCGGGCGAGGGCATCCCTGCAGTGGGTCTACGAGGGGCTGTACCGGCTTCCCACGCTCATGACGGCCGGAGCGCGCGTGGTCTGCCAGTGCGAGAACGGAGCCCTGGACGCCGTCGAGGCCCTCGTCCTGGCCGGACGGGAGGGGAGGAGTTCGAGGCGTCGTCGTCGACGTGTTCCACCGGCGCCGGCGCGAAGGCCGGAAAAGGCGGCGCGACGGGAGGGGCGGGCGGGAGAAGCCCAGGGAGGCTCGTCTGAGCAGACCGTGGTTCCGCTTCGCGGATCCGGCACCGTCATGCTCGGCGAGCCGGCCGTCCTGGCTCCCGTCGTGGGAGACGGCCTGGAGCGCGGCCGGGGAGATCACGGCCGTCCTCCGGCGAGTCGACCTCTCCACGTCGACGGTCGAGTTCGAGCCCGTTCGCGTAGACCAGCCCGCCTGAGCGGCCGGTCCGGCCGGGCGCAGCCGCTGTCCGGATCGCGGACGGCGAATAGCGCCGCGGCCCGTATTGTGAGACCATTGGCGGGTGAAGGCTGACGGGCGGCTGACAGGCGATCTCTTCCCCGGGAGAAGCCGCAGGACGAATGCGGCGTGTTCGGCGTATTCGCGCCGGGCCAGCCGATCGCCCAGCTCGCCTACTACGGGCTCTACGCGCTCCAGCATCGCGGCCAGGAGTCCGCCGGAATCGCCGTCTCCAACGGGAGCGCGATCCTCGTTTACAAGGATATGGGCCTGGTCTCCCAGGTGTTCGACGACAACCCTGTCGATCCTCGACGGCCACCTGGGGGTGGGGCACGTACGCTACGCGACCACGGGACGGTCGGCCTGGGAGAACGCCCAGCCCACGCTCGGCCCCACTCGGTTCCCCGCGCCGGGGGATGGCCCGGCCCGCCTCCGGCGCCGTGGGGGGCCGCGACGGCGTCGGCACCGTCGCCATCGCCCACAACGGAAACCTCACCAACACGACCGAGCTCATGGCCGAGATCCTCGCCTCATCGGGGAACGACCTGCGCGGGGAGCTCGGCCGCGCCTCGTCGACCGACACTGCCGTCATGACGGCGCTCTTGAGCGCCGTGGACGCCCCCAGTCTCAAGACGCCGCCCTCTCGTTCCTGCCGCGCTTGAAAGGGGCGTTCTCTGGCCTTCATGGACGAGACGACGCTCTACGCCGCCCGCGACCGCCACGGCTTCCGCCCTCTCGTCCTCGGCCGATTGGAGGGGGATGAGCCGTCGCCTCGGAGACGGCGGCCCTGGACATCGTCGGTGCGGACTTCGTGCGCGAAGTCGCCCCCGGCGAGCTCCTGGTCGTCGACGCCGGCGGCGTGCGCTCGCAAGGTGGGCCGAGCCCAGCCCCTCGGGATGCGTCTTCGAGTACGTCTACCTCGCCCGGCCCGACACGGCGATCCGCGGGCGCTCGGTCAATTCGGCCCGCCTGGAGATGGGGCGCATCCTCGCCGCGAGCGTCCGGTGGACGCCGATCTGGTCATCGCGACCCCCGACTCGGGCACTCCCGCGGCCATCGGCTACGCCCAAAGCCTCGGGCATACCCTACGGGCAGGGACTGGTCAAGAACGCCCTACGTCGGGCGCACCTTCATCCAGCCGACCCAGCTGTCGCGCCAGCCTGGGATCCCGCCTCAAGCTCAACCCGATGCGCGAGGTAGTCGACGGCAAGCGGCTCGTCGTCGTCGACGATTCGATCGTCCGGGGAACACGCAGCGCGCACTGATCGCTATGCTGCGCGAGGCGGGGCGGCCGAAGTCCACGTCCGCATCTCCTCGCCGCCTGTGACCTGGCCGTGTTTCTTCGGCATCGACTTCCCGACCCGGGGCGAGCTCGTCGCCAACGGCATGGACGTCGAGGAGATCCGCCGTGCCATCGGAGCCGACTCCCTCGGCTACATTTCCTTGACGGATGGTGCGCGCCACCGCCCAGCCCCTGTTCGACCCTGTGCACCGCCTGCTTCACGGGTGACTATCCCATGGATCGTCGCGGGCGCGGCGGCCGCCGCGGGGTCAGACTTGTTCACGGAGGACGCATGACAGACGACGAAGCCACCCGAAGCGCCGGCGCGCCCTGACGCCGCGGCGGCCGCCCACCGGGACGCGCCCGCCGCTCAGCCGCCCGCCGAGGGCGCATCCGCGCAGGCCTGCCCGCATCGGCTCGGTCTCGGCGCGCCGAGACCAGCTCCGCGTACGCGGCGGCCGGCGTGGACACCGAGGCGGGCGACGCGGCCGTCGAGCTCATGAGAGCGGCCGTCGGCCGGACGCTCACCGGCAGGGTCGTCGGCGGGCTCGGCGGCTTCGCCGGGATGGTGGACGTCTCCGATCTGCGCGCGTACCGCCGACCCTGCTCGCGACCTCGACCGACGGCGTCGGCACGAAAGATCGCGATCGCACGGGCGCTCGACGTCCACGACACCATCGGCCAGGACCTCGTCGGCATGGTGGTCGACGACATCGCCGTCGTGGGCGCCCGCCCTCCTCATGACGGACTACATCGCCTGCGGCCGAGTGGTCCCCGAACGCATCGCCGACATCGTTCAGGGGCGTCGCCCGGGCCTGCCGGGCGGTCGACGTTCCCCTTCTGGGCGGGGAGACCGCCGAGCATCCCGGCCTCATGGCCCCCGAGGAATACGACATCGCCGGGGCCGCCACCGGCGTCGTCGAAGCGGACGCCGTCTTGGGAGCCGAGCGCGTCCGCCGGGGCGACGTCGTGCTCGCCCTGGCGGCTTCGGGACTGCACTCAATGGGTACTCGCTCGTGCGCCGCATCGTGGCCGACTCCGGGTGGCCGCTGGAACGGCACGTCCCCGAATTCGGGCGCACGCTCGGCGAGGAGCTCCTCCAGCCGACGCGCCTGTACTCGCCGCTGTGCCTGGACCTCGCCGGGCGTCTGGAAGTCCACGCCTTCTCCACGTGACCGGCGGCGGCCTCGCGGCGAATCTCGCGAGGGTCGTGCCGCCCGGGCTGTGCGCGCGGATCGATCGCTCCCGGATCGGGGTTCCGCCCGTCGTCGCGCTCGCTGCGCTCGCTCGGCGGCCTGACATGGCGGGACGTGGAGGACACCCTCAACATGGGGTCGGCATGGTCGCCCTCCTGCCCGAGGCCGACGCCGAGGTCGCCGAGGGCGTCTGCCGGCAGGCCGGCGTCGAGGCGTGGCAGATCGGCCGTGTCCGGGGCCGAAGGCGCCTCCGCGGCGAGCCCTGGGTGCTCCTGCGGGCCGTCCCGTCCCCGACGCGAGAGGCGGGCAGCGCACGGTTCGCGGAACGAAGGGCGCCGACGCCGGCAGCGTGCGCATGTCCGGCCGGTACGCTTAGCGCGTCGGGGTGGCTCGCCCGGCCTCTCGGAGGGCTCGACCTTGCGGTGCGCTCGGCGCCTGGCGCGTCAGGGGCGGCACCGGCTAACCGGAACCCGCCCGAGACGCCCCCGGAAAGCCGAAGGCAGCCTGAAAAAGGTGTGGAGCGGTGAAACCCACTCCCACGGAATGCTTCAACGTGAACGCTTCGGCGGACCGTCGTCCCAATCGTCCGTCGCCGGGGGATCTCGTAGTAATCCTCGTCTTCGTCCTCGTTCGCGCTGCTGTTGGCCGCTCGGAGCTCGCGCTCGAGCGCCTGGTAGTCAGTATCCGGCGTGAAATACTTGAGATCCCGGGCTACCTTACGCTGCTTAGCTCTTTTGACGGCCGCGCCCCATGGCTCGACCCCCTTCGTCTCATCGCGGGGGCGGGCTCGAGGCGCCCCATCTGGTTAATCGTCCGTTCGCGGTCCTAGTTTAGCGCCCTGGACCCCGCCGATGCCACGTGTTGACGGAAAAACACCGTGGGCGTAACTGATGCGTCGACGTTCGACCGCGACGGAGCCGCCCTCCCCGTCCTCAAGACGCAGTCGTCGCTGCTGGGCTGTTCTGGCTTCTGCTCTCGGAGGGTCGCTATCATGGCCCCCTGCGAGCGGCCTTCAGCGTTATATAACCGATCACGGCCGTCGACACGCAGGCGAGGATTCCGATCGCTGTCGTGTCCCTCGTTCTTGGCGTCCGCGACCAGGGGCCGTGGCGCGGTCTTTGACCTCTCGGACCCTGGTCTTGACCGCCTCCTTGGCGCCTTCGGCCGTCGCCTTGGCCGCTTTCTTGGCGTCTTCGGCCAACGCCTTGGGAGCCAGGCGCTCGGCGAGTTCGCCGACGGTGGCCGAGAGGTCCTCGCGCGTGCGCTGGAGATCGGCCTCGATCTGCTCGATGCTGCGTTTTTCGCTCACTTCTTCATTCCGTTCTTGATCGCGGCGACGTCCTTGGCCAAGTTTGCGCCAAAGGGAGCTGAGAGAGGCCAGATGCGCCTTCAACGCCTTCAACTTTCTGCCGCCTAGGAGCGCGAAGAGTCCCGTCGGGAGCAGGAGGACGGCGCCGACGATGAGGAAGCTCGCCCATCGGGGGAGGAACGCGGCGAGCACGTGGACGAAGGTCATGAGGATCATGGCGAAGGCGAAGATCCCCGTCAAGGCGGCGGCCGCCACGAGGACGCCGCCGACGGTGAGTTTGGGGATCGCCGCCTTGACGTTGCCTTCGCGTACTCGACCTCGTCGTGCACGAGCGTGGCGACTTGAGACGACACGGAATTCACGAGGAGTCGATGCTCTGCCTCTCTCCGTCAGTCTGCTTCTCTCCGTTCTCTCCGCCGGTCGCCTCCGTCCATTCGCGACGAGGGCGAGTCCGCCGTGCCGTGTCTTCCCGTCTCGCGTGGACGTCCGGCCCGTCTGGGCTTTGAGCCTGTCGTACTCCGCCTGGGCGCGTGCTCGCAGCTCTTCTTCCTGTGGGTGTTCGATTTCTCCACGTTCATACTTCTCCCGGTTTAGATTGCCCGGCGATGGTCGCCCGCCATTGCAGCTTGTTCCAATTCTCGCCCAAGTCGGGGAAAAAGGCGATTCATCGGCGAGGCGAAATTCAGCGGCCGCGATCTCCACTCTTGAAATATTCAAGTGAATATCCCGATAATTGAAACATGGCCACAACTCATTTTCATGGCGATCCCGTTTCGACGGTCGGCGAGCTCCCCGCCCCCGGAACCGAGGCCCCGGCTTTCGTCCTCACCGGCGCGGACCTCTCCGATGTCACGAGCCAGTCGCTGACGGGCAGCGCGTCGTCCTCAATGTCTTCCCGAGTATCGACACGGGCGTCTGCGCTGCGTCCGTCCGCGAGTTCAACAAGAGGGCCGCGGATCTCGACGGCATCGTCGTCGTTTGCGCATCGGCCGACCTCCCCTTCGCGGCCGGCCGCTTCTGCGCTGCGGAGGGCATCGAGAACGTCGTGACCGGTTCGAGCTTCCGCTCCAGTTTCGGCGAGGACTACGGAGTCACGCTGACCGACGGTCCGCTCGCTGGCTGCTGGCCCGCGCCGTCGTCGTCCTCGACGCCGACGGCCGCGTGCTCCACACCCAGCTCGTCGACGACATCGCCGACGAGCCCGACTATGCGGCCGCCCTCGCGGCCCTCGACGCCTGAGCGCTGCCGTCAACCCGCTCCGCGGGCATGCGGCGGGGCGGGGGTGAGATCCCGCCGTGCTCCCGGGCCGATCACTTCTTTCCTGACTTCAGGATCCAGAAAAGGCCCGCGAAGTACACGAGGACTTTCGCATATCAGGACGAGGAGGCCGGTGTCGCCGTCGCCCTGTGAAAGCGCTGAACGCCCAGGCGAGCGCCAGGGCACGAAGACGATCGTGAAGCCGCACAGAAGGGCGGCCTGTGCGCAGCAGCTGAGGCCTTCCCGGGCCCCAGGGGCGTCGCGGACGGAAGGGGCGGGCGGCCTGGTCTTCTGCGAAGCGTTCTCAAAAGCCCGGGTAAGGCGCGTCTTTGTAGAAATCGAGGGGCTTGTCCCTGCGGGGATCGGTGGGGTAATCGTCCATGCGCGACTCCGGTACGAATGGTCTTTCCCCGTATACCTTAATCGATGTGAAGAAGGTATGGGTTCTGAGTGCGTCGGCGCGCACGTTCCGCCACGCCTCGACTCGCAGGCATGACGGAACGCTCCGGAGCGGAGGGCGGGAGCTGACGTTCGGCTCAGTCCTCGCGCGGGCTCACTCCTCGCGCAGAGTCTTCTTCGCAGCGCCGATCACGACGACGGCGAGTACGTAGAGAGGTGTGCCCACGTCAGAATACGATCAAGGGATCGTTCCAGTTATCTGCGATCAACCCCCAGATGCTGTATGCGAAGGCGAGGCGGCCAGTAAACGGCCGTGATGAAATTGATCGTCCTCTTAGTGCGTTGGGTGTTTGATCGGTAGGTTTCTTTAGCCATTCGCATGTCCCTTTCGCTTGTGCAGCAGCGCAATCAGCGAGAGCGCTTTCTCCTGCGTGTCTCAGAGTGTATCGACGACGGTGTGGATGGCGCCGAGAGAACTCCCCGACCGGCCAGATGATCCAGGAGATGCCCCAGCCTTCGCCGAGGAAGCTCCACAGGAAATACGCGACTATCAGAAGCGCCCAGTAGATCGAGGTGACGATGGCGGTGACGGGGCCCTCCTCTCGGTTTCCGTCGGGCTCCCAGCCTTCGTCGGGAGCCAGCCGGCGGTGCGGCCTGCCTCGGCGCCCCGTCACGTGGAGCGTTGCCGGGAAGGCATCGGAGGTGCGGGTGATCTCGGTGCTGATCCCCAGTGTCTCGGCGAGTTCGTCGAGATTGCCGAACTCCGTGATGACCTGCCCGACCGCCTCGTTGTGGGATTTCCCCTCGGAGATGAGGGAGCTGTAGGCGTCCTCCATCATTGCGCGGAGTTCCGCTTTGGCTTCGTCCAGCCGTGGGCTGGGCGGATAGAGAACATCGTCTCGGGTAGGCGATGATGACGTCCACTTCTGTCCTTTCACGAAACGGTCGACGACTGCCTTGGTCGCCTGCCATTCCTCGCATTTGGCGCGGAGGTATTCGTTGCCGGCGGCGGTGATCCGATAGTAGGTGCGCGGTTTGCCCGATTCCGAGACGCCGGGCGGGAGTCCACCAGACCTTGATTCCAGCCGCTTGACTGCGGAGTAGAGGGTCGTCTGCTTGATGACGTACTCGCCGCGGGAGATGCGCGCGATCGTCTTGACGAGTTCGTAGGGTAGGAGGCCTGCCGTTCCAGGATGGAGAGGATCATGATGTCCACGTAGCCGCGGATCGCGTCGGCGCTGATCATGCTCGCTCCTCGGATGGGGTTTCCTTCACCGCTAGATACTACGTCTGACGTAGTACGTCAAACGATGTATGAAAGGGCGTCCGGGCCCAGCCGGACGCGAGGCGAACGGGCTCGTCCTCGGAACTCTCGCCGACCGATTCATGCGCGGGGAGCCCGGGTGTGGAACGGGGCCTGAGGCGGGAGACGGACCGTGGGACATGGAAGGGCGCCCCGGTGGTGGTTCCGGGACGCCCCTGAGGGCTCAGACCTGACGATGCTCGGGGTGAGCGCCTGAGCTGCTATGCCGGGCTATGCCGTGGGCGCGGCCGCTTCCTCGGGTGCGGGCTGCGCCGCCTGGGAGGTGTAGGCCTCGACGAAGGCCTCGGCGAAGGCCCCGGCCTCCTGGCCGACCACGAGATGCCATACGCGCTTCGCGACCTCCGCCGCGCCGTGGATGCCGGCGTCGGCGAGTGCCGTGGCGTCCACCTTGGAGGTCGCCCTGACCTTCACCCTCAACCGCGTGGCGCCACGCCGTCGCTCGAGGCGATGTTGCCCCTGGCCGCCGAGGGCGACTATGCAGGCCTCCACCTTCACGGGATCGACGTCGGCCGGTTCGGCGGCTCCGGTCGACGTAGCCTGGGCCGCCGGAGCCGCCGGGCGTCCGCCCTTGCGCGAGGCCTTTGCGGCCGCCCTCTGGTCGGCGTCCCGATAGTCGAAGACGATGACCAGGGCCATCGCCGTGACAAAAGCCACGGCGATGACCGGCGGTGTAGAGGATCGGTTGGTTGAAGGAAGGAATCGTCAAGATCGAACTGAAGACGAATGCCTTGGCCGTCACGCCGTCGCCGAGGCCCATGATGAGGCCGCCGAGGACGCAGCCGCCGAGCATCAACGGGTAGATCCTCTTGAACCGCAGATGGATGCCGTAGAGGACGGTTCGGAGATGCCGCCCACCAGGCCCGCCACCAGCGCGCCGTCGCCGTCTGCCGCATCTGCTTCTCACGATCGCGCCAGGCGAGGAAGAACACCCGGCCGTCGCGCCGTAGCAGGCGAAGTTCCACGCGCCCATCGGGCCCTCGATGTAGTCGTAGCCCAGGGTGCGGATGTTCACGAGCATGATGGCGTTGATGGGCCAGTGCAGGCCGAGAGGCACCATGAACGGGTAGATGAGGGGTATGAACAGCGAGAGGATGAGCGGAGACAATCGTTGATCGACTCCGGGGAGTGGGCGAGCCAGGATCCCATGTAGACGCCGGCGGGCCCGATGAGGTACGCCGCCAAGGGCATCATGATGAGCATGGCGAAGAAGGGGACGAAGATGAGCTGGATGTTGGACGGGATGACCTTCTTCAGGAGTTTGTACAGCGGCCCCAGCAGCGCGGCTATGAGCAGCGGCGGGAAGACCTGCGAACCGTAGTTGAATATCGTCATCGGGAGGCCGAAGATGTCGACGACGGCGTATTCCTCTCCCTTGGGTATGGGCTTTAGGGCGAGGAATCCCGGCAACATGAGGACGCCCATGATCGCGAAGCCGACCCACGGGTCGGCCCCCACCTTCTTCGAGGCGTTGTAGGCGACCATGAGGGGCAGGAAGTAGAGGACCGACTTCCACAGCAGATTGACGAACTGCCACGAGGGCGACAGCACTTTGGCCTGTTCATCGTCCGCCCAGTTCCCGATGACCTTCATCGTGGTCGCGAGCGACATGAACGTGATGAACAGGGACGCTCCCCAACAGCGCGCCCAGGACCGGACGGAAGGAATCGAGAGGAACTCGAAGAAGGAGTCGACCCACGCCGCCTTCCGCGGACGCCGCCCGCCCGGGCGGCCGCCTTGACCTCCTCGTCGGTCGGCTGCTTTCGTTCGACATCTCCGGCAGGGGCGTTGATCTCGTTGAACACCGTCTGCACGGCGCCCCGATGATGACCTGGAAATGGTTCGCCCCTTTGGGGACCGCCCCCATGACGCCGTCGATAGCGTCGACCTTGTCCGCGTCGGCCTTGGAGCCGTCCACCAGTTCGAAGCGCAGCCTCGTCGCGCAGTGGGTCAGGTTCGAGATGTTGTCGGGGCCGCCGACGGCCTTGACGATCTCTTCAGCAGTGCTCATGTGACTTCTCCTCCTCAGATCTCGTCGACGGGGACGAGAGCGCGGACCTCTTCAGGGGTGGAGCAGGCGACCGCCCCTGAAGCGAGCTCCTGGCATGCGCTCAGCGCATAGGAACGGACCATGGCCTTCACGGCGGGAATGGCCGGGATCGAACTGGCTCAGCTCGTCGACGCCCAGGCCGACGAGGATGGGCACAGCCTGCAGATCGGACGCCGCGCCCCCGCACACCCCGAGCCACTTGCCATTGGCGTGGAGGCGTCCGCCGCCCGGCCGATGAGCGAGAGCACGGCAGGATTGCACGGGTCCATCTGGGAGGCGAGGTTGGCGTTGCCCCGGTCCATCGCCAGGGTGTAGGCCGTCAGATCGTTGGTGCCGACGCTGAAGAAGTCGCAACCGGGCTCGGCGGCGAACTGCTCGGCCATGATGCCGACCGTCGGGACCTCCATCATGATCCCGACGCTCACCTCGCCGGAGAACGCGACGGCGGAGGCCTCCTCGTCGAAGATCTCCTTGGCCCTCCGCCAGTCCGTGACGGTGGAGATCATGGGGAACATGACGTGCAGCTTCGCTCCGGCGCCCGCCGAGGCGAGGATCGCGCGGATCTGGGTGCGCAGGGTCTCCGGCTGGTCGAGGCCCACGCGCACGCCGCGCAGCCCCAGGAAGGGGTTCTCCTCGGCGGGGATGGGCAGGTAGGGCAGGGGCTTGTCGCCGCCGACGTCGAGCGTCCGGATCACCAGCGGTTGGCCGGGCCGCAGGGCCTTGGCGCACTGGGAGTACACGTCTGCCTGCTCGTCCTCGGAGGGGGCGGTGGTGCGGCCGAGGAAGACGAACTCGCTGCGCAGCAGGCCGACGCCCTCGGCTCCCTTCCCCGCCGCGTCCTTCGCGTCGTCCACTCCGCCGATGTTGGCACGACCGCCACTCGGTGCCCGTCGGAGGTGACGGCGGGATCGTCTTTGGCGGCTCCTCGCGGGCCTTGCGCTCGGCCTGTTTCCTCTGGCGCTCCCGGACGGCCCGGGTTCGGCGTCGGAGAGGTTCAGGCGGAGCTGCGCCCTTGGAGCTGTCGAGCACGACCCTGCGTGCCGTCGGCGATGTCGAGTGCGCGCTCCTCGATCCCGACGAGGGCGGGGATGTCCATCGACCGGGCGATGATGGCACGTGGGAGGAGACGCCGCCGTTGACGGTGGCGAAGCCTATGACCTTGGCCCGGTCGATCTGCGCGGTGTCGGAGGGTGAGCTCTTTGGCGACGAGGATCGTGTTCTCGTCCAGATCCGGCTTTTTCGACGAGCTGGCCGGTGATCTCCCCGAGCACGCGGTCCCGACGTCGCGGACGTCCGTGGCCCGCCCCGCGAGGACCTCGTTGTCGAGCGAGGCCAGCTGCTCGGCCAGATCCGTGTAGGCCTTCCTCCAGGCGAAGGCAGCGCTCTTGCCGCCGTCGATCTCCGCATCCGCCCGTTCGAGCAGCTCGGGATCCTGCAGGATCTCCTGATGCGCCCCGAAGATCCCCGCCTTCTCGGAATTGCCCTCTTTTTCCAAAACCGTCGCGCAGTTCGCCGAGGGACCACATGGCGCGATCGACTGCATCCCGGAGAGTGCGGCTCGTCGGCCGCGTTCTGGCCGAGCTCGGCGATCGTGAACTCCTGCGTTCGCAGCTGGACGACGGTTCCGCGGCCAGGCCCGGAGACGCCGAGATTCCCAGGAGCGTATTCGGATCGCCGGAGCGGGAGGAGCGGCGGGCTTGGCCGGTTCCGGCTTCGGCGCCGCAGGGGTTCCGGAGCAGGCGCGACGGCGACGGGCTCGGCTTCCTCGCCCAGCCCGTCCTGATGGCCTGGATGAGGTCGGCCGCCGCGGTCCGGGCGTCGGCACCGGTCGCCGAGATGGCACGTCCCGCCCGTGAGCCAGGCCGAGCCCCATGATCGCGACGATGCTCTTCGCATTGGCGGACATGTCCCCGGACACGAGCTTGACGTTCGAGGAGTACTTCTTGGCCAGCGCGACGAGAGTGGCGGCCGGCCGCGCGTGCATGCCCGTCGGGTTGGGGAGCGCCACCGCCTCGGAGGTGACGGTGGCGCCCTCGCCGCCGCCCTGCTCGGCCTGCCCGACGGCCTTCTTCAGGACTACCGTGGCGGCCACATCCTCGCCCGCGTGCTTCAGGCCATGAGTCGGCGTGATGGATTCGACGAGCTCTCCATTGGTGATGACGACTTGGGTGAGCAGGCTTTTTGGCGTCGCAGGCGACTTGATCGATGTCGAAGGTGATGAGTTCGTCGCCGGTCTTCACGGCGTCGCCCGGGGCGACGTGGGCGGTGAAACCCTTGCCGCCGAGCGCGACCGTCTCGAGGCCGATGTGGATGAGTACTTTCCAGACCGTCCGCGGAGCAGATGGTCAGGGCGTCGCCGAGCCGCTTGGAGATCGGCGATCTGGCCGTCTATCGGGGCGAGGAGCGTGTTGCTCAGCGGATCGATGGAAAAAAACCGTCACCCACCATCTTCTTTGCGAATACCGGATCCGGAACGTCGCCGATCGGCACCATGATGCCCGTCAGCGGGGAAATAATGTTGACCTGGGTTGCCGCTTGACTCACGGGGGCCTCCCTTCGAGGATTGTCGTGCGTGCCCCTCTCCGTTGGGGGACGCTGTAGTGGAGCCCTATGCCAGATTCTGCCGAGATGCGAGGGTCAATTCCGGGGAAACGAGGGTCAATTCGGGAAACCGGACCGTGCGCGCCGCCGGCGCTCACGAGGCGCAGGCGGATCCGCAGGGAATCAAGGCTTTGCCGCCTCTCATACACCAATGCGCGGCTCTTAGCCACCGTATTTTCCTCCCCGGTGAGGGATCCACATATTGATACGCTGGACAGCCACCCCTGCTCTGCGCTGCCATCGGATCGACGGGGACCGACCATGAGACACGGGAAGACCATGAGACACGAGAAGAGAAGGAAAGGACGGCGGGCCGGCCTCGTCGCCGTGGCGCTCCTGGCGAGCTGCGTCACCGCACTGCCCGTGGCGATGAGCGGACGGCATTCGACGGGCGTCGGACCCCTCGTCGAACGCGACCGTCAGGGCCGTGAAGAGAGGCCTCCTCCCCGGGGGCGAACCCCGACGACCCATGGCGCCCCTCACCCACTACACCCCCGGTAAGAACTGGATGAACGACCCGAACGGGCTCGTCTACCACGACGGCGAATACCACCTCTTCTACCAGTACAACCCCCAAGGCTCCGAGTGGGGGAACATGTCCTGAGGGCCACGCCGTCTCCTCGGACCTCGTCCACTGGAAGGAACTCGACGTCGCCCTGCGAGCCACGGACCGGTACGCCGTCTTCTCCGGCTCCGCGGTCGTCGACTCGCGCAACACCACCGGTTTCGGACGCAACGGCAAGCCCGCCATGGTGGCGGTGTGGACCCGGCACGAGACCGTGGGCGGCAAGCAGAAGCAGTCGCAGTCCCTGGCCTACTCGACGGACCGCGGCCGCACGTGGTCCCTGTACAACGGCGGCGCGCCCGTCTTGGACATCGGCGCCAAAGACTTCCGCGACCCCAAGGTCTTCTGGGACGAGGCCGCGGGCCGCTGGACGATGGCCGTCGCCCTCTCCGAAGAGCACAAGGTCTCCTTCTACTCCTCGCCCGACCTGAAGAACTGGACCCACCAGTCGGACTTCGGGCCCGCGGGCGACGCGTCGGCGGTCTGGGAGTGCCCTGATCTCTTCCCCATGCAGACGGACGGCGACCCCGCGAAGAAACGCTGGGTGCTCACCGTCAACGCCTCGGCCACGGCCCAGTACTTCGTCGGCGACTGGGACGGGAAGGCCTTCACGGCGCGCAACCCCGCCGCCTACGACGGCAAGGAGGGAAGGCGCTCGCGACTTTCGACGACGGCGGCTGCGGGCGTGGACCCCGGCGGCAAGGGAACGGCGTTCGGAAGGCGCCCGCCACGGGGAACCTGCCGGGGCACCTCGGCGCAGGATACGTCGACAGCTTCGGCGCCGGGGACTGGGACACCGGCTCGCTGACCTCGCCCGAGTTCACCATTGACGCTAACCGCCTCAACCTCCTGGTCACCGGAGGCAGGCACCTACGAGCCGTCGGCGGCCAAGAAGTCGAACGCGTCGGTGAACGTGGTCGTCGACGGGAAGGTGGTGGCCAGCGCGACGGGGACCGACAGCGGCACGATGGCCTGGCAGAGCCCTGAACCTTCGCAAGTGGCGGGGAAGAAGGCGCGCTGGTCATCGAGGACAACAGCACGGACAACCACTGGGGGCCACATCATGGTCGACCAGCTCGTCCTCTCCGACACGAAGGCCTGGAACGCCGACGAGGCCGTGCCGAAGGTCGACCACGGACGCGACTACTACGCCTCGGTGACCTGGAACGACGCGCCGAGCGGCAAGAGGTACGCCGTCGGGTGGATGTCGAACTGGGCCTACGCCAGGACGTTCCCCCAAGCCGTGGAGGACGGCTATGAGCGCAGTGCGCGAGCTCGAGCCTGCGAACCGTGGACGGACGCGAGCGCCTGGCCTTCGAACCGGTGAAGGCCCTGGACTCCCTGCGCGCGGGCCGCGAGTTCAAGAAGGGCGCCTTCAAGGTGGACGGCGGGATGACCGTGCTGGACTCCGAGGTCGGCGGGCGTTCGCTCGACGTGTCGTTCGCGCTCGACCCCGGCACCGCGAAGAAGAGCGGCGTCGTCGTCCTCTCGGGCGGCAGGCGAGGGGCCGGCGGCGCGCAGGGCAGGGAAAAGCCCAGGGAACCGAGATCTACTACGACGCGGTGGACCGCAAGCTGGTCGTCGACCGCTCGCATTCGGGCGGGTGGGCTTCTCCGCGTCCTTCCCCGGCCAGCGGTCGGCGAGCCTGGAGCCCGACGGCGACGGCCTCGTGCGGCTGCGCGTCGTCGTGGACGCCTCCTCCGTCGAGGTGTTCGCGGCCGACGGGACGCTCGTGATGACGGAGACCGTCTACCCCCGAGGCATGGCCGCGGGCAGCGCCGGCAAGTCCGACAAGGTCGCCCTCTTCGCCGAGGGGAACCGCCCGAGTGCGGAACTCAGCCTGTGGCACCTGGGGTCGTACCGGTAGATGAGCGCGGGCCCGGCAGGCGGTGCCCGTCCATGCGGTCTCCGGGTGGGCGTGGCCGCGGCGGTGCGCGGGCGAGGAATCGGCCGGCCGAACCGGAAGGAAGCCCGGAAGAGACGCCGCGTGCGATCCGCTGCGGGCATCGGCGCACCGCCCGGCCGCGACGCGCAGAAGGTCGCGACGCGCCGGACACCGCGCATCCCTGCGGCCGTGCCTCCCCTCAGAAGGCTACGCGCGCGGCGACGGCGTTGTGATCGGATCCGCCCAGCCCGATGACCTCCGCCGAGACCACCGACGCCCCGGGTTGACGAAGACGTGGTCGATAGGAGAGGCAAGGGCGGCCGGCAGCGAACTCGGCCAGGTGCCTTCCCTCGAGCCCGCGGAGGCGAGTGCGTCCGCCCACCGCGGACTGCTCCCCAGCCCGCCGTGTCGCAGGGTGGCGTTGAAGTCGCCGGCCAGGATCGTCCTGCCCCTCTCGCGGTCCATGTACGCCCGGACCTCGTCAGGTCCCTGCGCCAGCGGCCCATCAGCCCTGGAACGGGCGGGCAGTGTGAACGGCGACGATCGTCGGCTTCGCCGGATCCGAAGGGCGCAGGGTGAGGCTGCCGAACGTCGTCGCGATCCCGCCGGCGGCCCGATACTCGCCGAGCCTTTTGTGGATGGCGACCGTCGTCGGATCGTACGCCGGATCCGTCGGCGACGAGAACACGGAGTAGTTCCGGGGGTCGCGGCCCGACGCCGCCAGCATGCCGGCGAGCCGGCGCGCCCCGGCCTCCCCGCCGTCGCGGTACTCGGGCAGCACGATCACATCCGGGTCGCGCCCGTCGAGCAGGTCGCGGATCTCCTCAGGGCCGGCCCGCCCGGCCGCGTTCCATGCGATCACGGATACGGCGGTCGAAGACGTGGAACTCGAGCTCTCGCCCCTCGCACTCGCGATCCCGAAGCCGGGGCTGGCGGCCAGGATGAGGCTCGGGACGGCGAACAGCGCGGAGCACGCGAGGGCGAACCCGGTCGGCCCCCGCCTCGCCGGCCGCGGCCCGCCTCCCTTCGCCGCTCGCTGTCCGCCGCCTGCGCGCGGGCCTTCGACTCTCCTCGCGAGGAGCCCGCCGAGGAGGGCCGCGGCGACGGCGAGAACCGTCCCGGCCGCTGCGATGGAGGGGAAGGCGATGGCCTGTGCGACCAGGGGGATCCTCGACAGCCAGGACGCGAGGGCGGAGCCCGGCAGGAGAACCAGGGACGCGTAGGCGCATCCCGCCGCGCCCAAGGCCGTCCGCAGGACGATGCGCGGAATCGAGGCTTTCATGTTTTCCTTCTAGCGTGCGGAGCCGCCGTTCGCGGACGGCGGCGGAATGCCCGCCTCGCAGGGCTCGGGGAGCGGATTGAGAGGGCGTCCATCAGCTGCAGGTTGACGAAGATCCGTTCGCGGCTGATCCTCTCGTCCCGGAGGAACCCGAGTTCGACGAGGCCTTCGAGCCATTTGGCGGCCGTGGGGCGCGAGACGCCGCAGGCGCGGACGATGTCTGCGATCCGGCAGTACGGCTGGTGGAAGAGGGCGTCCAGGAAGTCGGCGCTCAACCCGCCGCGGAAGAGGGAACGGGTCTGATCTCGGATGGAGGAGCGAGGCCCCTGGATGCGGTCGAGGTCGAAAGGGTCTCCTCCGCGGTCGACTGCACCGCGATGAGCATGAAGGACAGCCATTCCTCCCATGCGCCGTCGCTCGTCACGGCGAGCAGACGGTCGTAGTACTGATTCTTATTCCGGACGATGTGACGCGAGAGGTAGAGGACCGGCTCGGCCAGAAGGCCGCGTTCGACGAGCATGAGGATGTTGAGGATCCGGCCCGTCCGTCCGTTGCCGTCGGTGAAGGGTGGATCGCCTCGAACTGGTAGTGGGCCCTGCCATGGCGACGAGCAGGTCGAGCTCATCGCCGGCGTGAACGACCTCCTCCCACTCTCGGAGCTTGCGGGCGAGAGCTCCTTTTCCTCGGGCGGCGTATAGCAGGGTGCAGCGTCACCGGATTCCCGATGAAGGTTCCCCGGCAGAGACCGCAGGGCTCATCTCGTGTCCCGTCACCGACGAGCAAACCTCGGCCGCCGTGTTCGCGCTGAGGGGCGCTGGCGGATCCCCGAGTCCGGCGAAGAGGCTTCACGGTAGTGAAGCGTCTCCTTGACCGCCGGATCCGCTGCCGCGTCCTTCAAACTGGCATGCCGGAAGAGCTCGTCGGTGGTGGTCACGATGTTCTCGATCTCCGAGCTCGCCTTGGCTTCGAGGAGCAGGGATGGAGGAGATCAGGATGGCGGGTTGGGGATCCGCTGACCGCCTGGTTCAGCCCGCCAGTGCCCCTCTCGCCTCCGCCGCCGCTCGCAGGACGGGCGAGTCTCCAGTCTGTCGACCGGCGGGGGAGGTCGTTATACGGCTCGTCGGGCTTCCACATGGGAAGATTCTGAGCGCGACGGCGGAACGCGCATAAAGATCGGGCGAAAGTTTTTACACGTCCTGCGGATGTGCGAAGTTCTTTTGCACATCGGCGGAGTGGGAGGAGGACGAGAATCAGACCGGAGAAGAGCGGAGGAGGGGCTCGCTGTTCAACCGGTTCATCGAACTCGTCAGCGAGATCGTGCACCCCATCCTGCGGTCGCTGGCCGGCGCCGTCATGGGCGGCTCGTGGCGAGGTTTCCGTCATCTTCGGCCTGCACTGGGGCCTCGTCGATCATGCTCTCCCGGATCGGCTCCGAGGGGTTCACGGTGTTAGCCGGCCCGGTGCTCGGCGCCGTGATGGCGCAGGCCGCCACCTTGGCCGTGATGATCCGCACCCGCGACCCCGAGACCCGCAAGCCCGCGGGGCCCGCGGCGTTCTCCGGCTTCCTGGCCGGCATCACCGAGCCGGCCATCTGCGGGATCAACCTGCCCCGCAAGCTCCCGTTCTATTTCGGGGTCCTGGGAGGCGCCGTCGGCGCGTCTTGGCTGGTTTCGCGAGGCCGGCATCCACGTCTTCGTCGTCCCTCCATCGTGGGCGTCCCCGGATATCTGCGGACGCCGAGGCTGCCGCTGCTGTTCACCGGGGTGGCCGTCTCCGTCCTGATCGGCTTCTTCGCCACCCTGTTCTGGGGAGTCGACGACCGGGCGGTTCCCGGGCGAGGGGCGCCCGGCGATCGGGATCGCGCGGCTGGATTCCCCGATCGCCGACCACGCAGTTCCCGCGGCCGACCCCGCCGAGTCCGGAGCGGATCCGCCGATTCCAGCCGGCCCTCCGCCGGCTCGGATTCGGCCGCCTCCGCCGCAGCCCAGCCGGCCGGCGACGTGCTGGTCGCCGCCCCTCTGGCCGGCCGCATCATCCCCGGACCGGGTCCCGGATCCGGTGTTCTCCTCCGGGACGATGGGGATGGGGCTCGGAATCGTACCACGCAGAGTCCACCGTCCGCTCCCCGTGAGCGGTGGGCTCATGGTCCTCGTGGATTCGGGGCACGCCTACGGCATCCGGACCGACGAGGAAGCGGAGGTGCTGGTCTACGTCCGGGATCGACACCGTCGACGCATGGCGGGGAGGGCTTCACGCCCTAGGGGTGGCGAAAGGCGAGCGGGTCGAGGCGGGCCAAGTGCTCGCCGATGTGGACTTGGCGTCGTCAGGCCGCCGGGCATTCGACCGCCACTGTCGTCGTCACGAATACGGCGGTGTTGAAGTCCGTGACCCCGCATCCGGAGACGCCATCGCCGCAGGCGAGACCGCGATCACGGTCACCCCGTGAATCGTGGCCGAACGGAGACGGGGCGAACGGCTCACAGCCAGCAGACGGATCGACCGTACGAGACAACCGAGAAGAGAGGAACCGAGATGACCAACGCCTTTCCCGAAAGGTTCCTGTGGGGCGGCGCCGTGGCGGCGGAACCAGCTGGAGGGCGCCTACCCGGAGGACGGAAGCTGCCCTCCATCCAGGACGCGTCATGCCGAAAGGGCATCGCCGCTCCGCCGACGGAGGGAACCCACCCCGACAACCTCAAGCTCGAGGGCATCGACTTCTACCACCGCTACGAAACCGATCTCGACCTGTTCGCCGAGATGGGCTTCACCGCCTTCCGATTCTCCGTCGCCTGGAGCCGCGTCTTCCCCGGGGCGACGAGAGGCCCCTGAACGAGGCGGGCCTGGCATTACGACCGGCTCATCGACGCCTGCCTCTCCCGCGGCATGACCCCGGTGATCACCATCAGCCACTACGAGACCCCGCTGCACTGGCCCCGCGCCTACAACGGCTGGGTGGACCGCCGCATGATCGCCTTCTACGAGCGCTACGCCCGGACGCTGTTCCGAGCGCTTCGCGGACCGCGTCGAATACTGGCTGACCTTCAACGAGGATCAACGCCGTGCTCCACGCCCCCTTCTCGCGGGCGGCATCTGGACGCCGAAGGAGGAACTCTCCCCGGGACCTCTACCAGGCGGTGCACCACGAGCTGGTGGCCTCGGCGTCGGCGACCCGGATCGCCCACGAGATCGACCCGGGCTGAAGATCGGGTGCATGGTCATCGCCTCCCGCCTACCCGCTCACGCCCGCCCCGTCCGACGTGTGGGCGGCCAAACAGTTCGAGCGCGACTCGCTGGCGTTCGCCGACGTCCACTGCCGCGGCGCCTATCCCGGTTCTTCCTCCGCAAGCTCAGAGAGCTGGGGGTCGAGCTGGACGTCGCCGACGGGGACCTCGAGACTCTGCGGCACACCGTCGATTTCGTCTCCTTCAGCTACTACGTGAGCGTGTGCGCCTCGGCCGATCCCAGTATCCGCGCCGGGAGGGGCAACCTCCTCGGCGGCGTCCCCAACCCCACCCTGCCGAGCTCGGAGTGGGGATGGCAGATCGACCCGGAGGGGCTGCGCATCGTCCTCAACGATTTCTGGGACCGCTGGGGCAAGCCTCTGTTCGTCGTCGAGAACGGCCTGGGGGCGCGCGACGAGCTGGTCGAGGTGGACGGGCGGCTGACCGTCGTCGACGACTATCGGATCGAGTACCTCACCGCCCATCTGAAATCGGTCCGGGAGGCCCTCCGGGACGGAGTCGACGTCCGGGCTACACCTGGTGGGGCCCGATCGACGTGGTCAGCGCCTCGACGGCGCAGATGTCGAAGAGATACGGGTTCGTCTACGTGGACCGCAACGACGACGGCACCGGGACGTTGGAGCGTTACCGCAAGAAGTCCTTCGACGCCTACCGGGCCATCATCGCCGGCAACGGCGCCGATCTCGGCGATCGGCGCCGGGCGGATCCGCCCAGGGGCGTCATGCGAATATCCGCAGTGTTCAACAACGACGTCAGTGCTCGCCCGGGGACGAATTCGGGCGGGAGACGGTGCTGACCGGATGCGGTGCAGGGCTTCCGCGCCCACCCGGGGATCGGTCGAGGCGGACAGGGTGGTCAGGCGCTTCGTCCCGGTGGGGAACGCCGCCGCCGTGGCGCAGGTGCTCTCCGAGATCCCGCCGGAGCGGCTGACGCTGGTCACCGAGCTGTTCGGAGCCGCCGTGCGCAGCCTCGGCGCCAGCCTTCCGGCGCTGTCCGTGGTCTCGGCGGCGGACCCATCCACGGGCCGTCGAGCGGGTGCGCCGAGGGGAGCGCATCGAGTACCCGCTTCGGCGCGGGTGGCCTATCTGCATCCGCAGGAGGCTGGCCGTCGCCGAGCGTCTGTTCGAACGCCTGAACGAACGCCTGGATCCTCCGCTGCCCGGCAGGCGAGACCTCCGCTCTGGCCATGCATCTATTCCACGCCTGCACCGGGGCGGCCGGCATGGAAGACGTTCGCCCACTCCGCCCTGATCCGGCGGGTCTTCGACCTGCTGTCCCACGCGATGCCCGGATTCGAACCCGATTCCGTCGACGCTGCCAGGTTCGCCGCCCATCTGCGCTATTTCTTCGTCCGGGACCGCGACGGCCTGGGGCTCGCAGGACCCGCACCCTCGGTGGTGGCGATGCTCGAGGAGCAGGAACCTGCCGCCACAGGCTGGCCGAGCGCATTCGCGCCCTGCTGGAGCTTCGCCTCGGCCACTCGATCTCGAACGACGAGGGTGGCCTATCTGACCGTCCATCTCGCCCGATTGGCGTGCGACGTCAAGGCGGCCTCCTCCTAGTGCGGGCCGGTCTGGCAGCATCAGCCCGCTTCGTGGTGCATCTCTGCGGCGTCCTCCCCGTGCGCGGTGGCCGAAAGAGATGCGGCAGGCGCCGATCGGCTGCGGGTTTCGCGCCGCCCCGGCAGATCACTCGTCGTGCTGGACGACTTCGAATCCGAGCAGCTCACGCTCATTCCCCGGCGCTCGTCGTCGGCGTGCCCGCCGTGGGCGTGCGGCGCCACTTCTCAGTTTTCGCGCGAATCCCATCTGGTCACGACAGTATCGGTCCTCGCCGATCACGGGCGCAGCAGCTCGAATCCCAGGAATCCCTCGAATGAGTCGACGGCTTTCTTCCGGGCCGCGAAGCGCCGCTCGATCTCCGCCTGGGCGCCCTCAGGGAAGGCGAGTGCGGTGATGTTGACGAATGTCATGGTTCTCTCCTCCTGTCGTCGAACGACGATCGGCGTGTCGCCGAATGGCAGCCGCTGCTCGCTCGCAAGCGAATCCTATGGCGGTTACCCTACTAGCCGAATGGTGAGAAAAGCGGCTCTTCTGATGGCTCCGACCGGCGTCGATCCGGTGACCTTTCGATTTTTCAGTCGAACGCTCTACCAACTGAGCTACAGAGCCAGACAGACGAAAGCTCGGTCTCCCGAGCATCGACCCGCGACCCCGACGGGACTTGAACCCGCGACCTCCGCCGTGACAGGGCGGCGCGCTAACCGACTGCGCTACGGGGCCAATGAGGCATTGGCCTGCGTACCCTCAACCGATTCAGACCGGTGTTAGCGCCGTGAAAGGGCGCCGTCCTGAGACTCACTAGACGATAGGGGCGGGACAAGTTTCCTGTCCGTTCCTGGCCGTTTCCGGTTGGCGGAACTCGTCTAGCTTAGAGGAAGCGCGGCGGCCTTTGCAAAACCGGATGGCCTGTGCCCTTGGTCACCGCGTCTGGTGCCTAGCCTTGCCCGCACGGGAGCTCTAGCCTTGTCCCATGGGAGCATTGTACGTTCACGCAGTTGTCGGTTTGTCGAGAAGTCTTGAGTCATCGTCGGAACTAAGGGGCGACGCGACTCCGTCGCCATCGACGCCCACTCAGTCGCCCAGTCCGTCCCCATCGGTGCCGGTTCCATCGGACTCGCCCACGGGCGAGGCGGAAGCCGCGGTCAAGGCAACGGTCAGCGCCATCGGAGTGCTCGGCGCCGTCGCCATCGGCTTCCTCATCGGAATCATCGCCGCCATCGTCATCCAGGTGATCGGACGGCTCATCGTGCGCCGCAACGCGATGGCTGCGGGCGGCGGCCCATCCCGCGGTTCGCCCGCTCCGCGCGGCTCTGGCCGTCGCGGGCGCGTGGGCCGGATACTCCTGGCCTCGCCGCAGAATCCCGGGCGAGTCCGAGCCTCATGTGGCGGGAACTGGCCCAGCACGGCTTCCTCATCCTGTGCATCGCCTCCCTCACGTGGCTGGTCTCCAACATCGTGCTCGGCATCCAGGACGTCCTGCTCTCGCGACTGGGGGAGACCGGCAAGTCCCGTATCGCAAAGTGCAGACACAGCTCAGATCCTCAACCGCATCACCACGGTGACGATCTGGCTGCTGCTATGGCCGCCAGCTACTCATGACCTTCCCCTGCGCCGCGGCCGGGACCTCGGTGTTCGCTTCGGCGGGCCTGTTCTCCGTCGTCGCCGGCATCGCCGCCCAGTCCTCGCTCGGCAAACTTCTTCGCCGGACTGCAGCTGGCATTCTCGACTCGATCCGGGTGGGCGACATCGTCATCTGGAAGGCCAGTACACCAAGGTCGAGGAGATCACCCTCACCTACGTCGTCCCTCAGGTATGGGACGGCCGGCGCCTGATCGTCCCGTCCAAGGAGCTGACCACCCAAACCTTTTCGAGAACTGGACCCGACGCACTCCCGACATGCTCGGCTACGTCGACTTCCAGCTCGACTGGAGTGTGCCGATCCCCAGTTGCGGGCCGAACTCGATCGGATCCTCAGCGCCACCGACGCTGTGGGACGGCGAGACCGGCATCATCAGGTCCCGCACGTCCGAGGAACCTCGCTCCAGGTGTCCGCGCTGGTGTCGGCCAAGAGTCCCTCCGAGTTGGTCGACCTCAAGTTCTACGTGCGGGAGCGCCTGGTCCGGTGGATTCAGGCGAATGCGCCGGACGCGATTCCCGCATTCGCGCAGCTTCTCCGATCGATCCCTCGCCGAGGTGCCGGAGGGCGACGCCCAGGCTGTGAGCTCCTGGCGGGGGAGGGCGCCGCGCAGACCGGGGCCTTCCGGCGAGCGGGAAGGGCGCAGGGGAGCGGCGCCGATTCGAGTGCGAGCCGGATACGGCGCGGGTTTTCACTGACGCGTGGAAGGCGTTGGAGGCCAGGATGCGAAGTCGGGCGTGGCTGGCCAATCCCGTGCGGCCAGATCCAAGCTGGACAAAGCCAAGGAGCAGTTGGCGGCGGCGACCGAGGACGCGCAAACTAGGAGAGCCGCCGAGAAGGAAGCTGCAGGCAGGCGCGGGGGCTCGCAGGCGGAGGCGCCGGCCGGGGAGGCCGCCTCGCCGGCTGCCGCGACCGAGTCATCGCCTACGGGCTGTCCGAGTCGGAGGCCGCTGCCCGCATCGGGTCAGTCGGGCCTGGCGCAGACTGAGCGCATCTCCTCCGTTCCGCCGGAGCTCATGCGGAGACCGGCTACGAGTCGTCGATCTTCTCGGGGTCGGCCGGAGCCGAGAGCGCGCACGGGAGTTCTCCGGTCCGGAGAGGACGCTGCGCAGACGCGACGAGGCCGCGTGGAGAAAGAGGCCCGCGAGACCGGCCACAGCGCCGGTGAGTCGAGCGTGAACGCCGCCACAAGCGCGCGTCTATGACCGAGACCGCCATATACAACGTCGACGACATCGCCTCGCAGGCTGAAGTCGAGGCCCGCGAGACCGGAGTGCAGGGCCGGTTGGGGCGATTCCCCTCGTGACGGAGAGTCGAAGCACGTCAGGAAGTGAAGCCTGTGCGCAGGCGCGGGTCGACACGATGCGCGCCCTTGTCTCGGCGAAGATTTCGAGAGGCCTCTGCCCCGGATCGACGGGGTCCCCAGGCCAGGTGCGCGTTCTCAGGCGCGCACTCCGCGCGAGCTCCCGGCCGATGCACAGTCAGGTGCCTTCCCGCAGGCGCTCGCAGTGGGTGCCATGCCCTGCGGCCCCGGGGTGACCATTCTTTCCGCAGCGCCGGACGGGTCTCTCAGCGAGCGGTGACGGTGGACTGAGGGCGGTGTGCGCACGATGGATGCGTGACCGACAAGCCGCATCTTCCCCGTACCGACGACGAATGGCGCGAGGCTTTGACTCCGCTCGAGTTCCACGATGCTGCGAAGCCGCTGGAGAGCCCCTGGACCGGCGAGCTGCTGGACGAAAAGCCGCGAAGGGGTCTACCGGTGTCGCGCCTGCGGGGCCGAGCTCTTCCCGCTCTGACGCGAAATTCGAGTCCGGTTGCGGATGGCCGAGCTTCTACGATCCAGCCGACAGCGACGCCGTCACGACGGACACCGACTACTAGCTGGGCTATCCGCGCACTGAGGTGCGCTGCGCCGCGTGCGATTCCCATCTCGGTCCCACGTCTTCCCCGACGCGCCCGCGACGCCCACCGGGCTGCGCTACGCATGAACTCGGTGTGCTTGACATTTCGACGCCGACGACCAGCCGCGCCGCTGGGCGTTCTCGCCCTGACCGCGACACCACCGGGATGAGGTGGCCACCTTCAACGTTCAGCGCGGCACTCCCTCCGCGGGCGCCCGCGGCGGGCTGTCCGCCGGAGACGCCCTCGAAGCGGCAGCGACGGAACTGTCCGAACTCGGCCTCGACGTCCCTCGCGCTGCAGGGAAGTCGACGAACCCCTGCGACCTCGCCCCTCCGCCTATCGATCGCTTTCGGCGGCCTCGAACCTGGCGAACCGGCGTTTCGCGCCGGCTCGGCGCCTCTTGACGGCCTTCGCCGCCGCTTTGCGCGGACGCCGCCGGTCGGGATACGGAATCGCCCTCGCCACGCGGCTCCCGCGTCCCTGTCCTGGAGGTCCTGCGCCTGCCCAGCTGGAAGTCCCCGATCCGCCGCGACCTCTCCGGCGAGCGCGGCGTCGCGGGGCGGTACATCCGTTTCGAAGAGCAGCGCATGGCCATCGTTGCCGCGCTCGACGCGGGCGCCCGCTCCTCGTGTGCGCCACCCATCTGGCGCCGAATTCGGCCCTCAACTCCCGCCAACTGGCCTGGCTGGAGCGCCGCTCTGCCGCGGATCGCCCGGCGTCGCGGCATTCGCGGGGCTCGATCCTCGTGCTCGGGGATCTCAACATGGACGTGGAGAAGGTGCGCAGGGAGCGGACTCGGCGTTCTGGCTGAGGGCCTGACCCTATCGAGAAGACGCCCCGGACGCCCAGATCGAGTCACGTCCTCAGGTGGGAATGGTCCCCGGAGGAGAGGCGAGCATCGTCCACCTTCCTCGTCTCCGACCACGCGGGCCTCGTGGCAGACGTGGAGTTCGAGTAAAGCCCTGCCCCTAGACCGGCAAGCCCCGCCCCTAGGTCGGCGGAGACCGTGTTTACACCGCATCTCACGTAGTGGGCACGGTTACACTTTCTCACGGAATGGGCTTAGGATCAGTCCCACGAGGGCGTAGGATCTACATCACCAGGCGGCGACTGGCGTGTACCGAAGCAGCTGGCATCACATGGTCTCGCGGCCTCTCACCCCGGGCAACCGACGATTGCCCATCCCCGATTGCAACGGAGAAATCGATATGGAACCCGATACGATCCTCGAGGTCGAGCGGCAATTCGATGCCGCAAGCGTTCTGTTCCGGGCTTTCCTGAGCCGAGGCACTCACTGAGTGGATTTCGCTCGGACGGCTGGCGTGGTGCCGAGAGTCCGTGGAACTGGACCCGAAGCTGGGCGGACGACTCCGGCACACCAAGACCCGCGACGACGACCCATCCCGGATATGGGTGGTTGACGGCCTCTACACGGAGGTCTTCTACCCGGACGTCCTGGTGACGAAGCAGCGCATCAGCGGAATCCCCGGAATCGATCCCGCCAAACCCGTTGAGCTTTCGCGTCGAATTCACTCGCCTCGGCCATGGCAAGACACTTCTACGCATCGTGCAGGGGCCCCTACACTTCCGAAGCCGCTCAGGACTATTCCGACGGCTGGGGTCCATTCTCAATCATTTGCGGAATATCTCGACGCCACTCAGAGCGTCTCCTCATAGAACGAGGTCCCATGAGCGAAAAGACGACAACCCTCATTCGGCATAGGCCGATGATGTCGATAAACGGATTCTCTTGATGAACTTCGGTTTCTTCGGCATTCAGTATTCCTTCGGCATGCAGCAGACGGCCATCAACCCGATCTACAACCTGCTAGGGAGCCACTCGGACGAACTGCCGTTGCTCAACATGGCCGGCCCCATCACCGGCCTGCTGATTCAGCCGGTCATCGGCGCCCTCTCCGATCGCACTGGAGCGAGAGAAGTGGGGCGGCGAAAGCCCTACTTCCTCGTCGGCGCGCGTGGGGTGCTCCGTCTGTCTCTTCCTCTTCCCGATGGTCTCCGCGCTGTGGATGGCCGTGCTCCTCCTCTGGCTGCTCGACGCCTCCAGCAACACGGCCATGGAACCCTACCGCGCGCTTCATCGCGGACAAACTGCCCCGAGCCAGACCGCCAGGGTTTCCTCGCCCAGTCCTTCTTCACCGGCTTCAGCATCACCCTCGCCAACATCTCGATGTTCCTCTTCAAGTGGCTCGCTCGGAAGTCGCGCGCAGGCAGCCTGCCTGCGGTCTTCGCGGCCTTCGGGTCGCACGGTGTGCTCGATCAGGGTCGGTCCTGGTCTCAGTCCTCTCCACGAGATGAGATCCACGCCGACGCCGGAAGAGGCTCAAGAGAGATGCGCGCGGAGAGAGAACGCGAGCGCTTCCAGGGGCCCTCAAGGACATCTGGAGGTCGCCATCGTCGAGATGCCCAGCGAGCTGCGCAAGCTCTCCCTCGCTACCTGTTCCAGTGGTACGCGCTCTCGTTTACTGGCAGTACGTCTCGCTGTCGATCGCCAAATCGATCTACGGCACGGAGGATACGAAGTCCGCGCTTTACGAGGACGCCACGGCGTGGACGGGCCTGGTCAACGGCTTCTACAACGTCGTGACGTTCTGCGTCGCCTTCTCTCGTCTCCGTGGCGAAGAAGCGCGGAGCGAGTGGGTCCACATCGTCTGTCTGCTCTTCTCGATGGTCGGTCTGCTGATCTTCCCGCATCACCGACAAGTACCTCGTCTTCATTCCGATGGTCGGGTTCGGCATCGGTTGGGCGTCCATGATGGGCGTCCGTACATCATGGCTGCGCATGGTCCCATCCAGTCGCTACGGCGTCTATAGGGAATCGTCAACGTGATGATCGTCATACCGCAGCTTCTGGAGACCGTGTCGTTCGGCTGGGTCTTCAAGCATCTGCTCGGCGGAAACCCGACGCACGCCATAACGTTCGCCGGGGTCTGCGTGGGGCTAGCCGCTGCGGCGACGCTCTGGATAGAGGCCGCCCATCGTCCGCGATATGGACGACGTCACCGCACCTCCAAGGTCTTTTCGGAGAAGGAGGCTAGGGAATAAATAGACATCACTGAAGTACCAGCTACGCGAGTTCTCGTCGGCACCGACGGCGGCTCCTCGCGGGCCGACGATAGTCAGGGCGGTCGGCCTCGCCGCCGCCAACAGGGCGGACGTCGTCATCGTCTGCGTCCACCACGCTGAGCCAGCGTGAGCGCGCCAGCCAGGCGAGCGCCGCCCAGGTGGCCACCCTCGGCCAGGTGCCGGGCGCCGCGACTGCGACGAGGCCTTGGAAGGGCCGTCGCTATCGTCGAACAGCACGGTGCGCGCGTGGCCGCGGCGCTCCTCGTCGACTGCCGAGCCGGCGGTGGCCCTCCTCAGGCCGCCAAGCAATACGAGGTCGACGCCCTCGTCCTCGGCGCCATCCGTCGACACGTCGATCGTCGGGGCGCCTCCTCGGGACGTGGCATCCGAAGTCGTGCGTAAGCCCACCGCGACGTGCTCATCGTGCGGCCCCTGCCGGGCTCCGGCAGGCCCAACGTCGGCGGAGACGTCGTCGTAGAGGGCCCAGGAGACCTGACGCATGGGGCTTGACGCAGCGACCAGCGCGACTTCGACTTGCGCTGGGCGCGGTACATCCCTCAGATCCGGTCCAGCCTGGAGATCCTCTACCCGGGACGGGTCGACGAAGTCGAGTCCAGGCTCGCCGAGATCGTCACGACCGCCATGTCCGGAGCGGCCGAGGGCTCAGGACCTGGACCAGGAGCGCATTCTGCGTCCCGACTGGCTCCAGCGGCCCGAGATGATCGGGTGACGTCGCGACGCCGACCGTTTCGCCGGTGACCTGGCGGGTGTGAGGCGAGCACATCGACTATCTCACGGGAGCTGGGCGTGAAGTACCTCCCACATCATGCCTTCCTCCAGCCGAGAGATGGGGCCAACGACGGCGGCTACGCGGTGGCCGACTACCGCAAGGTGCGCTCCGACCTCGGCACGATGGACGACCTCGAGCGGCTGACGAAGAGCCTGCGGGAGAACGGCATCAGCCTGGTGATGGACCTCGTCCTCAACCACGTGGCCAAGAGAACACGAGGTGGGCCGAGGCCGCCGCGCAAAGGGCGAGCGCGGTATCGCGACTATTTCATCATGTTCCCCGACCGCGAGATGCCGGATCAGTACGAGAGGTCTCTGCCGGAATCTTCGGACTTCGCCCCAGCAACTTCACCTGGAACGACGAGGCCGGCCGGTAGGTGTGGACGACGTTCAACGAGTACCAGTGGGACCTCAACTGGGCGAATCCCGATGTGCTCTACGAATTCGTCGAGCTCATCTGCTGGCGCTGGCGAACAAAGGGCGTGGACGTCTTTCCGTTTGGACGCCATCGCCTTCATCTGGAAGCGCATGGGGACCAACTGCAGAACCAGCCGGAGGTCCACGACCTCCGCGAGGTCCTGCGCGGGTGCCTTCGCATCGCCGCTCCCTGCGGTGGCGTTCAAGGCAGGCGATCGTCGCCCCGAGGATCTCATGCCCTACCTGGGCGTGGGGCACCACTACGGTCTCGTCTCCGACATGGCCTATCACAACGAGCTCATGGTTCAGCTGTGGAACTCCTTGGCCACGGGCGGAGCGGAGATGGCGCAGGTGGCCTTGGCCGAGATGCCCCTCAAGCCGACGAGGCGCGACATGGGCGACGTGCGTCCGCTGCCATGACGACATCGGCTGGGCGATCTCGGACCACGACGCCGAGATGGTCGGCGTGACGGGGTTCGAGCACCGCAAGTGCCTCTCCGACTTCTACTCGGGAGCCTCGAGCTCGTTCGCCCGGGGCTGGTCTTCAAGAGAACCCCGTCACCGGGGACCGCCGCATCTCGGGGAGCTGCGCGAGCCTGGCGGGTCTGGAGAAGGCCGTCGAGGAAGGCGACGAGGAGGCCGTCGAGCTGGCGGTCGCCCGGATCGCGCTCATGTACGCCGTGATCAGCGGCTACGGCGGGGTTCCCCTGCTGTACATGGGCGGCGAACTCAGGATGTTCAACGACATGCACTACGTCGACGACCCGTCGCATGCGGAGACAACCGCTGGGAGCACCGTCCGTTCGCTGGACTGGGGATCTGGCAAGGCGGTCGAGACCGACGCAGCCAGTCCGCCGGCAGATCAACGCGGCGATCGGCACATCCTGCCGTTCGCACCGCCGACTCAGATCCATGCGGCGACCCCTCCGTTTCGGTCGAGGCCCGGGCACCGTCTGCTCATCCTGGAACGCAACCATCCCCTGGGAAGATGGTCCAGTGTGCAACTTCACCGGCGAGACCGTGTCGTTGCGTCACGACGTCCTCGCCAAACGGTGGGATTCGACGCCCACGAGCTGCTCGGCGGATACGATTGGGATCTGCGCTTGCGCGGATCGACTTCGCGCCGTACCAGGCGGCCTGGTTCGTCGGGGGCCGAGATCTAGCCCTGCAATCCGCGATCGGGATGCGGTCGCCGCTGTGGGCGTCCGGCAAGCCGGACGCCCACAGCAGCTGCAATAGCGTCGGCGCGGGCTCAGCCTTCAGCTGGTTCAGCCTGAGGCCGGGCGGTGCGCCACGGGCGGAAGCCGCCCGTGAGTAGGGGAGGTCTCAATATCCGTTGACAGCGGGTGCGCGAAGTGAATACCGTCGTGGGTGCGGCCGTTGTTCGCGGCGGGTCTGTGAAACCTGGAAGTTTCCCGCGCCAGGGTTTGGCCTTCGGGCGAATCAGCCGTGCCCAAAGTGAGAGATAACAGCATCTGAACTGCGAAAGCGTCGGGTGCGTCGCCCGAAAGGACGGCAGGGGCTTCCATAGGGCCGGATTGTAGGGTTGTGATGAAAAAGGACGGTCATTCCCCGGTGATCCTCGGATCGACGTTGGCTCTGTCGCTTTCCGTGCTTTCTTGAGGCGAGCGCCGCCAGGGACACAGAGCCAGGGACGCCAGCCGACGTTGTCGCCTTCCAGCAGCGCTACGAGGGCGCCTGTGGTCGCACCGGACGGCTCGCGGATCCCGCGTCCGCAGAAGCTGACGGTTTCTTCGGCGGACGCTCCCGTCAACGACGCGAACTCCCGCGGCTACAAGGAGTGTACGACTACTGGACTCCCCAGCGGTTGGCGAACGCCAAGCCCGCGCCGATGCCGACTCCTCCGAGGCCTCCGACAAATCGTCGACGTCTCCGACCAGCGGTACTCAGAGCAACGGCACGTCCCAGTCCAGCGGCGTCTCCAGACCAGTCCGGCAACGCTTCTGCGAGCAGGGCAAGTCTCAAACGAGCAAACTGAGTCGATCCGAGGCGCAAGTCCCAGACGAGCAAGCTCATCGATCCGAGGCGCAAGTCCCAGAGCGACAGCCTCAAGTCGATCAAGCCGGCACGGGTTCTCAGCAAGCCCATAGCGCCGGCGAATGCGCCTCAAGGAACGGTGAAGAACGGCGGAACGAGTGCAGCAAGGCGGCTCCTCCGTTCAAGGGAACGTTGCGCCTGCGGCTTCTTCCAAACCCGCGACGGGTGCCACTCGCACCAACGGGAAGGTCTTCTTCAGGAAGTCCGATGGAAATGACTATATGTGCTCTGGTTCGGTTGTCGGCAGCAAGAGCCACAATACCGTCATCACAGCCGGTCATTGCGTGTATGAAGGGCCGAGACAAGGGTTGGCATTCCAACTGGTCTTCATTCCCGATTACAACCATGGAGCCGGCCTTATGGGACGTTCCAGGCGCGTATTATGCGTACCTATAACGATTGGATCCAGAATGGACCTAGTGGAAAAGGTTTTTAATTCGGATGTCGCCTTCGTGAACACGTTCAACAATGAAAAAGGTCAGAAGTTGACCGACACCGTTGAGGCACGGCATCGTCACCAGCGGGTCCTACAGGTTCGACGCGACCGTGTACGGATACCCGGGCAATATCGACAACGGCGAGCATGCAGGTCTGCACCGGGCGAACCGGGACGAGGACCATCGGGTTCTTCACCCGCTGGTATTTCCACAACATCGAAGGGTGCAACTTCGGTGGAGGGGCGTCCGGAGGCCCGTGGCTGCAGGATCACGACAGCGCCAGCGGTCTGGGGTACGTGCGAAGCGTGACCTCCTTCAAAGCCCGCTAAGGGGGGCCCCGGTCTACATCGGCGGGTCGTAGCCCCGACAATCGAATGAAGTCTCTACGAGAAGGCCAATAACGACTGACGATGACTATGCGAAGTAGAGGTTACGCATTGGCTGCGGCCCTGACGGCCGTCGTCTTCACGAGGGGCCTGCTCAGCTTCGCCTCGCGGTGACTCTACCTCATCCGTCTTCTACCGTGGCACCAGTGCCACCGGTAGAAAGCCTGAGGGAAACTACCGGTGGGGGTGGCAAGAGCGCGGGGACGTCGGGGTCCGACGATCCTTCGCGTGACGATCTCACCCACGAGAGCGTGGTTCGGTGGAGCGGCTACAAGCAGGTGTCGGACAACCAGCTGCGCTTCTCCTTCGCGTCCGGGGATAAGAGGTGCTACGGCTCTAGAGTCGTCGTCGAAGAGACCTCGACCACGATCGACGTCGCCACGATATCGGAACCCTCCCCGATGCGCCGGATATGTGCACGACGATCGCTCGCCAAGCCACCGTCCTCGTGACGACGAGCCAGCCCATCGCCGGCCGGCAGGTACGGCAACTCGCGAATGTGAAGGTCCACTGACGCGTCGGCGCTGAGCGCGCCAGCGGCACTCGGCATGAGGGCGCGAATCGGACCTGCGCCGGAGGCGGAGCCCGGCGGGCGAGCGCGGTTCCAGCCCGCACATCTGCAGCGCCCCGGTAGGCCGGATCTTCATTCATGTCGCCCCGACCCCGCACCCGTGGCGCGGGCCACGGAGACGCCTTAGCTCGCCCGTGAGGATGCGCGGCGAGCTTGACTTGCTCGGGCGTGAGTCCCAGCCTGCTCACCGGCAGTGCGGTGACCGGAGGCGGGAGGCGTCACGTGTGGCGCTCGCCGCTGCCCGGGCGAACGATGGCAAGATATGACGGTGTTCATGGTCTCATCCGCCGGGAAGGCATGCCTCCGGCGGGCGAGAGCATCTAAACTGGAATAGTTCCAGAAAACGAATCTGACATCCGAGGAGTAACAATGACTGACCAACTCTCGCCCGTCGTCGACAAGGCGCTCCAGCGAGGCCCTCGTCGATCTGACCGACCTGTCCCTGCTCGGCAAGCAGGCGCACTGGAATATCCAGGGATCCGCCCGCGCGCTCCACCTCAGGCTCGACGAGATCGTCGAGGAGGTCGCGTCGGCGCGGACGACGTCGCCGAGCGCCTCGCCGCCCTCGGCGGCACCCTGACGAGGCGCGCTGCCACCGTCGCCGCCCGAGACCGGTCTCAAGCAGATCGAGGCCCGGGGTGCTCAAGGTCGACGACGTCTACCCGCAGTTCGAGGAACTCCTCATGGGAGCTTCCGACCGGATCAAGGCGACCCTCGATGCAGTCGACGAAGTCGATCACCTGACCAACGACCTTCTCATCGGCATCGCCAGGGGGCTGGAGAAGCAGGCCTGGATGCTTCGCTCGGCCTCGCGCGCCTAAGAGCCCTTCTGCCGCGCCGGCCGGCAGCATCCGGCCGCGAGCGGTGGTGTCACGCCGTTCTCCGCGGCGGGCCGCTGCGCGAAAGGGAGCAGACCGCGGCGGGCGAACACGCGGCCGCTGCATCCGAGCATTCGAATACGGGAGGGGCGGAACCGATGACAGTCGGTTCCGCCCCCTCCGCGGTAGGCCCGGTGGGACTCGAACCCACAACCTACGGATTAAAAGTCCGCGGCTCTACCATTGAGCTACAGGCCCACAATGAGTGTACAGCCTGTGAGCGTCTGCGTCGAAGCGGGGACTGCGATCTCGCAGTGGCGTTCGCAACCCATTCGGTGCTGCGGGCGATGCCGGCCTCGCGCGGATTACGGTTGCGGTGGGCCGGAGCGCGGTTTCAGCGCGGCGTGTGCCGGCTTCGCGTCAGGCCTGCTGCGGTGCGGTCATGTGTCGGCACCAGACAGACGATCCGCGCCTTCCGCGTCGCCTGTGCCTTCTCCCACCGTTGGTCGACGCAATCCGATTCCTTTGGCGGGCCATGTGAGCGACAATGGAGGGGAGCCAAAGGAGGTTGCCATGAACAGAAAGCCTCGCCGTCCGGCGCAATTGGACGACGCCCAGATAGAGGCCATCGAGGGGGAGGCGGACGTCGCCTACAATTCTGAGCTCGCCCATACGTCGGCTCAGGCGCTCCTTCCCATGGGAAGGCATTTTCTAGAGACCGACCGCGACGCGGTGGCGCGCGTTCAGGCGCTCGTCGATTCGGAGGGGGTCGATGTGGTCGCCGAATCGTGGGTGCGTTCGCCGGAGGACAGCTTGCCGGGAATCCTGTGGAGGGGCTACCTCCTGCGCGAATGGATCCGGAGGGAGCCGGACGACGTCGCACGCCGGTTCGAAGCCGTCGTCACGGCCCTGCGGGGGCGGGGAGATGCAGGCGAGGCGAACTCGATCCCCAAACCCGGTGCGATCCGGCAGGAATGGGATCTGGTCCTCGCCGGAGCGTACGAGGGCGACTTCGCCGCTCTTCTGGAGTCATCCGCGACTTTCGCTCGGCATCTGGGCGAGATCGAAGCCGTGTGGATCGAGGCCGATACCCATCCGCTGGCCACCGAAGTCACGCCGTGATTCGGCTCTCCTGGCCACCGCCAGAGGGTTCTTCGTCGCAGCGACGCTGGTCGAGCAGGGACGCCTCGAATAGCCGGGCGGCCGGTCACAGGAATACGGCTTGGAGGATCCACGTCGCCAGGCCGGCGATGACCGCCGCCGCCGGAAGGGTGGAGACCCAGGCCGTCACGATGTTTCCCGCGATCCCCAACGGACGGCCGAACGCCGTTTCGTCGCGCCCACGCCCATAATCGCGCAGGTGATCGTGTGGGTGGTCGAGATCGCGCGTGCAGCCAGAACGCCGTCGTGTAGAGAACCCCTGCGCCCACGGACTCGGCGACGAATCCGCGAGCCGGGTCGAGGTCGATGATCTTCTGCCCCAGCGTCTTCATGCGATCCGCCATCCGCCCGTGTACGTGCCCGCCGAGATGGCCGCCGCGCGCTCACCTGAACCCAGAGGGGATGTGGGCGTCCGCCGCCGTATGGTATCCGCCCGCAGTCAGGGCCAGGACCATCACGCCCATGGTCTTCTGGGCGTCCTGGAGGCCGTGACCGAGGGCGATGGCCGATGCCGAGAACATCTGGGCCCGCCGGAACCTACGCATCGTCTTCCTATAGGCCGCCCGCGCGAGGACCTTGAGGAGGATCCGCATGAGGACGTAGGCGAGCACGAAGCCGATGAGCGGCGAAAAGATCATCGGAAGGACGACCTTGTCGAGGATGACCGGCCAGTGGACGGTGAAGGAGGCGGCGATGCCGGACCCCGCCAGGGCGCCGATCAGTGCGTGGGACGAAGACGAGGGAAGTCCGAACCACCACGTGATGAGATTCCACGCGATCGCGCCCAGAAGGGACCCGAAGACGATGACCAGGCCGCGCGTGCCCCGAATCCGGTGATATGTCGACGATTCCGCCGCCGATGGTCTTGGCCACCTCGGTTCCCAGCAGCGCGCCGAGGAAGTTCATGATCGCGGGCGATGACGAGGCGATCCTCGGTGACAGCGCTCGTGTCGCGACCGATGTCGCTATGGCGTTCGCAGCGTCGTGAAAGCCATTCGTGAAGTCGAAGATGAGGGCGACGACGACGATTGTGGCGACCAGGAAGAAGGTCGTGTCCACTGTCGTGACTCCTTGATGGCGATCGCCTCGACGGTCCCGAAGAGATGCTCGAATGCGTCGATCGCGCTCTCGAGGGTCTCGAACGGACTTGATCTTGAGGACTTCGAGGCGTCCGTTCCACCGGCGAACAGCTCGGCTATCATCGACCGGTAGAGTTTGTCGCCTTGGTTCTCCAGCTCGTTGACCTGGATCCACGACTCGCGGACGGACTCGTTGTCGTTGATGCGGGCGAGGCGCCCCATCGTTTCGTTGGTCAGCTTGGCGCAGGACTGCAGAATCTCGACCTGGGTCGCCACCCCGGCCGGAAGGGACTGCGGGCGGTAGAGGATGATGTTGTCGCCGGCCTCGTCGATGAGATCGACGCAGTCATCGAGAACCGAGGCGAGGGCGTAGAGATCCTCGCGATCGAAGGGGAGGACGAAGGACTGGTTGATCTTGTTGAGTACGACGTGACAGGCGTCGTCCGCATTCTGCTCGACTTTGTGCAGCTCCTCATTCAGATCGATCCTGCTCTTGTGGTCGGCGCCGACGATTTCGGCAAGGATCTTCGTTGACTGAAGAAGGAATTGGGGATTGTGCTGTAAGCAAATCGAGACAGCGAATCGGACTTCGAGAACTTAGGTGACACGAGATCTCCTGATCTGAACGGTTGCCTCCACGGCGAAGGCTGTCCACCCGCCAGAATAGGGCATTTTTCAGGGAAAGTGCCCGCCATCTTCTCCGACGCGTCGGCGCGCTTCGACCTCATCGGCGTGAATCCGCGGAAAAATCGGGCGGTCGCAGGCTGCGGCCATGGAGTGCGAGGCGAGCGGGCGCCTGTTCGGGAGAGCCGCTCGTGTGGGTTCGGCGACCCGGATCGCGCTCGCGTTCCGGCCGGGCGCGACCGCCGATGGGCGTCGGAGGCGCGCGTGTGCGTCCGACTGCGCCGGGATACATGCCGGCGCGAACGCGAGGAGACATGGCGTGAAGGGGAAAATACGAGGAGGCCACATCGCGTGTGACCTCCCCATTGAAAAGGACACCGGACCTGAGAGCGCCAGTCGGCGCGAGGCCGCTCGCAGCGGCAATAGTTGGAGCCAGGGCTTTCGCGATCCGATGTCGTGCCTCAAGCATACGGCATGGACGCCAGCCGTGTCATGCCACTGCGGGCTCGGATTCTCGAGTGTCCTCTCCGCCCGTCGTCCGATTCGGTCCGTCGCCCGGTCGTACCCCGCTGCCCGGTCGCGAAGGCCGGGGTCGACTGGCCTGGAGGGACGGTCCGTCGCCCGGTTGTGCGGGGGCGCGAGGCGTTCAGGCCTCCGGGTCGAAGCGATAGCCGACGTTGCGGACGGTGGAGATGACCGCGTCGTATTCGGGGGCCCAGTTTGGCCCGCAGGCGACGCACGTGGACGTCGACCGTCCGCGAGCCGCCGTAGTAGGCGTACCCCAGACGTCTTCGAGAAGCGTCTCCCGGGAGACACCTGACCGGGGTGGTTCGCGAGTAGCGGAGGAGCTCGAATTCCTTGTACGTCAGGTCGAGACGCCTCCCTCCGATCTCCGCCTTGAAGGAGATCGGATCGACGATGAGCTCTCCCGCCTCGACGATCGCAGGAGGATCCTCCACGACGACGCTGGCTGTGGCATGCTCGCAGAATCCTCAACCGCGCCTGGATCTCGGCCGGCGGAGCGCTGGAGAGGACGGTGTCGGCGGCGCCCCACGAGGCCGCGACGACGGCGAAGCCGCCTTCCTCCAACACGAGCAGAATGGGCGGCGCGTCCATGGGATCGGTTGCGGCGCGGCAAAGCGTCCGCGCGGAGACGAGGTCCCGACGCCCGTCGAGGATGATGACCGGAGCGTCGAGGCTCGCGGCGAGCGCTCGACGTGGTCAGGGGAGCGACGTGGACGTCGAGGTCAGAAGCGAGGCCCGGGCAGCACGGATCCCGGACCGCCGCCTTCGGCGGTCAAGCTGCAGCGTCCACGGCCCTCTCCCTTCATCTCTCGCTTTCAGCGACCATTTTAAGCGGTGGCTGCGCGAAGGCGACAGGCGTCGCGCTCGGACGTCGGGTGCACGCCGGGGATGTGATCCGCCGGGCCGGCGTCGGCGCGCGGACCGGAGGGCGGGACGAGGTGAGGTGGAATGCGGACATGCGAGAATGACCGCATGAGCGACTCACCCAAGTCCACCGGTGCCCCCGAATCCCGCGGGAACGTTGTGAACGACGCAGCCGCGATGCCCGCAGGGCGCAGAGCCCAGCCAGAGGACGGGCCCGTCGGGCGCAGACGCTCCCGGTGCCGAGCCCTTGCATGGCGGCGCCGAGCGGGCAGGTCCGCCTTCTGCGGACGCTCCGGCGGACGGAAGGGGCGGTGACGTGCCGTCAGCCGGCCGGGTCGTTGGCCCCGCGGACGCCCGGCGGGGTGCCCTGCGCCTCGGGTCGGCGAACCGGGGTCGTTCCTCGCGGGTCGACGACTGGTGCGGCCTCCTGTCCGCGTCGGTCGGCGCGGTGCTTCTGGCCGTGGCCGGATGGCTGGAATACGCCGGCGACGCCCACAGACGCGACAGATGCCCGAACCCATGCGCGGGCGTTCCCTCGGGCCGGCCGTGCAGGGCCCCTTCGGGACGTGTGCCCGGACCGCGGCGACGAGTCCTCCTTCCCTGGCTGGTGACGGTCCTCTTCGTCGTCGGACTGCTCGTCGCGTTCGTCCCCGGGTGGGTGCGCGCAATGCGCCTGCCCCATCCGCGGGTCGCCGGCGTCATCATGGGCGTCGTCTCCGCGCTCGCGGTCGGAGCGACCTGGCTGGGCGGGCTGCAGCTCGTCTACGTCGCCGCCTTCGCGGTCTTCGCGGTGTTCATCGGGGAGATGGTGCGCAAGGACCGGAGCAGGGAATCGCCTGGAGCAGATCGCTGGAACGTATGTGGGGTGCCTGATAGCCGTGTCGGGCGCCTTCTGGGTGGTCCTCGTCGACAGACTCCACGGAGGGCTGGCACCGGTCGTCGCGGTCTGCATTCTGTCCGGCTCCCTGGGCGGGTACGCCACGGGGGCGCGCTTCGAACGCGAGCGCCGCAGCGGATGGCTCATCGCCTGGCTGACCTTCTACGCCTACATCGGCGGACTCGTGCTGGTATTCGTCATCGGCCCGCCCTATCTGCTCAAGGCGTTCGTCTGGGTCTTCGGCGTCGCGCTCATGTACGGCGTCGTGGCCGGTCTGACCGATCTGGCGGCCAGGAGCCTGAAGGGTGCAGGGTCGCGATCAGCCTCGCCGTCGTCCCGCATTGTGCCCTCGGCGTGATCTCCTATGCCGCGGCGCTGTTCCTGTCGTAGCCTGAGGCCATGGTTTTTGAGATTCCCGAGGGCCTTGCGCCCGAGGCGTATCCGATGGCCTGGCTCGTCGGGTCGTGGCGGGGTGCGGGGATCCTCGAGTACGAGGACGTCGAAGCCGCTGCCTACCTCCACGAGATGACCGTCGGCAATGACGACGGCGGCCCTATCTCGCCCCTCTCCTCCCGTACGTGGCTCGCCTCGGAGGGCCGGGCGCCGTCGACAGAGAGGAGCGTGGGGACGTCGCGTACTCCCGCTTGACCAAGGACCGGCTGTGGTCGAGCCTGACAGGATACGTCCGCGCGGCTCCCGGCGTGGACCGGCGCGAGGGCGCGACGATCCTCGAGCCGTCACCGCCAACCCGTCCGGGCACTGCATGACGTGGGGCGGGGTCATCAAAGGCCCGCAAGTGCAGATGACGGCCGACGCCATCGCCTCCACGCCGACGGCGGCAGCCTTCGAAGACGCCCGGATCATGGCCGGGCTGGTCGCCTCGGATCTGTTCGTCGCCTACGACATAGCGGCGTTCGGGCACGAGCTCCGCAGCTACATGGCCGGGCGCCTGACCCCGTGTGGGACGCGAATGACGCTGGATCTGGACGGTGCGGTGCCGGCGGGCGTCCCCGACGCCAAGACGATGCTCGCTTCCGGGCCGACGGACGCCTGCGGGCCGGCCCTGCACTACGGCGACCCGTCCGCCGAGTACCGGGCGCTCGACGGCGGCCGGGCTTTCGTGGACCTCTCCGACTGGGACGTCGTGCGCGTCTCGGGGCCGGACCGGCTGGGATGGCTCAACTCCCTGACGAGCCAGCGCATGATCGGGCTCCGAGCCGGCGATTCGACGGAGACCCTGCTCCTCGGCCCGTCCGGGCACGTCGAGAACGCCGCCTTCGCGGTCGAGGACGGCGAGGCGACCTGGCTTGTCACCGATCCCGGCCACGGAGCCGGGTGGGTCGACTTTCCTCGATTCGATGCGCTCACGATGCGCGTCGAAGTCGCGATCGCGAGGACCTCGCCGCGATCGGAGGTCTCGGCCGACATGCGGCCGATGGGCTTGTCCGGAGTGCGATCGATCGTGGCGCGCAGCCGAGGCGATGCGTGGCGGGAGATCGCCTACGCCGAAACCGTCCCCTCATATGGACCGATCCATGGCCGGGTCCGGCCGCGGGCGGTGCGACTTACACGCCGCCCGGATCGGCCCACCCGGCTGAGGGTGGGGAAGGTTCGTCGTCCTCGTCGAGCGGAGGGACCTGAACGAGGGCGGTCGCGCGGCTCGCCGACGCCGGCTACGCCCGCCGCGCGCCTCGCATGGGAGGCTGCGCGGCTTGCGGCAGCGCCCTGCAGGCCAAGGACGTCGAGGCGAAGTCCCCTGCCGCACGAATTCGACTGGCTGCGCACGGCCGTGCACCTGGACAAAGGCTGCTATCGAGGGCAGGAGACGGTTGCCAAACTCGTCAACCTCGGACGTCCGCCGAGGCGCTTGGTCGAACTGTACCTGGAGGGCTCGCTCGACGCACTGCCGGCGCCGGGCACCGCGGTCGAGGTCGACGGACGGGTCGCGGGAACGGTCCTGGCCTCCGTGCGGCACCCCGAGGACGGGCCGATCGCCCTCGCCCCTGATCAGGCGGGCCGTCGCCGTAGACGCCGTCGTCGACGTCGGAGGCTTCACCGCCGGGCAGGAAGCGATCGTCGATCCCGGCGGGAAGTCGAGCGCGTCCCCCGCCGAACGGCCTGGCGCGGAGTTCCGCGGCTCGCGCCGGCTGCCGGGTGGTGGATCGCGTGCAGGTGGCGCTTCCGGCGCTGCCGGCAGAGCTGACCGTCCCAGCGCCGCTCGGCGAGTCGGTTCGCTGGACGGCGAGACTTCTTACGACGGAGCCGAGGCATCGCCGCGCCATGGCGGAACTGAGGCGTCGCCGGACGGCGACGGAATGGAAGCGTCGCCAGACTATGACGGAGGGAAATGAGAGATGAAGACGATCGACGCAGCGTCGGACACGTATGCTTTCAGCTCCTACCTGTCGTTCAGGGGTGTGGATCGCGCTCTCGGGTCTCGTCCTGTTCGCGTTGATCGCCTGCCTCCTCGCCCGTCGGGCGATTTCGGATTGGCTCGCAGGCCTAAGGAGCTGGATGGGCGCCTTGGGCGCGGGAGCGCTCGTCATGGTGTGGCCGTACATCATGCCCGTCGTCCTGCCCTTTTTCCTCATGGTTGCGGCTGGCGGCCGTGATCGCCTCGATGTTCTACCTCGGCCCCGAGCAGCAGCGGATGGGCTCGAGGGGCACATGGCGTCGAAGGCGTCGAGGCGGCGGCTCCGGTCGCGGCGGCTGGTCAGCCTGCAGGGCCAGTTCGCCCAGTAGTCCGCTAATGGCCCTGTAGCGGACTGTCACGGATGTCCGCTTAGCGGCCATTGCGTATTGTCCACGCGTAGCCAGCATCGGGTATCTGAAGCCGTCACGACTCCGGCCGGGGACCGGGCCCGGCCAGGGCGATTGGATTCCGGACCGAGCGATCGGGCTTCGGACGGGTTCCCTGCGATCCGGGGGTCTATGGATCCGGTCGGTTTTGCGGCTCCGGTTGGGCTCTCGGTTTGTCCCAAGCGATCGTGTATCGAGTAGAAACGGCGTCGGATCCGGCAGCCGGGCAGAAGGCGCGCCACGGCGGCGCGGATTTCGCGGAGGGATTCGCGGGGATGCGACGTGGGCACTCCGATGTCGCGGGATTCCCGATGTATGGCGCTGGCGAGCCTGACTGGCACGAGCAGAGCAGCGGAGACGATCCAGTCCACCGCCGACGCGTTCGCCGCCAGCCCGACGATGCGGAGCCGGCCGCCGGGAGCCAGAAGCTCGCGCATGCGAGAAGGGCCGGCTCCAGCGGCATGTGGTGCAGGGCGGCCACGCAGGTGATGAGATCGAAGCTCTGACCGTCGAGTTCGGGTACGGTCAGGGCGTCCCCGTGGAGGATCGTCGCCTTCGGTCCGCCGGCGGTGCGCCGGTCCGTCTGGTCGGGATCGAGCGGAGAAGAGGCCTCGGCGGGATCCGCGGGAGTGCCGGAGAACGGATCGGAAATGGACATGGGGCCCGGCGGGTGCTGCACGCGGGGCCGGGGCGCCGAGGCGGCAGGGGAGTCGAGGCGACGGCTGGCCTGGACGACCGCCGCGGCATCGGCGTCGATTCCGGTCACCGTTGCCCCGTGGCCAGCAGGCGCTCGACGAGCAGCCCGTCGCCGCAGCCGATGTCGAGGACGGTGACGGGGCCCCGATGTGAGGCGGCATCGTTGACCCCTGTTCGGATCGAGGGCGTCCCCAGCGGCCGGTGCGGGCCTCCTGACGGGAACCGCGTTGACGAGCTCTCTGTGATAAGCCGTGTTGTGATTCCAATAGGACGTCATAGACTGTCAGCCTAGGCTGGCACAGACGCGGAAGCGATCTGTCGCTCTCGTCGGCCGGGTTTCCTGGCCGGCTCAGCGTTTCGCCGCTCGCCTTGTCGCCGACTTCGCGCTTGATGTCCAGGCGAATTGCGAGGGATCTGCCTCCAAGCCCGCCCGAAACTCGTTTCGTTTGAATGAGCGGCGCACGGACCGAGAGGAGGCGAGTGGACTGCGGACCATGTGGACTGCGGAGTTGGCGGCCATCGGCCGAGGAATAGAGTGTTGTCGGCCAAAGGACGAGGAAGGGGAGAGGAGCGGCATGCGGACGGTCATTCAGAGGGTTCGACGCGCCGAGGTGCGAGTGGACGGCGCCGTCGTCGGGGCGGTCGACTCCGGACTGTGCGTGCTCGTCGGAGTGACGCACGGAGATGGGCGGGCGCAGATCGAGAAGACCGCTCGCAAAATCGCCCAGCTGCGGATTTTGCGTTCGTCCGACGGCGGTGACGACGAACGCCGCTCGGCCGAGGAAGCGGGGGCAGCCGTGCTCCTCGTCTCCCAGTTCACGCTATACGCCGACGTCCGCAAGGGAGGCGGCCGGGTTGATCGCACGCCGCCCCAGGCGATGTCGCTGAGCCGATCGTCGAAGAAGTGGCGCGCGAGCTGCGCGATGTCTACGGACTGCACGTCGAGACAGGAAGATTCGGGGCGATGATGGACGTCGAACTCGTCAACGACGGACCGTTCACGATCCTCGTTGAAGCGTGAGAGCGAGGAGGAGATTGAATCACCCCTCAACCTCACGTTACTCGTAAATCCCGTGCCGTCCTCAAATCTCATGTTATATCTAAATCTTATTTTTTCTAAATATTGCTTCGTGTTTAAAACCTGCACGTCTGCATGACACCCTATGCTTCCAATGTCCACACTGATCAAAACGGTGGAGCTGCGGGGAGTGGAGGGGCTTATCGCCGCCTTCTGAGGCCTAGACCGTCGAGTTGTGGCTGTGGACGCGAAACCGAGACTGCGAGAAGGGGCGGACTGAGGCATTTGAAGGGGATGGTTGGGAGCGCAGTCCGATGGCCGGGACCCAGTCGAACTGGGACGCAGTCGAAGGGTAGCTGCCTTGGTCTTCGACGGTGCTTCACCGACCTTAAACAGTGGAGTATCGGTTGTGACGGTGTCTCTCCGGTGAAACCTCTGTTCCTGTTGTTCCTATTCCGCTGAAACTTCGCTAGATTGAGATTTCACCGGTCGATTCACAGGTGAAATCTGCCCTCTACCTGGGTTTCACCGAGTAGACGGGTAAATAGGGGTTTGCCAAGGAGGTCAAGGGGGCCAGGCATAAGTGGTTCGACGAAGAGGCACGATGGGAGACGAAGGACCCGGGAGACGAGAAGATCAAGAGTCAGAAGAACCGGCAAGCGGGGAACCAGCCGGAGGATCTGACGGTCGGGCCGGAGGGAGGGGTCGGGGTGGGGAACCGCCTGACTCACGCCCCCTGGCGAACAGGTGGATCCCGCCGGGGAAATCGTCGTTAGAGTGGGTCAAACCGCCGCGGTGCGGGCACTCGTCGGCCCGCCGCGCGGACGGCGCTTCGCGAGGGAGCCGGGAGCGTGAACGCGACCGGGCGCCGGAAGTCCGACCGGGCGCCGGGGCAGGTCCGCTTTCTCCCGCTCTCCGTCAAGAGGCGTCCGGCCACGAACGGGTCTCCGGTACGGAGATCTCCGGTGTGGAACCGGTTCGCGAAGGGATCGCCCGCACCGGGTGCTCGTTGACAGCGAGTGCACCGCTGAGGAGTCACGCATCTGCGGCGCCGCAAATCTCTCAAGGAGTACCAATGTTCGAACGGTTCACCGACCGTGCTCGCCGGGTGATCGTGCTTGCGCAGGATGAGGCGCGCAATCTCAAGCACAACTACCTCGGCACAGAACACATTCTTCTCGGCCTCATCCGCGAGGGCGAAGGCGTTGCCGCCAAGGCGCTGGAGGCTCTGGACATCACCCTTGACGAGGTGCGTGCTCAGGTCATCGAGATCATCGGCGAGGGGCAGGGAGCCCCGTCGGGCCACATCCCCTTCACGCCGCGCGCCAAGAAGGTCATCGAATACGCTATGCGCGAAGGCCTCCAGCTCGGCCACTCCTACATCGGAACCGAACACCTCCTGCTCGGCTTGACGCGTGAGCCCGACGGCGTCGCCGCGCAGGTTCTGACCAAACTCGGCGCGGACATGCCGCGCGTGCGCTCGCAGGTCAACCAGCTCATCTCGGGCTTCCAGGGCAAGAGCCCGTCGGCGTCAGCGGAGGCGCCCGGGAAGGGCAGAAGGCCGGGTCGACCATCCTCGACCAGTTCGGCCGCAATCTGACGCAGTCGGCGCGCGACCACAAGCTCGATCCCGTCATCGGGCGCCACCTGGAGACCGAACGGGTCATGCAGGTCCTGTCGCGCCGCACCAAGAACAACCCCGTGCTGATCGGCGAGCCGGGCGTCGGCAAGACGGCCGTCGTCGAAAAGCCTCGCACAGGCCATCGCCGCGGGCGACGTGCCCGAGACCCCTAGGACAAGCAGCTCTACGCCCTCGACATGGGCTCGCTCGTGGCGGGCTCGCGCTACCGCGGCGACTTCGAGAGCGCATGAAGAAGATCCTCAAGGAGATCAACACCCGCGGCGACATCGTCCTGTTCATCGACGAGATCCACTCGCTCGTCGGCGCGGGCGCCGCCGAGGGCGCCCTCGACGCGCGTCGCTGCTCAAGCCCATGATGGCCCGCGGCGAACTCCAGGTCATCGGCGCCACGACCCTCGACGAATACCGCAAGCACATCGAGAAGGACGCCGCCCTGGAACGCCGGTTCCAGCCCATCCAGGTGGACCAGCCGACCACCGCCCAGACCATCGAGATCCTCAAGGGCTTGCGCGACCGCTATGAGTCCTTCCATCGCGTGACGATCACCGACGACGCGCTGGAGGCCGCGGCCACCCTCGCCGACCGCTACATCAACGACCGCTTCCTGCCGGACAAGGCCATCGACTTGATCGACGAGGCCGGTGCGCGCCTGGCCATCCGCAAGATGACCGCCCCGCCCGAGCTGCGCGAGCTCGACGAGAAGATCGCCGTGGTGCGGCGCGACAAGGAGGCCTCCATCGACGGCCAGGACTTCGAGAAGGCCGCCGCCCTCCGCGACGAGGAGCAGCGGTTGGGCGCCATGCGCGCCGAGCGCGAGCAGGCGTGGAAGGACGGCGACATGGACGTGGTCTCCGTCGTCGACGAGGACCTGATCACCGAAGTGCTCTCCATGGCCACCGGCATCCCGGTCTTCAAGCTGACCGAGGCGGAGTCCGCCAAGCTCCTGCGCATGGAGGAGGAGCTGCACAAGCGGGTCATCGGCCAGGACGAGGCCGTCGTCGCCCTCTCCCAGGCGATCCGCCGCACCCGTGCCGGCCTGAAGGACCCGAACCGCCCCGGCGGCTCGTTCATCTTCGCCGGGCCCTACCGGCGTCAGCAAGACGGAGCTGGCCAAGGCCCTGGCGGAGTTCCTCTTCGGCGACGAGTCGGCGCTCATCACCCTGGACATGTCCGAGTACTCGGAAGCACGCGGTCTCGCGCCTCTTCGGCGCCTCCCGGATACGTCGGCTACGACGAGGGCGGCCAGCTGACGAGAAGGTCCGCCGCAAGCCCTTCTCCGTGGTGCTCTTCGACGAGGTCGAGAGGCCCATCCCGATCTGTTCAACTCCCTGCTCCAGATCCTGGAAGAGGGGCGGCTGACGGATTCGCAGGGCCGGATGGTCGACTTCAAGAACACGATCATCATCATGACCACCAACCTCGGCACGAGGACATCGCCAAGGGCGTGACCACCGGATTCCAGTTCGACGGCGACACGTCCTCGACCTACGAGCGGATGAAGAGCCGCGTGGGCGAGGCCCTCAAAGAGCACTTCCGCCCCGAGTTCCTCAACCGCGTGGACGACATGATCGTCTTCCCGCAGCTGCAGCGCGAGGAGATCCTGAAGATCGTCGACCTCGCGATCGGCAAGCTCGACAAGCGCCTGGCCAAGCAGGAGATGCGCCTCGATGCTCACGCGGCGGGCCAGGAGCTGCTCGCCGACCGCGGCTACGACCCGGTCCTCGGCGCTCGTCCGCTGCGCCGGGCGATCCAGCGCGACATCGAGGACGTCCTGTCGAGAAGCTGCTCTTCGGCGACTTCGCCAAGGGGCAGACGATCGTGGTCGACGTCGACGAGGAGAACATCCCGGTGACCTTCACCTTCACGGGCAGGGACCCCGACGCGCCGCTTCCGACGACGTGGTCGCCATCGCCGAACCCGAGAACATGGACGGTCTGACCGCGGGAGTCGACCACCGGCGGCAGGACGCCGGAACGCAGCCGAGCGGCCTGTCCGCCGCCAACTGAGGCTCCGACGGCCGCCGCCGGCGCTCCGGTTCAGCCGGCCCGGAAGCCAGTTCGACCCTTTCAGCGTGGCCCCATCCGTGGGGCCACGCTCGTCAGTCTTATGGGCGCCCGGTTCTATGGGTGGCTTCCCGCCCGTTTGCCCCTTCTACCTGCCCTCCTCGCCGAGCCGGTTGTCGAAGGCGAGGACGCCTCCGGCCGTGCGCATGTCGGTCACGAGATGCGAGACGAGGGCCGCCGCGCAGCGCCAGTGATGGCCGGAACCTTCTGCGCTCCCCACGCCACCGCCACGACGAGGGACGATTCGCGCAGCCGGTTGAAGGAACGCCGAGGATGCGACGGCACAGCTCGCCGTCGATGTGCCGGCCGTCGACGTCGATGTGATGCCCGCCGATGCCCGACCGCGCCCATCTTGCGCAGTTCGCCGATCTCCTCCGGGCTGAGCCACAGGGTCGAAGATGGCTCGAGCCGGCCTCGTCGTCGCCCCGATGCCGGTCAGGAGGATGTCGGCGTGTGACGCCATCGAGATCGTCAGGCCGATCGAGCTTTCCCCGCCGCAGAATCGCAGCGGTCCGCGAATTGTCCAGATACAGCGGTGCGGGCAGGATGCGGTAGTTCGCACCGAGGACGGACGCCATCCTCTGGCACAGGCTCGGGGAGTCGACCATGTGGTTCTCGTGGGCGATGGTCCCGATCGCCTGGACCACGGTGACCTCGAGTAGCGCGTCGACGGCAGGGCGGCGACCACCTGGGACACGGCCCGGCCGTTCGTCACCCCGATGACGGAATCCGGCCGGATCATCGACAGGACGGTCTCGGCCGCCAGGGCCGCCACGGGAGCCGTCGACTCGGCGTCGTTGTCGTCGATGTGGGTGGCGACGCGCGCGCTCGCCAGCTCGAAAGCGCTCGGTGAGGGCTGCCTCCAGCTCCAGCGCGCGCTCGAGGGGATGGTGGACGTTGACGCTGACCACTCCGCGCCGTCGCGCCTCGGCGAGCAGACGCGAGATCTGCGGCCGAGAGTAGCCGAGCTCGACGGCGATGTCCGCCTGGGACTCGCCCTCGATCCAGTAGAGCGTTGCGACCCTCAGAAGCAGCTGAAGGCGCTCCCGATCCCGCTCAATGGAAAACAATGCACATGTGCGTGACTCCTAGGGTGCATATTCTAAAACTTTAGGGTCAAAGGCCTTGTTGTCAATATCTCCGGGGTGCTGAAGTACGTATGTGCATTTCTGCCTTGGGCGACGGGGGATGTCGTAGCAGGGATCGAGGGGTGTCGCCAACCGGCAACGTCGGCGGATGAACGGCACCGGCGGTGCGCCGGCCGCTCGGCCGGCCCACCGCCATCGCCCGGTCGGCGCTGGTCCGCCGTCCAGGCGGACCGGACGCCTCTAGCCCGCACCGGACGGACGAGGCGGAGCCGGCGTGCAGCGCGCTGGGGCGGCCGCCGCGGAAGGCGGCGCGCACCGCAAACGCAGGCGGCGCATAACAACCAGGCGAAAAAGCAAGGAAAGGAAGAACCGATGGCGATCGTACGAACCATCGACGGGACGTCGCGCCCGAGACACTCGAGGTCGTCAACGCCCACGACCACCTCATCCGCGTCGGCGCGGGAGAGGTCTACATCGATCCCGACCATCCCTCGACGACGTCGACAAGGCGGTCGAGGAGGCGACGTATTTCGTCGAGGCCTCGAAGAAGTGGGCGAGCGGCGGAACCATCGTCGACATGTGCCCCGCCTCCTCGGGGCGCGACGTCCTCAAGCTGCGTGAAGTCGCCGGCCGCGTGCCCGGCCTGCAAGTCGTCCAGACGACGGGCTTCCACCAGCAGAAGGTCTACCTGGAATGGCGGCAGAGCTGGGTCAACCAGTACACGGTCGCCCAGATCGCGGACCCTGCTCACTAGCCGACATCACCGAAGGCGTCGACCGCTTCGACTACATGGGCCCCATCGTCGAGCGCACGGACGTCAGGGCCGGCGTCATCAAGTGGGCCACCGCCTACGGCAGGGATCACCCCGTGGGAGGTCAAGACGGGCAAGGCGGTGGCCATCGCCGCGAAGGAGACCGGCTGCCCAGTCAACACCACGTGACCGCCGGGACGTGCGGCCCCGAGCAGGCTCGCTTCCTGGTCGATCAGGGCGTGGACCCCGCCAAGGTCGCCATCGGCCACATCCAGCGCAACTGGGACCCCTGGGTGCAGGAGCAGATCGTGAAGCTCGGATGCTACGTCGAACTCGACGGCACCAACCGCATCAAGTACGTGCCCGACCACGCACGCGTCAACCTCCTGCGAGTCCTCGGCGAGAAGGGCTGCGACAAGCAGATCCTTCTGGGCACCGACTCGGCAAATCCTCCTACCAGAAGGCCTACGGGTCCGTGACCGGCATCGACTTCGATCCGGCCGTCTTCGCCCCGCGCCTCATCGACGACGAGGGCTTCGACCGCGCCTACGTCCAGGACCTCCTGGTGGGGCAACGCGGCGGCCTTCTTCGCCTGGGACCCCGTGAAGGCCTGAGATGACCGAGAGTCCAGGCTGACCGACAGGCCCAGGCTGCAGATCGCGCTGGACGCCTCGACCTTCCCAGCGCGCTCGGCCCCTCCAGAAGGCCCTCGGCGAACGTCGACGTCATCGAATGCGGCACCATCCTGATCCTGTGCGAGGGCTATCGCGCGGTTCGGGTCGTCCGTGCACTCTACCCCGACAAGCCCGTCCTCGCAGACGTCCGCATCGCCGAGGCCGGGTCGAAGATCGCCCGTCTGGCGTTCGAGGCGGGAGCCGACCTCGTCTCGTGCGTGGCCGGGGCATCCCTGACCACCATCCGGCAGGTGTGCAAGGTCGCCGAGGAGTTCGGCGGCGAGGTCCAGGTCGAGCTGGCCGACGAATGGTACGACCCCGAACGGGCCAGGCGTTGGCGCGAGATCGGCGTACAGCACGTCATCGTCAAGCGATCGCGCGATCGCGAGGCCGCCAGCGACCTGTCGTGAAGCCCGAGGACCTGGCGAGGATCGACGAGCTGGCCGCCATCGGGTTCACGGTCACCGTCACGGGCGGAGTCTCGGCGCAGGACCTCCCGGCGTTCGCGGGCAAGCCGGTGGGCATCGTCATCGCCGGCCGCGCCATCGTCGAGGCGGAGGATCCGGCGGCGGCCGCCGAACTCAGGAGACGATCGCGGAGGTCTGGCCGTGAGCGGGCGAGATCCTCGGCCGTCCGAGACTCGGCCGAGCGGCCGGCCGCGGCCCGTGCGGAAACGGCCGGGATACGCGGGACTGCGCGGGACGATCACGCTGGGCATCTACGAGAAGCCCTGCGGGGCAACGAGCTGGCCACCCGCGCCGACTGGGAGGCCTTCCTCGCCCAGGTCCCCGAGGCCGGGTTCTCCTTCGTCGACATGTCCGTGGACGAGAGCCCCCGGCGGAGGCCCCGCCTGGACTGGGACCGCGCCCGCCGCGGCATCGTCAGACGCGCCGTGGAGACGGTCGGGACGGCCATCGGCGGACTGTGCCTGTCCGTGCATCGCAAGATCGGCCCCGGCAGCGCGGACCCGGGCGTGCGCGAGCGGGCGGGACGCGATGACCCGGGGATCCGCCTGTGCCACGACCTGGGCATCCCCGTGCTCCAAGTCGCCGGATACTACTGCTACTACGAGGGCCCAACCCGACGCCGCCCGGCTTTACCGGGAGATGCTGGCCGAGGCCGCGGCCCAGGCCGCGACGTGCGGAGTCATGCTCGGCATCGAGAACGTCGACGGCAGGGACGTCACGTCCATCACCCGGGCCATGGAGGTGGTCGACGCGATCGACTCGCCGTGGCTCCAGGTCTACCCCGACATCGGCAACATCGCCGAGCAGGGCCTGGATCCGGCCGCCGAGCTGGCCGCCGGCGAGGTCACATGGTCGCCATGCACGCCAGGACGTCCGGCGGGGCGAACCGCGTCGGGTTCCGATGGGCGAGGGCGTCGTCGACTGGGACGGCTCGCTTCGCTCTGCTGGCCCGCCAGCGCTGGTCCGGCTGGCTCATGATCGAGATGTGGAACGACGACGCCCCCGACTCGATCGAACGCTGCCAGGCCGCCCGCCGCTTCATCCAGGACAAGGCCCTCGGCGCCGGATTCCACATCGCCTGACTCGATTCCACCACTATTCGAGGAAAGCGAGAACCGCATGCTAGAAGCACTCAAAGAAGAGGTCTGCGAAGGCAACCTCGAACTTCCCCGCCACGGTCTGGTCACGTGGACCAGCGGGAACCTCTCCGCGCGGGATCCGCAGACCGGCCTGGTCGTCATCAAACCCTCCGGCCTGCGCTACGAGCGGATGACGCCCGAGGACATGGTCGTCGTCGACCTCGACGGGAAGATCGTCGAGGGGAAGAAGGGCCTTCTCGGACACCGCCTCGCACCTGTACATCTCACCGGCGCCGCGAGGACGTGAAGCGTCGTCCACACCCACTCCACCTACGCCACGGCGTGGGCCGCCACGGGCCGGGCGATCCCCTGCTGCCCTGACCGCCATGGCCGACGAATTCGGCGGCCCCGTGCCGTGCGGAGGCTACGCCGCCATCGGAACGGAGGAGATCGGCGTGCAGATCGTCGAGAACATCGGGCACAGCCCGGCGATCCTCCTGCCAAGCACGGCGTCTTCACCATCGGCCCGACCATCGAGAAGGCCGTCCAGGCGGCCGTCATGGTCGAAGACGTCGCCCGAACCGTCGCGATAGCCAAGGGGATCGGCGAAGTCGCCGAGCTGCCCGCGGCGGACATCGAGGCGAACCACGACCGCTACACGCACCGCTATGGGACAGCCGCAGCATCCCGAGGAGTCAGCCATGCCTAGATTCGACATCTCCACCATCGGAGAGGGACAGATCCGCCTGACGTGCCACAGGGGGACAGACTGGTCACGGCCCGCGAACTGCGCATGACGGCCGCCTGCTCGGAGGCCAACGTCGCCGGGCTGCTCTCCCAGCTGGGGCGGAGCGCCTCGTGGGCGTCGGTCATGCCCAGGGGCGAGCTCGGCGAGCGCGTGCTCGACGAGTTCCGCTCCGTGGGAGTGCACCTGGGTAACATCGTGCGCACCGAGAGAGGCCGCGTCGCGCTCTACTTCATGGAGCCCGGCGAGTACCCCATGCCCGCCAAGGTCATCTACGACCGCCTGTACACCCCGTTCCGCGACGCCGGAATCGAGGACTTCGACTGGGAGTCCATGCTGGACGCCAGGCTCGTCTTCGTCACCGGGATCACCGCGGCCCTCACGGAGAACACGGCCAGGGTGGTCGGATACTTCGTCGACCAGGCCGCAGAGCGGGGCATCGACGTCGCTCTCGACGTCAACTACCGTTCGCTGCTGTGGGACGCCGACTCGGCGCGCAGGGTGCTCGAGCCCATCGCCCGCAAGTCGAGCATCGTCTTCTGTTCGCGCTCCGACGGGACGAGGGTCTTCGGAATCCCGGGCGACGGGATGACGGTGTGCCGCACCCTCCGAGAGGCCTTCGACGTTCCGGTCGTCGTCTCCACCGACCAGATCAACGGCGTCTACCTGTCCACCGCCGAGAAGGACCGCCGGTTCGAGGTCGTGCAGGTGCCCGTCGTCGACAGGCCCGGCGCCGGCGACTCTTCGTCGCCGGAACGCTCCACGGCTTCCTCGACGGCGACGTCGAGGCCGGGATCGGCTACGGCCTGCGGACATCCTCCCTACGCCCTCACGCATTACGGCGACCTGACCCACGTGGCTCCGCACGAGCTCGACCTCCCGACCACGGACATCCTCCGTTGAATCGGCCGCCCGGGCCCGGTCCACCGACAGGGCCGGCCCGGGCCGCGGAGGACGGTCCCATCCGTCGACAGCCGGCCAGGCCCGCCGCCTCGACACCTCCCACTTCTACTCACGATTGGTCAAAGAATAGATGAGCGCAGCACCGCAGGGCGCACGGCCCCGGAACAAATCGACAACCATCGCCTGACGGGCCATCAGAAATCCCTCATAGGGATGGCAATCGTGGGGAAACGTGTCGGAGTTCTTCGACATGTTCCTCATCAGATTCATCGTCAACCTCCTGATCGAGACCCCCGGATGGGACCTGACCGGCTTCCAATCGGGCGTCATCCTGGCAGGCGCAGGCCTCGGCACGGTCATAGGCTCCATCCTGTGGGGCCCGCCTGGCGGACGTCTTCGGACGCAAGCACGCCTTCGTCGCCTGCATCATCGTCCTCGTGGTCTTCACCGCGGGCTCGGCATTCACCCCCGTCAACGGCTGGGTCCTCCTGGCCGTCCTGCGCACCGGCGTCGGCATCGGCGTCGGCGGCCTGATTTATCACCTCCGTGCCCTTCGTGCAGGGAGTTCGTTCCCGCCAAGCAGCGCGGCCTGCTGGCAGGGGCTGACCTCCGTGTTCATCCCCGCAGGGCATCTTCCTCGGCGGCCTGGTCACCAGTACCTCGAGGCCCGCTGGGCTGGCGCGGCCTCATCGCCGTCGGGTGCATTCCGATCGTCCTCCTGGCCTGGGCCCGGTTCATCCCGGAGTCCCCTCGCTTCCTCCAGTCCAAGGGGCGGGAGGAGGAGGCCAAGCAGGGCCTACGCGTGGGCGATGGAGATCCCCGTCGAGCAGGTCGCCGCACTTCCGGCCCTGCCCGCGGCCAGCTCAGCCTCCTATTCGGTGATCTTCCGGAGTATCCCCGCCAGCTGCTCGTCGTGGCCCTCGGCTCCTTCGCCTTCATCCTGGGGTCCTTCACAGTCCAGTCCTGGGGGCAGACCCTGCTGGGCCAGTCCTTCAAGTTCAGCGCCGGCTCGGTCTCCACGCTCTTCATGCTCGTCTCCCTGGGAGACCTGCTCGAGGCAGCTCGGATCGGCGTGGATATCCGACCGCATCGGGCGGCGCTGGACCATGTTCGGCTGCGGAGTCATCGGGGTCTCGAGCGCTCTCGTCGCCGCCTTCTCGACAGATGGTCGACGGCGACGACGTCGGCGCCGCCGGTTACGTCTTCTTCGCGGGGATCTTCGTCATCATGACGTTCGGCGACGGCGCCTTCGGAATCCTCAACGCCTTCGGCGGCGAGCAGTTCCCGACCGAGGCCCGTTCCACCGGCCTCGGGCTCGGATACGGCATCGGAGCCGTCGCGAGGTCGCCGGGCCCTACCTGCTCGGCCTGCTCGTCGGCAGCGACAAGCTCTCGCCCGAGGTCGTCTTCATCCCCTCCTCATCTTCGCGGGCCTGCTCTTCCTCGGCGGGTCGTCTACCTCTTCGCCGAGGAGACGAAGGGCAGGGCGTTGGAGGAGATCTAGCCGGCCCGCCGGTTCCGCGCCCGTTCCTGCGCCTCCGGCCCGCGGTGTGCGGCCGCAAGCGGCCGCACACCGCCCCGCGCCATAGAACCCCACGGCCCCTCGTCCGCGCGGAAGCGGGCGCCTCGAAATTCAACGCATTCGAAGTGCGGGGCACCGTCCTCGTCTGCGCGCAGGCGGGGACGGGCTAAAAAGATGAGGTCGGGCGAGTGGACAGCCGGCGCCGTCCTCGCCGGCCTCGGTTCCAGTCTCATGGCCGCGGCAGGCGCTCGGTGCTCGGCTGGTGGAACTCCTCGTATGATCGCGGCCGCGGCCGGTGCGGGGCTCGGAGAGCGGTGGAGGGTGCGAGGCGGGGTCAACCGCGCGGCCGCGGGAGATGCCTGCCCGGATACGCTGCCCGGGCCAGCGCCGTCGTCTCGCCGATGAAGCTTCCCTTGGCCTGCGTGTAGGCGTCGCGGTCGTGCTCGTATCTGCCCTTCAATTCCATTTTCAGACGTGCGTACTGGCGCGCCCTGCCGGGGTGGTCGATCGGGTAGTCGCGGAAGTAGAGCTCGTCCCAGTCCCCGGGCGTGCGCACGTGCAGGTGGAAGACCTTCCGTGCGAACCCCTCGGGCGTGTACCCCTTGTTGAAGACGAGCTTCACCGGACGCGTCGGCGTCCCCGACATCGCCAGCCACCCCTCGTCGAGGGTGCGGTCGAGACTTCCCTCGGGTCGACGTCGGGGTCCAGCTCCATGAGGATGTCCACCGTGGGCTTGGCCAGCAGCCCGGGAACCGCCGTGGAGCCGATGTGGCTGATGCGCGCCAGGCGCGGCCCCCACACGGCCGACAGCCTGGCGCGCTCCTCCTCGTACCACTCGCGGTAGGCGGGATCGTGCTCTTTAAGGACGATCGGGAAAAGCTGCCAGAGTTCCTCGAGGCTCATCGTCGTCAGGTCCTTCATGGCCCCGACACTACCCGCCGGCGCCGACGCTGCCGCGGTCGCCCCTGTCTGATGGGACGTCTGACCGCCCCGTCTTCGCTGCTGTCCGCCCCATCCGGCGTCCCACGCGTGGGTCGCGTTCCGGCCTTTCCCCCGCCGGTCCGGCCCGGCCCTCCGGCGGGGACCGTTGCCGCCACCGGTCCCGCTCGGGGTAGGCTGCGGTCAGACGTCGCATGCTGGCGCATGGGGTGCGACGTCCGGCGGGGATCGGGAGCCGAAGGGGCGTTCGGATGGGCGCATCCGGGAGACGAGGGATCGATGGGCCCGGCCAGGGTCTCGGAATCCCGCGAGAGAGGTGAGCGTGAGACTTCCAGCATCCGACGAAGGAGTCGTGGCCGGACAGGTGGAAGGACCCCAGGCCCGGCGGGCGCGGATAGCCGAATACATCATGAGGGAGGGGCCGTCTCCGTCGAAGACCTGGCGGCGCATCTGGGCGTGTCGACGATGACCGTCTACAGGGACGTCGCCCGGCTCGAGGAGGCGGGGATGCTGCAACGCCACCATGGGAAGGTGGCGGCCAAGGCGTCCGGATTGCACGAGGCCTCCGCCAGGTTCCGGCTCGAGCAGAATCATGAGGCCAAGCAGGAGCTCGCGTCGTGCGCAGCCGCGATGGTGCCCTCGGGGAGCTCGATCATGCTCGACGACTCGACGTCGGGGGTGTGGGTCGTCCGCGCGCTCTGGGAAATCGAGACGATGTCGATCGTCACCAACTCCCTCCTCGTGGCCGAGGAGGCCGAGAGGCTCGGGGCGGGCAACCTCATCATCGTGGGAGGCGTCTACCAGGGCTGGGCCGAATCCCTCGTGGGGCCCTCGGCGGTCGCCATGATCGGGCAGATGTACGCCAACTACGCCATGGTCTCGGCCTCGGGCATCTCCGACTGGAGCTGCTATCACCCCTACGAGGACATCGTCGCGGTCAAGAGGGCCATGTTGGACGCCGCGGATACCACGTTCCTCCTGCTCGACCACACGAAGTTCGCGCGCAAGGCGCTCTTCTGCTTCGCGAGCATGGCCGAGTTCTCGGCGGTCATCGTCGACCGGGGGACGCCCGAGGAGACGGTCGAAGGGATGAGGGCCGAGGGCGTGGAGGTCGTCGTGGCCACCGGCACACCCTGACCGCGCCGAGGCGGCCCCGCCTCTGCAACTCCTCTCACTTCCGGCCGCTCGGATGGGAGTATGTTCAAGCTAACATCGCATGCGGGAAAATAACATGTCCGGTGTTAGTCTTCTTTTCACGGACGAGAGCACGCATCTCCGTTCTGTCGGATCAGTGTCACGAGGAAGGGCACAGCATGGGATTGCGCATCGTCGTCGCTGCGGACATCGCAGGCTACGACTACAAAGAGATCATCAAAAAGGATCTTGAGCAGGACGAACGCGTCGATGAGGTCATCGACGTCGGCGTTTCGAGGGGAGACCACGCTATACCCTCACGTGGGAGTCGCCGGCGCGCGCGTGATCGCGGAGGGGAAGGCCGACCGTGGCATTTTTCTTCTGCGGCACGGGGATGGGAATGGCCATTTCGGCGAATAAAGTGGCGGGCGTCAGGGGCGAGCACGGCCCGACAGCTTCTCGGTCGAACGCCTCATCCTCTCCAACGACGCCCACGTCCTGTGTCTGGGCCAGCGCGTGATCGGACGCGAACTGGCTCGACGCCCTGGCCCGGGAGTTCCTCGGGTACACCTTCGACCCGTCCTCGCACTCGAAGGCCAACATCGACGTCCTCGTCGAGTACGAGAACGGCACGGCGGAGGGCTGCTGAAACCCGGCGGTCCTCGCGAGCCGGGGCGAGCACGCACGACCTCCGGACTCGACGCCGTGCATGGCCGGTTGAGAGCCACTCACGCCGGTCGCCATCACAGTGGGATTTCCACGCGGTTCCCAACGACGGGGACCGTCACGACCATACAGCGGATGTCCATCCGCCTGACTTAAAGGAACATCGATGTTTACAGCTTCGATCGAGGTCTTCGTCTTCGGACTCCTTGCCGCCATCGCAGGAGGCGCCGTCGGCGCTTCCATCGGCGGTAACTACGGCTTCGTGCTGACGGGCTTCACGGTTCTCGCCTCCTGGGGCATCCCTCGCCGCCACGGGCAGCACCTTCGCGCTCGACCACCTGGCCTTCGGCCCGTTCATGGGCCCGCATATCATCTTCGCCGGCGGCGCCGCAGCCGCCATCTACGCGAGGTACAAGGGGTACATGGACGACGGCAAGGACGTCAACTCTCCGCTGGCGGGGCTGGGACGTCCGGACGTCATCTACGTCGGCGCGATCTTCGGCATCCTGGGATACGCCGTCCAGATCGGCATCGCGAAGATTCCGTGGTTCGGCACGCACACTGACTCGGTGGCCCTGACCGTCGTCATCTCAGGCATCGCCGCCCGCATTCTGTTCGGCGGCGACCCCGGCAAGGGACTCTTCAAAGGCTCTCCACAGCTCCCACCTGTACGCCGAGGGCAAGGGCCTGATGGCCAAGATCAAGCCCGGCCCGAACGGCCGCTGGCTCGAGTGGCAGGAGAAGCCGGGCCAGCTGTTCGCCATGGGCTCGCTCTTCGGCATCCTGGCCGGCGGAGCGTCGATCTTCCTCGCGTCGCAGATCGGGACGTCCCTCCACTCCAGGGGCCTGGATTCCAGTGCGGCCGTCAACAACGCCCAGACCTTCACCTTCGGAATCTCGGCGATCATCATCCTGTTCCTCATCACGAACCGCAACATGCCGGTCCAGCACCACGTGACCATCACCGCCGGCCTGGCCGCCCTGAAGTTCTTCCCGATATTCGGCGGAGAATTCGTGATGAAGACGGACACGCAGGGGTGGATCGCCGCCAACGTCGGGCCCGTCCATCGGAGCCCTCGCCGCCGCCCTCCTCGCCGGCCTGCTCGCCGCCTTCCTCTGCGAGCTCTTCGCACGGCTTTGGTACAACCGCGGCACGTCCCATATCGATCCTCCGGCCGCCTCCATCTGGATTTGCAACACCGCCGTTGTGAGCCTGGCGCTTCTCTTCTAAGGATCAACCCGCCCGCCGCTCGGGGAAGCCGGAAACCCGAGCGGCCCAATACCTCCAGGAGCACAGTCATGCAACGTACCTCGCCCGAGCGCCTCTTCGACGCCTACATCTTCGACATGGACGGGACCATCTATCTTGGGGATGATCTCCTCCCGGGCGCGAAGCGGCTCGTCGAGGACTGCGCTCCCTGGGACGGCCAGTCGGTTCCTATCCAACAACCCGACGAAGGACCCCCAGCTCTACGTCGAAAAGCTGGAGAAGCTGGGCATCCCCACGCCCATCGAGGAGATCGCCAACACCGTCGTCACGACCGTCCGATGGCTCAAGGCGAACCACCCGACGCCGTCGTCTTCCCCATCTCCGAGCAGCCCTCAAGAAAGCCCTCGCCGAAGCGGGCATAGCGATGAGCGAGGACCCGGAGAGGATCGACATCGTCATCGCCTCCTACGACCGCACCTTCGAATACCGGAAGCTCCAGATCGCCTTCGACGCCATCTGGTTCCACAAGCGGGCCTTCCTCATCACGACGAACCCCGACCGCTACTGCCCTTCCCGGGCGGGCGCAGCGAGCCCGACGCGGCTTCCATCGTGGCGGCCATCGAAGCCTGCACGGGAACCACGTGCCAGGCGAACATGGGCAAGCCCGAGGCCACCATGCTCTCCGCCGCCATCGACGGGCTGGACGTCGACCCGGCCGACTGCATGATGGTCGGCGACCGGCTCATGACCGACATCGGCATGGCCATCAAGACGGGAATGGCCTCGTGCCTGCTCCTGACTGGCGACTCGACGCTGGAGGAAGCCGAGGCGCTCGATCACGCCGAGCAACCCACATACGTCCTGGATCGCATCGACCACCTCATCCCCGAGGCACGCGGCTCCAATGGGGGCTGGTCCGACGGCGACAGCTGACGCCTAAAAATTCAATACACCCTAAAACTAAATACATCACGCATAATCACGCATTAACAAGACTCAACGCGGAGGTTTTCTTGTCCGTCTTCTCAACCCCAACTCCTGACCGGCGGTCCGTACGTCATGGGCATCGACTTCGGCACGGAGTCGTGCCGAGTGAGGGATCTTCGATCTGAACGGCGCGCCCTGTCGCCTTCGCGGCGACGGCCTGCCCGACAGCCCATCCGGCGCCGGGCTGGGCCGAGCAGTCTCCGGTCGACTGGGCGGAACGCCCTGCGCGCCTCGGTCCACAGCGTCATGCAGCGCTCCGGCGTCCAGCCGCACGAGATCAAGGGCATCTCCTACGACGCGACGACGATGACCGTCGTCGCCCTCGACCACGGCGGTGAGGCTCTGCGCCCGGCGATCATGTGGATGGACGTCCGCGCCACCGAGCAGGCCGCCCGCGTCGTCGACACGAAGTCGCCCGCACGGCGCTACACCGGAGGCGGCACCCTGCCCCCGACCGCCGAATGGTTCCCCTTCAAGGCCGCATGGCTGCGCGAGAACGAGCGCGAGACCTACGACAAGGCCTACCGCCTGGTCGACGCGCCGGACTGGCTGACTTACCGGCTGACGGGCGAGTGGACCCAGAACATCAACACCGCCGCCCACCGCATGTACTACGACCGCGACAACGGCGGCTGGCCCGTCGACCTCTACGAGGAGGCCGGCGCCGGCGACGTCTTCGACAAGCTCCCCACCGTGGTCAACGACCTGGGCGTGCTCGTCGGCGGCCTGTCCAAGACCGCGGCCGAGGCCCTCGACCTCATCCCCGGCACGCCCGTCGCCCAAGGCGGCGGCGACGCCTGGCACGGCCAGATCGGCCTCAACGTGCTGCGCCCGGGCAAGATGTCGCTCGTGACCGGCTCCTCGCACGTCATGTCCGGACAGTCGCCCGACCCCGTTTCCGGCCCCGGCTTCTTCGGCGGCTACACCGACGGCGTCGTCCCAGCCAGTACACGGTCGAGATCTCGCTGGTCTCCTCCGGGTCCGTGCTCAAGTGGTTCAAGGACAACTTCTGCCCGGACATCAACCCTGGCCGCCGAGCAGACAGGCCTGAACGCCTACGACATCCTCAACCAGCGCTCGGCGGACATCCCGATCGGCTGCGACGGGCTGGTCATCAACGAATCCTTCCAGGGCAACCGCACGCCCTACTCGGACTCCAAGGCCCGCGGCGTCTTCACCGGACTGTCGCTCGCCCACAGCCGCGAGCACATGTACCGCGCCATCCAGGAGTCCGTCTGCTACGAGCGTCGAAGCCAACCTGCGCAAGCTGCGCGAGGCCGGATTCCAGGTCGAGGAGTTCGTGGCCTGCGGAGCGCGACGAAATCCCTTATGTGGACGCAGATGCACTCCGACGTCACCGGCGTCCCGATCACCCTGACCGAGGTGGGCGACGCCGTCACCCTCGGCTCGTGCATCCTCGCCGCCGCCGGGGCCCGGCCTGTACGGCTCCGTCCAAGAGGCCGCCGACGCGATGGTCCACGAGCGCGAGCGCATCGAACCCGACGCCGAAAAGCACGAGCAGTACGAGTTCTACGCCGACCAGTACTGCAGGCAGTTCCCGCTGGTGCAGGACCTCATCCACGACACCGTGGACCACGTCGCCGCCGAGCACGCAGCCGAATAGCCACCAGGCCCGGGGCCCATCCGGCGAGGAAGGCCCCGGGCCCCGCAGCAAGATCAGCAAGGAGCCGAACCGGCTCCGGAACGGAGGAGAAAGCAATGTCGAGCGATCTCATCGCGAAGGCCCTCAAGACGGCCGTCGAGACGAAGGACATCGTCTTCGGCGACGGCGTCACCGACCAGACAGGCGAAATCTTCACCAAGCTGTTCCCCGGGGCGAAGGCCCTGGTCGTCGCGGACGGCAACACCTTCGAGGCGACCGGCGAGGAAGTCGTCGCCTCGCTCGAGGCGGCCGGAGTCGAATTCGCCGAAGACCCCTACATCTTCCCGGGGAAGCCCACCCTGTACGCGGGGTACGAGAACGTCGAGATCCTGCGCGACCACATCGCCCCTCCGAGAACACGATCGTGTGCTCGATCGGATCGGGCACGCTCAACGACATCGCCAGCTGGCCTCCGGCGAGCTCGGCCGCCCGTACATGAACGTGTGCACGGCCGCCTCGGTCGACGGATTCGCCGCCTTCGGCGCCTCCATCTCGCGCGACGGGTTCAAGATCACCCGCTCATGCCCCGGCCCCGCCGGCCCTCGTCGCCGACAACGACGTCGTCTGCCACGCGCCCAAGCGCCTGACCGCCACCGGATACGGCGACCTCATCGAGAAGATCCTCGCCGGCGCCGACTGGATCCTCGCCGACGCCCTGGGGATCGAGGCCCATCAACGAATACGGTGGGACATGGTCCAGGGGCCGCTGCGCGGCTCCCTCGCCGATCCCGAAGCCATCGGCAACGGCGACAAGAAGGCCATCGAGGGCCTCGCGGAGGGCAACCTCATGTCAGGTCTGGCCATGCAGGCCGGCCAGTCCTCGCGTTCGGCATCCGGTGCCGGCCACCAGTTCTCCCACACGTGGAGATGGAGGGCCACGGCCTGGACTGGGAGCCCCGCTCTCCCACGGGTTCAAAGTGGGAATCAGGGACGATCGCCTCCTGCGCCATCTGGGAAGAGTTCCCTGGCCATGGAGGCCGAGGACTTCGACGTCGACCGCGCGCTCGCGGCCGTCAAGACGCCCGAGCAGGTCGAATCCGAGGTGCGAGCGGCCCTCAAGCCGCGCATGCAGGACGAGGCCGTCCGCCACTCCTTGAAGAAGAGGACGGAGGGCGAGGAGCTCGTCGCCCGCATCGAACTGCTCAAGGAGAAGTGGCCCGAACTGCGCGAGGCTGCGCGCCCAGCTCATGGCGCCCGGCGAGGTCATGGACCGCCTGAAGACCGTCGGCGCGCCCTACCACCCCGAACTCATCGAGATCGACTGGGACCGCTTCCGCCAGACCCACTTCAAGGCCCAGATGATCCGCGACCGCTACACGGTCCTGGACATCCTCGTCGACCTCGGGGTCTACGGCGACGTCGTCGAGAGGCTGTTCTCGCCCGAGGGCTTCTGGGGCCGGCACCGCCATCCGTCCGCATGACCCGAACCCCCTGAAACCTCCGAGGAGAAGAGAGACCATGTCCGACAAGAAATACCTGATCGGCATCGACTACGGAACGCTCTCCGGCCGCGCCATCGTCGTGGATGCCGCGACCGGCGAGCAGCTGGGCACGCACGTGACCGAATACCCGCACGGCGTCATGGACCGCACCCTGACCGCCGGCGACGACAGCCGCTCCCGCCCGAATTCGCCCCTGCAGAATCCCCGCCGACTACATCAAGGTGCTGCGCGAATCGTGCCCGCGGCCGTCAAGGCCTCCGGTGGGACCCCGCCGACATCGTCGGCATCGGCGTCGACGCCACCTCCGCCACGGTGTTCTTCACCGACGAGGACGGCGTGCCGCTGTGCGAGAAGCCCGGTTTCGAGAACAACGTCCACGCATACGTCAAGCTGTGGAAGCACCACGGCGCCCAGGACCAGGCCACCCGGCTGGTCAAGGTCGCCGAGGCCCGGCGCGAATGGTGGTTGGGCCGCTACGGCGGGGTGCTCTCCTCCGAGCTGCTCCTGCCGAAGGTCCTCGAGGTCTTCGAGATGGCGCCCGAGGTCTACGAAGAGGCCGCCGTGGTGTGCAACCTCCTCGACTGGCTGACGTGGCGCCTGACCGGCACCCTGACCCAGTCGGCGGGCGACTCCGGCTACAAGCGCATGCTCCAGGACGGGACATATCCCTCCCACGAGTACCTCAAGCCGTCAAACCCGGCTTCGGCACCGTGTTCGAGGACAAGATGAGCGCCCCGTGCTGCCGCTCGGCGCGAAGGTCGGCGGGCTGACGAAGGAGATGGCCGAGCTGACGGGCCTGCCCGAGGGCATCGCCGTCGCATCCGGCAATATCGACGCGCACGTCGTGGTCGCCGGGCGAACGCCGTCCGCCCAGCCAGCTCACCGCCATCCTGGGCACGTCCTCCTGCTACGTGCTCAACGGCGAAGAGTACCGCGACTGCCCCGGCGTGTTCGGGATCGTCGACGGCGGCGCCGTGGACGGCTACTGGGGATTCGAGGGCGGCCAGACGGCCGTCGGCGACATCTTCGCGTGGTTCGTCGACACCTGCGTGCCGGCCGAGTACAAGGAGGAGGCGGCTCGCGCGGCATCTCCGTCCACGACCCTGCTCGTGGAGAAGTCGAAGGACCAGGAGATCGGCGAGCACGGCCTGGTCGCCCTCGACTGGCACAACGGCAACCGCTCGATCCTGGCCGACGCCCGCCTCTCCGGCCTCATCGTCGGCCAGACGCTGACGACCCGCCCGGAGGACATGTACCGTGCCCTGCTGGAGGCGACCGCCTTCGGCTGCCGCGTCATCATCGACAATTTCGTCGAGCACGGGATCAAGGTCGACGAGATCGTCGCCGCCGGCGGCCTGCTGAAGAACTCGTACTACATGCAGATGCTCGCCGACATCACGCGCCGCCCGATCTCGGTCTCCACCGCCGAGCAGACCGGCGCGCTGGGCTCGGCCGTCTTCGCCGCGGTGGCCGCCGGCGTCTACCCGGACGTCTTCGCCGCCGCCGACGCCATGTCCTCGGTCGAGAAGTACGCCTACGAGCCGGACCTGGAGGCCTCCGCCCGCTACGACGAGGTCTACGAGATCTACAGGAGCTGCACGATTTCTTCGGCCGCTACAACGGCGTCTCGCCGATGCACCGGCTGAAGGACATCCCGCGCGCGTCTTCCGCGACAAGGACGCCGAGCAGTGATCCGCCTGTCCGAGCTCGCGCCGGACGTCGAGCCTCCGTCCAGGCCACGAGGGAGCGGGTGGCGCGGCTGCACGCCGAGCTTCCCGCCAACGGCCTCGTGGTCTGGACGGCCGGCAACGTCTCCGAACGCGTCCCGGGCGCGGACCTGTTCGCCATCAAAGCCCTCCGGGGTCCGCTACGACGAGCTCGCCGCCGACAACATGGTGGTGTGCACGCTGGACGGCGAGAAGATCGACGACAGCACGCCCGCCGCCCTGACCCCCTCGTCCGACACGGCCGCCCACGCCTACGTCTACCGGCACATGGAGGACGTCGGCGGGGTGGTCCACACCCACTCCACGTACGCGACGGCTTTCGCCTCGCTGCACCGTCCGATCCCGTGCGTCCTGACGATGATGGGCGACGAGTTCGGCGGCGAGGTGCCCAGTGGGCCCTTCGCGATCATCGGCGACGACTCGATTGGGCGCGGCATCGTGGAGACCCTGAGGATTCGCGCTCGCCCGCGGTGCTCATGCGCCAACCACGGCCCGTTCACCATCGGGAAGGACGCCCAGGCCGCGGTCAAGGCCGCCGTGATGGTCGAGGAAGTGGCGCGCACGGTCGCCATGGCGCAGCTGCTGGGCGACCCCGTCCCCGTGGCGCAGGGGCGATCGACTCCTCTACGCCCGCTATCAGAATGTGTACGGTCAGCACTGACACCGGACCGCGCCGGGCGGCGCCGGCTCCGATACCCGGACCTGCCGCCCGCCCGGCGCCTTCGGCCCGGAACGGCAAGGAAAGACATGCGCGCGACGCGCAGCATGAGGAAGGATGAGCAATGGCACGAATCGCAGTGCTGGGCAGTGGAATCATGGCGACGGCGCTCTCGTTCCCCGGCGTCGGAGAACGGCAACGAAGTGCGCCTGGTCGGCACTTTTCCTCGACCGCGAGATCATCGACTCGATCCAGTCGACGGGCGTCCACCCCGATCTCGGGCTCAAGGTCAATCCGGGCGTGACCGCCTACCAGCTGGAACAGGCCGAGGAAGCCTTCGACGGCGCCGACGTCGTCATGTGCGGCGTCAACTCCTTCGGCATCGAATGGGCGGGCGAGCACCTGGCCAGGCTTATGAAGCCGGGCCAGAAGCTCCTGACCGTCACGAAGGGATGCGCGCCGACGACGACGGCACGATGCGCATCCTCCCGGACGTCCTGCGCTCCCTACTTCGACCCCGAGCTGGCCGAGGCGTCTCCTGGAACGCCATCGTCGGCCCGTCGATCGCCGGCGAGCTGGCCGTCCACCACGACACCTGCGTCGTCTTCTGCGGACAGGACCAGGACGACCTCGACTACCTCGCCGACCTGTTCCGCACGGACTACTACCACGTGTGGACGTCCACGGACTTCATCGGGCACGAGACGGGCGCTGCTACGAAGAACGTCTATGCCTTCGCCGCAGGCTTCGCCCAGGGGATGCTGCGCGCGGCGGGCAAGGAGAACGACCGCTACGTCATGTACAACTACGGCGCGGCCGTCTTCGCCCAGGGGCAGAAGGAGCTGAGGTCCTTCGTGACCCTCATGGGAGGCGATCCCGTGACGGCCGACGGCCTGGGCGGGGTGGGCGACATGTTCGTCACCTCGATGGGCGGCCGCAACGTCAAGGCCGGCGGATACGTCGGCGAGGGCGTCCCCTTCTCCGAAGTTCAGGATCGCCTTATGAAGGCGTGACGCTCGAAGGCGTCGCGGCCATCAAGGTGATCGGCAAGGCGCTCGGCCCGTTGACCGAGCGCGGCGTCATCGGACCCGACGAGTACCCCCGTGCCGGTTCCTCTACTCGGTCGTGGCGAGGACGCGCCGCTGAGATGCCGTGGGACCGGTTCTTCGGCGGTCTCAGTAATCCCGGGTTGCGTCCCGGCAGGAGCCCACGCCGCCGGGACGCAACCCACCCTCTCCAAGGAGCATGCGCCGCAATCCACACCCACCGACGGCCCCTCGTCGTCGCCATCGATTCGTCGACGACGGCTACCAAGGCGATCGTCGTCGACGCCGCGGAAAGCGTCCTCGCGCTCGGCAAGCGCGACATCGCCCTGCTCGCCCGAGCAGGGTTCGGCGAGCACGACCCGCGCCAGTGGTGGACCTCCACCCGCGACGCCATCGCCGAAGCCCTCGCCGGCCTGACCTCGGCGGAGAAGGAGCGCGTCGCCGCGCTCGGCATCACGCACCAGCGCGAGTCCTTCGCGCCGTTCACCGCCGACGGCACGCCGCTGCAGGCGGCATCCTGTGGCTCGACATCCGCGCCGCCGACCAGGCCCAGCGCTACGGCACCCCCGAGATCCACGCACTGTCCGGGCGTCCGGCGGACGTCACGCCCGCCTGTACAAGATGGCCTGGCTCAAGGAGCACGAGCCGGAGTCGCTGCGCGCCGCCGACAAGGTGACCACCGTCTCCGCCTACATCGCCTTCTGCCTGACCGGCTCCTGGGTGGACTCGGCCGCCTGCGCCGACTCGCTCAGCCTGTCGAACATCAGGACGCTCGACTACGACGACTCCTGCTGGAGATCGCGGGCGTGCGCCGCGATCAGATGGCCGAGCTCGTCAAGCGGGCAGGTCCTCGGCACGCCTAAGCGGGCTGTCGCCGACGAGTGGGGGATCGCCGAGATCCCGATCATCGCCGGCTGCGGCGACGGCCAGGCGGCCCGGCGTCGGCGCCGCCGCGGTCAGCCCTGACGTCGCCTACCTGAACATGGGCACCGCCGTGGTGGCGGGCGTCCCTCCGCCGAATACCGCTGCGAGAGCTCTTCCGCACCGAAGCCGCAGGCGTGCCGGACACCCACATCCTCGAACTCGTCCAGAACTCGGGCGCTTGCTTGGCCGGGTGGTACCGTCGCGCCTTCGGCAGGCCCGAGCTGGCGGGCGCGCCCGACCCGGAGCTCGAGGAGCTGCGGCGGCCCGCACGCCCGGCAGCGGAGGGCTCGTGACGATGCCCTACTGGGGCGCGGTCCAGTCCCCCACTGGGATCCGGTCGCCCGCGGCGCAGATCGTCGGCTGGCGCGGAACCCACGGGAAGGGCTCGATGTACCGCTCGCTCTTGGAGGGCGTCAGCCTGGAGATGGCGCGATCCCTTCGCGAGCTCGAGGCCTCCACGGGCGTGCCGCTCAAAGAGGTCCGCGGCATGGGCGGCGGGCTGCGCTCGCCGCTGTGGCGCCAGATCGCCGACCGACGCCATCGGCCTGCCGATCACCGGGTGCAGGAGGAGGAGATCTCCGCGCTGGGCGCCGCGATCATCGCGATGGCCTCCACCGGCGTGTTCGGCGATAACGACGTCGCCACGGCCGCCGAGAGGATGGCCCAGTTCACCGACGTCACCGAGCCCGAACATGGACGATCACGCGATCTACGACGAGCTCTCGGCCATCCAGAGGCCGCCTGTATGCGAATTTGAAGGAGACCGACGCGCAACTCCACGAGTTCGCCCGCAGGCACCCCTGACGCCGAGCTGACCGGCGGTGAGGAGTGACCGTCCACGAGGAATGAAGGGCAGCGGGCGAACTCAGCGGACGCCTTCGGCCGCGACGTTCTGCCCGCGCCCATCACAAGCGCTCGGCGCCGGGAATATCTCGGCAATGGGGCCGGAATTCTGTGCATTCCGGCGTCGAGTACATCGCCTCGTCGGATGCCCGGTCCCAGGGGCATCCGACAGGACCCTCGTATCCGGTGGATCCCGTCAACGGCCGCCGCCCGTCGACCCACGCAGGTATCCGTTTATCGCAATCGCAGATCACGCATAACTTCATCTATTCACTATCAGTGAATTCACGCACCCATCCATCGATTCAAAGACGAAACAAAGGACTGAATATGTCACATATGTCTTCTGATGACCCCCTGGTTATAGCTATCGATTCGTCGACGACCTCGACCAAGGCGATCGTCGTCGACACGCAGAAAACGTCATCTCTCTGGGCGGGCGGAGATCGCCCTGCTCTCACCGGAGCAGGGGTTCGGCGAGCACGACCCGCGCCAGTGGTGGACCTCCACCCACGAGGCCGTGGGGAGGCCGTGGGCAAGCTGACCCCGGCGGAGAAAGGGCGCATCAAGGCGTTCGGCATCACGCACCAGCGCGAGTCCTTCGCGCCCTTCACCGCCGACGGCACGCCCGCTGCGCAACGGGATCCTGTGGCTCGACATCGCGCCGCCGACCAAATCCTCAGGTACGGCACGCCCGAGATCCTGCAGCTCCGGCAAGCCCGCCGACGTCACCCCGGCCATCTACAAGATGGCGTGGGTCAAGGACATCCAGCCCGACCTGTGGGCGAGCGCCGAGAAGGTCACCACAGTCTCGGCCTACATCGCCTTCTGTCTGACCGGCTCGTGGGTCGATTGACCGCCTGCGCCGATTCCCTGGGCCTCTTCGACATCGCCAAGCTCGACTACGACGAGGGCTCGCTTCAGATCGCGCGTGCGCCGCGATCAGATGGCCGACCTCGTCAAGCCCGGGCAGACCCTCGCGCGCTCAAGCCCGAGCTCGCCAGGGAATGGGGGTCGCCGAGATCGATCATCGCCGGTTGCGGCGACGGCCAGGCGGCCGGCGTCGGCGCCGCGACGGTCACCCGACGTCGCCTACCTGAACATGGGCACCGCCGTGAACGCCGGCGTCACGTCCCCGAGTACCAGTTCGGTCAGGTTTACCGCACCTCGCGGGCGGCATCCCGGACACGTACATCCTGGAGGTCCTGCAATCCTCGGGCAACTACCTCGCCACGTGGTTCCGGCGGGCCCTCGGCAGGCCCGAGTTGGCGGGCGCGCCCGACCCGAGCTGGAAGCGCTGGCCGCGGCGCGCACGCCCGGCAGCGGAGGGCTCGTCACGCTCCCGTACTGGAACGCCGTCCAGTCGCCCTACTGGGAGCCGGTCGCCCGCGGCGCATCGTCGGCTGGCGCGGAACCCACGGGAAGGGCTCGATGTACCGCTCGCTCCTGGAGGCGATCTGCATCGAGATGTCGCGCTCGCTGCACGCCATGGAGGAGGCGACCGGGGTCAAGCTGACCGCGGTGCGGCATGGGCGGCGGGTTGCGCTCGCCGCTGTGGCGCCAGATCATGACCGACGCCATCGGCCTGCCGATCACCGGGTGCAGGAGGAGGAGATCTCCGCGCTGGGCGCCGCGATCGTCGCGATGGCCTCCACCGGCGTGTTCGGCGACACGTCGATTGCGACGGCGGCCGAGAGGATGGCGCAGTTCACCGACGTGACCGAGCCGAATATGGACGAGCACAAGGTCACGCCGAACTCAGGGAAATCCAGGGGCCGTCTGTACTCGAACCTCAAGGAGACGAACGATCTGCTCCACGAGGTTCGCCAGCGTCACCCTGACGCCGAGCTCTCGGGAGCCGAGGAATAGGAGGAGACATGCCGAAAGTCGCGATACTCGGCGCCGGGGCAATGGGCTCCGGCCTGGCCAACGCCCTCGTCCAAGCCGGTTGGGACGTCAACCTGTGGGGCACGTGGCTGGACGACCATCTCATCGACGCGATCGAGGAGGGCCGCCCGCATCCGCGCATCAACGTGGTCATCTCCGGCAAGGTCCATCCGTTCCGGTCCGCCGGCTTGGAAGATGCGCTCGACGGCGTCGACGTCGTCGTCGTCTCCGTCGCCTCCCAGGGCGTGCCGAAGGTGACCGAGATGGCCCCTGCCCGGCATCGCCAAGGCGAAGGCGCTGTGGCTGACGTCGAAGGGGTTCATGCCGGTCGACGGCAAGATCCTCCTTCTGCCGGAAGGAATCCGTTCGATCGCGAAGGCCGCCGACGTCGAACTTCCGCCGATCGTCGCCATCGCTGGGCCGGTCAAGGCCAACGAGTGCGCGGCCGGCGAGCCTACGGCCACGATCTTCGGATGCAAGAGCCGCGACGTCGCCGTGGAGTTGCGCGCGCCGCCCGCTCGAGCATTACTGCATCGAGGCCACGGACGACGAAGTGGGCGTGGAGATCTGCGCGCCGATGAAGAACGTGTACGCGATCATGCTCGGCATCGCCGACGGGCTGGAGGAGAAGACGGGCAAGCCCCATCACAACCTCAAGGCCGCGACGTTCAACGAGGCGGTGCGCGAGATGTCGATCCTTTCGACGGCGCTGGGGGCTGACCCCGCCACGGCCTACGGCCTGCCGGGCGTCGGCGATCTGGAGGTGACCGGGCTGTCCGGGCGCAACAAGGTCTACGGCGTGCGCATCGGCCGCGGCGAGGGCGCCAAGGGCGCGGCCTTGGCGACGATGGCCGACCTCGAGCAGACCGTCGAAGGGGTTCCGCACTTCGCTGGCTATTCAGCTGGTGGAGCAGTCTGCGCCTCAGATCAAAGAAGCTGCCACTTCTGTACGCTGCACGCCGGGTCGTCGAGGCCGACGACCCGGATTATGCGGACATCGTGGCGCAGGCTGTCTTCCCCTCGCCCCTGAGCGAGAGCCGAGGGGCGTCGGCGGCGCTGGGTTTCCGCGATGCCGGCTTTCAATGCTGGGCTTGGCAGCGCGGCGTCCCAGCGCCGGCCCGCCCTCGCGCGGTGAGGATGGGCGTTAGGGCCTCGGGCGGGCTTCCGCCTGAGACCGGCGGACGACGCAGTCGACTTCGTCGATCTCGGGGACGCTTTCCGCTTGAAATGGCTGGAAGCGGCTTCGTGAAGAAGGCCTTGGGATATCGCGACGGATTTCGCCTGGATGTTGGGAAGCCTATTTCGACCTGACTCAATCGAATACGGGTCCCTTCAAGGGAAGCAAGACGGGGTGTCTGGCCCTGACGGCCGGGCATCCCGTCGTATGCGTGGCGTTTCCAGCCCCTTTGGTTCTGTCTCGTATCTCACCCGGCGTCTCGTCGTCGTGTAGGCGGGCATTTTCGGCAGCATGACTTGCTGCAGCCGGGCGTCGGCCAGGCGCTCCGTCGTAGTTGTACATTCTTTCGCCTGCTTAAAGTCGTAAATTATTGTAAAGTATTTATCGTTACATATAAGCATTAAAGTGAATATAATTCACTCTACTGTCGTAGTGTATTTCTGTGTTTAGATTTCGCACCCGGTGAAACCTAGATTGGTGCCGAAGGGCGAATCTGTGCCCGGTGACACTCAGGTAACGCCGATATTTCACCGGTTTTTCGACCCGATGAGATGTCAGTTCACCGAAGTTTCACCGGAGTTTTGAGTATCGCTAGGCCGGTTGTGAGTGTCATCAGGCTGGCTTTTGGGTATCGCCGGGCTAACCGTCCACCGCCCGCTCGCTGTCTGGCCCGCCGACGCACCGCTTGCGCCCATGCCATGCGTCTGCCGGTATCGTATATGTGCGCGCGGTTGACGGACGCCGCACCGGCTGGCATAACATTGGCCGACGGCTGCCATTCGTCTTCCCCGCGGCGAACGTCGCTAGACCACAGGCAATCGCCCGGGTCGCAGACCAATCGTCGCTAGATCGAAAGAACTGGGCAGTCTGTGGCGCAGGGCGACCGCCTTCCGGTGCACCGGAAGGGCGGCGTCGTGAGGCGCTGAAAGAAACGCCGCGATGCGCTGAAAGAAACGAGGAATCGTCGTGAACACCAGCCAACTCAGGGCCATTCGCCGGGATCGAACCGACGCCCGCCGCAGTCCGATCCCCAGCCGGCCCGTCTGCCGAGATCGGACCGATGCCAGCTGCAACCGAACCGGATGCCCCGGCCGGAACTACCACCCCGGCTGAATCCACTATCGCCGTCAGGCCCGATGCGGGACGTTGCCGCCGCCCTGGGAGTCCCGGACGAGCACGTCCTCGTCTACGGCCACGGCAAGGCGAAGATCGATCTCGACTATCTGCGAGGCCTGCCCGAGCGGGATTCCCTGGATCGTCTTGGTCACCGCTGTCTCCCCGACGCCCGCAGGCGAGGGAAGACGACCACGTCGATCGGCCTGGCCGACGGCCCTCGCGGATAGGGCAGGCGCCCGGTGCTCGCCCTCCGCGAGCCGTCCATGGGGCCGGTCTTCGGCATCAAGGGCGGAGCCGTCGGCGGGGGAAAGGCCCAGGTGACTCCCGGCGACGAGATCAACCTCCACTTCACCGGCGATTTCGCCGCCATCGCCGAGGCGAACAACCTGCTGGCCGCGATGGTCGACAACGCGCTGCACTTCGGCACGCACGACATCGATCCGCGCAGCGTGGCGATCCGCCGGTCCATCGACATCAACGATCGCGCACTGCGCAGCATCGTCGCCGGCCTGGGGGGCCGGACCGGAGGAGTCACGCGGGAGACGGGTTTCGACATCACGGCGGCGTCCCAGGTGATGGCCACCTTCTGCATGGTTGACTCCCTCGCGGATCTGGGCGAGCGGCTCGGGCGGATCGTCGTCGGCACGTCGTCTGCCGGAGAGCCCGTCACCGCGGCGGATCTCGGCGCCGTCGGAGCCATGACGGCTGTGCTCGCGACGCCCTCGCCCCGAACCTCGTCCAGACCCTGGAGGCACCCCGCGTTCGTCCACGGAGGGCCCTTCGCCAACATCGCCCACGGCACGAACTCCGTCATCGCCACGCGTGCGGCGGCGAAGCTCGGCGCACATCGTCGTGACGGAAGCGGGTTTCGGCGCGGATCTCGGGCGGAGAAGTACATCGACATCGTGGCCCGCCAGAGCGGCCTCGCCCCCGACCTGACGGTGGTCGTCGCGACGGTGCGGGCATTGAAATCACGGCGGCGTCGCCCTGGCGGACCTGGAGGCGGAGGACGCCGGTGCCGTGCGCGCCGGGAGCGCCAACCTCGTCCGGCACTGCGAGAACCTCGCCGGAGTCTTCGGGCAGAACGTCGTCGTGGCCGTCAACCGGTTCGCGGCCGACACACTCCGCCGAGATCGCCGCCATCGAGGAGGCGGTGGCGCCACTGGGCGTCCCGGCCGTCCTGACGGACCATTTCAGCGCGGCGGCGAAGGAGCATTGGAATTGGCTCGGACGGTCGCCGAAGAGTTGGCGGCGCCGCGAGACCTCCGCGCCGCAAACCTTCGCGGTGCCGCAGGCTTCTTCTCCGGACGCGCTACTGCTATCCGAGCGCTCTTCCCTTGCCAGCAGAAGGCCCGGGCCATCGTCACCCGCGCGTCTACCGCGGCGCCGACGTGAGATTCGAGCCGGCGGCGGCCCGCGAACTCGCCCGGCTGGAGGAGGCGGGATGGGGGAGCCTGCCCGTGTGCATGGCCAAGACCCAGTACTCCTTCTCCACCGACGCGAAGGCGCTCGGCGCGCCCGAAGGCTTCACCGTGCCGATCCGCGAGGTGAGGCTGTCGGCCGGGCAGGGATTCGTCGTGCTCATCTCGGGATCGATCATGACGATGCCCGGCCTGCCCAAGCGCCCTTCGGCCTGCGATATCGAGGTCGTCGACGGGACCATCCGCGGCATGCATTGATGGCGACTCCGCCCACGCGCGTGGGCGTGGTGGAGCGGCATCGGGCTCGCGCCACTCCGCTCATCCATGCGGACCGTGGCGGCTCCGTGCCCATCGTAGGCATATGCGAGTCGCTCGTCTGCGCGATCATGAGCCTTTCCGCCGGGCCGCAGCCCCGATAATTCAGGCTGCAATCTAAATTATGCCAGATTCAGTTTTGAAGCTGAATGCTTGGATTGCATAGGCGAGCGCTTGGGTTGTGCGGAGGGGTGCTTGGAAACCGGATGTTTGGAAACTGTGGCCGGGCGCCACGCCTGGACACTGCGGCCGAACGCTTGGAGATGCGCGGCCGGACGCTCGGAAACTGAATGCCCGGAACCTGGGAGCCTAGAAGTGCGCGCTTGGAAACTCGGAAACCGGGCGTAAGGCGTTTAGAAAACGGTGGTGCTAGAGCGCCGCATGAAGGCGCCGTGCCCATTCGCCGTGTTCCAGCACGTCAGGCCCGGACTCTCGGACGCGCAGACGTATGAACCGTAGTGCACGACGCTGCCGTAGGGGACGGTCTGGACAGTGTGGCTTCCGACTTCCCAGCTGCCGGGTTGACTGTGCGAGACGATCCGCGGAATGGCGTTGGCAGCGCTGAGATCGATCCACCAGGCCGGGCCCGCCTCGTCTTTTTCCGTAGGGGACGTCGCTCATGTACGAACTGACGCCGCATCCCGCATAGGCGGTCGCGGAGAATTCGCAGCCGATGTTCCCGGTGGGCGTTCTGATGAGGGCGGTGCCGTCCGATCCCACCGCTGTGATCTTGGTGGCGCCGTCCGGGATCGGTCCGCCGGCGTTCGAGTAGGCGCCTTCGGCGATCGCCTTCGCAGAGCGGCGGGTTTCGTGGGATCGGGCGTGGCCGGTGAGGAGGATGTCGAAGTGCGCGACGCTCCGGGGCCGCCAGGCGCCGCCGATCCGGTGCTGATAGAGCCGGATGCTGTCCTCTGAAACAGCGCGCTTGCGCCCTAGGGCTCAGACTGCATGCGCCTAGTGCGAATATGAGAAACCGCGCAGCCGAGTGAGAGCATTCCCGGCCTGCGTCCCGAAAACGGGCGAGTGGGCATTGCGTCCTTTCGTGGACTGGTGTGTTTTCGGCTTCTTCCGGCAGAATACACCATTGCTGTCCATAGGGCGACGCCGGCGCCGGTGGGTTCGCGCAAAGGGAGGAGCATCGGTTTTCCTCGCCGCGTCTCCTCCCATCTCGCCGTGGGGACCCGGGGCGACATTTTGAGGACATGAAATGGCATTTCCTGCGGATGGCACGAGGCGAGGCGCTGCGACGCGGGGAGACGAGGGATGCCGCCTCCCCGTTCGCCGCGTGTTTCCGCCGTTGAAGGGCGAGCGAGGGATAGGCTCGCCGGTGAGCCGGCTGGAAAATGAGGCGGCAGTTCATGAGAGGGCGTTTCGTGTTCGTTCTGACGATCGACCAGCGCCATCTCGCGGACGGAGACGGACAGGGTTCCCGTGCTTCTGACATTCTCGCGAAGTGTGCGCAACCTCTCCTCCGCTTGCGGGATTCGAGCGCACGGTCGGCGACGAGATCCAGGGTCTCTTCGGCGACGCGGCGGGAGCCGTCGCGGCCGTGCGGGCCGTCGTCCGGGAGGAGGGTGGCATCTGAGCATCGGCATCGGCCCGATCGAAGGCGTTCCCGCAACGGTCCGGGAGGGAGGGGCTCGGCCTTCGTCTCCGCCCGCGAGGCGGTGGACGCGGCTAAATCCTCGGGGACGTCGCCGTCCGGGCCGGAGGCGACGCCGCCGTCTCACCGTTGATGGTCTCCACGATCGAAGTGATGTGCCGATTCTGGCCGCGACGATCGCCGGCCGCACGGAGGCTCAGATCCAGGCGGTCCGGGCCCTCGACTCCGGCCTGACGGGTCGGCAGGCCGCTCGCGAGCTGGTAAATCAGCGCTGGCCGTCTCCCAGCGGCGGACGGCTGCTGGATACGACCTCGAAATGCGCGGGTGGGAAGTGCTCGAAGAGCTCATGTCCGCAGTCAAGGCGGGCAGCGGCGCGACCCGACTGAATGGGAACGGTGCGACTCCGCTGAGTGGGACTGATGCGGCTCTCGGGGCCGACGCGACTCCCGGCGGACGCGCCTATGCTCACGGCTCGGATGCCGTGGTCCGGGATGAGCGCGCACCGGCCCGAGGCAGGCGCGGCGTCAACGCCGACGGCGAGGAGAGGTAGGCCGTGGCCGTCGTCCTGCTCGCCCTATTAGCCTCGGCCGCCGTCGGCTGGGCAGTCGTCGACGTCGTCCTCCGCCTGGCGCGCGTGAAGGGAGGCCCGAAAGCATCCCGTCCCAACGTGGGCGGGCACCAGGCCACCGTGCTGGAGGAGGAGTCGGGCCCCTATGTGCTTCGCGGGGGCACGTGGATCGGCGTGTTGGAGCGGATCGCCATCACCGGGGCCGTGCTCGCCGGGCAGCCCGAGCTGGTGGCGGCCGTCGTCGCCGTCAAAGGCCTGGGGCGCTGGGCCGAGCTCCAGACCGACCCGGCCCTCACCGAGCGCTTCATCATCAGGACCCTCGCCTCCTATATCGTCGCAGCCGGGTGCGGATACGCGGGGCTCTGGGCGCTCGGCGATTTCTAGGACTAAGAACCGGCGATTTCGAGGTTTCGCCAGTATGCCGCAAGGGTCTTTCGTCATAGGGCGCCGGGTGAGATGTTAGCCTGGTGCGTGGCCCGCAACCGCGGTTTTCTCACAACGCCCGATGGAGGACATTCAATGACGAAATACGTCTACTCATTCACTGAAGGCAATCGCGACATGAAGGATCTGCTCGGTGGAAAGGGCGCGAATCTCGCCGAGATGACCACGCTCGGCCTGCCGGTTCCCCCAGGCTTCACCATCACCACCGAGGCCTGCCGCGCCTACCTCGCCGCCGGCGAAGCGCCCGAAACCCTCGACGTCGAGGTCACTGCGCATCTGCGCGAGGTCGAGCAGGCGATGGGCAGGCGACTCAGCGACCCCTCCGACCCCTGCTCGTCTCCGTGCGCTCCGGCGCGAAGTTCTCCATGCCCGGCATGATGGAGACCGTCTTGAACATCGGGCTCAACGACGAGTCCGTCGAAGGCCTGGCGGCCCAGTCCGGCAACGATCGCTTCGCCTGGGATTCCTACCGCCGCCTCATCCAGATGTTCGGCAAGACGGTCCAGGACATCGACGGCGACAGGTTCGCCGACATCCTCCACAAGCTCCAGGCGGACAAGGGCTACAAGGGCGACCTCGACATGACCACCGCGGACCTCAAGCACCTGGTCGAGGAGTTCAAGAAGGTCGTCGAGGAGGAGACGGGCGAGGCCTTCCCGCAGGACCCGCGCAGGCAGATGGACCTCGCCATCGAGGCCGTCTTCCGCTCGTGGAACACCGAGCGCGCCAGGCTCTACCGCCGTCGCGAGCGCATCCCCAACGACCTCGGCACGGCCGTCAACGTGTGCACCATGGTGTTCGGCAACATGGGCGAGACCTCCGGCACCGGCGTGTGCTTCACCCGCGACCCTCCACCGGGCATTCGGGCGTCTACGGCGACTACCTCGTCAACGCTCAGGGCGAGGACGTGGTCGCCGGAATCCGCAACACCTCTCCCTGGCCGACCTGGAGCGCCTCGACAAGAAGTCCTATGACGAGCTGCGCTCCGTCATGGTCAAGCTGGAGACCCCCTACCGCGACCTGTGCGACATCGAGTTCACCATCCAGCAGGGCAAGCTGTGGATGCTCCAGACCCGCGTCGGCAAGCGCACGGCCGCCGCCGCGTTCAGGGTCGCCACCCAGCTCGTCGACGAACGCCTGATCACCACGGACGAAGCCGTCACCCGCGTGACCGGCGACCAGCTCAGCACCCTCCTCTTCCCCCAGTTCGACAAGGCCGCGGAGAAAACGGTCGTCACCAGGGCATGCCCGCCTCGCCGGGCGCGGCAGTCGGCGAGATCGTCCTGGACAACGATCAGGCCGCTTCGCGCGTGGCCGCCGGCGCCTCGGTGATCCTCGTCCGCCGCGAGACCAACCCCGACGACCTCGCGGGGATGATGGCCGCCTCCGGCGTCCCTGACCGCTCGCGGCGGCAAGACGTCGCACGCCGCCGTCGTCGCCCGCGGAATGGGCCGCTGCTGCGTGGTCGGAGCCGAGGACCTGGTGGTCGACGAGGCCGCGGGGACCATCCACGTCAGGTCTGAGGACCTCGTACTCAAGGCCGGCGACGTCATCGCCATCGACGGCACGACCGGCGAGGTCTTCAAGGGCGACGTGCCCGTGGTCGACTCCCCGGTCATGACCTACATCTCCAAGGGCCTGGAGGCCGCTCTGGACGCCTCCCCGGACGCCGACACGCAGGACCTCGTCCGCTCCGTCGATCGGATCCTCACCCCGCGCGGACAGGGAGGCGCCGCCTGGAGGTGCGGGCCAACGCGGACAACCCCGAGGACGCCGAGCGCGCCCGCTCGCTTCGGCGCGCAGGGCATCGGCCTGTGCCGCACCGAGCACATGTTCCTCGGCGACCGCCGCAAGCTCATCGAGGCAGTGATCCTGGCCGAGACCGCCGAGGAGCGCCAGGAGGCCTTCGACGCCCTCATGCCGCTGCAGAAGTCCGACTTCATCGGCATCTTCACGGCCATGGACGGCCTGCCGGTGACGGTGCGCCTCATCGACCCGCCGCTGCACGAATTCCTCCCCGACCTCACCGAGCTGTCCGTGCGGCTGGCCCTCAAAGCGGAGCGCGGCGAGGAGGTCACCGGCCACGAGAGCTTCTCTTGGAGGCCGTGAGGCCAACCACGAGCAGAATCCGATGCTCGGCTTGCGCGGCGTGCGCCTGGGCTTGAAGATCAAGGGCCTGTTCGCCCTGCAGATCCGCGCGATCGCCGAGGCCGCGGTGGAGTGCAGGAAGCGGGCTTGGACCCCCGCCCGGAGATCGTGGTCCCGCTCATCGGGTCGGATCGCGAGCTTCAGATCGTCCGCGACGAGGCCCTGGCGATCATCGCCGACGTCTCGCGGGAGTCCGGCATGGAGCTCGACCTGCCCATCGGCAACATGATCGAGCTGCCGCGCGCGCGCGATCAGGGCCGAGCAGATCGCGGAGGAATCCGATTTCTTCTCCTTCGGCACCAACGACCTCACCCAGACCGCCTGAGGGCTTCTCGCGCGACGACGTCGAGGTCTCGTTCTTCAACGAGTACTTCACCCTACGGGATCTTCGGCATCTCGCCCTTCGAGACGCTCGACATCCAGGGCGTCGGCGAACTGGTGGCGACGGGCGTAGCGCGCGGCGCCGCGGCAATCCAAACCTTCACTGCGGCATTTGCGGCGAGCACGGCGGCGATCCTGCGTCGATCCACTTCTTCGACGGGATCGGCCTGACTACGTCTCCTGCTCGCCGTTCCGCGTGCCGGTCGCCCGGCTGGAGGCCGGCCGTGCGGCCATCGCGGATAGGGGCTGAGGCGACTGCCTGAGCGGCCGCCGCTGTTCGACTGGCTTCGGCTGGGCGGTTGGTGCGGCTGATCTGCCGTTTGGGACGGATGGTCGGCCGGGACCGTTCGGACGGACCGATCGCTCGACCTGCCGCCTGGAAGGGCGGCGCTCCACGCCGAGCGCCGCCCTTTGCCGTATGCGGCCTGAAAGTCAACCGGCGCCACATATTGAGACCTTTCATTTCGGAAGCTCGAAAGTCTAGTGCGAGCTCGGGATGTGATAGGTTCGCGGCACATAGGCAACGATCGCGTCCGTGAAAGGGGTTGCTATGGCTGATCAGGTGATATTCAATCGAGATGCCGTTGGCGTGGTCTCTTCGTCGAATTGGACGGATGCGGAGACGGTCAACAGAATCGCCTACGGATACAACGATCCCATATACACTGCGGCTAGCGTCTTCCCGCAGATCCCCAACGGTGACGGCGGGGTGTGAGCAAATTGAGCTCCGCGCTGGCGGAGTATCTGCCACTCGCCCAAAACTGCTCGAAGGAACTGTCGGACGCCTGTTCCGTGCTCGGGTCGGGTGCGCAGAGCGCCATGGCGAATTTCGACGCCGCGGAGACGATGTCGGCGTCGGCCTACAAGAAGCTGCGAGATCGCATGGGCCAGGCCGCGATGGGGGACGACTGATGGCCTCGGGGGAGAAGAATCTGCCGCAGATTCCGAATGTTATGGCTCGAATTTCCAGGACATCATCGAGGATCTCAACAAGATAGCCGGAGGGTACACGCAAACCCAGCTCATGACCGTGAGCGTGCCCCGGGAGGTGTGGGACGGGGCCGCCAAAGCCGCTTACACCAGGGACCTGGAGGTGCTCAAAGGCAAGATGGAGCAGATGAGGGCGTCCGTGGACCAGTGCAAGGACTGCTTGAAAAATGTGAAGGATAAAGTCTCCAAGGCCCGTACGGCGATTCCCGGGCTGCAGGCGAGATGGGATGAGGCTGAGAACACTTACAATGCCAATGTGGCTGGCGTCAAGAGATCGCGGGTCACGGAGCCGATGGACATAGCGCGCAATGAGTACCTCATGCAGAAATTCGAGAATGACAGGGATGCGGTTCAGCAGGAATGCTTGAAGGAGTATAAGAAATACATAAATGACATAGACGAGGAATCGAAGTCCGCTGCGAATAAGATCAGTGCGCTGATGAGCGCGCTCGTTCCCCCGCACGTCCGCAAAAGCCGGAGCGCGATCGGCGCGGCCTATCTTGCGGACATGCCCCTTGTGGGCGGCCAGGCGCGGTGGGATTACGCGCACGAGGCCGCGCCTCATATCGCCAAGGTGATCGAGGATAAGAACCCTCACGGTTGCCAAAGTGAAGAAGCTGATGGACGCCTCACGGCTACGACCTCGGCGATCCGTTCGTTGCGGCGGCGGTCTCGGAACGGGTCGGAACCGAGAAAATCCTGGAGTGCTCGCTCCGGCTTAGCGCCCTTCGAGGCGAGAACAGGGATCTTTCGGAGAAGGCGATGTGCAGCATGGGGACCATGCTGGCGCTGTACAGCGGTGGTTCCAACTTGGACGGCATGCACTGCGCGGAGCAGAACTCGTTCGAAACCGTGCGGAAGGGCTTGAAGACCGCGGACGGACGGTCCCTCGCGGAAGTGACCCAAGCTCGAATGGAGGAGCTCAAGGCCGTAGGGCGGAAGAAGTACAAATTTCATGAGTACAGAAAGTCACTTCTTCAACCCGGCGATGCAATCGGATACGGAATCATGTCGCAGATACTGGGTATCGCGGCGAAAGAAAACAATAATCTTACACTAGGTGAAGCCTATTTCGACAAACTTCCTTCTGGTCGATCCGTAGCTCATGATGTAATTGCTTGGGATAATGAAATTAAACCATGGAAAGATTATCGTAGTGCTGACAAAGTAGGTGAAAAACTTTTGGGAAATGATAATAAGACGGATGCATATAGTAAATACATGGATCCCATTCACTCTATATTCACACTGATGGATCGTCCAGATTATATTGAAAAAGAATCTTTCAAAATTCCCTCGTATATCCAATTACACTGCTCTCATCGAAGCTGAGAATAGGCGATTCGATTCTCTTCAGCGGTTCATGACGAGCCATACGACGTTCGATGTCGATGTCACGGGTGATGGAAAACCGGATCACGCAAAAATCGACATGACACGGTACCTAACAGGGCATCGTCAGAGCAGCAAAAATGCAGAAGGGTATCACGGTTTTCAAGATGGCGGTGAAATCTACGGCAAGGTGATTAAGCAATTGTCGGCTCCGGGGACGCGGCTCCGGAGAGGCCGGCGCGTTGGCAGTATAGTGACCCGACGAAATACGAGACAGGATTACAGAGTTTGGGAGGAACGAGTTAAGGTTTGGAAGGACCGCAATAGCCGGGCCACTAGAATCGCAGGCGGTTTCTTGTACGGCTATCAGGAAGGCCTCGAATCGCCTGCTGGTGGTAAGGTCAATGGCCAGGATGCCTTCGGGTACCATAATAAAAATCTCCGATCCTGGGCTGGACTAATTCTCGCGCCTCATATCGATGGGATCACAGCATCGATGCAGGGCATTACACCAGTTACTTCAGTACAGTTGATGGAGGTATCGCTCGATCTTCTACTATACATTTCGGTAGGGATTTCGCCAGTCGAATTACTAGCAGTGACGGAATATTCGTTGATATGGGTTTTGACAGCCTGAAAGGAAACACCGACTCGAAGGTCTCATTCCCGGCGGGTGCGGACAAGAGACCTCCGGCGATGGATGCGATGCTGGCCGTCACCCAGGAAGGCTATTCCAGAGATATGGAATATGCAATAACATCCGGTAAAAAGGAGAACGTGACAGCCGCCATAAATAAATGGGCCCCTATGGTACGGACATGTTTTACAGCTCCAAAACATGCGAATACCGAGGTGTTTGAGGCGCTGAGAAACGTAACCAAAGGTGGCAAGAAAATATTAAAAAAATGGTTTTGGAGCGATTCCTTATTCCAATTGGATAGGTAAGGGAGTAAGCTACATTCTCGATCAAGGTCAAAAAGGTAATGCTTCCAAATGTTTTTGGAAAATTATCTGCCCACCAATGCAGGCTATCAAGCACGATTCGATAGTATGAAAGCTGAAAATACCGCAAAATACATATATGAAACAGGTTTTATACAGTACAATAGCTGAACATGGTGACTTTAATCATAGAGAAGGTGGAAAACCGAGCGAAAGTACAATCATACATTGTGGATAATAATATATCAAACAAATTTATTGATAAAGAAGGAAAAAGTAATACCTTATGAAAAATGACACGAAATCAGAAACTATCATATGAAACATCTGTAAATCCGCCAGATCCCGGCGCTAATAATCCTCAATTGGGAGAATATAGATTACTTCTCAGAAATAGATAATAGTTTTGGAGCATCATGTTGTTCAGTATCTTCAAGAACGAAATGTTAAAAATCATAGGAATTTTTAATGTTACAAGATAAAATATATTATAAAAATATTGTTTTCAATATTTTTCTTTATCTATGTTAGCGACATGTTCGAATTTTTGAGCCCAAGGTGAGTTCTTCATATATGACACCTGTGGCGAATACAAATCTTTCCGATTATTTTTCATATGAAGATTCCCAAGTGGATGGAAATCATTGAATCGTAATGAGTATGTCGGTATGGCCAGTTATCGACTTGTTCGCCAGGCGGAGAATTCTTCTTCTTTTACAGGTATTCAAGTTATTCGAATTGCTCCTGAACATTTTTAGAGGAGCGACTTCAGATGCTGATGGTGACAATAGGAAAGTTGACATGTCGAAATACTGCATAGAAAGCATGTCCGATGCAAGGAAAGTAGGTGTGGTTAGCGTTAAAATTACCTCCTCGGATTATAGACAAATTGCAAACTTGTGGGTATTCTGGTTATGAAGTGCATGAAAATAGGAAATATTTTGTATACTATTGGTTTTGTGGCGTCACGATGGAATGTGGGAAATCTTTATCAATAGCGATCCTGATGCGGACGAGATTCCTCGGAATTGGTTAAAACTTTGGATACGATTAGATGGGAAAGACGTTGAGCACGTTACTTGTACATTCACGACATTTTCTTTGCTTTCTAATTTTAATTGCACTACCGAGATGTTCAAATTCCATACCTAAACTGAACTCTTCTTACATGACTCCTGTAGCTTATCCAGGCGTTATGGACAATTTTCGTATGGAAGTTCCATCTGGTTGGCGGTTTTTAGACCCTGGTGAATATCAAGGCATGTCACCCAGCTATTGGATTGTTCGTCAGGGGCAAAATTCTTCTTCTTTTGCTGGTATGCGTGTTTTTCATATTTCTCCTGAACGTATTGGTGCCTACTATGGAACTTCAGATGCTGATGGTGACAATCTAAAAATTGATATCAAAAATATTGCTCGAAAACTTTATTAGAAGCTAAAAAAGCAGGAACTCTTAACGTCAAAAATTTTCCTTGTCGAATTATAGATAAATTGCAAAGCTTGTGGATATTCTGGTTATGAAATGCGTGAAAATAGAAGGTATTTCTGCTAATTTTTGGTTTGTATGGCGTCATGATGGAATGTGGGAAATAAATATTTATAGCGACCCTGATTCAAATGAGATTCCTCAAGAGTTGCTTAAGGCTTTAGATACGATTAGATGGGAAAGACGTTAAATAAAAACGTTGAATATGTTGTACGATATATTAATATTATGATAATTAGATGGTTATTTAATTGCTAAAATACGTGATCAGTAATATATAAAGTACGTATCGCATTCGAAAAATCTGTTCGTTTTGAGAATATCTATCGATGATAGTTTGCATTCTGGCGGTGCCTATGGGATTCCGGTGAGACGCGTTGTCTGAGCAAAAAAATACGACTTTCACCCACGGCGAGCGGCACTCTGGACTTTACGGGCGGCGCTCTGGACTTTCCTGATCAGATGAAAGTCCACTGAGCACTGACACGCCAGGTTTTTACTGCTGAACTCTCTCAAGTTCCAGGCTCTCAGAGCAGGGCTAATGTTTTAGATTTTCGGAATCGGCTGACATGTCGACACGGGTTTGGATAGGATGGTCAGGTCGGGTCGGTTGCTTGTGGCCGGCTCGCTCGCCGATATTGAAAATCTTTAATATCTCAAGTTTCATCGGAGGGAGTGGCTATGAAGGCACGGTTGCTGGCTGTTGTATGCCCTAGTGGCGTGTGCCCTGGCGGGATGTTCGGGGACTCGGGCAAGAGTCCGTCGGGGTCGGCTGGTTCTTCGGGGAAGAGCAAAGCGGTGTTTCCGGATCGGTCGAAGTCGAAGGCGGCTTCGATGCAGTCGTCTCTCCGGAACGGAAAGCCGGTTGTCCGGGCAGAAGTCGGCAAGCAGATTCAGCCGGGCCGTTATGAAATCCGGGCTTACGGTTTGACGGGCGATGTAGACTGTGTCATTCGGCAGGTGTCGGGTAAGGTCACGGCTCGCTCCGTTCTGCATCAAACCATAGATTTACCGCAAATCCAGGCTTTACAGGGGCATTTGTTTACGGCAGATCTTGCTTCGGGGGAGATGGTGGATATTTCGGCATTCGGTAAGTCCGGATTCTCCGTCTCGTTCACCCCGGCAGCGACGAAGTTTGCCTACTCGCCGAGAGGGGCAGGCACATGGGTGGCCGGGTTGGATATCCCCACCGGTAAATTCCGCTTGACTGGTATCCGCAATTCGATTCGTGTGTGGGTTTTCGATGCTGACGGGCGGATGAAATCGTGTCAATACACGGATCCCTTGTTCGACAAGGAGGCCTTGGGCAAAATCACGCCCTTGATTCGACTCAACAAAGGCGATGTCCTCGTCTACTTCGCTTCCTCCTTCTCGGGATCCGCCGCTGGAGATGGAAGCATTATCTTGCAGTCTTCCGTTGACGCTCAAATGGAACGGGAATGGAAAGATACTGCCCCAGACAAAGCTATAGGTCAACCGATAACAATTGAAACTCGCTAAAAACTATGTTGTCGGCAAAGACATACCTGCTGGATATTATAGAATAGAATCAGTAACAAATGAACCAATAATCGAGTTTAATGTACACGTCAATGGTAAAAGATATTGATGGGCTGGGAGTTGCCTCTTCTGCGGTACTTCAAAAACCAACGAGCTGGACAAAAATGAATATGATGACTATCCATGTGGTTGAAGGACAAAAATTTCATATTTCGTTAAAGGGAAAAGACGGTAAAAGACATAATGGCATAGATTTGATGAGCCCTCTTTCGGTTTCGCTTTATTCCAATTGATAAAATCAATGTGAATGCTAAAGCTATGCCACCCTGGCATATATGCGGTAGGGCGTGATATTCCGCCTCGCGTATACGAGTATGCGGGTGGAGATAAGCATCTGAAAATTTTGGAGGTGGCTTCTCCGGAGGGGCAATATATGTTTATTCGTCGGGACTTCGGTCTAAAGAGACAAAACCTCACCGTGTGACTCTATCGAAAGGGCAAATGGTTTTCATCAGCTCGGACGGCTTGGTGAATCTACGGAAGAAGGGATAGCTGACGCCTGCCTAAGCGTGAAGAGATCGTTTCTTTGCTTCAGAGAAATCGGAGGCACTTTATTCGCTGAGCCTTTGAGCGGGAACTAAAGAGTTTTGCTGTTCGGATTCCATATTCTGAGAAGCAACTCGATAGGCAGTCACCGAATGAATGACGATTTTTAGGCGGGATACCGCGAATAGAGACTGTAAAAGGAAAATCCTGCCTGGGGAAGGCTTCCCATCGGGATCCTGCTCGTAGGCTGATTGCGTATCAGTCACATACACGAATAACCGATCCCTGAAGAAAGGCGGGGTTTAGTATGGCTGTATTGAATATCGATTTCGCCGACTTCGAGAAATTGATCAACGAAGTCGAGGACGCGGCCGGCAGATTCAACAGCGCCTATTCCAAGTTCCAAGGCCGGTCCAACGGAACATGGAACGAAGAGGTCAACGAACTGGCCAAATTCGCCTCCCCCGAAAACCAGGCCTTTACCTACCTGGACAGGGTCTTCCAGGATGTCGAGAGCCGTTTCGAATCCTTGGTGAAGTGGCTGCGATCGGCCCTGCAACTCTTCCAGAAGACCGACGGCATCCAGGCTGAGACCTACACCCGCCTGAACGCCAAAAATCGATGCGATATCCACCTACGCTCACCGCGTCAAACCCGACCACATGGCCGCGAGGGTCCACCCCCGCAAGCTCATGCCTGTGCAGGCAACGACTAAGGCAATGTGAGGAGACGATCATGCCCTACCCTCACATTGACCGCTTGTCCTGTATGCTGGGCTATTCCGTCAGTTTAGCCGACGAAATCACCCGATGGATGGACAGCGTCGCAAGCAATCTGACCGATGTCGCCAATTGCATCACCCATGCTCGCAATTCCTTGAACATGACGGGAAAAACCGGTGATGCGATCGAAACCAGCCTCGATAGGCTCAGTAAAGCTATCCTCCAACATACCGACAATATCGGTATTTTGACCTCTGCACGGCGAACCGTCGCAGAAGGCGCACGTACAGCAGTCTCCCCATGCTAATGAAGTGAAAAACGAATCAAGTAGCATAGGGCTTAGTCACGGTGGTTTAACAATAAAAAATGACACTGATAGCGGTCAGTCGTCTCCTGCTTCTGGCTCCACCTCGGATTCCTCGACGGGGCCGGACCCCGCTCAGGCCGCGAAGATGCAGGCGTTGGACGCGAAGGCGGCCAGGTACCTCGCGCAGCTGTCGGCGACCACAGACGCCGGGATCGTCAAACTTGCGGAGATCTACCCGCCCTGACCACAGCAACAGTCGCGGCAGGGGCGGCGGGGACACCATGCCCACCCGGCACCCCGGAATCGTCGGGCGCCTTCAGGACAGTGAGTTCCCGCCTCGGTCTCCCTCAGCATTCGGCCGCAGTCTGGCAGCGCGGCCCCGACGTCATGGGCCCGGTCGGCACCCCCGGCGCCAGCCACCCGATCGGCGACCATTCGCCCGGCGGAGCGGGTGTGAGCGGTCCCGGCGTGCGGCTGGAATCTGCCCAGCCTCCCGCCACGGGCCACGGCCTCACCGGCCATGGAGGGCACGGTTCGCCGCTGTTGTCCCCGGACGTCACCGACGCCCAGCTCGGCGAGCGGGCCTCCTGGGATTCCGCAATCAGACCGCCAAACCCTCCGGGTGGACATCGCCTGTGGTTTCGGCTAGCACCCTGGCCGTCGCCGGTGCCCCTGGCCCGAGGCGCCAACCCGCCCAGGCCCGAGCCAGCCTCCGGCAAGCCGCCCAGGCAGCCCAGACCACCGCCGCCCGTGCCGGACGAACCCCGTCGCCCGAGCGGCGCCCCTGCCGGGACGGCCGGTGACCCCGCGAGCCGGCCTGCCGGGCGGGCGGGCCACATCCGCCACCGGAGCCCGAGCGGCGTCCCTCGCCCAACGGCCTCGCCCCACCAGCAGCCGCGCCAACAAAGCCGTGGGCACCCCGGCCGGCAGACGCCCCGCACAGGCGTCCTGCGGGCTGGCGCGCCCTGCCACCGGAACGCGGACCTCAGGAGCGAAAAACGAGACGGCCCGGAAGACGGCGGCGACGAAGGCCAGAACACCGGGCGTATCCAGGCTCGGCACGGCCGAATCGAAGACTCCGACGGCCAGAACCGGCATGTCTAGACCCGGCGCCCCGGCGACCTCCCCGGGCCGCAACGGCAGGCGGAACGAAAACCGGGGTACCCCGCGCGGGAACGCCCAACGGGCCCGCACCGGTGCCGCGTCGGGCAGAAACCCCGGCAAGGCCACGGAGAGGACTCAGGGGCAGCCGCTGGCAAGACCGCGAAAACACCCGCGAACCGGATCCCGGGCGGAGCCCTCAGGACGGCCGAAGGCACAGCGGCGAAACCAGGCACGCCCACGGGCAGGAGACTGCCGCAACCGTGAACGGCCGCGTCGCGGAGACCGCCGGGAAGGGGACGGGTGGCGGGACGGCCCGCCAAGCCGGCCGCCAGGCCGAACGGGGCGGAGCCTCGGGCATCGCCCGCCGTCAAGTGGAAACCGGTTCGGCCATCCCGACGACGAGAGGCGCCGCCGCCCGAACCGCGGCCACACGGCCCGTCACCGCAGATCCCGCACTGGAGCCCGCCGTGGCTCCCCGCAGCGGCGGGGCGGCCACCGGCGCGGCCCAAACCCGGCTCCCAAGCCAATCCGCTCCCAGCGTCGTCCGCACCGGCGGCGGGGCCAGCAGGCATCGCCCACGCCGCGCCCTGTCCAACAGCCCCGGACGGAACCCGGCATCCGCATCGTCGCCGGGAGTCTCCGCCCCGCGCGACCGGATACCCGCCGCCGGCCGCCCCGCCACCACCGCGGGAGTTACCGCCCCAGGCAACGCGTGGACGCCACCGTAGCCGGAGCCCCTGGAACAACCGAGAAGGAACGAAGGAGATCCCTCGAGTAGAACGCCGTAGACAACCGAATACCTGCCGGCTGGCGGTTTCCCGCGATCACGACGCGACTGAGGGAAACCGCCAGCCGTCTTGTCATTCACGGCCCGTTCGAAGGATAGGAGAACTGCCTGGACCCCGCCCCTGAGCCCCCGGAGAGGAGGGAAGAGCTGGGTGGGCGAGGCTCGTCTAGGGAGAAAAAGCTGCGGTTCGCCGGGGGTGGGAGAGAGAAACCATGGTTCGCTGGGGACGCGATTCGCCAAAGGGAGGAGAAAGCGCTGAAATGCCGCTTATGGGGAAGCGCTCAAAATGCTGCCTGCGTCGGCGCCGGCACGCAAGTGAGATCGATCCATTCGGTAGCGTTTCAAAGTATTTAATGTATGTGAATGAACAAGTCGCACGATATGCGGAGTACCGTTGATGAAGGTGATATAAGCCACTAAGTACAGGGACTAAGGTCCTAATAGGGGCAAGGTTCGGCGGGGCCGTTCAAGCGGAGTAATTTACGCAATAGTTCTTGTGCGAAAATCTGCTCGAAATTCAAGGAAAGAGTAGCCTAACCTGACTTTGGTGGCCCGACATCCAGGGCCGGAAGTTGGATAGAGGCTGTGATGATACTTCATGAATGTCCGCTCCGTACGCCGCTGAGGGCTTACGCGAGTCGACTTACCCTGAAAAGAACATGCTACGCATGCAGGAGCTCGGAGTGCGCCCCGGGACCGAGGCAGTCGTGACACAGCATGCAGGATTCGGAGGCGTCGTCATCAACATCGCAGGATCGCGAGTGGCGGTGGACCACCGTTCCGCACGCAGCATCGAAGCGGAGGTCCTCTCATGAGCTGCCCCAAGTGCCAACCGTCCGAGGCTCCGGCAGGCGGCGTCGCCACGATGACCGGCCGCGAGCCGACCATCGCCCTCGTCGGCAACCCCAACGTCGGCAAGTCCACGCCTTCAACCGGATCACCGGCGCACGCCAGCGCGCCGTCAACGCCCCGGGCACGACGGTGCAGGTGGCCACCGGCCACTGGCGCGCGGTCGGGCGCGAGTCCTCGACCCGCCCGGAACGTACTCGCTGATCGCCACGAGCCCCGACGAGCAGGTCGTCACCGACACCGTCAGCGGGGCGCCGGGTTCCGTCACCGATCCGGACGCCGGCCCGCGTCGACCCTCATACTCGTCATCCTCGACGGGAAGCTCGATGACGCGGTCCCTCTACCTCCTCGCCCAGGTCGCCCAAACCGGGCGGCTCGCCGTGGCTGTCGTCACCATGGCGGACGTCGCCGAGCAGAACGGCGAGCCCGTCAACGTCAACGCCCTCGCCAAGAAGCTCGGCATACCGGTGATGGCCTTCGACCCTCGTTCGGGCCGGACTCCCGCCGTCTTGGAGCAGATGATCGCGACCGCCCTCGTGACCCGCCCCCGCGTCAACGGGATCGCCCCCGACCCGAACGCCCCCGATACCCGCTGACGCGGCCGCCGAGGCCCCGCGAGCGCGGGCCTTCCGGAGCGCGGCGAGCGCGAAGACCATCGGCGACGCCGGCTGCGGCTGCGGATGCGGCCGTCCCGATGGCAGCGGAAGAAACTGATCGGCCAGACGCCCGGCCGCGAGGAGAGCGCCGGGCAGCCGAGGCCGCGGCAGACGGACGCGCTGCTGCGGCGGGTGAGCGTGAGGCTGCGACCGGTGCCGGGCGGGCCGGTGGCGCCGACGGCGTCGCATCCGGGGCGTCGGCGAGCGCATCGGACGGCCCCGGACGCGGCGAGCCCGGTCGCCTCGACGCAGGCGCGGCCGTCACGACCGTCACGGCCGCCGAATCCGAGATGGACCGCGCGGCCCTCCTCTTCAGCTGGGTGGACGGCGTCGAGGCCTCCTGCCGCGAACACCCGGCTGACCCGGCGCGGCTGTCGCGCTCGGACAAGATCGACCGCGTGCCCTCAACCCCGTCGCGGGGTCCTGATCTCCTCGGCTCTGCTGTGGGCGCTGTTCCACGCCGCCGGGGAGTGGGCGAAGCTCTCCAGGACCACTTCGAGGACTCTTCGCCAGCGAGGAGGACGGGGCGACCTCCGTCGCCAACGGCATAACCTCGCTGCTCGACAAGGCGGGCATAGGCGGCGGATGGCTCCAAGCCCTCCTGGTCAAAGGCCTGGCCGCGGGCCTCGTCGTCGCCAGCTTCTTCCCGCCCTGCGTTCGTCATCTACATCGCCTCTCGATCCTGGAGGACCTGGGGTACATGGCCCGCGCCGCCTCGGCGACCGGCTCATGCGGCGGATCGGCCTGACGGGCGCGTCATCCTGCCGCTCATCATGGGATTTCGGCTGCAACCCTGCCCTCGGCCGCGGCGCGCACCCTGCCGTCGGCGCGCCAACGCCTTGTCACCGTGCTCATCACCCTCGCACACCTCGTGCGGCGCGACTGACGATCTACCTCATGGTCGCCAGGATCTTCTTCGCCGGGAACGTCGGCACGATCGTCTTCCCTCATGCACCCTGTTCTCGATCATCATGGTCGTCAGCGGGCGTGGGTGCTCAGCACTTCATCACCAAGGACGAACAGTCCGCGCCGCTCGTGCTCGTCCTGCCCGCCTCACCAGGTGCCGCGCCTGCTGCACATGCTGAAGATGACGCTTCGCCGCTCGTGGGCGTTCGTCACCGGGGCGGGCAAGATCATCGTGGCATGCGACGATCGTCGTGTGGATCATGGGCGCGATCCCCATGGGAGCGGGAGGCGAAGGGAAGAAATTGCCGACAAAGAGCTCGCCATGGAGGACTCTTCACGGCAAGACTGCCCAGGTGCTTTCGTGCCGGTGTTCAAACCCACCGGCTTTCGGCGAATGGCACATGACCGGAGCGCTCATGACCGGCTTCGTCGCGAGGGAGACGGTGGTCCCTCGATCGTCACCTCCACAACCTCGACCCCGATAAGGACGCCGGCGACGCACAGGACGACGGATCGGACCTCGGCAAGCTCCTCAAGCTCGTCACCTCCCTGAAGGAGTCCGCGGGGAGGGGCGTGAGGGCCCAGGCCTTCGCCTTCATGGTGTCTCGTCCTGACCTACACGCCGTGCCTGGCGACGGTGGCCGAGCAGACCAAGCTGATCGAGGCAAACGGGCGACCCCTGGCCGTGGGCGTCCAGCTGGCGGTCGCCTGGGCGTTGGCCGTGGCCGTGTTCCAGATCGGGAAGATCTTCGTACGAACGCCGTGAAGCCTTCAGACGGGCTCGCGCGGCCGGCGCGCGAGCCCGCGAGTGCGGCCTGCCCGGGGCGGTGCCGACGAGGCTGGGAGCGGCTTGCCCGGGACGCCGGAGGCGGTCTGCCGGGAAACGGCGGGCGTGTCGACCGGGGCGGCCGACACGGCCGGCCGGGAGGCGATCGCCCCGCGTCGAGACGCCCCCGGCAGGCGGCGCATCGACGCGGAGGACCCTCGCGGGCCCGGTCGGCTCGGTGACCGACCGCGTGCTCCGTCAGCTTCGCGAGGGCAGGACCGTCCGTGCCATCGCCGCGACGAGCGGGTCTCCGAGTCTTCGTCTCCACGATGCTCGACCACTCTCGAGCGGCTCGGCCTACTCGACGAGGCGAACTCGCTGTGCTCTTCCGGCCTCGGAGCGCTGCTCGACCACCGAGCTCGACCGACGAGGCGAGGGTCGCCTGCGCGGGTGCCCGTCGTCATCTAGCGTCTAGCGATGCCGCCGTCTGGCCGTTCGTCGTTCAACCGCGCGTCGTCCAGCCGTTCGGTCGCTCTGCATCGAGCGGTCGAGCCCTGAGCATCGCGGCGTTCGGGATGCTCGGACGCGGGAGGCAGCGCCGGCTGGGGCCTCCGAACGGTGTGCCGAGCCGGCCGGCGGATCGCCTGACGGCCGCGCCGCCGACGCAGGCCGGGCGAACCGATGGGACGCAGGCTGGGTCCGCATGGCGGGCGGGCCCGCTGGACGCAGCGCGGAACCGGCACAATGGCGCAATGGACGTGGTAAGCCGAAGGCGCCCGACGAGCCGGACGGGCTGCTCGGCCGGCTCCGCGAGGCCGTCGCGCGGAGAGGTGGATCGTGCGCGCCGCCGGGCCGAATACGCCACGGACGCCTCGAATTACCGGATACCGCCGCGCGCGGTCGTCTGCCCGGCCGACGCCCAGGACGTCGCCGCCGCCCCTGGCCGTCGCCCGCGAACTCGGCGTGCCGGTCACGGGGCGCGGCGGCGGCACATCCTGCGCCGGCAACTCCATCGGCCCGGGATCGTCCTCGACTTCTCCCGTCACATGAACGCCATCCTCGACGTCGACCCCGATTCCGTACCGCCCGCGTCCAGCCGGGCGTGGTCATGTCCGACCTGCAGAAGGCCGCGGCCCTCTTCGGGCTGCGCTCGAGCCCTGACCCTCCACGCAGAACCGGGCGACCTTCGGCGGCATGATCGGCAACAACGCCTGCGGCCCCCACGCCGTCGCCTTTCGGACGGACTGCGACAACGTCGACCGGCTGCGCCTCGCCCTGGCCGACGGGCGGAGATCGCGGCTGGCCCCTGACGGCCTGGGCGTGGACGCCGTCGACGGCCTGGCCGAACTCGTCGCAGCCAACCTCGCGTCATCCGCACCGGCCTCGGCTGCTTAAACGCCAGGTCTCCGGCTACTCGCTGAGCACCTCCGCCCGAGAACGGGCGCGACCTCGCCTCCTTCCTCGTCGGCAGCGAGGGAACCCCTGGCTCTGGTCACCGAGGCGACGGTCCGGCTCGTCTCTACAGGCCTCGCCGGTGCTCGTCATCCTCGGATATCCGGACATGGCCTCCGCCGCCGACGACACCGTGCCCTCCTGGCCCATGGCCCGCTGGCCGTCGAAGGCCTCGACGCCCAGCTCGTCGACGCGGTCAGGCGGGCCAAGGGCTCCGTGCCCGCACTGCCCGCCGGAGCCGGGTGGCTCTTCGTCGAAGTCGGGGCCGAGGGGGCGTCGACGCTGACGAGGGCGCGAGCCCCTGGCGACGCAGCGGCGACCGACGCCGTGGACATCCGCCCCGCCGGGCCCGAAGCGCGGAGCCAGGCGCATCTGCGCCGACGGCGCGGGCTTATGGCCGCACTCGGCGGGCAACCCCGCCTGGCCGGGATGGGAGGATTCGGCCGTTCCCGCCGGAGAACCTCGGCGCCTCACATCCGCGAATTCGAGGCGCTCTCGGATCGCACGGCCTGGCAGGCCTCCTCACGGGCACCCCGGCGACGGCTGCCTGCACATCCGCATCGACTTCCCTCGAAGCGGACGACGGGCGGCTGAGGTTCCGGGCCTCATGGAGGAGGCGGCGGACCTCGCCGCCCGCTTCGGCGGCTCGCTCTCCGGCGAGCACGGCGACGGCCGGGCCCTGCTCCGAACTGCTCGGCTCGCATGTACGGCTCGGAGATCTCCGCCCTGTTCGGCCGGGTCAAAAGCCTGTTCGACCCCGCAGGCGTCCTCAATCCGGGGAGTCCTCGTGCGCCCTGACCCCTCGACGCGCACATGCGCCGCCCGGACGCCCACCGGATCGAGTACGCGGAGGTTTCACTTCGCCGACGACCACGGCGACATGACCCGGGCCGTCCACCGCTGCACGGGCGTGGGCAACTGCCGCGCCAACCGCTTCGACATCGGGATGGTCAGTGCCCCCCTACGAGGCCACGCGCGACGAGAAGGACGTGACCCGGGGCGCGGGTCCGCGTCCTGCAGGAGGTGCCAACGGCGGCCTGCTCGACTGGACGGCGCCGGGGGTCCTGGAGTCCCTCGACCTGTGCCTGGCGTGCAAAGCCTGCTCGCGGGACTGCCCGACGGGCGTCGACGTCGCCCGCTACCGCTCCGAAGCCCTCTACCGGGCCTACAGGGCAGGCGCCGGCCGATGACGCACCACACGCTCGGCAACCTGCCCCTGCCTGGCGGGCCTCGTCACGAAGGTCCCTGGCCTGGCACGCCTGGCGAACGCGGTCATGGGGATCGGGCCGCTGCGCAGGCTCGGCTTCCGCCTGGCCGGGAGTCGACGCCCGCCGGGGATGCCCGGGTCGCGACCCGGCGGTTCTCCAGGACCGCCCAGGCCTCGCGGGCTCGGCGCGGACGGCCCGCCCGGGCGAGGCCTGGCCGACGGCCGCCACGTCGTCCTGTGGATCGACTCCTTCTCCGAGACGCTCGACACGCGCGGGGCGAGGGCCGCCGTCGACGTCCTCCAGGCCGCCGGATATACCGTGCTGTTGCCGCCCGGCGAGGCCTGTTGCGGGCTGACCTGGATATCCACCGGCCAGCTCGGCACGGCCAAGAGGAAGCTGGACAGGCTGCTGTCCACACTCGCGCCCTTCGCAGCGAGCGGGTGCCGATAGTCGGCGTCGAGCCCTCGTGCACCGCCGTCCTGCGCTCCGACCTGGAGGACCTCCTCCTGACGACGTGCGAGGCCCCGCTGGTCAAGGCGATGACGTACACGCTCGCCGAGCTCCTCACGGCCCCCGAGCCCGTCGGGCCCGGCCGGGGATGGCGCATGCCCGACCTCGCGGGCGTGGAGATCGTCGCCCAGCCCCACTGCCATCACTATTCCGTCATGGGGTGGGGCCGCCGACGAGGACCTCCTGCGGAAGCGCCGGCGCGTCTGTGACGAAGGTTACCGGATGCTGCGGGCTGGCGGGCAACTTTCGGCATGGAAAAAGGGCATTACGAGGTGTCCGTGAAAGTCGCCCAGGCCAGGCTCGTGCCCGCCCTGTCCGAGGCCGGCCGCGACGCGGTATTTTTGACCGACGGATTCTCCTGCCGGACGCAGGCCGGCCAGCTGGCCGGATCGCGGGGGATCCACCTCGCCGAGCTCATACGCGACGGAGCGGAGGCGGCCAGGAGACGGGGAGGAAGCTGATGGAAAATAGGAATAAAGCGCCCCGCCGGGGGAATTCTGATTCGGTAGCTAGTGAGCGGTCTCGCCGTGGCTACCCCTAGGAGCATCACGCATTGTTTCTTGAAGGAGGTCCCGCACGATGGCGCTTTTTGCCTCGTCAGGCGGCCGCATTGTGCCAGCTCAGGCAGTCGAGCTAGACGGCACGTCTGCGACGGAAGTGTTGGGCGCGCTTCGCGAGCGCGCCCTCGACATTGTGGGCGTGCCGCTGTTTCCCATCGTGTGGGAGCAGGCCGACCGGCAGCCCGGAGAATCTCACCTGCTCACCATGGGACCCGCCGGCAACACCGTCATCGTCAGCATACGCGCGCATTTTTCCGCAGTGAGCTCCTTCGAGGCTCTGAGCCTGGCCGGGCGCTACCCAGCATGTCCCGCCGCGAGATCGTCGCGATGTACTTGGCGGCCAGGCCGCCTTCGACTCGGCCTGGCAGACGTTCCGGGAATCCCCGCCACGGCGTCGGCGGAGTTTCCGCATGGTCGTCGACGCTGCGCGCCGACGACGACCTCTTCCCCGTCATCACGACGCTCTCGAGGGCGTCCGGGTCCCGAGGCGCGCGTCTACGTTCGGGGACCCAACGGTATCTCAGCGTGGACACCTGCCACAAGCGCGCCGTCAACAGCACGACCGACGCCCGGACCGTGGCCCCAGGCCGGGTCGCTGCGCCCGCGGTCGCGGGGACCTCCTGGCCGGCCTGGCGCCCGTCGCGCCCCCGGGCGGCCGCGGGCAGATCGCGGGTTCCGCCCACGTCCACCCTCGACTGCTCCCCGGCCGCCTCGTCCGGGTCGAGGAGAGTGCGACCCCGAGCAGGCCGGCGACGACAGGCGGATGGACCTGGGCCCTGTGGAGACCGGAGACAAGCGCCGCCGCCGCTCACGTCCGCGTGAGTCCCACGCTCCCGCCCCTGCGGGAGGCGACGGCGCCCCGCTCTCGGCAACTCCCTCCGGCAACTCCGCGGCCGCCCTCCCAGAGCCCGGCCGCGCCGCGCCGTCGAACGGAGGCGCCTGGCGGGCCGCGAGGGCAGGAGGGCGGCGAAGCTGACGCTCGTCTCTCCGGCCTCGGCCTCGGCCCCCAGACGTCCGCCTCCGCGCCCCAGGCGTCCGTCGCCGGCGGCCGCCCTGCCAGGCCCGCCTTCGACTCTCGAAGATCCCGGTGATACCGGCGTGGCGCCTGGAGAACGAGAAGGAGCGCGACACGCCGAACTACATATACGCGATGCGCCAGCAGCAGGTCACCTGCGCGCACCGAACAGCTCCTGTGGGAGAAATCAGCTCAAACGCGACTCCTCGGCCGGAAGGGCGGAGGCGAACTCGAATCGATGGCGGCATCGGCCTCCGAGGACGCCGCGGGCGGCCGAACGCGAGATCCTCTCGCCCGCCGGACGACTGCTCGCCATCGCCAGCCGCAACAGGACCCCTTGAGCCCTGTCGATCGAACGCGAAGGCGCGAGGCCGGCCGCGGCCAAGCTCACCGCCTGGGGACGCTCATCGTCGGCCGGGCGTCGTTCACCGACCCCTCCCAGGCGGCGTCGGAGGCCCTCGGCGGCATCGAAGTCGACGGCTGGCGGGCATGGACCGCCTCCGACGGCCGCAGCCTCGACGACCTCTGACTCGCCCGCACCCGACCCCTGCCCGGCATCCCGACGGCAGCATCTCACCCTGCTGCGACCACCGCCGATCTCACCGTCGGCAGCACGATCGACGCGTCGAAGCGCGCTCACGCCATCGCCGTTACGCGCCGTTTCACGCTTCCACGCGCCGTCTATCGCCTCGCGCGCCGTCGCGCCTCGGCGCCCCTGACCCCGTCGAAGCGCCGCGTCGTCCCGGGCCGTTACGGCCGAGCACGTAGGCCCTCACGAAACGGGCGATTTCGCCGAAGGCACGTTCGCGCACGTCGCGGCGGGAGAGGGTGACGTCGTGAACGGCGTCCTCGAGCTTGACGAGCGTCGTGGGGCGCCCAGGTCGGGGACCCGCTTCCAGATTTGCGCGACGTCCAGAACTGAGTCTGTGGCCCGGAAGCCCTCTGTCCACGTCTCGCCGGTGATCGAGCGGGCGGAGGTGAGGACGAGGACCGGACAGTCGATGGCTGCTGCCGCTGACGCGGGCGTGCCCCGCCAGTATCGCCGAGAGCCAGCCGGCGCGCACCGGTGCGCCCGTGCCCGTGCGGAATGCCGGGTCAGGGGTTCCACCCCGTCGTCCAGAACGGGTCGTCCGAATCTCGCCGCGGGCCTGAGGGTCCGGGCCGTTCCGGCGGCGGCGCTGGTTGCGCGGGCCGTGGCGGCTGCGGACGCGTCGGCGGAGTCCGGGCTCGCCGTCTCCAGCGGCAGGCGGACGCCACGCGGTGATCGCCCGCTGGTAGAAGTCGCCGTCGCCGGAGGGGATGACCGAGGCGGGGAGAGCCGGGCGAGCATGTCCACGACGGGGGCCCTGATCTGCCGGGCCATCGTCGAGCCGTGGTACTCCAGCCACGGGGCGTTCAGGACGAGCCCCTGGGCTGCGCCGGGGTGGCGGTCCGCCCACAGCGCGACGACGAGGCCTCCGGGTCGAATGCCCGTAGATGACCAGGGCAGGCGGTCGCGGTGCTCCCTCGTAGACGAGGTCGGTGCAGGCGTGATCTCCTCGTCGTAGGAGGCGAGGTCGCGGATGAACCCGAAAGTCTGCCCCTCGCGCAGGGACCTCCTGTACTTGCGCAGGTCGACGGCGTAGAACTGCCCGCCGGCCGCTGAGACGGCCCGGGCGAGCTCGACCTGGTAGAAGTAGTCGTTCCAGCCGTGGATCGCCAGGAACACGAAGTCCGGTGTTGCCGCAGGGGCCGGCTGGGCCCGCCCATCGCCGGGTCGTCCTCGGGGACGTGGACGACGACGGTCGTTGCGACCGGGCCCCTTCGTCCGGGTGCAGGCCCTATGGTGTGATACGAACCCTGCCGAGGATGTCTCGGTCCCATGCTGCGCGATCCTTCATGCGCCTATCGTGCCACGGCCGGGCGGGTACGGCCTGGCAGGGCTTCCCGCCCGCCGATCAGTTCAGGGATGCGAGGAACTCGGAGACGATGCTGAAAACTGGTCGTTCTCCACGAGGAAGCTGTCGTGCCCGTGGCGGGAGCGGACCGTGCGCACCCTCGTCGCCCCGGGCAGCGCGTCGGCCAGGCGGCGCATGTCCGCCGGGTAGAAGAGCCGGTCGAGTCGACTGCGACGACGAGCGCGGGCATCCCTCATCTCGGCCAGGACGGCGTCGACGCCGCGCCCCCTCCCGATGTCGTGGGTGATGAAGGCCCGGGAGATCGTCAGATGGAATTGGCGTCGAAGGCAGCGCGAGCCAGGGCGTGAAGTCGAGGTAGTTTCTGGACGGCGAAGCGTCCGCCGTGAGGGGATCCTCGCCTCTGGGGCGAGCGGGCCGAATCGCGTGTCGAGCCCGGGGCGCACCGGCATGACAGGTGCGCGATCTCGCGAGCCAGCCCCAGGCCCCTGGAGGCCGTCGTCCCGGGCGCGTCGTAGTAGCTTTCCCGCCCGCCACTCGGGTCGCCCTGGATGGCGCAGATCTGGAAGTGGGCGAGGCCACCTGTTCGGCGGTGGAGGCCGCCCGGCGACCAGGACCGCGATGGAGCCGACCCTGCCCCGGCAGGTCGCGCCCCACCTGCATGACGCGGCTGCCGCCGAAGCTGGCCCCCGCCACCATCGCCCAGCGGGAGATCCCGAAGAGGTCGGCGAGCTTTACTTTCGGCCGCGCACATGTCGCGGATGGTGATCTCGGGAAGCGCGGCTTTCACGGGGCGCCGTCGGGAGCGGGCGACGCCGGGCCCGTCGAGCCCCGGCAGCCGCCGAGCACGTTCGGGCAGACGACGAAATACCGGTCCGTGTCGATCGCCAGGCCCGGCCCGACGACGTCGTTCCACCACCCGTCCTCTCCGCTGCGGCTCGTCGCGTGCGAGTCCCCCGTCAAAGCGTGGCACAGGAGCACGGCGTTGGAGGCGTCGGCGTCGAGGGAGCCCCAGGTCTCGTAGGCCAGCCGGACGGCGGGCAGACGCCCGCCGAGCTCGAGCTCGAGTGACTGATGTCCGCGAACTCGCGCTCGCCGGGGTCGTCTCCTTCCTCCAGGCGCCCGTGACCGGACGGTCAGGCGGGGGCGGGCGGTAGCCGGTGTCGAAGTCTCGGATCGGCTCGGCGTCCGTCACCGGGTCGAGCGGGGCGTGCCCGACGAGGAAGCTGGGCGATCTGGGGGTCATCCGGTTCTCCTGGTCCGTTGGCACGCCGCCGCTATTCGGCGGCGGACGCCGCCTTCGAGCCTGGCTGCGGCGAGCGCTTGGTCGAGGTCGGCGATGATAGTCGTCGATCGTCCTGATCCCTGATCGAGAGCCGGACGGTGCTGGGTGATGCCCGCCGCCGCGAGCCCTCGTCGTCCATCCGCGAATGCGTGGTGGAGGCCGGGTCGATGGCCAGCGATCGCACGTCGCCGATGTTGGCCAGATGGGAGAACAGCTCGAGGGACTCGATGAAGGCCTGGCCCGCCGAGCGTCCGCCGGCGATCTCGAAGGTGAAGACCGAGCCGGCGCCTTCGGCGCGTATTTGCGGGCGAGCTCGTAGTACGGCGAGGAGACCAGGCTGGAGTAGCGGACCGACTCGACGGAAGGATGCCGGTCGAGGAATCCGCCGCCGTTTTTCGCGTTGGCCAGGTGCCGTCTCGACCTCAGCGAGGGTCTCCAGGCCCTGGGCCAGGAGGAAGGCGTTGAACGGGGAGACGGCCGCGCCCGTGTCGCGCAGCAGGACGGCGCGATCCGGGTGACGAAGGCCCCGGCCCGATCGACGCGAAGGACAGGCCGTTGTAGGAGGCGTCCGGTTCGGTTAGCAGCGGAATTTGCCGTTGGCCCAGTCGAAGTCGCCTTTTTCGATGATCGCGCCGCCGATCGAGGTGCCGTGGCCGCCCAGGAACTTAGTCGTCGATTCGACCACGATGTCCGCGCCGTGGTCGAAGGGGCGGACGTTGTAGGGGGTTCCGATCGTGTTGTCGACGATGAGCGGGACGCCGTTGGCGTGGGCGATGTCGGCGAGGGCCTCCAGGTCGAGGAGGTCGCCCTTGGGGTTGGGGATCGTCTCGCCGCAGAGGGCGCGGGTGCGGTCGTTGACGAGCGCCCGCCAGCTCTCCGGATCGTCGGGATCCTCCACGAAGCGCACCGTGATGCCGAATTGGGCCAGCGTGCTCTTGAACAGGTTGTACGTGCCGCCGTACAGGGAGGGGAGGATGATTTCGTCGCCCTGCTGGGCGACGTTGAGGACGGCGTAGAGTTCGGCGGCTCTGGCCGGAGGCGACGAGCAGGGCAGCGGCTCTCCTTCGAGCGCAGCCAGGCGCTCTCGACGACCGCCTGGGTCGGATTGGCTGAGGCGCGTAGATCGGTCCGAGCTCGGTCAGGCGGGAAGCGGTCGGCCGCGGACCTCGGTGCTGGGGAAGACGTAGGAGGTCGTCTGGTAGATGGGGAGGGCGCGGGCCCGAAGTCGGAATCGGGGTTTGGCCCGCGTGACCTGGAGGGTCTCGAAGCCCCACTGGTTGTCGGTCATTTTCTTCTACTCCCTGGAATGTTGTTCGTCAGGAGCGGGCCGCGGGCGCAGGGGAAGGCAGCCGAGCGCGGTGCGCAATGTCTCGCGGGTGCTGCTGTCAGTTCTGCTGTCCATTCAAGCCCGCACAGACCGCTGGTACTTTGCAGCGCGTCGTCCGGACCGGGCCGGTGAGTCGCACGCCAGATGGGCATTCGCATGAACATGGCACTCAGCATAAGGGGTCGGGCGAGCTTGGCAGTTCTCCGGCCCTCTCGCACTAGGGGTGGCGTGCGAGAGGGCCGGAGGGCGGCGGTGTCCGTGGGGGCCTGGGAGCGCGACGCGGCTCCGGGCGATGCCCCGCTACCCGGTGAACGCTTCCGCGGTGGACACCGCCTGCGAGGCGAGGCCGGGAAGCGTTGTCGACTCCGCCTGGTAGTTGAGGACCGCGATGGCGTTGGCCGGCGAGTAGTCCAGGCCCGAGGGGCGCCGGTCGACCGTCGTGTGGGCGTCGGTGATGAGCGTCACTGGGAAGCCCCGGTAGAGGGCCCCGTTGAAGGTCGAGCGCACGCAGTTCTCGGTCAGGGCTCCGCACAGCACGATGCGGTCGGCGTTCAGGCGTTCGAGGACCCTCGCCGAGGTCGGTGTCGGCGAAGGCGTCTCCGAAGCGCTTGTCGACGATGGGCTCGCCGTCGAGGGGGGCGAGCTCGGGCACGATCTGCCAGCCGGGGGACTCGGCGCGCAGGCGTGCGTTCTGGTGGCGCACCCAGACGACCGGGATCCCTTTGGCGCGCGCTCGGTCCACGAGGGCGGCGATGATCGCGACGACGTCGTCGCGCCGGTACGCGGCGGCGACGACGTCGACCTGGACGTCGACCACGAGGAAGACCGCTGTCGGCTGCCTTGTTCTTGTGCATATTCGACTCCTCCAATCGCCGGGGCCGACGGAATCGGCCCACTGATGCGGGATATGAGACGAGTCTCAACATTTTACGCTTCTGCAGCCCAGGCGTCGCGGCCCGCGGGCGGGCGGATCGCACCGATGGCGCGGGAATGGCGGTGGGCGCGGGCGCGTCGCGGACGGCGATCGGAGCCGAGTCGGGGCGGAGGCCATCGCCTTGTCCCTGCGGCGGAAAAACCGGGGTTCCCGGGCCGCGGCCGTGTGAAGGACCAGCATAGACGAGGCGGATGTGACAAATGTTAAGCGTGTTGGTTTCGTGACGAAACCGTTATACGGTGTGATTGTTGTGAAGGCTGATAAGTCAAGTGCGACACGCCGGAGGCGCGTCGTCCGCTTGTCGGGTGACGGCCTTCCTCAAGAGAAAACCGGAGGACACGTGCGGAATCGCAGAATCAACCAGGGCATCGTGGCGGCCACCGTCGTCGTCTGCGCGGCGAGCGGCCTCGGGGCGCCCTCGAACGCAGACGACGGCGGCGACGACTCGCTCGAACGGGCGCAGCGCGCCGAGCAGCGGACGGCGTCGGGCGGCGGCGACGGAAACGCGCCTGACCGAGCTCAGCGCGAAGGCGAATCGGCTCAAACTCACCGCGGCTCAGGCCGAGGCCGAGTCGATCACCGCTCAGCAGGAGCTCTGACGTCGATCAGCAAGGCCGTCGAGGCCCAGGAGGCGGCGAATGCGGCGGAGGCCAACCTCGCGCAGGCCCGCAGGCGGATCGGCAGGCTCGCGCGCGAGAGCTACCGCGAGGGCCTCGCCTCTGAAGGGGGCCAGGCTGGTGGGCGGACGAAGACGCCGCCGAGGCGTACAAGCGCGCCAGGGCCTACCGGATTCTCGCCAATAAGACGAACTGCGACGTCAGCGCGTTCGAGAATGCGCGCGCGAATGCGGTGACCCTTCAGAAGGCGGCCGACCAGAAGGCCAAGGAGGAGTCCGCGAAGGCCTCCCAGGCTCAGCAGGCGGTCGCCGAGGCGTCGCAGGCCTCGACGAAGGCCCGGAGCGAAGTCGAGTCCATCGCTCAGGAGCGCAACGCCCTCGTCTCCCGACTCGCCGCCCAGAAGGGCGTGACCGCGGAGCTCGTCAAGCAGCAGCGGAGCAGAAGGAGGCGGCCGCCGAGTCGAAGGCCGAGGCCGAGCGTCAGGCCGTCGTCGTCGCGGCGCAGAAGAAGGTGGAGGCCGAAGCGCAGGCTGAAGCGCGCAAGCAGGCCGAAGTGCAGGCTGAGGCGCAGAAGCAGGCCGAGACGCCCGCGCCGGCCGATTCACAGGCCGACGACTCGCAGACTGCCTCGGATCCCGCGGGTGGCGGGCAGGATGGACAGTCGAAGACCGGGCAGGACGGACAGACGGAACCCGAGCAGTCCGAGCGCACGGAGGGGAAGCAGGCCGAGCAGGCGCAGCCCACCGCTTCCGCGCAGCCGACGCCTGCTCAGCCGAAGCTATCCCAGACGCCTACGCCGACGGCCCAGCAGACGCAGTCACAGCAGGCGCAGGCCGCATGGCGTGCCCAGCAAGCCCAGGCGGCTCAACGTGCGCAGCAAGCCCAGGCCGCATGGCGCGCCCAACAGGCCCAAGCCGCCCGACAGGCCAGGCAGCAGGCCGAGCAGGCCTCAACGGGTCCAGCAGGCGCAGGCGGCTCAGCGCGCTCAGCAGGCGCAGGCCGCATGGCGCGCCCAGCAGGCCTCAGCGCGCAGCAGCCCAGGCCGCATGGCGCGCCCAGCAGGCGCAGGCGGCGCAGCAGGCCAGGCAGCAGGCCCAAGCCCGCCAGTCCGCGGGATCGGGACTGGGCAGCCAGGTGGTCGCCTACGCGCGGCAGTTCGCCGGGGTCCGCTACGTGTGGGGCGGGGTCTCGCCGGTGACCGGTTGGGACTGCGTCGGGTTCACCAACCACGTCTACTCGCATTTCGGGCGCAGCACCCCGAGGAGAACGGGCAGCTCGTCAACCAGTTCTGGAAGGGCTACACGATCGTCCCCGCCTCCCAGCGCCAGCCGGGCGACCCCACGTGGTGGCCGGGACACGTCGGCATCTACACGGGCAACAACATGCACATCGCGGCCTGGAACCCGAGCATGGGCACGCAGGAGCGCGCCGTGTGGGGCAGCCCGGTGTACATGCGCATCGTGTGACGGGCCGAAACCCCAGTGAAGCTCTCGTGCGGTGACGGGTCCTCCTCTGCGGCGACCGCCGGCATTGGACGGCCGGCTCCGCCGAACGCGGCGCCGACGCCGGCCCGCCGCGGCCACCGTCACCGCGCGAGTTGAATGGATGAGGGCCCTGATTCCGGGGCCCTCATCGCTGTTCGACATCAGGCCGCCGGTCGGATCCCGCCCGCCCCGGCGCCGTGGCTATCCCTCGCCTGCGGCGGCGAGCAGCCGGTCAGTAGTGTTCGTCGATGGCCCGCTGGAACGACGTGCGGACTCCTCCTCGGCTTCCTCGCGACCCACCCAGTGGGCGCCCTCCACGGACTTGCCCGGCTCCAGATCCTTGTACACCCTCGAAGAAATGCTGGATCTCCAGGCGGTGGAATTCGGAGACGTCATCGATCTCCGTGCGCCACGAGGCGCGCTGGTCGCCCGCGGGCACGCACAGGACCTTGTCGTCGCCGCCGTGCTCGTCGCGCATGCGGAACATGCCCAGCGCCCGGCACCTGATGACGCAGCCCGGGAACGTCGGCTCCTCCAGAAGCACCAGAGCGTCCAGGGATCGCCGTCCTCCGAGCGTGTCGTCGATGAACCCGTAGTCGTCCGGGTAGCGGGTCGAGGTGAAGAGCATGCGATCCAGGCGGATGCGGCCCGTCTCGTGGTCGAGCTCGTACTTGTTGCGATTGCCCTTCGGGATCTCGATGGTGACGTCGAACTCCATGATGTTGCTGCTCCTTTGTAGCCAAGGGGTGCGGGCACAACGAACCGTCGCTTCCGTGGGAGACTGTCACCGTGAAGAAGATGACGCGGACGGCGATTGCGGCGGCGATGCTCCTCTCAGGCGGTTACGTCGTTGCTGATGCCTACGATCTTACCCTCGGGGTTTTCACGGTGCGCGATCGCGAACCCGATCCCCAACCGTATCCGACGGTCTCGCGAGCGATCACGGGACCCCCTCGCCTACCCGCGTGGAACGCGAAGGCGCCACAACCCGATTCCGCCGCCGTCGGCAAAGCGGGTGACGTCATTCGCCTCCGATCCGCGCGTCACCGGCCACGTGAGCGTCAAGGTCGTCGACGCGGCAACCGGGAAGACCATCGCCGAACACGAGCCCGACGCCGCCCGGACTCCGGCCTCGAACATGAAGGTCGTGACGGCCGCCGTTGCCCTGCGCGTCCTCGGGCTCGCGACGACCCCTGCCGACGACGGCGCGCCTGCAGGGAGGGACGATGTACCTCGTCGGAGGGGAGACACCTGCTCGCTGCCGGCGCCGGCACGCCCTCGGCCGTCAAGGGCCGCGCGGGGCTCGACGACCTGGCCGAACAGGCCGCCGCCACAGCGCGCGCGGCCGGCGTGACGAACGTCCAGCTCGCCGTGGACTCGACCCTCTTCCAGGGGCCCGTGCGCCAGCCGGAGGTCAGTGGGGCCAACACCGGGTTCATCATGGAGATGCGCCCCCTGGCGGTCATGCAGTCCCGCAACCAGGCCGGCGCCTACACCCCGAACCCCGACCTGTCCGCCGGGCAGGCCTTCGCCGCCGCGCTGAGCAAGCGCGGCATCGCCGTCACAGCCGTGAACAGGGCCTCTCGCCCGCGCCGGCCTCCGCCAAGGAGATCGGAAAGGTGCAGTCGGCGCCCGTGCGCGACCTCGTCGACTTCGCCCCTGACGGAATCCGACAACACGACGGCCGACGCGCTCGGCCACCTCGTCGCAGCCAAATCGGGCGAAAAGCCCACGTTCGACGGCGCGGGCCGGGCCACCGTCGCCGAGCTGAAGAGGATGGGGCTGGACACCAAGGGAGTGGTCGTCGCCGACAATTCGGGGCTCTCCGCCTCGAACCGGCTCAACGCCGCACTCCTGACCGAGATCCTCAGGCAGGCAGGCTCGTGCGACAAGTGCAGGCTCGCCGCCCTGGCCTCCGGGCTGCCCGTCGGCGCCCTGACCGGCACGCTCGACGACCGGCTCAACGGGACCGCGGCCGCCGGCCGCCCTCCGAGCCAAGACGGGGACCCTGGCCGACGCGACCTCCCTGTCCGGCTACGTCCAGACGTCCAGGGGCGCCTCGTCTTCTCGATCCTCGTCGGCGACCTCAAGGAGGGAACCCTCGCCCAGGGCAAGGCGGCGGTGGACTCCTTCGCCGCCAGCCTGGCCGCCTCCCTAGCCCCGTCGCCCCCGAGCCTGAGCGCCGAGGCTCTGCTCACGGGAGGAGCGGCGCGCGGGGAGCCGCGGAGCGCGGCGGGAACCGTCCCGCGCGGGCGCGCGGATTTCGCCAGGCGTGGATTGCCCCGCGGCGGATGGCACGCCCGACTGCGGGCGGGATACCGTAGGGGGCATGGCCAGGATCAATCCGGATACGGCGCGCAGAGTCGCGCGATGGATGTCAGGCGCGGGCCCGTCCGTGACGCCGGCGGACGCCCGGGCGACCGTCGCCCAGCTGCGCGCCCAGGCCGCGCGCGCCCTGATGATCGTCGCCGACGTCACCGGTCTGGACGAGGCCGCCCGGACCGCGGCGCGGGTGCCCGTGATCGTGGTCGACCGGCCCGGCTGGGCCAAGGCAGCCGCACAGCTCGCCGGAGACGTCATCGGCCCCTACATGGGCTCCGGCTCCGGCCCGCTGGCCGACGCCATGGCCTCGGCCGAGATCGCGTCGGCGTGTCGGCCGTCGCCATGCGGGTGCTCGGCCAATACGACCCCTTCTGGGCCGGCCCGCAAGGCGCAGGCCCGCTCCCCGGCGGCGCGGCCTCGCTTCAGGAGCCCGCCGCCGGACGGCTCCTGCTCGTCGCCCCCAACGTCCGCGCCTTCGGCGCCGCATACTCCCTCGACCGGCAGGACCTGGCCCTGTGGATCTGCGTCCACGAGCTCACGCACGCCATCCAGTTCGCCGCGGCCCCTGGCTGACCGACTACATCCACTCCCGGGCCAGGGCCCTGCTCGAACTGGTCGAGGCCCCCGAGCGGCCCTTCACCTTCGACTCCGGCCCCGGCGCCGATCTCACCGCCCTCATGAGCCTGCTCGAAGGCCACGCGGAATTCGTCATGAACGAGGTGCCCATCGCCCGGATGCCCGGCAAGAGGCACCTCATCGACGCCATGAAGGCGCGCCGCGAGGCGGGCAGCCCCATCGCCGCCTTCCTGCAGAGGGCTATCGGCCTGGACCTCAAGAGCGCCCAATACCGCGACGGGGTTGCCTTCGTCCGCGAGGTGGTCCGCCAGGCGGGGCACGAAGGCCTGAACGCCGTGTGGACGAACCCGCTCTTCGCCCCCAGCCTCGAAGAGATCGCCGCGCCCTCCGCCTGGATCAGGCGGGTCGTGGGCGCCTGATGGCAGGCCCTCATCGCGCGCTCGCGGAGACTCGCAACGCGGTCGAGTCGGCCTTCCGGGATGCGGGGATCGACGCCGGCTCGCGCGTCCTGCTGGCTGTCTCCGGGGCTCCGACCCATGGCGCTGGCCCAGGCCGCGCTCTTCGTCGCCTCGCGGGCCGGAGTGCTGGCGGCCAGCCTGACGGTCGACCACGGGTGAGGCAGATTCCCCGGACGAAGCCCGAGCGACCCGCGACCGCCTCGCCGGGCTCGGCGCCGACCCCGCCCTCGTCGTGACGCTCGCCTCCGGCGAGCGCCGCGGGCCGGGAGGGCCGGAGGCGGCCTCGCGCGCCGCGCGGTACGCCGCGCTCGCCCGCGCCGCCCGGACGCTGGGCGGCGAATCGGCCGGTTCCCGCCCGCCCGCGACCGTCCTGCTGGGCCACACAGCCGACGACCAGGCGGAGACCGTCCTGCTGGGCTTTGGCCCGCGGATCGGGCGCCCGGTCGATCGCGGGCATGCCGGCGGCCTCCGCCGTCCCGGGAGCGCCGGACGTCCGCGCCCTCCGGCCGTTCCTCGGCCTGCGCCGTCCCTGCTGCGCGAAGCGCTCGCCTCGGAGGGCGTCGGCTGGTTCGACGACCCGACGAACCAGCCGGATTCGCCCGTGCGGGCGGCCGACGGCACGCCGCTGCGCCGCACCGCCGTGCGCCATCACTCACCGCCCGCGCTGGAGGAGGACCTCGGCCCCGGCGTCGTCGAGGCGCTCGCGCGCACGGCCGCCCTGCTGCGCGCCGACACCGAAGCGCTCGATTCCATCGCCCGCGAGCACGCGACTCGGCTAGGGATCGGAACTGGACGTGGACGGCCTGCGCTCTCGCCGCAGGCCGTGAGGACCAGGATCCTGCGCAGCGCGGCCATCGCCGCCGGCGCCCGGCCGGGGAGCTCACCTCATGGCACATCATCCGGCTCGACGGCCTCGTCGCTCGCGGCGCAGCGGCGCCTGCCTTCACTTGCCGGGTGTCGGCGTGGAATTGTCCGCAGGCCGGGTAATCTTTGACAGCGCAGGTGCGAGGCGACGAAAGCGAAGGCCGTGGACGCGCGTGACATGGGTGCGGACCTGGACAGGATCCCTCGTGACGGCCGAGGACATCGACGCCAGGCTTTCCGAGATGGCCTCGCAGATCGACGACGTCTACAGGGGCGGAGGCCACGGGGCGGAGACCTGCTGCTCGTCGGCGTCCTGCGCGGCGCCGTCATGGTGATGGCGGACCTCGCCCGCAAGATCGCGATCCCGGTCGAGATGGACTGGATGGCCGTCTCCTCCTACGGTTCGGGGACCAAGTCCTCCGGCGTCGTGCGGATCCTCAGGACCTCGACACCGACATCGCCGGACGCGACGTCCTGATCGTCGAGGATGTCATCGATTCGGGCCTGACCCTCTCCTGGCTCAAGGCCAATCTGGAGTCCCGCTGCCCGGCCTCGGTGCGCATCGCCACGGCCCCTGCGCAAGCCCGAGGCCGCCAAGGTGAAGATCGACGTCGACTTCGTCGGCTTCGACATCCCCAACGAGTTCGTGGTGGGCTACGGGCTCGACTACGCGGAGCGTTACAGGCATCTGCCCTTCGTCGGAACGCTCGCACCACATGTGTACGGAGGCTGAGTGCTAGATCAAGAACGACGGCGCGGACAGCGCCGACACGCCAGATCGCGGCCGCATCGCCACCGGCGTGAGACCGGGACCGCCCCCGGCGATCGCGACACCCGAGCCCGCGGACGACCGCGGGCCGGCACCCGGCGGCCAGGGCGAATCGAACGGACCCGCGGCACCCGGCGGCGAAGGTGGATCGGGCGGGCCCGGGCCGGTGCCCGGCGGCCAAGACAGACCCGGCGAGAGCGAATCCGCGAGGGCAGGCTTCTCGTCAGCCCGGCTTCCGGGACTACGGGATCGCCGGGCTGCGGGAGCGGCTCGCCGGGCTGAGACAGGGCTCCAAGTCCGAGGGGGACGGGGGCAACCGGACGGCCCGGGCGACGGCGCGCGGGGCCCAGGGCAAGCGGCGTCCCATGCGGACGTTCATGGTCGTCGTCTTCGTCGTCGCCGTCGCCCTCTCGGCGCTGTGGATGTTCTTCGAGGCGAGCAGTTCCGATCGGTCAAGACCTCCGAGGGCATCCAGCTGCTCAAGGGGCAAGACGGTCGAACGCGTCCAGGTGACCGAGGAACCCAGCAGGTGCGCCTGTGGCTGAGTGAGTCGGCCAGGGCCATGGATTCCGAGGGCAAGAGGCACGAGGTCGGCAAACGCGTCGAATTCGAGTACGTCCAGGCCCAGGGGAGCAGGTCGCCAAGCTCGTCGAGCAGGCCAAGCCCAGGCTCGGCTACGACTCGCGGGTTCCCCAGACGTCCATCTGGTCGTCGATCCTGACGATGGTTGTCCCGATCGTCATCATCATCGGCGCCTTCATGTTCCTCCCTGCCCAGGATGCAGTCCGGCATCGGGGCCTTCGGGCGCGTCCGCGACAAGAAGCAGCTCGACGCCGATCGGCCCGACGTCACCTTCGACGACGTGGCCGGCGAGGACGAGGCCGTCGCCGAGCCCGCGAGATCACCGACTTCCTGACGGCGCCCGACCGGTACCACGCCCTGGGCGCGAAGATCCCGCGGGGCGTCCTCCTCACGGGCCGCCCGGCACGGGAAGACGCTCCTGGCGCGCGCCGTCGCGGGCGAGGCCGGCGTGCCCTTCTACTCGATCTCGGCCTCCGAGTTCGTCGAGATGTTCGTCGGCGTGGGGCCTCGCGCGTGCGTGACCTGTTCGCCAAGGCCAGGAGAACGCCCCGCGATCGTCTTCGTCGACGAGATCGACGCCGTGGCCGCGGCCGCGGCGTGGGCATCGAGGCGGCAACGACGAGCGCGAGCAGACGCTCAACCAGCTGCTCGTCGAACTCGACGGCTTCGACCTGCGCACCAACGTCATCCTCATCGCGGCGACCAACCGGCCCGATGTGCTCGACCCCGCGCTGCTGCGCCCGGGCGCTTCGACCGGCAGATCTCCGTGGACGCCCCCTGACCTCCAAGGCCGGGCCGCCATCCTCGAGTCCACGCCAAGGGCAAGCCGATCGCCGAGGGCATCGACTTGGAGATGATCGCCCGCCGCACCCCCGGATACACGGGGCCGACTTGGAGAACATACTCAACGAGGCGGCCCTCCTGGCTGCGCGCCTTGGGCCGCAGGGAGATCGTCGAGTCGGACGTCGACGAGGCCATCGACCGCGTCATGGCCGGCCCCCAGCGCCGCTCCCGGGTGATGAACGACGCCGACAAGCTCCTGACCGCCTACCACGAGGCGGGGCACGCGCTCGCGGCGGCGGCTTTGCACAACGCCGATCCCGTGACGAAGGTGACGATCCTCCCGCGCGGGCGGGCCCTCGGCTACACGATGGTGCTGCCCACCGAGGACCGCTACTCGGTGTACCGCAACGACCCTGCTCGACCAGCTGACCTACGCCATGGGCGGGCGCGTCGCGGAGGAGATCGTCTTCCACGATCCGACCACCGGCGCCTCCAACGACATCCAGAAGGCGACCGGGATCGCTTGGAAGATGGTGACCGAGTACGGGATGAGCGCCGAGATCGGCATGATCCGCCTCGCCTCCGAGGACGCCGACCCCATGACCCGCGCCCTGGGCGGCGGCGAGACCCAGCATTCGGACGCCCTCGTGTCCGCCGTCGACCGGGAGGTCCGGCGGTTCGTGGACGCCGCGCACCGGGAGGCCTGGCGCATCCTGACCGACAATCGGGCCATCTCGACACGCTGGCCGGCCGGCTCATCGAGAAGGAGACCGTTTTGGAGGCCGAGCTCTCCGAGATCTTCGCCGGCGTCGTCGAAGCGCCCGTGCGCGGACGCTGGCACGCCTTCGACGTCCCGGAGGATCTCCTGGCCGTCACCGAGATCCCTCCCATCGAGGTGGTCTCGCGAACGCCCGACGGCGATGGAGCCGACGCACCCGACGAGGTGGGCGCTGCGGACGGATCCGGCGTGGCTGCGCTTTCCCGAGGGCGCCCCCGCCGAAGAAGCCGACGCCGCGCCTGAAGATGAATCGGCTGGAGCCGACGGACCGGACGGAGCCGATGTGCCCTGACGGACCGGACGCCGCGGACGGCGCCCCGGAGCCTCCGGACGGCCCCGGGAAGGCGAGGAGGGGCCGATCGGGGTGAGGCTCCCGGACAACTCGATTCCGAGCTGAATTCCCGCGAGCGCGGATTCCCTGAGTCCGGCGGGTCGGATTCTCCCTGGCGGATCGCCCCGCCTGCGACGCCGGCGAACCAGACCCGCGCGTCGGCCGACGCGCGCCGGCCGAGTCCGCCGGCGGGTCCGGCGTCCGCTCCTACGACGAAGCCGGGGTCGTCGAGGCCGTGCGCGCCCTTCTCTGGCCGTCGGGGAGGACCCGGCCCGCGAGGGCCTCGGGCCGGCACCCCCGAGCGTCTGGCCCGGGCCTACCGGGAGATGTTCGCGGGGCTCCACGAAGACCCCGCCGAGGCTCTGGACGCGCAGTTCGACATCGGCCACCAGGAGATGGTCCTCGTGCGCGACATCCCCATGTATTCGACGTGCGAGCACCATCTCCTGCCGTTCCACGGGGTCGCGCACGTGGCCCTACATCCCCGGGGCGGAGGGAGGGTGACGGGTCTGTCGAAGCTGGCGCGCCTGGTCGAGGGTATGCGCGCAGGCCGCAGATCCAGGAGCGCCTCACTCAGGTCGCCGACGCCCTGGCCAAGCGCCTGGAGGCGCGCGGCGTCATGGTCGTCGTCGAGGCCGAGCACCTGTGCATGTCCATGCGGGGCGTGCGTGCCGGGTCGCGCACCGTCACGTCGGCGGTGCGGGGGGTCCTGCGCAATCAGGCGACCCGCGCCGAGGCCCTCAGCCTCATGCGCGCCCTGAGTCGGCGGGGCGGCGCCCGGTCCCGTTTCGAGCGGGGTGGGCTGCGGGCCCTAGCGGTCGCCGGGCGGAGGGGCGGCCCGGCGGATGCGGAATGCCGGTGCGCCGCCCGATGGCTCCGAACGGCCGGATTCGTAGAATCGAAGCACCGCCATCAGCGAGGAGGAATGGGACATGGAGCATATCGGCGATGGCGCCGCCGGCCGGAGCCTCGTCATGGGGATCCTCAACGTCACGCCGGATTCGTTCTCCGACGGCGGCCTGTACGTGAACGCCGACGCGGCCGTCGAACGGGCCTATCGCATGGTCCGCCAGGGGGCCGACATCGTCGACGTCGGCGGCGAATCGACCAGGCCCGGCGCTACGCCGCTGTCCGCCAGGGACGAATGGGACCGGATCGGGTCGGTGGTCCGCACTCTGGCCAACACCCGATACGCGTCTCGGTGGACACCTATCACGCCGAGACCGCCAGGCGGGCGGCGGACGCGGCGCCGCCATCGTCAACGACGTCACCGGAGGCACGGCGACCCTCCATGCTCAGCGCGGTCGCGGCCACCGGATGCACCCTACATCCTCCAGCACAATCGCGGCGGCGGGGCGTCCACGGACGCCCTCGCCTCCCTACGGCGACGTCGCCGCGGAGGTCTCCGGCGAACTGTCCGCTTCGATCGACCGGGCGATCTCCGCGGGCGTCGACGCCTCCCAGATCGTCGTCGACCCCGGCTTCGGCTTCGCCAAGGTCGGCCCGCAGGACTGGGACCTGGCCGCCCACATGGAGTCCGTCATGAGCCTCGGCTTCCCGGTGCTCGTCGGGGTCTCGCGCAAGCGCTTCCTCGCCGAGATCGCCTCGGGAGGGAGGGCCCGAGCGGCGCGACGACGCCACGGCCGCCATGACCGCCTACTTCGCGTCCCTCGGCGTGGGCGGTTCGCGTCCACGAGGTGGCGGCCTCCCGCGCCGCGGTCGAGGCCGTCGCCAGGCTGCGCCGGGCCGGAGCCTACGAGCGGGCTGCGCAGGCGGCGCCGCGATGAGCGACACGGTCCGCATCACGGGGGTGCACGCCGAGGGCGCCACGGCGTGCACGAGGAGGAGAAGGCCCGTCCGCAGCCTTTCTCGTGGACGTCGAGGCGAGGTCGAGGCCGTCTCGCGCAGCGGCCGGCGACGACCTCGCCGACACCGTCTCCTACGCGGACATAGCCTCCGATGCGGTGGCGTCGTCCGAGGCCCGTCGGTCGACCTCATCGAGACCTTGGCCCAGCGCATAGCCGACCGCGTCCTGGCCCGCGGGGCGCTGCGCGTGGCCGTCACCGTCCACAAGCCCGAGGCCCCGGTCGGCCTCCCTTCTCCGACGCGTCCGTGACCGTCCGGCGGGACGGCCCGCTCGCGGCCTCGGGGACGATCCGGCGCGCTGTCGTCGCCCTGGGGCGAACCTGGGCGACGCCCGCGCCGCTCTGGACGCGGCGGTGGAGGCCGTCCGCCGCCTGGACGTGTCGTCACGGCCGTCTCGCGCTACGCGAGGACCGCCCTGGTCCTCGCCCCGGGCCAGCCGCCCCAGCCCGACTACCTCAACGCCGTCCTCACCCTGACGACGGCGATGTCCCCTCGACCTGCTGGCCGCCCTCCAGCGCATCGAAGTCCGGCTCGGCCGCCTCGCCGCGAACGCTGGGGCCCTCCCGCGCGATCGACCTCGACATCGTCGACGTCGAAGGCGTAGCGAGCCGGAACCCGCGTCTGACGCTCCCGCACCCGCTGGCCGCCGGGCGTCTCTTCGTCCTCGAGCCGTGGGCGGAGATCGAACCGGATGCGACGCTCGCCGGCTCCCTCGGTCGCATCGCTCGCGGCCGCCGCGGCCGCCCGGAGCGGCGTATGCGCTGACGTCGCTGAGACGCCTGGCACTCGTCTGCGGGGCGGGAGCCGGACTCGGCGTGATCGCGTGCGCGATCCTACTCGACGGGGGGCGAGCGCCCGTGGCCGTCCCGACCGCGCTGTTCCTGCCGATTCTGATCGTCGCCGTCGGCGTCGCCGTCGACGGGTGGCGGGTCAGGAGGCTGCGGCAGGGCAAGGCAACCAGGATGCGCCCGCTGCAGGCGGCCCGCGTCGCCGTGCTGGCCCAGGCGTGTTCGCGCAGCGGGGCCTTCTTCGCCGGGCTCGCCGGTGCCTGCGCGGCGATCTTCCGCCACACCGGCCACACCGGGTACGTGCGCGCCCAGGTGCTCTCCCTCCTCCTGGCCTGCGGGGCGAGCTCTTCCTGGCCCTCTGCGGATGGGTCGCCGAACGCTGGTGCGTCGTCGAAGGGGACGATGACGACGAGAACCCTCGACGGCTACCAGGCCTCCGGGGCATCCACCTTTAGCGAGGCCCGGGACGCGCCGGGCCGGGGAATGTGGAAGGATGGCGGTGCCGAGCACCCCGACCGAGGAGGGACGATGTCCGTCACGCCCAAGCCGCCCGAACCGGGACGCCTGAACATCGGCGTCGTCTCGGCGGGGAGGTGGGATCCTCCTCGCCTCGGCGCTGCGCGCAGCGGGTCACACGATCACCGGGGCCTGTGCGCCGTCCCAGGTGAGCCGCGAGCGGCTGGAGGCGATGCTCCCCCGGCGTGCCGGCGATGGACCCCGTGGACGTGGCCGCATCCTGCGACGTCCTCCTGCTGGCCGTCCCCGACGACGAACTCAGCCCGCTCGTGGCGGGCTTGGCAAAGCTCCAGGCCTTCGCGCCCGGCCAGCTCGTCGTCCATGTGGCCGGACGGTTCGGCGTCGGCGTCCTCGACCCCGCGGCGCAGCTGGGGGCGATGCCGCTGGCACTGCATCCGGCTATGACCTTCACCGGCACCTCGCTCGACGTCGCTCGGCTGGCCGGCTGTCCGTTCGCCGTGACCGCGGCTAACACGCTTTCGCCGATCGGCCAGGCGCTGGCCGCGGAGGTCGGCAGCCACCCGGTGGTCGTCGCCGAGGAGGACCGGGGCCTTCACCACGCGGCCCTGTCGCACGCCGCGAACCACCTCGTGACCCTGGTCGGGCAGTCAATGCGCGCACTGGAAGCCGTGGGCGTCGACGATCCCGGTTCCTACCTGGCTCCCGCTCCTCCAGGCGTCACTGGACGGCGCATTGAGCTCCGGCGAGGCGGCCCTCACCGGCCCCGTCGCCCGGGGCGACGCCGGTACGGTGCGCGAACACCTCGCCTCCCTCGACGCGCTCGCCGCCACCGGGGACTACGCGGACATCCCGCCCCGCCCTATCGAGCGCTCGCCGGGGCGACGGCGGCCAGAGTCTCCGCCCGCAGCCTGAGGCAAGCTCCGGGGATCGCGGAAATACTGACGGAACTCGAAAGCGGCGGAGGCCGTAGGGGACCATCCCTACGGCCTCCGAAAGGCGCTGCCGGCGCCGGCTCGCGAGCTCGGCCCGAGGTGATCTAGGTGCGATGCGCGTACCACGTCACATTTTTATCGGCCATTGAGGAGAAAGGCCTCGTCGAGTGTGTTGTCCGTGTGGTAGCTCAGATAAGGGCATTCCATCCTTTGCCTTTCTAGTGACGATCATCGTGTGCGTCATATTGGTTTCTCCTGCAGCTTTATATTGGAGAATATCACCTGGTTCCAAATCATAAATGTTATTTATTATAACCGTTCTACGGAATAAATAACGGAGACCAGGATAATCCCTCGGTCCGGTGGCCATGTGTAGAAATTCTCAGCAGCTGACCATGACCAACTATTTCTAGGAGCTCCTTTTGAGTTATACCACCATGATGAATCCATCATATAGTCGAGTGGATATAAAAGGATTTTTGAAAAATGTCCAGCCGCCGGCAAACATAGCTTTGAGATACGAAATTAGTGCAGTCATTCCCATCATAGTAATAATAATCACTATTTTTGGTTTTCTGCGTATTTAATAGCGTAATTGACAGCTTTTTGCTTTTTATCTTTACTAATGACAGAAGTGCAGGTGAAGCAGGTGCAAAAATTGCTTTGTGTTTGCTGTGTGGTAGAGTTGTTCTTTTGTTGACGGTGAATTCTGTGAGAGGTTAGAATTGCCTTTCGGATTTTTCCGGAAGGAGTTGCCGAGATGCTTATCGTAGTAATCACGATCCTTCACCGTAATATCCACAATGCAGCCTTGAGTATCCATCTCCGTCTCATGAGGGAACTACTTCCACCCAACCTACATTGTCCTCCGCCACATGACGTGAAATACGAATCTGCGTGGTGATAAGGAAAATTACCGTTACTTTTTTTCTGTTAGTAGTAGTCTTTTTAATCGTCACGTCGACTTTATCAATGTGACGCGGGCTCTTTGGGTTTTTGGACATGGACTGAGACATCTTCTTGGCGGAGTCCGCTACTTCAGCGGCGCTCTTTGCGCTTTATTCTTTCGAGCAAACTCTTTCAGTGCGGATGCGGGAGCATCCTTCTTTGCGATGAAAGCATCGGTGTTTGCCTGCTTCTGCATGGCTACCACCGAATTGACCGCCTTGCTGGAGAGATTGCCGGCGTCCGGTGGCGAATCCGCACTCGCCGAGCCGATGGGAAACATCAGAGCCGCTGCACATAGCGCTCCGACCGCTGTTATGCGTCTTTTTCTCATGATTCTTCCTTTTGTGAAGTATTCGGACGAATTATATAAATTTGCAAGGATTTACATGAAAATATAGCTTTATTGGAGTGATTCTATATCTTCGAATAGAAGTGCGCGATTATAAGAGCGATTGAAAGTTCATTTTTCACTTTCAACGGCTCTGCTCCCTCGATATCGTCGTCCATCGACTGAGGAGGCAGGGTGCCGCTGTCACTCGTAGAAAAGAATCATTGTGACTATTATTTCATTGGAATAGGGTCTAGTAAAGGACGTTCGCCCCATATTTTTCGCATACACATCCATGGGGAGACCGTCTGAATATGGCTGATTGGATCTATATGATTCAATATTCATGAGTTAATTGTTGGAAGATTATGGCATGTCTCCGACGGGGAGGTGTCGACCGCAGAACGGCCGATCCCACGGCGTTCGGGAATGCCGCCGAACCCCGGCAGCCGCCGTCGACGCACAGCGGATGCCGGGTATTGACTGGGCGGGTGCTGGCTGGTGAGTCTCTCCTCTCCGCCTGGTGAAACGGCCCCGTCCTCGCCCGGTAGACTGGTGCGTGACAGAAGTTGCACGCACCAAGGCCGAATTGGCCACCGCCCTCGCCTCCCTGGAGGGACGAGCGCGCTCGTCATGACGATGGGGGCGCTCCACGGCGGGCACCTCGCGCTCGTGCGCGCCGCCCGCGAAGCGGCCGACAACGTCGTCGTCTCGATCTTCGTCAACCCCTTGCAGTTCGGGCCCGACGAGGATTACGAGGCGTACCCACGCGATCTGGCGGCCGACCTCGCCCGTCTCGGCACGGTCGGCGTCGAGGCCGTCTACGCCCCCGAGGCCGCGGAGGTCTCACCCGCGCGAGCCGCTCGTGCGGATCGATCCCGGCCGGTGGCGGCCCTTCTGGAGGGCAAGACGCGCCCCACCCATTTCGCCGGCGTGCTGCAGGTGGTCCACAAGGTGCTCAACCTGGTTCGCCCCGGACATGGCCTTCTTCGGCCAGAAGGACGCCCAGCAGCTCGCCCTCGTGCGCACGATGGTCGCCGACCTCGACATGCCGGTGGAGATCCGCGCCGTCCCGATCGAACGCGACGTCGACGGCCTGGCCCTGTCCTCGCGCAACTCCTATCTGTCGGCCACCCAGAGGATCGAGGCCCCTCGCGCCTCGCAGGCCCTCGTCCTGGGCAGGACGCCGCCGCCCACGGCCTTTCCGCCGCCGGCGTGCGCGAGGTCGCCCTGCGATACTCGCCGAGGCTCCCGGAGTGTGGCTCGACTACCTGGCTCTCGTCGATCCGCAGACCTTCCAGGAGATCGGCCCGGACGAGGGCGCGGCGCCGGCCGTCCGCTCTGCCTTGCTGGCCGTCGCCGCCTGGGTCGGCCCCTACCCGCCCTCATCGACAACATGGAGATCGAACTTCATGGCTGACCGTCGCCTGCGCCGGATGATGACCGGCAAGATCCACCGCGCCACGGTCACGGGCGCCGATCTGCACTACGTCGGCTCGGTGACCGTCGACGCCGATCTCCTCGACGCCGCCGACATCCTCCCCGGCCAGGAGGTCGACGTCGTCGACGTGACGAACGGAGCCCGGCTGACGACCCTACGCCATCCCCGGCGACCGCGGCTCGGGCGTCCTGACGATCAACGGAGCGGCCGCCCACCTCGTCGGCGAGGGCGACATCGTCATCCTCATCTCCTACTCGCCTCGACGACGCCTCGGCGCGGGCTTACCGGCCTCATGTCGTCTTCGTCGACGCGGACAATCGCGTCGTCGAACGCGGAGCCGAGCCCGGCCGGGTCCCGCCAGGCCACGGTTTGACGAGCGCGGGCCTGCCCCTTCGCCGACGCCCTGCGGGTGAGGCCCCGCGAGCGAACGAACTAGCGCATAGCGATGATTCTGATCGCGCGAGCGTTCGATGCCTCCGCGCCTGACGCTGTCCGTCGATTCCTCGGTCCGAACGCGCATCTTCTTGAGAACGCACAACGAGAATACTTCCGCGCGGATGCGCGGTATTCCAAGACGGCGCGTTATCCGCGCTCTCCGTCAGCGCTGAATGGCTGCTTGGATGATTCCGCGTACGGGATGCGCCGCGCATAGCGATGATTCTGGTCGCGTCCCGACGTCGCTGGCGCGATGCGACCGAATCTCATAGGGAATTGGCTTCAAGGAAGCGGCAGGCCGACCGTGACAGCCAAGGGTTGAAAACCGTCTCGTCGACCTGCCGCAATGAAGTCTATACGTGCGCGATGGTTGCCTCAAGGGCTGCTGACGGGTAACGGCACCCGGTGAATCCAACCCGGGGAGTTCCTACCGGGCAGAGTTTCCCGCTGCGCGAATCTCTCCCGTTGCGGGCCCGGTGGGGATCCGACCGTCGCAGGCTAGCCTCGAGGCTGATGAGGTGGGACAGGTGGCGCCACAGGGTCATCGTCGTCATGGGGCCAGTGCGGCGGTCTCGCCGTCGATGACTATGTCCAACAGGCCGTCCGGCGTGTCGAGAAGCAGACCGTATCGCGTACCTTCGCGGTCCCGTCCTCCACGGTGTGGCCTTGGAGGAGCCAGCACCGCCAGCCGCCGGCGTCGATGGCGTGTGAGATGGTCGGCCAGGACCCCTCGATCGCGTCGGCCAGGTCCGTCCACGGCTCGGCGGCGTCTCCGCTGGGCTCCAGGACGTTGTTGACGAGCGAGGCCGGGACGGTCTGGCTCTCGGGTTCGGTCAGCTGAGGCCGGGGCCCCAGGTTGAGCAGTTCGACGATGGACGGGGGGACGATCCCGCGTTCGACGCGTTGCAGGATCGTGTAGTCGCCGTCGATCTGGTCGAGGAGCCCGACGCCGTCGGCTGCGACCCACACGCTGGCCGAGCGCAGGGCTCCGGCGTCCGATCCGAGGACGTGCACGACGCCGGCCATGCCGGTCAGGCCTTCTAGCAGCTCCTGGGCGGGATCCGTCAGGGCGGTGCCGTCCAGGACGTTGAGGTCCCACAGCTCCCTCAGTTCGCTGCGCGGCACCCGCTCGCCGGCGATCACCGAGCGGAGCGCGTTCCAGCTTCCGTGCCGGAGTCTGAGCCGCGGCGCGATGTCGGTCGTGTTCATCGGGGATCTCCTCGCCTCTCATGCTGCTGGCGATGCCGGTCAGGGTGTCGGCGAGCGTCGAGAACTCGGCGGTCGTCGAGGTGGCGGTGATGACGAATCCCCGCCTGCTCACAGCGTCGACGTACGTGAAGAGCATCTGGGTCAGGCTCAGACCCTCCATCGGAAACGTCGTGAGGTACACGCAGCCGGCGTGCCCGTCGATGTTCGCGTCGCCTATATCCAGAACGTGGAAGGGCTGATACTGCTCGGAGGAGAGCTCGGCGACCCGGCCGCCCATTCGTAGGGGAGGAGTCGATGTCGTCGGCGTGCGCGACGAGCACCGTCGGCGCGTAGTCCAGGTGCCCCTGCGGGCCGACGACCAGGAGATCGGCGGCCCGAGCCCCGGGGAGGGGCGCCTCAGCCCAATCCTTGGGAAGCGTCATGAACATGTCGTGGTCCTATCGTGGCCGGTTTCCGTGTGGGCTGCCCGCTGTCGAGGACGTTCAGCGCCTTCTCCCCGGAGCCCCTTCCTTTTCAGGACTGCCCGCGGCTCTGGCCGTGGAAGGCGGAAAGGCCGGCAGCGTCCCGCTCGCCGCCGCGGTGAGGGCCGTCCCGGCGGGGAACGGCCGGGCGCGGCGCCCGGAGGCGAGGCAGCGGGCGAAGGCCCGCCGTCCGCCGCACAGCCCAGCGCTCCACCAGGGCGGGCGCCGTCGGGTCTCAGAGACTGCTCCACCCTAGGGACTATACGTGCAGCGGCTATCGGAGTCACGTCATATGCTCATGTGTCGGCGGATTCGAAGCAGTGTCTCCGGTCCAGCGGAATGGGACCGGAGACACCGCTCCGTCAGCGCCCTTATGTGGAAGGCGCGATGAGGGTGAGGATGTCGATCCAAATGTCGGAAGGCATCATGGACGTCACCCTCACGGTCTCCACTTCATCGTCTGCCTCGAATCCTCGTCGCCTTCGGGGCTCACCCGCAGCATGCCCGATGACGTGTCGAGCACCGCCATGGATCCCCGCGACTGCATAGGCGTCTCGGCGCACGCGTAGGCTTCCAGGGTCCAGAAGCGCCATTCGCCGTCGACCAGGCTCCCGTAGGCGTCCGGCCACATGGGCCGGATGTTGCGGGCGAGGTCCTCCTGGGGAGGGTTGTCGGAGTCGTCGGCCCGCTCGAAGACATCTTGGAAGAGCGTGGCCGGGAGAACGTCTGAGACGTCCAGGCGCTCCGACTTGCGTGGCCCGATGCTCAGAAGCTCCACCAGGGCCAGAGGCAGCATGCCTTGGTCGACGCGACGCAGGATGGTCCACTCTCCGTCGGTCTGGACCAGGAGGGAGATCCGCTCGGGATCCACGAAGGCCAGGAGCGCGTGAAGGCTTCCCGCTTCTGAAAGGTAGAGCTCGATGAGCCCGACCGGCTCGAAGAGAGCGTGCAGCAGATCTTTCGCCGTATCGGTCAGGTCGCCGTCGGCGACAACGCCGCGCGCTTCGAGATCCGAGAGGACGTCCTGCCCGACGTCTTCTCCGTTCACCAGCGCCTGCAGCGCCTCCCACAGGTAGACGGGCAAGGAGAGGTTGAGTCCTTCGATCATGCCGGCCTCCTGGGGATTTCGAAGCTCGTAGGGCCATGGTCGCGAAGGTGTCGACGTACTCGGGGTACTCGGCGCTCGCGCAGGTGAACGTCAGCACGTAGCCTGTGGCGGGGCCCGCCTTCCGGCCGGTCGATCAGCGCGAACTGCTCCTGCGTGACGTTCAGGGCCTCCACCGTGAACGTGGAAACGTAGACGAGGGCGGGATGTTCGGCGATCGTGGTCGTGGCGGAGTCGATGACGTGCAGGGTCTTGAAGATCTGCTTCTTCATCATGTCGATCGTCTCGCCGATCCACTCTTCGAGCGAGCCCGTGACTTCGTCGTTGTGATTGAGAACCACGGTGGGCGAGTAGTCCCGGTAGCCGGGGGCCGACCGCCAGGAAGTCGTTGGGAAAGCCGTTGGGGAGGCGTCGACGGGACGCCACCCGTCGGGGAGTTCGATAGTCACACTCATCACCAGAATTTTAGCTTCTTGGCCTTATCGGAGACCCAGTTCTTCGCTGCTTTGATGTCTTCGGACGGCTTCCAATTGTCGATGGCCTTCGAAACGGAGCTGTCGAATGTGTTGTGGATCCAATCGCCGCCCATCCTTCCTAGCTTTCCGCCTATGTAGCCTCCCTGCGGCTCCGGCGACCGCCGCGCCGGGGCCCGTCCACGAGAACAGCGCCGCGCCAGCCCGCACCTCCCGCGGCCGATCCTGCGGCTTCGGCCGCCGCGGAACGGCATCCCATGCGCCTTTCGCCGCCGTGCGGGCGACCTTGTCGCCTCTAGTCAGCGAAGGATTGCCGAATCGTGCTTCCACTGCTCAGATCCGCCCCTTATAGGCGTCATAAGCTACAGAGCCGATGCTGAGGGCGGTTCCCACGGGGCCGAGGAACTTGCCGGCTTTCGACGCGTATTTGCCGGCTTTCGACCCCCATTCGAACGCTTTGTCCAAATGCAGCTTCTTCGCTCCCTGATGCGGCTCCTGCAGCGAGATGCCGTCCGCCTTCCCCCAATTTCTCCCAATTCTTTGGGTCGGTCAAGCCCTTCATGGCCTTCCCGTTTTTGAAGAAATTGAATTCGCCTTCCAATCCCTTCACGTGTCTGCCGAAATTAAAGCCGAACCCTTTAGAGTTGAGGGCAGCTTTCGTCCCGTGTATGATGTCTGTAACTGCCTTACTGGCGTTTTTCGTAAGTTGCCCACCAGCCATCATCAGACCCAGCCCACCATATTTGAGTGGATCTATAAGATAACTACCAATCTTTCCTTTCAGCTTTTTTGCCAAGGCTAGCTTCCCTCCGCCCGCTATGGCGGCGATATCGGGGAATACTATGCCGAAGCAGCTTTCTTGGAAATCGTCATGGGCCTTCTTTTTCTTTTTCTCTGGCTTTTTGAAACATTGTCGATATAGTATTGTAATGTTTTACTTTTTTTCATTATAGTCGTCGACTTGTTTCGCTTCTTCCGCAGTGACGGTTACTTGTTGAGGGTTGGAATCAAATGTAGCCTCGCCCAGGCAAGCTGGCTTTAGTGGGTTCTTTTATTGTTGTGCCTTCAACTGTTAGGGGCCGTAGGTTGTGGCATCCGAAATCGCGGTTTCCAATGTGCTTTTTACGGAATCGAGTTCAGTTTTTAAGTGAATCTACCGCTTTTTTTGAACGTATTGACGTTTCCCGAGGCCCGACAGGTCGGTCTCTGCGGAACTGGCGGCGGTGTCAAACGATGCGGAGCTCAGGCCTGACCATTCGTCGGTGGCGGTGGGTAGGCTCCGAACGCAGCTCGCTCGCCCATGTATCGGTGATACTTGTGGACAGCGTACTGAGGCTGGACGACAGGGTGCCGATTTCCGTAGGATTTCCGTCGAATTTTGCGTCGATAGGTGGCATGGAATCTCCTAAAAACTTCAAATTGAATTCAATGAGTGCAATTTACTTTCAATGGTCGGAACTAGTTGCGCATTGAATGTCACTTTGTACGTCTCTGTCAGTGGAGTCGAAGCATCTCGGGCGTCAGTGGACAGCGTCGAGGCGAGTTGCGATGCCTTAGAGGCGAGGTCGGAGAGGCTGGTCCCCAGAGTGCTGCACACGTTATCCGCCCAACTTTGGGAGTCGCCGAATCCTGACGCCGTAAGTGACTCTTGGTTGTACATGCCACTGGATGCCGAGTCGTAGTGCGTCTTCGCCGTGCGAAGGAATCCCGTGTTGACGGTGAAGGTGCCGTCCATGTGAACCTCGATTCTTGAGAAAGCCGATGCATCAACGGGAGACGTGGGGAGGTCTCTCGCCGGGAAACTTTAAGGCAGAAGCGCCGGCTTTGAAGAGGCCGCTATGGGCACCGTAATCCGGGAAATTCTCCCAGTTGAACTGCGGAATGGGGAATGCGAGGGCGCGCACAGCCGGCGGCGTTCCCGGCGTTCGCGTAAACCGGGGATCCGACCACCAGCCTCCACCCAGGCCGCCCAGACCGTGACGACATCCTGCGCCTGCACAATCCGGGGATCCAACCCCATTCCCGTTCTGCACCCACGCGGAACTCGATGTTCACGCGGATAACCACCCCGGCCGAATGCGTATCTGCGGCCGGGGGTGGTGTCGTACTCGCTGAACCGCGCAGAGAACGCAGAGATCGGTGTCGGGAAAACAACGGAACGCCGTCTGCCGGACAATCGACAGTCCGATAGTCACACTCATCACCAGAATTTGAGTTTCTTGGCCTTATCGGAGACCCAGTTCTTCGCTGAGTCGATTTGTTCGGACGGCTTCCAATTGTCGATGGCTTTTCGAGACGGTGCTGTCGAAGGTGTTGTGGATGAGGTCGCCGCCCCACCTGCCTATCTTTCCGCCTATGTAGCCTCCTGCGGCTCCGGCCACTGCCGCGCCGGGACCGGTCCACGAGAACGCCGCTGCTAAAGCACTGCTTCCCGCGGCCGATCCTGCGGCTTCGGCCGCCGCGGGAACGGCGTCCCATGCTCCCTTAGCCACTGTGCGGGCGACCTTGTCGCCTTTAGTCAACGAGGGATCGACCGAATCGCGCGCCCACTGCTCAGATCCGCCCTTGTAGGCGTCATGGCCTCACGAGGCCAACGTCGATGGCGGTTCCCACGGGGCCGAGGAACTTGCCGGCTTTCGACGCATATTTGCCGACTTTCGGCCCCCATTTGTCTAAATGTATCTTTTTCCGCTCCCGATGCGAGACGTTTAGCAAGGCTTTTTCCTCCATATCCACCAAAATGATCTGTTGCTTTTGCTCTATACCCGCAGTCTCCCAGTTTTTCATCATTGTTGAGATGATGAAACATTCTTCCTTCGCCATGTTTGTAAGAATATTTTTTTATGATTTTGAAGTCTGCTTTTATTATTGTCTCACATGTCGTCCTTTAAATACTTTTTACTTTACCATTTTTAAACTTAATATTAACATCTCTTTATATATAATTTACTTTTTATACTTTTTCTAATTTTCATTAGTGTTCTATTAGTAGAAGCATTAATCTGCATATTAGCAGCTAATCTACTTAATGTTGCATGTTTAAAAGATTCCTGCAGCGATTTTAATTTTTCCATTCCAACTTTTAATTGTCTTAAGTTTATTTTGTACGTCTAAGTCGGTTTGATCAGGAAATTCTATGTCAAAACAGCTCAATTGGAAGGCTTCATGAGCTTTCTGCTCTTTATCTCTGGCTTTTTGAAACACTGTCAGATATATCGTTGTAATGTTTTTACTTTTTCATTATAGTCATCAACTTGTTTTGCCTCTTCTTCGGTGACGTTAACCTGTTGGGTCATACCGGCAACTGGTATGGAAACAAGGCAGAGTGGCTTAGTCGGTTCCTTTATTGTTGTCCCTTCAACTGTAAGACCATAAGTTGTTGCGTCTGAAATAGCTGTTTCTAATGTGCTTTTTACAGAGTCGAGTTCGATTTTAAGGTCATCTACGGCTTTCTTGAATGAACTAACATCTTCTGAAAGATCTGACAAATCGGTTTCAGCGGAAGTCGCATCAGTATCAAAGGCTGTAGCGCTCTCTCCGGACCACTCGTCGATGGCGGTGGAGTGACCTGAACGCAGCTCGCTCGCCCACGTGTCAGTAATATTCGTAGACAATGTTTCGAGACTAGTTGATAGATTGCCGATTTCTGTAGGATCTCCGTCGAACTTTACGTCTATATCTGACATCTGGTCTCCTAAATGTAATTTAAATTGTCAGATGAACATTTGGTGGTTAAGACGTTGCGCATTGGATGTCGCTTTGTACGTCTTGGTCGGTGAATCGAAACATTCGGCGTCAGTGGACAGTGTTGAGCCAAGTTCCGATGTATCGGAGGCGAGGTCGGAGAGGCTGGTCCCCAGAGTGCCGCACAGTTCCTCCGCCCAACTTTGGGAGTCGCCGAATCCTGACGCCGTAAGTGACTCTTGGTTGTACATGCCACTGGATGCCGAGTCGTAGTGCGTCTTCGCCGTGCGAAGGGAATCCGTATTGACGGTGAAAGTGCCGTCCATGTGAACCCTCGATTCTTGAGAAAGCCGGTATATCAACGGGAGGTACGGATATATCAAGGGGAGGTAAGGATATATCAACGGGAGGTACGGGAACGTCTCCTCTATTGCGACGACTCTAAGACGAGGCCACGCCGGCTTTGAAGAGAAGATGATGGGTACCGTAATCCGGGAAACTCTCCCAATTGGATGTGCGGAGCGGAGAATGGCTGCGAGATGGGGGAATCCGAATGCGTACAGTGGCGGCGGCGTCTCCCGCCGGGCATAAATCTCCATACGGGTGGATTCGACATCCGCGACGCGATCGCCTGCCGGGCTCGGTTTCTGCGCGGAAACCGCTCCGTGCCAGGCAGCCCCGCCTGCCTCGACGACCTCGGCCGGGCTCGGCGTGGGAGCGGTTCCGCACGCTAGTCTTGTACCCGTGAACTCCAACGAGGCGCCCGAGAACGCGCAAGCCCAGGCAGACGACACACCCGAGCAGATCCAGGTGCGCCTAGCCAAACGCCAGCGGATGATCGACGAAGGGCTGGAGCCCTACCCGGTCGAGCTCCCCGTGACCGCGACGATCCCCGAGATACGATCGGCCTACACGGGCCTCGGGCCGGGCGAGGAGCTCGCCGACGTGGATCTCGGCGTAGCGGGCCGCGTCATGCTCACCCGCAGCGGCGGGAAGATCGCCTTCGCCACCCTCCAGGACGGCCCGGGCAACCGCATCCAGGTCCTGCTCTCCCAGGCGAACGTGGGGAGGGCTCCTCGCGCGCTTCAAGGCCGACGTCGACCTGAGCGACCACCTGTTCGTCGAAGGCCACGTCGGGACGTCCAGCGCGGGGAGCTCTCCGTGTTCGCCCACTCCTGGCGGATCGCCTCGAAGGCCATTCGCCCCCTGCCCAAGGTGTACAGGAATGCCGAGGGCGAGGACGTCTCCCTCTCCGAAGAGGCGCGCGTGCGCATGCGGCACTCGACCTCATCATGCGCCCAGCCGCCCGGGACATGGTGCGGTTGCGCGCCGGGGTCATGAAGTCGCTGCGCGCCAACTTCGACGAGCGCGGCTACACGGAGATCGAGACCCCCATGCTCCAGACGATCCACGGCGGGGCGGCGGCCCGCCCCTTCAAGACGCACATCAACGCCTATGACGAGGACCTCTACCTGCGCATCGCCACGGAGTTGCATCTGAAGCGCGCGGTGGTCGGCGGCGTCGACCGCGTCTTCGAGATCAACCGGAATTTCCGCAACGAAGGGCGGATTCGACGCATTCGCCCGAGTTCACCGCCCTGGAGGCCTACGAAGCCTACGGGACGTATGACACGATCGGGGAGCTGACCAAGGACCTCGTCCAGCGCGCATGCCGGGACGCCCTGGGAACCACGGCCGTGACGCTGGCCGACGGAACCGAGTACGACCTCGGCGGGGAGCATGGGACCGGCTCGACCTGTACGCGTCCGTCTCGCAGGCCGTCGGCGAGGAGATCACGGTGGAGACCCCGCGAACGCCTCGAAGCCCCTCGCCGAGGCGCACGGCATCGGCGTGGCGCCCTTCTGGGTACCCGGAAAGATCGTCGAAGAGCTCTTCGAGGAACTGGTCGGCTCGAAACTGTGGGCGCCGACCTTCGTCTGCGACTTCCCCGAGGACACGTCGCCTCTGACCCGCCCGCACCGCTCGAAGCCGGGCCTGACGGAGAAATGGGACCTGTACGTGCGCGGCATGGAGCTGGCCACCGGCTACCTCGAGCTCGCCGATCCGGTGATCCAGCGCGAGCGCCTGGTGGCCCAGTCGCTGGAGGCCGCCAACGGCGACCCGGAGGCCATGCAACTCGACGAGGAGTTCATCCAAGCCCTCGAGCAGGGCTTCCCCGCGTGCGGCGGCATGGGCATGGGGATCGACCGGCTTCTGACCGCCATGACGGGGCTGGGCATACGCGAGACGATCACCTTCCCCTTCATCAAGCCGCAAGGGAAGTAGCGGGTTTCGGGGGCGGAGAGGCCGAAAGGGAGGATAGCCGCTGACGCGCGAGTCGGCTCCCCTCTGCACATCCGGCGCGGCGAAGGCTGCCTGTAGGGCGGCGGCGGGGACTCCCACGCGCATGCGTCGATTTCACACCCGGCCCCGGTGCGCGCCCGACCCCGTTGCGCGGCGGCCATTTCACTGACTTCAATCCGCGGAATTCAGGGAGCGCTTGCATTCGGAAAGAGCGTCAGTGTGCGGCCGTCGGTGCGCGACCGAAAGAGGGTTGGGGGCGCGCTCACGCCCCCAACCGACCGTTGAGACCTGATTGTTGAGCTCGTCTCTTCTTCTACGGCGTCCAGGCGGCCCTATTCCGTCACGCTCGGCATCGGCGCCGGCTGCGCATTCCTCATGCGTTCAGGAGTCCAGTAGTCCCTGACGACCTGGCTGGGGGCGTCGATCCGGTGGGAATCCGACGTCCCGCTCGAGCTGGACGCTCCGTCCGGGTTCGCCGGCGACGTCGTCGCGTTCGGCGTGCCGGTCTGCGCGGGGGAGGCTGCACTCGGTTGGGACGTGAGCGCCGCCGGTACTGCTGGTGTGCTCGAAGCGGCGTGCTTGGGCGCTCTGCTCGGCATGGCGTGCTTGGGCGACCTGGCAGGCTTGGCCGCCGGTGCGCTGGGCTCGCCCTGACCCGGCGGGTCTGGTGGGTTCGGCCTGTTTGGCGGGCTCCGCCGTCGATCCGACGGGTTCGGCCGGCCGCACGACGGTGCCGTCGGGGAGACGACCGGAGCCGTGACGGCTATGGTGTCGCTGGATTCCGAATCCGATTCCGAACTCGCCGCCCCGCTGGCGTAGGGACGAGAGTGCAGAGGCCGGCAGGGACTACGGCGGATGCGACGAGCACCCGAGAGGTGATTCTTCTTGTTCCCATGCGAGCTCCTAATCCGATTGGCGGTGTGGTCGGTCTGAAGTGAGGGTTCCAGGATCGCCGTGCTGTCGATGCCAGGCGCCCATGCGACGCGTGAACGCCAATATGTGTGATTTCGCACCCATAGAACACATCATATTGTCACCGCATCTTGCCGTCAACGGTTTTATCGGCAATTCTCGATGGGGAGGGACACCGTGAGTTTGCCTGAAGGCGGATACCCTCGGCCGGATTCGCCCTGGTGGGCTTTTTGCGGCGGGACGGCCCCCTAAGACTCGGGTCTCCGGGAAAGGCCGAGCCCCGGGTGCGGGGCGCCGGGCGATTTGAGGAATGTCTGGACTGAGACAGCGGCTGAGCCCCCGGGTGGGATGCCCGGGGGCTCAGCCGTTCGGATTCCAGCGGCCTTGAGGGCTCAGGGCTGGGAAGCCCGCCTGAGCGGCTTGTCGACGCGCGCGGAAGGTGGCCACCGCTGCGCCGATGGCGAGCAGCAGCGCGCCAGCCGCCAGCGCCCACACGAGAACCATGAAGCCGCCCCTGTAGGCGCTGATCTGCGCCTGGTCGGCCAACCGCCCGCGCAGACCCCTCGATGATCCGCTTGCCCTCCGGAGAGCTGGGCAGCGCCTGGGCCTGGCGAGCGCCTGAGCGGCCATCTCCTGAGCTCGACCGGCGTGGAGGCGGCGTAGTCCCTGGCGTGCTGAGAGGCGTAAGTCGCCAGGGCGGCCACGCCGAGGGAGGAGCCGATCTGCTGGGAGGCGTTGAGGACGGCCGAGGCCAGGCCTGCGCGGCTGCCCGGGACGCCGCGGGTTCCGGCGTTGAACGCGACCGGACTGGCGCATCCCACGCCCAGGCCGAGGACGATCAGACCGGGAAGGGCGACCTGCGCGTAGTCGGCGTCGACCGTTACACGCGAGAGGATGAGGAAGGCAATGGCGGATACCGCGCAAACCGGCCGGCAGCATGAACTTCACGCCGAGTCGAGGCAGAAGGGCCTGCCCCACGACGGTCGCGCTCACCACGATCCCGAAGACCATGGGCAGCATGGCCACGCCGGTGCGCATCGGCGAGTAGTCGAAATGCCTCTGGAAGTAGTACGTGATGTAGACGACGGCTCCCATCTGCCCCGCGCCGACCATGAACTGGGTCAGATACGACCCCGCGCGTGGGGTCGGAGACGATCCACAGCGGAAGCACCGGTGCGTGGGCGAAGCGCTCCCCGACGACGAAGGCGACGAGGAGGCTCCTCCGACGGCGAGCCAGGCGACGGTCGAGCGCGCCCCCCACGAATGCCGCGTTCGGCCTGGTCGAAGCCGAAGACGAGGCTGAATATCCCGATGCAGCCCAGGGCCAGCCCGAAGACGTCCTCGGCGAGGGCGCTCGAACGCTCTCCGGCCCGCGGAGTGGGAAGGCTTCGCCGCCCGAAGAGGAAGGCGACGACCGCGATGAACATGTTGATGTACAGCGCCCAGCGCCAGTCGAGCAGGTCGGTGAGCGCCGCCCAGAATGAGGCCCGTCGCCGCGCCGACGCCGCCCGTCGCGCCGAGCGTGGCGAATGCGCGTCCCTCTCGTTGCGGTCGGTGAAGGTCGCGTTGAGCAGCGCGAGCAGCGTGGGGGCCAGAAGCGCGCCGAAGGCGCCCTGCGACGCCCGAGCCGAGGCGAGAACCGCGAAGGAAGGGGCGATTCCGGCCACGAGACTGGAGACGGCGAAGCCCGTCAGGCCGATGTGGTATGCGCGCCGGATGCCCAGGATAGCGGTCAGCCGCCCGCCGAAGAGCACGAGGCCTCCGAAGGCGAGGTGTGGCGGGTGACCACCCACGGGCGCTCGGCCGCCGTCATCTTCAGGCTCTCCTGCATGTCCGGCAGGGCGACGGCGATGATCGTCATGTCCAGCACGATCATGAGCTGGGTGGTGACGGCGCTGGTCATCACCGCTCGTTTCCGGCGCTGGTCTCGTTGAGAGGTTCGCTGATCCGCCGTGGCGTCCGAGTGGTCCGAGGCGCCCGCCCGGTCGGGGCGAGTCGAAGAGGTCTTCACGGCCGAAGTCCCACCGGAGGCGGTGTTCTCCTGTCCGCTGCCATATGCGCTCCTAAATCGAAACGATCGTTTTTCCTATGTCGGCTTCATGGTAGCCCAATGAAGCGCAAAACGAAAAGAGCGTTTCGTTTTTGAAAACAGGCCGGCTGAGGCGCGGGATGGGCTAGTCTGAGGACATGCCCAGGGTGAATGCCGACCATCAGAGACGCCAGAGGGAGCGGATCATCGTCGCGGCGGAAGGCTGCTTCGTCGACAGCGGCTTCCACACGGCCTCGATGGACGAGATCGTCAGCCGGGCGGGTATGTCCTCGAGCACCGTGTACTCCCTACTTCCCCGGGGAAACGCGAACTGATCCGGGCGGTGTGCACGAATCGGCTCGAACCCGTGTACGACGAAGTCGAAGAATACGCCAACCGCGAAGATCCGCCCTCGCTATCCCAGATTTTTCAAAGAGGTGTTCGGACGCTTCTGGAATACGCACCGCGGCTCGGAGCCCGAAGATGTGCGCAGGAGCGCGGTGTATTCGGCGCGCCTGGCCATCAACGCGTGGAGCGAGGTCAACCGCGACGAGGAGCTCCCCAGGACATGGCCTCCGGCACGACTCCTTCCGGGGCATGATCGTGAAGCTCGTCAAGCGGTGGCAGAGCAACGGGCAGGTCGACCCTCGGCTCGACCCCGACGACGTCGTGACGGCCATCGTCGGCATGTACTTCGGCATTATCGTCGACTACGTCATCATGAAGGACCTCTCTTCCCTGGGAGGCCGTCACCGCGTTGGAGAGGATCCTCCGCCCCAGGGGGCTGACCGAGAGGCCCGCTCGCCGTGCCCGCGGCCTCCATAGGGTTGTCCAACTCACGACCGCCTCCCGAGGCGGGGCGACTCTGCGCCGAGAGCGACGCGGATCAGCGGCCGTCCCCTCGTCCCGCTCCTGCCGAGCCTGACGCGCGCTCTCGCGCAGCTTCTCCAGTTCCTGCAGCAGCTCGTGGCCGCGGAAACGCTGGTCGTCCAGGAGGGATCCGGCCTCCTGGATCAGGGCGTCGGCCTCGTCCAGTTCGCCCATGGCCAGGCACATCTGGATGATGAGCATGAGGGTCCGGCCCCTCTCGATCGGCTGGTCGAGGGAGGCGAAGGCGTCGGCGGACGCGCGCGCGTAGTCCTTGGCCAGGCGCCTGCGCAGCGCATACCAGTCGAAGAGGGCCATCGATCGCAGCCAGTCGGCGTCGAGCCACTCCTTTGAGTCGGACGTCTCCACGCTGGGCGAGGCGAGCAGTGCGCGCCGGCGCTCCATCAGCCTGTCCATGAGGTCGAGCTGGTCCTCCGGCACCCGCCCCGGCTGGGTGGCGATGGCGTAGGCGTAGTTGTTCAGCGTGTTGGCCACTTGCAGCGGGGTGTCCACTTCCTCCGTCAGGCGCAGCACGTGCGCCCACAGCGCTACGGAGCGGGAGGAGTCCCCGGCCTCGCTGAAGGCCTGGGCGGCACGCGAATAGGAGTTGCGGGCGCCCAGGGTGTCGCCGCGGATCTCCAGGAGATCGGCCAGCTCGACGGCGGCGTGGGCGGCGGCCGTGTCGTCGTCGAGGGCCTCCAGGGCCGAGGCGAGGGAAGTGTGAAGCCGGAGAGCGAGCGGCGAGTGCGGATGAGGCCTCCATGCGCAGCAGCGCCATCTGCGCGACTTCGGCGGCCTCGACCGGGCGACGGGTCCGCAGCAGCATGTTCGCCAGCATGTCCGAGGCCGTCGCGTTGAGGAAGGCCAGGTCGCAGGCGGCTGACAGATTCACGAGCGCTCTGGCGTACTCCATCGCCTCCTCCGGGTATCCGGCGGCGGCGCTCATGGAGGACAGGATCTCCAAGGCCTCCAGACGCACGCCGAGAGGATCGGGGAGACGATCCGCATGGCTCCGTCGGCCGCCAGGCAGGCGCCGCGGAAATCGGACTGCTCGGCCAGGGGCGCGTGCCTGCACCATCAGGAGCAATGAGGAGGGTGAAGATCCCGAAGGGATCCGTGGCGTCCGGGTCGGACTCGGGGACGGCGGACTGCCTTCCGAGGAAGGCGTTGGCCAGGGTCTGGGCCTTCAGCCAGGCGTCGTTGAACCGGGCGGCCTCGGGCAGGGCGTCCGGGTCCGCGGTGTGCGGCGCGGGGTGCCTCGTCGGCGTCGCCGGGCTCGCCGGACGCCGTTTCGGCGGACGGCGCGTGTCCGCCGACGGGCCTGTCGCACAGGATCTGCGCGGCGCGCAGCAGGTAGACGCTCCTGACGGTGGGCTCCCAGGGCGGCGGCCGTCTGGACGAGGTCGAACAGGTCCATCGTCCGCCACGGGCCGTCGATGTCGACCGGCACGAGCGGGGCTCCTCCTCATCGGCGTCGGGCTGCGACGGCTGCTCCGGCGCAGGGGAGGGATCTGCGGCGGAGGCGGAGCTCCGGCCGGTCGACGGACCGGCCGCGACCGTCGCGTCGGGCAGGAGGAGCGCCTCGGAGGCGGCGGCGATGCGGTAGTCCTGCGTGTCGAGCGTCGCCATGCCGGAGACGTCGGGGATCGCATTCGCCGTCAGGGGGCGGTCCAGGCCCGGCTCCCGAAGGCGTTCCCGGATCTCGGCGACCATGAACGGCCTGAGGAGGCCAGGACGTCGGTCGCACTGGTCGGCCAGGTCGAGGGCCAGGCTGGTGAACCACTCCTCGGCGTCGGCCAGCGTGGGGTCGGCCAGGGTCCGGCGAGGCGCCCATTTCAGCTTCTCGCCCGGCAGGATCGCGTGCAGGCGTTCGGCGTGGCGGTCTCCCGGCAGCTCGCGCACCAGACGCGCCGCGGAGACGGCGAGGTCGATGAGGTTCCGCGGATACTGGGCCTGCTCCCACCACGGGAGGTGACGGACGAGGATCCTCGGGCGCGCTCGAGCCGCTCCGGCGTGCCGGACAGGCGGAGGTAGTCGATGTGGTTCGGCATGTAGCTCAGGCGGGTGGAGTCCGCCTGGTAGCGGCGATACGCCCGGATGTGCCCGGCCCAGGCCTCGGCGTCGCGGCCCGTGCGCAGCCACGGTTCGAGCATGTCGGTCAAGAGGACTCCGGCTGTTGGAAGCAGTAGTGCTCCCTGTCGGCCAGGGCGCGGTCGCCCACGCGGCAGGCCGCCTCCCAGTCCTTGCGGCGGCGGAAGTAGTCGATCTCGTGCGCGGGGTCGCACCCGGCGCAGTCGGCCAGATCGCTGGGGCCGGACGCCCGCCACTTCTGGAAGGCCTCCTCGGCCGCGTCCTCCTCGCCGAGGTCGCGATAGAGGAGGTGCCCGTGGATGTAGTAGGCGCGCATGGGTCGCCGCGCGACGAGGTAGTACCGGCGCATCTCCTCCAGGATGTCCAGGCACTGGTCGCGCGGCACGGTGGGGATGAACCGCAGCGCGGTGATGACGTATTTGTAGTCCCATCCCAGGCGGTGGAGCATCTTCTCGGTGAACAGCTCCGGGCGGCGCTTGTACACGGCGTTGCACCAGATGAAGGGCGCCAGGAGCTTGGGCCCCTCGCCGCCGTTGGTGTACGCCGGGATCAGCGCCAGATTCGACCGCAGCGCCAACTCCTCCAAACCCGCCGATTCCGCCAGGGCCGCGGCCTCCGCCCACAGCTGAGAGCGCCCCCGGCCGTAGGGAGGGCGGAGGCGCGTGACATGAGGTCCCCGGACTTCGTCTTCGGTGCTCATTGCGGACCTTTCAGAGACAGTTCGATCAGATGCGTGAAGATCTGCGAGGACCAGGCGCGGGCCTTGGCGTCCATCGGATGCTGGCCGGCCATCAGGGCCTGGACGTAGAGGCCGCGAACCGCCGTCTCCGCGAGCTGGTCCCGCGAACCGCCCGCCAACTCGTTGATGAGCTGCGCCCGCGCGTTGAGGACGAGCCTGGGCGCCGACGAGTTCGCGAAGGGATCCGCAGCGCTCAGGGACGTCCGCCCACGTGCCCGTCGACGCGCTGCGCGCCGACTCCGCCACGGTCTGCCCGGCGAAATCGGCGTCCGGAAGGAAGAGGACGGGATGGTCCCCGGGTCGAAGCTGCGGATCTCGGCGACGACCCCCGTTCCCGAGAGGGCTTTCGTTCGCCAGGATCAGCAGGCGGGCGAGCGAGGCCTCCTCGTCGGGATCCGGCGGCGTCAAGGCGTCAAGCAGGGTGGACGGGTCGAGGACGGAGATGTCGGCGTCCGGCCGGTCGAGGTGAGCTGGCTGAGGAGCTCGTCGTCGAAGGCGTAGCCCTGCGCTGACGATGCACAGCCCGTTGGCCGCGGCCACCGGGCTGAAGGCCTTGAAATGGCTGTTCGACAGCACGTAGTGGATGGCGCCGTGCCGCTCCAGGACCTCGTCGAGGGTGAGCACGCCCATGGACGTGATGAAGGGGACCGAAGCGGCCACCATGGAGCGGGTCGGAGCGTCGCTGACGGCCAGAGCCTTCAAGCCCTCCAGGTGCAGGGTGATGAACTCCAGGAAGCGCTTGGGGTCGCTGAGGGATAGATGCGTCAGCCACGCGCGACCTGGGCCCCAGGGACTCGCGCACGGTCTCCAGCAGGTCGTCGTCGAAGAGGATTCGCGCGAGGCGGTCGGCCGCAGATGGCGGGGAATCGCCCACCACCCGGACGAAATACGCCCATTCGGGCAGGGAGGTCGGTAGCCCGCGGGCTCAGGAGCATGCGCCGCAAATGACGCGATGGCGCAGCAGTTGGCCGGGGTGGGCACCCGAGGGAAGCTATGCAGCCCACGCCCTCGAATCCGGCCTCCGGCACGCTCAACTCGATCTCCGCAAAGGGTGGAACCCGAAATTCTCGATGCACCAGCGGGTCGAGGCGGCCTGCGACAGCTCCCAGCGCCCTCTGCCCGGCCAGGGGCTCGCCCGGCCCGCCCTGGACGGAGAGTCGACCTGCACCGGCAGGTACTGCCCGTAGTCGGCGATGAGGTGGCGCAGCCGGGCCGGCGCGAAGGGGCTCTCCCCGGGGAGGTCCTCCAGGACGACCGCGGTTCCCGTTCAGCAGCGGCCTCGGCGAGGTCCACGCTCCACGTTCCGTCCGGAGCGGCCCAGCCAGCGCACGGTGGGGAGCGTCGGCGCGCGGAGCGCGAGAGCACCGTGATCGTCGAGGGAGACCATGAAGCAGGAGAGCAGGCCGATCCCGAATTGGCCGAGGTAGTCCGTGCGCGCCAGGCCGAACTCGTCGCGCTGGACGTGGCGCCGATGGTGGCGAGGAAGGCGCGAGCCCTCTCGCGTCAGGCCGATGCCCGAGTCGATGACGCGCAGAGTCGAGCCGTCCGCCTCGAAGCGGATGCAGGCCGGGCGATCGGGATCGATCTCCCGGCGCGCTGAGATGGCGTCCGTGCCGTTCTGCAGGAGCTCCCGGACGAAGACCTGCGGCCCCGAATAGAGGTTGCGGCTGGAGCAGATCGACCAGCCCGGCCAGGTCCACCTGGAAGTTCTGGGCCGCCGATCCCCGCCCGGCGTCTGACTGTCCGACATCTCAGCCCTCCGCCCCGGCCGAGCCGTCGTCCTGCAGCCTGCGGCGCTTCGCCCGCCTCTTCCCGCGAGGCCCCGTCGGATTCCTCCTCGTCCCGCTTCGGACGGAAGGAGTCCAGGCAGGACAGGGAGCACTGCAAGCCGAGGTCGACGGCCGTCACGAGCTGCTCGTCGTTCAACCCCTGGTCGATGAGGCGGGCGACCTCCGCTTGCAGCAGGATCGTTCGAGCCGTCCTCCTGCAGCTGGGACGGCCGTGCCCCACGGGGTCGAGGCATTCCACTCGTTGGCCTTCTCGATGAGCTCGCCCATCGACTCGGAGGAACTCCTCCGGGAAATGGGCGCGGATCATCAGGAACGTCGGGTTCGACACGTCCAGGACGGTGACGTAGCCGTCGAACTCGGCCACGAGCTTGGCCGGCGTCTCCATGGGGCCCATCGCGAAACCGAGCGCGCTGAGCGCACGGTGGATCCGTTCCACCGTCACCGCCGGAGCGGACGAGCCGTTCTCGGCGTCCTGAACCAGGCCATCCCCACGCCTCCCGCCGGAGGAGACCGCATCGGCGTGCGCCGCTTTGGAGAACAGCGCGTCGAGGTCCTCGATCGTGCCCAGGCAGGATTTGAGACTGGCGTCGAAGGCTCCCCTGCAGCTGCGCGTCCGTCATCCCGTGCTCCACCCAGAAATTGCATTCGGCGCGCAGGCCCACGCCCCTCCGGAGCTCCACCACCGTCGATTTGGGCAGGGATGTGGTTCCGGTTGCGATGGGTGGCGGCGTCCAGAGCCCTGGCGCGGTCGGCGGGATCGGTGATCGCTCCCTGCCACAGTGCGATGAAGCGCAGGGCCCGCCCGTCGCAGGCGACCCAGAGCGTGATGCTCGGCCACGTGGAGAGGATGTGCTCCCCTCGAGCGAATAGTTCAGATCGGCCTTCTTGAAGAGGGTCTCGATGCGCGGAATCGTGACCTGGGAAGTGCCATGATTTCCCTTTCCGGACGACAGGCCCCGGCAAGGGCGACGCGCCCATCGGCGATCTCCCGTCGGATGGCGGAATGCAGGACGCGGTAGCCGGATGCGCCCGCAATCAATCATGTCACGCCGTTCTGAGCCTCACCAGCGGCCCCCAGTGTACTAAAAACCCACCGGACGGTCGGATCGCGGGGTGCCCCCGCCGTCTTCGGGCCTCGGCGGCGGTGCGCCCTCAACCGGCGAAGGTGCGTCGGCTGGCCCGGCACGGCCGTGCGCATGTGGAAGACGGCGCCTGCGTGCGGCTCGTCGGCCGTCTCCCCGGGACGTCGTGATGAAGACGTCGCGCAGGTCCGGACCGCCGAGGGTCACCGCGGTCACGCCGTGGACGGGCAGCTCCCATTCGCCCAGGATCTCCGCCTCGGGCGAATAGAGGCGCACCTTGCCCACGCGGTTCATGGCGCACCACACGTTCCCTCCGAGTCGACGGCGAGGCTGTCGGGGCGCAGCCGTCGTCGCCGTCGTGGAAGGGGCGGCGGCCGACCAGATCCCCGCCGACGACGTCGAAGACGTCCGTGCATCCCGTGGACGTGTCGTTGTAATAGGCGCGCTGCCCGTCGGGGGCGAAATCCAGGCCGTTGGACACCGTGACGTGGTAGAGGGCCGTCGAATAGCGTCCGTCGGCCTCGATCCGGTAGAGCCCTGCCCTGCCCGAGGGTGCGGTCGTAGGGCATCGATCCCGCGTACAGCCGCCCCCACGGGTCCAAGCCGCACTCGTTCATGCGAACGTTCGATCGCTCCACATCTCGGGCAGGGGCGGGCGTGGCGAAGGGAGCGTCGGCCAGCCCTATCCCGCGTTCCAGGCCGGCGACGTAGCCTCCGCGCTCGCGGGGCCGTACGAAGGCGGCGATCCGCGAGCCGGTGGCGATCCGCGTGACTTCGCCGCTTCCCGAGAGCGTGAGTATCGTTCCCGCGAGCATGTCCACCATGCGCAGGCCTCCCCACGAGGAGTGCCAGACGGGGCCTTCTCCGTGGAAGGCGATGACATCGGTAATCTGTTCAGGTCGCATCATCGCCGATGATAGCGCGGAGGCAGTGGTTCGCCTGCTGTCCGCTCAGCGGTCCCCGTTGCTGCTCGGCGGCCCGGCCGGCCCCGGTCCCCGGGTCGTGCGGCCCGGCCGGTTACGCCACGGGTCACGTCGGTGGATTCGGCCCGCCCCAGGGGCGTACGTCTCGGCCGGAGCCGCTCGGGAGCGCGGCCCGGCCCGTCGGCGGTCGGCGCCGTGCGCTTCCATGCCGTCCGCTCGGGCTCAGGACGGCCGGGCCTACGGGGCGACGAGGAATCCGAGGGCTCCGCTGGAGGCGAGGACGACGACCATGCCCAGCAGCGCGACGAAGGCTATCGAATACGGCGCCGCCCTGCGCAGCAGCGGCGACTCCGAGCCCGGCTCCTTGATGGCCGTGGCGGCGATGGCGAGATTCTGAGGGCTGACGATCTTGCCGATGCCGCCGCCGATCTCGTTGGCCGCCAGCAGCAGCTGCGAGGGCTGATCCCGGCCCGCGCCCGCCGTCGTCTGGAGGTTGGCGAACAGCGCTCCCGCGGAGGTCGCCGACCCGGTGACGGCCGTGCCGATCCATCTGAGCACCGGCGCGAGGAAGGCGAACGCCCCTCCCTGTGGCCGCCAGCCAGGTGCCGATGGCGACCGTTTGGCCCGAGAAGTTCATGACGTAGGCCAGGGCCATGACCGTCGCGATCGTGAGGATGGCCAGGCGCAGGTCGGCGATCGTCCTGCCCAGGGCGGCCATTCCCCGGGCGAAGGAGAAGGGGTAGAGGCCGCCGGAGCCAGTGCGCCCGTAGACGATCGACACGGCGATCCCCGTCAGAAGGAGCATCGTGCCCGGCGAGGAGAGCCATTGGAGCCTGAAGACCGTGGACGAGGAGACCTCGCCCGAGGCGGAGACGAGCTTGCTGCAGCCCCGGCCAGGCGAAGGTAACGTCCGTCGAGGCGAGCGCGGCCGGACGTCGACCCTCGACCTTCCACAGCTTCGCCACGCCGAAGACGACGACCACCAGCCAGTAGGGCAGGAGGCCGAGGGTCACGCGCGAACCCGTGAGCTTCCTGCCCGAGGTCTGCGAACGCAGTTCGTCAGGCGTGTCGGGCCGCCAGAGGCGCAGCAGGAGCGTCACGGAGGCGAAGGAGACGAGGGAGGCGAAGACGGCCGTGAGCTCGTAGGAGAGGAAGTTCGCGGCGGCGACGTGGCCCAGGCCCATCGTCACGCCCGCGACGAGCGCGGCTGGCCAGGCCTGCCTGACCCTCGCGCCTGCCGTCGAGGATCGCCAGAGGAGGACGGGGATCCAGCACAGGAACAGCGGGGTGATGCGCCCCTGGGTCGCGCCGACCGCATCCGGCGCGGCCCCGCCGAGCTTGGCCGCCGTCGTCACCGGAATCGACATCGCGCCGAAGCAGACGTTCAACGCGTTGCCGACCATCGTCACCAGAGCCGCTTTCAGGGCGGCAGGCTCGAGGCCAGGAGCAGGCGCAGGAGATAGCGACCGGCGCCCCGAAACCGGCGAGAGCCCCTCGATGAGGCCGCAGAAGCAGAAGCCGATGAGGAGGGCCTGACGCATGTCGCCCCTGCCGACCGCGGCGAACACCGCCCGGACGTCCTCGGAGCGGCCCGTCCGCTCGGTGAGGTTGTAGCAGCCACACCGCCATGACGACGATGTAGACGATCGGGAAGATCCCGAAGGCCGCCTTCTGCGTGGCGGAGAGCAGCGTGAGGTCCACCGGCATGCCGAATCCGAAGATCGCCGACGAGCACGGCGACGCCGAGGGAGGCGATCGCGCACACGTGCGTCTTCACTTTGAAGGCGCCCAGGAGGACGAAGAAGAAAGCCAGCGGCAGCAGCCCGAGGAGCGCTGTGAGGACCAGGGAGGAGGCGACCGAGGTGGTCGACGGGTGAACGACGCGGCCAGCTGCGACGAGGCGGCGGTCCGTTCAGCGTTTCGATGGTCGGCGCTGCTACGTCCCCGGAGTCGGTGGATTCGGGGGGTGTCTGATCGGTACGGCCGGTGAGAACCGTGTGGCCAGTGAATCACGGTTGCCCGGCCGTAAAGGGGACGGCATGTGAAGGGGCGTTCGGCGGCGGCATCATCGGCTCGCCCCTCGAAGCGCTGCCGCCCGGCCTCGTCGGATCCCCTGCTACGTGGGGGTTTCGCCCTCCGCGCGAGGGAGCCGACCGCGCTCGAGTACGGTCGGCGGAAGGGAATGGGGCGGACGGTGCCGTTCGGAAGCACAAATGGAAATCTGAATGTCAGGTGCCGTGTATACCACGTTTTTCGGAAGTTTGAGATTAATATATCGTAAAGCGGAAGCTCGGCGAGCAGAGATCATGTAGCAGATCCTGGTCGTATACTCACCTATTGGGCATTCCTGAGAGGCGAATTAATTTCCGATGGAAATCTGACGAATGAGGGTCGCTTTATGCTACCTGAAATATGCTTATATGTGTCATACTCACCCGCCGGGCGCTCCAGAGAGGAGGTGAACGGAATAATGACAGCAATGCTGGAAACGAATGAGATGCTCGACATCGATCCGAGATCGATATTGACGCGATGCCGACCGATTCGGACTCGGCACCGGAGATCAGGAGCTGGTCTTTCTGCACTGGTGGCTGCACAAGCCGAGGAGGCGGAAGCTTCTGTAGTTGGTGCTGCTAAATGCATAATGAAGTGTGGTGGCGCAGTGGTTGTCATTCCAGTGCGCCACCGCACCTAATCAGGTTTATTTTTAAGCAGCTGGCGTGAGAAAAGGTCTTCCCCGCCGGAAAGATATAGGAGTTCTAAAGAAAAATGACGGTGGAGGGGAATCGCCACCCACTCGTAGCGGCTCGGCATTTCACATTGAGGACCGCAGTGCGCCCCTTGCGCTTCGCCGCGACTCAAGACGACGAACGCCTGGCAGCGGGGGATCGCGAAAGTTTGATTGAGTACATATCGCAAGCATACTGCGATACCGCCTCAGGCGGGCGGTGATTCACGCTGCTCCCGCCCTCTGGGGCTCCGTTCAGCGCGTATTGGAAAATCCTGCTGCGTTGAAGCCGTCTAGGCTACGCCGGGTAGCCATGTCCACAGCGAAGTTCATGAATCGGATATCTTCCCGACCTACGCCGTTCGGGTTGTTCGCAGGCGTGTCCGCTGGCGAATTCGTCCCTGACACCGATGACGCCGGATGCGCGTTCGGACAGGGATGCCGGGAGGCCGTTGCTGACTTCCGCTGGCTCCTTCCCGTGATTGGATCGTTGGAACAGCGTCTCGAGATCTTGAAAGGCCTGTCCGTTCACCGCAATCCCCTTTTACGATGGAGGGCCGATGAGATTCTCGTCTTCCGCGCGGACCACGCTGGTACGCCGCAGTCGCGGACGGCTATCGGGAGGACCTGATACTGACTACGTGCTTTGACAGGTGTAGGGATGGCGTTGGGATCGTCGCCGGAACGCTTTGCGAGGACGCCGCCGTGGAATTCCACACTCGTTCCACTGCGGTGCTCCGCCTGGTGGCGGGGCTCGTCGTCTCGAATTCCTTTACAAGCTCTGCGGCCCAGCTCTGACCGGAGGCGATCCCCTGAAGAAGTGTCGCAATCGATAGATCGGGCGGGAGCCGACGTAGAGGAACTGCGGAGCCTCGTAACGGCTTATCCACGCCTTGTCCGGACCGATGGACCCTGACGACGACGGCGAGGACTACTCCCGCGCGTATGCGGCCGCGTCGAAGTTCAATGATATTGACAACAGAATCCATTTCACTTTGAAGAGCGGAATCCGGCTGCGGCTGCCTGATTGCATCCCGCCGAGATGCCGAGGAGGGAATGCATCTTTCCAGAGACTTTCTCCGATGCGGTTAAAGCATGCGGACTGCGCAAATCACCATTTGGCATTCCTAGAGCGGTACGGGATCGACCGAACGGTTCCCTGCTGACCCTGATTGATCCGGGCTCGAGGCATTGAGAGTTCCCGACGACTACTCGTGGCCGAAGCAGCACGGCACGAGCTCTTCTTTTCTCGGAGGATGTGAATGAGACGAGAAGAGAAACTGGCGTCTCTCTATAGCAAAGCATTGACTGAAGATAATCATGAAGTTTGTCTCTCGGAGAATGACGTGGAAGAACTTGCTTTCAGTCCATTTAATGAGAATGAATGCCAGTTAGGTGCTGAACTCTATTTTTGTCTGGTAGCTCGATCGTGGTCTCAAGTGAAAGCAGAAGATTATTTTTATCGCTTGATACAAACCAGGTACACATTTCTCTCTGTGTACGGCTGGTAGGTTTTTAAATCTGTTACCTGAACTAAATAGAGAACGGGAATTACAGCTTGTTGACGACGAACGGGAATACAGCGCTTCACTATCTTTCTACCCACGATCGCATCCCGCCGTCAACTTGGTCAACACTCCGCCGACTGCCGAAAGGCTCATCGAAGTGGACACTCCCCGAGCAGTCACTGCTGATTACGTTCCGCTGTCGCGCGTCGGAGTCAGGGCGACGATGCGCGGCCTCTTTCCCGTCGACATGTCCGATGGGCGGGCCATCCGCATACAGGCCCGCAATGCGGTCTATCCTCCGGCGCAAGCACCCAATGCGGTCCGGCTCCTGGCTGATATGGAACTCGAGCTCCAACGGGTCTGGGAACCGTGGAGTTGGGGGCGTCTGGCCTACATACCATTCTCGACCGCGGGTGCGCTCCGGTAGGTTCGTCCTCGCACCGGCCAGATGGACCTTGAACGAGCTCCTGCGCCAGGGCTTTGTCAAAAACCCCGATGCACCGGAACTTCGCGCGATGGAGACAATAATGGAAGGTGCCCAGGCATTGCCTCGTCGTCAACCAGGACATGCGCCTTCTCTGATGCCGACAATGCCGGCCATATTGAACTCTTACGTGCTGAACTCGCGAAAAATGGGAGTCTGGTGCTCGAAGAGCTGCTCGGTGGAGCGTCCACGCCTCACGATGCGTGGGGCTGGTTGGCTGATGGAGACGAAGTCTACGCGAGTGAACTCGTTGCAGTCCTTCACTAAACGGGACGCGACTTTCGGGGCTGACACGGATTCGCGCTAAGATACACCCTGGAACCCGAACTGAAGCACTTTCCCGGCTCGCGGTGGCATTCATTCCGGCTTTACACTCTGATGGACGAGATGACGCATCTGCTCAAAGACGGAATCGGCGAGGCGATGGAGCGAATCGCAACGGTCAGCGGTAGCACCCCTTCTTTGTCCGCTACACCGACGACGATGGTCCGCACCTTCGTCTCCGGTTCCAGGACGCTTCGTCGGCCAGTTCCCGAGCGGGTTGCCGAGTTCCGTGAAGTCCTACGAAATGCATGTAACGACTTGGGAGCGACGACGTTCGTACAGGATGAATATCATCCGAATTCGAACGGTATGGCGGTTTGGAACAGCTTGAGTTGACGCATCGAAACCTTCTAGAGGACGCCTCGCCGTGCTCCGAGCACTGCGGAGTCCGACGACTGAGTTCTTCCGGGCTGGAGGAGTACACGATTCTATCTTGGACCGAGACGCTCGTGGGATTCGGACAGGGCTTCGACTGTGAGACCGCCGAATCGGCAGATGCGCCGATCCCTCGCCGTGCTGGAGGCGTGGACCGACAGAATGGGCTGCCTCCAGCCGTGGGGACGACTCACGCCCGGCACCGGGAACGGTGGAGTCGACTGGTGCAATCGCACCTGTTGAGGATCCAACACGGGAGTCTCTCGGCGACTGCGTGACTGACGCCGAGCCGCTGCGGGCTCGGAAGAGGCTTGGGCGTGGCTGCCGTCACGGGAGGGGCCAGACTCCACCTCCACGTGTCGTGGGAAGCTATCTGCACATGACGTTCAACCGGGTGTTCGGTCCCGATTCGGAGAGAGAGCGGCGTCTGCTCGAAACCTTCGGTCTGTCTCAGTGCGCCTTGACAGGGAGCGGAGCGCGCGGGGGGCGACCAGATGAATTTCGACGAGGAACGGGAACCAGGATGGCTCCTACCCGAGGATCTGCGCAGGCAGGCGGGGAATCTGGCGATCGACGTGGCCGAACGGCTCCGAGATCCCTGACGCCGATGAGCGGATCGTGACCGTCCGGACAATATTGAGCCGGTTTTCGGCTCATCGATGTGGTCCCCGGGATCAATGAGCCATGGACTGGCGGGAACGTCCCTGATGTATTCGCTGCTCGCGGCCTCCAACCCACACTACTGCGAACTGGCCCACCGGCATCTCCAAGGGGCGGTCCGGTCGATTTCATGGAATACTCGGGCGGCCCTCATGGGAGGCCCCGCCGGGTATCCTGGCCGCCGCCCAGGAGCCTCCCGGCGCGGGTGCTCAGTACCGGGTTTACGGAGAAACTGACGGTCGGCTCACGCGCCGTGCAGATGAGGATGGTCCGCGAATATTCGGACTTCTGAAGAAAGGCGTCCACTGGTTCGCCTACGACCTGATGAACGGCGTACCGGGCGTGCTCAGAATCTGATTGATGAGAGCTCGCCGGATGCCCGAGAGGCAGTGAAGATCTCCACCGACCACTTGTGTTCGCATATCCTGAAGCAGGGAAACCGGCCTCGCCCGGCTGGTGGGTCCCCTCGAGCTCTGAACCCGTCGAACAAGATCGCTTCGCCCTACCCTCACGGAGAGTCTCAACTCGGGACTGCGCACGGCGTGACTGGTGTGATCGCTGTCCTCACAACGGTGGCCGAGAGAGAAGGTTTGACTCCAGCTATGGAAGACGCCATCCGGGGGCGGTTGATTGGATTCTACCGTGGCGGCAAGAAGTTGACGGCGTGCCTCACTGGCCTGCACGGATTCCCGCGGAGCTCAATGAATCTCCGCAAGATGCACCTTCCCAGTTCACGAGCGGCAGTAGGTGTTACGGCACCCCAGGAGTAGCAGCTGACGCTGGTGCGAGTCGGGCTATTGCTGGATGAGTCTAAAATTATCGATACCGCGGTAGAGACATTGATTGGTCACCTTCAAGTATCTGAATATGAATGGAGACTCGATGGACCGACTTTCTGTCATGGATACGCTGGAACTTTACATATACTCCATCGAATATGGTTTATGTGCGGTGACGAACGTTTGAGGCAATTAGCAGTAAAAATGGCAAACTAAACTCATCAAAAATATGGTTGAGACAGATACACCTTTTTCTTTTTCGACATTGGGTGCCCGACAGTCCGGAAGGTTGGCGAAAGGCCCATACTTTTAGTCATCTGGATAGCATTGGGTTGCTCGAAGGGGCGGCGGGTGTGGCTGCGGTGCTCTATACTTTGAGCGAAATGGATTCACACGATATGCCAGCGTGGGATCGGGTCTTCGGTCTTTCGTGATCGCAAAGAAGGTAGAAAAGAGGAGGGACCCAGGATGACGGAAGCTGAAACCGGTACCGTTGTGGAAAGGGTTCTCGTTGGCTGCACGGGCGCATTGCAAATGCTATCCATAGGCGACTATATAGCGGCTATGCGGTCTGTGGGAATTCGGCGTATCGGAGTCGTCCTCTCGCCGTCTGCCGCCGCGATGACGTCTCCCGCCTCGCTCGAGGCTATCGTCAACGAAGTGTTCATTGAGCTCCCATGACCCGAAACCATATTGCCTTGAGCCGTGACTACCAACGACTGGTGGTGGTTCCGCGACGGCGAATTTCCTTGCGAGTGCGGCGACCGGCGGCGCGCGCAACGGAGTCGAACTCATGCTGATCGCTATGCCCACGCCCTCCGTGATCGTTCCGGCGATGAACAGCGTCATGTGGTCCAAGCCAGCGATCCAACGCAATATTCTCGCCTTGAAAGAAGACGGACACACCGTACTGGCAACCCCAGGAACGCGAAGTTTACGAAGCCGCTTCTGGGGCTTCAGATCGGTGTAGCTGCTTCGACGCCTTACGAAGTGGCCAATGCTGTTCGTGAGATCTCGGATGCTACCGCCGGAAGTTGATAGGCGGAACATTATAAAATCAGAGTTCTATGCCGAATTCGTGTCTGGATTTTACGAAAGAAATTATTTAAAATAAATTTAATATATTTTAATGTTAATAACTGAATGAAATAAGTTTTCATTTATTTTTAAGCTCTTACAATGCTTGTTGGCTTGGTCTATTCCGGTAAGCTGGTGCCGTCTCGGGCGCGGTGAACCGCCCGGGGCAGACGGCTACTGACGGGGTGAAGGATGCGTTCGGGTCCGGCGCCACCGCCATCGCCCCGAAACGGGGAAGGAGAGCCTCTTCGCGTTGAACCCCGAAGCGGAGACCGTTCGCGACGCCGAGCTTCTGGAAGCCGTCGGCGGCGGGGACGAGCGCGTTCGCCGAACTGCACCGGCGCTATGCGGCAGTGGTGTTCTCCTTCGTCCTCGCCCGCACCGCGGACGCGCGGCGCGGCCGAGGAGGTCAGCGCCGACGTGTGGCTCGGATGCTGGAGATCGGCCCGCGCCTTCCGAGGCGATAGCCGGGTCCTCACCTGGCTGCTGGGGATCGCCAAACGCCAGATCTGGACGCACGCCCGCCGCAGGAGAATCCCTCACGGCCCCTTTGGACGAGGAGATCGAAAAACCTGGCGGACGACGCCGACGATCCCGGCCGGCCTGGTCGCGGCCGCGGCCAGCGTCGACGAGCCTGGTCGCGGCGCTGCGGTCCCCTGCCGGAGGACCTCGCCGAGGTGGTCGACCCTCGCCTGGCTGCACGAGGTTGCCCTACGCGCAGATCGCCTCGACGCTGGGGATCCCCGCCGGGACGGTGAAGAGCCGGGTCTCCAGAGCTCGGCGGATACTGAAAGACGCATTGAGGAAGGACGCATTGAGGAGCGACGATGCCTGACGGCATGGACGGAACCCGGCGCGAGGCGCTGCGAGAGCCTTGCGCCGACGGGAGTGCGAGCGGGCGGGGAGGGCCGGACTTCGAGACGGTGCGCCGCCGCGTGAGCCTCGCCGTCCCCCTGGACCGGCGAGGATGGACGGCGGCGCGGAGCCTCCGGCTGGCGGCGTCGCTGGCATGGGCCCAGCTGCGGATCGTGCCCCTGGCTGGTCCTCCCTCGGCGCTGCTGACGGCGACCCTGGCCGCGCTGGCGGCTCGATTCTTCAGCGTGAACGTAGGAGCCCGCGCCGCCGTGGCGGGGTTCTCCTCACTGGTGCTGTTCGGGGTCAATCTGACGGTGACGGCGGCGCTGTCGCGCCTCCGGGAGGATTCCGTCTGCCTGGCCACCCCCGTGGGGCCGCGAGCCGTGGTGCTCGCCCGGGTGGCGGCGGTGCTCGCCCTCGACGCCGCCGCCGCGCAGTCGCGGTCTCCGCGGCGGCCGCCGCGGGGCGGCACGGATCGATCGGCGCGATGCTCGCGGGTGGCTGGTTCCGATGGCAGCGGTCGCTGGGGCCGTGGCGTTCCTCGCGATCTGGACGGCTCCCTGGGCCGGCGTCGTGGTGGGGATGGCCGTAATCCCCCTCGTCGGGCCCTCGTCCCGCCGATCGCCTTCGGCCCGCCCTCCGGCTCGTTGCAGGAGGCGATCACCCCGTTCGGCGTCGTCGCCCCGGCCTCTCCCTGATAGCCGCCGCCGCCCTTTCGTCGCCTTCCGCACTCGCGTCTCAGAAGACTCGGTGAACGTCGTCGGCCGACTCCCGGCGGCATCCGTTGCGAACTGTGGGCTGGGCTTGGGACTGCGCGATCTTCCGTGAACCGGGCGGCCCGGTTCGGCTACTCACAGGATGACGGTGATTTCGAATCGGAGGGAGTTCGCGTGCCAGTCTCGTTCCTCGCGGCGCAGTTGCGCCGAATGGGCGTCACATCGGCCATTCCGCTCATGGCCGGTGCCGCCGTGGCCTCGTGGGCAAGGCGGCGGCGGCCGCCTGGTCGCCCGTACAGGCCATGGCGCTGTCGTTCGGATTGCAACAGGTCTTCATCATCTGCGCAGGCGTGTCCGCGGCGGTCGCCGTGACCGGCGATCCGCTGGTCGAATTGCACGAGGCGACGCCCTGCGACGTTCCGACGCGTCCAATTGGTTCGGGCGGCGATCGCGACCGCATCCGGGTGGTCGGCGCCGTCCTCATGTTCGCGCCGCTTCACTTGGCTGGAGTGTGATGCACGACAAGGGCTGGATCACGCTGCTCTCACCGGCCGGCGCGGTGATCGTGATGGCCGCCGCCGCCTTCGTCGCGACGGCCTTCACCGGCGCGAGTGTCCACCACCGCGATCGCGGTGGTGACGACATGGATGTTCCTGGGCCTGCTGTGGGATCCTTACGTCGAGCCGTTGCTCTTCCAACGCGGAGTGCCCGTCCTGCGCAGGGGCGCTCGCGGCGTTCGCCTGGCGCAGGCTCGGCGACGCGGAGCGCAATGCTCTCGGGCGGTGACGGCATGACGTTCGCGAACCTCGTCCGCGTCCACTCGCGGATCGCCCGCAGGCAGAAAAGCCCTGGCACACGTCGATTCCGTTGACGCTGTTCGCCGTCCTGGTGAGCTTCGGAGGAGGGAGGGCGCCGCACACCGGAGGCGTCGAGGACATCGTCTACACGGCGCAGATCGTGGCGATCTTCGTCGGCGTCGCCTACGCGGCGGCGTTCACCGACCTGCTGGCCGCCCCCGCCCGTCTCGGCGTCGGCGAACTGGAGTCCTCCGTTCCGGCTACTCCCCATGACGCTGCGCGCGGCTCGAGTGACGGTCCCTTCGCCGTGGTCGTCGTCCCGCCCCTCATCGCCCTCCTGGCAATGGGGGCGGTGCAGGCGGCCCACGGCAGGTGGGGGAGTCTGCCCGCCGCCCTCGCGGTGGCGGCCTCCTTGGTGGCTCCGGCGGTGCTGTGCGCGATGGCGATCTCCGCGCTGGCCGGGTCCCTCCTGCCGCAGGCCTTCGCCCGGGTGGCCGCCGTCCTCGTCTGGTTCTACCTCGTGTTCTCGACGCCGACCATTCCCGTACCGGCCCCCGAGGGCACCGTTTTCGGGGTCACCGGCGACGCCGTCGCCACCGGCTACTTCGATTCGCGCCCGGTGTACCCGCTCACCGGCCCGCTCAGCTCGGCCCCCGGCCCCGTCGCGGCGTCCGCGTCCCTACTGTGGCAGCTCGCGCTGGCCATCGCACCCTAGCCGTCGCCTCCCGGCTGTCCGACCGCCTCCGGGATCGCTGAGAGGAATCAACCCATGTACGTCTCCATCGACCACGTCACCAAGGACTTCCGGGGCAAGCCGGCGGCCCTCGACGACGTCACCATCGATCTCCCCACCGGGATGATCGGACTGCTCGGCTCCAACGGCGCCGGCAAGACCACGCTCATGCGCATGCTGTGCGGCATCGTCCAGCCCACCCGGGGCACCGTCCGCGTCGACGGCCGGGACCTCGCCGATCGACGGGTCCGCCAGGCGGTCAGAAAGGCGCTGGGATACCTCCCGCAGCACGTCGACCCCTACCCGAACCTCACGCCGCTCGGAGTTCCTCGACTACGTCGGGATCCTGCAAAGCGTCGACAGGCGAGCCGCGCGCCGCAGGCAGGCCCGCGAGCTCGTCGAGAGAGTGGGCCTGGCCGACGCCCAAGACAGGCGCATCGGCGGGTTCTCGGGCGGGATGCGCCGCCGGGTCGGCATCGCCCAGGCGTTGATGGGCGACCCCGAACTCATCATCGTCGACGAGCCCACGGCGGGCCTCGACCCGGAGGAGCGCGTGCGCTTCCGAACCCTCCTGGCGGGACTCGGCGCGGACCGCACCGTCATCCCTGTCCACCCACTATCCCGACGACGTCGCCCAGACCTGCCCCCTACGTGTTCGTCCTGGCCGCGGGCGCACCCGGTACGACGGGCCGACCAGCGGCCTGATCGACGCCGCCCGGGGCCGCACATGGCTGACCGACCGCGCGGCGGACCGCTGCCCGAACACGTGGCCGTCGTCAACGCGACGACCACCCCTGAGGGAACCCAGTACCGGATCGTCGCCGACACTCCGCCCGACGACGCCTCTCCGGTCGAACCCAGCCTCGAAGACGGCTAGCATGGCCTTTGACCATCGACAAGGAGAGATCATGATCGGCACATCTCGAATCCGAGGCGTCCCTCGCCTCTGCGTCCCTTCTCGCGACGGCCTGCCTGCGGGATGCGGGGCACTTCCATCAGAAAGATTTCCCCACCGACGGGCCGAGCGTCACCGCGACGAGCAATCCCGCCAAGGTCAAATCATCGGACTTCGGCCACAGCTGGAACCTGAAGGTCGACCACGGCACGGTCACCTGCAAGGACAACTCTGACGGCGACCCTGATCCTGTACTTCACCGCCCCTGAACGAATCGAGTACGCGCTCAACCATGTGAAGGGAAACGGAGTCGCCGGGACATCGACGACATCTCCAACGGCTCCGTGGGACCGCTGCGCTCTTCGCCTTCACCGTCTGCGACGTCAAATGACATCCCGGAATCGGCGATGAGCGCCTGCCTGCGCGAACGGCCGCACCCGGCCAAGTCGTTCGCGCAGACGGATCCGACGATCGCGCGCCGTCGGATCCGACGGTCCATCGCCGCCGAGTCCGATTCTGCGCCTGCCTCACCGCTCGCCGCCGAGCCGGACGTGGTCGTCGCAGGCCGCGACTATTCGACGGTCGTGGGTGGCGATCCGACGGAGGCGCCTTCTCGAGCCATGCCTCGCAGCGTGTCGAGGACCATGGTGGAGTTCTCCTCGTCGAGCGCGCCGGTCGGCTCGTCGGCGAGATCACGTCCGCCCTGTTTGACGATGAGCCGGGCGAGCGCGACCCGCTGCTGTTCGCCTCCGCTGAGCCGGTAGACCGGCTCACGGCCATGCTCCTTCAACCCGACCCGCTCCAAGGCCTCGGCGATGCGCCGTCTCTGGCGGTCGTGAGAACGCCCGGGCCCAGCCCGATGCGCAGATTGAACTCGGGGGTCTGGTTCTCGATGAGCGCGTAGTTCTGGAAGAGATAGCCCAGCCGATCGCGCCGGTAGCGCTGTTGACGGCGGGTCGGGATGCCCGTGATCGCCTCGCCGTCGATGTTCACCGTGCCGCCGGTGGGTCCTCCAGAAGGCCGATGCAGTTCAAGAGCGTGGTCTTGCCGCAGCCGGAGGGCCCGGTTAAGGCGTGCATCGCCCCGAAAGGGACCTCGAAGCACAGATCCTCCCAGAGGGTTCGGCGGCCGAAGCGCTTGGTCAGGTGGTCGATGGCGATCATGTGTCTCCTATCCGACGTCGATGCTGTGGCGGTGACGATGCGGCGGCGTGCAGCGGATCAGCCCGGCGCCATGATGGCCAGTGCGACGGCCAGGACGCTGGCCGAGATCGGCGGGATCGTCCGTACGAGCACGGACTGGAGCTCGGCTCGGGCGTTCTCCGAGGCGATCTGGCCGTTGAACATGACGGCCTGCAGCCACGCGCTCAGGCTCACGACCGCCACCGTGAGCGAGCAGTCCAGGATCAGGAGTTTGCCGAACATGTTCCAGTAGGTCCATCCGCTGATCCGCGAGGCGAAGATGAGCTGGCCGTTGCGGCGCGTGTGCGCGACGGCGAACCCGCCGTCGTGATGAGAAGGACCACGAGCGCGATCGCGCAGTTGACGATGGAGGTGACGAAGTTCCGGGAAGCCTCGCTAGGGTTCCGGAACGGTTCGTGAGCGGCCGAGTTGATCCCGAAGACGTCCCGGGACAGCTGCGGGTCGGCGCGCACCTCGGCGCTCGCCTTGCGGTGGTCCGTCGCGAGGATGTGGCGCTGGGTCGTGCAGGCGACGTAGTCGCTGGTCGTTGCAGAGAGCCGTGTCGTTGGACAGCGCCACGATGATGGGGTCGTCGAGGAAGGCGGGACTGGCGAGGCGTCGAGCACCCTGTAGGTGAACAGTCGCCGTTCGTCGGGGGTGTAGACGGCTCTTACGCGCGGCTCGGGCCGTTTCCTCTCTCGACTGGCTCGCCCCTCCGGTGAACCGCAGCATTTCGACGGCCCTGTTTCAGGATCTGGGCGGTGTGGGGGCGGTACCGCTGCGGGATCGCCACGACCGCTTCGTCGGATCCCCGTGGGAGCCGTGACCGGCCGGCCGGCGACGTCCTTCACTCTCTGCCCTGTCGAGATAGCTCTGATTCGCGTAGAGCGAGTCGATCGGGGCGCCCGCCGGCACGGAGAACTGTTCCTGCCCGGGATTGACGATCGAGACCATGAGGAGGCCGCGCCTGTTGAGCGAACGCTCCCAGGCGGCGATGCGCTCGTCGGGCGAGTCGGCGCGGCGCGTCGGACCCGCGGAGCCGGCCGAACCGGACGAGTCTCGTCCGAGTCGAGGCCGACGTTCAGGCGCATTTCGTCCTAGATCGCGCGCGGTCTCCCACTGCCCGCCGATGTCCTGGGCCTTGGTCCGCGTCAGGGCGTCGTTGACGACGATGCCTCCCAGGATGGCCGCTACGAGGATTGCGGTGCCGCGGACCATGTACGCCGACGCCGTCGTCCACCGCGAGGCTCCCGAGCCCTTGATGGCGTCGAGGATGGAGGAATGCCACAGTATCCACAGGCTCACGCCGTGCACGCACAGGGTGAGCAGGACGCCCAACGCGCCGAGAGCGGCGAACAGCAGGAGGAACGCGGTCAGCTGGTGCAAGGAGTTGTGCAGGTAGAGCGCCGCCAAGAGCGGGACGGCGAGACGCCCACCGCTTTGGAGAGGAAGGTCAGGCTCGCGCAGGCGTCGAGCGCCCAGGCCTGGCGAAGCGTCATGCCCTGAAGGCGTTGGACGCCGTAGGCGCGCGCGTTCATCGCCACGCCCACGCCCGTCAAGGCGACGATCAGCAGCGTGATCACCGCCGCCGTGCCGAAGAGCGCGTATCCGCCGAACAGCCAGGGCAGGGACCGCAGGGTCATCGTCTCCGTGTACGAATCGACGTTGTAGCCGTGCCCGGCGAGCGTCTCGCGAAAGCCCGCAGATCCTCCGAGAGCCGGAGAGCAGGTAGGTTCCTGCCGGTTCCAGTGCGGACGCTTCGGATCGGGGTGCACCTTGTAGGAGACTCTCCGCGTTGAAGGCGCTGTATCCCCGCTCCATCCATGACTGGGCGAACGAGCCCCCGGATGCGGCGAGGACGTACAGGTGTTCGACCCCCTTGGGGTCTTTTCGGTCGGGCACGAGCTTGGCGACGTCGAGGCGGCGGGTGCGCGCATAGGGCCTCGATCCGTGCGTTGATCTCGGAGAACGGAGCCTTGTCCTGCGCCGGGCGCACCACGTCCATCGTACCAGGCCGGGCTCGACCGGCATGCACGACTCGAAGGAATGCAGGAAGAGGAAGCCCAGGAGGCCGCGAAGCGCGAGCGCCGTATGCGCAAGACGAAGGCTCCGGTTCAACATGTCAGGACTCAGCTTTCCCTAGCACCTGTTGTTCCAGTAGGTGCTCATGGTTTGCCACGGTTTGTGTGAATCTTGGGCGACCGCCGTCCTTCCCGGTCCGTGGGACCTGAACGTTGAGGGCTGTGATCACCACCCAAAACAGCAGAGGAATGGCACCTAGATCCATGAGTGTAATGAAGACCATGCACTGGTCCAACCAGAACCATAGTTCCAGGTTCCGCCTCCCTACCCTTTTAATTGCAGCAGAAAAGCGGAACCGGCAGTTCCAAAAATATAGCAGCAGTTAAAGTTACGGCTGCTATGCCTCGATGTCGTTTTGTAGACATATTTCGTACACTCCCAAGGCGCACTACTTAAAGAAAAGGTCCGAGCCTGCCGTTGCGGGTGAGAGTATTTGTCGCGTTAATGGCAAAACCCGGCATGTAAGAGAATAACTGAATTACTACTATGGAAGAAAAATAGAAAATGTGATATACAACACATTTATATTGTAAATAAATGTTAAAATGTGGGATTTACAAACAATTTTAAATTTTAAATAATTATTAAAACTTAAATTTTACATTAAACGGGTTTTTTAATGCATTATATTGATTATAATCACGATTAATTAAATAATTATGGTATATGTAATATTATCGATATATGAAAGTAAAAGTGTAAACGACAACTTTGCTTCTTAAATATATATTTATGTGTCGTATCAGGGTATTAGATCTTTATAAAAGATTTAAATTTTTCAACGATTACCATCTCGAAAGGCTGTCAGATAGCTATCTCAGAAAAATATTCTATTCTGCTGGGTTCTCGATCGATATAGATGAGATGAATGTGGGGAGGCGAAACGTCGCCTCCCCATACTGACCCGTCGGATCATTCTTGTCTTGTTGAGTCGGTGGGTGTCGTCGAAAACGATCCGTCGACCCACGGACCTCAGTCTCAGCGCACGTCGTCGTCGACCCAGTCGAAGGTCTTCGAGATCGCCTTCTTCCACTGGCGGAGCTGGCGCTCGCGCTCGGCCGACTCCATCGCGGGCTTCCAGCGCTTGGCCTCGGCCCAGTTGGCGACGACGTCCTCCCTCGCCGGACCAGAAGCCGACGGCGATGCCCGCCGCGTAGGCTGCGCGAGGGCCGTCGTCTCCGCGACCACCGGGAGCACCACCTCGGTGTCGAGGATGTCGGCCTGGAACTGCATGAGCAGATCGTTGGCGGTCATGCCGCCGTCGACCCTCAGCTGCTCCAGCTTGACACCGAATCGGCCTCCATGGCGTCCAGGACCTGCGCGTCTGGAAGGCCGTCGCCTCCAAAGCCGCGCGTGCGATGTGCGCCTTCGTGTTGTAGCGTCATGCCGACGATCGCTCACGCGCGCGTCGCCGCGCCATGCGGGCGAACAGGCCGGAGAAGGCCGGGACGAAGTACACGCCGCCGTTGTCGTCGACGCTGGCGGCCAGGGGCCTCGACGTCGGGGGCCGTGGCGATGATCTCCAGGTTGTCGCGCAGCCACTGGATGAGAGAGCCGGAGACCGCGATAGAGCCTTCGAGGGCGTACACGGTGGGCTTGTCGCCGATCTTGTAGCAGACGGTGGTGATGAGCCCGTTGTCCGAAAGCTGCGGCTCGGTGCCGGTGTTCGCGAGCATGAAGCAGCCGGTTCCGTAGGTGTTCTTCGCCATGCCGGGCTGGAAGCATGCCTGGCCGAAGGTGGCCGCCTGCTGGTCGCCCAGGTCGCCGGCGATCGGCTTGCCCGGAAGCAGGCCGGTTTGGCGTCCGTATCCGTACACCTCGGAGGAGGAGCGATCTCGGGCAGGAGCGAGGTCGGGATGCCCGCGATCCGCAGATGTCCTCGCGCCACTGCAGGGTCCGCAGGTCCATGAGCATCGTGCGCGAGGCGTTCGTGGACGTCGGTGATGTGGACACCGCCGTAGACGCCGCCCGTCAAGTTCCAGATGAGCCACGTGTCCGGGTTTCGAAGGCCAGTTCGCCGCGTTCGGCCCGTTCGCGCACGCCCGGCACGTTCTCGAGGATCCACATGATTTTTCGTGATCGAGGCGTAGGTCGAGAGGGTCTCACCCACGGTGGCGCGGAACCGGTCGGGCCGCCGTCGGCGGCGAGGCGGTCGACGATGTCCTGGGAGCGGGCGTCCCTGCCAAACGATGGCGTTGTAGACGGGCTCGCCGGTGGCGCGGTCCCAGATGATCGTCGTCTCGCGCTGGTTGGTGATGCCCACCGCCGCGACTTCGTGGTGGTTGACTCGGCCCGGCCCAGCGCCATTCCGATCGTCTCGCGGACGTTGTCCCAGATCTCCATGGGATCGTGCTCGACCCACCCCGCGTGGGGGAAGATCTGCTCGTGCTCGAGCTGGCCCACGGAAACGACTTCTCCCGCGTGGTTGAAGAGGATCGTCCTGGAGGATGTCGTTCCTCGGTCGATTCCAAGGACGTGACTTCCGTTCGGTATCAGTCATCTTTAACTGTTCCTTTCTATTCTATTTTCCGCGGTTTGCGAGCGGAAACCGCGGGTGGCTTATCTGACTGCGCGGCCCCGCGCCCGACCCGCGGATCTCTGCGTCCGGGGCTCTCCCGGTTCTGCGGCGCCGTCGTCGCGGTCCGGCGTCGGCAGGGTGGACTCGCACCCGCCGACGGGGCCCGAGGGCAGGGCCGCGCAGTCTGGTTCCATCAGCCGATCTCCTTCCGTCTCAGCCGTCCACCTCGGGCGCGACGTCGATGAACGGCGTCGTCTCCGGGCTTCGGCTCGAACGAGCTGGGCTTTCGGCCTCGCTGCGAATGCCCTCGGCCTTCTCTCGGCCTCGCATCGGGACCGGTACGAGGTGAGCTCCGCGCTCTTCCTTTTCTCGTCCCAGCCGAGCAGTTCGCCCGCCAGGTCGGCGACCTCCTCCGCGGCCGCCAGGCCCCGGTCCCGGTGCTCGTAGCACAGGCGGGTCCTGCGCGCGAGCAGGTCCTCCAAGTGAGCGCGCCCTCGTGCGTGACCCCGAAGGCGATCTCGGCCCTGAGGTATCGGGCGCGCCTGGAGCTCGCCGGCGAGATCGGGGCGCTCGGCGATCGTGTCCAGGAGCAGGTCGACGTCCGAACTGTAACGGTTGAGCAGATCCCTGACGTGGTCGAGGCTCAGCCCGGACCGATGGGCGATCGTCGCCCGCCGGCTCCACATCGCTCGTACCCGGCCAGCGCCCTCCAGCGGGTCTTGGCCGTGATCGACGGACTGGCCTGGCGCGGTCCTTGCCGATGGCGAAGTCCACGGCGTCCTCGGCCATCTGCCGGTAGGAGGTGAGCTTTCCGCCGGCGATGACCGTCAGGGCCCGGAGCCGCCTCCGTCACCGTGTGCTCGCGGGAGACCTTCGTGGACTTGGTCTTGTCGCCGTCGAGTGCCGGGCTGGAGGAGGGGGCGCAGGCCGGCGAAGGAGCCGATGATGTCGTCCTTCGTCAGCGGGGTGGCCAGGGACGGAGTTGGCCTGCTCGAGCACGTACTCGATGTCCTCCAGGTCGGCGACCGGCTCGCGGCGGTCCTCGTGGTAGGCGGTGTCCGTGGTGCCGATCACCCAGTAGCGCTTCCACGGGATGATGAACAGCACCGACTTCTCGGTGCGCAGGAAGATGCCGACGGACGACTTGATGCGGTCTCTGGGGACGACGACGTGGATGCCCTGGACGTCAGGACCTTCAGGCCTCCCGTCGTGCCCGCCAGAGACTGCGTCTTCTCAGTCCACACGCCCGTCGCGTTGATGACGGAGCGGGCCTTGACGGTCAGGTCCCTGCCGGTCTCCGCGTCCCTGAGCTCGGCGCCGGTGACCCTGCCGGTCAGGTCCTTCGTCAGGCCGGTCACCTGGACCCGGTTGGCGGCGATCGCGCCGTGGCGCACCGCCGAGCGGACGAGGGTGACGACGAGCCGGGCGTCGTCGACGCGGGCGTCGTAGTAGACGATCGAGCCCGTCAGGAGCTCCTCTTCAGGGCGGGGGCCAGCTTGAGCGAGCCCTTGCGGGTGTGGTGGCGCTGGATCGGCACCGAGCCGCGGTGCGCGAACTGGGCGATCGTGTCGTACATGCCCACGCCGACCGCCGAGTACGTGCGCTCGATGACGGGCATCTTCAGCGGCCACAGGAAGGGCTGGGCCTTGACCAGGTGCGGGGCGGTGGTGGTCAGCAGCAGGCCGCGTTCGCGCAGCGACTCGGCCACCAGGGCGAAGTTCAACTGGTAGAGGTAGCGCAGGCCGCCGTGGACCAGCTTCGAGGACCGCGAGGAGGTCCCCGAGGCCCAGTCCTGCGCCTCGACGATACTCCACGCGCAGGCCGCGGGTGGCCGCGTCGAGGGCGATACCCGCCCCGGTCACTCCGCCGCCGATGACGAGGATGTCGAGTCCCTCGCCTCCGGCCATCTGATCCAGTGCGCGCTGGCGGTTCTCCGGCGAAAGATGGAAATGTGGCATGCTGTGTTCATCCTCATTGACGTGCTGCCGTGACGATCGAACCGAGACGGTCCATCCTCCCATTCTCCCAACGGGCGAGCTGCCGGTCAGCGATTAGGGCATGTGTGCATTGCGTAATTCCCCGTCTGCGCATCCGTCACTGGACAGGCCGAGGGCCGCGTGGATGAGCTGGACCGGATGGACGACCCTGAGCGCCCGACCCTTGCGGATCTGCCACCGGCAGGTCTCCGTCTCGCATGCCGCGAGCTCCGGATTGGTCCGCTTGATCATGTCGAACAGCGGCTGGCCGATCTTCTGCGCTATCTCGTACTTCTCCTTCTTCAGCCCGTAGGTTCCCGCGATGCCGCAGCAGGCCCTGCCCGATTCGACCACGGTGACCCCCGGGATCGTCTCCATCAGTTCGATGGCGGGCTTGCCGAAGCCCTGGGATTTGACCTGGCAAGGCTGATGGTAGGGGATCGTCGCCTTCATCGGCCGGAGGTCCTCGACGGGGAACTGCCCGTTGTGCACGAGTTCCAGAAGGAACTCGGAGGTCTCCACCATGCGCGAGCCGACGTCCAGCAGGGCGGGGTCGGTCAGCCCCATGATCCGTGCGCCTCGTGGCGGAGCATGCCCGCGCAGGAGCCTGAGGAGGAGACGATGGTCAGATCCTTGCCGGCCGAGCGCAGCTGCCGGCTGAGCTTGACCGCGGCCTTCGCCGCCTGGTCGAACAGGCCGTTGGACTGCTGGGCCAGGCCGCAGCAGCCCTGCTTGGGGACGATCACCTCGTAGCCGAGGTATTCGAGGACCCTCGACGGTGGCCTGGACGTCTCCACCTCGGAAATACCCGCCTGCGCATCCGTGGAAGAACACGAGGGGCTCGCGCGTCGGGGCGCTGACGGGCTTGTGGCGTTTGAACCAGCCGTGGAAGGTGCGAACTGGGCCTTGGGCACGGGCGCCTCGGCGTGGACGCCGATGACCTTCTCCACCACCTTGCGGACGGGTTTGAGGCCGAGCGCCGCGTTGGCGATGGGGGCGAAGGCGTCATGAGCCCTGCCCTCCAGCTCCGTGCGGGTGATGAGGCGGTCCCGGAGCGGCATGCGGTCGCGCTTCGCGACGGCGCGGGCCCGGGCGTTGATCTCGGCTATCTTCACGCCCTGCGGCACACCGTCGTGCAGATGCTGCACCCCGAGCAGTAGTCGAGGCTGTAGTCCACCGACAGCCCCTCCCGAAAGCGTCGGCCTGGGGCCCGACGTACCGGGCCGGGGAAGAGGCGTGACCGCGGCGACCGGGCACTGCGTCTCGCAGATCGTGCATTTGACGCACTGGTCCAGGCTCGCGCGCGCGAAGGACGCGGCCGCTTTCTCGATCGGCCCGGCTTCGTCCGGGCGGCGTCGGTGGCGGCCGCCCCGTCGGCGGGCGCCGTGCTGTCGAGTGTCGTGGGTCTGTCAACCATCACAGGGTCCTTTCGATCGCGCAGACCGCTTGTGCGGCGCTGCCGAGGGCGATGCCCTCGCCGGACTTCTCCCGGTGGCGCTGGGCGCCGCCGAGCATGCCGCCGACGGCGTAGAGGTTCGTGTAGAGGGCGCTCCCCGGCCGTCCACGGGCCGCATGTCCGCGTCCACCCGCAGCCCCGCGGCGAACAGCGGTGCGGCGGCCCCCGAGACGTCGCCGTGGACGAGCCCTCGGGGGCGAAGACGGGCAGGCCGAAGGCCGTGTCGGCCAGATTGCCGTACGAGTCGAAGACGATGGCGCCCGAGTCCAGGCCGCCGCCCGCGTAGATCACGTGGTCGGCGTCGACGGTTTTGACCGAGCCCGCGATCCGGACCTCGACGCCGGTGATCCGCCGGCCGTCCGAAGCCAGGGTGCCCGCGGGAAGCGCGCTGTCCGACGTCGCGCCGTCCGGAGTCCGGACGTCCTCGGGAGCCCGCCGCCCGCGGAGCGTCGGGCCCAGAGGGTCCTCCTCGGTCCGCAGGCCGATGGCACGGCCGTTGAGCATGATGTCGACCCGGTTTCCGGCGCAGGCCTCGCGCAGGAGTTCGTTGGCTTCCAGACCTGGGATCGAGGGGGTGCGATGGGGATCTGGAAGACGGGGTGCCCGCCGCCCTCTGGATCGCCTCCCAGACTCCCGACCTGGCCACGGCGGGGATGCCGATGCGTTCGCCGGGCCGGGCGATGTGCGAGCCGCTCGCCGAGCCCCTCTGCGGCGCCGGGTTGGTCGAGCATGCGGGAAAAAGGGAAGAGATGTGTCTCCAGGCGCCGTCAGCTCGACGGTCTCGGCGCGGGCGTCCACGCCCTGGGACGCCAGGTTCTCCGCGGCCAGGGCGCGGGTAGAAGTCCTTCAGGCCCGTGAAGCCGACGATCAGGTAGGAGGCGCCCTTCTGATCCTGCCCGCGGCGAAGGACGGCGGGTAGAACGATGTGGGCCTCAACGCCCCCAGCGCGGTGGGCAGGGAGCGTCGTGGAGGCCAGGCCCCCTCCATCGGCACGTACCGGGTGAAGGCCTCGACGCCCGCCGACAGGGCCTCGGGTGTGATCTTCGCGTACGGATGCGAGGCGTCCAGCGCGGGCATCTCCGCCAGCGGCTCGGGCACCCCGAGGACGTCGAGGGTCCCCGCGCTCAGTTGCAGGCCTCCGAAGCCCAGGGAGACGACGGTGACCTGCATCCCGCTTCGCGCGCCATGAGCGCCGCTGTCAGCCCTGGCGATCCCCGCGCCGACGACGACCGTGCCGTTCATCGCGACGCCTCCTTCCCGGAGGCCGACGGTGTTGCGGAGGAGGCTTGCGGCGCGGCGGCTTGGGGGCGTCCCGGCGCGGCGGAGGCGGCATGGGCCGCGGGCTCTTCCTCGGCGGGCGCGGCCCCGGAGGCGCAGGGACCCGCCTGGCTGCGGCGACCCGGCCATCTCCCGAGCGGGGAACCGGGTGGCTGACACGAGCTCTGCGCTCGCCGGCAGCGGCGTGACGGGAAGGGAATCCATGTCGTACATGCACCGGTAGATCCAGTCGTCCAGCGACGCCTCGCGGGCCTGGGCTCCGTTGAGGATGGGGAAGATGCCGCTCCAGCGGTTCTTGAGGAACAGGCGGAGCAGCTCGGTGGCCTGCGCGGCGCTCCAGCAGCCCGCCCGTGGGCGATGCCTGCGGTGCGCGAGGCGCAGAACCCGACCCCTGGCAGGGGCCCATCCCGATGCGCAGCTGCCGGCGCAGGTCGTCGAAGGTGGCGTCGGGCTGTCGCCCAGGAGGTCGGTGATCATCGACCTCGTGACGAGTTCGCACTCGCAGATGACGGGGTCGGAGTCGGGTAGGCCGTGGTCCGCCTTCTTCGCCCTCTCGACGCCGTCCAGGCGGTGGGTGACCTCGTAGTTCCTCCCTGCTGGCCACGGGCTCCTGGGCGGTGCGGCACTCGCGTTCCTCGCCCAGGATCTCGCAGACGGTGTCCACCACGCGCTCGGCCATGAGGCGGTAGGTCGTCAGCTTGCCCCCGGCGACGGTCACCAGGCCGCGCACGTCATGGGTGACGGCGCTCATCTTGCGCGACATGTGCCGGGTGTCGTCGGCGGAGACCCTCCTATCCTTCAGGAGGCCGGGCGCCGGCCCACACGTGCAGGGCGCGGGCCTTGCGGAAGCCGGGGACGAGGGCCTCGCCCGAGTCGAGCATCTGCTGGACTTCGTCGCGTTCGACGACGAGGTGGTCCGGGGATCCTCGGCGCGCACGTCCGTGGTGCCGATGATCGAGACGGTGTGGACGGGGACGAGGATGTCGCCGTCGGCGGGGTAGACGAGGCGGTTGACCACGGAGTTGACCAGCCGGTGGTTCATCGCGATCATGATGCCCCGCCCCGGGACGACTTCGACGTCCCGCTCCCCGGCGAGCTCGGCGATCTTCCCGGCCCACGGGCCCGCCGCGTTGACGACGGCCCGGCATTCGATGTGCACATCCTGGTCGAGTTTGTCCGCGTGGCAGACGACCCCGGCGACGAGCGCCGTCGCGAACCCTCGATCCCCGTGACGCGGTGGTAGGTCAGGACTTTTCGCGCCGTAGGCCACGGCGGACTCCGCCGCGCCCCACACCATGCGCCAGCCGTCGACCGTGCCGTCCTCGACCGCGATGGCGCTGAAGATCGACGGGTTGAGGCGGGCTCCTGCGCAGGGCCTCGGCGACGGCGATCTCCTCGAAGGGCACACCGGTCTCGGTCGCGCCCGCTATGAACCGGGCGGGTAGTCCTCGTCGTCGCCGTCGACGGCGACGAACAGGCCGCGGTGCATTCGACGGCGTCAGGGTGGATGCGTTTGAGGATGGCGTTCTCCTCTGCGCATTCGGTGGCCGAGTGCGGATCGGAGACGACGTACCGGCCTCCGGAGTGGAGAAGGCCGTGATATCTGCCGGTCGTCCCCTGTGCGAGATCGACGCGTCGACGAGAATCGCGCTCAGGCCGCGCATTGCGGCATCTCGGACCACGCCGACGCCTGTGGCGCCCCCGCCTATGACCACGAGATCGCAGCTGTGCTTCGTCGCTAACATATCTCAAAGCCTATGTCATGTGAAATAGGGACTCGAAAATCGGGGGAGGTACGTGCAGACGGAGCGGTAGGCTCTGGGAAATCGTGCACAATGAGCGAGTGGTGAAAAGATCCGACCGACGAAAGTCTCGCCTACGAAGCAGCGTTGCTCTATTTCGTCGAACAGCAGACGATGGAGGCGATCTCGCGGAAACGGGCGTTTCGCGCTCGACGGTTTCGCGTCTGCTCGCGGCCGCGCGCGAAGACGGCCTCGTGCGCATCACGCTTCACGCGCCCGAGGAGCCCCACGAGTCGCTGGCGTCCCGCCTGGGGGCGCTCTTCGGCGTCAAGGTGACGGTGGTGCCGGTGCCCGATCCCAGCTCCGAGCTGCGACGCCTGGACCGGGTGGCCACCGTCGCAGGGAGCACGATCAGCGACGCGGTGACCGACTCGACGATGGTGGGCATCGCATGGGGAACCACGATATCCGCCGTGTCGCAGCGCATGGTCCCCAAACAGGTCGACGAGGTCACGATCGTCCAGCTCAACGGGGCCGCCAACCCGACGACCACCGGCCTGCCCTACGCCGGCGAGATCCTGGGGAACTTCGGCCGCATGTTCAACGCCAAGGTCCTGCCCTTCCCGGTGCCCGCCTTCTTCGACTACGCGGAGACCCGCACGGCGATGTGGCGCGAACGCTCGATCAGGGCTGTCAGGGACATCGGCCGGAACGTCGACATCGCGGTCTTCGGCGTGGGGTCCTTCACGTCCCCCGTCGCCTCGCACGTCTACGCGGGCGGGTACCTGTCGAAGGAGGAGGTCGCCCAGCTGCGCGCCGACGGCGTCGTCGGCGACGTGCACGGTGCTCATCAGAGCCGACGGGTCTTACGAGGATATCGAGATCAACATGAGGGACGACGGGGCCCTCGCCAGCCGAGCTCGCGAAGATATCCAAACGCGTGTGCGTGGTCGCCGGGCCCGCCAAGGCCCCGGCCCTGGCCGCCGTCCTGCGTTCGGGGCGGTCACGGACCTCGTCCTCGACGACGAATGCGCCCAGGCCGTCCTCGACCTCGAATTGAGGCGGCGCGGCCGGCGGATGAGGTGACGCGTCCGGCCGGCGCCTCGCTGTCGACGGCGCTTCGAGCCCATTTTGCCTTCTCCGATGTTGTCGTCGTGACACCGCCGGCCTCCTCGGCGCGTTCGTGCCTCCTCGCTCGCGGTTACTTCCCCGGGGCCCTCGCGGCGGACGGGAGGGAGTACCCGTCGGCGGTCCGGCCGCACAGGCCGTCGGCGACCAGGGAGTCCAGCGCCGGGGCGAAGCGGGACTCCGGCAGCCCCGAGTCGGCCAGGAGCCTGCCGCGCGGAAGCGGGCGGTGCGCCGTGCGCAGGGCCGCCATGATCCGCCCTCGTGCCTGGCGGTGGGTGCCGGCGTAGGCCTGCGCCTTGCGAGGGGCGGGGCTCTCCGGTCGTCCGGCGGCCAGCCAGGCACAGCGGTCGGCGAGCGGGCAGGCAGGGGCAGTCGGGGGACCGCGAGGTGCACACCAGGGCGCCCAGTTCCATGAGCGCGGCGTTCCACTGCCAGGCGAGTTCGTCCTCCTCGGGGACGAGGGCCTGCGCTCGGGCGACCTCGTCCTTGCGCAGGTGCGCGGGCGGGAAGGCGGCGCCGTGGAGGCGGCTGAGCACGCGCCGGATGTTCGTGTCGAGCACCGTGGAGCGGCGGTGGTAGGCGAAGGCGATGATCGCGTCCGCCGTGTGAGGGCCGATCCCCCGGCAGCGCGAGGAGGGCGTCGCGTTCGCGGGGCAGTTCGCCGGCGTTGCCCTCGGTGATCGCGACCGCGCACTCCCTCAGGCGCAGAGCCCTGCGCGGGTAGCCCAGCTTCCCCCAGGCGAGGATGACCTCGGCGGGCGAGGCCGCGGCCATCTCCGGCGGGCCGGGCCAGCGCTCCATCCACTCCCGCCACGCGGAAGGACCCGGCTGACGGGCGTCTGCTGGCTCATGACCTCGCACACGAGGACCGCCCACGGCGAGGTTCCCGGCTCGCGCCATGGAAGAGGCCGCGCATGGCGGGAGTACCCAGGCCAGGAGTTCGAAGAGCACGAGCGCAAAGTGTGCCCCCATGGAGGAGCGGCCGGCGGAGAGGCGGGAACGGAAAATGCAGAAGACGGAGAATGAAAGCGCGAAGGAGGCGATGGGCGAGGCCTGGCTGCGCGCCGGCGAAGCGTCGGCGCTGGGTATCGGCGGGGCCGATGATAGCGTGGCATTCGTGAAGGATCAAGACTCCGAAAAGTCACGACCCCGTGGGAATGCAGACAGGCAGGACGGTTCCCCCTCGTCGGGCTCGCCGGATAGCCGGCGAACCGGAAAGGGCCCTCAGCGCGGGAGGCCCGCCAGGGGCGAGAAGAAGGGGTTCTGGCAGGGCGTCCGCGTGTCGGATGTCATGCGCTCAGGCCGGCGGGATTCCGCCGAAGGCCGGGATCAAACGCGGAAGAACGTGCCGCAGACGGGGGAGCCCGCGACGCAGCGGAGGAAGGGACCGAAGCGAGACGGCGCGTCCGGGGGGCGAAGCGGCGCTCCGGAGCGCACGGGGCGGAATGGACGCGTCGAGCGAGGCCACGGCGCTGGCGACCGCCCGGTGCAGGGCCGGAAGCAGACGGCGCGAGGCAGCCGGGCCGGGGCGAGCCTGGTCAGAGTGAGCGGCGTGCCCCGACAGCCAGGCGGCGGGGACGCCCGGAGCGTCGAGACGGGGACGGGCGCCCGCAGTCCCGCGCAGCGGGCGGGCGGGAGGCCGGGCGGCAGGGTTCAGGCCGAATGCAGGCAGCCGCGAACCGCCGCAGGCGGCGAATCGACGGCGCCCGCAGGCAGGAAGAAGGCGCCCTCCGGCAGGCCGGCCCGGCGGGCGGGGAGGGCTCGGGCCGAGCGCGGCCCCAGCGGGCAAGCGGGATCCGCGCCGACGCCCGCAAGGAGGCTCCCGTCAGGCTCAGGCCGCGCGCGCCCGCGAGGCGGCCCGCAGCGCGCGATCCAGCGCTTGGCCGGAATGGGAGCCCTCGCGGCCCTCCTCGTGGTCGCCTTGGCCGTCGGGATCCGCTTCGTCATCTCCCCGGCTCAACGCGCACGACGAAGCGGCCAAGGAGGTGCCCTCGGACCTCTACTCGCCCGTGGCGTGCAATCCGAACATGGTCGAGACGACCATCAAACCGCGCAACGCCGCCGCCGGGCAGCCGGTGGTCTTCGACGTGACGCTCCACAACAAATCCCACGACCAACCCCTGCTACATCAACGCCGGATGGTCGAATCTGCAGGTCAACGTGACGAGCGGAAGCGCCCAGGTGGCCTCCTGGCCGCCCGCAAAGCCGGCCCCGAGAACAGACAGCTCTTGCTCGATCGCAACTACGGCCAGCGTCCGCCTCACCTGGCACGGCAAGGCGTCCGCCTCGGGTGCAGGAACAGCGGCGAGACCGCGAAGGCCGGCACGTACGTCGCTGAGCTGACGTTCCAGGACAAGACGGCCGCCGCCGCGAAGGAATCCTTCACCCTCGGCTGAGCCGATCCCATCCCCTGAGCTGTCGATCCCGCCTCATCCGTCGACAGGGAGAACCGTGCGCATCGCCTCTTCCACATCCGAGCACGGGCGGACGGCCAGCCCCTCCGGCAGACGCACGTCGGCGCTCATCCGGGGGATGACGGCCGTCGTGAAGCCCAGGCGCGCCGCCTCGGCGAGACGCTGCTGAAGGCCCGTCGCCGGCCGCAGCTCGCCCGTCAGCGAGACCTCGCCGACCGCCACGACCCCGGAGCGAGCGGCAGATCAGCTGGGCGCTCGCCAGGGCGAGCGCGATGGCGGCGTCCGCGGCGGGTTCGGCCGCGGGCCCCGCTCGACCGTCGACGCGAACACGTCCGCGCGGTCCAGTTCGAAGCCCAGGCGTGACTGGAGGACCGCGACCGTCATCGCCACACGGGAGGAGTCCAGCCCCGAGGTGGTGCGGCGCGGAGAGGACGAGCTCGCCACGACGAGCGCCTGGACTTCCACGGGGATGGGCCGGCGCCCTCCAGCACCATCGTCACGCACGTGCCGGGAACCGTTCGGTTCCTCGCCGACAGGAAGAGCCCCTGACGGGTCCGCCAGCCCCGCGATCCCGCCCTCGCCCAGCTCGAAGCAGCCGACTTCCTCGGTGGGGCCGTACCGGTTCTTCACCGCGCGGACCATGCGCAGAGGGGAGTGGCGGTCCCCTTCGAACTGGCAGACGACGTCGACCAGATGCTCGAGCACGCGCGGGCCGGCGATCGAGCCGTCCTTCGTGACGTGCCCGACCAGCAGAACCGGCAGGCCCCGCGACTTCGCGGTCGACACGAGCGCCGACGTGACCAGCCCGGACCTGGGCGACCCCGCCGGCCGAGCCGTCCACCCGCGGATCGGCGATCGTCTGCACCGAATCGACGACGAGGAGGCGGGCGGGCCCCCTTCACGTGCCCGAGGACCTTGCCGAGATCGGATTCGGCGGCCAGATACAGGTGGGGATGCAACGCCCCGATCCGCTCCGCCCGCAGGCGCACTTGGGACGCAGATCCTCGCCTGTGACGTACAGCACCGGAGGGCGCCCTGAGCCTTCGGCCACGTCGGCGGCCCTGGCGGCGACGTCCAGCAGGAGGGTCGACTTCCCGACGCCGGGTTCGCCCGCCAGCAGGACGACGGCACCGGGCACCAGACCGCCTCCGAGCACGCGGTCGAATTCGTCCACGCCGGTAGCCCGCTTGGCGGAGGCGGCCGAGCCACCTCCGTGATGGGTGTGGCCGGGCTGGCGGGCGCGACGGCCTGCGGGCTCGCGGCCGCCTCGCCGCCGAGCTCCTCCACGGTGCCCCATGCGCCGCACTGGGCGCAGCAGCCCACCCACTTGGGCGCGGTCCAACCGCATTCGGAGCACGTGAAGACGGGTGCAGGCGCTTTGGGGCTCATGCCCTCACCCTTAGACCGCCCCACCGACGGGCCCGGGGCCGGCAGGGGTCGAACCGCGGATTCGCACGATTCTAGCGGTTGGCGAACTTCTCCAGAAGGGACGAGTCCCCGGAGACGATGATGACGTCCTCGGGCCCGATCTTCGTCTCGGGAGTCGTGTACTCGAACGGCTGCCCGGGCGACTTCACGCCGATGATCCTCACGCCGAAGCGCTCGCGGACCTTCGACTCGGCGGTGGTGAAGCCCTGGACGTGCGCGGCGGCCGCATCTTGATGATGGAGAAGCCGTCCTCCATCTCGATGTAGTCGAGCATCTTGCTCGAGAGCATGTGGGCCACGCGGGCTCCGGCGTCGAACTCCGGGTAGACGACGTGATGGGCGCCGATGCGCCGCAGGATGCGGCCGTGGGAGCGCGACGTGGCCTTCGCCCAGATCTGCGACATCCCCAGGTCTACGAGGTTGGCGGTGGCGAGCACGGAGGCCTCCAACGACGTCCCGATTCCGACGACGGCGACGCTGAAGTCGCGGGCGCCGGCCTGTTCCAGGGCGTCGACGTTCGTGGCGTCGGCCTCGATGATGCGGAACCGGTGCGACCACTGCTGCGCCAGGTCGGGGTCCTCTCGATCGCCAGGACGTCCCTCCCGAGCCCGTCCAGCGTCGAGGCGATGGCGGTTCCGAAGCGCCCGAGCCCCACCACGAGGACGCCGCGGTCGTCGATCTGCTTTCTGCCGGGAGCTCCTTGTAGGGTCGGCCGATGGTCCGGTCCTCGGTGACCGGGCCGTTCGCCGGCCGCGGTCAGCCGATGACCGGTCGTTCTTCAGGGTAGTGGATGACGCGGCGCCGCGAGCGCATGGGGCGAGGCCGCCGCCAAGGTCATCGTCCCCGTGCGCCCGGCGAACATGAGGGGCGGCGATGACGTACTTGCCCGCCACGGGGAGCGTCGACGTCATGCCCGTGGACAGGGCCGCAGGTGGCGAAGGCCGAGATGACCTCGAAGAGGGTCTGCGACAGCGGCATGCCGGTGATCTGCAGCATGGCGATCGTGCCGACGAGCACGAGCAGCGCCCCAGGAGGGCGGCCGCGATCGCCAGCCGCAGCGTTTCGGAGGGCAGGCGCTTGCCGAAGGCCTGGGTGTCGCGGTCGCCGCGCGCTTCGGCGACGACGGCCAGGACCAACACCGCCAAGGTCGTCACCTTGATCCCCCCGGCGGCCGACGCCGAACCGCCGCCGATGAACATGAGCCCGTCCAGGACGAGCCACGTCGACTGGGACATCGCCCCCACGTCGAGGGTGGCCAGCCCCGGAGGACCGCGCGTCGGTGGAGTGCGGGAGCGCGGCCCCGATGCGCTCGCCTACGGGAAGCCGTCCGAGCGTGGAGGGATTGTTCCATTCGAAGACGCCGATGAGCACCGCGCCCAGGACGAGTAGGAGGAGGTAGGCGATCACCGTCAGCTTGGTCGTGAGCGTCCACCGGCGCGCCGCGCGCCCGCACCGCCACATGTCCAGCAGGACGGGAAGCCGAAGGCGCCCACGACGGTGCCCAGGACGATGGGAATGGTCAGACCCCAGTCCCCGACATGCGGAGCGAGCCCCGAGCTCAGGATGACGAAGCGCCGTTGTTGAAGATCGATATCGCCATGAACGCCGCATGCGAGAACGCGGAGAGCAGGGCCTCGCCCTCGCGCAGGAAGAAGGGGATGAGGCTGACGAAGAGCACCGCCTGCGCGCTCAGGGCCACGACGACCACAGCGCGCACGAGCGAACCGACTTCTCCCAGACGGGAGTGGGTTTCGGAGGCGGCGAGCATGCGTTGCGTCAGCCCGATGTGCCGCGAGACGGCCATGCCGAGGATCGAGGCGAGGTCATGATGCCCAGGCCGCCGATCATCATCCCGACGGCGATCACGGTGTGCCCGAAGGGGACCAGAAGGTCGCCGTGTCCACCGTGACCAGCCCTGTCACGCACACGGACGACATCGCGGTGAAGAACGAGTCGACGAAGGGGCCCGGTGGCCCGGTGGCCGTGCTTGCCGGGATCTGCAGCAACGCGGTGACCACCAGGACGATGGCCGAGAAGACGCACAGCGCCAGGCGGGCGGGCGACTCGCGGGCGACCGTGTCGACGAGGTCGCGTCCCTCGAGCCCCTCAGACTCGGAGCGGCGTTGGGCAGGGAGGCGGGAGGGCGGTCTGTCGACGGCACATTCCCTCCTCGCGCTCGGTTTTCGATTGCCCTCCGACGGCACGGACCGCCGGAGGGGCGAGACGGTATCGGGCGCACCGGCGGCGACCCTGAGCCCACCGCCCTTCGGCAACACTAGTACCCATGGAGGACTGGCCCAAAGCCCCGTGCGTGTCGGCCGGATCGCGGGCGTGCCGGCGCCGGCGCGCCTCGAGCCTGTGCGGCGGGCTGGCGATTCGCTCGCGGCGGGGCTGGCGGATTCGCTTCGCCCACGGCGGACTCCGGCCCTTCTGCGTGGCGGCGTACTTTATCATGGGCGTTGTGCGTCTGCCTCGCCCACTTCGACTCCGTCTATGGGTATCATTCCTCCTGTGATATTCGGTTGAACGAATGTGACAGATGTGAAGGTTCATGTAATCTTTTCCGAGGGCCCTAGCCTGTGCGCGGACCCGGCTGACCTCTAGTACAACCAGGACGGATAATGACGCAGCTGCCACGAAAAGCACCGCAGTTCTACACGGTTGCCGAAGTTGCCGAGCTCACACGTGTCTCGCGCATGACGGTCTATCGGATGGTGCACGCGGGCGAATTGCCCGCCGTCCGATTCGGCAGCTCGTACAGGGTTCCCAAGACGGCGATCGACGCGATGCTGGGAGTGGAGGACGACGACGCTGCGCGCGCCGTCGGCGAGTAGCGGCGCGGGTGCGGAAAGGCGGAGCCGCCTGAATCGGCGCGATTCCACAGAGCCCTGCGAGGCGCTACGATATGCACTGTTCAACCGGGGCCCGGCCCCATCCCAGAATTCGGAGGTAACCTGTGGGTTCCGTCATCAAGAAGCGCCGCAAGCGCATGTCGAAGAAGAAGCACCGTAAGCTGCTTCGCAAGACCCGTCACCAGCGGCGCAACAAAGTGACTTTCGCGCCGGGGAGATGAGGTGACTGTGGGGCCCGAGAAGCCGGGCCCTTGCCGCAAAAAAGCTGACGCAAGGGGTATGAGGGTGTCGGCGCCAACCGCCATGGCACGATGGAAAATCGGCATACGGGAACATTGACGCGTGAGCCCTCTACCTTCTCCCGACGGAGTCCTCGCCGCTCATCGCGTCCAGGAGGGCACATGGGAGATGTCAGATGGCTTTCCCCGGACGAGCAAGTCGCGTGGAGGGCCTATATCCGCGGCGTGGCGAGTCGTCTTGGAGACGCTCAACCAGGACATGGAGACCGTCAACGGGATCTCGCTGCACGAGTACGAGGTCCTCTCCTACCTCTCCGAATCCGCCGATTGGACGCTGCGGATGTCGACGCTCGCCGATCTGCTCGTCCACTCAGGTCGAGGCTCACCCACACCGTCCGGCGGCTGGAGAGCCAGGGGTACGTGCGTCGGATTCCCTGCGAGGACGACCGCCGCGGCGTCAACTGCGTCCTGACCGACGTGGGCTACGGCAAGCTCGTGGAAGCCGCTCCGTCCCACGTCGAGGCCGTGCGCCGGTGCCTCATCGACAAGCTCGGAAGCGACAACATGCTCGAGCTCGGGCGGCTGTGCTCGCTCGTGTCCGACGGGTGAGGGCGAGGCCCGCGCGGCGGCCGCTGAAGATCCGCGTTCGACGCGCAGAAGGAGGCACATGATGGGTGACGAGCTCACCGTCGTCCGCTTCGTACGGCACGGGGAGGTCGACAACCCGACCGGCCAGCTCTACGGGCGCCAGGAGGGCTACCTGACCGATCTGGGACGGGCCATGGCCGACCGGTGGCCGAGCGCTTCGACGGAGGCGCGACGTGCGGCTGGTCGTCTCCTCTCCGCTCGAACGCGCACAGGAGACGGCGCTGCCCACCGCGCGGCGCCGAGGGCTCCCCGTGGTTCTGGACGCGGACCTCATCGAGGCGGGCAACAAGTTCGAGGGGATGAACGTCAACCGGAACCGGCTCGTCCTCGCCCATCCGAGGTACTGGCCGTGGTACGCCAACCCGTTCAAGCCCTCGTGGGGCGAGCCCTACGCGGACATCGTCGAGCGCATGTCCTCGGCAGTGCGGCGGGTCGCTGGATCTCGCGCACGGCGGAGAGCGGTGCTCGTCTCCCACCAGCTTCCCATCTGGACGATGAGGAGCTTCGTCGAAGGGCGCTCCCTCGCGCACGACCCCCGGCGCCGCCAGTGCGCCCTGTGCTCGGTGACCTCCCTGAGCTTCATCGGCAGGCAGCTCATCGGCGTCGGATACGACGAGCCCGCCGCCGACCTCCTGGCCCTGAGCCAGGACGTCACTCCCGGGAGAGCGGGCCGCGGTCCACACGGGAGAGTGAGTAGGCTGGGAGAGCTGGCTCGACCTAGGGTCCGGGCCGCGGTCCCACACATGAGGCCAGGGCGGTCCGCTGTCATCCGTCGACGTGCGTGCCGCCCGCCGTGCGTTCATGCCGTCCGTGAACCGAAATCCAGCGGCCGCGCCGCCTAGGATCAACCGTCCCGCGGGAGGCGTACGGACATCCAGTGGACGGACGGGGCGCAGAGCCTCTCAGGGCCGGTTCGACGTTCCGTTCGACGAGGGCGTTCCATTCGAGGGATCGGAGTTTCCGGTGTCGCGGTCCCCGTTCCCGGCCGCCGGCCCGTCGGCTTCCGTCCGGCCCAGGGCCCCGGGCGGGGCGCCTCGCCCGCCGGGGTCCTCTCCTCCGCGGGGCGGCCCGTGTCCGCGGCCTCGCGCCGACGTCCCTCGAGGAAGGCGCAGCTCGGCATCCAGATCGCCGGACTCGCCGTTCGCCCAGGCCGAGTCCGTTTCGCCTTCGGGCTCTTCGCCCCGGCGCTCCCGCTCTTTCCTGCGCTCCCATTCGGCGAAGCGGTTGCGGGCGTCGAGCTTGGCGAGGAACTCGGGTCGTCGTCCGGGGCCACGGGGCCGGCTCGGAGGCCTGCGGTCCGGATCGGCGCCCCAGGCTCAGCGTTCCGCTCAGGCCCTCGGGGTGTTTTGCCCACCACGACAGACCCAGCCACAGGAGGGATCCGAGAACGGGCACCAGCGCCAAAAAGCATCCACACCCACTTGGGCAGGCGGCCGGGCATGGATGCGCGGGGCGTGCGCGCGCAGTCGATGAGACCGTATATCCACAGCGCGACGATGAAAAATCGCTAGTGCGACGCGAGGCATGGCTTCGGTTTATGGCCTGGCGATGGCGTACGCCATGAGCAGAGCTACGCCGTAAGCGAGCTCGACGAAACCGGTGGCCTTCAGGGACGGGATGAGCGCGAGGCCGCGCGCTCCGAGAGCACCGGGCGGATCGCGGCCCGGGCGAGCGGGCAGGCAGGGGGCCAGGACGAGAGAGTCAGGGCTGCCCAGGTCGCCCCACAGGGCAGCGGCGGCCAGCACCGGCAGCGCCACGGCCGAGGCGTGAGGCCGTCCCGCGCCCGGCGATCCCCCAGCCGCACCGCGAGTGTGCGCTTGCCGGAGGCCGCATCGGTGGGGATGTCGCGGATGTTGTTGACCGCAGAGCAGCGCGAGGCGATCGAGCCCACGCTGCACGCGGCCAGCCACGACTGCCAGGGCACGCCCAGCAGCTGGGTGTAGGTCGTCCCCCGCGGTGGCCACGAGGCCGAAGAACACGAAGACGAAGACCTCGCCCAGGCCCATGTACCCGTAGGGCCGCCTGCCCCCGGTGTAGAACCACGCGGCCGCCACGGCCGCCGCGCCGACGCCCAGCAGCCACCAGCGGCCCGACAGGGCGACGAGGACGGCGCCCACCAGGGAGCCGAGGCCGAAGCAGGCGAAGGCGGCTGCGCGCACCGACGACGGCGAGGCCTTCCCCCGCCGGTCAGGCGGGGAGGCCAGTGCGCACGTCGTCGGTTCCAGCGGATCCCGTCCGAATAGTCGTTGGCGAAGTTGACGCCCACCTGCAGGCAGAGGGCGAGGGCGGCGGCGAGGGCCGCGCGGGGGCCGAAGCCCGCCGTGCCCGAGCGCGACCGCCGTCCCGGCCGCGACGGGGGCGATCGCGGCGGGCAGCGTGCGGGGCGGGCGCCCTCGATCCAGTCCGAGACGGCCACGGGCAGCCATTCTACCCGCCGGGCGGTGGCCGGGGCCGGTCCCGCGGTGGTTGAATACCGGTCGTGGATCGGCGCGCGACGCTCACGAAGAACCCCTCCGACGTCTCGGGCATGTTCGACGACGTCGCCTCCCGCCACGACCTGGTGAACGACGTCCTCACGGCCGGCCAGGTCAGGGTGTGGCAGGAGGCCGTCTCCGCGACCGTCGGCGCCCGCCCGGGCCTGACCGTCCTGGACCTGGCCGCGGGGACGGCGACTTCGACCGCCGCCTACGCCGCCAGGGGCGCCCGCGCGGTGGCGTGCGACTCTCGCTCGGCATGCTCGCCGAAGCCCGCAGGCGCCACCCGGACATCCCCTGCGTCGCCGGAGACGCCCTGCGCCTCCCCTTCGCCGACGCCGGCTTCGACGTCACGACGATCTCTCTCGGCTTGCGCAACGTCAGCGATCCGCTCCTGGCCCTGCGCGAGATGCTGCGCGTGACCAGACCGGGCGGGCGCCTCGTCGTGGCCGAGTTCTCGCGGCCCGCCTGGCCTCCCTTCCGCGCCTTGTACGACGGCTACCTCGAACGGGTCCTCCCGGCCGTGGCCCGGGCGTTCGCCTCCGACGCGGCCGCCCCACGGCTACCTGTCCGAATCCATCCTGGCCTGGCCCGGCCAGGAGGACCTGGCCCGCCTCATCCAGGAGGCCCGGCTGGCGCGGCGTCGCCTCACCGGAACCTCACCGGGGCATCGTCGCCATCCACCGTGCCGTGCGCCCGCCGGCGTAGCCCGCGTCCCGGGGAGGGCCGGCTCCGATGAGCGGTGATGAGAAGCGGGGCGCAGGGCCCTTCCGTCATTTTTCCAATCTGCGGCGCACGACATCTGCGGCGCACGACGCCCCGCGTCCACGCCTGTCCCGGGCGGCAGCAGGAAGGACCCGCCGCGAATTGTGACGTGCAGCGCCCGGCCGCCGGCGGGCCGCGGGCAGCGTCGGCGGAATTCGCGCGACCGCGCGATTCCCCGAATTCTGCAAGGAAATATTTGCGTAAAGATTATTTCGTATGCCGTTATCGTTAACGTAGGGATGAACGCGATCGAGCGGCGTTATGGGACCGAGGATGGGGTGCGATGCTCACCGAAGCCGACGTCGAAGCCGACGTCGTCATCGTAGGCGCAGGGGCCGGCCGGCACCCTCAACGGCACACTATCTCGCCCAGACGGGCCTGGACGTCGTCGTCCTGGAGAAATCCGCTTTCCCGCGGGACAAGGTCTGCGGAGACGGACTCACCCCGCGCGCCGTCTCCGAGCTCATCCGCATGGGAGTGGACACCGGATCCTGGGCGCGCAACACGGGGCTGCGAGCCATCGGCGGCGGCCGGACGGTCGAGATCCCCTGGCCGGAGGTCGCCTCGATGCCGAATTACGGGCTGGCCTGCCGGCGCGAGGTCCTCGACGCCGCGCTGGCCGACCGCGCCCGCGCCAGCGGCGCCGTCATCCACGAAGGCGTGACGGTCACCGGCCCGCTGCGCCATCGCCGCACCGGCAGGGCCGTCGGCGTGACTGCGAAGCCGCGCGGGCAGGACGGCCCGCCCAGCCGCCGCCCGGACGGGGCCCTGACCTTCCGCGCCCCGTTCGTGGTGGACGCCGGAGGGGTCTCGGCCCGCCTGGCCACGTCCGTCGGGCGGGAGAGGGACGTCAACCGCCCCATGGGAGTGGCCCACCGCACCTATTTCCGTTCGCCCCCGGTCCGCCGACACCGTGATGGAATCGCACCTGGAGCTGTGGGAGGGCGCGCCGGGCAGGTCGGACCTCATGCCCGGGTACGGCTGGATCTTCCCGCTCTCCGACGGCCTGGTGAACGTCGGCTCAGGGTCGCTCTCCTCCACGGCCAGGCCGACAGGCCTGGACTACCGCGCGATGTTCGCGGCGTGGATGTCCAACGTGCCCGAAGAGTGGGGGTTCACGCCCGACAACCAGGTCGGCCGGCTCCGCGGCGCCGCGCTCCCCATGGCCTTCAACCGCAAGCCGCACTACGCCGACGGGCTGCTCCTGGTAGGGACGCCGGGGCATGGTCTCGCCCTTCAACGGGAGGGATCGCCTACGCCCTGCAGGCCGGGCGCCTGGCGGCCGACGCCCTCGTCCAGGCCGCCGCGCGCGCACGGTCACCGCCCAGGACCGCGCCCCTGGCCGCCTACCCCTCGGCCGTGCGCGAGGAACTCGGCGGGTACTACAGCCTGGGGCGCGCCTTGCAGCCCTCATCGAGCGGCCGCGGGTCATGCGCGCGTGCGTCGCCCTACGGACTCGGCCGCCCCACCCCTCATGCGGCTGGTCATGAAGCTCCTCCGACTGCTACGACCGCCGGGGAGGCGACTGGATGGACCGGCTCATCGCCGCCCTGGCGAAGGCGGTGCCCAGCGCATGAGCATCTACACGGACGCCGCGAGGCGTCGCCGGGCCGGCGGGCGCCGCGCGGCCGCATCGGGCCGGGCGGCCGTCCGCCCGCGGAGACACGTCGAAGGGAAAGGGCGGTGAGCGCATGAACCCGTACGTTCCGCTCCTGGTCGCGATCGCCGCGGCGGGCGGGCTGGCCGTCGGCGGCCTGGTCATCAGCGCGATCCTGGGGCCCAAGCGGCGCAACCGCGTCAAGCTCGAGAACTACGAGTGCGGAGTCGAGGCGACCCCTCGGCGGGCGGAGCGGGCAGATTCCCCTGTCAAGTACTACCTGACGGCGATGACCTTCATCATCTTCGACATCGAGGTGGTCTTCCTGTACCCGTGGGCGGTGTCCTTCGGGGCGCTCGGCGTCTTCGGGATGATCGCCGTACTCGCATTCATCTTCCTGATCACCGTGCCCTTCGTCTACGAATGGCGCCGCGGTGGCCTGGAGTGGGACTGAAAGGGTAGACATGGCGCGCGGCGGCTCCCAGGGGTCTTCCTGACGACGGTCGAGAACGTCGCCAACTGGTCGGTCACGCGCTCGCAGTGGCCGGTGACGATGGGCCTGGCGTGCTGCGCCATCGAGATGATGTCCTTCGGCACGCCGCGCTTCGACGCCGCCCGATTCGGCATGGAGGTCTTCCGCGCCTCCCGCGCCAGGCCGACCTCATGATCGTCTCCGGGCGCCTGAGCCACAAGATGGCCCCCGTGGTACGCGACGTCTACGATAAGATGGCCGACCCCAAATGGGTCATCTCCATGGGCGTGTGCGCCTCCTCGGGCGGCATGTTCAACAACTACGCGATCGTGCAGGGCTGCGACCACGTGGTCCCGGTCGACATCTACCCTGCCGGGCTGCCCGCCGCGCCCCGAGATGCTCATCAACGCGATCCTCGAACTGCGAGAGCAGGTCAAGCGCGGGCACAAGCTGACGAAGAGGGCGCGTCTGGCGGCGTCGCAGGCCGCCGAGGCCGCGGCGCTCGAGGCGCCGCCCCTCCGCGAGATGAAAGGACTCTTGGCGTGAGCGACGACGGCGACGACGGCGCCCTCCGAGCCCGCTGAGCGGGCGGGGGCGCTCGGCCCCGACGTGGTCCGCAGGGTCCAAGGTATGTGGGGGGTCAAGGGTTCGGGCGACACCTCCGGCTTCACGGGGCTCGCCCGCACCGAGACCGTGGCCGAGCCTTCCTCCCCTCCCTACGGGGGGTGGTTCGACGACGTCGTCGCCGTCCTCGCCGAACTGCTGACGGCCGACGGTCTGGACCCCGACGTCGTCGTCGAGAAGGTCGTCGTCGAGAACGGGCAGTTGGTGGTCTTCGTGGCGCGCAGAGCACCTCGTGCGGGTGGCCCGCCATCTGCGCGACGACCAGGACCTGCGCTTCGAGCTGTGCCTCGGGGTCTGCGGCGTCCACTACCCCCAGGACGCCGGGCGGGAGCTGCACGGCTACTATCCGCTCTTCTCCATCACGCACAACCGGTACATGGCCGTCGAGACGACCTGCCCCGAGGACGACCCCCGCATCCCCTCGATCGTCTCCGTCTGCGGGCGACGACTGGCACGAGCGCGAGGCCTGGGACCTGCTGGGGATCGTCTTCGAGGGCCACCCGGCCTGACCCGCACGGCCATGCCCGACGACTGGATCGGCCACCCCCAGCGCAAGGACTACCCCTGAAGTCCCGGTCGAATACAAGGCGCGGTCGTCCCGCCGCCCTGACACCGGAGGGACTACAGCTGATGAGCGCGAACTTCCACGCAACGGGCGGGGCCACCGAGAGGAGCTCGACGGCCTGCCGAACTTCACCGCCGTCGGCGAGGACTGGAACGAGATCTCCGACGAGGCCGCGCAGATGGCGGAGGGCGCATCGTCGTCAACCTCAGGCCCGTCCACCCCTCGACCCACGGCGTCTACCGCCTCCTCATCGAGCTCGACGGCGAATACGTCCGGGAGATCCGCGGCGCCACGGGCTTCCTGCACCGGCATCGAGAAGAACATGGAGTACCGGACGTGGACCCAGGGCGTCGCCTACGTGACGCGCATGGACTACGTCGCCTCTTTCTTCCAGGAGGTCGGATACTGCCTGGCAGTGGAGAGGCTGCTCGGGATCGAGGGGACGTGCCCTGCAAATCAGCCAGATCCGCGTCCTGCTCATGGAGCTCCAGCGCATCGCCTCCCACCTCGTGGCCGTCGGCTCGGCCCTCAACGAGCTCGGCGCCACCACGATGATGACCATCGCCTTCCGCACCCGGGAGGACATCCTGCGCATCTTCGAGAGGATCTCGGGCCTGCGCATGAACAATGAGTTCGTGCGCCCCGGCGGCGTCCTGGAGGACGTCCCCGAGGGGACCACGGACTACATCCGCGGGCTCCTGCCGAACATCCGCCGGGGGACGGCCGAGATGGAGGACATCGTCGCGGCCAACCCGATCTTCAAGGCGCGGTTCCAGGACGTCGGCGTGCTCTCGCTGTCGGCCCTGATGGCGCTCGGCCAGACGGGCCCGGGCCTGAAGGCCGCGGGGCTGGCCTGGGACCTGCGCAAATCCCAGCCCTACTGCGGGTACGGGGACTACAGGTTCGACGTGCCCGTGCGCGAGCAAGTCCGACGCCTACAACCGCGCGATGATCCGCTTCGAAGGTGCTATCAGTCGCTGCGGATCGTCTACGAGCGCTCGACCTCCTCGACGCCAGCCAGGGCGAGCCCGTCATCGGTGGCCGACAAGAAGATCGCCTGGCCCGCGCGCCTGTCGATCGCCACCGACGGGCAGGGGCACCGCCCCGGGCACGTGCGCGAGATCATGGCCGAATCCGTGAGGCCCTCATCCACCACTTCAAGCTCGTCACCGAGGGGTTCCGTGTCCCGGCCGGCGAGGCTTTCGCCATGGTCGAGCACGCCAGGGCGTGTGGGGTGCCATCGTCTCCTCGGGCGGGACCCGCCCCTACCGCGTCCACGTGTGCGACCGGGCTTCCACAATCTCCAGGGCCTGTCGATGATGGCCGAGGCGGCCTGCTCGCCGACGCCATCGTCTGCCTGGCCTCCATCGACCCGTCATGGGGAGGTGTTGATCGCTGATGCGAGGAATACGCTCCGGAGGTCGAGGCGCGGCTGCGCGCCGAGTCGCAGGAGATCATCGCCGCGCTACCCGGTCGCGGTCGGCCCTCATGCCGATCCTCCACCTCGTCCAGTCGAGACGGCTTCGTCTCCCGCGGGGATCGCCCTGGCGGCCGACATCCTCGGCCTGAGCCGCGCCGAGGTCTCGGCCGTGGCGACCTTCTACAGCCAGTACCGCGCCACCCCAACGGCAAGTACAACGTCGGGGTGTGCACGAACGCGCTAGCGCGCCGTCATGAGGGGCGACGTCATCGGAGACGCTCACCGAGTACCCTGGGCGTCGGCTCGGACGAGACCACCGAGGACGGCAGGATCACCCTCGAAGCCCTCGGGGTGCAACGCCGGATGCGACTACGCGCCGGTCATCATGAGTCAACTGGGAGTTCTTCGACAATCAGACGCCCGCCTCGGCTCTGAGGATCGTCGACGACATCCGCGCGGACGCGACATCCACCCACCGCAGGGGCCGACAAGTCCACACCTTCAAGGAGACCGAGCGGGTGCTCGCGAAACTTCGAGGACGGGCGCACGCCGACGAAGGGCCCGCCGCCGAGCCCGCGTCGCTGGAGGGCTGCGGCTCGCGCGCGAACGCGGATGGGCCGCCCCGCGAAAGGGAGGGTGAAAATGAGCGAGTTCTCAGCCCCGGGAGCGCTCGCGGTCATCTCGGACACGTGGGACGCACCGCGTCCGTGGACGCTGACCGCCTACCGCGCCAGCAGCTGGATACGAGGCCCTGGCCAGGCGTGGGGCTACGGCCCGGGGGCTGACCCAGCTCGTCAAGGACTCCGGCCTGGTCGGCCCGCGGCGGCGCCAGTTCCCGACGGGCCTGAAGTGGAGCTTCCTGCCTCCGCCCGACGGCGGCCCCGCTACCTCGTGGTCAGCGCCGACGAGGTCAGAGCCGGGCACCTGCAAGGACGTCCCGCGCTCATGGCCAATCCGCACGCCCTCATCGAAGGCATGGCGATCTGCCTGCTCGCCGTCGGCGGCAACCACGGCTTCGTCTACCTGCGCGGCGAGGTCGTCCACGTCTACCGGCGCCTCCTCGCGGCGGTCCGCGACGCGCGAGGCCGGGCTGATCGGCAGGGCGCTGCGGGCCCAGGGGCGACTTCGACATCGACATCACCGTCCACGCGGGGCCGGCGCCTACATCTGCGGCGAGGAGACGGCCCTCCTCGACTCCCTCGAGGGCCGCCGCAGCCAGCCCGCGCCTGAAGCCGCCTTTCCCGGCGGCCCGAGGGCCTGCACGCCAGGCCCACCGTCATCAACAACGTCGAGACCATCTCCTCGGTTCCCGGGATCGTGCGCAACGGCGTCGAATGGTTCCAGGCGATGGGGACGGAGACGAGCAAGGGCCGTCTTCTACTCCCTGTCAGGCCCACATCTCCAGGCCGGGGCGTGTACGAGGCTCCCATCAGGATCACCGGCCGCTCCCTCATGGACCTGGCGGGAGGCGTCCGCGAGGGCACAGCCTGAAGTTCTGGGGGTGGGGATCCTCCGCGCCCTGTTCACGCCCTGAGCAGCTGGACGTCCCCTCGACTACGCCGGGGTGCGCGGCGCCGGGTCGATGCTCGCGACGCGGGCCGTCATGGTCTTCGACGAGACCGTCTCGGTGGTGCGGGTCATCTCCCGCTGGACGGACTTCTACCAGCACGAGTCGTGCGGCAAGTGCACGCCGTGCCGCGAAGGGACGTACTGGATGCGCCAGATCATGCACCGCCTGGAGGCCGGGAGGGGCGGCCCGGCGACGTCGACCTCCTCTACGAGATCGCCGGGAACATCGCGGGCCGCTCGTTCTGCGCGCTCGGCGACGCCGCAGCCACGCCGATCAGGTCCGGAATCGAGCTCTTCCGCGACGAGTTCGGGCGGGCTGACGACCCCCGCCCGCGAGCTCTTCCCCTACGAAGACGACGCTCTTCGGGGAGGTGGCCGTCCGATGACGATCGAGGAGAAGCGAGTCGAGAGCGGTCCAGCTCGTCAACCTCGATCGACGGCCAGAAGGTGACGGTTCCCGCCGGGACGCTCATCATCCGCGCCGCCGAGCGGATCGGCGTGAGGATCCCGCGCTTCTGCGACCACCCGCTGCTCAAGCCCGTCGCCGCGTGCAGGCGATGCCTGGTCGAAAGTCGCCAGGCGGGCGCGACAGGGTCGTGGCCAAGGGCTAAGCCCGTCCGTCCTGCGCCGGGCCGTCAGCCCCGGCATGGAGGTCTACAGTAACACCTCCGAGGTGGCCCGCAAGGCCCAGCGGGGCATGATCGAGTTCCTCCTCGTCAGCCACCCGCTCGACTGCCCGGTGTGCGACAAGGGCGGCGAGTGCCGCTACAGAATCAGGCGCTCTCGGACGGGCGGGAGAGCTCGCGGTTCGTCGACGTCAGCGCACCTACCCCAAGCCCGTCGAGGTCTCCTCCCAGATCCTCCTGGACCGCGACCGGTGCATCCTGTGCCAGCGGTGCACGCGCTTCCAGTCGCAGATCGCCGGCGACCTTCATCGCCCTCCAGGGCCGGGGCGGCAGCCCTCACTTCGAGGTCCGCTCGCTCAACGGCTCGCAGATCGAGGCTTCGACGCGCGGGTCCTGAACTTCTCCGACTCCGACGGCGGCGGCGAGGCAGCGGCGTCGCGCTGCGTCGGCTCCCGCGAGGGCGCCAGGGCATGCCGAGGATTCGCCACGGGCCCGCTCGAGCCCGGCGAGACGGACAGTCGGGCAGGCCGTTCTCCTCCTACTTCTCCGGGAACGTCATCCAGATCTGCCCCGTGGGAGCCCTGACGAGCGCCGCCTACCGCTTCCGCTCCCGCCCCTTCGACCTCGTCTCCCGTGCCCGGGGTGACAGGGCACGACGCCTCCGGATCGGCGATCCGCGTCGACTACCGGCGCGGCGAGGTCCTGCGCCGCCTGGCCGGCGAGGACCCGGACGTCAACAGGTGGATCACCGACGAGGACCGCTTCGCCTTCCGATGGGCCAGCGGGGCCCGACCGCCTCACGCACCCGCTCGTGCGCGACGGGTCCGGCGAGCTCGTGCCGACGTCGTGGGCCGACGCCCTCGACGTCGCGGCCCGTGGGCTGGCCCGCGCGCGCGAGGAAGGCGTCAGGGTCCTGACCGGCGGGCGGCTGACCATGGAGGACGCCTACGCCTCGAGTTCGCGCGCGTCGTCCTGGGGACCAGCGACGTCGACTTCCGCACCCGCCCGCAGGCGCGGAGGAGCGCCTTCCTCGCCTCGACGGTCGCCGGGGCCGGCCTCGGCGTGACCTACGCCGACCTGGAGACGACCGGGCACGTGCTCGCCGTCGCCTTCGAGACCGAGGAGGTGCGGAAGCGTCTTCCTGCGCCTGCGCAAGGCCGCGCTGGCCGGGACGGCCGCGGTCTCGATCGTCGCGCCCTTCGCCACCCGGGGACGGCGAGTGAGCGCGTCTCATCACCCGGCCCCGGACGGAGGCCGCCGTCCTCGACAGCCTGGCCCGGGGGACCCCACCTTCGACGCGCTGGCCGAGAGGGGTCGTCCTCGTCGGCGAGCGCGCCAGCGGGCGCCGGGCGCTCTCTCGGCCGCCGTGCGGCTGGCTGCGCGCACGGGCGCGCGCTGGCCTGGATCCCTCGCCGCGCCGGCGACAGGGGCGCTCTCGACATGGGCGCCATGGGCGTTCTGCTGCCGGGCGGCCGCCCGGTGGCCGACCCGGCGGCGCGCGCCGACGCCGAAGCCGCGTGGGGCGCACGCGTCCCCGAGACCCCGGCCGGTCCGGGCAGGCCATCCTCGCCGCCGCCGCCGCGGGAGATCTCTCGCCCTGCTGATCGGCGGGGTCGAACTCGACGACCTCCCGGCGACGCCCGGGCCGCCGTCAGGCGGCGAGCTTCGTCGTCCAACTGGAGGTGCGCGCCAGCGGGTCGGCGAACTCGCCGACGTCGTCCTCCCAGTGGCCCCGCCGGTCGAGAAGGGCGGGTCGTTCGTCAACTGGGAGGGCCGCATCCGGCCCGTTCGGCCAGGCGCTCGCCTCGGCGCAGCTCCCCGATCGGATCGTCCTCGACGACTTGGCGAGGGAGATGGGCACGGACCTCGGCGGGCACCTTGCCCGCCGCCGTCGCCCAGATCCTCAAATTCCCGGCGTGGTCGGGCGCGGCCCGCCGCCCGGACCTTCCACGCCGCCCCGGACAAGCCAGGCGAGCCGGGCCCGCCTCGGCTGGTTCAGTTGAAGCCCAACCCGCCCCGGCTTTCGCCGGCTCCGCCGCCCCGGGCCGGCTGGGCGCTCGAGGCGACCGCCGTCCTGGCCCATGGAACCTCATGCTGGGGCAGGGCGCGCTGCTGGCTGAACAGACCGCATCTGGCCGGGACGGCCCGCAGGGCAACGGCCGTCATGTCGAGGCGACCGCTCGGGCCGCGGGCGCCGAGCCGGGCGAGGGCGTGAGCGTCCGCAGGCCAGCCGGGGCGCAGTGCTCCCGGTCGTGTGCGCGCCATGCCCGACGGCGTCGTGGATCCCCAGAATTCGCCGGGCTGTCGGATCGCGGCGCTGGGCGTCCGGTCGGGCGCGACAGTCGGACTCGACGCGGAGGTGACCAAGTGACTCCGTCCATCCACGCCGCGGCGCAGACCGCAGACTTCTCAGGACACGTGGTGGATCTGGACGCTCAAAGCAGTGTTCATCCTCGTGTTCCTCATCCTCAACGTCATCCTCGCCCTGTGGGTCGAGCGGCGCGCCCTGGCGCGCATGCAGACCCGCCTGGGCCCCAACCGGGTCGGCCCGCTCGGCTTCGGGCAGGCCTTCGCCGACGCCCTCAAGCTCCTGATCAGGAGGACTTCTAGAGCTGGCCAGCGCCGACAAAGCTCATCTACTTCCTCTCACCCGTCATCGCGGCGACCTGCGCCTTCACCGTCATGGCGGTCATCCCATGGGCCCCGCCGTCTCGATCTTCGGGCACGAGACGCCCCTGCAGATGGCCGACTCCGCCGTCGCGGTCCTCTTCGTCCTGGCCGTGGCGGCCCTGGGCGAGTACGGCCTGGTCCTGGGCGGCTGGTCGGCCCACTCGACCCTCCTTCTACGGGTCGGTGCGCGGGGCCGCAGATGATCTCTACGAGCTCGCCTCGGCCTCTCCCTCGTCACGGTGTTCCTGACCTCCGGGACGATGTCGACACTCAGGGCATCGTCGACTCCCAGAGGGGCGTGTGGAACGCCGTCGTGCTCTTCCCAGCCCTTCGTCATCTACCTCGTCTCGATGTTCAGGAGACCAACCGTCTTCCTTCGACCTCCCCGAGGCCGAAGGCGAGATCGTCGCCGGGCACACCACGGGTACTCCTCGATGAAGTTCGCATGGTTCTACCTCTCCGAGTACGTCAACATGCTCAACGTCTCGATGGTCGCCACGACGGTCTTCCTCGGCGGGTGGCGCGCCGGCCCCGTCACGACGTGGGTCTTCTCCCTGTGGGACGGCGACCCGAACACCGGCTGGCTGCCGATGCTCTGGTTCTTCGGCAAGACGTGGGCCTTCATGTTCTTCTTCGTCTGGACGCGGGGATCGCTGCTGCGCATGCGATACGACCACTTCATGAAAGCTCGGATGGAAGGTCCTCATCCCGGTCTCGCTGGCCTGGCTCGTCGCCGTCACCCTCATCCAGGGAGTGACGACCTTCGCCGAGCTGTCCCGCCAACAGCTCTTCATCGGGATAGGAGTCGCCTTCCTCGTCGCCATGGTCGTCGTCCTGTTGATCGGGGACAGGACTCCGCCGGAGGACGAGGAGCCTCGGGACGGCAATTCATCCGGCCCGACGAGGAGTTCGACGCCTTCGCCGGCAGGTTCCCAGTTCCCCCGCTGCTCGGCCAGTCCTTCCGCCGTCGCCGCGCGCGAAGCGAGTCACCGCAAAGGGGCAGACCGTGACTGACAGCCACGAGACGACATCCCCGGATCCCGAGTCCCCGCTCTCTCGGACGACCGGCGCGCGAGGCCTCCTCGAGGCCGACGCCGCCGGACCCCGCGCTGTGGGACCGGCCGAAGAAGGGCCCGATAGGCGAGCTCTTCGCCCCCGTGGCCGGCTACGGCGTCACGATCTCCTCGATGTTCCGGAAGGTCGCCGAGCAGTACCCCGAGCAGAAGGTCCCCACGGCGCCCCGGTATCACGGACGCCACCAGCTCAACCAGTACCCCGACGGCGGAGCGCTGCATCGGCTGCGAGCTGTGCGCTGGGCGTGCCCGGCGGACGCGATCCTCGTCGAGGCCGCCCCAACACCCCGGCCACCAGGTCTCGCCGGGGAGCGCTACGACCCGGGTCTACCAGATCAACTATCTGCGCTGCATCTTCTGCGGATTCTGCATCCAGGCCTGCCCGACGCGGGCGTTGACGATGACCAACGAGTACGAGCTCGCCGGCCCCACCCGCGAAGGCCTCATCTACGAAACACCAGCTGCTCGCCCTTTGCGGGACGGGATGCTGGCCGCCCCATCCGATGGTCGAGGGGCACCTCGGACGCCGACTACTACCGCGGCGAGGTCGCCGGCCCCACCCGCGAGCAGATCGCGTGGGTGGCCGAGCACCGCCCCGACGATCCGACCCTCCAGACCGCCCGCCCGGTCGATCCCCGCGTCGAGGCGGGCTCCCGCCGGCCGCGGGCGCGAACCGTCCGAACGGACAGACGGACGGGGGACCGCGAACTCGCCGCCGCCCGCACCGAGAGGAGGCAGCGATGACGGGCCAGCAGACCACCACCCTGCACATCTCCACCGGCGAAGCCCCTCCTCTTCGGCGTGATCGCCGTCGTCATGATCGCCCTGGCCGTCTTCGGGCTGCTCATCACCCGGCGCGCCGTCTACTCGGCCATCTGCGTCATCGCCGACATGGTGTGCCTGGCGTTCCTCTACACCATGCTCGGGCCCCGTTCATGGGCGTCGTCAGGTGGCCGTCTACCGGCGCGATCCTCGCTGATGTTCCTCTTCGTCCTGCATGATGATCGGCGTCGACGCCGCCGACTCGACCCACGAGATCCTTCGCGGGCCCCGGATCTTCGCCGTCCTGGGCGGCCTAGGCTTCGTGGTCATCGGCGTCGGCGCGGTCCTGGCGGCCCGCAGACGAGGCGGCCGGGTTGAAACAGGCCAACGACGCACCCAATCCGGGAGCCATCGCCCGCGCCATCGTCGGCAACCACGTCCTGGCCATGGAGCTGACGGGCACGCTCTGATCGTCGCCGCCCTCGGCGCCGCGACCCTCACCCATCGCGAGCGCACCCGCAGGAAGCTCGACCAGGCCGCCCTGCAGGAGGCCAAGATGCGGGCCTTCGCCGAGCGCGGCCGCCACATCGGCCAGAAGCCCCCGACGGGCGTGTACGCGGAGTCGAATTCCGCAGCCGACCCCGCGCTCACCGTGGGCGGCGAGATCGAGGAGGCCTCGGTCTCGCGCGTGCTGCGCATCCGCGGGCAGGCGCGGACGCTCGCCAGGTCTCGCCCATCACCGCGGCGCGGGCCGCCCGGGGGGACCTGACCGGCATCGGGGTGAACTCACGGGTGACGAACGCGCGCCTGCCCGGCATGCCCGGCGAGGAGGCCCCCGACTACACCCGCTCCGAAGGCGCCGGCGGGCGAATCGACGCCCGAGCCGGGCGGACGGCCGGCCGAGCCCCGGATCGAAGGCGAAGACTGGCGGGGAGGCCGAAGCCGAGCCGAAGGAGCCCGAGCGGGCCGGCGATGCGGAGAGGGCCGGGACGCCCGGGGAACCCCGAGCGTCCAAGGGGCCCGAAGCATCCGAGAGAGCCGAAGGATCCGGAGCCTCCGAGGAGAAGTCCGGAGAATCCGGGAGGGCCGAAGGGGTCGGGCACTCCGGCGGGAAGGCGCCTGGAAGCTCGGAAAGGCCAAGAAGTCAGGGCTTCGGCAAGAAGAGTCCGGGGCTTCCGGCAAGAAGAAGTCCGGGGCTTCCGGCAAGAGGGTCAGGAGCCTCAAGAAGAGTCCGGGGGCTCTAAGAAGTCCGGGAAGGCGAGGAGGAAGAAGTGAACCCTCATGTTCTACGTGGCTCTGGCCATGATTCTCTTCGCGATCGGCGGCGCGGCGGTCCTCACCCGCCGCAATGCGATCATCGCCCTCCTCGGCGTGGAGATGATGCTCAACTCGTGCAACCTCGCCCTCGTGACCTTCTCCCGCATGTGGGGCAACGTCGAGGGCAGGTCGTCTCTTCTTCGTCATGGTCGTGGCGGCGGCGGAGGTCGTCGTGGGCCTGGCCGTCGTCGTCGCCGTCTTCCGAACCCACCGGTCCGCGTCTCTCGACGGCGCGAACCAGCTCAAGCACTGACCGGAGGTGTGACGTGACTTTTGGACTCCTCACCCACGTGGGCGCCGCGGCCAGACGCTGGAACCGGAACCGCCGGGCGGTCGCAATCCCCGGCACCGGAGCCGCCGGCGAGGCGAGGCCAGAGCGGCCGGAGCGCAGCGGGCGGCCGAGGCGACAGGGCAGCCGGCCTCGTGTGGCTGTGCGTGGCCGTCCCCTCGTGAGCGCCGGGATCCTCCTGGTCGCCGGCAGGGGCTGCCGACAGGTGGGGCCACCTGCTCGCCGTCGCCGCGTCGGCGGTCTCCCTCGCGGTGGGCACCGCGGTCCTCGTCAGCTGCTCAGGCTTCCCGGTGGGGCGCGCGTGCTCGACGCCCGCGTCTACCACTGGATCGGCGCGGGAGGGCTGTCCGTGGACGTGGGCATGCGCGTCGACCCGCTCTCCGTCACCTTCGTCATGCTCGTGACCTTCGTCGGCACGCTCATCCACGTCTACTCGGTGGGGTACATGGCGCACGATCCGGCCCGGCGCCGCTTCTTCGCCTACCTCAACTTTTTCGTCGCCTCGATGCTCCTGTTGGTGCTCGGCGACTCCTATCTAGTCATGTTCGTCGGCTGGGAGGGCGTGGGCCTGGCATCCTACCTGCTCATCTCCTTCTGGAATCAGGTCCGGCCAACGCCGCCGCGGGCAGAAAGGCCTTCGTGATGAACCGCGTCGGGGACGTGGGCCTCATCCCTCGCCATGATGGCGATGGTCGCCCACTTCGGGTCCGTTGACTTCGACCGGGTCCTCCCCGAGGCTTCCGGGGCCTCGACGGCGGTTCTGACCGCCGTCGGCGTCCTCCTCCTCGTCGGCGCCTGCGGGAAGTCCGCGCAGTTCCCTCTCCAGGCCTGGCTCGGCGACGCCATGGCCGGCCCCACTCCGGTCTCGGCCCTCATCCACGCGGCGACGATGGTCACCGCGGCGTCTACCTCATGGTCCGTTCGGGCGCGATCTACGCCGGAACCGCCGCAGCTCAGCTAGTCGTGGCCGTCGTCGGCGCGATCACGCTCGTGTTCGGCGCCGTCGTGAGCGGCGAAGGACGACATGAAGAAGGTCTAGCGGCTTCGACCATGTCCCAGATCGGCTACATGACGCTCGCGGCGGACCTCGGCCCGGCGGGGCGGCTTCGCGATCTTCCACCTGGTCGCACGGCTTTCCAAAGCCAACATGTTCCTGGGGCCGGCTCGGTGATGCACGCCATGGACGACGAAGTCGACATGCGCGGCTTCGGCGGCCTGCGCGCGTTCCTGCCGATCACGTGGATCACCTTCCTCTTCGGGTATCTGGCCATCATCGGCTTCCCGCTCTGTCCGGGTACTTCTCGAAGGACAGGATCATCGAAGCAGCGTTCACCGGCCAGGGGCGTCAAGCCGTGGGTCTTCGGCTCTCTGGCGATGGCGGTCGCGGGCCTGACGGCCTTCTACATGTCGCGCTGTACTTCATGATCTTCCACGGCGAGCGGCGTTTCCCGACCGCCGGGAAGAAGCTCGGCATCCGCACGGGCCCCCGCCTCCATGTACGTGCCGCAGATCGTCCTGGCGGTCGGCTCGGCCGTCTTGGGCCCTGGCCCTCAACGCCGTCGGGTTCGTCGGCTGGCTGGAGCCGGTCGTCAGCCGGGCCGCCACGGCGAGCCGGTCCTGCCGGTCCCGGTCATCACCGGCGGGACGCTCGTGCTCGTGGCCGCGGGGTGGCGGTGGCCTGCGCATGTGCGCCGCCGGCGAGGTCCTCCGCGACCGCTCCGCGGGCCAACGCGCTGGTCAGGGCGGCGCGCGCGACCTGTATCAGGACGCCTTCAACGAGAACGCGGTCATGAAGCCCGGAATCGTCCTCACCGGCGCCGTCGCGGCTCTCGACTCCCCACGTCGTGGACGGCGCAGCCGGAGGGCGTGGCCAGCGGGACCGCGGGCGCCGGCCGCCGCTCGTCCGGCTGCAGAACGGCTATGCGCGCTCCCTACGCCGGATACATGATCGCCGGCGTGGTCGTCGCCCTGATCGTCGCCTTGGGCACGCGGCTGTGAGGGGAGAGAAAGCACCAGTGAACACGAATGAGGCTCAAGCTGATGCAGGGCGTCCTTCCCTGGTTGACCGCCCTCATCCTCGTCGCCCTCCTCGGGGCGGTCGCCCTGTGGGCCGTCAAACCCGCCCGGAAGGCCGCCCTGCCCTTCGGCGTCAGCCTGTCGGCGCTCATCTTCTTCGCCTTCCTCGCCGCGGCCGCCTTTTCGACTTCGACATGGACAGGGCCGGGACGGTCCAGCTGTCCGAGACCCACTCGTGGATTCCGCCGATCGGGGCGAGCATCGCCTGGGGCGTCAACGGCATGGGTCTGGTCATGATCGGCCTGGCGACCTTCCTCGTCCCGCTCGTCCTGCTCGCCGCCCGGGACGAGTTGAGCGATCAGGGCGAGGACCGCGCCGCCGGATACGTGGCGTGGATCCTGGCCCCTGGAGGCGATCGTCATCGCCATCTTCGCGGCCCGCGACGTCTTCCTCTTCTACGTCCTGTTCGAGCTGATGATCCTCCCCGTCTACGTGCTCGTCGCCCGCTACGGGGCGAGGGGCAGGCACCGGGCGGCGATCAAGTTCGTCCTGTACTCGCTGGTCGGCGGGCTCGTCAGCGCTCGCCGGGTGATCGGACTCGCGGTGACCGCCAGCTCGGACGTCAAGGGCTCCTCCAGCTGTTCCTCGTCGACACCCTCGCGGGCACGGCGACGGCCCGCGGCTGTGGATCTCGCCTCTTCTTCCTGGCCTTCGCCATCAAGGGCGCCCCGTTGTTCCCGAGTGCACACCTGGCTTCCCGACACCGCCGAGCAGGCACCGCCGGGCACGTCCGCCCTGCTCGTGGGCGTGCTCGACAAGCTCGGCGTCTTCGGGATGATCTCCTGTGCCTGCCGATCTTCCCGAAGGCGTCCCACGACGGCGCTCCGCTGATCATGTCCATCGCGGTCGTCTCGATCCTCTGGGGGCGTTCATGGCGATCGCCTCGAAGGACCCTCATGCGCCTGGTCGCCTACACGTCGGTCAGCCACTTCGGCTTCATCGTCCTGGGGTCTTCTCGGGAGCCACACCGCGATGACGGGGGCCATGTCTACATGGTCGCCCACGGCGTGGCCTACGAGCGCCCTGTTCTGACGGTCGGCTTCCTCGGCCGGCGCGGGCGGGTACGCGATCGGAGACTGACGGCGGATGGCAGCGGGCGACCCCGCTCATCGCGGGGTGTTCCTCACCGCCGGCCTGGCGACGATAGCCCTTCGGGCCTGTCCGGTTTCGTCCCTGAGTACCTCGTCCTGGTCGGAACCTTCGCGGGCACCGGTTCCGGCCTGCGCGGCCGTGCTGGCCGTCATCCTCGCGACCGTCTACATCCTCCTGCCATACCAGAGGGTCTTCACGGGGCCGCCGCCGGAAGGCCAGCCCGCGCGACCTCGATCGCCGGCGAGAAGACGGTCTCAGGGATCCTCGTGGCCGCCATGCTCGCCCTGGGCTTCGCGCCCGGCCTGGTCATCGACGCCGTCGACGACGTCGCGGGCGCGTCGGCGAAGACCGTCGCCACCCTCGCCGAGGATAGCACCCGGGGACTACGGGGCGCACAGCAGCCCGGTGAAGACCGACGATGACGAAGGGAGCACGAAGTGACAACTCCTGCTATCGCGTGGGCGGCTCTCACCGCTCCTCGTGGTCCTGGGCTCGGCCGTCGTCGGCGTTCTGTTCGAGGCCTTCCTTCCCGGTCGGCGCGGCGCGGGGTGCAGAATCGTCTGTCCTTCGCGGCGGTCGCGGGGCGCTGGGCGCGGTCGTGTGGCGCCTGGTCCACGTGCGCGGCGCAGGCCCGCGTTTCGTCGCGGTGGCCGGCGGCTCGTCCTCGGAGGTCTCCAGGCGGCGGGCAGGGCACGCCTCCGCTGATCGGCACTTTCGTGGAGGACGCCCCGGCGCTCGTCTTCCAGACGGTCATCCCTGGTCTGCGCGCTCGTGGCGCTCTTCGTGATCGCCGACCGCACGGTTTCCCGCGAGGGCTCCTTCGCGGCTTCGGCGGCGACGCAGCCGGGCTCCCTGGAGGAGCGCGAGGCGACCGCGGCGGGCCTGGAGCAGACGGAGGTCTTCCCGCTCGCCCTCTTCGCGGTCGGGGCATGCTGGCCTTCACGTCGGCGGGCGACCTGCTCACGCTCTTCATCGCCTTGGAGGTGCTCTCGCTTCCGCTGTACGTCCTGTGCGCGACGGCCCGGCGCCGGCGCGCGCTCTCACAGGAGGCGGCGATGATAGCTTTCCTCCTGGGCGCCTTCCTCGGCCTCTTCTTCCTCATGGGCGTCGCGCTCCTCTACGGCTACGCGGGTCGCTCAACTACGTCGCCATCGCCACGGCCCTCATCAACGTCACGGGCATGGACTATCTGCTGGTCGCCGGCGTGGTCCTCGTGCTCGTCGGCCTGCTGTTCAAGTGTGGGCGCGGCCCCGTTCCACTCGTGGACGCCCGACGCCTACCAGGGGGCTCCGACCCCGATCACAGGAGTTCATGGCGGCGGGCACGAAGATCGCCGCCTTCGCCGCGATGCTGCGCTTCCTCTACATCGTCGGCCGCGGCGTGGAGTGGGAGATCACCGGCCCTGTGGACGATCGTCATCGTGACGATGCTCGTGGGCACGGTCGGCGGGATCGTCCAGTCGGACGTCAAGCGGATGCTCGCCCACTCGTCGATCGCCCATGCGGGCTTCGTGCTCATCGGAGTCTCGGCTTTCCACTCCGCGGCCATCGAGGCCGTCGCCTTCTACCTGCTCGCCTACGGGCTCGCGTCGGTGGGGGCCTTCGGCGTCGTCGCGCTCGTGCGCGAACGGGCCGAGGCGCCGAGGATCGTCGGGAGGCCACGGCCCTCGACCGGTGGAGGGGCCTGGGCAGGAAGGACCCGTTCCTGGCCGGCGCCATGGCGATCTTCCTCCTGTCCTTCGCGGGCATCCCGCTGACGGGCGGCTTCATCGGGAAGTTCCAGGTCTTCGCGGCGGGCGTCGAGGGCGGGCTGGCGGTGTCTCGTCGTCTGGCCGTCTTGGCCTCGGCCGCGACCGCGCTTTTCTTACTTCCGCCTCATCCTCATGATGTTCTTCCAGGAACCCGACGACTACGCCGTCCCCGTGGCCTCCGAGGGCTATTCGGCCGTCGCGATGAGGCGTGCGCCGTGGGCACGCTCCTCCTGGGAATCGTGCCGGGCCCGTTGATGAACTTCCTCGGTGAGGCCAAGGCGTTTGTCGCTGAGCGTGAGTTTCTCGGGCAGGAGCGCTGGCCGAGGGGCTGAACGCGCAGATGGGCGTGGTCGAGCGGATGCTGGCCGCCCAGGTCAGCTTCGACGATCTGCGAGGTCGATCCGGCCACGTCGCATCTGGCGCAGGCCGGGGGCAAGAGGCTTAGGCCTCTGCTCGTCCTGCTGGCTGCGCAGCTCAGCCCCCAGCCCTCAGGACCCCGCCGTTCTACGACGCCGCCGTGGTGGTCGAGGCTGACCCACCTGGCCTCCCTCTACCACGACGACGTCATGGACGAGGCTCCGATGCGCCGCAGCGGCTACCGTCGGCTCAGGCGAAGTTCGGCAACTCGGTGGCGATCCTGGCCGGCGACGTCCTCTTCTCGCGGGCGTCGATCCTCATGGCGGGGCTCGGGCCGCGCGCCGTCGCCTTCACGCGCGGACTTTCGAGCGACTATGCCGGGGCAGCTCCACGAGACCATGGGCGTCCGGCGAGAGCAGAGCCGAAGAGCCACTACATCCAGGTGCTCCAGGACAAGACGGGGTCCCTCGCAGCGGCCTCCGCCATGTACGGGTGTGCTCTACTCCGGCGGTTCCGAGGAGCTGGCGAACGTTCTGGCGGCCTACGGCGAGCGCGTGGGCGTGGCCTTCCAGATCGCCGACGACGTCATCGACATCCGCTCCGACGGCGCGACGACCGGCAAGACCCCGGGCACCGACCTGCGCGAGGCGTCGACACGATGCCGTCCTCCTCCTGCGCGAACAGCGAGGGGCGGGAACCATCGACGCCGCGGGGAGGAGATCCTCCGCGAGGCTCGACCACGCCGACCTGAACCCGATGCGGCGCTCGGCGAGGTCGTGGACCGGCTCCGCCGCCATCCTGTTCTGGAGCAGACGGAGAGGATGGCCCTCGCCTGGGTGGCCGATGCGGAGAACCATCTGGTCCGCGTGCCGCCCAGCGCGGTGCGCGACGCCCTCGTGGACTTCGCGCGAATGGCCGTCAACCGCGCTCTAGCGGGCGTCGGGCGGGGCAGCGGCTGCGAGATCCCATCGTTGTCGTCCATCTTCAGGTAGGCCCGGCGGGCTGGACGATGTACGCGACCGAGGCAGCTGATCAAAATCTTTTGCTCGATTCTGTGTGGAATCCCAAATGTATATGCAGAAATGAAGATATATGCTATCATGAAAAATTATTCCTGAGCCATTGAAGGATGGGAACCAGGGATAAACTCTTTCTGCGCTAGTCAAAAAGATGTAAAGTAAATGGAAAAGATAATTCTGAAAATTGAAAGATGATTATATGTTTTATTATAGATTTAATTTCTATTTGCATAGTGCATATGAGATCGAAAGATCGCATTCAATAATAAAACGATGAAATAGCGAAGAGAAGAGTCCATGCGGATATTGCCAGTAAAGGCGCCTGGACTGCAAAAGGCGACTCTTTCATCGGCATGTTCGTTGAGATGCGAAAAAGATAGTCGCAGAAATTCCAACGAAATTAGTTTCAGAGTGCTCTGCATGTCGTTCAAAGTTGTGCTCATGGAAGTGTCCATGTGGTGGAATGTGCCTCCAGTGAAACCAAATCATTGACGTCAATAAGAATATAACGTAAAAGTTATGATTACTAAATCAATTTTATTTGCTACTGAGTGAGATATATATTCTGTTGAAGTAGTCATGGTTTCCAAGGATGGCAGCCGCGATCTGATGGAACAGGTTTCTCTACACGCTCCACGCCTGCGTGCTTCTCGCGCAAAACTGTGTGTTCCCGCCATGTCAATGGGTCAGCGGTATCCCGCCTGGGGAGTGGCGTAGTTGCGTAATGTGGATGAGGTGACCGCTGCTGAGGTGATCAGGACTCGTGTGTCCTTTCAGATTCGTATGGGGGTTGCATGAGACTGGGCGTGTTCACTAGCGAGCAGCGTCGGTTCCTCAGGGAAGGAGGGGCTGGCGGTGGCCGGTTGAGTGTTCTTGTTGGAGCGAGATCGAGATCATCCGGACCGAGCGGGGCTGGCAGGCGGTCTGCGGACGAGTCGCGATCGCGCGTAAGGCGGTCTTTCCGTCGCTCTCGCCCGGCCATCAGCCGGCAGCATCGTCAGTTTCTGTCAATTGTGTGGTGCTCGCCGCTGGGCGAGAATCTCAGATGCCGAGGTATGGGTCCTGGGTACCGAGGATAGAAGTATCCTGGGTGGGCCGGGATTAAGCAGTGAGGAGTTGGTTGTCGTGGATGGTTTGGTGCGAGGTGTTGCGGGCGTTGCCGCAGCCGGAGCAGGCGTGACGTCTGTGGGAGTGTTGCTGAGCGTTGCATCATATTGCTGGGGCGATGAGTGATACTCAGGTGATGACGGTGGGTGAGAGCATTGTGGTGGATCGGTCGAGAGTGCAGGGGCGTCGCTCGCGATGAGGCGCGTCATATTCAGGCTGCTGTGCGGAAGACTGCAGGGGCGATCGCGAATGGTGATCGCGGCGTTGAATGAGTATCAGTCGGTGTGCGATACGGTCTGACACAGCAGATCAGTAGCCACCAGCGAAGTGGGATAGCGAATATCGCGTGGTATCGGCAGGAGGTGTCTGAGCTGTCAGTCGCAGGCTGCGGCACCCTGGTGGTGGGCAGTTTCCGTTGGTGGATGCTGTGGATTCGGTTGAGGGTGGCTGAGGCGGCGTTGAGGGCGCGGTTGGATGAGTGTCCAGGCGGATGAGGCGCGGTCGTATAATAGGACGGTGGAGGCGGTGGATGCGGCGGCGGCTCCGCAGCCTGCTAAGTTGAAGGCGGCGATGGATGCGGGTGGTTCCCTCAGGTACGGGGCCTGATGGGGCGCGTGGTGTTCCGTCGCGGGCGGCTGTGGGCTGGCTCTGTTCGGGGGACGAAGGGGAGTTTTGGCGGCGCAGAGCCGGATGGGCGGCTGCTCGAGCGGATGCTCCGGCTGCGGCAGCCTAATCAGCGCAGACCGATGGCAAGACGAGGGTTGCCTAGCCAGGCGGCGGTGCGCCAGTTCAACGCGACCTATGGGGCCCCGTTTGACCAGCGACCCGTACTTTCGCCACCATGCTCATGAGGGACACATCGGCGCGAAAAACTGTGCGTTATTGGGCTCGCGTATTGCCGGTAGGGGCGGACCTGTCGGATTCGTCATAAGGCGCAGCTTTGAAAAGGTTTTCACGGCGAGTATGGGGGCGGGTCTGATTCTGGCCACCGGCGAGCGCTCGACAACGGATACCGGCACCACCACCGGGTTCAAAGCCCTGGACAACGCCTGACGGTGGACGGCACGAAAACCGTCCGCCAATGGCGCTCAGACTTTCAAGCAGCACTCAACAAATACGGACGAGACGAGTTACGATTACGAGGATATGTGATTTCCGCTACTCAATGGAGTGAATGATAGTCTTTTGGTTGTGAGTATTGCGGTACAGTACCTTGGCCAGGGGGCTGAAAGCGCATCCTGGAGCTTTCCGTTGGCGATCACTTTCCTCAACGGCGTCGATGGGAAGAAATTCTGTGGCGGCTATGGTCAAATGGGATGCTGAAAATCCTGTCAATTTCAGATTGAATAATGTGACAACTGGATCAGGCTATGGAGGGGGAAGTCTGAGGAGTTCCGGGATGCTTTGAGGATGGTTTATCGTGGGATTATCTCCAGAATATGTATGAAGCCATGGATAACGCGCCGGACAAGGCTCCTGCACGGACGTTCATGAATTCCAAGCTTGAATGGGTGGATAAGTGGCCTGATAATGAACCAGGCGAGCCTCGTCATAGGGAAATGAATATGACACGCTATCTGGTCGGAAATCGAACTCAAGTCGGGAAGGTCGGTTCTAGCGCGCTTTACTGGGCAGAGGATAAGGGTGCGGCGCTGGGCACTCTTATTGAAGATCTTTCAGGCGACACTTCTAAGGCGAATTCGGTGAATATCGCCCGTGAATTCATTAAAGGGTATAATGATGGTTTGGATAGGAATTATGACGGTTGGCAGATAGGCAATCAGGATAAGGAAAAAGGACAGGACGTTTTTCGGACTATATGAATTCCTAATCTGCGCTCACATATCGGAGGAATCCTGAAAAGAATATGTATCTGATATTGTAGAAGAAAAAAGCGCTTTACCGAGTGTCAAAGATGGACCTGGAGGAAGTTGGGATATTCGAGATGGTCGATATCATCTTGTTTTTGATCCTGAATTATCTAAGATGATGCATGACGAAATTAGCATTAAAAACGGTAAAATTGAGTAAATGATGTTAGTAAAATAAAGATATTGCACATGATAAAAAGAATTTTCAAAAGCATATGATTAATAATTTAACAACCGATTATTATAAAAGCATACAGCTTATGGCGATGATCGCCATAAAAGATATTTTTAAAAATTACGTTGTGAAAACTATTCAGAAAGTTTAAATGTTCTCAAAAGAGCAGAATTAATGGCAGGTATAGATGAATCTGAGTCTACAGTCGGTAAAGTCATGAAATTTTTAAGGAAGTCAATGATTATGGTGTGAGTAGCATTCCTGTAGTTGGAAGTAGTCTTCAAAAAGTCGGAAATGGTGTAATTCAATTGTAGCGATGACGATAGAATTAACAGAAATCGCTGCTGATCACTCCTTAGATAGCGCAGATGTAGATATAGAAGTAAATAATGCGACAGACATTGTTAGTAGCACTCAGATCAAACATCAAGAAAGAATTGAAAGTCCAATAGTGAGAAAATATGAAAATCCCTAAAGGAGGTCCTTCATTACAAAGATATTTCAGGAATTAAAGAATATGTAAACATGCTTCCAGAGGACGAGACGATTTTTCGATAAAAATGGAAACGAAAATACCTGATGAATCATTGAAGGGTCTCAATTGCAGGCAAGAAATCGTTTTTATTCATAGTAAATGGAATGGTCAAGGAGGGTAATTTTATCAATTGAAAATTAGACTGCCATTCAATTATAGAGGAGAATATCATGTTGAATTCAAAAATTATAAAAATATTCATCATAATTGCTTTTTGTATCAGTGTCTGCAAACTGTGTGAGTTGCGCGAATACCGATCCTGATTTATCACAATCTACAGATGCTTTAAAAAGCTGAAATATGCAAAAACCAAAAAGATAGTATTAAATTTCCTTTTAAAAATAAAACATGAATACGGTACAACAGTTATTCGGAAAAACCCCAGAGAATTGCCACATACGGTTTTTACGACCATGAAGAAGATACAATACTTGCTCTAAATATCGCTCCTATTGCAGATATCGACGTTCGTCGACAAGAAGAGATACCAAAATGGCAAATAGAAAAATTACACGAACTAAATGCTCCCATACCGCAATAGTCAATATGAAAATGAAATGGTACCCTGAGGCTATTCAATCACATAAACCCGACGTTATATTCGTAGATAGTTCTGAGTTGGAAAGTTATGATAATTATAAAAAGCTATCAAAAATTGCTCCCGTCATACCATTTACCGATTATGTGGTAAAAGGAGTGAGATAAAAGGGAATCAGAGAATAATGGAATGTAAAGTGAGATTATACGCACGGGCATTGGGTGTTTCTAAAAGAGGTGAACTTTTAATTCGAAAAATTCGTTCGACTATTAAAAATGCACTCAATACTCATCCTAGCCTGAAAAAGAAAACATGTTATTGTCACTGATGTATATTTAAATTCAAAAAGGATCGATAAGTATCGGGCTTAAATCTTGATAATCCACGCACTGGATTTCTATATGATGTTGATCACCAATTCTAAAATCTTTAAATATCAGAGTGGCTAGTGCTCTGTTTCGGGGCAGGAGTGCCTACTTATCTTTCTGACATCGATGTCTTTGTCCCCTACAACCCTTCGAACCTGGATGCGAAAACAATCGCAACCTCAGCAAAGCTGACCAAATACGCTGGGCAAATTCCAGCAATTAAAAACGGAAGAATCGTCCAGTTTGATCAAAACAACAAAGATTACGGTCTTATCAGTTACTCTTATCCGCTTTCGATTCTTCTGGGGCTCAATACATACCTCGACATGATTGACATCCCAGAGATAATATTTTACGAACAAAAACTGTTAAACGAGTTCGACTGCAACTGCCTGCGCGACAACATGGCAGCGGGCGAGTGGTTACATCCAACGGAGCCGCAAGATTGTCGACAAAGTCGACTCGATTCTAAAGCCCACATGCCCGCAATCCACTGATCATCTTCGCCCCGTAGTTTCGTGGGATGTGGGGTTCGTCAGCCCTATTGTCGTTGTCGAGCTTTTCGCGTCGGGTTTTTCGTGGTGGGGTGGGGTCTGTCGCATGCTCCGTTTTCTGTGTGCTTTCCTTGACTGTAGAAAGTGAGCTGTCGTCATGTAACGTGTGGAAAAAGACTAATAGTTTCACTCGTATTTGTTTGTAGTTTCATGCGGGTGAAATCTTCCACTCCGCAGGATTCCCAAGCTCCTGATGAAATAATATCGTCATCAATCGATATGAGAGGAGATCCTTGCACTGATTATACGGCTGAAAGCGTAGTACGGAAAAAAGTGACGTTCCCTATGACGATACGTCATGCCTACGGCCGAACCACTATGCGGAAAAAGCCCAAACGCGTCGCCACGGTGGGATGGCAAAGTCAGGACATTCCCTCGCCCTCGACGTGGTGCCCGGTTGGAATGCCGACGGCATTGACCGAACTGGAGAAAGAGAATGGTGGTTTCGCTCCCTGGGTTAACGAGAAACTCGCTGAATTGGGTGGAAAGAATCCTGATGTCTATGCCACAGATGGAGCTCCATCATCTGAAATTAAAGATCTCAATCCTGATATTATCTTAGCTTATGCATCTGGACTGAGAGACGATCAGTATATTAGATTATCTAAAATCGCTCCAGTCATCGTTTATTCTCGTTTAGACTGGCAAATGCCCATGGATTGTTCCATTCGCATGACTGCCAGAGTCTTGGGCAGACCAAAACAAGGTGAAAAATCTTATCAACAACCTTCATTCATTGCTTAGTCAAACTTTAGCAAGCATCCCGGTCTTATGGGAAAGAAGATTCTCTTTTAAAGTTAATGATATAAATTTTGACACGATTACATTGTATTCTAGATAAAAGTTCACGTATGAGACTTTTTACTGAGCTTGGTCTTCCTGTTCCGTTGATCGTTAGAAAATATTCCCACCACTGTCTGATTTTACTCCCTGTTGTGAAGCCTGAGGACATCAAATATCTATCCGATGTCGACTTGATGATATCGTATGGCCCTACCGAAAATGACCCCGCCGCAGTGGCAGCCCTGCAGAACAGCTCCACCTACGGGCAGATCCCCGCCGTGAAAAGGGACGCGTCGCGGTGCTGGGGATAAAACCCCACTGAGCGACCTCTCAGCCCCACCCCACTGTCCATCCCATGGGGAATCGACCGCTACTTTCGACCTGCTCGAAAAAGCAGCCAAGAAATGACTGCACACCCACCTCTGGCTCGGACGCGCCGGCCGGATCTGCGCCGTCGGGTGGTCGAGAGGCTGCCGCGCGATTCATCCCCGGGCGTAGCGCATGCGATGCCGTATGCGGGGGAACTCGCCTAGAATGTATGCGGCATGTCCACACGCGGGAGGCCGCGCAACACATTAGGAGAAACCCTCGTGGGAAAACTGCTCAATAAGATCCTCCGCGCCGGTGAGGGGCGAACCTCAAGAAACTCAGGTGATCACCGAACAGGTCAACGCCCTGGAGTCGTCGTTCGAGGATATGACGGATGAGGAACTGCGCGCGCAAACGGACGAGTTCAAGGAGCGCCTGGCCGACGGCGAGGTCTCGACGACCTGCTCCCCGAGGCCTTCGCGACCGTGCGCGAAGCCGCCCGGCGCACCATCGGACAGCGCCCCTACGACGTGCAGATCATGGGAGGCGCGCCCTCCACCTCGGCAACATCGCCGAGATGAAGACGGGAGGGCAAGACCCTCGTCGCGACTCTGCCCTCCTATCTCAACGCGCTCACCGGCGAAGGCGTGCACGTCGTGACGGTCAACGACTACCTGGCCGAATACCAGTCCGAGCTCATGGGTCGCATCCACCGATTCCTCGGCCTGACCACCGGCTGCATCCTCACCGGCCAAACCCCCGACGAACGCCGCAAAGAATACGAGGCCGACATCACCTACGGGACGAACAACGAATTCGGCTTCGACTACCTGCGCGACAACATGGCCTGGCAGACGAGCGACTGCGTCCAGCGGGGCCACAACTTCGTGATCGTCGACGAGGTCGACTCGATCCTCATCGACGAAGCCCGTACCCCGCTGATCATCTCCGGCCCCGCGGACGGCGACGCCAACAAGTGGTACCTCGAATTCGCCCGGCTCGCCGTGAACATGCGCAAGGAGACCGACTACGAGGTGGACGAGAAGAAGCGCACGGTCGGCATCCTGGAGCCCGGTATCGACAAGGTCGAGGATCTTCTGGGGATCGACAACCTCTACGAGTCCCTCAACACGCCGCTCATCGGCTACATCAACAACGCGATCAAGGCCAAGGAGCTCTTCGAACGGGACAAGGACTATATCGTCCGCGACGGCGAGGTCCTCATCGTCGACGAGCACACCGGGCGCGTCCTGCCTGGGCGCCGGTACAACGAGGGCATGCACCAGGCCATCGAGGCCAAGGAGGGCGTGGAGATCAAGGCCGAGAACCAGACCCTGGCCACGATCACCCTGCAGAACTACTTCCGCCTGTACAACAAGCTCTCCGGGATGACGGGAACCGCCGAGACCGAGGCGGAGGAGTTCGCCTCCACCTACAAGCTCGGGGTCGTGCCCATCCCGACCAACATGCCGATGATCCGCGAGGACAAGGTGGACTTCGTCTTCCCGACCCGCGCGGCCAAGCTCCGCGCCATCGTCGAGGACATCAAGGAGCGCTACGAGAACGGCCAGCCCGTCCTGGTCGGCACGACGAGCGTCGAGAAGTCCGAGGAGCTGTCCAAGATGCTCCGCAAGGCCCGTATCCCCCACCAGGTGCTCAACGCCAAGCAGCACGAGCGCGAAGCGGCCGTGGTCGCCGAGGCCGGGCGCAAGAGCGCGGTGACCGTGGCCACCAACATGGCCGGGCGCGGCACGGACATCATGCTGGGCGGCAACCCCGAGCATCGGGCCGTCGCCGCCCTGAAGGCCCGCGGCCTCGATCCGGAGGAGACGCCCGCCGAGTACGAGGCCGCCTGGCCCGCCGCCCTCAAGGAAGCCCAGGACGCCGTCGCCGCCGAACACGACGAGGTCGTCGATCTCGGCGGCCTGTACGTGCTCGGATCCGAGCGCCACGAGTCGCGACGCATCGACAACCAGCTGCGCGGGCGCTCCGGCCGCCAGGGCGACCAGGGCGAGTCCCGCTTCTATCTGTCCCTGGAGGACGACCTCATGCGGCTCTTCGCCAGCGGCCTGGCGACGCGGGCCTCGACCCTCCCGCTACCCGGAGGACGTCCCGCTCGAATTCAAGATCATCTCCTCCTCGATCGAGGCGCGCAGACATCGATCGAGGCCCGCAACGCCGAGATCCGCAAGAACGTCCTCAAGTACGACGACGTCATGAACGAGCAGCGCAACGTCGTCTACGCCGAGAGGCGCCGGATCCTGGAGGGGAGGACCTCGAGCCGATGGTTCAGGGCTTCCTGGACTTCGTCGTCGAGGACATCGTGGATTCCACACCGAGGAGGACGCCCCGACGACTGGAAACCTCGACGGCGCGTGGTCCGAGCTGAAGACTTTTCTACCGGCCCGGCTTCACCGTCGAGGAGCTCATCGAGGAGGCCGGCGACGTGCGCAAGCTCGACCGCGGCCACGTGCTCGCCGAGCTGAAGACGGACATCCACACTAACTACCAGGACCGCGAGGCCGAGGTCGGGGAGGAGGCCATGCGCGAGCTCGAACGCCAGGTGATCCTCAACGTCCTAGACCGCAAGTGGCGCGAGCACCTCTACGAGATGGACTACCTCAAGGAGGGCATCGGCCTGAGGGGCCATGGCCCAGCGCGACCCGCTGGTCGAATACAAGTCCGAGGGCTACGACATGTTCCAGGCCATGAACGACGGCATCAAGGAGGAGTCGGTTCGCTTCCTGTTCAACTTCGAGCTCCCCAGCGAGAGGGAGGAGCGCAAGCCTCGCTCATCGACGAAGAGGCGGCGGCAGCCGAAGCGGTGTCCACGGAGGCCGAGCAGCGCCAGATCGCCGCTCGGATGGCCAACGACGACGCAGGTGGCCGCGTGGACGCGGAGAAGGTGCTGGGCATCAAGCCGCCCAGCGCTCGTCGGTCCGTGGCCTACTCCTCCTCCGCGAAGGACGGCAGCGACGGGGTCCAGACCACCGACTCCGCCGGCCGGGCCGTGCGCCGCGCCCCTAAGCACGGAGGCGCCGGACACGGCGGCAGGCACGGCGGGGGAGCGCACAGCGAGCGGCAACGCCGGCGGCATGAACCGCGCCCAGCGCAGGGCCGCCAGCAGGAAGAAGCGGTGACGCGCTGACGTCGCGCCGGCCAACGTTGTGAGGGCCTCGGGAATCCGTCCCCGGGCCCTCACCCTATTTCCAAGGCGACGGCCCGCCAGCGGCCTCGCAGGTACTCATGCGCACGCACGCCGCGCGGACGCGTTCTCCGTCGTGGACGGCCGCGACCGCCTCGATCACCCGCGCGAGAGGCCGGTTAGCCAGTATATGGAGGATCCGCGGAGCCTGGCGGCGCTGCGCTCTGCCGTTGATGCGGTAGGCCAGGCCGGCGCGCCGAACCAGTGGGGCGAAGACCTCCGGAGCCAGCCACTGCCGCACGGACGACGCCGGGCGATGCCCCAGGAGCACTTCGACGGTGCGGATCACGATGGCCCCCACGAGGCTCGACCCGTCCGGAGCCCGATCTGGGAGGGATCTTTGAGTTCCATGGACTCCTCCCGGAACCGTGGATCTTCGCGCGCGACGACGATGGCGACTCTGTCCCACGGCCGTTCCGGGGAAGCTGAGGGAAGGCGTCCGGTTCGACGGCCGGGGGTGGGGGACGCGAACCGAGCCAGGCTCGACCCCGGAGGCCGGTCGACTCCGACGGGCTCGCTTGATCCATCAGACTGGCTGGCCTCGGCGGATCGACCGGGGTCGGCGAATCAGCCGAATCCCCGGATCGGTCGGATTCGATGAACGGATCGGATCCGGCAAACCGAGCGGCTTCGCCGCGATGATGCTCATGACGAGTCCTTTGAGGTTCGCTTGCCGATCCCCACGGTTCGTGCGAGGCCATGGTCTCCACGCTCTACGCCGCATTCTTCGGCGCGCTGACTGGAGCCGATGCACCGCGCCGGTACCCTAGGGATTCCGCTGCGCGTGGCTGATTCCAGAATGAGAAGACGACGCATAGTTCGATGGCCTGCCTTGCCGCTACGTTTTGATTGAATTTGCTACCAACATCTTCGATCTCGTAGGAAGGCCAGTCTGCGTGGTATGCACGGTATGGTTGGAGTCGTGCTACTTGAAAAGCAAAGGTAGGTTGTTTCCTCTTTGGGCAATGGGCGAGATCCAGTTTTTCGCCGGGACGGTGGGCACCGTCTAGTTATCCTCCCGCCGCAGTGGGGCCGATCAGCATGCGACGCTTGACGTCGAGGGTTTTCCTTCCCGCGCAGTGGGGTGCGATCCCGATGGCTAGACGGCGCCCGTCGAGGAGCCTTCCCTCCTCTGTCGTCCGTATTCCTCGGCGCGTTTCCTCCGCTTCCCTCTGCGAGGCTGGGTGTGAAATGACCGGGTGCGGAACCGCGAGCTCTCGTCTCGGGCCGCTCTGCCTCTCTGCACGGTGAGGTGTGGAAGGCGATGCGGGTGAGGTGTGGAAGGCGTGGAGCGCCTCGGGTGAGCACAGAAATATGGGAAGGTATGAGTGAAGCCTGAGAACGCGGGGAGGCGAGGCGACGACCGGGCAAGCGATGGCCGGCTGGCGTTGGGGCCCTAGAGCGCGGGGAAGGGCACAGAATACGGGAAGGGGCGCCTGTGCATGGCACTAAGCGCCCCTTCCCGCTCAGAGAAATCTGAGGTTGTGGTGAGAAACATCAGCCAGGTGGTGAGGTTGCGCCGAGGGCGGTGGTGAGACCCCGCCGATGCAGGTAAGTGCTCGAAAGAAGATAGGCAGTGAATGTGACGAGTGAACTGACCGCCTCGCCCGGCAAGGGGCCACTACGGGCACGCGAAACCGCAAGCGGACGAGGGATAGGTCAATACCGAATTCAATGACCGCCACTAGCAGCGCCGCCGAGCCCGAATCCACTTTTTGATTCGTCGAAAGCCCTCGTCCGGGAAAAGAGTGAAATGCCTGAAGGCGGGTGGACAGAGCACTCCATCATGGCGGTATTGAATTGTGCCGAACCTGAGACCCGGGAAACTCCCTAGAGTTCCTCGACTCCGATCTTCTTGCGGGTAGCTTCGTACCTGCGGGTGATGTAATTTTCTAGTTCCTTGGCCTCAATGCGCCACTGGCCGCGGCCGCCGATCTGAATCGCCGGGAGGTCCCCGGACTTGATCAGGGTGCGAACCTGACCGATGGAAACATTGAGGTAATCTGCGACATCTGCAATGGTTAGAAATTTGCCCATGCACATATTGTGACACATTGCAAGACAGAAGAGAAGTTTTCCACAGGTGTGTGGAAACCGTGTCGGTCGGACTTGCAAGTCTGGCGAGCACTGCCCCTAAGGCGCGGAAGAAATTTCCACGCTGGCGCGATTCCCGTTTGACGGCCGGTATCTTGCGCGACGCCCCATCCGGCGCCGGGGATACGTTATTCTCCGGTGCCCGGAGCCAGTTCGAATGTGTAGGGCATGTATACCCATCCTTCCGGGGACGCTACCAGATGAGGCGGATCTTTCCGTTGTCGGGGCGGATGCGAAACGCGCGGCAGGGGTATGCGGATCCCTGGGCTGCCTAGTGCCCCTATCGGGGATGTCGTCCGCCCTGTGAGGCTCCTGGCCGGACGTTCCCCGAAAGCTTGCGATTCTGCGGGTGGGGGTGCGGTCGTTTCCCCTGTCGCCGTCGCCTTCCGCATCGCTCCCGACTGGCGAAGAGACTCGGCTTTAGCGTGTTGCCAAAGGAAAACTGGGGTGTCCGGGTCCGCCCGCAGCGAAGTTTGCCGGCGAAGCCCTCCTCGTGCCGCTCGGGAGGGGCGGGCGGCGCACGGCGTTGAACGTCGTTTAGGGCCTGGGTGTGGATGGATTCTGCACCCGTGGCCGTCTCGGTTTTCTCGTCGCGAAACGCTGCATTCTCATGGAGTCGCGGCGGACACCGTATCGCTGTGCGCGGCGAGGCGGTCCGAAGCGGGGCGGGTGCGTGTGCTCGAGCTTGGGGCCGTATGGCTCGGGGGGCTGGCGCTGTGTCGCGTTCAGCCGGCCGGTGCTGGCCGCGGAACCGGTAACCGGGGTACCCCTGATTACCGGGCGGTTCGCCGCATTCGAGTCGTCTCGCCGTCGGCCTGGTGTATCGGGGGCGACTTGCCGGACTCTGGAGGATGGGGCGGCCCTGTCGTGCAGGGGCACCGCATTCCAGGTGGAGTGATGAAGATCACTTAATAAGTGAACAGATGTTCAGAGAATACCGTTTCGTCTGGGCATATGTGCTTCATGCGTGCATGTTATACACGGCATCTGTTAATCCTCAGGGTGGACATCGTTTTTCGGAAGTCATCCTTTAGACCCTATTGTAGAACATGTTACCAGATGGTAGGAAGACTCGGAAGCGGTAGATGGGGTATCGGCTCTCCTCAGATCTCCGGGTCGAGGCTGTAGCCGATGTCGTCCCGCCGGCTCGCGGAACCCGATTCTCGAGCGATACCATGACGAGCGTGAGGATATACATACCGGCTACGAGTGCCGACGTTTCCAAGGAGGATCTTCTGCCTCGTCTCGTGCACGCCGTCACTCGTGAACTTGAACATGCTATGCCCGCTGAGGGGGAGGAAGTGTTGGAATCGGTGGCGATGGGCGCTGCGGCCGACGACTCGCTTCGCATCCTCACGGCGCTCGCGCAGGGCGGCGAGACGATCAGGCCGTTGAGGGTGGTGGTCGTCGCGGACGTTGCGGACCCCGCGTCGAACCGGTCTCCGGCGACGATCTTCTGCCGACGGCTCGCCGCCTTGTCCGGCCGGTGGGCTGGGATGCCGTGGCGTCGATCCACGTCGATGACGATGAGGGCCCTCGAGGACTTGCTCGCGGCGATCGGAGGCGACGAGCAGGCCTTCGAACGCGTCGCCGATGAAGACCCTCATGTGGTACGACGTTGAGGAGCGCGAGGACCCTCATCGCGTATTTCGGGCTGAGGCGGCCGGTGGACTGAAGGGGCGGCGTGAGAGCCGGTGAGCTGAAGGCGCGGCAGTCTGAGGCGGCTGGCGGGGAGACTGAAAAGCTCGTAGGCGCCGGCAGTCCGGGTCGGCTATGGGCGGACCGGGTCGGCCGGTGGGCAGGCAGGCGGCCCGACTGGGCGAACGGGCCGACTGACCCACCGGCCTTCAGCATCTGACGTCCAGGCGCGAGGAGCCGCCGGGCAGCGGCCGGACGTTGATCTGTTCGGCGATGAGCTTCTTCATCTCGGAGACGTGACTGACCAGGCTGACGCTCCTGCCGTTCCTCGCCAGGCCGGTGAGGGTGGACATGACCAGGGAGAGGGTATCGTCGTCCAGCGAGCCGAAGCCTTCGTCGATGAGGAGGGTGTCGATGGCGATGCCCCCTGCTTTTCGGCGCGCACGACGTCCGCGAGGGCCAGCGCGAGGAGAGCGAGACGTAGAAGGTCTCTCCGCCGGACAGGCTCCTGGTGGACCGGCGTGCGCTCCCGGAGGCCTCGCCGTCTCGGTCGACGACGAGCAGGCCCAGGCCCGTCTTGGCTTCGCGCGAGCCGCGTTCTCTTTCGTCCGTCCGTTCCAGCCGGTAGCGTCCGAGCGAGATGTCGGCGAGGCGCTCGTTCGCACGGTCGACGATCTGCTCGAAACGCTGCTGGACGACGAAGGTCGCCAGGGGGATGCGCGTGACCGACTCGCTTCCGGCGTTGGCCAGGTTGGCCAGGCGGAGGGCGGGCCCGGCGGCGCGTCTGGCCTCCTGCCACGTCTGGGCCCGCGCTCGCGCGGCGTCGAGGGCGGTGCGCGAGCGCTCCACGCGGTCGGCGAGCAGAGTGGCCTGCCTGTCGGCCGCGGCGGCCGCGGATTCGGCCTCGCCGGCCGCCGCGGCCAGCTCGTCCGCGTGCGCTCCTCCTCTCCCGTGAGGTCGGCGATTCCGGGCGCGGCGAGATCGCGGGCGACGTCGCGCAGTTCCCGTTCGTGGGATTCCACGGCTGAGCGCGCCCGGTGCGCGTCCTCGGGGGCCATGAGCGCGGCGCGCACGTCTTCGGCCGCCGTGAACCGGCTTGCCTCCAGCGCGGCGGCCCGTTCCCCGTCGCGTTCGGCCAGCCCCGACTGTGCGACGAGGAGCTCTCTGCCTGCCTCCAGGCGCTTCCGCGCCTGCGCGAGGGCTGCGGCCAGGGAGCCTCGCCGGTCCGCGATGCTCGCGTGCCCGGCGAGCTCGGGTGCGATTCGCTCCCGGGAGGCGTCGATCGCCAGGGAGGCGGTGCGGATCTCCGTTTCGAGGGAGGCGCGGGCCTGGATGTCGCGGCGGCGTCGCTCGCCTTCCTCCTCGATCCGGTCGTCGAGGTCCGAGAGCTCGCCCGTCAGGGCTCGCGGCGGCCTCGTGCGCCCGTTCGGCCTCGGTCAGCGCCGTGGTCGCCTGCTCGAGGCCGCTCGACGGCGTCCTCTTCGCTCAGGCCGCCGAGGTCGCGGGAGACTTCCTCCAGACGGGCCTCAACGGAGGCGAGATCGCGCTGGGCGGCGTCGAGACGCGTCTCGGGCGCGGGACGCGGCGAGGTCGGCGGCGTCGACTTCCCCCTTCGTGGCCCGGATGCCGCCGCCGGCTCGGGGAGGGTGGTCGCGTGAGCCGCAGACGGGGCAGGGCTCGGCTTCGGCGAGCTGGGAGGCGAGGATCGCTGCGGTCGAGGCGAGCCAGGCGGACGCAGTCCGCTCCCTGGCCTGCCGTGCGGACTGGAAGGCCGCCGCGGCCTCGGCGGCCTTCTCCCGCGCGGTCTCGCGGACGGCGCGGAGCCGGTGCGCTCTGCCGCCTGATCGCGCAGTCCCTGACGGTGCGTGAGTTCCAGGCGCCTCGCCTCGGCGGTCGAGGCGAGGGTGTGCGCGTCGGCCAGCCGCCGCTCCAGTTCCATGCGGCGCGCGGGCAGCTCCGCCTGAGCCTCTTCGGCCGCCGCGATCGCTCGGTCGAGCGCTTCGAGGCGGGTTCGGCGTTCGCGCTGTTCTTCCTGCTGTACGGCCACGCCCTCCTCCACGTGCAGGAGTTCGTCCAGCCTGCCGCACAGGGCGGCCAGATCGTCGACCCGCCCGGCCGTCGCGGCCAGCGACGCGGCGTCGACGGACGACGGCTCCCTCCCCGAGGTCGGCGAGCCGCGTTCCGGGCGCAGTCCACGCGCCGTTCGGCCTTCTCGCAGGCGTCCAGATAGGGGAGAAGGGGCCGGCGGCTTCGTGCAGGGCGAGCTCCTCCCGGAGCCCTGCCGATCTCCTCCGAGCGCCCGGCCAGAAGCGCCTGCCGGCCCAGTAGGGATGAACGCCGGGCAAGCCGCTCGTTGAGGTCTGCGGCCTCCTGCGCCCGCCGGGCTGCCTTCGCCGCCGTCGAACGGGCTGAGTCGCGGGCGGCCTCGGCGCGGGCCGCGTCAGCCCGGCAGCGCGCCAAGAGCCGATCGAGTTCCGCGGCCACGGCCTGCGCCTCCTCCCGGCGTCGCCGCGCCGTCGGCGGCCCGGCTGAGTCTCGCCGGCCCGCTCGGATTCCAGGTCGAGCGCCGTGACGCACGCGGCCGCGGACGCGAGCCACGCCTGCCGGGCCGATGCGACCCTCTGAGGCGCCCTCGTTCGCGCGGCGCGACAGATCTTCGGCGACCCGCCGGTAGATCCCGGTGTCGAAGATCTGCTCCAGAAGGGCCGTCCGCTCGGAGCTGCGCAGACGCAGGAAATCCGCGAACTTTCCCTGAGGCAGGACGATCGTCTGGACGAACTGCTCGCGGTTCAGCCCGATCAGCCGCGCGACTTCGATGCTCGTCCCCGCCGCCTTGGTCTCCAGGACCCTCGCCCGCCTCCAGTCTGCCCGACTCGACCGCACCCTCCGACAGCCTCCACAGTTTTCCGGTGGCGTTGGTCGGATTCTTGTTGCCCGGCTTCGTCCACTGGGGGTGCGGCGCACGCGGAAGGTCCCCGCCTCCACTGAGAAGACGAGGTCGACGTAGGACTGGGCGGCGGGGGCCGCGTGGGTCGAGCGCATGCGATCGTCCGTCGAGTCCCTCCCGCCGGCCACCGCACCGTAGAGCCCCCAGGTGATGGCGTCGATGATCGTCGACTTGCCCGAGCCCGTCGGGCCGTCGAGGAGGAAGAGCCCTCCGGCCGTCAGCGCGTCGAAGTCGATCGTGCAGGCGGCCGCGAACGGGCCGATCCCCGCCAGCTCGAGGCGTCGTATCCGCATCAGGACCTCGCCTCCCTGTTCGACGCCGCCAGTGCGGATTCCCACGCGTCGGCCAGGAGCGCCGATTCCGCGGCGTCCAACGGCCGATTCCCCGCACTGGACATGAACAGGTCGAGGACCCTGACGGGGTCCATCGCCGCGACGTCGGCCCGGCGGTGCGCGCCCCCGCCCGAGGCCGCGCGGTGCTGGATCTCCAGCGCGTGGGGAAGGCCCGCCGGATCCGCTCGGCCATCTCCGCGGACGGTCCGGATCGATGACGACGGCCCGCACGAAGGCCTCTGCGTCGGCGGTCAGCGCCGCCGCCTCGATCTGCTCGAGCGTCCCCTCGACCGTGAGCACGGGCGCCACACCGGCGCGGGGATGAGCTCCGGCTCGACCGCCGAACCGTGCACGTGCAGGAGGACCGAGCTCTTCAGGGGCCGTCTCGGAGAAGGAGAAGGCCACGGGCGAGCCGCTGTAGCGCATGGGGGATCGCCCGCGCGCCCGACCCGCTGAGGGGGAGTGGAGGTGGCCGAGCGCCACGTAGGGAGAGCGGCCGGGCCGGGACCGCCGAGCCGGAAGAGCGCCGAGGGACGCTGGCCAGGCCGCCGACCGCGATGTCCCGCTCGGAATCGGAGGCGTCCCCGCCGGTGACGAAGGCGTGCGCCATGGCGATCCGAGCGACCTCCTCCCCGGCGTGCGCGCCGTGCCGGACGTCCCGCGAGACGAGGTCCAGCGCCGCGCCGAGCACGGCCTCGTGGGACCGGGAAGCGCCCCGGCGCCGTCCTCTCGCTCGGCGTCGCCGTGCGCGGAGCCGGCTGCTCCTGCTCGGGTGGCGGAGCCGCTTCGTGTGGAAGCGGAGACGCCGGCGCGGGCATGCGGGACGGGAGCGGCGTGCAGGGCGGCTGCGTCGGCGGCCGTGTCGACTGCTTCGGCTGCGGCCAGGCGGGTCCGTTCGACGTCCGGGTCGAGATAGGGGATCGGGTAGACGAGCGCTCCCAGCCGGCCGTTCGAGCCTCGGACCTCGACTGGGACGCCCGAGCTGAGGGCATCGGTGCGGATGTGGACGTTCTCGCGCATGAGCGCCGCCCCGAAGCCCAGGCGCTGGGGCGAATCGTGGTTGCCCGCCGTCACCACCACGGTCGCCAGGCCCGCCAGTTCGGCCAGCGTCCTGTCGACGAGCCCGACGGCGGCCGTGGGAGGGACCCCGCGATCGTAGACGTCGCCCGAGACGAGGACCGCGTCGACCTCGTTCTCGCGGACGACTTCGACGACATGGCGGCACCACAACTCGAAGGCGGGCATGAGGTCGGCGCGGTGAGCGTCCGGCCCACATGCCAGTCGGACGTATGGAGAATGCGCATGCGACAAGCCTATCGATGCGCTCCGACGGGAATCGGGGATGCTGGGCCTCGCCGAAACCGTTGGAGGAACCGGCCACTCCGGCCGGGCCGTGCCTCGCACGCACCGGGTCGTGGACGCGCCGGGCCCGCCCCCTTAAGCCTCGGTGTTGGCTCCCGCGTTGACGGGCGGCAGAGCGCTCCACGGGAAGACGATCCACTTGTCGGTCTTCTTCCACACGTAGTCGCAGTTCAAAAACGGTGCGGGGCTTCTCGTACAGCACGGCCGTGCGGATCCGCGAGGCGTACTGCCGGCAGATGCCGTGGACGAATTCGAGGGTTCGGCCGGAATCGGCGACGTCGTCGACGATCAGGACCTCCTTGCCCGCCATGCCGTGGTTGTCCGGAACTGGATCGACCAGCCGCGGATCGAGAAGCGTCGTGCCGATGCCCGTGTAGAACTCGACGTTGAGCACCAGGAGGCTCTTGATGCCGAGTGCGTAGCCCATGGCTCCGGCGGGCAGGAGCCCGCCGCAGGGCCACGCACACGATGATGTCGGGGTGATATCCGGAATCCCACACGGTCGCCGCCAACTCGCGGGAGGCGGTGCCGAAATCGTCCCATGTGAGGATCTCGCGCTCGTCAACCATGCGTCAATTATGCCGTCTTCCCGACGCGGATCCGGCCAAGCCTCCGGCTCACCCTGTCCCGGACGGAATCGAGCACCTCCAGGACGTCCGCGTGCAGGAGCCCGTTCGTCGCCAGAGCGCAGCCACCCACGGGCCCGGCTCACCGTGAAGCGAAGTGAACGAGCCTCCCGCCTCCTCGACGATCGGCACGAGCGCAGCCATGTCGTAGAGCTGGAGTTCGGGCTCGGCCGCGACGTCCACGGCCCCCTCGGCCACGAGCATGTAACTCCAGAAATCCCCGTAGGCGCGGGTACGCCAGGCCTGCTGGGTCAGACGCATGAAAGCCCGCAACTGCCCGCGGGTCGCCCACCCCGACAGCGAGGAATAGGAGATGGACGCGTCGGCCAGGTCCGCCACCTCCGACACGCGGATCCGGCGCGCCCCCACCCAGCTCCTGCCGGTGAACGCGCCCAGCCCTTGGCCCCCACCACCTCCTGCCCAGCGACGGCGCGGAGACTATCCCCAGGACGATCTCGCCCTCCTCCTCCAGCGCCAGGAGCGTGGCCCACACCGGCACGCCCCGCATGTAGTTCTTCGTGCCGTCGATGGGGTCGATGATCCATCGCCGGGCGGCGCGCACCGTCACACCGCCCTCCTCCTCGCCGTAGACGGCGTCGCGGAGACGCGACCGCCCGAGCATAGCCCGGATGACGCGCTCGGCTTCGCGGTCGGCGTCGGTGACGGGCGTGTCGTCCGCCTTCGTCTCGACCGCGAGGTCCCCCGGCCGTGAATCGTTCGAGAGTGAGGCTGTCGACTCGGTCGATGATCGACCGGGCGAAGGCGAGATCGTCGGACAGCCGGGTGAGAGAGGCCATCGTCAACTCCAATCGTCGGTTCGTGCCGCCAGAAGCCTCCGGAAGGAGACGACGCGGGCGATCGTGTTCGGGTCCGCCACCTGGCCGAGCGCGCAGTCGGGCTCGGCTTGGGCGTGGGTGCAGCCGCGCGGACAGGCCTCCGCCAGGCCCGCCAGGTCGACGAAGCCGCGCAGCACGTCGTCGGGGAGACGTGGGCCAGGCCGAAGCCGCGCACGCCCGGCGTGTCGACGATGCGCCCTCCCTCGGGCAGCGCCAGCGAGACGGCCGACGTCGAGGTGTGCCTTCCCTGCCCGTCACCCCCGTTGACGCGGCCGGTCGCGCGGCCCGCGGTGGGGATGAGCGCATTGATGAGCGTCGACTTGCCGACCCCCGGAATGGCCGACGAGCACCGTCCGTGACCGGCGAGGGCGCTGCGCACGGCCTCCAGCCCGTAGGCGACGCCCTCGGGCTGGGCGACGCTCGGGGAGCGAGATGGGCGACAGCCGGAGGGGCGGATCGGCCGGCGTCCGGCGCGCCGCCTTCGCCGCCTGCGGGGGCTCGCCCGCCGTCGTGCACCCGCCTCCCCGTGGCCGGTGACGTAGGCGGCGACGCCGAGAGGCGCGTAGGCCGCCAGGAGATCCCCGGGATCGGCGAGGTCGGCCTTCGTCAGAACGAGGGATCAGGACCATCCCCGCATCGTAGGCGGCGACGAGGCAGCGGTCGATCATGCCCGGCCTCGGCTCCGGCCGGGCCAGGGAGGCGACGATCGCGAGCTGGTCGGCGTTGGCCACGATGACGCGCTCGCGGCCCTCGCCGTCCTCGGGGAGCGACGCAGCTCGGAGGTGCGCTCTCGATGCGGACGAGCCGGGCCAGGTGTCCTTTGCGCCCCGAGATGTCGCCGGTGACGCGCACGCGGTCCCCCACGGCGACGGTTCCCCGCCCCAGTTCGCGCGCTTTGACGGCCGTCAACTCGATTCCCGGGGAGGCGCCGCCCCGCGTTCGCCCTCCTTCGCGCCCTGGGCCCGCCGCGGGCCTCCGACGGCCGAGCTCCGCCGCTCTCGGCGGGCAGCAGCAGGCGGTAGCGGCCCCGGTCGATGCCGACGACTTCGGCGACGGGCGCCCCCGAATAGTCGGGCCGGATCTTCGTGCGCGGCCGGGAGCCCTTGCTCGGGCGGACTCTCACGCGCGGGTCGTCGGTGCCGATGTCGCGCCTCATGCGGGGAGCTCGCCGTCGGTGAAGCCGACGCCGGGCGCCGCGGGTTCGATGAGCCGGGGCGCGACCCGCCCGGTGTGGGAGCTCGCTGTTCGCCGTCCGGGTCGAACGCGGCCCCGGCTCCCGGCGCGCAGGCCAGTTCGCTCCACATGTCGGTGAACTGCGGGAAGGTCTTCGCCGTGGTCTCGACGCCGGCCACCTCGATTCCCTCGACTCGCAGGCCGAGGATCGCCCCGAAGGTCGCCATCCGATGGTCCGCGTAGGATTCCAGGCGCGCTCCGCGGAGGGGCGCGCCTGGATGACGAGGTCGTCGCCCTCGATCCTCGCGCTACCCCCGGCGCGGGCGAGCTCGGCGGCGATGGCGGCCAGCCGGTCCGTCTCGTGGGAGCGCAGCTGACCGATGTTCCGCAGCCTCGAGGGGCCGTCGGCGAAGGCGGCGACGGCGGCGACGGTGGGCACGAGCTCGCCGACGTCGTGCATGTCCGCGTCCAGCGGCGCGATGCGGTGCGGCCCCTGCAGCCGGAGCGTCGAGGCATCGGGGTCGTAGACCGCCCGCCCGCCCATGGCCGTGAAGATTCCGCGCAGCGCCTCGCCCCCTGGGCGGTGCGCGCGGCCAATCCAGAACCGCCGTCCGCCCGCCGGTGACCATCGCCGCCGCGAGGAAGGGACCGGCGTTCGACAGGTCGGCTTCGACCGTCACGTCGCCGAGCCGGGCGTGCCCGGTTCGACGGTCCACCGCGCGGCGGGCGCCCGGGCCGGGCGGAAGACGGGAGACCGGCGGGAGAGCTGTCGCCCACCAGGGCGGACACGGCGATGCCCGCCGCGCGCAGGACCTCGACCGTCATGGCGATGTGCGGGCTCGAGGGCACCGGCGGGCCGACGTGCCGCAGGTCCAGGCCGCGTTCCATGCGCGGGGCCGCCAGGAGCAGGGGCGGAGACGAACTGGGAGGAGGCCGAGGCGTCGATCTCGACGCTGCCGCCCCCTCACCGAGCCGGTCCCGTGGACGGTGACCGGCAGGACGGCGCGGCCGGACGCGTCGGCGGCGTGCTCGACCTCCACGCCCGGGTCGCGCAGCGCACGGACGACGGGATCCATCGGGCGGGTCCGGGCTGCGGGGTCGCCGTCGACCGTGACGTCCCCCTGACGGTGAAGGCCGCGACCGCCGGAATGAAGCGCATGACGGTCCCGGCCAGTCCGGCTTGGATCCTGGCCGAACCCAGCGGGCCGGGGGTGAGCGTGAGTGCGGCCCTCATGGGACAGGGCGGCGCCTCATGCCGGCCAGGCCCCGCGCCATGAGAACGGTGTCCCGGGCGATGAGGGGCGGTGGATGGGCGGGCTCCTCGCCGAGCGCGGCGAGGACCAGATAGCGGTTGGTCAGCGACTTCGACCCGGGGAGCCTGACCGCGGCGTCGACCGGGCCGGGATGGAAGGGCGCAGCCCACGCCCGAGGCTCCTTCATGCGACGCGCGCCGACAGCCGGGCCTCCGCGAGGGCCTCGCGATGTCTGAGCGCGGCGGCGATGCGCCAGGAGAGGGAGGGTTTGCCGGCGCGGTCGCCCTGCGGCGATAAGCGCCCCGCCGACGAGCCCGGCCGAGACCGCCAGGCCGGCCAGGTCGGCTCGGCGCCGTTCGCCCCGATGCCTCCAGAAGGGATTGTTGGCCAGGGCGACCGGCACCTCGAGCGCGGCCAGCACGCCCCCTGCGACCCGGGGGCAGTTTGCCCGTGGCCAATGCAAGGCCGGCGAGGGCGAACCCGACCCCGAGGCCGCGCGTGGCCAGGTCCGCGGTCGTCTCGTCGAATTCCATCCCGGCTTTCTTCGCCAGCGGGCGAAGGTCTGTGCGCGCTCGCGGTGACCTGCCGGGCGGGCGAACGCGTCGATCCCGGCGAGGACGAATGGGCAGGCGAGAAGGGGGCGGGCGACTGTGCGCAAAACACCTCATGCTCCATTCCTACCGCAAAACGGCCGCCGGCGGTGGGCATTCCGCGGCGGAGCGGCACATCCCCGAATGGATCCCGCGTGACGGAAAGCGGATGCCTCGCGATGAAAATGCAGTTAATACATGACCCATCAAATGTCAAGACGGATGCTGTAATCCTTGAATATATCCAAATAACGGGAGAGTTCTTTCGCTGGCCGACCAAAGGCGTTATAGTTTAGATGTCTCACAAAGGGGGAGCGCCGACTTCGCTTCTCGTCGCAATACCGCAAAGGGAGAGTGTGAAATTGTCTGAGCTATACGTGGAATCGGACAAGCTGGATGCTGCGGCCGCTAAATGCGACACAGCCAGTGGCGAAGCTGGAGCTGTGAAGATTTCCGATGGCATGAAGTGTTTCTCTACAGCCATGCCGGGAAGCACGTCCGCGAAGGAAGCGGCGGGTGCCGGAAAATTCGTCGATGATCGCGCGAAACAGTTGGCGAATGGCCTTGACGAGTACGGATCGGCCATTCGTTCGGCTAAGCAGGGTTATAATACCACCGATCATTCGGTCAGCTTGGACTTCAAGGCAGTGGACAAGACCCTGTCGGAGATCGCCTGATGGTTACCTGGTCGGATGTGGAAAGATGGCGAGGTCAGAATCTCGACCATACGTTGGATGTTCTGGCATGGTCCAGGAAACGGGCCGTGGCCTCGGCGGATGCCGTCGAAACGATGGATGTCTCCACCGGGTGGTCGGGCTGGTGCAAAAAGCTGCTCAAAAGCAGGGCGCGAAAAGATCGAAGCGAAGCAGAAGCTCCTTTTGGCAAATATCGGTGCTTTGATAAGAGGCGCGTCCTCTGTGCAAAAATCTGGTTGGCGACGTGGAAACTTTGGTCACTGAAGCCTATTCTATCGCCAACTTCCGGGGTTTCACCATCGCCACCGATGGCAGCGTGACCGATCCGAAATCCGATTCAGGTAATAAGGAGGCTTTGATTAAATGCAAAGAGGCTGTGTCTCAGGCCTTGAAAAAGGCTACTGAAGCCGATTTGAAGGCTAAAGCGCTCTTCTCCACTGTTGCCGGTGGAAAGGTCGATGTCGATGACGGGCCTCGCGACAAGATTCGCGGCCTGCCCGAGCTGCCGCCCAAGGGGCGAGCACTGAGGAAATCGCCGCTTATTGAAATCCCTGACGAAAGAGGAGCAAGACTTCCTCATCAGGTGGCATCCGGACGAGATCGGGAATCTCGACGGAATAGAAGGTTGGGCACGTGATAAAGCCAATCGCGCCTCTCTTCGTCTCAAGATGCAGAAATTGGAAAAATACTTACAGTATTAAAGAATTGAAAAATAATCAAAGATATCAGGAGATGGTATCGGTTCTGAAGGCTCTTGAAAAGAATGATGGAAAAACGCAACTTCTAGTATTCGATCCCGCAACCGGCGAGAATGGACATGAGCACACGCGAGCTGCCATTGCTGCGGGTAATATCGACACGGGCCGACCATGTATCGACCTACGTTCCGGGCATGACAACTAATATTCACGATAGTATGATAGATATGACGCAAAAGCATGGTAGATTTAAAAATCGCGCTGAAAATATATCACATAGCAAGTCTGTCGCTATGGTGGGATGGATAGGCTACGATGCTCCTGTCAATCCTGTAGAGCAGGCGAGTGCAATCAAACCTTCAGACTTATTAGGAATTTTTCAAACCTGAGAATTTAGCCAAAGGTATACCCTATGCTCTATATAAATGGGGCGGGCAACATGTGGATTTTTCTGTTCTAGGGCCTGGAGAGGCGAAAATGGGCGGGAAAACCCTCGCCCGCTTCCAAGAAGGCATCCGTGATTCCCGTAACGTCGGAACTGAGGGTCTATCGAAAGTGCATCAGTCGGTTCTGGGCCATTCCTATGGCTCGACAACGGCCAGCTATGGTGTGGCACAAGTCCGCCCAGGCGTGGTCGATGAATTCGTCGTCTTCGGTTCCCCCGGAGTCAAGGACGGGTCCTGGCAGATGAACACACCTGCTCGTCACAATTATGTACTCCGTTTTGCGGATGATCCTATAAGTTCAGGTAACACATTTAAAAAGATTCCTCGTGGGAAAAAGACACTCGCGGATGGTTTGGCACTGACCCCTATTTGGATGGCGGTTTCAAGAAACTTGACCCCTACGGTCCAAACACGAAAGAAACCGGACACTCAGGGTATTTAGCCGATAGGAGCGATTCACAATTACAATTAGCAAAAGTTATAACAGGGCAAGTAGAATGATAGGGAAAACATTTGAAAACGTAATATAGTACTTATAAACATAATATTAATATTAATTTCCGGATGTTTGGGAAATAATAGTTCTACTATGATAAAAAAACTAAGGAAAAATCCATGTATGACAATAATATGAGTAAAAAATAGCAACTCGATCATTTATTCATCGTACCGACATTATTACGGTTTATTGGCAATTACAAAATGCATTTACGAATATACGCAGTCGAATTGATGCTGAATTCGGTCAAAGAAAATGGGAAAATGCAGATCCTCCTGCACAATATTTTTCCTATTGCAATGACGGTAATAAAGTAGGGAAGAAATGATTCAAGAAAAACAAGGAGCTTTTTATGGCTTGAATAAAGAAAATTTTCGTCGACTGAAACAAATAGTGAAAGAGGAGGTAGAACCGTATGGATTCACCGAAGTAGTCGATATCTCCGATAGTAATATTTTGTGGACTGATTTTTATAATATTAAAGATGGCGGTTATGTAGGTATAACTATGACACTTGATAAATTATATTTTGGTATGTTATATTCTACTGACTGTCGTCCCGTACCTAAAAGGTTTAGATCCGGAAACGAGTCGTGTGGTTCCAGGTGATGGCCCTCCGTCCGGAACAGGATCGAGCACGGCGCCGAATGCCTCGCCTTCCTCGTAAACTGCGGCATCGCAGGTCGAATTGCGAGGCTGCGACCGAGGTTCGAGAATTCGGATGCGAAGCCCGAAGCCTTATCCGTGACTCGAGAAGCCGAAGATCCGCGAACCGACAGGCCGATGCCCGCGACTGACAAGTCAGAGGCTCGCGGATTTAAGAGGCCAAGGGAATGACAAACCAAGGACATGCCGGCCCTGTGGTCGCCGATGCCCCAGGCGGGGGCAGCCACCCGCTCGTGAATAACAGCCGTGAAAAGAGGCACCCGGCCGGTGGAAAGCAGGGCGGGAATGAATCCGCGGCTGCGGCGTTCTCATCGACGCGAGGGCCGAACCCCGCTAACCCTAGATCATGATGAGCACAGATACGATTCCGCCGGCCTTCGACGAATCCGCTTCAGAGGATCCAGTCCACGAAGGCCCCGCGGCCCACGAGACGCTGCCGCCCGTTCGGAGCGATTCGAACGGGATGCGCTGCCGTTCCTAGACCAGCTGTACGGTGCCGCTATGAGGCTGACCCGCAATCCTCAGGACGCTGAGGATCTGGTGCAGGAGACGTACGCTAAGGCGTTCGGCGCCTTCCACCAGTACCGGCCGGGCACGAATCTCAGGGCGTGGCTGTACAGGATCCTCAACAACACCTTCATATCGAACTACCGGAAGGCGCAACGCCAGCCCAAGCAGGCCGACGTCGCCGAGGTGGAGGATTGGCAGGAATACGAGGCGTCCACGCATTCCTCGCAGGGACTCGTATCCGCGGAGGCCGAGGCGATCGAACGCCTGCCGGATTCGGAGATACGCGACGCCCTGACCAAGCTCCCGGAGGATCGACGGCTGGCCGTGTACCTGGCTGACGTCGAAGGCTTCTCCTATCAGGAGATAGCTGAGATCATGGACACTCCGATCGGTACGGTCATGTCGCGGCTCTATCGCGGGCGGCGCCAGCTGCGCGAGCTCCTGGCGGACTACGCGAAAGAGCTGGGTTACGGCACGAAGGAGAAGAAGTGAAAAGCGATGAAGAACTCGCCGGCGCCGTGGAGAAGGCCATGCGGGCCGGCGAAGCAGACTGCTCCTGCGAAGAGGTGGCGCGCCACCTCTTCGAGCTTCTGGACGCCCAGATGCCCGAGGAGATGGCGGCCAGACTCCGCGCCACTGCGAAAACATGCCCTCACTGCTCCGACCTCGCCAGCGCCGAAGCCCACATCCGGCACATCCTTCGCCGCTCTTGCTGCGGCGAGCCCGCTCCCGCGACTCTGCGCGTGAGGATCACCAGCCAGATCGCGGTCTACCGCCGGACCACAGCCTGACACCATGCGCGGGGCACACCGGTTCCGGCGCGGCTTGCCGTCGTCCTCGCCGAGCGGTTCCCGGACGTGTCTCGAGCGCGGGCGTCGGTCTCCCGGGCACGGGCGCCGGCCTCTCGGGCGTCGCATATTCCGCATATTCCGCGAGTTCCGGCTGCGGCCGTCCTTGCGACGGTGCGCCTCGTTCCTCAGACGCGGGCTGTGGTCGTCTTTCGGGCGGTGCCTATCGTCGCGATTCGTTCCGGCCGTGCTGGGAGGCGGCCTCCTCGCCTTCCTCACCGCCCGGTCCTTTAGAGTGCCTCCCTTCGCCAGCCTGATTCTCGGCGTCGTCGCGGCGGCGGGTGCGGGCTTCGCCGTCGGCCGCCTGGGAGCGGCTGGCGGGGCGGGGAGCGTAGGCCGCGTCGGCGGTGGTTGAACGGAGCCTTCTCCCAGAGGGTAGGCGAAGCGGGACGGGACGCGGGGAGAAGACCCGGCGCGCGGTTCGGCGAGCGGAGAGAATTCGCAGACGTCCGCGGTTCCGCTGGGATCCCGCGCGCCCGGTTGGATGAAGGCTTGGCCGCCCTTCACGCCGAAGTGGCCCGGAGCTCGGCGGTGCTGGGGCCCGACCGGATGATCGGATGGATGCACGTCCTCGACGATCTCACCGCGCTGGGATCGGTGTGGGACGAGCCGACGACTGACGAGCAGGTCCGCGTCGACGCCATTTCGTTGGTCGACGTCTATGCGCCTCGCCTGGTCCGCGCCCAGGTCGAATCCGTCCGGGGTCGCCTCGGCTCGGTTCGGGATGGGGTTGGCTCGGCTTGCGGTCGCCCTGGCTCGGTTCGGGGTCGCTCCGACTCGGTTCAGGCGCAGATCGACTCGACTCTTCAGGATGGGGCTGCTCAGGTTCAGGACGGAGCCGTGGGCTTCGATCCGCAGTTTGACAGTGGGTCTGGGACGGCCGCCGACGAGTCGCATTCTGACGGGACTTCGTCCGGCGGCGAGCTTGGATCTCCGTTTCGGTCAACTGAAAAGATTGGATCTTCTCTTTCTTCCGGTGAGGGGCTTGGATCCTTGCCTCCGTCCGCTAGTGAGCTCGGGAATGGGGGTGAGTTCAGCAGTGGCGAGCATGGAAGCGAATATGGAGACGGTTCCGCGAGCGAGAAATGAATTCGCGAGCGGGGGTGACGGGCTTTCGCGGCAGTTTGATGTGCTCCGTCGGGCAGCTCAAGCGTTGAGGGCTCAGGGGCGAAAGGCCGTCAACGCTTGGCATGGGCCGAGGGGGCCGCGTTGGAGGCCCGTTTCGCCCATCTCATCGAACCCCCGGAAATGGACGATCTGCGTCAAGTGCGTTGGGAACTAGGCGGGACGTCTGCCGGGGAGCGGATGCGGGATGGCCGGGGGCGAGGTTCGGCGGAGCAGGAGTGAGGTTCGGCCGAATCGAAGCCTGGCGACTGGGGTGCCCAGCACTGGGGCGAGGCCCAGCGGAATCGGAGTGAGGCTCAGTGGAGCAGACGATGAGGATCGATGGAACGTCGGGAATGAAGCCCAGCGGAACGTCGGGAGTGAAGCCAACGGGAATGCCAGGAGAAGTGAAAACTCGGCCGGGTTGGAGGCGACGGGGAGCGAGTCCGAGGCTACCGGTGAACTTCCGAGGCTCTGAGGCTTTGGAATTTGGGGTTTTGGGTGGTCGGTGAAAAGACTGTTCGGGTGACCGAGGTTTCACCAGGGGAGTGGCAGAAAATAAGTGGGTTTCACCGGGTGAGCGCTGGAGTGCGACGCTGACGGGCCCGAAAACGCACCAGAAAACCGAGGTTTCATCGGGGAGCGTGTAGGAATCGGGTGGGTTTCACCGGATGGGGCGGCGTATAGAGGGTGCCGGAGGCGAGTGCCGACGCGCGGAAGGCAGGGGAAGCCGAAAGGTGAGAGATGCGGAGAAAGCGGGGGAGGCGAAAAGGTGAGAAAGGCGGAAAAGAGAGACGGAAAAGGCGGAGGAAACGGCCGGGTAGTCGGCCTGTCGGGGGCGAATCAGACGTCTGATCCGCCCCCGACAGCTCCGGAGTCGGCCCGGGACCGCGAGGCTCCGGATTTCGTTTGCAGGCGCCTTAGGCTTTGGATCCGCCGAGGGTCTAGCTGTCCGCCGATCCGAGCCCCTGGAAGAGCTGCTCTAGGCCTTGGAGGAGCTGCCCGCTGATCCGCCCGGGACGTCGGGGGCGTTGGTTGCGTCGGTCGAAGCGTTGTGGAACAGGCCGGCCAGGTCCACTCCCGTCAAACCCTTGACCAACTCCGTGGTCTGGCCGATGCCCGACGCCACGGTCTTGACCAGAGGCGTCGCACCGTCGGTGGAGACCACGGACATCTGGTCGATGGAGGACAGCGGCGCCGCCATCTCCCGGACGATGCTGGGCAGCTGGTCGACGACCATCTGGAGGACGGCCGCCTCGCCGTGAGGCGCGCATGGCCTCGGCCTTGGCGCTGGTGGCCTCCGCCTCGGCCTTGCCGACGTTCAGGCCCGCTCCGCCTCGGCTCGGGCCATGGCGGCTGTCTTATCCGCTTCCGCCTGACCGGCCAGACGCACCGCCTCGGCTTCGGCTCCCGCTTCGGCGCGGCGCGCCTCTGCCCGGGCCTGTGCTTCGATCTTCGAAGCCGCGGCACGCGCTTCGGCTTCGATGGTGGAGGCTCGGGCGCGCGCCTCCGCCTGGGCGATCGCCTGGGACTTGGAGGCTTCGGCTTCGACCACCGTCTTGTACCTGGCGGCGTCGGCCGGGCGCTCGACCTCCGCGATGAGCTCGGTGGCGCGCAGTTCGGCGCGTTCCTTCGCCGCCTGGTTCTGGCTCGTGGCGATCTCCCGGTCCATCTGCGCCGCCTGGATCGGGCCGGCCGCCGAGGCCTGGGCGTCCGCCCTGTCCGTCTCGACTTTGATCGCCGCCTTCTGGAGGGCCAGGTCCTTGCTCTTGAGCACGACTTGGCGCTCCGCCTCGATGCGGGCCTCCTCGGACTTCTGATGGGCGGCGGCGTTGGCGATGTTGGCCTCGCGGCGCACCTCGGCCACCTTGGGGGCGCCTCATGGACTCCAAATATCCGTTGGCGTCGGAGATGTCCTGGACTTGAAGCGTGTCAAGCGTCAGGCCCTGCTCGGTGAGCGACTCCTGAGCAGCCTGGAGCACCTTCGTCGACAGCGCCTCGCGGTCGGTGATGATCTCCTTGACGTTCATCGAGCCGATGACCGAGCGCAGAGAACCGGCCATCAGCTCCTGGACCGTATCCGCCATCTGGTTCTGCTGGTTGAGGAAGCGCTGGGCGGCCGAGCGGATCGCCGTCTCGGTGCCGCCGATCTTGACCACGGCCACGGCCTTGACGTCGATGGGGATCGAGTTGATGTCGATGGCCTCGATCTGCATGACGATCTTGCGGCTGGCCAACGACAGACGGTAGAGCCGCTGGACGAACGGGATGACGAACACTCCGCCGCCGACGATCACGCGCTGATTGGTCAGATCCGCGATCTCGCGCCCGGAGGCGTCGATCGAGGACTTGGTCTTGCGACCGGTGACGATCAGCGCCTCGTCGGGCGAAGCCACGTAGTAGCGTGAGGGCGATGAGGTATCCCACGGCGACGATCGCGACGACCGCGATCACGATACCGATGGTCAAGTTCACGAGTTGGACTCCTTCGCATTCATGGGGGAACGGGGACGACGACGGCTCTGCCGGGCGACATGAGCGAGACGACGCGCACGTTCTGCCCGGTTCGCAGGGGCTCCCCGTCTTGCGACCGCACGGCCAGCCGCAGGTAGGCGCCGTTGAAGAGTACGAGGACGCTGGGCCCCGCCTCGACGACGGTGTGCGTCCCGACGACTGAAGCGGCCAAGTCCGGCTGCGGAGACTCCGAGGAGCGCAGGGGCTCGCACGAAGGCCACGGAGGCGGCGTATCCGACGGCGCCCGCCACCGCGGCCACCGGGATCGACCAGCGTTCGTCGGCCCCCACCGCCGTGGCGATTATCCCCCCTGCGCCGAAGAGGGTCAGAGCCGCCGCGAGGGCGGTGGTGGAGAACAGGCCTCCGGAGTCGATGTCCAAGAAGCCCTCCAAGATATCGTCCGCCAGGAAGGAGACGAGCATGAGCCCGAATCCAACGGCGGCGAGGACGATGTACAGGGTCATCTTCGGCGGCCCCCTCATGCCGTAGTTGTGCCCCGTGCGGTTTGGGGCCGCGCGGGTGCCGCGACGGGATGTGCGGTCCACACAAGCATGCCACGATCGAGTTCGCGGTGCCGGCCGCGTCCGGATTCGTTCATGGGGGAGCGCTGTCCGCCTTGGTTCGCAGAGTTCCGGGTGGGTCCGGCGCAGTGACGCCGCCGACTTGCCTTCGCCGCCGGCCGCGCCTCGCCGTCAGCGCGAGCCGACGGCGAGCGCCGCCGGCGGCGAAGGCCCCTCCGACGTGCGCGGCCCGCGCTCCCGGTGGCAGGCGACGGTTTCCGACGCCGTCGCGCGGTATCCGACGCGGCGGCCCGGTCAGCGGACTGTCGCCCGGTCAGCGGGCGATGTGCCAGCCGACCGCGCGCTCGCGGGCCTGGAGGAAGTGCTCGTACGTGCCGCCCGCCCTCGCGAGGTCCTCGTGGCGGCCCCTTTCGACGATGCGTCCGCCGTCCAGCACCAGAATCTGGTCGGCGGCGGTCACGGTAGCGAGGTTGTGGGCGATGACCACTTGCGTCTTCCCCTCGCACAGCTCCCGCAGCCCCTCCTGGAGCTCGCGTTCGTTCTCCGGGTCCACCGAGCTGGTCGCCTCGTCGAGGATGACGATGGGGGCGTCCTTGAGCAGCGCCCTGGCTATCGAGATGCGCTGGCGCTCGCCGCCCGACAGGCTCGCCCCTCCTTCGGCCAGGACGGTGTCGAAGCCATCGAGGGAGGGCCTCGATGAAGTCCAGGCAGCGGGCGCGGCGTGCGGCCTCGCGCACCTCGTCGTCGCTGGCGTCAGGGACGCCCGAAGCGGATGTTGTTCGCAACGGTGTCCGAGAAGAGGAAGACGTCTTGGAAGACGACGGCGAACAGGCTCAGCAGATCCTCGGGGTCCTGGTCCCGCACGTCCACCCCGCCGACGCTGATCGAGCCGGAGTCCACATCCCAGAAGCGCATCATGAGGTTGCACAGAGTCGTCTTGCCCGACCCCGACGGCCCGACGAGGGCGCAGACGGAGCCGGAGGGATCGAGCAGTCCACGTGGTCGACGACCCGGCGGTCCTCGTAGGCGAAGGAGACGTCGGTGAAGACGATGTCCCGTCCCGCGGCCTCGGCCGGCTGCTTCCGCGAGCCGGGCTCCTCCCGGGAGGTGCGGGCCTCCATCACGGGCGCCGTGCGCACGGGCTCGATGAGGTCGAGGGAGGCGGCGACCAGCTCCAGCATCGTCACGTTGGAGTTCAGGCCCTCCAGGGTCTGGTAGACCACGAAGGCGGCGACCCCGAAGAGCAGGGCCCGCGGCAGGTCGATGTCGCCGTTTATGCGCAGCGTCGCTCCCAGGCCGAGCATCGCCACGGTGCCGATCTTGAAGACGAACTGGTACAGGGAGGAGAAGGGATGATCCTCGCCTCCGCGGCCAGGCTGGTGCGGGAGACCTCCGCGGCCGCCCGATGCATGCGCTCGCGCGCCACGCCCGTCATGGAGAAGGCCCGGGAGACGGCGATGCCGCGGATGAATTCCAGCACCACGTCCACGAAGCCCGCCTGTACGCGCTGCCGTTCGCCCATCGTGGCGTCGGAGCGCCGGTCGACGATCGCGAGCGCAGCGAGCGCGAGGACCAGGACGAGCAGGGACACGGCGCCGATCCGCCAGTCGAGCGCCAACAGGAACGCCGAGATGACGATGACGTCGATCACGCCCGTGACGACCTGCAGGAACTGCCAGACCAGCCACATCTCGCGTCGACCATCGTGGTGGTCAGCACGCTGGCGATCTCCCCGAGCCGCGTGCGGTTGAAGTACCCCATGGGGAGCGCCTCAGGCGCGCGCCGATCCGCATCCGCTCGTCGGCCATCGCGACGAAGCCCAGGGGTTGATGCGCGTGGTGATGTACCAGCGGCAGGGCGATCTGCCCTGATGGCGCCCACGAGGAGCATGGCCGTGATCCCCCAGACGGTGGCGGCCGAGACGTCCTCGTAGCCGATGAGGAGCAGGTAGAGCGCTCCGACGGGGAGGCTCATGAAGACCGCCTCGACGAAGGTGGCGAGGATCCCGCGGATCAGGAGGGAGCGGTGCCGGCCCATGACCCCCCAGATCCGGTGAAGCGTGGTGATCATCGTTCGATCTCCTTTCCGGTGGCGATGGCGCGGGCCGCGACGTGGGTGCGCCACGGGAGGCGTAGAGCCCTCCCTGGTCGACGAAGCTGTTCGTGCGTGCCGGATTCGACGAGCCGCCCGCGGTCGAGCACGTGGATGGCGTCGGCTCCCTTGACGGTCGACAGCCGGTGGGCGATGACGACGAGGGTGCGGCCCCCGGTCAGCCTCCCCAGGGCCTGCTGGATGCGGTCCCTCGTTCTCCGGGTCGATGTAGGCCGTGGCCTCGTCGAGCACGACGACCGGCGCGTCCTGAGCAGCGCCCGCGCCAGGGTGACGCGCTGGCGCTCCCGCCCGACAGGTGCGAGCCCGAGCTCCCCACCGGGGTGTCGACCCCCTGGGGCAGGCGCGCCAGGAAGTCCTGGCATCCGGCCGCGACGAGCGCGTCGTGCAGCTCCTCGCCGGTGGCCTCGGGGCGGGCCACGCGGAGGTTGTCGGCGATGGAGGCGTCGTAGAGGAAGGTGTCCTGGGCGACGAGGCCGACCTCCGCCACCAGCTGGTCGAGGGGATGTCGCGCAGGTCGACGCCGCCGAAGCTCACTCGCCCCAGTCAGGGGTCCCAGAAGCCGAGCATGAGCCTGGCCAGAGTCGTCTTGCCCGCGCCGGACGGGCCGACCAGGGCGACGAATCGGTTCTCGGGGCATGCCAGGCTGACGTGGTCGAGCGCGTTGCCTTCGCCGGACGCGGGCGTGCCGGCGGGCGCCGGGGCCTCGCCGTCGGGGAGTCCGGGGCTTCGGGCGGCTGGGGGCCCTTGGACGCCGGAGCGCTCCCCATGGGGATCCGGTCGAGGCGTGATAGGCGAAGTCGACGTCCTCCAGCAGGTATCCGCGGCCGGAGAGCTCGGTCCGGGCCGTGGGGCGTTCGAGCTCGGGGACGTCCAGCCAATCCATGACCTCGCGCAGCGCGGTGTCGACGCGGGCGGTGGAGTCGGCCAGGGTCAGCGCCGACAGGAGCAGCCTGGCCATGCCCAGGGAGAGGCACGCCGCTAGGGAGGACGGTCGCGATGTCCACGCCGCCGCTGCGCAGCAGCAGCGCCGAGACGGGCAGGAGGACGAGCAGGCCGGCGGGCAGGAGGGCGAAGCCGGCGGCCATCCACCCCTGGGTCTGGCGCATCCACCTCAGCACGGAGTCGCGGTAGGCCCGCACGTCGTCCTCGTAGCGTCGGTAGGGAGGACGAGGAGCGTCCCGAAGGCCTTGATGACGGCGATTCCCCTGATGTACTCGACGGTCGTGGCGTTCATCCGCTTCTGGGCCGCGTCGAGACCGGCCGTAGCGCTCGGCGTACTTGTAGAAGGCGCCGCACATGGCCAGCGCCCCAGGACGATGGGCACGAGGCTCGCCAGGGCCAGGCGCCGAGTCGACGACGACGAGGTAGACCAGGGCGGCGAACGGGCCGAAGAGGTTGCCGACCAGTTCGGGGACCATGTGGGCGATGGGGATCTCGCACTGCTGGATGTCCTCCATGAAGACCTTCTTCAGTTGCCCGGCCGGCGTGTCGACGACTCTGCCCAGAGGGACCCGGGTGAGCCTGTCCGCCAGGTCGCCGCGCAGCCGCTCCAGGATGCCGTAGGCGATGTGGTGGGATACCAGCGTGGAGGCGGTGAGCAGGACGGCCCGCAGCAGGTAGAAGCCCAGGGCCGCCAGACACAGGGCGAGGAGCCGCTCGGCGGTCAGGCTGCCGTCGATCAGGCCGGCCAGGACGCGGGCGCCCAGGCCGTGAGGGACGATCCCCGCGATCACGCCCAACGCCGCGAGGAGCGCCGAGGCTGAGCCCCCTCTTCTGCGCGGGGGAGCGGTCCAGCAGGCGTCCCAGCGCGGACTGCTGCCGTTGGCGCTTCGCGGACCGTCCCGACGATGCCGAGTCCCGCTTCGAGGAGGCGCGCTCGGAGGCTGCGGGCGTCGTGAGGGGATTCTGTTCGGCCGGCGCGCCGGGCCCGTTCGAGGGGTGGATCGCCGCCGGGATGTCGGGGATTGGGATTGCGTCATGATGCGGTCTCCTGTCGAGGTTCGGGAGAGGGTTCTTCTTCGGCCACAGATCCAGGAGCGCGTTCCAGCCCGCCGTGTTGAAGCGGGCGAGGAGATCGGCCTGCTCCAGGGCCTCGTCGTGGTCGATGCGGCCGGAGGAGAGCCCTTCGAGCAGGTCGATGAAGGGCAGGGAGAACATGCGGAACGTGCTGGGCGCTATCCCGGGCGGCAGGCTGCCTTCCGCCAGCATGAGCGTGTGGGTGGACTCGAAGCGGTCCAGGAGCCTGTCCGTGAAGCCGGCGCGCGAGGACCCCTCGGCCTGGGCCATGAGGAGGTTCATCTCGGCGGAGTGCGCCGAGACGAACTCGAACAGTTCGACGGTCAGGCCGCGCTCCCTCTGCGTTGCCGTCTCGAAGCTGATGTCGTCCTTGGCGATGGAGACGTCCCGGCTTTCCAGGTCCTCGTAGAACCGCCAGAAGGACTCCTCGATCGGGCCGGCGACCGCGTCGAACAGGCCGTCCTTCGAGGAGAAGTGGACGTAGATGCTGCCCACTGCGCAGTTCGCGGCCGAGGCGACCCTGCGCATGGACGCATTCCGGAAGCCGTAGGAGAAGAACTCTTCGCTGGCGGCGGTCAGCAGCGCTCGCCGGATGTCGGCGGGCGAGCCTTCGCCTCTGAATGAACGATGTTCAAGCACGTGAGTAAGGTACTCCTGACTGGGAGGCCGTGTAAAAGGAGCGGAAGACGAAATCGGGCTTCGGTTGCGCCGGCGGAGGCTTGGGTCGCTCCGACAGGGCGGCTCGGCGGCGGCAGGGAGGGCTCGCCGTTCGCGTCTGGAAGCCCATGGCCCGACGGCCGCCGCGCACCCGTCCCGGTGCGCTACACTGTCCCTACACGGTCGTCGATCCGAGGGCCCATGGACGTCTCTCTGTTCCTCCACTCCATGGCCGGTCTGTTCGCGATCATGAACCCCTTCGTCGCCCTGCCGATGTTCCTCGCGCTCACCGACGGGGCGGCCATCCGGGAGCAGCGGCGCGCCGCCCTTCGCGTCGTTCTGTACACCCTCGTCCTCACGGCGGTCGTCTTCGGATCGGGCACCGCCGTGCTTCGCTTCTTCGGGATCGGCATCACCGCGTTCCGCATCGCCGGAGGCATCGTGCTGCTCGTGATCGGCCTGTCGATGCTCAACGGCACCGGCTCGTCCGCCCACACCGGGACGAAGGGGAGCAGGAGCACCTTTCCCAGACGCCCGACGTCGCCTTCTACCCGATGGCCTTCCCCGTCATCGCCGGGCCGGGGACCATCACCACGCTCGTCATCCTCACCGGGCAGGCCAAGGGAGCCGCCGGCTACGCCTCCATCGCGGCGGCCCTCCTGGCGGTCTTGGCCGGGCTCGGGGTCGTCCTCTTCCTCGCGGGCAACATCGGGCACTACCTCTCGCAGACGCTCCGCTCGGTCATGACGCGGCTCATGGGCATGATTCTCGCGGCGATCGCGGTCCAGATGGTGATCGTCGGCTTGAAGGCCGCATTCCCGGTGCTCGCTGGGTCGTAAGACCCTACCGCCGGGCCGATCGGGGCGACGCACGCGGCACGGCCAACGCCTCGCGTGCGTGGCCGGGTCGGGGACTCCCCCTTCGCCGAGCGGAGGCGCGCCGGGTTTAGGACGCGAGGGAGGACGCCTGGGCGACTAAGAACACGACGTAGACGAGGGAGAGGACGCTCAGCACGATCCCGATGACTCCCAGCGCCGATCCGCGCTGGGAGTTCCCTCGACGTCTGGCAGACGCCCCCGATCGAGCAGGCCAGGCCGATGATCCCGGTGATGCCGAACAGCGGCAGGAGCAGGGAGACGACTCCACTACGGCGCCGACGACGCACAGTTCGTTCAACCCGGCGGGCTGCTGGTAGTAGACGACGCCCGGCCGCGGGTACGCCCGGATCGGCGGCCGACCGGAGAGTACGGGTGCGTCGGCGAGCCGCCTGTGCCCGGGCCGGACCTCGCACGGTTGCCGCATGAAGGGCAGAAAGCGGCGTCTTCGGGCAATGCCGAATCGCATCGAGGACAGTTCACGGGAGTCTCCATCGTCGCTGGAACGAACGCGGCGCCGACCGCCGATTCGATCCTAGGGACATTATAGGGCGCCTCGCAAGGGGCAAAACGATCTTCCGCCGAAGTTCCGCCGGAGTGAATGGGGACGAAGCGAACGGAGGGGAGGGCGGGAGCCCGGGCGGGCGCGGCGAGTGAGCGCGCTCCAGGTGTAGCGTCGCGATCGTGATGGACATGGACGACGCGATGGGCATGGTCGACCCGGACGCGGCCGGGCTGCCGGGGCGCGACCTGACGATCGGAAGGTCTCGGCCGTCGCCGGCGTCTCCGCCGACGCGCTGCGGTACTACGAGCGGACCGGGCTCGCGCGCGACCCCGTTCCCCGCGACGAGTCAGGACGCCGCTCATACGGGATCCGGGACCTGCGCTGGGTCGTCTTCATCACCAGGCTGCGGTGCTCGGGCATGCCCATCGGAATGATCCGCAGATACGCCGAGCTCGCCCGAAGGGGCGAGAAACCGCGCTGGACCGGCTCACCCTCCTGCAGGAGCACCGCCGCAACGTGCGGGCGCAGCTGGACGAGCTGGCGCGGGCCATGGACGTCATCGATCACAAGATCTCGCTATACCGAGGGATGGGAGACACCTTCATGCTGGAGAAGACGACACTGGGCGCGACGGGCATCGACGTCGGCGTCATCGGCCTGGGTTGCATGGGCATGTCCGCGTTCTACACCGGCGCTGGACAGGGACGACGCCGAAGCCGTCCGGACGATCCGCCGCGCCGTCGAGCTCGGCTGCACGCTCATCGACACGGCCGAGGTCTACGGCCCCTACGCCAACGAAGAGCTCGTCGGGCGCGCGCTGAAGGGGATCCGCGACGAGGCGGTGCTCGCCACGAAGTTCGGTGTGCTCCAGCCACCTCGAGGGCGGCGTCCGCCGCTACGACAGGCGCCCCGAGAACGTCCGACTCGCCGTCGAGGGATCCCTCCGGCGCCTGGACACGGACCGCATCGACCTGTACTACCAGCACCGCCCCGATCCGTCGACCCCCGTCGAGGAGACCGCCGGAGCGCTCGCGGAGCTGGTGGAAGAGGGAAGATCCTCGCCTACGGCCTGTCCGAGGCCGACCCTGAGACGATCCGGCGCGCCCACGCCGTCCACCCGGTCGCCGCCGTGCAGACCGAGTACTCGCTGTGGACGCGCGACGTCGAGGAGGAGGTCCTGCCCACCCTGCGCGAACTCGGCATCGCCCTCGTCCCGTATTCGCCGCTTGGGCGCGGCTTCCTCACCAGGGCGCATCCGCGACGTCGGCTCCCTCGACCGGACCGACTTCCGCCGCTCCAACCCGCGGTTCACGGGCGAGGCGCTCGAGGCGAACCTGCGCATCGTCGACCGGGTCGAGGAGATCGCCGCCGAGGCGGGCGCCGCGCCGGCCCAGGTCGCCCCTCGCATGGCTCCGCGCCAAGGGAGGGGAGGGCGCGACGTCGTCCCCATCCCCGGCACGCGCAAGATCGCCAGGCTCGAGGAGAACCTCACGAGCGCCTCCGTGGCGCTGACCGGCGAGCAGATCGCCGCCCTCGACGCCCTGCCCCGCCCCAGCGGCGACCGCTACCAGGACATGAAGCACCTGACCGGCATCGGCCCCGTCCGGGACGCGGACTGACACGCCGGCCGGGCGGCGAGCGGGCTGGGCCGCCCGCCGGGTGCATGACAGGCGCGACCGGCACTGGTACCATGCCCTATGTTCCGCATGCCCGCGGGGTGTGCACAGCCGAAGGAGAATCGCCATGAGCCGACGTGGACGCAAGCGTCGCTCTCGCGCTGGGAAGCCCGCCAACCACGGCAAGCGCCCCAACGCCTGAGGGCCGCAGGCCCGGATCGGAAGGTCCGGGCCTGTCTCGCACGACCGGCTCGCGGTTGTTTCGCGCGGTCGGCGTTCGATTGCATCGCCGTCGGCGTCCCGCGAGTGCGGGCGGTCAGGACGCGCCGACCGGTGGGACGCCCAGCCATTCGTTCCAGCCGTTGTGCAGGACCAGCCAGGCGATGAGCCCGTACCCGGCCTGTCGCGGCTCGTAGCCTCCTGAAACCGACATGTCCGTGTTCCACTGTTCGTGGTCGACCAGGGGCGTGAAGGTGTCCACATAGGGCAGGTCCCGCCGTGCGCACACGTCGGCGAAGGCGCGCGTCAGGTCCTCCTGGATCTTACGGGGACGTCGCGCCGGGGCGGAGGCCCGACGACGAAGCTGCGCAGCCGCAGCCGCAGGGCGGCGTCGAGCGTGTTGGCCAGGTGCAGGCGAGCCCGGGCCAGGGTCTGACCCGAGTCCAGGTCGTGCGATCCGAGTCCCAGGACGAGCCGGTTGTCCTCTTCGGGGTGGATCCGCCGGCCCACCTCCTCGGCCCACCGCTTGGCCAGGGAGTCGGTGTTCTCGCCGGGGATGGCGAGGGTGAGCGGCATGAGCGAGGCTCGTTCGACGTGCGCGCCAGCACGCGTCCGGTCCATCCGAGGGCGCGGGCGTCGCCGTAGCCCGCGACGAGTTCGTCGCCGACGAAGAAGATATTCACCACGTGCTACCTTCCTTTCGGCCGAGCCCGCTTCCCCGGCGGCCGATCCGCCGGCCGCCCCGGCGGCGAGAGGGGCGAAGCCACCGGTACCGTCGCCTCTCCTTGTGTCCACCCTAGCGAATCACCGCTGAAAAGCTCGTTCCATGAGCCGCGCGTTTTTCCGCCGCGTGCGCTTTCGTCAGGGCCTGCCGACGGCGAGGCCGACTCCGGCCGCGCGACCAGGCGCGGCGCGATCCCGAGTTCCGGGAAGAGCGTGGCCGCCAGGAAACGCCAGGCTCCCATGTTCTCCGGCTCGTCCTGCACCCAGACGACCTCGGCCCCCGGATACCGGGCGAGCTCCCGGCCGAGCTCCTCGCAGGCCAGGGGTAGATCTGCTCCAGGCGGAGGATCGCCGTTCGCCGGTCGCCGCGCCGGGCGCGCTCGTCGAGCAGGTCGTAGGCGATGCGCCCCGAGCACAGCAGGACCCGGTCGGGGCGGGCCGGATCCCCGTCGGCTTCGAGCGCGGCGTCGCCGACGACCGGGCGGAAGGCGCCCGCCGTGAAGTCCTCTATCGCCGAGGTCACGCCCTTACGGCGCAGAAGCTGCTTGGGGGAGAACACGATCAGCGGGCGGCGCGGGCGGTCGTAGGCCTGGGTGCGCAGCAGGTGGAAGTGGTTGGCGGGGGTCGACGGCTGGCAGACCCACATGTTGCCCTGCGCGCACAGCTGGAGGTAGCGCTCCATGCGGCCCGACGAGTGGTCCGGTCCCTGCCCTTCGTACCCGTGAGGCAGGAGCATGACGAGCGAGGACCGCTGCCCCCACTTCTGCGTCGCCGAGGAGACGAACTCGTCGACCACCGTCTGCGCGCCGTTGGCGAAGTCGCCGAACTGCGCCTCCCAGACGACCAGGGCGTCGGGCCTCTCCACCGAATAGCCGTACTCGAAGGCCAGGACGCCGTACTCGGACAGCGGCGAGTCGTAGATCCACAACCTCGCCTGGTCGGCGGTCAGGCTGTCGAGCGGAGTCCACTCCTCCCCGGTCTCGCGGTCGTGGGCCACGGCGTGCCGCTGGACGAAGGTGCCGCGCCGCACGTCCTGCCCGGACATGCGCACCGGTACGCCTTCGATCAGCAGCGAGCCGAAGGCCAGGAGCTCGCCCATGCCCCAGTCGACTCCGCCGTCGTGCGTCATCTTCGCGCGACGCTCGAAGAGCCGGGCGACCTTGGGATGGGGCGTGAACCCGTCGGGGATCTGGAGGTGGGCGTCGCCGATGCGGCGGATGATGGCGGCGGTCGTGCTGCTCGTCCAGCCGATCATCGTGCCCGCGTCGGGCTGCTGGGCCGCCGGCAGCTCCAGGCCCGCGATGGCGTCGAGGTCTCCGCCGTCGGCGGCGGCCTCGGCGTCTTTGACGTCCTGGAAGGCCCGGTCGAGGGTCGCGTGGTAGTCGCGCTCGAAGGCCTCCGCCTGCTCGGCCGTCATCTCGCCGCGTCCCAGGAGGGCCTCTTTGTAGAGCTGGCGGGTCGTGCGCTTGGAGTCGATGAGCGAGTACATGACGGGCTGGGTCATCGACGGGTCGTCGCCTTCGTTGTGGCCGCGGCGGCGGTAACAGATCACGTCGACGACGGCGTCCTTGTGGAAGGCCTGGCGGTACTCGTAGGCCAGGCCCGCCGCGCGCACCACGGCCTCGGGGTCGTCGCCGTTGACGTGGAAGATCGGCACCTGGAGGCCTTTGGCGACGTCCGTCGAGTAGTTCGAGGGCGGCCGGAGTTCGGGGTCGTCGTGAAGCCGATCTGGTTGTTGACGACGATGTGGATCGTGCCGCCCGTCCTGTAGCCGCGCAGCTGGGAGAGGTTGAGGACCTCGACGACCACGCCCTGGCCGGCGAAGGCGGCGTCCCCGTGGATGAGGATCGGGAGCACGGAGCGGCCGTCGTCGTCTTGTCCCTGGAGGTCCTGCCGGGCGCGGACGATGCCTTCGAGCACGCCGTCGGCGGCCTCCAGGTGGGAGGGTTGGCCGCCAGGTAGACGCCCGTCGTCTCGCCGGCGGGCGAGGTGTAGACGCCCTCCGTCCCCAGGTGGTATTTGACGTCTCCGGAGCCGTGGACGCCCCGCGGATCGACCAGCCCGTCGAACTCGGTGAAGATCTGCCGGTAGGACTTGCCGGCGATGTTCGTCAGGACGTTCAGCCGGCCGCGATGCGACATGGCGATGGCCACCGAGTCGAGGCCGTCGCGCGCGGCTCCCGCCAGGATCGCGTCGAGGGCGGGGATCAGGGACTCACCGCCCTCCAGGAGAACCTCTTCTGCTCCCACGTACTTCGTATGGAGGAAGGTCTCGAAGGCTTCGGCCTGGTTGAGCTTCCGGAGGATCTGGTGGCGTTCGGCGTCGGTGAGCCTGGCCCGCGGCCGCTCGAGGCGCTCCTGGAACCAGCGCCGCTGGAGCCGGGTCGGTGATGTGCATGTACTCGAATCCGATGGACGAGCAGTAGGTGCTGCGGAGCTGGGAGAGCACCTCGCGCAGCGTCATCTCGCTGCCCGGCATGAAGTCCCCGGCGGGGAAGCGCCGGTCGAGGTCCCACGACGTCAGGCCGTAGCTCGACAGGGACAGGTCCGGGTGGCGGCTGGGCCGGAAGGCGATGGGGTCCAGGTCGGCGATGAGATGCCCGCGCGAACGGTAGGAGTGGATGAGGCTCGCCACCCGCGCGGGCTTGCCGAGCTGGTTGGACGGGTTGTATTCGACGTCGCGCTCCCAGGCGTACGGCTCGGTTGGCACGTGGAGGACCGGAAGACCCGGTCGTAGAAGCCGTCCAGGCCCGTCAGCTTGGTCTCCAGCAGGCGCAGGAACTCGCCCGACGTCGCTCCCTGGATGATGCGGTGGTCGTACGTGGAGGTCAGGGTGAGGACCTTGGAGACCCCCATGCGCGCCAGCGCGAAGTCCGAGGTCCCGGCGAACCCGGCCGGATAGGCCATCGAGCCGACGCCGATGATCGCGCCCTGGCCCGTCATGAGGCGCGGCACCGACTGGGTGGTGCCGATCCCTCCGGGGTTCGTCAGGGACACCGTCGTCCCCTGGAAGTCCTCGACGCCGAGGCTGCCCTCCCGGCCCCTGCGGACGAGGTCCTCGTAGGCGGTGAGGAACTCGCGGAAGGTCATGAGCTCGGCGTCCTTGACCGAGGGGACGACGAGCGTGCGCGAGCCGTCGGGACGGTGGGCGTCGATGGCCAGGCCGAAGTTGACGTGCTCGGGCCGGTGGACGGCGGGCCTGCCGTCCTGCAGCGTGTAGAGCTGTTCATGTCCGGCATCTGGACGAGCGCCTCGACCACGGCGTATGCGATCAGGTGGGTGAAGCTCACCTTGCCGCTCCCGCGTCGTCCTCAGGCGATCGTTGACGAGGGCGCGGTTGTCGAACATCGTCTTGACGGGGACCTGTCGGAAGGACGTCGCCGTCGGGATGGACAGCGAGGCGTCCATGTTCGCCGCGACCGACTTGGCGGTGCCCCTCATGCGGGTCGTCTCGCCCGAGGCGAGCGGGTCTGTGCTCGCGGCGAGGCTGAAGCGCTCGGCGTAGGGGGTCAGGGCCGGGCGCGCGGCCGCCAGGGGCGCAGGCGGCAGATCCGAGCGCGTGGAGACCGCCTCATCCGTGTCCTGGCGCGAATCCGACGTGGCGCGGATCTCGATCTGCGCGCGAGCCGTCTGAGGGTCGGATCGCCTGTGCGCCTCCGGCCCGCCGGAGTCCATCGGCGGGCGCCCCTCCGCCTTCCATCGCCGGAAGAGTTCGCCCCACTGCGGGGGACCCCCGAGGATCGTCGAGGAATGCGATATGAGGGTCCTCGATGAAACCTTGATTCGGCCCGAAGTCACTGTGCGTCTGCGATGACACTGTCCGCCTCGTCTGATAGTGGGAATCCGACGAGTCAAAGGCTACGAGACTTTCGGCGGCGTTTCACACACGCCGCGACCATGTCGGAGGATTCCGCCCGTATCGAGGGATCGCGGGCCCTCCCGCCGAGGCTCCGGCGGGTCTCAGGGGGCCGGCCGAAGGGGCCGTGACCGAATTCGCTAACCCGCGCAAAGCGCGGAATTCCGCAGATGGGGACGGTTTACCGAGGCGAATGCGCTGAACCGTGTGGCCGGCCTGTGATCGTTCCGTTATCATTTCATGACAGCGGCGGCGATTGGCTGCCCTGACACACATGAGGCGAAAACAAAGGACGATGAGTGGGTAAACATACGGCAGACAGCGGGGCTTGGGAAGAAGCCCAGCCGTTGCGCGCCCGTTCTCGCCGAGGCGAGCTTCGGGCAGGCGAATCGAATCCCGTCGAGCATCCTCCGGCTCGTCGGCGTGCGTACGGCGAGCGCGAAGGGGAGAGACCCCGCCGCCCGCGCAGGCGCTCCGTCCGAGCAACGGGAGGGAGCGGCTCCACCTCGCCGTTCCCACCGTTTCGAACAGACCGCCAGCGCCCCCGGCAAGGCCGACGCCGCCTCCCCTCACCGAAGCATCCGTCCCGTCGGCGCCAGACTCAACTCTCCTCATCCCAGGAAACCGCCCAGCTTCAGGAGAGGCCGGCACCTGGGGCGTACACGCCCGCTTCCGCCCCGGCGGGTCAGGAACCCCCGGCCACGCGCCGTTCGCGGCGTCTCCAAGCCGCCGTCGACAACAGGATCCAGGCCGGCCAGCCGCATCGGAACGCCGGGAACCCGGCCGGCGGCGAAGGCGCCGAAGGGGATCAGACCCCCCGCCGTTCGCGCAGGGGCGCGGCGTATCCGCAGGCCCAGCAGCAGGCGGCTCCTCACGACGTCGGCCGCGACTACGCCGCGATGGCGCGCCGGGCTAGACGCACGCCGCCTCCCCGCCCGGAGCAGGTGGGCGACGACCCCAACGCCACGTTGGTGTTCGACGCCGTCGAGGATTCCGACGATTCGGGGGATGAGACGCCGGACTCGGCCGGGCAACGCGATTCGAACGGACGGGACCCGTCGGGCGGCGGCGAGACGGAGGCGGATGCCCGCGGGCACTCTCCGGCCAGGCGGGTCAGAAGCACCGATCGCCAGTTCACCGACGTCATGGTCGACACCGAGATCGCGGAGGTCATCTCCGAGGGAGCGGCGCTCTCCCGCGTTGAGCGCAGGAGGCGCATGGCCCTCCATACGCCCGAGAGGCCGATCCTCTCGGAGCAGGGCGCCAGTTTCGGCTCCCGCAAGTGGATGATGCAGGGCGTGGCCGCCGGCGCGATCACGCTCATCGCCGTCGGCGTGCCGATCCTCGGGAACTCGGGCGGGACGACGGCCAACGCGAGCCAGAACCTCACCGGCTCCTACGTCGGGGGCCCAACGCACGGCAGGCCAACGGCACCACACCCTCGGCACTCACCGGCGACCCCTCGGCGCAGGCGCGGTCCGCCGAGCAGGCCATCTCCTCCGAGGCGGAGAAGAACCCCTCGGGTTCTCTGTGCTCGGCCGAAGGCGCCCAGGGCGTGCGCGCCGCCCACGTCAGGACACCTCCAACACGGTGGTCTCGCCTCTTCCGGAGGGGTGTACCGGCTCACGTCGCCCTTCGGGTGCCGAGTCGACCCGATCTCCGGCGGCTATTCGGAGCACGCGGGCCAGGATTACGCTGCCCCGATGGGCACGCCGATCCACGCTGTGGCCGAAGGCGTCGTCACCCACGCCGGCCCGGGAATCCAGGGGCGGTCGAACAATCTCATCATCATCCAGCACAAAATCAACGGCGAGACGTTCTACACGTGGTACATCCACATGTACGACAACGGCGTGCTCGTCAAGAAAGGCGACAAGGTCAAGGCGGGGCAGACGATCGGCTTGGTCGGCTCCAACGGGAATTCGACCGGCCCGCACCTGCATCTCGAGGTCCACTCCGCGGCCGACAAGCTCATGGATCCCGTCGCCTTCCTGAAGAGCCACGGAGCGCAGGACCCCACTAAGCTGTGCAACTGATGCCGCGCCTGTACTCCGTCGGAGAGCCCGTCATCCTCGCCCACCGCGGCGGAGCCGTCGACTACGCCGAGAACTCGCCCGAGGCCTTCGCCGCGATGCGCGATCTCGGCTTCCGGTACATCGAGACGGACGCGCGCCACGTCCGACGGCGTGGCCGTCCTCTGCCACGACGAGACCCTGGACAGGACCACCGACTCGAAGGGGCCGATCTCCGGCCGCACGTGGCGCGAACTGCAACAGGTCCGCGGCAAGGACGGGAACGGCATCCTGCGCGTGGACGAGGCGCTCAAGGCCTACCCCGACGTCGTGTTCAACATCGACGCGAAGAGCGACCGGGTGGTCGTCCCGCTGGCCCGCGCCATCCGCGTCGGCGATGCGAGGGACCGCGTGTGCGTCGCCAGCTTCTCCGAGCGGCGTCTGCGCAGGCTGCGCGGCTTCCCTGCCCGGGGTCGCCAGTTCCCTCGGGGCGGGCTCGGTCGCCAGGATCGCCGCCGCCGCGCGGACGTTCGGCCCGGTCAGGAGCCGCCTGCTCGCTTCGGTTCCGGGGCCCGGCGACGGAGTGCAAGCCGCCCAGGTCCCCTTGAGGGCGCGCGGTGTGCTGGTGCTCACCCAGGGCTTCCTCAAGGCCGCCCACTCCCGGGGCATCGCCGTGCACGTGTGGACGATCGACGACGTCGCCGCGGCGACCCGCCTCCTGGACATGGGAGTCGACGGGATCGTCACCGACGTGCCCGAGCTCATGCGCGACGCCTTGCGCGACCTCGGATACGAGCTGGCGAGCTAGCCGGACGGAACGAGCTAGCCGGGAGGGCCAGACAGCCGCCGGGCGGAGGGAGGGCGGTGTCATGCCGCCGGCGCCCGGGACCGCTCGGCCGGCCATTCCCCCTCTCCGAAAAGTCATCGGTCGCCGAGTCTTTCATTGCCGTTCCTCAGGGGAGCGGGCCGCCGGCGTGAAGTATACCACGACGACCCCGATGGGGTTCGTGCGAGAACCTCTTCAGATATATCCGAAGAATCTGTCCCTCCACGTGGACGGCCAGTCGTGATCGCCGTCGTATGGGTCGTCCAACGGATCCTCGCTGATATGAATGTAGCCGAGACGTCCGAGGGCGTCTTCGATGCGGGTCCTGTCGGAGGCCGCCATCGACTCCGCCGTTTCCGCATCGCTCCACGCCGCGGGATTCTCGAGTGCGACGATGGTCATTCTCCCGAAGTTGCTGATGGACACCACGATGCGGGCCGGGCTGTCGAGGACGGTCTCCGGGATCTCGATCCGGCCCAGCTCGGCGGTGTCCTGCATGCGGTCGTCATGCTTGCAGGAGCAGGGAGAACTCCTCGTCGATGGCCTCGGCGAGGAGTTTGAAGCGCTTGTGCTCGGTGCGGTGACGGAAGTCCGCGGGCACCTCCGCATACCGCGGATCCGGATCGTCGAGGCTGCGGAGAAGCCTCAGGGTTTCCGAGGCGGACAGCATGACGGACGGCTCGCCCGTCGACACATCGATGCGCGGGTCCCAGCGGTTCCGACTGCGCTCGATGATCCTGCGGACGGCGTGACCGATCCGCTCGCGCCAACGTCGCAGGAAGAATGTCATATCGGTGAGTCTTTCTCGTGAATGCCAATGGGGCGCGGGGAACAGATGGACAATGACACCAAGGGGCCTCGGCCGGCCCGCGTCCGTCTGGTCTCCACCTCCGAGAACGTCGACCAGACCCCCGACGGCATCATGAGCTCCATCGCCGAGTTCTACAGCCGGAACCTGGCCAACGAGGTCGTCGAGGGCATGAGCGAGAAGGCCAGGAACGGCGGCGCCAACGTCAAAGCGCCCCTGGGCTGCCGCAACGTTCGCGCCCGTGACGCCCAGGGCCACGAGATCCGCACCGTCGGGCTCGATCCCGAACGCGCACCGCTCATGAGACTGGCCTTCACCGAGTACTCCACCGGCAACTGCACGGTCTGCGCTCTGGCCAAGCACCTGACCGGCCTGACAACGTCGCCGACGCCGAACAAACCGGCTACGACCGTCCTCCACGGGGCGCTTGCAAAACCTGCTGCGTCACCCCTGCTACAAGGGCGTCGTCACCGGGCGTGGAGCACCCCAGACAGGATTCGAACCTGCGACCTTTTGCTCCGGAGGCAAACGCTCTATCCACTGAGCTACTGGGGCTCGTCGGATAACTGTAGCAGCTTTGGGGCGCTCCGGTCGCCGGGCGTGCGCGCCGCGCGTGCGGATCCTGTGTGCCCCCACGTGTAGCCGCCGGCGTAGAGGCGTCCGCGTCGCGTGCGGATCCGGTCCGTACCACGTTATCGAGGTGCCGTCCGAATATGCGTCCGCCGCCTGCGTATCCGCCTCGTCGACGCGGCGGGAGCGGGCACCGGCGGACCGTCAGGGCACAGGCGGGCCGGCCGCGGGGCATGGGCATGGACCGAATACGGACCGGATGCCGAACCGCGTAGGATGAGGTGTGTGACTCCTGAAGAACTCAGTCGGCTGATCGCCGCAGTACTCGCCGAGGCCGTCGCGGACGGCTCGTTGACCGTTGAGGGGAGCTCCCGGTGGTGCGCGTGGAGCGTCCGCGTTCCCGGGAGCATGGTGATTGGGCGACGAACGTCGCCATGCAGTTGGCCAAGCGAGCGGGGGTCGGGCCGCGCGATCTGGCCGGGATGCTGGCGGCTCGCCTGGCCGGGCATGAAGCGATCGCCTCCGCCGAGGCGGCGGGCCCGGGGTTCGTCAACGTCCGTCTGTCGGCCGCCGCTGCGGGGAACTGGCGCGTACGATCGTGCAGGCCGGCCCGGATTATGGGCGCAGCGCCGTCCAGGCGGGCAGCGTGGTGAATCTGGAGTACGTCTCGGCCAATCCGACCGGGCCGCTGCACATCGGGCATGCCCGGTGGGCCGCCGTCGGCGACGCTCTGGCTCGGATCCTGGCCTTCACGGGCGCCGGTGGTGCGCGAGTACTACTTCAACGATCACGGCAATCAGATCGACCACTTCGCCGATTCCCTTCTGGCCAGCGCGGTGGGCCGTGAGATCCCGGCCGACGGCTACGGCGGCCAGTACATCGAGGACATTTCGCGGGCGGTGATCGACCAGTGCGTTCAGGCGGGCGAGCCGGATCCGCGCGCACTGCCCCAGGCCCAGGCTCGGGAGGTCTTCCGCTCGCGCGGCGCAGAGCTGATGTTCGAGGAGATCAAGGCCTCGCTGCACGAGTTCCGTTCCGATTTCGACGTGTTCTTCCACGAGCAGTCCTTGCACGAGTCGGGGGCCGTGGCCCGGGCCATCGAGCGGTTGCGCGAGCGCGGCGTGATCTTCGACCGGGAGGGCGCGGTGTGGCTGCGCTCGACGGATTTCAGGGGACGACAAGGACCGGGTCATCATCAAGTCCGACGGTCAGGCCGCCTATTTCGCGGCTGACCTGGCCTACTATCTGGACAAGCGCGCCCGCGAGGCAGACCGGTGCGTGCACATGCTGGGGGCCGACCATCACGGATACATCGGGCGCATGTACGCGATGGCGCGTGCTTTCGGCGACACGGCCGGCCCGGGGCGGAACATGGACATCCTCATCGGCCAGTTGGTCAACCTCGTGCGCGGCGGCGAGCCGGTGCGCATGTCCAAGCAGGGCCGGGAACGTGGTCACGATGGAGGACCTGGTCGAGATGGTCGGGGTGGACGCCGCCCGGTATTCGCTCGTGAGGGCCTCTGTGGACACCACCCTCGAGCTCGATTTGGACGTGGTGGCCTCGCGCACCGCAGACAACCCGGTCTTCTACGTCCAGTACGCCCACGCGCGGACGTGCTCGGTGGCGGCCAACGCGGCCGAGCACGGCGTGCGCCGCCAGGACAGCTTCGCCCCCGAGACCCTTACGGCGCCCGACTGCGATCTGCTCGGGGTGTTGGCGGGCTTCCCGGACGCGGTCTGCACGGCCGCCGAGCTGCGCGAGCCCCATCGCGTGGCCCGCTACCTGGAGGAGCTGGCCGGGGCCTACCACGCTTGGTACGCCAAGACCCGCGTCACCCCGCGCGCCGGCCAGGAGGTCACCGCCCTGCACCGCACCCGGCTGTGGATCAACGACGCCGCGCGTCGGGTCTTGGCCAACGGCCTGAGACCTACTCGGCGTACAAGCACCCGAGCGGATGTAGCGGCTGCGAGGCCCGGCGCGGCCGGCCCCTCGCCGGGCTCGCGGCCGCCCCGCCCCATTCCCGATCCCCGTCCACCGCGCTTCGCGGCCCGTCATGCGCGAAAGGAACATCCATGATCAACCGCCTCGACATCCTTGCGGCTCCCGAACCCGACGGCGCGACGTCGGGCGTGTGGCCGACGACGCTCAGACGCCCTCGACTCCGGCGAGTTCTCGGTGGGCGGGGTGGCGGTCGGCGAGCTCGTCGCCGAGTTCGGCACGCCCCTGTACGTGCTGGACGAGGCCGAATTCGCCCGGCGCGCACGCGCCTGGAAGGCGGCGATGGAGGAGGCCTTCGCCGACCTGGCCGAGACCGACGTCTACTACGCGGGCAAGGCGTTCCTGTGCATCGCCGTGGCGCGCACCGCCGCGATGGAGGGGCTGGGAGTCGACACGTGCACGGAGGGCGAGCTGGCGACGGCGCTGGCGGCAGGCGTCCCCGGGTCCCGCATCGGGCTGCACGGCAACAACAAGTCGCGCAAGGAGATCAGCCTGGCCCTGGACCACGGGATCGGCCACCTGGTCGTCGACTCCCCTGCCCGAGCTCGCCCTGGTCGATTCGATCGCGGCCGAACGCGGCGTCGTCGCCGACGTCATGCTGCGCGTGACGACCGGCGTCCACGCGGGCGGGCACGAGCACATCGCCACCGCCCACGAAGACCAGAAATTCGGTCTGTCGATCGCCGACGGGGCCGCCCGCCGCGCCGTCGAACAGGCCGTCGGAGCCGAGCACGTGCGCCTGACGGGCCTGCATTCGCACATCGGTTCGCAGATCCTGGCGGTCGCCGGCTTCCGGGCCGCCGCGGAGGCGGTCCTACGGCTGCGGGCCGAGGCTGTGCGCGAGCTGGGGATCGAGATCCCCGAAGTCGACTTCGGCGGGGGTACGGGGTGCGCTACACGGTGCTCGACTCCATTCCGCCGTCGCCCGCGGAGTTCGCGTCGATTCTGGCGGAGGCGGCGGCCGCCAACGTCGAGGAGACGGGCGTGCCGGCTCCCCGCGTCTCCATCGAGCCCGGCCGATCGATCGTCGGCCCGGCCGGGATGACCCTCTACACGGTCGGGACGATCAAGACCGTCGAGGCCGAGGACGGCCCGCGCCGCTACGTCTCCGTGGACGGCGGCATGAGCGACAATCCGCGGCCCATACTGTACGGGGCAGACTACACGGCCGCCTTGGCGTCGCGTGCGCCGTCGGAGGGCGTGCGCACCCGGATCGTCGGCAAGCACTGCGAGAGCGGCGACATCGTGGTGCGCTCCGTCAGCCTGCCGGCCGACCTCGCCGCGGGCGACATCCTCGCCGTCCCCGCGACCGGCGCCTACGGCCGCTCCATGGCCAGCAACTACAACCACGTGCCGCGCCCCGGCGTGGTGGCCGTGCGCGACGGAAGGGCCCGCTGGATCGTCAGGGCGCGAGACCGTGGCCGACATCCTCGCCCTCGACGCCGGATACGGGAAGTAACAGGCGGGGTCGGGTCCGGCGCGCCGCGGGGACGGCGGGGGCCGGTATCAACCACGCACTTGCATACGGGCATCGCGCGGTGTGTGCTACTTCCGTAGCTCCCCGCCGTTCGCAAGGACTGGCGGGGTTTACTCTGCTCGCCCCTGTGCGGTCGGCCTCCCCTGCGCGGCGGGCGTCTTCGCGCCCCGGCTATCGCGCCGACGACCAGCGTGCGAAGGAGCGCAGGACCGGCTCTAGCTCGGCCAGGGGACCTGCCCGGGAGCCGACGCCTCGCCGACGGCGGCGAAGGTCGCGCACGAGCCGAACTGCCCGGCCGCCGCCCGCGAGATCACCCCGAGCGGTCCCATCGAGACGGCGATGACCGGCGCGTCGAGCGTTCGGGACGCTTCGGACGAGGCCGCGAGCAAGGTCAGGACGTCCTCCATGCGCTTCGGCATGCAGGCGATCTTCGCGACGTCGGCGCCCGAGCCGGCCATGGCTGCCAGACGGGCGAGGATCCTCTCGCGCGGGGAGTGGCCCCGAAATCGTGGTACGAGGCGACGACGGCGACTCCGGCCGCGTGCGCGGCCTCGGCCACGCGGGCGGTCAGGCCGGGGGCGCGGAAGTGCTCGACGTCCACCGCCTGCACGCCGCCGCCGCGGACGAGCGCGTCGAGGAGGGCCTCGTATTCTGCCGGCGAGATGGCGCTGGCCCCGCCTTCGGACGCCGTCCGGAAGGTGGCCAGGAGGGGCGGCCCGCCGCGGCGGTCAGGTGAGAGGCCGCCTCGAGAATGGAGTCGACGCCTTCGGAACTCGGCGCGCCGCGGGCGCGTCGCCGGGGGACGCGGCCCGGAAGCCGGCGAAATGGTCGATCCGCCATTCGACGATGTCGCATTCGGCCGCGGCCGCGGCCGCGCATTCGGCCAGGAGCGCCTCCAGGCTCGAAGCCGTCAGCGGCACGATCGTCTTGGGGATCCCTCGCCGAGGACGACCCTTCCGGGCACGCCGCCGAGCGTCACCGTGCGCATGAGGCCTCCCTCGTCCCGTCCGTTCGCGATCCCCGCCGATCGCCGGCGAGGCGACAGGCGCAGGCTCTCCTCACCCGCTTCCGCCGCGCCGCCCGCGGGTCAAGTCTAGCGTCGCGCCCCGATCCGGCGCTCCCGGAACCGGCCGGCGCGCATGGACCGGTACTGACGCGGGGCGTCCGGCCGGGTAAGCTACTCCCAGCGAAAGGAGAATGCGTGAAAGACGTGAGGATCGGCCTGCTCGGGTGCGGGACCGTGGGCACTCAAGTGGCTCGCCTGCTCGAAGAGCAGTCGCAGGACTAGCCGCGCGATCGGGCGCCAGGCTCAAGGTCGTCGCAATAGCCGTACGGGACCTGGAGGCGCCGAGGGACCCGGCGATCGACCGCGGTCTCCTGACCGACGACCCGCACCGCGTCATCTCGCAGGCCGACATCGTCATCGAGCTCATCGGCGGCGTCGAACCCGCGCGAAGCCTCATCCTCGAAGCGTTCCGAACGGGCGCCTCCGTGGTCACCGGCAACAAGGCGCTCCTCGCCGCCCACGGGCCGGAACTGTACCAGGCTGCGGCCGCCGCCGGCGTCGACCTGTACTACGAGGCCGCCGTCGCCGGCGCGGTCCCGGTCGTCTACGGGCTGCGCGAATCCCTGGCGGGCGACCGCATCATGGCCGTCCTCGGCATCGTCAACGGCACCACCAATTACATCCTCGACGAGATGACCACCAAGGGCATGGACTTCGGCGAAGCCCTCGCCAAGGCCCAGGAGCTCGGGTACGCGGAGGCCGATCCGTCCGCCGACGTCGACGGCCTGGACGCCGCCGCCAAGTGCGCGATCCTCGCCTCCCTCGCCTTCCACACGCGGGTGGCCCTCGACGACGTCCACGTCCACGGCATCCGCCACATCACCGCGGACGATGTCGCCACCGCCGCTCGGTCGGGCTGCGTCGTCAAGCTCATCGCCTCGGCCAAGCGCCGTCCGGACGGCATCGAGCTGCACGTGGGCCCCACCCTCGTGCCCGCCACGCATCCGCTGGCTTCGGTGCACGGGCCGTTCAACGCCATCGTCATCGAGGCGGAGGCGGCCGACCGGCTCATGTTCTACGGCCGCGGCGCCGGCGGGGCGCCGACCGCTTCGGCGGTTCTCTCCGACGTCGTCGCCGCGGCGTCGCATCGGGTGGACGGCGGGCACGCCCCGGGAGCTCGTGTACGCCGACCTGCGCGTGCTCGCCCCGCAGGAGGGGCGCTCCCGGTTCAGGTGGAGTTCACCGTGCTCGACGAAGTCGGCGTCCTGACCAGGGTGACGAGCGCCTTCGCGTCCCACGGCGTGTCGATCCGCTCGGTCGTGCAGGGCGTCGGCGAGGGCGGACTCGCCCGCCTGACCGCCACGACCCACGAGGCCTGCCAGGCCGACCTCGAGGCCACCCTCGCAGAGCTCTCCTCCGCGCCCTTCGTCGCGGAGGTCCATCACGTCAATCGAGTGGAGGAGTCCTGATGGCGCACCAGTGGCGCGGTCTGATCGCCGAATACCCCGATCGCCTCCCCTTCGGCGAGGGAGATCCGGTCGTCACCCTCCGCGAAGGGGGGACGCCCCTCGTGCACGCCCCGGCGCTCGACGCGCGGACCGGCGCGACGGTCTACATCAAAGTCGAAGGGGCGAACCCCACGGGCTCCTTCAAAGACCGGGGGATGACCACGGCCATCTCCCGCGTCCTGCAAACCGGCGTCAAGGTCGTGGCATGCGCCTCGACGGGCAACACGTCGGCCTCGGCGGCGGCCTATGCCGTGGCCGCCGGGCTGCAGTCGGCCGTCGTCCTGCCCGCGGGCAAGATCGCGGCGGGAAGCTGGCGCAGGCGATCGTCCACGGCGCGACGCTCGTCGCCGTGGACGGCAATTCGACGACCGCCTGCGCATCGTCCGGGAGCTGACCGAGACCCACCCCGTGGCGCTCGTCAACTCGGTCAACCCCTACCGGCTCCAAGGCCAGAAGACGGCCGCCTTCGAGATCGTCGACCAACTGGGCGACGCCCCGACATCCACGTCCTGCCCGTCGGCAACGCGGGCAACATCACCGCCTACTGGATGGGGTACAGCGAATACGCGGGCCGCACGACCCTCGCCTCCCTCGACGAGACCGCGACGCGCCTGCCCGCGGCCTCCACCAAGCTGCCCGAGATGTGGGGCGTCCAGGGCGTGGGGGCCGCGCCGCTCGTGCTCGGCGAGCCCGTCGATGAGCCGGAGACCGTCGCCACGGCGATCCGCATCGGAAACCCGGCCTCGTGGAAGTACGCCGAGGCGGCCCGCGACGATTCGCACGGGTGGATCGACCGCGTCACCGACGAGCGGATCCTGGCGGCCCAGGCGGTTCTCGCAGCCGAGGTCGGCGTGTTCGTCGAGCCCGCCTCCGCGGCCTCCGTCGCGGGCCTCATCCAAGCGGCCGAGGCGGGCAGGGTCCCGCAGGGCGCGACCATCGTGTGCACGGTCACCGGCAACGGGCTCAAGGACACGGCCACGGCGCTGGGCGGCCGCGAGGTCGACATCGACCCCATCGCCCCCACGGTCGAGGCGGCGGTCGCCGCTCTGGCACTCTGATGCGGTTCGCGCGCGCCACCGCCGCGGTCCGCGTCCCGGCGACGTCCGGCAACCTCGGCCCGGGATTCGACTCGATGGGCATGGCCCACAATCTGTGGGACGAAGTTCATGTCCGGCTCACCACCGGGGCGACCCGGGTGGTGATCCAAAAGGCCAGGGGGGCCAGCCTGCCCACCGACGAGTCGCACCTGATCGTCCGCGCCATGCGGCGCGGCTTCCAGGCCGCGGGGCTTCCCGAGGCCGGGATCGAACTGACCTGCAGGAATGGCATCTACCAGGGCCGGGGCCTGGGCTCGAGCGCAGCCGCCGTCGTCGCGGGGCTCCTGCTCGTGCGCGGACTCGTCGACCACCCCGAGGAATTCGACGACGCCGCGGTCCTCTCCCTGGCCACCGGATTCGAGGGCACCCCGACAACGCCGCTCCCGCGCTGCACGGCGGAATCGTCCTCTCCTGGGTGAAGGACGACCCCGGCCGGGCGGCTCCGCCCGCCGAACCGGGCGCGGGGAGGCCTCGGGCCCAGCAGGGAGCGGACGGCTTCGCGCATGCGGACGGTCCGGCGCCCCCGGGCGAGGCCGGGAGGGTCTCCCAGCCCGGCCGTGGGCGTGGCGAGGATCGAGGTGGCGCCGGAGGTCAGAACGACTCTGCTCGTTCCCAACGCCGAGCTCGCCACGCGCGAAGCGCGTTCGGTCCCTGCCCAGTGAAGTCCCCCACGCCGACGCCGCGTTCACCGCGGCCCGGGCGAAACCTGCTCGTCGTCGCCCTGGAGCGCTCTCCGGAACTGCTCTTCGAAGCCACGCGCGAACGCCTGCACCAGGACTACCGCGCCGATTCGATGCCGCAGTCCGCCGAGGTGCTCGCGCGCTGCGCGAAGCGGGTGGCCCGCCGTGATCTCGGGGGCCGGCCCTCGATCCTCGTCTTCGACGAAGTGGACCGGAAAAACGGCGGATCTTCTAGCCGATCGGGGCTTCCGCGCGCTGCGCTCGGGGGTCGGACGAAAGGCGCATCTCATAGACGTTTAGCAAAATGGAGTAAATTGCTGCTACGCTTAGCTCCAGCCCGGACTGTCGCAATGCGCCCGGGTGTACCCCACCGAATTTACGCACATTCGGTGTCTTTTCTCCACTACGTTAGATTTCCGGGTGTGCCGGGAATCCGAGGAAGAACCTCGTGAGTCAAGTCAATCTCGGGGCGATCTCGACCATGCGTCTGCCCGAGCTGAAGGAAGCCGCCAAAGCGCTGGGTCTTCAGATCGACCCCCAAGGCCAAAAAGGCTGAAATCGTGGCGGCTATCCGAGGGGTTACAGGCCCAGCCCGCCGCGGGCGGCCGCCGAAATCGAAGAAGGATAGAGCGCAGGCCTCGCTGCAGGTCTCGAAGGCCGCCGAGGAGGCCGCTTCCGCGGTTGAGGCGCCATCGGAGCCGGAGAGCCCGGGGCACGCGGATGAGTCCGCGCACAACGGCGAATCCTCCGCCCGTCCCGAGCCGGAGGGGAGCCAGCCCGAGCCGGAAGAGGGCGCCCAGGCATCACGCACGCCGGACGTCGAACCGGATCGCGACGCCGCTCCGCAGAACGCCGAACCGGCTCAGAATGCGGCCCCGCCGAACGCCCAGCCCGCGTCGAGCGGAGAGGCGGGCGGAACTCCCGCGGACTCGGGCCGCCAGGACGAACAGGGCGGCTCCCGGCGGGAAGGCTCAGCCGTTCAACGGCTCCGCCTCGGCGGGCAAAGGCGGCCGGCCGGGGAAGAAGCCCGACAGGAAGCCCGACCCCGCCTCGCTGGACCTCGATCTTCCCGATCCGAAGCCCGAGCGCGAGGTCCTCTCGCGCCGCCAGCGCAGGGAGCGCAACGAGCGCCTCAACAGGAACCGCAACAACCGCTCGGAGATGTCCGCCTCCGACAAGCGCGCGGCCCTCGACGCCATCGGGGAGGCGGCCGAGCGCCGCGCCGGCGGCGGCAACGAGGCGGCGAACGCGGCCGCGGACGCCGCGAACGCAACAAAAACCGCAGCCGGGATCGCGAAAGCGGGTTCGCCCCGCGGGTTCGCGACGACGAAGAGCTGCTGCCGGTGGCCGGCATCCTGGACTTCGAAGGAACAACGCGTTCTTGCGCACCGGCGGATACCTCCCCGGCGCCAACGACGCCGCCGTCCCCCAGCAGATCGTCAAGCAGTTCGGGCTCCGCCGCGGCGACGCGATCGTCGGCGCGGTCCGCCCGCGCGGCGAGAACGAGACGAACCACTACAACAACCGCGGGCGCAACCAGAATCGCAAGCACAACGCCTACAACCAGCTGGTCAAGATCGACACGATCAATTCGCTCGACCACGAGCGCTCAGCCCCTGCGCCCCGAGTTCAACAAGCTGACCCCGCTCTATCCGCAGGAGATGCTGCACCTGGAGACGACCCCCAAGGCGATGACGCCGCGCCATCGACCTCGTCGCCCCGATCGGCAAAGGCCAGCGCGGCCTCATCGTCGCCCCTCCCAAGGCGGGCAAGACGATGGTCATGCAGCAGATCGCCATGGCCATCGCCTCGAACAATCCGCGCGTCCACCTCATGGTCGTCCTCGTCGACGAGCGGCCCGAGGAGGTCACGGACATGAAGCGCCTGGTCAAGGGCGAGGTCATCGCCTCGACCTTCGACCGCCCGGCCTCGGACCACACGATCGTCGCCGAGCTCGCGATCGAGCGGGCGAAGCGACTCGTCGAGCTCGGGCAGGACGTCGTCGTGCTCCTGGATTCGCTGACCCGGCTTTCGCGCGCCTGTAACCTTGCGGCGCCGACGTCGGGCCGGATCCTCTCCGGCGGCGTGGACGCGGCGGCTCTCTACCCGCCCAAGAAATTCTTCGGGGCGGCCCGGAACATTGAGGACGGCGGCTCGCTGACGATCATCGCCTCCGCGCTCGTGGAGACGGGGTCGAAAGATGGACGAGGTGATCTTCGAGGAGTTCAAGGGCACGGGCAACATGGAACTGCGCTTGTCGCGCCAGCTGGCCGATCGCCGCATTTTTCCCCGCCATCGACGTCAACGCCTCCGGTACGCGGCGCGAAGGCTGCTGTTCGCGACCGAGGAGCTCAAAGTCATCTGGCATCTGCGCCGCGCGCTGGGCACGCTCGACGTGCCGGAGGCTTCGGACTTCCTGCTGGGGCGGCTGCGCAGACGGAGTCCAACGCGGAGTTCCTCGTGTCGATTATGAAGTCGATGCAGGCCAGCGGGGCGACCGCCGGCTGACGGGGTGCTCGGCGGGGTGTTCGACAGGCGTTCGATGGACGTTTGACGGGCGTTCGATGGGCGACGGGGCCGTTGCCCGCAGGGGGTTAGCGCCGAAATCGACCAACTGGACGCAGCCTGCAAACGGGCCTGCTGCTCGGGATGGTGGTCTGCGGGCTTGTTGCTCGACAATCGGTTGTGCGGTTGGTTCCAGCGTTGGTCGGCTGGTTGAGTCGCTGACGAGCCTGCGGCCGGCCGTGAATGCAACCGCGACTAGGCGTCGTCGGCCGGCGGTCGAAACTGCCGGCGACTGCGATCTTGATGGATCGACGAAGCGACCCTGATCGAGGTCGGTCGGTGTGGGTGTCGTTCGACCCTCGCCCGCCCAAGGGCGGTCCCTGACGCGTGGTTCGTCCCGGTGTTTTCGGTTCGGCCGCGCCCGCAAGGGCGGTCCCGACGCGTGGTTCGTCCCGGTGTTTCGGTTCGGCCGCGCCCGCCCAGGGCGGTCCGCGTGACGTTCTGCAGATTCGCGGACATCATCCCGTTGCAGGCCTCGCCTTGCTGTATGGGGCGGTCAGCCGGGTGGCCTGCGACGTTCTGCGGGTCGTGGACCGTCAACTCGCTAGGGCCTCAGGCTTCGCCGTACCCCGGTCGCCCTCGCAGTTCCTCGTCTGGCCCCGCTTCGCCTCAGTACCCAGCTTCGCCCTATCTCACGGCCCTTCGCCGCCCCGCCTCACTCCGCCTCGCGGATGCGCGTCGGTGCTTCGCCGTGGCATAATGGCACGTCGGTTTCCGGTTCACCGGTTCGCCGCCGCCTGCCCGCCCGAGAGGCGCCCGGTTCGTGTAGTCGCCTTCAATGGAGCGTTCCCATCGTGGGACGTCAGCGGAGGGTGTCTCACTCGTCGGCGCTCTGCCGGGCGGCGCACTCTACGCTCTCTACAGGGCGACGCGCTCGTCCGGGGAATAAACCGCTCAAGGCGGGTATTCCACCTCGACGGGTTCGGGCGGCGGGGCGCTCCCGCCTGGAGCAGCCCTCGGACTGGACCCGGGACGTCAAACGATCCAGGAGAAGACCATTATGAAGCAGGGCATCCACCCCGACTACCACGCCGTCAAAGTCACGTGCACTTGCGGCAACGAGTTCGAGACCCGTTCCACCCACGAAGGCGACGAGCTCCGCGTCGATGTGTCAACGCCTGCCACCCCTTCTATACGGGCAAGCAGAAGATCCTCGACACTGGCGGTCGCGTCGCCCGCTTCGAGGCACGCTACGGCAAGCGCACCAAGTCCAAGTAGGCTCTGCCCGGCATCGACGCAGGCCGTGCCCGTCTTCGCCGACGCCGCTCACCTGCCGATTAGCGATCATGCCGGTGCTGTGTCCTGCCCGCGTGCATGACGGCTCGACATGAGCATCGGGTTCCGGCCCGACGCCGACGGGTCCTGCCCGCGTGCATGACGGCTCGACCCCGGTCCGACGGGTCAGGTCCGACAGGTCAGGTCCGGCGGCCGCAGTCCTGTCCGCATGCGAGGCGGCTCGACCGCACGCACGGGGACTACGGCGCCGAGACGATCGGCCCATCCGCATGCGCGGCGGTTCGGCGCCTGCGCGGTCAGTCGGTCGGCCGGGTCCGGTTCCCCTCGAGAGCTCGACGCACCACCTGGGTGCGCGACGGTCGCGCGCTTGCGCCCGTCTGCCCACGGGAATCAGCCCGTCGACGGCGCGAGCGAAGCCGCGCGATTGACCGCGGCCCGGTTCGGACCTGGGCGATGGCTGCTCGACACCAGCCACGAAGGGGTCGAGGCGGCGCAGTCCGGTTCTGGCCTGGGCGATGGATTCGAGCCGGAGAGGTGAGTCCGCGCTGTTGGTCGAGGCCGGGACGGCGGCGATCCGGAAGTGCGGATCCGGATGCGCCGACGCGAGTTCGCGTGAGACAGGGCGCATCGACGTCGGCAAGCGTGGAATCGACGCGGATCGGCAAATGGGCGAGTATGGGAACCGATGCGGATCCGCGAGCGCAGACCGTGAGCGATCCGCGAGCATGGCGCGCATGAGCCGGAAGCGTGGAAGCGCTGCCCGGGATGCGCAGGCAGGTTCGGCCGGGATTCGGCCGAGTCGGGGATCCGAGGAGGAAACGTGAGCGATAGGGGCGGCAGGAAAGCCGAAGGGACAAGCGGATCGAGCTCGCCGAGCAGATGCTCGACGAATACCGCCGAGTCGAGGCTGACATGTCCAGCCCCGCCGTGCTCGCCTCGCCTGAGAAGATGAGGGCTTTGGGGCGCCGCTACGCCGAATTGGGGAGGGTCGCGCGCGTCTACGGAGCATTCCTCGCGGCCCGCGCCGACTTGGACGAGGCCCGCGAGATCGTCGGGCTCGGAGGAGAGGACGCCGAGCTCTTCCGCCCCGAGATACCCGGCCTGGAGGAGGCCTTCGCCCAGGCCGAGTCGGCCCTATGGGACGCGCTCATCCCCAGGGACCCCGACGACGCCCGCGACGCCATCGTCGAGGTGAAGGCCGGCGCCGGCGGCGAGGTCCGCCCTCTTCGCCGGAGACCTCCTGCGCATGTACCAGCGCTACGCCGAGGCCAAGGGCTGGAGCACGCAGATCCTCGGCTCCATGCCGAGCGAACTGGGCGGGTACAAGGACGTTCAGATGGCGGTGCGCCTGCGCCACGCTCCCGAGGACCCGGCCGACGGCGTGTGGGCGCACCTCAAGTACGAGGCTGGAGTCCACCGCGTCCAGCGCATCCCCGTCACCGAATCGCAAGGCCGCATACACACGTCCGCGGCGGGGGTGCTCGTCTTCGCGGAGGTCGACGACCCCGGCGAAGTCGAGATCGCCGACGCCGACATCCGCGTCGACGTCTTCCGCTCCTCCGGCCCGGGCGGGCAGTCCGTCAACACAACGGATTCCGCCGTGCGCATCACGCATATTCCCACCGGCTTGGTCGTCTCCTGCCAGGGACGAGAGTCGCAGATCAAGAACCGCGAGTCGGCCATGCGCGTGCTCCGCGCGCGCCTGCGCCAGATCCAGCTGGAGCGTCAGGCCGAGGAGAACGCCGCCATGCGCCGCTCACAGGTCCGCACCGTCGACCGTTCCGAACGGATACGCGTACAACTTCCCGAGAACCGGGTCTCCGACCACCGCACGGTACAAGGCCCATAACCTCGACCAGGTCCTCGCCGGGGACCTCGAGCCGCTCATCGATTCGGCCCGCCGGATGGACGAGGCCGAGCGCATCGCCGCAGCCGAAGGCTGACTGGCCGGGCCCGGCAGACGCCCGCGGCCGAGACTGCGATGCGCGGCCGAAGCTGGTGACGGCGGACCGCCGGGCGGCAGAAGGCCGCATCGCGGATGCCCGCGAGTGCGCAGCCCGAAGCTCGACGGGAGAGGCCTGGCAGACGGCCCCGGCGAGGAGAGGCCCGGGACCCGGAGCCGTGGGCAGCCGTGAGGCCGCACCGCGACAGGACGCGAAGCGAGTCGGAGCCGCGGCTGACTGGCGCGATTAGAAACCGCGGCCGATTGGGAAAGTTGGAAGGGTAGTGGACCGAATGGGCTGGAACATGCTCGTCTTGGAGGCGACCGGCCGCTTGGCCGCCGTCGGAATCGACTCCCCGGCGTCCGACGCCCGGGAACTCGCCGAGCATGTCGCGGGCGAGAGGCTCGCCGTCGCCGCGGGTCCGACGCCCGAGCAGGAGAAGGCCTACCGCGGGCTCGTCGCGCGCAGGTGCGCCCGCGAACCCCTCCAGCACGTGACCGGCACGATGTACTTCCGCTTCCTCACGCTCGCCTGCACTCCCGAGGCCTTCATCGTGCGGCCCGAAACCGAGATGGTGGCGGGCGAGGGCCATCGACGCCGCCCGCGAGGCCCTCGACGAACGCGGCGCGGCCACGGTCGTCGACCTGTGCACCGGCAGCGGGGCCATCGCCATAGCGGTCGCGACCGAAGTGCCGCGGGCCGAGGTGATCGGGGTCGAGAAGTCGCCCGGGGCGCTCGCCCTGGCGCAGCGGAACAACGCGGAATACGGCGGCCGCGTCAGACTCGTGGAGGGCGACGCCCGGGTGGCGCTGCGCGAGGAGGACGGCGGCGTGGACGTCGTCGTGGCCAACCCGCCGTACGTGTCGCCGCATCTGCGCCTGAGCCCGGAGGTCGAAGCCGACCCCGCCATGTCCCTGTGGGGGAGGCCCCGAGGGCCTCGACATGCCGCGCGCCGTCGTCGCACGCGCCGCCAGGCTCCTCAGGCCCGGAGGCGTCCTCGTCATGGAGCACGCGGAGAATCAGGCGAAGGCCCTGCAGCGACGCGGCCTGGACTCGGGGTTTCTCCTGGCCAGAACCGGGGCCGACCTGACCGGACGCCCCCCGGTGGCTGTGGGTCGGATGCCGCCGGCCGAGCTGATCGGCCGGCGGGCTGATCGACCAGTCGGACTAAGCTAGTCGCGGAAGGAGCGAGAATGGGCAGTACGCGAACGGCGAGGCACTTGCCGGGAGAAGGGCGGCGTGAGGCGAATCCCGCTCTGAAGCGGGGGGCGGCGGATCGGCGCCCGGCGCGCTCGCCTCGCAGGCCGCAGCGGGCACTTCGCAGGTTGCGGACGGCGCCTCGCGGCCCGCGGCGGAGGCGATCGACGCGGCGGTGCGCGCCATCCGCGCGGGAGAGCTCGTCGTGCTGCCGACCGACACCGTCTACGGGCTCGGCGCCGACCCTCGCGAGGAAGCCGCCGTCGACCGCCTCCCTGACCGCCAAGGGCCGCGGCCGCGACAAGCCCCTCGCCGGTGCTCGTGGCCTCCCTCAGGGCAGGCGGAGGGCCTAGTCAGAGCGCATCCCCGACGCGGCGGCCGCCCTCATGCGCGCCCACTGGCCGGGCGCCCTCACCCTCGTCCTGCCGGCGCGGCAGCTGGGATGGGACCTGGGAGAGACGAACAGGGACCGTCGCGCTGCGCATGCCCGGCCATCCCGTGGCGCTGTCCCTTCTGCGCCGAACCGGGCCTCTGGCCGTCTCCTCGGCGAACCTCACGGGCCGGCCCCCGCCACCAGCGTCGCCCAGGCGCGCGAGCAGCTCGGTGAGGCGGTGAGCGTCTCACCTCGACGGCGGCGAGTGCCGCGGCGGCGCGCCCTCGACGATCGTCGGCTTCGACGGCGCGCGGATCCCGCCTGTACCGCGAAGGCGCGGTCTCCCGAGCGACCTCTCGCTCGTCGGGGAGGTGGCGGGCTAGTGCGCGTCTACCTGCTCATTATGATGGTCGCGGCGGCCGTCACCTTCGTCCTGGTCCCCGTCGCCAAGCGCCTGGCCCTGGCCCTGGGGGCGATCACCCAGGTGCGGGCCCGGGACGTGCACACCATCCCGATTCCCCGGCTCGGCGGAGTCGCCATGTACGCGGGCTTCGTCGTGGCCTTCCTCGTCGCCTCGCAGATCCCCTACCTGGCGAAGGTCTTCGCCTTCGGGTCGGCCGCCTGGGGCGTGCTCGTCGGCGCGGGCCTCGCGTGCCTGGTGGGCGCCGTCGACGACGTGTGGGAGCTCGACTGGTACGCCAAGCTCGCCGGCGAGATCCTCGCGGCGGGCGTCATGGCCTGGCAGGGCGTCCAGCTCGTCACCGTGCCGCTCATGGGCGTGACGGCCGGCTCGCCGCGCCTGACGATCTTCGTGACCATCGTCGCCGTCGTGCTCGTGGCCAACGCGGTGAACTTCGTCGACGGGCTCGACGGACTGGCCGCGGGCATCGCGGGGATCGCCGCCCTGGCCTTCTTCTTCTACTCCCACACGCTCACGCGCAACGCCTCCCCGGACGACTACGCCTCCGTGGCCTGCGTCGTGGTCGCGGCGCTCGTAGGGATATGCGCCGGCTTCCTGCCGCACAACTTCCACCCCGCCCGCATCTTCATGGGGATTCAGGGGCCCTCACGCTCGGCGTGCTCATCGCGGCTGCGGGCATCCTCGTGACCGGCCAGATCGACCCCGCCAACGCGTCGGTCGGCTACCAGCTCCCCGGCCATCATGCCGCTCATCGTCCCCGCCGCGGTGATCCTCCTGCCGCTCATCGACCTCGTGTGGGCGGTCGTCCGGCGGGTCTCCGCGGCCAGTCGCCCTTCCACGCCGACGCCGGGCACCTCCACCACCGCCTGCTGCGCCTGGGGCACTCGCACACCGGCGCCGTCCTCGTCCTGTACATGTGGGCGACGATGGCCTCCCTTCACCTGCGTCGCCCTCGTCCGGTATCCGGCCACGACGGTCGGGCCGGCGGCGATCGCCCTGTCCCTCGTGGGCGTGATCGTCACCGCCCGCCAGTTCCGCCCGCGCAGGTTCCGCCGCAACGGGAACGGCCGCGTCGACGCCACCACGCGGATCCCCGCCTCCGAGGCGAAGTGACGTGGGCGGCCGTGCGCGCGGCGCCGGGAGGCCGGCTTCGACCGGGCGCGGGTCGGCGTCGCCCCGGCGCCGACGGCTCCGGGGTGCTGCTGCGCGTGGCGGCCTGGAATGCGGGGAGTCGTCAGGGGGAGCCGGGTCGGCGGTCGCCGTGGCCTTCGTTGTGGCCGGTCGCGCCGCGGCCGCCGCGGGGATCAGGGATCGGGGCGTGGCTCGTCGCCGGATCGGCGGCGCTGTCGGCCGCGGTCGCCGGGCGCGCCGGCCACGCGGGCGCGGCGGCCGGCTTCGCCTACGCGGTCAAGCTCCTGCTCCTCGTCGGGGTGGCCTTCGCCGCCTCAAGGATCAGGTCGGTCGACCGCCTCGCCCTGCTGGCGGCGGTCGCCGTCGGCCTCGTCGTCTCCCTGGCGGTCGACGCGCTTGTCGTCTTGCTCTCACGCCAATCGGACTTTCGTGAAACCCATGACGGCGACAGCCAGCCGCGGTAACATAAGACCGTCTATGCCTCGCGGGGCTTGTATTTCTTCTATAGCATTGAACGGGCGCCGTCAGCGACAGCTGAGCCGAGAGTGAAGGAGCACGGAGTGGCACACGCGGTCATGGCAACGGCGGCAGGGCTCGGTCCTCGCTTCGGGGGACGGCGGCTTCGAAGCGCCCAAGTTCAGCGTCTTCTCGCCGGGCCCTTCCTCTTCAGGGAACTCCCTTCGAGATCAACCAGATCGTCTTCGTCCGCCTCGTCGCCACCCTGGCGTTCGTCGTGGTCTTCACCCTGTACGCGAAGCGAAGCCCGCCTGGTGCCCGGGCGCGCCCAGGGGTGGTCGAGTCCATGCTCGAGTTCTCCAAGCGCCAGGTCGGCGAGGAGATCCTGGGGGAGAGGGCCAAGCCTTACCAGCCTCTGCTCGCCACGGTCTTCCTGGGGCTGCTCTTCATGAACATCACGGGCGTGATCCCCGGGCTGCAGATCGCCTCGACCTCGATCGTCGGCATGCCCCTCGTCTACGCCCTCGTCGCATACGTCGGCTTCATCTACGCCGGGATCAAGGCCAACGGGTTCGGCCGCTTCTTCAAGGAGCAGCTCTTCCCCCCCGGCGTGCCCAAGCCCATCTACATCCTCATGACGCCGATCGAGCTCCTGTCGACCTTCGTCATCCGCCCCGTCACCCTGACCATCCGACTCCTGGCCAACATGATCTCAGGGGCACCTGCTCCTTCTGCTGTGCTTCGTCGGAACGCACTACCTCTACCTGTCGCTGAGCGGAGGGCTGGGGATCTCCCTGGGCTCGCTCACCCTCCTCGCCGGGATCGTCTTCACGCTCTTCGAAGCCTTCGTCGCCGCCCTCCAGGCCTACATCTTCGCCCTGCTGACGGCCGCGTACATCTCCCTGTCCATCGAACACTGATCCATCAACCAAACCAGCAAAGGAACTCAAAATGAGCGGTAACATCGCCACCATCGGTTACGGACTCGCTGCCCTCGGCCCCGGCATCGGCATCGGCCTCATCGGCGCCAAGAACCAGGAAGCCACCGCTCGCCAGCCCGAGCTCAAGGGCTACCTGCGCGTCAACATGTTCCTGTCCATCGCCTTCACCGAGGCCCTCGGCCTGCTGGGCTTCGTGGCCGGCTTCGCCTTCGCCGCCTGATCATGATCGTCGACGCAGCTGAGAAGACACCCCTGCCCATCCTGCCGGAAGTGCCGGACCTGGTCTGGGGCTCAGTGTCGTTCGTCATCGTCGCCCTGGTGATCTTCAAACTCGCCTGGCCGACCTTCACCCGCACGCTCGACGAGCGCACTCGGAAGATCGACGAGGGGCTCAACGCGGCCGCCCGCGCCCGGGACGAGGTCGCACAGGAGCGGGCGGCCCTGTCCGACGAGATCGACCAGGCCCACCGAGGCCGCCCCAGATCCGCGAGAGCGTAGCCAACGCCGTTGCCATCGTCGACGAGGCGAAGAAGGCGGCGGGCGTGGAGGGCCTCTCGCGTGACGGAGGCGGCCCAGCGCCAGATAGCCGCCGACACCCAGATCGCCAAGGCCCAGCTGCGCCGCGACGTCGGATCCCTGGCCACGGAGCTGGCCGGGCGCATCGTCGGGCGGCAGGTGCTCGACCCGAAGGTCTCCCAGACGGTCGTCGACGGTTTCCTCGACGAGCTCGAGGCCGGCGTGGCCGCGCCGGCCGGCGCGGCTTCCCAGGGAGGTGCCGCGAACGGCGCGGGATCGCGCGACGCGGGGCGGACGAAGGGCGACGGGAGGAACTGACCGATGCGCGCTGCCAGTCAGGAGGCCCTGGACAGGGCACGCGACCGCTGGGAGGCCGTCCTGCGGAGTCCTCCGGGAGCGAGACCGAATTCGGGATCCAGCTTTTCGCCGTCGCGGACCTCTTCCGGGGCGAGGGCGCCCTGTGCCGCGCCTTGAACGACGCCAACCGCAGCTCGGACGACCGCGGCGCGCTGGCCTCGCGGCTCCTCGACGGGAAGGTCGGCGGCTGCGTGCGCGACCTCGTCGTCGGCCTCGTCCGCGAGAGATGGGCCCAGGACGCCGACCTCCTGGACGCCCTGGAAGAGCTCGAGTCGATTCCGTCCTGGCCGGCGCGCAGCGCCGCAAACGCCTGGGGCGACCGAGGGAGAGCTCTACCGCCTCATGCGCCTGCTGGCGGACGAGCGCTCTCTGCGCCTGACGCTCTCGGACGAGTCGCTTCCGGCCTCGCGCCGGGTGCGCCTGGCCTCCCTCGCTGTGGGCGCAGTCCCTGGGCCCGGAGACCCTGGCCCTGGCCCTCCGGGCCGTCGAGCGGGTGCCCCTGCCCACGCTCGCCTCCTCGCTGCGGGCGTACGTCGACGCCGCCGCCGCGCGCAGAGCAGGCTCGTGGCCGCCGTGACGGTCGCCTCGCCTCTGAGCAGGGCCCAGGAGGGCGCCTGACTCGCATCCTCTCCGCGAAGTACGGCGGAGACGTCTCGCTGCACGTCTCGGTCTCGCCCGACGTGGTCGGCGGCATGCGCATCCGCATCGGCGACGACGTCGTCGACGCGACGCTCGCCACACGAATCAAGGGCGTCTCGGACGCCATCGGAAAGTAAAAGCAACTGGGAACCCCCACGACGAAGGAATGATGAATGCCTGAGCTGACAATCCGGCCCGAGGAGATCCGGGCGGCGCTCGACAACTTCGTGAGCTCCTACGAGCCCGCCGAATCCACGGGCGAGGAGGTAGGCCACGTCACCCTGACCGCCGACGGCATCGCGCGCGTCGAGGGCCTGCCCGGGACGATGGCCAACGAACTCCTCACCTTCGAAGACGGCACCCTCGGCCTGGCCATGAACCTCGAGGAACGGGAGATCGGCGTCGTCGTCCTCGGCGAGTTCTCGGGCATCCAGGAGGGCCAAGAGGTGCGCCGCACGGGAGACGTCCTGTCCGTCCCCGTCGGCGAGGGCTATCTGGGCCGCACCGTCGACCCGCTCGGCAAGCCCATCGACGGGCTGGGCGAGATCCAGGGCGTCGAGGGCCGCCGCGCACTGGAGCTCCAGGCTCCGGGCGTCATGATGCGCAAGTCCGTCCACGAGCCGCTGCAGACCGGGCTGAAGTCGATCGACGCGATGATCCCCATCGGCCGCGGGCGGCGGCAGCTCATCATCGGAGACCGCCAGACCGGCAAGACGGCCCCTGGCCATCGACACGATCCTCAATCAGAAGTCCGAATGGGAGACCGGCGACCCGAAGAGGCAGGGTGCGCTGCATCTACGTGGCCATCGGCCAGAAGGGCTCGACCATCGCCTCGGTGCGCTCCGCCCTGGAGAAGGGCGGCGCCATGGAGTACACGACGATCGTCGCCTCCCCCGGCTTCCGACCCGGCGGGCTTCAAATACCTCGCCCCGTACACCGGGTCGGCCATCGGGCAGCACTGGATGTACGGCGGCAAGCACGTGCTCATCGTCTTCGACGACCTGTCCAAGCAGGCCGAGGCCTACCGGGCCGTCTCCCTCCTCCTGCGCCGTCCGCCGGGCCGCGAAGCCCTATCGGGCGACGTCTTCACCTGCACTCGCGTCTGCTGGAGCGCTGCGCCAAGCTCTCCGACGACCTCGGCGGCGGCTCGATGACGGGCCTGCCGCTCATCGAGACGAAGGCCAACGACGTCTCGGCCTACATCCCCACCAACGTCATCTCGATCACCGACGGGCAGATCTTCCTCCAGTCGGACCTCTTCAACGCCAACCAGCGCCCGGCGGTGGACGTGGGCATCTCCGTCTCCCGCGTCGGCGGCGACGCCCAGATCAAGGCGATGAAGAGTCGCCGGAACCCTGAAGATCACGCTCGCCCAGTACCGGGCGCAGGCGGCCTTCGCCATGTTCGCCTCCGACCTCGACGCGACCACGCGCCAGCAACTGACCAGGGGCGAGCGCCTCATGGAGCTCCTCAAACAGCCCCAGTACCGCCGTACACCGCCGAGGACCAGGTGGTCTCGGTGTGGGCCGGGACGCAGGGCTACCTCGACGACGTCCCGCTCGACCTCGTCCACGCCTACGAGGCGGGCCTGCTCGACTACGTCCGCCACAACACGAAGGCGCCGGAGACGATCGCCCGAGACCGGCAGGCTCGAAGAGGACACCGAGGAGGAGTTGAGACGGGCCGTCGAGGAGTACACCCGCAACTTCCTCGTCTCCCAGGGCCTGGTCGCCGAGGAGGGCCCGGCGACCAGGTCGAAGCGAGGTCGCCCGCGAGCGGATCGTGCGCGCGAAGCAGGGCTGACGGTGGCCGGAGCACAGAGGATCTTCAAGGAGAAGATCAGAACGACCTCCACTCTGGAGAAGGTGTTCAGGGCCATGGAGCTCATCGCGGCGTCGCGCATCGCCAGGCGCGCAACGCCGCCGAGGGCTTGGACTACACCCGCGCCCTCACCCGGTCGATAGCCGCCGTCGCCCTGCACGACTCGAGTCGGATCACCCGATGCTCACCGAGCGCACGGACACGAACAGGGTCGCAGTGCTCGTCGTCACCTCGGATCGCGGTATGGCCGGCGCCTACTCCTCTTCCGTGCTGCGCGAGGCCGATCGCCTGGTGGGCCAGCTGCGGGAGGAGGGGCGCGACCCCGTCCTGTACGTGTGCGGGCGCCGGGGCGAGTCCTACCACCGCTTCCGCGGCGTCGAGGTCGTCAAGTCGTGGACCGGGGAGTCCGACAACCCGAGCATCGCGATGTCCGACGACGTCGCCTCGACCCTCCTCCGCCGCTACCTCGCTCCGGCCGACGACGGCGGGGTCGCGGAGCTCATCGTCGTGTGCACGCGCTTCGTCTCGATGGTCTCCCAGGTCGTCCAGGTCCGCCACATGCTGCCCCTGGAGGTCGTCGAGGCCGAGGACGAGGAGGCCGAGCCCGCGGCCGTCGACGAGCTCGGCGACCCGGTGGCCGCGGCCCGGCCGCTCTACGAGTTCGAGCCCTCCGCCGAGGAGTCTCGACACCCTCTTGCCGATGTACGTCAGCCAGCGCATGCGCTCTGTGCTGCTCATGGCCGCCGCCTCCCGAGCTGGCCGCGCGACAGCAGGCGATGCACTCGGCCACGGAGAACGCCCAGAAGCTCATCGAGGACTACACCCGCATGGCCCAGCAACGCCCGCCAGGCGGAGATCACCACAGAGATCACTGAAATCGTCTCGGGCGCAGACGCGCTCAAGCAGGACGCGTAAACCCGCCGCGAAGGAGAGACATGACCGCCACGCTCGTATCCACCCCCGGAACCGGACGCATCGTCCAGGTCATCGGCGCCATCGTCGACGTCGAGTTCCCGGCCGACTCCCTGCCGGAGATCAACAACGCATTGACGACCCACGTCGACCCTGTCCACCCAGGGCGAGGGCGAGAACTCCTACGAGATGCCGCTGGAGGTCGCCCAGCACCTCGGAGACAACATCGTCCGATGCATCGCCATGAAGCCGACCGACGGGCTCGTGCGCGGCGCCGTCGTCACCGACACGGGGGCCCCCATCGTCGTCCCCGTCGGAGACGTGACCAAGGGCCACGTGTTCAACGTGTTCGGCGAGTGCCTCAACCCTCGACGGCGACGAGCCCCTTCAGGTCGAGGAGCGCTGGCCGATCCACCGCAAGCCGCCGGCCTTCGACGAGCTCGAGCCCGAGACGCGGATGTTCCAGACGGGGATCAAGGTCATCGACCTGCTCACCCCCTACGTCCAGGGCGGCAAGATCGGCCTGTTCGGCGGTGCCGGCGTCGGAAAGACGGTCCTCATCCAGGAGATGATCCAGCGCGTGGCCCAGGACCACGACGGCGTCTCCGTGTTCGCGGGAGTGGGGGCGCACCCGCGAAGGTAACGACCTCATCCGCGAGATGGGCGAGGCCGGGGTCCTCGACAAGACCGCCCTCGTCTTCGGCCAGATGGACGAGCCGCCGGGCGTGCGCCTGCGCGTGGCGCTGTCCGGCCTGACCATGGCCGAGTACTTCCGCGACGTCGAAAAACCAGGATGTCCTCCTTTTCATCGACAACATCTTCCGTTTCACCCAGGCGGGCTCGGAGGTCTCCACCCTGCTGGGCCGCATGCCCTCGGCCGTCGGGTACCAGCCGACCCCTTGCCGACGAGATGGGCGCCCTTCAGGAGCGCATCACCTCCACGCGGGGGCATTCGATCACCTCGCTGCAGGGCGATCTACGTGCCCGCCGACGACTACACCGACCCCGCTCCGGCCACGACCTTCGCCCACCTGGACGCCACGACCCAGCTCTCCCGCGAGATCGCCTCGCGCGGCCTGTATCCGGCCGTCGACCCGCTGACCTCCACCTCGCGCATCCTCGACCCCGCAGATCGTGGGCCAGGCGCACTACGACGTCGCCACCCGCGTCAAGGCCATCCTCCAGAAGAACAAAGAGCTGCAGGACATCATCTCCATCCTCGGCGTCGACGAACTCTCCGAGGAGGACAAGGTCACGGTTGCCAGGGCCCGGCGCATCCAGCAGTACCTGTCGCAGAACACCCTACACGGCTGTGAAGTTCACGGGCGTGGAGGGCTCGACCGTGCCGGTGGACGAGACCGTCGAGGCCTTCCGCCGCCTGGCGGACGGCGAATACGACCACATCCCTCGAGCAGGCCTTCTTCAACATCGGCGGAATCGAGGACATCGAGCGGGCGTGGCACAAGCTTGAGAAGGAGCAGGGCTGATGCCCGCGGACGCGGCGCTCATGAAGGTCGAGATCGTCGACAGGGAGGGGACGCGTGTGGGCCGGAGAGTCCGGGCACGTCTCCGTGCCGTCCCACGACGGCGCCATGGGCGTCCTTCCGGGGCACACGCCGCTCATGGCCCTCCTGAGCCCCGGAAGGGTCAGAAGTCCTCCAGGGCGACGGCCGCCACCTCGTCTTCGAAGTCGACGGGGGCTTCGTCACCGTCGACGAGGACCTCGTATACGTGGTCGTCGAGCAGTCCGACAAGGGGCATTCGGAGTAGGGTCGAAAGACACGAGAGGAGGCATATGGGTCCACTGGGGTACGTGTCCGCGATCCTGTGCGCCGCGCTGGTCTTCGCCCTGCTCGTGGTGATCGCCTATACGCTGCGGCTGCGCGCCCTCCTGTCCAAGTACGGCGCCGTCCAGTGCGCCCTGCGGCCCATCGGCGGGCGGTGGCGGACCGGCATCGCGACCTTCCAGGGGCACGCGATCGTCTGGTACCCCCGCAAGGCCGCCAACCTCAAGCCCGCCTTCGTGTTCTCCGCGAAGGCCTCGAACTCGCGGGAAGCCACAGGGTGCCGTCCGACGCCGGTTCGCCAGAGATGTCGATCGTGGACATCTCCTCCGGCGGGAGACGCTACGAGCTGTTCATGCCCACCCTCGCGTTCGCGGGGCTCGTCTCCTGGATCGACGCGGCGGCTCCCTCGGAAGAGCCGACCGACCTCGGGTAGGCTTGCTCGGTATGCGCGTCGTTTTCGCTGAATGCTCCGTGGACTACTCCGGCCGCCTCGATGCACACCTCGACAGGGCGGCCAGGCTCCTGATGGTCAAAGCCGACGGCTCGGTGCTCGTCCACGCCGACGGCGGCTCGTATCAAGCCGTTGAACTGGATGAGCGCCCCGTGCTCCTGAAGGTCCGCACTCCCACCGACGTCGAAGCCGAGGAGGGGTCGCCGAGGTGTGGGAGGTCAGCCACAGGAAGGCCGACGGCAGGCTCGTCGTCCGGATCTACGACGTCCTCGGCGATCACAGCATGGACTTGGGCGCAGAGCCCGGGTTGGTCAAGGACGGCGTCGAGGCGCATCTGCAGAGGCTGCTCGCCGAACAGGTCGAGCGCGTAGGGAGGGGTCAGCCTCGTCCGCCGCGAATTCCGACGCCGATCGGACCCGTGGACCTCATGCTCCGCGACGGGGAGGGCGGCCACATCGCCGTGGAGGTCAAGCGGCGGGGCGAGATCGACGGGGTCGAACAGCTGACGCGCTACCTCGACCTGCTCGGGCGCGACCCGCTCCTGACTCCGCTGCGCGGAGTCTTCGCCGCGCAGGAGATCAAGCCCCAGGCCCGGGTGCTCGCCGAGGACCGGGGGATCGACTGCCTCGTCCTCGACTACGACGAGATGCGCGGGCTCGACAACCCCGAAGACCGCCTCTTCTGGGGCTGCGATGCGACGATCGAAGAAGCACTCCAGGCCTTTCCGCCCGATCGACGAACGGGCGGCTATGGGCGGCGTCAGACGCGAGACGGGCCGGGACGGAGTCGAATACAAGGTCCGCCGCATCCCTTCGGGCGCCAAGGACTACGTGTGCCCGGACTGCAACCAGAGGATCCCCGCCGGCCAGGACCACGTCGTCGTGTGGACCGAGGACACGCTGTGGGGAGCCCAGTACGGCATCGACTCGCGCAGGCACTGGCACTCCTCCTGCTGGCGGAGGTACCGCGCACGCGTGTGAGACACGCCTGCACCGCCACGGCTCCCGTCGGTATCGCGGATGCGTAGACGCACCCGCATGCGTGAGGGCCCGGAACGCTCCGAGCCCTCACGCGCATTCGCGGTTTCTCAGCTGACCTTCTTGATGGCCGGCTTCGACCCCTTGGCGCTCTTCGCCTTCTTGGCGTTCTTCGCCTCGGCGGGCTTGGCGTCCTTCGGCGTCTTCTTCGCCTCAGGCTCCTTCTTCGCCTCGGCGGGAGCGGGCTCGGCGTCCTCGACCGGTGCGTCCTCGACCGCCTCGACGACCGCCTCGTCCTCGCCGGCGTCGCCGCCTTCCGCGACCTCGTCCATCCACGCCGGCCGCTGCGCGTCGACCGGGGCGGGCTTCAGCCCCCGCGGCCTCCATGATGTTGGAGAGCACCAGCCCCCGACTCGTTGGGGCGAGCATGGCGCGCATGTCGTCCAGATAGGGACGTCAGGGCGTCGCACTGCGCCTGGAGCGAAGCGACGTGCTCGTCCGCCTCGGCGGTGCGCGCGGCGGCCTTCGTCGCAGCGGCCTGGCGGATGCGCTGGGCCTCTCGCGCGCGGCCGACAGGAGCTCCTCGGCCTCGTGCTGGGAGTCGGCGATCCTCGTGGCCGCTTCCCGCTTGCTCGACTCCGTCAGGGCTGTCGCGCGCTGGGTGGCGATGACCAGGCGACGCTCGGCGTCCTCGGCGCAGGGATTCGGCGTCGGCGACCATGTTCTCGGTCTGGCGGCGGGCTTCGGCGTCAGCCGCGGCGCGCTCGAGGCAGCCTCCTCGCGCATGGTCGTCACCTCTCGATTGGCGGCGGCCCTCAGGGCGGCGACCTCCTCGTTAGCCCTCGGTGCGCAGGCGGTTGACCTCGCGTTCGGTCTCGGCGCGCAGCGTGGACATCTCCTGCTCGGTCGACGTGCGCATGTCCGCCAACTCGGCGTCCAGGCCCGCCTTCATGTGCTCGATCTCGTGGGCGGTCTGCGAGCGGAGCGTGGAGGACTCGTTGGTCGCCAGCGCCCGGACGCGGTCGGCCTCGCGCTCGGCCGAGGAGACGAGCTCTTCCGCCGTGTGCTGGGCATTCGCGGACAGCGCATCCGCCTCTTTGCGTGAGTGTTGCGGAGCTGTTCGGCTGCGGGAGCGCGCCTTAGCGAGCGTCTCCTGGGCTTCGGACTCGGAGGAGGCGGCCAACTCGGCGGCCTGGGCCTGGGCGCGCGAGACGATGGCCCGTGCGTCCGCATTGGCCTGGGCCATGACGTCCATGGCCTGCTTCTCCGTCGAGCGGAGAAGGCGTTCGACGCGCGATCCGGAGGCCTCCGTAGCTCGGCCGGTCGTTCTCCCGCAGTTGGCGCTGCGTGTCTGCGAGCTCTCCCGAGGCCGCAGGACCTTCGAGTCGAGGTTGGACACCTGCGTGCGTGCTTCGTCCAGTTTCTCCTGAGTTTCCTCGAGCTGTACCTCGAACAGAGTGGATCTGCTCGTCGACCTGAGCCCGGTCGTATCCACGGCGCACGACGGGGAATCGTGCGATTTCCTCAACCATTGTTTGGCCTTTCCAGATTGTGGCAGGGGGTGTGTAGGCGCCGGCAACTCGTGCACATGGCTGAGAGACTCAGCTTCATCCCAACATGACTAGAATACGAGGAAGGAGGGTGATGTACCCTAACCCGTTCCAGTGAATGTGAGACGGTATCGTTATTGAAACGTTATAAACTGAGGGTTGACGTTCCCGGGCGGACCGCCGCCGCGACGGCCGGCCTCACGACATACACGCGGAACACCTTCGGATGACGAGAGGAGAATATGCGAAAGATCGCCGGCATCGCGCTATGCGTACTGGGCCTCATCGTTGCGATAGCGGGTTTTGCCACGGGAATACTGGGCAAGTCCGACGGCGAGGCCAAGGCCGTGGCCAAGGGTGGATCGACGCCTTACGTCTACACCGCGCCCGGCGTCCCTAGACGCCGCCGACTCGAAAGTCAAGGTGCGAGTGGCCAGTGTGGATGGATCCAATGTCACTGTGGCGTTCGGAACTTCCCAGGACGTGGAGGCCTGGGTCAAGGGCGTCAAAAGCGACCCGCATCACGGGTCTGAAGAGCTGGAAGGAGCTTGCGACCAAGAGCTCGCAGGGAACCGTGGAGGATCCCTGCGCTCAAGGACTCGGACATGTGGTTGGAGACCAAGACCGGCGGGAAGGTCGTCGAGGCCGTCTACGACGTCAACAAGCCGGGAGCCATCTCGCTCATCGCCACGACGGACAAGGGCAAGGCCCCGGAGGTCTCCTGACGTGGCAGCTCGAGGAGAAGCGCCCGACCACCGTGCCCGTCATGGTCATCGGAGTCTTGCTCGCGTCCTCGGCGTCGTGCTGCTCGTCCTGGCGGCTCAGGACGGGCGCCGGCGGAAGGAGCGCCTGGCGGTGCGCGAGCGCAGGAAGCCCGCCGCGCGGCCAGGGCCGGCGCGGCCACGACGGTCTTGCCCTCGGCGGGCGGGTCGCGCGGACGGGACGGCCGCCGGGGCGACGAGAGCAGGCGCGGCCGCGTCGGCGGCCCGAGGCCGGACCAGGGCCCCAGGCCGGACCGCACCACGGTGATGGACCGCAGCCCCGGGCAGGACCGCGCCTTCCGGCCCCCGGAGGGCTCGGCCGCTCCCGGATTCGGGGAGATCGCGCGCGCGGACCATGACACCGCCACGGGCCACGCGTTCGGCGCCGGCGTGCTCGCGGCCAGCCCTCGCAGCGAGGGAGCTGCGCAACCGCGACCTGTCCGCGGGCGACCGACTGGTCCTCAACGCTCCCGGAGGGAGCAGGACCCCATCGCCGACGGAGGGGACATGCCGTTCCCCGAGCTCGACGAGACGCCGACAGCCGACGGCATCCCACCATCTCCGAGGCCGCGTCGGCGGCCCTGCTCGGAGACGGGGCCTGGCAGTCCCGATGGCGCGTGGTCGACGACGAAGAACCCGACCCCGGGAGGCCGACGACGACCACCGGCCCAAGAAGTGGGCAAGTAAGGACTGATATGCACAAGAAGAGCACAGCCGTGGCCCTGGCGCTCGCCTTCGCGGGCTCCTCGCTGGCGGCCTGCGGCGGGAACGACGCCAAGCTCCCCAAGCCGAAGGCCGCCACAGGCGTCGCGTATCCGGCCATGTCCACGGAGCGTTTCAGGGAAGGTCCAGAAGAAGGTCTTCACGGCGATATCCCAGGCGGACGGCTCGCTGAACGCCGATGCGCTCACGGCCCGCGTCACCGGGCCGATGAAGACGATCCGCAGCGCCCAGTACAAGCTGAAGGGATCCTCAACGACGGCTACACGCTGACGGAGCTGTCGACCCTCACCAGCAGGCAGGGCATCGCCGTCTCGGGCGACGGGTCCTTTCTCGCCTCGGATTCAGCGTCATGGAGCCCGTCAAGGGGACGACGCTGCCGAGCTTCGACGTCTTCCTCCAGTCCACGGCCCGCAACAACTGGGCTCTGTGGGGCTCGCTCTACGTCGAGGCGGGCGCCACGCTCCCCAGCGTGAAGGTCGGCAAGTCGGGGCTCGAGCTCATCGGGGCCGAGTCGAACGAGGGACTGGCGGCCGGGCCGGCCCAGACGGTCGCCGCCTACGTCCAGCTCAACAACACGCGCTCGGACGCCAAGGGCCTGACCTTCGCCAACGACAAGCTGCGCACCCAGCTGGCCGCCGCGCACGACGAGAACGCCAAGTCGGTCAGCGCATCGGGCACGGTGTCCACGGTCTTCGGCAGCAACCCCAAGGAGATCTACTCCGTGCGGACCGAGGACGGCGGGGCCCTCGTGGTCAGCGAGATGGGCTACAACATCCAGCACAGCCTGACCCAGCCCAACGGGAAGATCACCCTCACCGGCATCCAAGGGGTCATGGCGACCGGGAACGCCTCCGGCAGCGTGAACGTGACGGGGACGACGACGTCGTCCTATACGATGCTCGTCGCCTTCCACGTGCCGCCGGCCAATGCCAAAGACAAGACGATCAGACTCGTCGGCTCGTCGATTCCGCAGCTGACGTCAGTGGGGTGAGGATACGATGACGGAATCTCTGGGAATGTACGGAGCGGTGGACCTCTCTTCTCTGTCGGCCCCTCCGCGGGCGGCGGAGAGGCGGCGTCGAAAGTACGGGGAGGCGTCGTCGTCGACGTGACGGCGCAGTCCATGGCGAGCGCCCTGGACGTCTCCGCCAAGCTCCCCGTCGTGCTCGTCTTTACTCCGCCCGCTCGGAAGCCTCCGTGGCGCTCGACTCGCGCTTGCAGGAGATCGCCGTCCGCCGCGGGGGCGCTTCCAGCTCGGCAGGGTCGACGTCGACGCGGCGGTGGAGGTCGCCCAGGCCTTCCGCGTGACCGGCGTCCCGGCGGCCGTCGCCCTCATCCAGGGCCAGCCCGTGCCGCTGTTCCAGGGCGCGCCGGCCGACGGGGAGATCGACAAGGTGATCGACCAGGTCCTGGCCACAGCCGCCCAGTACGGAATGACCGGGTGCTCGACGGGCAGGACGGAGCCGACGAGCCCGAGCCCGAGATCTCCGAGCACCATCGCGCGGCGCTCGACGCCATGGAGGCCAATGACTTCCACCGCGCGGCGGACGAGTTCAGGGCCGCCCTGAGGGAGGAGCCCGGCAACGCCGAGCTCGCCTACGGCCCTCGCGCAGGCCGAGCTCATGTCCAGGGTCACCGGCACTGACCCGAACGCGATCCTGGTGAGGGCGAGCAGCCTTCCCTTCACCGACGTGGAGACCCAGCTCGCCGCCGCCGACGTCGAAGTGGCCTACGGTCGCGCCCAGTCCGCCTTCGCCCGGCTCATCGAAGTCGTCAAGGCGACGTCGGGGCAGGAGCGCGAGGACGCCCGCAAGCGCTTGGTCGAGCTCTTCGAGGTCGTCGGCTCGGCCGAGCCGCTGGTCGCCGAGGCGCGCAGAGCGCTGGCGAACGCCCTCTTCTAGCCGGTCCCGACCGTCCCGCGCGGACGCCCCGCCGATCGCGTCGGCGGGGCGTCCGGGCGGGCTCTACTGCGCCTTCGGGCGTCGGAAACCGGCCGGGTCGGCCTCCGACGGCCCGCGGCCGAGGCGTCGGGTCAGCTGTCCTCTCGGACCAGCCAGGCCGTCGCATCGGCGGGCACGGCGCCGGGCCCGCCGGCGGAGCCGCCGACCTCGGCGGAGGAGATGAGGACCCGCCAGCCGTCGGGGACGTCGATCGGCTCGTCGAAGGCGGTGAGGACCAGGACGTCTTCGCGCCGCGGCGACGTGTTGAGGTAGCGCAGGCCGCGGGCCCGGACGCCGGCGACGTCCGCGAGGCCGCCGTGCCCCAAGCCGAGCCGCCGGCGCAGGGCGAGCATCCTGCGGAAGAACGAGAGGGTGGAGGCTTCGTCGGCCACCTGCGCGTCGACGGCCAGCTCGCGCCAGTCCGCGGGCTGGGGAAGCCAGGACGAGCCTTCCGGTGAGAAGCCGAATCCGGGCGCGTCGCCGACCCAGGGAGGGGACGCGGCAGCCGTCGCGGCCGGTCTCCCGGCCCCGGGTGCGGAAGAAGGCCGGGTCCTCCCGCACGTCGTCGGGCAGGCTCGTGTGCTCCGGCAGGCCGAGCTCCTCCCCCTGCCAGATGTAGGCGGATCCGGGCAGGGCGGCCATGAGCAGATGCATGGCCAGCGCCCGGCGCAGGCCGAGGCGGCCGTCGGGCTGCGGGTCCTCGGCGCGGATCCCGTCAGGGCCTGCCCGTGGGGTCGGCCATGCCGAACCGGGACGTCGCCCGGACGACGTCGTGGTTGGACAGCACCCAGGTGGTCGGCGCCCCGACGGCGTCCATGGCCGCCAGCGAGTCCGCGATGACCTCGCGCAGGCGATCCCGGTCCCATCCGCATTCCAGGAATTCGAAGTTGAACGCCTGGCTCATCTCGTCGGGACGGACGTAGGCGGCCAGTTCGGCGGCGGGGCGAGCCACGCCTCGGCGACGAGCATCCGGTCGGGCCCGAACTCGTCGAGGACCGCCCTCCACCCCGGTAGACACCGTGGACCGCGCCGACGTTCCACATCGGCGCCGGAGGGGTGTCCGCGGCGTCGCCGCGGACCATGGTGACCCGGTGCTGCCAGTCGGGCAGTGCGGGGTCCTTGGCGAGCCCGTGGGCGACGTCGACTCGGAAGCCGTCGACGCCGCGGGCGAGCCAGAAGCGCAGGATGTCGCGGAACTCCGCTCGGACCTCGGGGTTGGCCCAGTTGAGGTCCGGCTGCGAGAGTCGAAGAGGTGAAGGTACCAGGAGGTGTCGTCCTGCCACGGTGAGCCGGGCGCGTCGGGGCGGTCGCACACCCGCGTCCAGGCGATCGAGCCGAAGACGGACTGCCAGTCGTTGGGCGGGCCGTCGCCTCGGCCGGGCCGGAACCAGTAGCGCTCCCGCTCGGGCGAGCCGGGCCCGGCTTCCAGCGCTCTGCGGAACCAGGCGTGCCGGTCGCTCGTGTGGTTGGGGACGATGTCGACGACGACCTTCAGCCCCACCTCGTGCGCGCGGGCGATGAGGGCGTCGGCGTCGGCCAGCGTGCCGAACCTCGGATCGACGTCGCGGTAGTCCTCGACGTCGTACCCGGCGTCCTTCTGGGGGCTGCGGTAGAAGGGGAGAGCCAGACGGCGTCGACGCCGAGCTCGGCCAGGTAGGGCAGGTGCGGGTGATGCCCGGCAGGTCGCCGACCGCCGAATGCGAGGAGGCGAAGGAGCGCGGGTAGACCTGGTAGATGACGGCGTCGGACCACCACTGGGAGGGGCGGCGGGGCGGTGGAGTTCACGGAGCATGGCTGATTCCTAGGATCGGGGGTGCGGCGGACTCACGGGGAGTGCGAGGCCGTGGAGTCGCGGACGATGAGTTCGGCGTGGAACTTGAGCGAGGCCTGGGAGACCGGGGCCTCGTCGATGATGGACAGGAGCAGGGAGACGGCCGCCTCGCTCATGGCGCGGACCGGCTGGCGGATGGTCGTCAGCGGCGGCGACGAGAAGGCCATGAGCGCCGAGTCGTCGAAGCCGACGACGGAGACGTCGGCGGGCACCTGCAGGCCGCGCCCTTCGCACTGGCGGATCGCCCCCAGCGCCACGACGTCGCTGCCGCAGATCAGGCCCGTGCAGCCGTCGTCGAGGAGTTCGCCGGCCGCCGCCCTGCCCGCCCTCGACGGTGTAGAGCGTGTTGGCGACGTTCAGGGGCGAGTCCGGCAGGGAGGGACGTCATGACCCGCCGGTACCCCTGCTCCTTGTGCCGGGAGGGGTGAAGCGCGCGGGGCCGAGGCCAGTCCGATCCTCGTGTGCCCCAGGAGATGAGGTGGCGGACGGCCTGGGCGACGGCGTCGGTGTGGTCGGTGGACACGTCGGGGCGTCGATCTGCTCGTGCGCGCCGTTGAGCGTGACGAAGGGGACCCGCATCTCCTTCAGGCGGGCGTAGCGGGTGGTCGGCAGGCTGGAGTCGGCGTGCAGTCCGCTGAGGAAGATGATCCCCGAGACGCGCTGGTCCAGGAGGAGCTGGACGTAGGCGTCCTCGGTGATGCCGCCCGCCGTCTGCGTGCACAGCAGGGGAGTGTATCCCTGGCGGCCATGGTCGTCTCGAGGTTCTGCGCGAAGCTGGGGAAGATCGGGTTGGACAGCTCCGGGACGATGAGGCCGATGAGCCCGCCGGGGCGCTGGCGCAGCCGCTCGGGACGCTCGTATCCGAGCAGGTCGAGGGCGGTGAGCACCGCCTGGCGGGTCGCGAGGCGCCACGGTCTCCCTTGCCGTTGAGGACGCGCGAGACGGTTGCCGTGGACACTCCGGCCTGGCGAGCCAGATCGGCCAGGCGGACTCTCTCAGTCATGGATCACTCCCGGGGCTTCGCTGCCCCGCTGCCGTGTTCGGGTCGGATGCGTACAGGCACGCGGTGTGCCTTGCGAAAAAGTTTACCGACCCGACACGGGGGATGCTAACCCGCCGAATGCTCGGACACACGGCCGCCCGACGGCCGAATCCGTCGACGCCGCGCGGGGTTCGCGGAAGTTCCGGCAGCCGGGCCCGGCCGGGTCGCCGGACGGCTGGTGCGCGCCCGGCGACCCGGCTCTCGCCGGAGGCTAGTCTTCGCCGCCCTCCGCTTCCTCGCTGTTCTCGGCTTCGAGCTCTTCCTCTTCCGCCTCCTCGGCCGCCCGCGCCGCCTCTTCGGCTTCGGCCGCGCGCCTCTTCTCCTCGGCGGCGATCTTCGCCAGCTTCAGGGCCTCTTTGTCGCGCGGGGCCAGGTAGACGGTTTCCGAAGGGCGGCAGTTCGAGCGACGCCGAATAGGGGCGCCCGTTCCAGCCGACCTCGTCGGCCTCGACCGCGCCGAAGTTGCCGACTCCCGAGCCGCCGTACTCCAGGGCGTCGGTGTTGACGATCTCGTCCCATTGGCCGCCGAAGGGCAGCCCGACCCGGTAGTTCCCGTGCGGGATGCCCGCGAAGTTGCACACGACGACGAGGATGTCCTCCTCGTCGGCGCTGCGGCGCAGGTAGCTGATGACGTTGTGGTCGCCGTCCGAGCCGTCGATCCACTCGAAGCCGTGGTTGGTGAAGTCGTCGCTCCACAGGGCCGGGTGCTCGCGGTGAGACCTCGTTGAGCCGGCGGACCAGGGAGAGGACGCCGTCGTGCGAGGGCTCGTTCGTCAGCCACCACTGCAGGCCCGCCGACTCGTTCCATTCCTCGGTCTGGGCGAATTCTTGGCCCATGAACAGCAGCTTCTTGCCCGGATGCGACCACTGGTAGGCCAGGAGTTCGCGTACGCCGGCGAGCTTCTGCCAGTCGTCGCCGGGCATCTTCGCGTAGAGGGAGCCCTTGCCGTGCACGACCTCGTCGTGGGAGAGCGGCAGGAGGAAGTGCTCCGAGAAGGCGTAGACGAGGCTGAAGGTGATCTCGCTGTGGTGCCACTTCCTGTTGACGGGCTTCTCCTCGAAGTAGCGCAGGGTGTCGTTCATCCACCCCATGTTCCACTTCAGGCCCGAAGCCCAGGCCGCCGTGCTCGGTCATGGCGGTCACGCCCGGCCAGGACGTCGACTCCTCGGCGAGCATCATGATGCCGGGGGCGACCCGGTAGGCCGTGGCCGTGGACTCCTGGAGGAAGGAGATCGCCTCCAGGTTCTCGCGCCCGCCGAAGACGTTCGGCTGCCAGCCTCCCGACTCGCGCGAGTAGTCGAGGTAGAGCATGGAGGCGACGGCGTCCACCCGGATGCCGTCGATGTGGAACTCCTGGAGCCAGTACAGGGCGTTGGCCACGAGGAAGTTGCGCACCTCGCAGCGCCCGAAGTTGAACACGTACGTCCCCAGTCGGGATGCTCGCCGCGCAGGGGTTGGGGTCCTCGTACAGGGCGGTTCCGTCGAACCGGGCCAGCGCCCACTCGTCCTTGGGGAAGTGGGCGGGGACCCAGTCGACGATCACGCCGATGCCCGCCTTGTGGAGCTCGTTGACGAGGTAGCGCAGGTCGTCAGGGGGTGCCGAAGCGCGCCGTGGGGGCGTAGTAGCCCGTCACCTGGTAGCCCCACGACGGCGCGAAGGGATGCTCGGCCAGCGGCATGAACTCGACGTGGGTGAAGCCGCAGTACTGGACGTGGCCGATGAGCTGCTCGGCGATCTCCCGGTAGGACAGCCCCAGGCGCCAGCTGCCCAGGTGCATCTCGTAGACGGAGATGGGGCCCGCGTGCGGGTCCTTGCCCGCCCGCTCGTCCATCCACTCCTCGTCCTCCCAGGTGAAGCGGGACCGGGTCACGATCGAGGCCGTCGACGGGGACCTCGGCCCGGCGGGCCATGGGGTCAGCCTTCTGGTGCCAGGACAGGTCGGGGTACTGGATCTCGAACTTGTAGCGCTGGCCCTCCAGGGCGCCGGGGACGAAAGATCTCCCAGATGCCCGAGGACCCCATCGTGCGCATGGCGGTGAGCGTCCCGTCCCAGCCGTTGAAGTCCCCGATGACGCGCACGGCTTTGGCGTTGGGCGCCCAGACGGCGAAGCTCACGCCGCTGATCTCGCCCAGCTCGCTGGGGTAGGTGCGCACGTGGGCGCCGAGCGCCTCCCACAGCCGTTCGTGGCGGCCCTCGGAGAACAGGTAGGTGTCCATGTCCCCGACCGTCGGCAGGAAGCGGTAGGGGTCGTCGCTGAGGGTTCTCGACGTCGCCGTAGACGGCGACGACTCAGTAGTCCGGAATGTCGGTGCCCGGGAGAACGGCCTCCAGACGCCACCCCATTCGTGGACGGCTTCGGTCCGGCCTTCGGCGGTCTCGATGAATACGCTGTCGGCCAGGCGCCGGATCGTGCGCACGGTGACGCAGTCCTCGGCGATGTGCGGTCCGAGCACGTCGTGCGGCGAGTGGTACCAGCCGTTGGCCACGGCGTTGAGGACTTCGTCGTCGACGCGGACGTAGAGGTGAATCAGTCATGTGCTTTACTCTTCCATGTGAAGGGGTGGTGTCAGTGTGAGGCGGACAGAGAATGGGGGTCGGCTCCGAGGATTCGCGCCGCTCCGGCGAGCAGGGATCGGAAGCCACGTGGGGCGCTGGGCCGCTTCGTACGAAACCTCGTAGAGGGCCTTATCGAGGATGAGGGCGTCCAGAAGCACCCGTTCGTGTGCGCCGATGTCGCCGTATCCCGTCAGGAAGGCGTCCACGGCCGCCTTCTCCCAGGCGGCCATCGTCTCCTCGTCCGCCCCGGCGGCGACCGCCGAGCCGGTGGCGTAGCCGAAGCTGCGGATCATCCCCGCGACGTCGCGCATGGCCAGGTCGGGCGTGTTCCTCTCGGCCAGCGGACGCAGCGGCTCGCCCTCGAAGTCGAGTGCGACCCAGCCCCTGTCCGGAGCGTCGAGGACCTGGCCGAGGTGGTAGTCGCCGTGGATCCGTTGGAGAGGGGGCCAGGTCACGTTCTCCGTGCGCGCGAACACCTCCTCGATCCTCTCCTTCCAGGGCTCGAGGCCCCAGGACGAGGGCGCAGGCGTCTGCGGCCCTGCGCGACCAGGCGGCCCGGATGCGCTTCCGGTCGGTGGCCTCCGCCTCCACGCGGGGGCACCGCTTGGCGAGTGTCGTGGATGCGCCTGGTCAGCTCTCCCAGGCGGGGTATCGACTCGCGGCGGCGCCGAGGCTCCCGTCCGAGTCGGCCAGACCCTCGGTGATCACCTGCCAGGCGTCTCGCGCCCCGCCCAGGAACTCCTGGGCGACGAGGACGTCGGCGTCCTGGCCGTCCCACGTCAGGTGGGCGGCGCCGCGGGCGCGCGGCACGGTCCCCGTGTCGGAGAGGACGGCCTGGAGGTGGACGTCGAGGGTTCGACCCCAGGTACCAGGACCCGGAAGATCTTGAGGATCAGGCGTTCCCCGTCCTCCATCGTGTAGACGATCGACGTGTTCGACTGCTCGCTGGTGAGCCTCTTCGCGCTCGAGACCCTCGCGGGTGGGGCGGGCGCGTCCTCCGCCGAGTCGTCCGGACCGAGGCGGGCAGCATGCCAGGGTCGCCTCCGGGTCGCCGACGTCCCCGGACGCGACGGCATGGACGGCCTCGGTGCCGCACGCCAGCGCGAGGAGCGCCCGCTGGCCGTCCCGGTCCTCCGCGGCGTCGAAGACGCGCAGCCCGCCGAGGAGGCGACGGGGCGGGGGCGTCGTCCGCATCGCCCGCGGCGTCGCGCAGGACCACGGGGACGTTGTGGCGGGTCGAGCCGGAGGCGAGCACCAGCCACAGAACCGTCGCCTCCCATTCGCCCGCGAGTTCGATCGCGCTTTCACGGCGGCCGGGCCGCCCTGAATCACCGACTGGCCTTCAGCCAGGGGTCCGAGTGCCTCTGCGAGATTAGTCATGTTCGCCATCACGGTGCCTTTCGAGATTAGTCATGTTCGCCATCACAGTGCCTTCCGAGATTAGCCATGTTCGCCATCACAGTGCCTTCGAGATTAGTCATGTTCGCCATCACAGTGCCTTCGCCGAGAGGATGTGAGCGCACTGCCCGCGCGGGTCGAGCCGCACGTAGGGTGCTCGTTCCAGCGGAAGGTCTGCCCGCTCAGCTCGTCGGTGACCTCGAGGATGGCGCCGCCGTCCCAGCGCGGGAAGACACCGAACGGCCCGAGGTCGAGGTAGACCTCGGCGTCCCGGGTGGCGTAGGGGTCGAGGTTGAGCACCGTGATGACCGCGTCGGGCTTGCCGTCGGGGGTCTCCTCCGGGCGGGCGTAGCGGGTGAAGGAGATGACCTTGTCGTTGGACGTCGGGTTGATGACGATCTCCGCAGGCGCCTGAGGGCCGTGTGCCGGGAGCGGATGGCGTTGAGGTTGCCGAGCAGGTGGGCGATCCCGTTGTACTCCGCGGCCTTCCAGTCGCGCACCTTGAACTCGTACTTCTCGTTGTCGACCTGCTCCTCGGCCCCCGGCCGGGCGACGTTCTCCACGAGTTCGTAGCCCGAGTAGATCCCCCACGTGGGCGACCCGGTGGCGGCCAGGACCGCTCGGATGGAGAAGGCCGCCAGCCCCCGCGCTGCATGTAGGGGGTGAGGATGTCGTGGGTCGTCGGCCAGAACGCGGGGCGCACCCTGTCGTCGCTCTGCCGGGCGAGTTCCCACAGGTAGTCCTCGATCTCCTTCTTCTCGGTCCTCCACGCGAAGTAGGTGTAGGACTGGTGGAACCCCGCGGCCCCCAGGCCCTGGAGCATCGGGGGCGCGGTGAAGGCCTCGGCGAGGAAGAGGACGTCGGGGTGCTCGGTCCGGAATTCGGACAGGAGCCGCTGCCAGAAGGCCAGGGGCTTGGTGTGGGGGTTGTCGACCCTGAAGATCGTCACTCCGTGGGAGACCCACAGTTCCAGGATGCGCTTGATCTCGCGGTAGATCCCCTCCGGGTCGTTGTCGAAGTTGAGCGGGTAGATGTCCTGGTACTTCTTCGGCGGGTTCTCCGCGTAGGCGATGGTGCCGTCGGCCCGGGCGGTGAACCATTCAGGGTGCTCGGTCAGCCACGGGTGGTCCGGCGAGCACTGGAGGGCGACGTCGAGGGCCACCTCCATGCCGTGCCTCTTCGCCTGCTTGACGAAGTAGTCGAAGTCCTTGAAGGTGCCGAGCTCGGGGTGGATGGCGTCGTGCCCTCCCTCGGACGACCCGATCGCGTAGGGGCTGCCCGGGTCGCCCGGCTTGGCGACGAGCGTGTTGTTGCGACCCTTGCGGTTAGTGGTCCCGATCGGGTGGACGGGAGTGAGGTAGACGACGTCGAAGCCCATGCCGGCGATGCGGTCCAGGCCCCTGGCGGCCGTGCGGGCGTGCCGGACTTCCACGTCCCGTCGGCCGCCCGCCTGGCGCCTATCGACCGCGGGAAGATCTCGTACCACGAGCCGACGAGCGCGCGGATGCGGTCGACGTTCAACGGGTAGGCGTCCGTCTCGGTGACCAGGTCGCGCACGGGGAGGCGGCCAGGGCCTCTCGGACCTCCTGCGACGTGGCGGCGGCGAAGCGCTCGTCGGCGGAGAGCTGGCCGTCGGCGACGGCGGCCTGGGCGCCCTTGAACGCGGCGCGCGCCTTCGACCTGGCGGGAGCCTGCTCCCACGCCCGCTTGAAGAAGGCCTCCGCCTCTGGGAAGACGAGGCGGCACGTCCACGCCGGCGCCGATCTTGATCTCGGCCGAGTGACGCCACGTCTCGTAGGGGGTCCGACCAGGCGCGCACCCTGAACCGCCAGCTGCCGGGGCGGGTCGGGGTGAGCCAGGCCTCGTAGCGTCCCAGGCCGGGCCTGACGAGCTCCATCGGAGCGCTCTGGACCACCGCCCCCTCGGGGTCGATCAGGTCCGCTTCGGCGGCGAAGGCGTCGTGGCCCTCGCGGAAGATCGTCGCCTGGACGGGGAAGGATTCGTGCTCGGTTTCCCTTGGCGGGCAGGCGCCCGCATTCGACGCGCGGTGTGACGTCCATGATCGGGATCCGGCCGATCACGGCCGCGCCCGCCTGCCTGCCGGCCGCGGACTCCTCCGTTTCTGACGATGATGGCCCGACCTCCGCAGGCCGTCGCGCCTGTGAGGCGGGTGTGGAGGCGGCTGCCGCAGGCTTCTCAGTGGCCTGGCAGCGGACTTCTTCGCGTTTGCTGCTGTGGCGCGCGGGGCCGAGACTTCTTCGTCGGGTTGCTCACACCCCAGCCTATTCGCTCTTTCCCTAGCGTGCACGGGTATCTCACGTAAGATGGGAAGTCTAGAGAAGGCTGCGATGTTCAAGCACGACGCATTCATCTCATACCGTCACGTCCACCCCGATATGGAGATCGCTCAGGACATTCAGCGCCTCATCGAAGCCTTCGTCGTCTCGAAGGCGGTGCCGGCGGTCCCCAAGCGCAGAGACTTCCTCGTCTTCCGCGACCGCGACGAACTGGCCTCGGGGGAGCTGGGCGAGGCCATCGAGAACGCCCTGGAGAACAGCGCGTTCCTCATCGTCGTGTGCTCCAGGCGCACGCCCCTCTCGCCGTGGTGCCGCCGGGAGGTCGAGTACTTCCGCGAGGTGCGCGACCCGTCGAATATCATCGCCGTCCTCCTCGAGGGCGAGCCCGAGGGTCCTTCCCGCCCGAGCTCAGGGACGTCAGGAGCTCGTCCGCACCCCGGGCGGCGCGGTCCAGGAGCGCCGCGACGAGTTCCTGGCCGCCGACGTGCGCCCGGACAGGGTGCGCGCGAGGGCTTCCCGGGGTACGAGGAGGTCGAACGCGACCCGCGCGCCCTGCGCGCCCCTGAGGAGGAAGTCCGCGGCGCTGCTCAAGCGCACGGAGATCAACCGGATCGTGGCCACCATCCTGGGCGTCTCCTACGGGGACATCACGCAGCGCCAGCGGGGCGCAAGATGCGCAGGGCGATGGCGCTGGTCTCCGTCGTCGCCCTCGTCCTGGGGGGTGTTCGCCACGACGGTCACGGCGATGTGGGTGAAGTCGATGCGGTCGGAGGAGAAGGCCAGCGAACGCAACGCCGCCATCACCATGAGCCTGGCGACCAAGGCGATCGCCGACGGCGACCGCCTCCTGGGGATCCTCTGCTCGCGCGCCGCCATGTCCGCGGCCGACCGGTCCATGGGCAGCTACAGCAGGCTTCAGGGGAGTACTACAGCAACCTCTCGGCGGCCACCCTCTACGAGGACTACACCCCGACCCTGGAGATCAAAACGGACTCAGGGCGTGCCGTCCTTCGGCCAGAGCGCCTCGGGCGGCGAACTGGTCACCGCCGGCCGGGACGCCTCCTGACCGTGTGGAACGCGCGCAACGGCACGCCCGTCCGCTCGATCCGCCTGCCGAGCAAGCCGACGAAGGTGGGAAGCGCTCGCGACGGCTCCTCCTTCTACGCCCTCACCGAGAACAACGACCTCCACCTCGTCTCCTCGGGCGGGGGTCGGATCAGGACGGTCCGCACGGGCGTGGCGGGGCAGGTCGCCAACCTCGTCGTGTGGAAGGACCACGCCATCTTGGACGTGGGCGACGGCGCCTCCGAGAAGGTCGTGGGCGTCGACCTGGCCGCCGGCCGCCGGCTCTTCGCCATGGACTTGAACAAGGAGGGCGTGGTCTCGGTGGACGTGCGCGACGACGGAGCAGAATTCGCCGTGGCCTACGCGGGGAGGCGCTTCCCGGCACGACGCGCGGACCGGCGCCCTCTCGGCCTGGATCGCCGGCCGGCCGGCCAGCGCGCCCTCTGGCGCCTCCGGGTCGCTGGCCCGAAGCGAACTCATCCACTACGCCCCGCGCGCCGATATGCTCGTCTACCTCTCCGGGAGCGCGCGCGTCTACTGCAAGGCGGACACCTCCACCGGGAGCGTCCAGGCCGCCGGGGGCCTGGCCAAGCTGACGCCGACGGGGGCGGTCGCGACCATGCAGGTCCGCGAGGACGGAAACGCCGTGTACGCGCTCTGGGAGTCCTCGGGGCCGTCTGCGGTTCGACTTCGCCTCACCGGACAAGATGCGGACCCTGCCGGCCGGCGGCAGGACATCTCCAGGATCGCCATCACGCCGGACGGCGAGCGCCTGGTGGGCCTCGCCAAGGACAACTCGCTCTTCTTCTGGCAGGGCATGGACGACCCCGGCTGGGCGCCCCGGCCTTCGCGCCCCTGCCGAATCCGGCCGGAGGGACGGACCCGCTGGGGGCGAGCGTCACGCAGGTGTCCTTCTCCGCCGACCGCAAGCGCGCCTTCCTCCTCGGCGCGGACGCGAGGATCACTGTCGTCCAGGTGGCGGGGACCGAGAAGACCGCCTCCGGCAGGGGCGCGCCCCAGGCGAAGTCGAACGACGGGAAGACCCTGTACTCCATCTCCTCCGGCACCGGCTACGTCGAAGGCTCCCGGCATGCCGCACAACGACGCGAGGCAGAAATCTGGTATCAGGCGGTGGGCGGCGGTGAGCAACGACAGCCGGCGCGTGGCGGGATCAAGAAGAACAGCTCCTCGGTGATCGTCATGGAGGGAACGCGGTGTCCTACAGGTCGGACGTATCGGTCTCCTCCGCGAACGAGAGCGGCCCGCTCATTGCCTTCTGTCAAGGCGACGCCGTCGTCTTCGCCGCCTCGGACGGCTCCGTGGTGCGCTACGGCAAGAACGGCCGTCTCAATCGATACGGAGGCAGAGGCGGCGGGGACGTCGTGTCGATCCGCGTGAGCCCGGACGGGTCCCTCGTGGCCGTGTCCCGCCGGCACGGCGGCTACGCGGTCTACTCGGCGGCGTCCGGGAAGAGGCTGGCCGGCGGCAGGGAGGCGCTCTCCCTCGGTGGGGCGTCGGGCAGGCTCTGCACGTCCTGGCGATCGACGGCCACGACGTCGTCCGCTCCGATTCCCTGCGGGAAAGCCGACCAGAGCGCCCTATCCCCGCCGCGCTGGCGGCCCAGGTGGGCGCCAGCGCGGTCAAGGACGCCTCTCCGGACGGCAGCCTCCTGGCCCTCAGCGACGGGGCGAGCAACGTGACCGTCCTCGACGCCCGCTCGGGCACGGCCCTGCGCACCGTCTCGTCGAAGACCACCTCGCCGACGGCGCTGCTCCCTGCACGACGGCCTGGCCTACCAGTCGACGGCTCTGACCGATCTGTCCAACGACGGGCACCGCCGAGTCAGGATCCGCACGCCCGGCGAGCTGGAGAAGCTCGCAGACGCGGCCCTGGACGGGCGCACGCTCTCGGCGGAGGAGAAAGCGAAGATCGGCCAATGAGGCCAATGAGGAGGACAGGCCAATGAGTCAGCCATCCGGACGGCGCAGCATCGCCCGCTCCCCCTGTTCATCGCGCTCGCCGTCTCGGCGGTCCTGGCATCGGTGGTCGGCAACGTCCAGGCCATCTGGGGACGCAGCCGACCCCGTGGGCCGACCTGTCGCTGTCCCTGTACGGAAGCGTCAAGCTCTTCCTCTTCGAGACGGCGCTCGAAGACCAGACGACCGGGCCCGCGCTCTACGAGATCGCCAGGTGGATCGCCCCGCTGACCACCGCGGGCAGCCTCCTGGCGGTCTTCGAGGCCATGGCCGTCAACGTCCGCATGCGCCTGCATCCGGTCAGGGGAGGGCACGTCGTCGTCCTGGGGTGCGGGGAGCGGTCGAGGGCCGTCATCCACCAGGTGCTCGGCTGGGAGGGGCCTCGGCCGTCGTGTGCGTGGTCCCCGGACACGACCCCGTACGACGAGATCCAGTCCTTGAAGCTCTCGGGCGTCCACGTCGTCGCCCTCGACTACGACAACGTCGAGACCGAACTCGACCTGCGGGCCGTCAGGCGCATCCGGCTGGACACGGCGCTGGGCGTCATCTGCCTGGAGACCGAGCCCGAGAGCTTCGGCCACGTCCGCTGGATCGCCGCCCACACGCCCAGGGACGTCAAGGTCACCGTCCACCTCAACTCGAGAGCCGACGGCTCAGGGGAGATCTTCGAGCAGGTCATCCGCAGATACCCCCAACTTCGACATCCACTACTTCGACCTGTCGGAGCTGGCCTCCCACCTGCTGCTGAACTCGGGCGAATTCACCATCCTTCCCCCGAACTCGAACAGTCCCGGCGCTTCGTCGCGGGCCAGGCGAGACTCGCTGAGAGGCGCCGGCGGACGCCTCGCGGCCCGTCGCCGGCCCGCTCGGGTTCGAGGAGATCGCCGCGGCCCTGCCCGAGCCGCACGTCCTCCTCGTGGGCGTGGGCGAAGTCGGCTCCGAACTCCTGGGAATGCTGGCCAATCTGGGGTGACCAGCCCGCTGGACCCTCTCCGCGTGACGGTCGTGGACAAGGCGGCCTCCTCCCAGGTCGAGCAGCTCTTCTCGCAGGTCGAAGACGTCGGGAAGGTTCTGCGCCTGGAGACGGTCGACGCATCCCCAGAGAGCCGCCTCGTGCGCGAACGCCTGCAGGAGATCGCCGCGGCGCATCCGTTCAGCGCGGCCGTCTACGCTCTGGGCAACCCGCGCGAGTCCCTCCTGAGCGCCGACTTCCACATGCCCGTCCTGGGGTCGATCCCCGTGGCGGTCTGGTGCCAGCACCGTGCCGACGTCGAGCCCATCCTCCAGGCCATGCCCGGCGGGCGCTCGCTGCGCCTGTTCGGCCTCGACACCGAAGTCCTCAACCCCGAGGCGATCCTCTCCGACCGCTACCTGGACCAGGCGCGGCACTTCATTCATCTACGCCCAGACCACCGCGGAGGTGCAGAGGACTGCGCTCCCGCCAGCGCCGAGGCCTCTTGGCGGGACCTGAGCACGGTGAAGAGGGAATCGAGCTTCGCCTTGGCCATGCACGGGAGACGAAGAGCGCCGTCCTCGACCGGATCGCGCGCGTCTTCACCGGGATCGACGGCCTGGAGCTGGCCAACCTCTGGGAGGCCCGCCTGGAGGGGCTCGACCCGAGGCGCAGGTCAAGGTCATCGAATCCGACCCGCTCTCGAACTACGCGACGGCCTCGAGCACCGCCGATGGTCCACCTTCTACTACCTGCGCGGCTTCGTCTACGGACCCCGGAAGGACGAAGTGCAGCGGACGCACGACCGCCTGGTCGACTCCTGGCCCGAATTCCTCAACGGCCCCAAACGCGAGACCGCGATCTACGACGCCTTCGCCTCCCTCGTCATCGACGGGAAGCTGTTCGACGACGACGTGGACGAGGCCCCGCGGCCCGGAGACCGCGGGGCCCTGTAGGCCGGCCCGGCCAGCTCAGTAGGTCATGTTCATGGCCTCGCGCACCTCGGCGAGGGTGGCCTCGGCGCGTTCGGTCGCACGCTCGATGCCCCGGCGGAGCACGCCGCGGACATAGCCGGGGTCGGCTTCCAGCCCAGCCCGCCGGGCTCGGATCGGCGCCAGCATGTCGTTGACGGACTCGGTGACGAGCTTCTTCAGCGCGCCAGCGCCGCCGTCCCCGATCTCCTCGGCGACCGCCGCCGGTTCGCGGCCCTGGGCCATCGCCGCCAGAAGCACGAGGTTGGAGACCTCAGGCCGGTTGGCGGATCGAAGGCGATGCGACGGTCGGAGTCCGTGACCGCCTTCCTGATCAGCTTGGCGGTCTGATCGGCGCTCATCCGCAGCTCGATCGTGTTGCCCGCGATTTGCTCATCTTCGCCCCGTCGAGGCCCGAGGACGGTCTCGGCCTCGGAGAGAGCCCCTGGGGGCGCGGGAAGACCGTCCCGTCCGCCCCGTCCGGATGGCCGTAGCGGGCTTTCGAAGCGGTCGGCGACCACGCGCGTCTGCTCCAGATGCGGCGGCTGATCCTTGCCGACGGGCACGATGTTCGCCTTGCAGAAGAGGATGTCGGCGGCCTGATGGACCGGATAGGTCAACAGGAGCCCGGACATCGGCCGGTTGCCGGTCGCCCTCGAATTCGGCTTTGACGGTCGGATTGCGCCGCAGCTCGGCGTCTGTGACGAGGGAGAGAAGGGAGCATGGAGCTGATTGAGCGCCGGAACGGCCGAGATGCGGGAAGATCGTCGTCTTCTCGGGGTCCAGGCCGACGGCGATGTAGTCCATCGCCAGCGAGAGGACCCGCTCGCGGATCGGCCCGACGCCGTCGCGGTCGGTGACGACCTGGTAGTCGGCGATGACGACCCATGTCCACGCCCGCCCGCTGGATCCGCACCCGATTGAGGAGCGAGCCGAAGTAGTGGCCGATGTGCAGGTGGCCGGTCGGACGGTCCCCCGTCAGGACGCGGAACTGCGTCGGGTCGGCGGCGATGCCCGCCTCGATCTTCGCGCTGACCGCGCGGGCCTCGCGCCAGCGAGGCGTCGCTCGTCGAGTTCTCCAGAGCGTCTTCGATGCCCTTGCCCATGATGTCCTTTTTCCGTAAGTGATGCTGTCCCTGGGATTCTACCGAAGCGGCCCGGCCGGGCGGTGGCGGCCGATCCGACGGGCGGCCGGGAGATTCGCCGCTTCCGTTCCCGCCCCGCGGACCCGAGCTCCAGCTCCCCCGCGACGCGGGGGAGCGCAGGCAGACGCGACCGGACCGGGGTCGCGGATGTCCGCGCGCCTAGCCCCGCCGAGCGCGGGGCCCTAGGTCAGGCTACACGCGCATCGACAGGGGGTGCAGCGACGTCGTCGCCCCGGGGCGTAGACCGGCGTCACCGAGCGCAGGGCGCTCCCACGTCGAGTCCCAGGCGAGCTTGAGGACGCCCGCCCGGCGGGGAGCGTCACCTGGATGAGCCACGGCGAGCCGTTGAAGACGAGGAGCACGTCGGGCCGGCCCCGCCGCCCGGAGCGCAGCATCTGCAGGGTCCGATACGAAGGGTCGAACCACGGGTACTGGGGCATGGGGCCGCCCGAGACGTCGAACCAGTCCAGGTCGAGCAGCGAGTCGTTCGCCGGGGCGTACTCCGTGTAGAAGCGGACAGGGCGCAACACGGGGTTGTCGCGCCGCAGGCGCAGGAGGAAGGCCGCGGTGCTGCGCAGGTCGATCTGCCAGGGATCCAGTTCCCAGTTCACCCATGTGAGCGCGTTGTCTTGGCAGTAGGCGTTGTTGTTGCCCATCTGGGACCGGCCGAGTTCGTCCCCCGCGGTGAGCATGGGGGTGCCCGCCGCGAGGATGAGCGTGCCGAGCATGTTGCGCATCGACCGGCGGCGCGCCACGGCGATCTCCCTCGGCACGTTGAGGAATCCCTCCCAGCCGTGGTTCCAGGACATGTTGTCGTTGCTGCCGTCCGCAGTTGTCCTCCAGATTGGCCTCGTTGTGCTTGTCGTTGAAGGAGACGAGGTCGCGGAGAGTGAAGCCGTCGTGAGCCGTGATGAGTTGATCGACGCGTAGGTGCCGCGTCCACCGGGTATGCGCCCGTGGCTGAGTGATCGGCCGACCCCGCCAGCCTCGTGGCCGGGTCGCGGAGATCGCCTCCCGCCGCCTCCCGAGGTGATCGACCGGGGCTGGGCCAGCCAGAAGCTGCGCACGGTGTTGCGGAAATGGTCGTTCCAGTCGGCGGTCGGAGCCGGGAACCGCCCGTGTTCCAGCCGTTTCGGCCCTCAGATCCCACGGCTCGTTGATGAGCTTGACGGTGCTCAGCAGCGGGTCGGTGACCATAGCCATGTAGAAGGGGTGGCTGGCGTCGAAGTGCTCGCCGTTGCGGCCGAGCGTGACGGCCAGGTCGAACCGGAAATCCGTCGACGCCGATCTCGCTGACCCAGTAGCGCAGCGAGTCGAGGTCATCCGGATGACGGGGAGCGCCTGAAGTCGAGCGAGTTCCGCAGCCCGTGGTGTCCATGAGGACCGCCGGGTTCTCCTGATACGTCATGTAGTAGGTCGTCTGGTCGAGTCCGCGCCAGGAGACCGTGGGGCCGTCGATGCCCCCCTCGCACGTGTGGTTGTACACGACGTCGAGGATGACCTCCAGCCCCGCCTCGTGCAGGGACTGAACCATGGCCTTCACCTCGTCGACCACGGCAGGCAGGCCCGCTTCCTGCGCCGCGCGCGTCGCATAGCTCGGCTCCGGCGCGAAGTACGACAGGGTGTTGTACCCCCAGTAGTTCGGCAGGCCCTTGTCCACCAGGAAGGGCTCGGACATCTTCGCGTGAATGGGCAGGAGCTCGACGGCGGTCACCCCCAGGGACGTCAGGTAGCCGGTCACCGCCGGGTGACCGAGCCCCGCGTACGTGCCGCGCAGCTCGGCGGGCACGTTGGGGTCGAGGGCCGTCTGCCCTTTGACGTGGGTCTCGTAGATGACCGTGGTGTCCCACGGGGTGCGAGGGCAGGTGTTGGGCGCCGGCGATGACTCGCTCACGACGCCGAGCGACATGAACGGCGCCGAATCGCGCGTATCCGGGCCGGGTGCGTAGGGGTGGTCCCGTCGCCCACCCATTCGACCTTCTGCGTGTACAGCGCCGGGTCCAGCACCGGCGTCTGCGTGATGGCCTTCGCGTAGGGGTCGAGCAGGAGCTTAGCCGGATTGTGGACGAGGCCCGATTCGGGCGCCCAGCGCCCGTCGACCCTGTACCCGTAACGCTGGCCGACTCGCACGCCGGGGACGTGGGCGGACCACATGCCTTGGCTCTCGGTGTTGAGCGAGTACTGCCGCTCCACCTGTCCCAGGGCGGTCTCGTCGAAGAGGCAGAGGCTGACGTCGGTGGCGTGCGGCGCCAGGACTGCGAAGTCGGCGCCGTCGTCAACGAGATGTGCGCCAAGGGCCACGGGCAGCCTATGCGCCCGTGTCGTCGCTTCGAGGCGTTCGCGCCGCGTAAGCCGTGAGTGTATCGTCGATCAACGTCACGAGACCATTATCGCAGATTCCGCACCGCGATATAGACGTTACCCGGAAGAGTTTGAGGACCTTCGTCTCAGGACGAGCCCGGCGGATTGCCTGTCGCACGGCCTCCGCGCGGCGGCTCCGGCCCCGCCCGTTCCGGCGGTCGGAGCCCGGACTGCATCGGAAGGCCGCGAAAGGATGCCGAGATGGACGCCATGCCGAACCTGGCCCGGGGGCGGGTCGACCGCGACGGAGCCGCCCGCACGCGCCCGCAGGCCGTCGAGGAGGCGCGGAGCGGCAGGGGCCGCCTGATTCCTGCTCGTCCGCCAAGGCGACGTCGCCGTCGAATCGGACGAGGTGCTCGTCCTGACCGCCGGCGAGGTCGCGCGCCTCCATCGGCGCAACGCCGAGACGCGATCTACCTCAGCGGGTGGACGGGATCCCGTGCTCGCGTGCGACGTCCCCGCCGGGGCCGAGGAGGGGAGCGTGGAGTTCCGCTCCGTGCGGATGCACGCCCACGAGTGGGACGACGACGCCACTGCGCTCGCGGTCGAATCGGTGGCCATCCTCCAGTGGCGGCGCTCGGCCCGCTTCTGCCAGGAGTGCAGACGTCCCAGCGTCCGGCGGCGAACGGATGGGAGAAGCTCTGCGACGGAGGGCACAGGGGCCTTCCCCGGATCGATCCGGCCGTCATCATGGCGATCCGCGACCCGCAGGACCGCCTCCTGCTGGCCAGGAACAGCCTCTGGCCCGAACGGCGCTACTCGGTTCTGGCCGGTTTCGTCGAGGCCAGGGGAGACTGAGTCCGCCGTGGCCAGGAGGCCTACGGGGAGGCAGGCATCCGCGTCGAGAGGTCCGCTACGTGGCTTCGCAGCCGTGGCCGTTCCCCGCTCCCTCATGCTCGCCTACGAGGCGAGGACGCCGTGCGGGCAGGAGGACGTCCGGATCGACGAGAAGGAGATCCAGGACGCCCGCTTCCTCTCCCGCGGCGAGCTCAGGCGGGCCGTCGCCTCAGGGAGATCGCGCTGCCCGGCCCGACGTCCATCGCCGCCATGCTCATCGAGCGCTGGCTGTCGAGCCGCTGGCGTGAGCGCCGGGGCGCCAGCCGGTCCCGGCACCGCGCCGGCACGCTGGCTCCGACGCCGAACCGGCACGCGCCGGGAGCTGTCCGGGGCGTCAGGAGGCGTCGGCGAGCTTGGCCTTCACCTGCGCGAGGCTCGGATTGGTCAGCGCGGCCCCGTCGGCGAACTCGAGGGTGGGCACGGTGCGGTTGCCTCCGTTGAAGCCCTTCACGCGTTCGGCGGCTGCGGCGTCCTCCTCCACGTCGACCTCGTCGTAGTCGATCCCGGCCCGGTCGAGCTGGCGTTTGAGGTTCTCTGCAGTGGGGGCACCAGGTGGTCGTGTACATCGTGATATCGGACATGCGGCGGTCTAGGGTGCCGGCAGGGCGCGCCAGGCGGGCGGCGTTCGCGGCGGGCGTGGCGGAGGCCGTGCGAGACTTGGACGTGAAGGGAGACGCCGATGAACGAATCGCCGGAGGAACTGCTCGACCGCCTCGACCCGGAACAGCGCGAGGTCGCCACGCGGCTGCGCGGCCCGCTGTGCGTGCGGGCCGGCGCGGGCACCGGAAGACCCGCGCCATCACCTATCGGATCGCCTACGGGTGCGCACCGGCGCCTACGATCCGCACAGCGTCATGGCCCTGACCTTCACTTCCCGCGCGGCCGGGGAACTGCGCGGCAGGCTCCGCGATCTGCAGGCCCGCGGCGTGGCCGCCCACACCTTCCACGCGGCCGCGCTCAGGCAGCTGTCCTACTTCGGCCGACGGCCGTCGGCGGCAGATCCCCCATCGCCGAGCACAAGCTCTCCATGGTGCGCCCAGGCGGCCGGGCAGCTGAGCCTGCGCAACGACGCCGTGTCCGCCGCGCGACTTCGCCTCCCGAGATCGAATGGTCGCGCGTGAGGCCTCATCGTGCGGAGGACTACCCCGCCCGCGCGCAGGCCGCCGGTGCACCGGCGTCGGCGGCTATCCCCCGAGGAGATCGCCAGGCTCATACGCGCCTACGAGGGGGTCAAGGCGGACCGCGCGTCATCGACTTGAGGACGTCCTGCCTGCTCATCGGCGTCTCATCGACCGCCCCCGACGTAGCGCGGACGGTGCGCCGCCAGTACCGGCACTTCGTCGTCGACGAATACCAGGACGTCTCGCCCGTCCAGCATCGCCTCCTCCAGCTGTGGCTGGGGGACCGCAGGGACCTGTGCGTCGTGGGGACGTCTCCCAGACCATCTACTCCCTTGCGGGGGCCTCCTCCGCCTACCTCGCGGACTTCGCCTCGGAGTTCTCCGGGGCGCACACCGTCGAGCTCGTCCGCGACTACCGGTCGAGTCCGCAGATCGTCGCCTGCGCCAACGACGTCATCGCGACGGATCGGTCCAGGGGGCCGTCAGGCTCGTCTCCCAGCTGCCCTCCTCGGTTCCCGTGGCCTTCCACGAGTACGCGAGCGACGCCGAGGAGGCCGAGGCGATCGCGCGCGAGATCCTCGACCTGCGCGAACGGGGCGTGCCGCTGGGCGACATGGCGATCCTCTATCGGACCAACTCCCAGTCCGCGGAGTTCGAGGCGGCCCTGTCCGCAGCCGGGATAGCGTTCTCCCTGCGCGGATCCGAGCGATTCTTCTCGCGCCGCGAAGTCCGCGAGGCGATGGTGGGCATGCGCTCGGCCGCCCGGGCCGGCGCCGACGGCCCTCTGGCCTCGGACGTGAAGTCGGTGCTCAGGCAGGGTCGGCTGGCGCGAACAGGCGCCCGAACAGGCCGGAGCCGCCAGGGAGCGCTGGTCGGCGCTGGCGGCCCTGCTCAGACTCGCCGAGGACATGGAGGCGGCCCGCGGCGCCTCCATGGCGGAGTTCGTCGCCGAACTGGAGGAGCGCGCCCAGATCCAGGACGCCCCGACGTCGACAGCGTCACCCTCGCCTCCCTCCACGCGGCGAAAGGGCCTGGAATGGCAGGCCGTCTTCCCTCGCCGGCATGAGCGAGGCCTCATGTGCCGATCTCGCTGGCCGAGGGCCCGGAGGCCGTCGCCGAGGCGGCGGCTCACGCGTCGGCATGACGCGCGCCAAGCAGCATCTGCACGTCTCCTACGCGAAGGGCAGCGCCAGCGTTCCACCCGCAAGGCGTCCCTGGTTCCTGGAAGGCGTCTGGCCCAAGCCCGACAAGCCAGCCGTCTCCCGGGCGACGGGCTATCGGCAGCGTAAAAGCCGCGCAGGCCGAGGGAATTCTGCCAGAGACACCCCGAGGACCTCCCTCTCTTCGAGGCCCTCGTCGAATGGCGCTTTGCAGACGGCCCGGCGCATCGAGCGCCCGCCCTACGTCGTCTTCCACGACACGACCCTGCGGTCCATCGCCGTCGCCAAGCCCTCCAGCCTGTCCCAGCTGGGGAAGGGTCAGAGGCGTGGGCGCCACGAAGTCGCCGAGTGGGGAGGCCGTCCTGGCGGTCGTCCGCAATTGCGGGGTGACGTCGATCCGCGGAGCGGCCGCAGCTCTCACGCCCGTCGGGAGTCGTCGAACCTGTCGCCGATGCATCCGCACGAAGGGTGGGCGGGCACCGAGACCAGGTACGGCGCCTGCGCCCCTGCGGCACCCGCCACTGGACGTCGTGCAGAGTGCTTGCCCGCCTTCGAGGAAGCCCATGACGGCGCGCCCCAGCGCGCCTCGCCGGGTCGCGGACTGCGGGGTCGGGCCGATCGCGGCGCCAGCGCGGCCTGGGAGGCGAGGTTCGCCCACGCGCCGTCCGCCTCGCAGCGGGCGTGGCACGCACGCCGCGCAGGCGCCCGCGCGGGCTCGACGAGGGGCCGACGCAGGCGTCGACCTCCTCCACCCACGCGAGCAGATGCGGCGTCCAGCTCGTCGCACAGCCCGTACGTCCTCCCGGGGTCGATCAGCCGCGAGCCGGTCACCACCGCGGCGTCGGGCTCGCCGTGCGTGCGAATGCCGGGGCGGCCGAGCGCAGGACCGTCAGGAAGGCCGGTCCCGCCGTTGCCCGGCTCCGCGGCGCGACAGCGCCGGATGGTCAGACGCGGCGACGGGGAGGGTCGTCGAGGACGACCGAGCCGACTCCGGACCTCGCCAGCGTCAGGCCGATCGCCACGCCCAACGGATCGAGGCTCTCGATCCGCACGCACGAAGAAGACAGGGGCGAGGAGGGGCGAGTCGGCCGTCCCGCAGGACGTCCGCGCGTTCGAGCATGGAGAGGATGCGCCCACGCGCGTTGGACGCAGGCGGTGCCGGCGTGCGAAGGCGTCGAGTTCGGGCGCGGTCATGGGGCCTGACAGTCTGGCAGACGAGGTCTTGCTCGGCCGGTGTGAGATCCTCGATCACGACGCCGACGCGGGGTCGAGCCCTCTGCAGGGTCTCCGCCGATCGCCAGAAGACTCCCAGCCCTCGCTGATCTGAAACGTCCCTCCATGGGCCCAAGGCTAGAGGGCGTCGACGCGGGTGGAATCGCCTGTCCACACGTGGATTCCGCCTGGACCGGCCGGCCCTCCTCGGTGTATAGGTGGACGTTTGGGCGCCGGGTCCCAGGCGAGTTCGGCGTCCAGCGCATGGGTCTCAGGCGCGGGCATTCCCGCGGCTCCGGGTGCGTTCGCCTAGGGCGCGGGCGGGCGAGCCTGCCGCCGTCCGCTTGGAGCCGTCCCTTCGACCCCTGCCGGCTTTTAGCGCGGCGAGGCCGGCGGCCGGCCGCGGTCAGTCGTGGGCGTCCCCTTCGTCGAGAAGCTGGGCGAAGGCGTCGAGCTCCTCTTCGACGGCCGAGGGCGCGTCTTCTCGAAGAACCCCTCGGGCTTCTCAGGTCCCTCGCTCGTGGGCAGGAGGTCAGGGTGGCTCCACAGCCTGTCGCGTTCGGCGACGCCGACTCTGTCGGTCGCCAGTTGCCAGAATCGCTGCGCCTCGCGCAGCTTGCGGGCCGGATCTCCAGGCCGACCAGGGGTCCGAACGTTCGCTGGGCGGGGGAGCTCGACGCCGACCGGCGCGTGAACATCTCGCCGAGGGCGACGGCGTCGGGCAGCTGCGCGCTGACGACGTGGAGCGAGACGGCGCTGACCCACCCCTCGACGAGGGAGAGCAGGTGCTCCAGCTGGGCGAGCGCGGCCGTCTGGCTCTCGGTCGGCTCGCTGGCGAAGACCTTGGAGAGGTCGAATTCCTGCATCTTCTCCGGATCGAAGCCGGACTCGCGCACCTGCTCCTCGATCGAGTCGGTGTCGATCTCGATTTCCCGGGCGTAGGCGGAGACGGAGTCGAGGACCCGCGCGCGCAGCCAGGGGATGCGGGAGTGAGAGCCTGGCGGCCGCCTGCTCGCGAACGGCGACGAAGAGCCTGACCTCCTCGTCGGGCGTGTCCAGGCCGTTGGAGAAGTCGGCGACGTTCGCGGGGACCAGGGCGGCCGTCTGCCCCTCGACCAACGGCGAGGCCGGTGTCGGACGTTCCGAAGGAGACCAGCGCGAGCTCGGCCAGGCCGTGCCCGTACTGGATGCCCATGAGGGAGGAGATGAGGTTGCGCAGCATCGGCTCGGGGTCCATCCCGCCGAGCATCGACCGGATCTCCTCGGGGACGTGCTCGAGCTGTTCGAGGAAGGCGTCGAGGAACGCTCGGGCGACGTTCTCCGCCACGGGCTCGGTCAGGCGCCTGAACGTCGGCAGCGAATGGGCGAGCCAGTCCAGGCGGCTCCAGGCCTGGTTGGGGCCCGTGCACGGGTCGATCTGCACCGCGGGGTCGAGCCAGAGCGAGGCGACGGACAGGGCCTCGCGGACGCGGTCCCCCTGCTCGGCGGACACCGTGTCGAAGTGCTCCCGCTGGATCGTCTCGCGGGCGAACCGCTCGCCGATCTTCCAGTTGACGGGCCCCTCGCCCGACGAGCGAGAAGCTCGCGCAGCTGGTTCATCACGAGGAGAAGTCCGCGTCTCCCAGCGCCTGCATGGAGGACGCCGACGGTTCTGACGCCCGCGGCGCTGCATCTGCTCGAGAAGGCGATCGGCCGCTTCGTCGCCCATGACGGCCCGCAGCATCTGCTCCCACTGGTCGTGCTGCGAGCGGCCGGGATCCGACTCATTTTCGCTCATGCCTAGTCCTTTTCCTCGGAAAGTTGTTCCTCAAGCCTATTGCGCCTCGCCGTGACTTTGGGCTCTGTCCGCCAGGGGCGCAGCGGGATGGTGCATCATAGTCAGGGTGAATCCAACGCGCAAAACGCCTGGTGTCCGGCTCGCTGTTCGCCATTCTCACGCTCGTCGGGCTGGCGATGCCCGGAGCCTACGTCGTGGAGACCGCCGGCCCCGCTCCCGAGATCACCGGCGCCCAAGACGGCGTCGACCTCCTGACGCTGACGGGAGGGAAGACCTACGGGACGCAGACGAAATACTACATGACCACCGTCAGCCCTATGGCAATTCGGACTTGGGGTGGTGGGCGCGCAGGCGTTCGCCGCGATCTTCTCCCGCGACAGCCAGGTCCTCCCGGTCCGCTCCCTGTATCCGGCCGGTCAGACGGCCGACCAGGTCGACAAGCGGAACACCGCCCTCATGGGGGATTCCCAGCAGGCCGCCGCCTCGACGGCGGAGACCGCGGCAGGGGCTCCCGGTCACATGAGGATCGGCGTGGCGGGGGTCCCGAGGGCTCGCCCGCGGCGGGCAGGCTCCGCGAGGGCGACCTCGTGACCCCGGATAACCGCCAACGGCGTCACGACGCAGATCGTCGCCTACGCCGACCTCGGGTCGGTGCTCAGAAAGACGCCCCCGGCACCACCGTGAACATCGGCTTCACACGGGACGGGAAGGCCATGGACGCCGACGTGACCACGTCAAGCACGAGCCCGACTCGACCGGATGGACCAAGCCGGGGTCGCGTCTGGCCTGTACCTCAAGACGTCGGACGTCAGCTCCCCATCGCCGCGAAGTACGGCGTGGAGGGCATCGGCGGCCCGTCGGCCGGTCTGATGTTCGCCCTGACCATCTACGACCGGGCCACGCCCGCTCGCTCGGCGGAAAGGCCAGAATAGCCGGGACGGGGACGATCTCCTCTCGGAGACGTCGGGCCGATCGGTGGAATACCCCACAAGCTGGAGGGAGCGGCGAGCCACGGGGCCAGGCACTTCCTGGCGCCCGCGGAGAACTGCGCCGAGACCGTCGGATACGAGCCCGAAGGCATGCGGATCTACGCCGTGCGCACCTTCGACGAGGCCCTCACTGCGGTCAGGAGCATCGGAGCCGGGAAGACGGACGGCTGACCACATGCTCCGACGTGGTGAAGGCCGGCAAAGCCGGAAGTGATCCGAATCCCGTCGGCCCCGGGCGCGCGTCCGCAGCCTCCGACGGCGCGCCGCCGCCCGGACGCGGTCCGCCGATCCTGAGCCCGGCCTTCTTCCGCCCTAGAGGAAGGTGGCTCGCAGCGCCTGGACCAGCTCGGGGACGAGGTCGGGCGAGCCGAGGACGTCGGCGTCCTCGTCGTGCGAGCGCAGGCGGATCGTGCACCAGCTCGAGCCGTCGCGCATGGCCCCCACCACCATGCGTATGTCCTGTCGGCGGGGATCGGCCGACGCGAAGGCCTCGGCCTCGGCGGGGTCCTCGAGGGATCTCGGCTTCCGCCTCGGGCGGCATGGCGATCCGCTCCAGGCTGACGGCCGCGCCGTCGACGGTCTCGAGGCCACGCCAGCTGCGCGAGGAGGTCGCCGACGAGGCGGCCGGGGAAAAGCCCTCCTGTTCGACCGAGAAGAGCGACTCCGGGCGCTGCGCGGCCTGAAGCGAGACGTCGGACGGCAGGTGCCCGGCCAGTTCGGGGTCGGCGGCGAGGACCTGGGAGCGCACGAGCGCGAAGACCCGGACGGTCCGTCCCAGCCGCCGCGGGCCACGTGGGAGTCGATCTCCTGACCGCCTGTTCTATTGCGCTTGTCACGCGTCAAGTCTGCCATGTCCGCCGCGTTCGCCGCCGCGTCCGCGAGGCGGCCGCGCGTTCGACCAGGGCCGGTGACGGCGCAGGGATCGGCACGGCAGAATCGTCCGGACCGGACGCCCGCCTCGTCGCGCCGCTCGAGTCCCGCGCCCGGGCGGACTCGGGCTCGCGCCTTCTGCGCCGGGCGGACCTTCTGGGAAACGGCGCTCCGATCGGTTGACTTTTGAGTAGTGTGGGCGGAGGGTCCATGCCACCGAAGCGACGCGAGGATAAAGGTTGTCCACTACAGAAAAACCGCAGAAAGCGACACAGCGGCCCGACGGCAGGTTCTCCCTGGGCATTTTTCGCCGCAACACTCATCGATGCTTGCGCTGCTGCTCGGCGGCCTGCTGATCGTCGCCAACGTCTGGACGGACGTCCAGTGGCACAGCCAGCTGAAGGCGGTCCGGGTTTTCTGGACTCCATCGGGCTGGGCCGTGGCGCTGGGGACCGTCGGCCTGCTCCCTGGTCGGAGGGCCGCGTACCTCAACCTCATGCTCTCGCGCAGGAGGGAGGGCGGATCGACGACCGGAGCCGGCGAATACCGGCAGTACGCCGAAGACCACCCGTGGCTCGCCCGCCTCGTCCTGCCCCTGGCCGTCGGCGCCGTGTTCGGGGCGCCGCTAGCCTCAGAATGGCGGACGGTACGTCCTCTGGCTCAATCGGACCCCCTTCGGCCAGTCGGACGCCCAGTTCGGCAAGGACATCTCCTTCTACGTCTTCACCCTGCCGGTCCTCCATTCGATCCTCGGCTTGGCGGTCATCGCCCTCGCCGTCTCCGTCGCGTTCGCCTGCGTCGGGCACTACCTCTACGGAGGGGTGCGCCAGGAGGACGGCAGCATGGTCCTGGCGACCCGGGCGCGGGTGCACTTCGGCTCTCTGGCGGCGATAGGCGCCATCCTGGTCGCCTGCTACTTCTGGCTGAGCCGCTACGACATGCTCCTGGCCGAGAACAAGAAGTTCTCCGGCGCCTCCTTCACGGACATCAACGCCACCCTGCCCGGCAGGACCATCCTGGCCGTCACGGCGGCCCTCGTGGCCGCGCTCTTCGTCTTCGCGGCCGTCAAGGGCGTGTGGAAGCTGTCGGTGATAGAGCATCGGCGTCAGCGTCATCGCCGAGCCTCATCGTCACGATGATCTACCTTACTTCTCAGCGCTTCACCGTCGAACCGAACGCCGCCGAGAGGGAGTCCGCCACATTCAGCGCAACATCGACGCCACGCTCAAGGCCTACGGGCTGGACGGAGTGGAGAAGACCAAAGTATTCGGCCCACACTCAGGCGGAGGCCGGCCAGCCCGGCAGGACGCCGAGACCACGACCAGATCCGCCTGCTCGACCCGAACATCATCTCGCCGACGTTCAACCAGCGTCAGCAGAACAAGCGTACTACCACTTCGCCGACCAGCCTCGGTGGACCGCTACACCGTGGGCGCCGCCGCGCGCGACACCGTCATCGGGGTGCGCGAGCTCAATCTGGACGGCATCGACAAGGCCCAGCGGACGTGGGTCAACGACCACACCGTCTACACCCACGGCTACGGCGTGGTTGCGGCCTACGGGAACACGACGACGGACGAGGCCTTCCCGCCTTCTGGGAGCAGGGCATCCCCTCGCAGGGGAGATCGGAAAGTACGAGCCTCGCGTCTACTTCGGCATGAGCTCTCCCAAGTATTCGGTGGTCGGCGCCCCTGAAGGGCTCCAAGCCGTGGGAGCTCGATCTACCCGGTGGACACGACGAACGGCCAGGTGTCCACGACCTACAAGGGCGACGGCGGTCCGTCCATCGGCTCGACCTGGTCCAAGCTCATGTTCGCCATCAAGTTCCGCGACACCGACCTCTTCTTCTCCAACCGCGTGACCTCCAAGTCGCAGATCCTCTACAACCGGGACCCGCGCGAGCGCGTCTCCAAAGTCGCGCCCTACCTCACACTCGACTCCCGCGTCTATCCGGCGGTCGTCGACACGGACGGCGACCCGAAGACCCCAGCGCCTGGTCTGGATGATCGACGGGTCACGACGACCAACCAGTATCCGTATTCGAGCGTCAGTCCCTCGAATCGGCGAAGGCGGACGCGCGCACCGCGCAGTCGTCCGGGTACGGCAGGGAGCCGAAGCAGGTCAACTACATCCGCAACTCCGTCAAGGCCGTGGTCGACGCCTACGACGGCTCGGTCACCCTCTACAAGTGGGACGAGAAGGACCCGCTGCTCAAGGCGTGGAGCAAGGTCTTCCCGGGGACGCTCAAGTCCGTGAAGTCGATGTCGGGCGATCTCATGGCCCACATGCGCTACCCGGAGGATCTCTTCAAGGTCCAGCGCACCCTGCTCTCGCGCTACCACGTCACCGACGCGAAGGACTTCTACTCCGGCGGGGACTTCTGGGACATTCCGCAGGAGCCCAGGCCAATCGGGGAGAGGCCTCCCAGCAGCCTCCGTACTACCTCACGCTGAAGATGCCGGGGCAGAAGACGGCCGAATTCTCCTGTCCACCGGCTACATCCTGGGCGGCACGTCCAAACGCAACGTCATGACGGGCTTCCTGGCCGTCGATTCCGAGCGGGGTCCACTCCGGGCAAGGTGCGTGCTGGGTACGGGAAGCTCAGGCTCCTCGAGCTTCCGCGAAATCTGACGGTCCCCGGCCCCGGGCAGGCCTACAACAACTTCGTCACCGACTCGAAGGTCTCCACCACTCTCAACCTGCTCAAACAGGGCGGCACCCAGGTGGTGTGCAGGGAACCTCCTGACCCTTCCGGTGGGAGGCGGCCTGCTCTACGTGCAGCCGGTGTACGTGCAGGCCTCCAGCGGCAACACCTCGTATCCGGTCTCACAGTACGTCCTCACGTCCTTCGGCGAAGGGACCAACATCGGCTTCGCTCCCACGCTCGAAGAGTCCCTCAACCAGACCTTCCGGGGGATTCGGGCGCCAAGGCCGGAGACGCGAACGTGACCGGCCAGAAGGCTCGCTCCCGATCCGAACGCGAGTTCGAACAAGGGAATTCCAACGGGAGCGGGAAGACGACGCCGACCCCCAGTCCGAGCGCCAGTTCCAGCCCGAGCGCCGAGCCAGTCGGGGGCCGGAGGCGGTTCGGGTAGCGCCCAGCAGCAGCTCGACAAGTCGCTCAGCGACGCCCAGTCCACTATCAAGAGGGCCGATGAGGCCAGGAAGTCCGGCGACTGGGCCGGCTGACGCAGGCTCAGAAGGACCTGCAGAGCGCGTTGGAGAAGGCCGTCGCCGCCAGGGGAGGAGCTCAACAAGGCGGGATGAGTCCGCAGGACTCCGCTCTCCCCTGGGAGGCGGTCTGCATGGCGAGTGCGGTCGTGGGCGTCGGCCCCGCTCCACCGGCGGCGAATCGCGGGTCGGATCCGTGGAGGCCGCCCGACGGGTTCGTGGGCGAGCCGGCACGCAGCGCGGCGGTTCCCGCATACGCGGGGAAATGGCTGACTCTCCGCTTCGCCGGGGCGTCCGGCTGGGGTTCAGGCCCGCGATACGGCTCCGGCGGGCACTGTGGGCATGTGAGTGTCCGCACGCTCGCTCGCCTTGTCCGGATCGCGGTGCCTGGGTAGAACTGAACAGGGCCGACGCGGGGTGGAGCAGTTCGGTAGCTCGCCGGGCTCATAACCCGGAGGTCGAGGGTTCAAATCCCTCCCCCGCCACCACAGCCCCCGGTTCTCTAGAGAACCGGGGGCTCTTCTCGTCTCGGTGGAATCCGCAGGGCGCATCGCCTCCTCGGCGGTTCCCCGCGGAGGCGGGGAACCGGCTGCGGGGCGCGGGCGGCGCGAATCGGGCCCGGGGAACGCCCCGGGCCCGGGGCGCGAGCTCAGCGTCTGATGGGCAGTCGCCGGATGAGCAACCACGAGACGACGACGCCCGCCGCCGTCCAGGCGAGCGCCTCGGCGCCGTCCAGGGCGATCATCCGCATCGAGTTGGATGCGAAGGGCTTTGTCGCGTCATAGGCGCCGTAGCGGAACAGCCTGACGAGCCCCTCGACCATGGAGAGGGCGAGCAATCCCGCGGCGGGAATGTACCAGGGGAAGCGGACGAACAGGGACGCGACGGTGAAGCCCAGCCAATAGGCCCCCAGCGAGGACGTAATCGCGGCGAGGAGGAGGATCCACGAGCTCGCAGTCTGCTCGGTGCGTGAGGGTCAGCCTCCCGGACGCGTCGCCCGCGACGGCGGCCTGCAGGAGGACCGCCGCGAGTCCGAGAGGCGACGGCGGCGGTGTTGCTCAAACTCGCGCGGATGTGCATGCCGAAGAACTCGCGGCGGGTCAGGCCCGCTCGAGGTACGTGCGGACCGTGGCGGCGCCGAGGCAGCCGTGGACGCAGGCGGTGAAGATCAGCGCGCCCGTCGCGATGACGCCCACGAAGAGGATCGCGACGGTTCTGCCGTTGGACGTGACGGCCTCGGGCAGCGAATCGATCGAAAAGGCATGGCCGTCGATGTGACGTCGGTTTCCGGCAGCCAGCGATGCAGCCTCTTCGCCGCCCAGAACACGAAGGCGGTCACCAGGGAGGCGATCACGACGGCGACGCCGGCGACGACGCCGTCGACGATGAGGTGCTTTCTGAGAATCCGGCGGCTGAGCGGGCGATGCGGTCGCTCACGGCCGTGGGCGAGGTGTCAGTGTACATCGTCGTCTCCCTTCGGGTGATGACCTCCCGCTGCGCGGTGGTCAGCGTGAGGTCCATGAGGATGTCGGTCAGGGACGCCTGCTGGCCCGGCCGGGAATGGCGTGCCGGACGTCGTCGACCTCGCCGCGTTCGATCACGCGGCCGCCGTCGAGGAAGACGACGTGGTCGAGGAGGTCTTCCACCTCGTGGATGAGATGGAGAGACGACCACCGTGCGCGGGTGGCTCGTGTAGTCGGCCAGGAGCGCACGGTAGAACATCTCGCGGACGACGGCGTCCATGCCCAGGTGCACTTCGTCGAAGACGGTCACCGGGCACCGGGAGGCCAGGCCGAGGGTCGCGAAGAGGGCGGATCGCTGGCCTCGGGACAGTCTGTCGGGCCGTTTGCGCGGGTTCACCTGGAAGGCGTCGAGAAGCTGAGCGGCGTAGTCGGCGTCCCACGTGGGCCGGGTGACGCCCCACAGTTTGAAGGTCTCGCTGATGCGTCTGTCCCGGTAGACGGCGGTCGAGTCGCTCGTGTAGCAGATCGAGGCCATCGCCTCGGGCGCGTCGAAGACCGGCTCGCCGCCCACGAGGACCGTCCCGCCTGGGGGTGGAGGAGACCCGCCAGGAGCATGCCGACGGTCGACTTCCCCGAGCCGTTGCGCCCGAGGAGGCCCGTGAGCGATCCAGGGCCCACGGTGAAGCTGACGTTGTGGAGGACGTCGTCCTTGTGGAGGTCGTAGTGGAAGGTCACGCCCGAGACCTCGATTGCCGGGGGCGGTCATCGCTTCTCCTTGCTGTGTCGGTGGGATGCGGGGTTGTCCGGCGCTAACGCCGGTGGACGCGGAGTCCTCGGCGTCCGCGTTGGCCAGATGCTCCTCCGTGAGGTCGAGAAGGTCGCGGAGGAGAATCGAGCGTCAAGCCTTCGTCGAGGGCGGGGAGAGGGTCTCGTCCAGGTAGGTGGTGCGACCGTTCGCGCGCAGCGTCTCGGTGCGGTTTGAGTCACGAACATCCCGATGCCGCGCCGCTTTTCGATGACCCCTCGTCCACGAGGAGGGCGAAGGCCTTGTTGGCGGTCGCGGGGTTGATGCGGTACGTCGTCGCATACCGGGTTGTGGACATGAGCTGGTCTCCGGGAGTGAGTTCTCCACGAGGATCTTGCGGCGAACCTCGTCTGCGATCTGCAGGTAGATCGGCTGGCTGCTGGAGAAGTCCATGTGATTCACCTCCTCGGTCCAGTGGTTAATTACAGACCACTAACCATGGGATCGGGGACGTGTCAGCTCGCGTGCGCGGGGAGTTGCCGGACGGCGCCTCGACGCCCGGCGGGGCGGAGCGGTCCGGGGCTCCGGGGCTAACGCGGTGTCGGAGGCCCGGCATCCGCCGGCGACGGCCCGGTGTGGAATCCCTCCACCGGCGTAGCCGGCTGCTCCGGCATCCGCCGGCGAGACGGGACCTTGAGGAGTGCGTGGGGTGTCGTACGGTGGGACGGTCGTCCAGGCCAGGTCCGCAGCCTCTGACTCAGCATGGGGCCGCGGCGTCATACGACGTCGCGTCATTGTCAGGACCCCGATTCCCCGGTCGAGCCGGCTCCGCGGCGCTCCTTCCGCGACGTGGGCGGAATGCGGATAATGGTCGGAGAAACGCGATCGAAGGAGTCACGATGATGTCTAAACGAACTGTGACGACGAGCAAGCGCCCGGTGATCGCCGTGATGACGGTGATCGCCCTGTTCATATCGGGCTGCGGAAAGGATGCGGAGAGGAAGGACTACAAGCCGGTGCTCTATGTGTATTCGGAGGGGCGGACGTCGTTGAGTGTGAATCTCGACTATGCGGGTTCGGTGACGTACACGTATCCCAAGGCCGGTCCCGGCAACGTCTGGCGGGTGACGGCCGGCCCCGACGGCACGCTCACCGACGCCTCCGGACGCTCCTACCCTACCTCTTCTGGGAGGGGACGTCCACGCGACAGTTCGCGCAGAAGGAAGGCTTCGTCGTCTCGGGAAAGGCCGCCGCTCCGTTTCTGGAGGACAAGCTCAAGCGCTTGGGGGCTCAACGACAAGGAGGCGGCCGACTTCATCACCTTCTAGGGGCCTGCGGCTCGCCCAGAACGACACGAACCTCGTGACCTTCGCGACGGAGCAGTATTCGGCCGACGCCCGCTACATCTTCGCCGACGGCGCCGGCAATCCGGTGGTTCCTGACACGTTCATCCGGGTCTACATGGTCTATTCTGAGCTGGACGCCCCGGTCAGCGTCCCCGAGCAGAAGCTCGGGCCTCCCGCCGGAGCGCAAGGGCCTGGTCGCCGTCGAATGGGAGGATCCGAGCGGTAGCCGCGCGGCGGAGGCGTCGTCGCTCGCACGCTCTGAACTGGCGCGAACGCGCCCGAAACGGGGAAGGTGAAAGCATACCCACCGGCGTGTCGGGGATCCCCTGGCTCCGCGGAATCCCTGGCACGGCGCCTCGCCGCCGGCTGGGAGGGGCGGAGTTCGGGCCGAGGTCCCTCGCGGCCGGCCCCTCCGTCGCCCCAGAGAGCGGGAATATAGTCGGAGCGAGGCATCCGGCGGCGAAGCGATACGAAGGAGTTCACGGTGAGACCAAAACGATGCGCGGCGGCTCTGCGGCGGCGGCGCTCCTCTCCTGTCTGCCTGCTCGGGGGAGGGACGGCTTCGCCCTCCCTGTTCACTACCTCGCCCTCCCCGTTCACTACCGACGAGCCGACGAAAACGCCTTCCAGAGGGCCCGTCGCCTACAAGCCGGTGCTCTATGTGTATTCGGAGGGCGGACGTCGTTGAGTGTGAATCTCGACTATGCGGGTTCGGTGACGTACACGTATCCCAAGGCCGGTCCCGGCAACGTCTGGCGGGTGACGGCCGCCCCGACGGCACGCTCACCGACGCCTCCGGACGCTCCTACCCCTCACCTCTTCTGGGAGGGGATCGCCCCGCGCGGCTACGGGCAGAAGGAAGGCTTCGCCGTTCCGGGAGCGCAGGCCACGGCCTTCCTGGAGGACAAGCTCAAGCGCTTGGGGCTCAACGACAAGGAGGCGGCCGACTTCATCGCCTTCCTAGGGGCCTGCGGCTGGCGGCGAACAATCTCAACCTGGTCACGTTCGCCACACAGCAGTATTCGGCCGACGCCCGCTACATCTTCGCCGACGGCGCCGGCAATCCGGTGATTCCCGACACGTTCATCCGGGCTCACATGGTCTATTCGAGCTGGACGCCCCGGTCAGCGTCCCCGAGCAGAAGCTCGGGCCCCGCCGGAGCGCAAGGGCCTGGTCGCCGTCGAATGGGAGGATCCGAGCAGTGAGACCGTGCGGCTGAGGGGAACGGAGCGAGAGCGCAGGAGTCGAGTGCGAAGGCCGGGAGGCCGTGGAGTGTTGAGACGCGGGCGAGCGGAAGCGTGGGCGAGCTGGCAGCAGGTGCGTGCGCGGTGTAGAGGCGGAAGGGCGGATGTAGAGATGGACGATGGTCGGATGACGGACGAGGGCCGAGGCTGTGATACGGCGTAGAGGCGGAGGTGCGGTGGGCACCGATCGACGGTGCCCACCGCTGCGTCGTCGGTCTAGCGGACTCGCCCTCCAGGCTCGCCCCTGACCCGGCGCGCGGCCTCGACGAGAGTGCAGCGCGGCCGTCGTCTCGGGGTAGGCCCTCGTCTTCAAGCCGCAGTCGGGGTTGACCCACAGCCGGGAGGCCGGAATCGACCGAACCGCCGCCTCGATGAGGTCCTCGAGCTCTCGGACCGACGGGACTCGCGGCGAATGGATGTCCCACACCCCGGCCCGACTCCGCGGGTGTAACCGTGCACGGCCAGCTCGGGCAGGATCTCCATGCGCGAGCGCGCCGCCTCGATCGAGGTCACGTCGGCGTCCAACGCGTCGATCGCGTCGATGATCTGGCCGAACTCCGAGTAGCACAGATGCGTGTGGATCTGCGTCGCGTCGTCGGCGCCCGACGTGGCCAGCCGGAAGGAGCCGACCGCCCAGGAAGGTATCCTCCGTGCTCGGCCCCGTCCAGGGAAGGCGCTCGCGCAGGGCGGGTTCGTCCACCTGGACGATCGGCGTGCCCTGCGCCTGCAGGTCGGCGACCTCGTCCCGCAGGGGCCAGAGCCACCCGGTCGGCCACCTGGTCGATCGGCACGTCGTCGCGCACGAAGGACCACGCGAGGATCGTCATGCCGGTGAGCATCCCCTGACGGGCCTGTCCGTCAGCGACCGGCGTAGGCCGTCCCACTCCGTCGTCAGGAGCCGGCCGGGACACGTCGCCCCACAGGATCGAGGGACGGGTGCACCGGGTGCCGTACGACTGGACCCACCTGTGGCGCGTCACCGCGAAGCTGTCGAGCGCTCCGCGAAATACTGGACCATGTCGTTTCGCTCGGGCGCTCGCCGTGGACGAGCACGTCGACGCCCAGATCCTCTTGCAGGCGGACGACCTCCCCGATCTCGCGCGGATCGCCTCCTGTACCCGGCCTCGTCGATGTCGCCGCGGGTGAAGGCGCGCGCGTGGCGCGGATGGACGGAGTCTGAGGGAAGGAGCCGATCGTCGTCGTCGGCAGGAGGGGGAGGGCCAGGCAGGCGCGCTGCCGTTCCTCCCGCACGGCGTAGTCGGACCGGCCTCCAGGATCTCGTCGACTGAGGCGGCGCGTTCGCGAACGTCGTTGCGCACGACGCCCGCGCTGCGGGAGCGCGAGGCCAGGACCTCCGCCGAGCGCTGGACCTCCGCCCGGATGGAGCCCCACCCCGGGTCAGGCCCGAGGCCAGGGTGACGACCTCCCGGACCTTCTGGTCGGCGAGCCAGCCACTCGTGGAGGTTGCGGTCGAGTTCGGGGTCGTCCCAGGTCTCCACCGAGGCGTCGTAGGGGACGTGCAGGAGGGACGTCGTCGTGGCGACGCCCATCCCGCCGCCCCCAGGTCGGCGAGGGCCCTGAGCGAGGCCGCGGCCGCCTCCAGATCCGCGATCCAGACGTTGCGTCCGTCGACGACTCCGCCCTACCAGGGTCACGTCCGAGAAGTCGACCCGGCCCCCACGTCGGGGTCGGCGAAGCCGGCGAGCTGGTCGGCGGGGGCGTGGATGGCCTCGACGCCCGTCTGGGTCAGGGAGGGATGCCTGCCGGGCGTCCCCGTAGGGCGTCGTGACGAGCAGCCGGGGGCGGCCGTCCACGGCTGCGAGCTCGCTGCCACGCACGGAATGCGGCCTCGACGAGGTCGCCGCGGTCGGCGGGCAGATTGTCGGAGGTGAGGGCGGCTCGTCGAACTGGACCCTAGCGGTTTCGCCGCGCCGAGTCCGGCGAGGAGGTCGGCGTGAGGCGTCGACCACGTCCTCGAGCCGGTCGAGGGCGTGTAGCTCGGGGGCCCTCTTCGGCGGCCTGGCCAGGGGCGAGCCACGTCACCGGGCCGACGAGGACCGGCCTGACGTTCACGCCCGCCTCCCGGGCCTCCTCGTAGCGGTCGAGCACCGCGCGGTCCGTCAGGGCGATGGGCGTGTCCGGGCCGATTTCCGGCACCAGGTAGTGGTAGTTCGTGTCGAACCACTTCGTCATCTCCATGCTTGTCTCGTCGTCGCCCCGGGCGAGCGAGAAGTACAGATCGTAACCCGTGCGTGCCCGCGAAGCTGGAGGGACGGCCCCAGGAGCACTGTTGCGTCGAGAACCTGGTCGTAGAGTGAGAACGACTCGGGGATGGAGGCGTCCTCGGTCAGCCCGAGCTCGGCCAAGCGCGCGTAGGAGGCCAACCGGAGGTTCCGTTCGACGGTCCTCAGCTGGTCGGCGGAGGTCTTCCCGCCCAGTACGATCTCGACGGCGCGCTTGAGTTCCCGTGAGGGGCCGATTCGCGGGTAGCCGAGGATCGTAGCCGAGGGGAAGGATGTCGATGTCATGTGGATTCTCCAGGGTGTCGGTTGTGTCGGTGAAGGGCCCGCGCCCACCGGAGCCGGCCTGCGGTCGGGCAGTCACGCCGCGGGGTCGAACAGTCCGATGCGCGCGAGCAGGCCCAGGGACGGCCTGGCCTTGTTGTGGGTGTGCAAGGTGCGGTCCGGGCCCCCGAGTCGAGTCACGGCCCAGGGCGACCCGCGCAGTCGCCAGGATTCCGGCCTGCACGGCCGCCTCGGCGCTTCGGCGTCGCGCAGCGTCTGCGAGAGAGCCTGGGGAGGATCGATGCCCGTCAACTCCGCCGTGCGCGAGAGCCGTTCGATGTCGGTGGGGACGAGCAGCCCGCCAGGATCGGAATGGTCACGCCCGCCCGTTTGGCGTCGTCGACGAAAGCGAGATGTGACCTGGGGTCCCAGAACAGCTGGGTGATGCGAAATTCGCGCTGCGCGCCTGCTTGAGCAGCAGGCGTTCGACCTCTGGGCGGGACTGGTCCCAGCTGCCGGATTCCCGGAGGGAAAGCGGCCACGGCGATCGTCAGGGGTTGACTACGGCCTCAGCGCCGCCGAGGCGTGGCGGGCGCATCGCCTGGTTTTCCACGCTGCGTATGAGCGCCACGAGTTCCGTGGCGGAGGACACGCCGCGGGGAGGGGACCAGTCGGGGTCGTCGATCGGGGGTCCCCGCGAAGCTGAGGAACGTCCGCACGTCGGCGTCGAGGTGAGTCTCGATGACGGCCTCCACCGTGCTGACCGACGTGTTGACGCAAGTCAGGTGGGCGATGGGGCTGACGGGGTGTCACGACACAGCCGCGTGACGATGTCGCGCGCGCTGAAGCGGTCCTGCCCTGCCGCTCCGTACGTGACGGAGATGAAGTCAGGACGGGCGGGACGCAGCTCGTCGATCGTCCGCCAGAATCCGGCCACCCTCTCAGGGCGCCGTGGAGGCATGACTTCGAAGGAGACGGTCTGGGTCTCGCCGGGCGGGAGGGGAATCGGCGCTTCGTGGAGGCTGCGAGTCCGCGGAGGGAGGGAGATCGAGTTGAGACGAAAAAGGGGCACCATTGCGGAGTCCTAGAGTGAGGGCTGCGGATCGCGCAGCGTCAATGACCTGGGGAGCTCATCTAGGCATTCGCGCGTGCGCCTCACGCTTGGACGGATTCATTGCGCGCTTGATCGTCGTCGGCTCCGGTATGCACGACGGCCCGGCGATGGACGGACTCGCCCGGATAGTGAGATGGGCGCCGGGCGGAAAGACGCCGGGGCGGCGCATCGGCCGCCCGGCGTGAGATCGATCGCGATCAGAGGCCGGACGTCAGCAGCCTCTGGAGGGTCGGCCAGATCGAATCGCCGCCGCTGCCCTTGCAGGGGCTGGACGGCGTCTCTGTGGAAGACCACCAGAAGTATCCGCCGGTGTAGCGTCCGCCGACCTTCTGCGCCAGATCCGAGTGCATGCCGTAGTAGTAGTTGGCGATCCTCTCCTTCTCCGACTTGTTCGGCGTGTCGCTCAAACCGTCGCTCGTGTCCTGGGCGCCGACCTCGCCGATGCCGAGCTCGAGCTTTGGGGAAGATCTCGCCGAGCTTGCCGAGGGTCTGGGACAGGTCGCTCGAACTGCGGGCGCTGGTGGGGGTCGCATGCGGTCTCGTAGACCGAGAGGAAGAGGTAGTCGACGTTCTTGAGCTTGGCGGGCATGGCCTGGGCGTAGGGGAGGGTCGCCTCCCACGAGTTCTGGTAGCAGTCCGAGCCCGACCAGTAGTTGAGGGTGATCGCCGTGCGCCCGCCCTTCGAGCTGATCGCATCGAGGCGGCCTGCGCCTTGGCGTTGATCTCCCCGGGGAGGAGCCGGCCCAGTCGCCGTTCAATTCGTTGCCGACCTCCCACAGGTCCACTTTGTCCCCGAACTTCGCCATGGCCTGCGCAGCGCGACTGCGGACGTCGGCGACGCTCTTCTGCGCCATCTCCTGAGGTCGACGACCTGGACCATGACGTAGGCGTGGGGATGCAGGGCCTCGACGGCCTTGCCGTAGTTGTCGAGGCTCTCGTCCGAGTCCATGACGACTCGGACGGTGAGCTTCTGCGAGCTGGATTTGATGAGGTTGAGGGACTGGTTGAGGTTCTCGATCGAGTCGAGGGTGATCCCCCGAAGCGGTTTCGGCAGGTCGGGCGACGAGTTGGCCATCGCGCCTCCCTTCTTCTCGTTGGGGCGAGTGGCGACGAGGGTGGTGGGTGAGCTCATCGTCGCGGCCGAAGCCGATTTCGACCTCGAGGCCCCTGAGGCTGTGGACTTAGACGATTCGACGCCTTGCCGGCCCTCTCGGGCCGCACTCTTGGAGGGCCTGACCTGTGACCCCAGAAACGAAAAGCGCACGCTATAGCGGTCATGAGAGGACATAAAGCATGCGATTAGTGGGATTATCTTTCTCTTGCCGTCCATACTCGACATTATTCCACGCCTCCGATGTCGTGTCGATCGAAAAAAATGGCATCGTTTGCAGAACCTACGCCCTATGCGAAATCGGTTGCCCCGTGGGGAGAACGATGTTATGGAAGCAGCCGTGCTAGTGCAGTGGAGCGGTCAGAGGAGGCGCGTCGAGACGCGGAAAAAGGGGCCCGAAGGCCCCTCGTCGATCTAAGCCGCAAGCTCGGTGGCGTGCAGCGCGTCCCAGGCTTCCTGGGCGGCTTGCAAACGGTAAGCCGCCCGCTCGGCGCGCGAGGCCGAAGCGGATCCATCGAGCGAAGCGAACTCGACGCGGAGCTGATTCGAGCTCGGCGGCAGCGCGGCTGAGGAGCCGCGCGTCCTTCCCCCTCATTCATGTCTTCTCCTCTCGTGACTACAGAGCTGTGCTCCTTTTCTTCTCCACATCCGGACCGCCGCCCAGGTGGCGGGACCCTTCCCACGCTCGCCGACGGGTCTTTCGCGGGTCTCGGCTGCATATGCCAATACGAAATATGTAGGGAAGCTATAGTACGCCCGATCGCACTTCGATTCAAGAGGAACTCGAGATTCACGTGTGGTTCCGTCATGTTCGCGGATCGCGCCGGCGCGCCGGGAGCCGACCGAGGCGCAGGCGCCGTTGAGCGCAAAGCGAACGCTCGGGGACGGCCGGATCGGACGCGGGCGAGGCGGGTGTAGTATTGCCGGGTCCGAACCACCGGAGGCCTTCGCAGGAATTCCGGACACTTTCGCAGGAGACTAGGCATGGCGGGCAGGCCATGCGGATGGAGCATGCACATCATCAGGTTTCTGGGCAGCGCGAGTACGGCCTGGGCGCGACCGCCCTGGCCTTCATCGTGCTCAGGTCTACTCGACCTCAAGCGCCCCCGACTACATGCAGACCATAACGACCCTCATCGTGACCCCGGGCACTGCGATGGGCAGGGTCTCGGCGAGGGCGCCCTCATGCTCGGATGCGCTCTGGCTCCATGCTGGCCACGGTGGTCACCGGATACTGCATGGCGGTCATCGGAACGTCCCATGGCGCAGCGGATGCGCGCGGGCGTCTTCGACGCCACCCTCGATTTCCTCAATGGCGGAGATCGGCGAGTTCTCCACGCCGAGCCTCATCACCCGCTCGACCAACGACGTCACTCAGATCCAGATGTTCGTCGTCATGGCCGTCCAACTGCTCGTCAGGGTCACCGATCGTCGCCGTGTGGGCGATCCTCAAGATCTCGGACGCCAATATGACCTGGACCCTCGCGACGGGAGCGGCCGTCGCCGTCCTCTTGACCGTCCTCGGCGTGATCGCCGTCCTCGTCACGCCGAGGATGATGCGGATGCAGCGCATCACCGACGACCTCAACCGCGTCACCGCGAGCACCTGTCGGGCCTGCGCGTCATCCAGGGCCTACAATTCCCAGGGATTCCACGGGCGGCGGTTCGAAGCCGCCAACGCCGAGCGACAGGCGCGCGAACACGTTCGTCAACAACGCCTTCGCCTTCCTCATGCCCTCCCTGACGGCGATCATGTCCGGCCTGTCCCTGGCGATCTACGTTCTGGGCGCCGTCATGATCGACGCCGCCACCGGGGCCGAGCGCCTGACGCTCTTCTCGCAGATGATCGTCTTCTCCGCGTACGCCCCTGCAGATCGTCGGCGCGTTCGCGATGCTGGCCGATGTCTTCATCTTCATGCCCAGGGCGCGCGTGGCCTGGCGGCGCATCCGGGAGGTCCTGTCGACCGAGCCCGGCATCGCCGACGGCGCCGCCAGGGTGGGGCGCTCCAGGGCGTCGGGCGAAGTCGAGTTCCGGAATGTCTCCTTCCGGTATCCCGACGCCGAGGACGACGCCCTGAAGGACGTCTCCTTCACCGCCCGTCCGGGCCAGACCGTGGCCATCATCGGTTCGACGAGCTCGGGCAAGTCCTCGATCGTCAACCTCGTCCCGCGCTTCTACGACGTGCGCGAAGGCCGGGTCCTCGTCGACGGACGGGACGTGCGCGAATGGAGCAGAAGGCGCTGCGCGACCGGATCTCCTTCGTCCCCAGAGGGCTACCCTCTTCGGGGACGATCGCCTCGAACATCGACTTCTGGCCGCGGCGCGCGGGAGGTGACCCCGGGACGTCGTCGAGGCGGCGGAGGCCGCCAGCGCCGTCGAGTTCATCGCCGCCAGGGAGGGCCGCTACGCCTCGGCGGTCGCGCAGGGGGATCGAATTTCTCCGGGGGCAGAAGCAGAGGCTGGCCATAGCGCGGCGGTGGCGCGCGGCGGGGGCGTCGCGATCTTCGACGATTCCTTCTCCGCCCTGGACTACAAGACCGATCGGGACGTCCGCGCCGCCCTGCGCCGGACGGCCGCCGACGCGACGGTCATCATCGTCGCCCAGAGGATCGGGACCGTGCGCGGGGCCGACCGCATCCTCGTGGTCGACCGGGGAGGATCGTCGGAGCGGGAACCCATCCGAGCTCCTCGAGACGTGTTCCGTGTACAGGAGATCGCCCTGTCGCGAGCTGGAGCGAGGAGGAGCTGGCATGAGCGGGCGGGAGGGGCGTCCGCGCCCGGGAGGCCGCGGGGAGCCGGCAGGGACGGCGGCGCGCAGGACGCGCGGCGCCGGGATCTGAATCCGTCGAGCGCGGACTGGCCGCCGCGGTCTCCAGCCGCGAGGGGAGGGCTCGCCTCCGCCGGCAACGTCCACCGCGGCCGCAACGACCCGGGCGGCGGCGGGAGGGGCGCTGTCAACCGCCGGACGGTCGGCGCGATGGTGCCGACCGTCCGCAGGCCTCAGCCTTCGCCCGGCCGGTGCGCTCCTCATCCTCCTGGCCGTTCTCCTCGCCGCAGCGGGTTCCGTGATGACGGTCATCGCCCCCCGCTTCCTGTCGGACATCACCGACCAGATCCAGGCGGGCCTCTCGGGCTCCGTCGACATGGCCGAAGTGCGCCGGCTGATGGCCGTCTCCATCGCGATCCTCCTCGGCCGCTGGCCTTAAGCGCCCTGGAGGGCGTGATCATGGTGCGAGCGACGCAGCGCACGGCCCAGGGATGCGCTCGCAGATCGACCGGAAGATCGACAGGATGCCGCTGGCCCTACTTCGACCGGCACCCCTGGGCGATACGCGCTCGCGCGTGTCCAACGACGTCGACACGCTCTCCCAGACGCTCAACAACTCGGTGGCCTCGATCATCACCGGGCTGGTGACGATCGTCGGATCGGCCGTCGTGATGTTCGTGACCGAATGGCGCATGGCGCTGGCGGGCATAGGCGCGGCGCTCGTCGGCGTCGTCCTCTCCGGCGCGTCATGGGCAGGAGCCAGAGGTTCTTCGTCGCCCAGCAGCGTCAGCTCGGCGCGCTCAACGGCCACATCGAGGAGTCCTTCTCCGGCCACGCCGTCATCCGCGCCTTCAACGCCGAGGCGTCCGCGCGCGAGGAATTCCACCGGCGCAACGACGCCCTCTTCGCCAGCGCCTGAAGGCGCAGATCTCCTGTCGGCTCATGTGGCCGTTCGTGGTGTCTCATCGGCAACTTCGGCTACGTGGTCGTCTGCGTGGTCGGAGCGGTCCCTCGTGCTCGACGGCGCCGTCTCGGTGGGTGTGATCGTGGCCTCTGCGGTCTCACATCCGCATCTTCACCAACCCCTCGGGCAGATCGCCCGAGGCCGCCACGAGCTTCCAGAGCGCCGCGGCGGCCGGGCACAGGGTCTTCGAACTGCTCGACGAGGAGGAGATGGACGACGAGTCGGCCAAGGCCGCCGGCGTGCCGGCCGTCGCGGGAAAGTGGAGTTCGACCACGTGCGATTCCGGGTACGAGGACGGCGAGGAGGTCATCCACGACTTCTCCGCCACGGTCCGTCCGGGGCAGAAGGTCGCCATCGTCGGGCCCACGGGGCCGGAAAGACGACCATGGTCAACCTCCTCATGCGCTTCTACGAGCTCTGGGAGGCTAGATCCGCATCGACGGCGTCCCGACGACCAGACCTCCGCCGCGAGGACCTCGACTCGCTGTTCTCGATGGTGCTCCAGGACACCTGGCTCTTCGAGGGAGCCTGCGCGAGAACCCTCGTCCTACCAGAAGGAGGGCGTGACCCCCGAGCGCCCTCGCCGAGGTCGTCGAAGACGTCGGCCTGACGGAGCTGGCCGCCCAGCTGCCGAAGCGGGATACGACACGGTCCCTCTCCGAGCAGACGGCGCTCTCCGCCGGGCAGAGGCAGCTCGTCACGATCGCCCGCGCGATGATCGCTGACAACCCCTGCTCATCCTCGACGAGGCCACGTCCTCGATCGACACCCGCACCGAGCAGCTCATCCAGGACGCACTGGACGCGCTCACGCGGGGCCGGACGTCCTTCGTCATCGCCCACCGGCTCTCGACGATCCGCAACGCCGACGTCATCTTCGTCATGCGCGACGGCGACATCGTCGAGACCGGCAGCCACGAGGAGCCTCGCCCAGGGCGGCTTCTACGCCGAGCTTCCCACAACTCGCAGTTCGACCAGGCGACCTGAGGGCCGCCCGGACGGCGGTTCGCCGGCCGGTCTACTCCCGGGCGAGGAGCCCGCGGGGGTTTCTCCGGTTCGCCCGCAGCGCCGCCGAGACGTTGACGGCCGCCGCTGCGGCGAAACCGCCTGCGACGACGGCCGCGAGCGGGGGCCAGACCAGGGAGCCCTCAGCGGGCAGTCCCGTGGCCGACAGGGCGCGGGCCGTCATCGTCGAGACGAGGAGGGTGAAGCCCGTCGAGCAGAGAACACGGTGGCGGAGGTGAGCGCCGCCTCCCCACCGCGGCGCCCAGCACGGTCCCTCCGGCTCGCCCCGGCCACGCGCAGCGAGGCGAAGTCCGCGATCCGCTGGCGGCGCGACAGCAGCATCTGGCACGCCGTTCCGACGAGCCCGATCGCCACCGGCGGAGTCAGGCAGATCACCGTGTCGACGGTGTTGAGCCGCTCGGCCTGACCGCTGGCGTCGATCGCTCGCTGCCACGTGCCGATCATCCCGGTGAACAGGCCGGCCACACCCGCACCCGCGAAGAAGGGGAGGGCGGCGCGCGTCGTGCGCTTCGGATACGCCGAGCTCTGGCGGCAGGCCGCGAACCACGCGGGACTGGCTGTCGCGGGCACGGCACGGCCGAGGAGAGCGTTGACGCGGGGAAGACCCAGGGGGCTCCGGCGGCCACGGCGCCGACGGCGGGACCCCGGACCCCAGGATGGCGTTGAAGGCGGAGTCGATCGCGGCGCCCGGTTCTCGCGGCGAACGCGGAGGAGCCCGTGGAGACCGCGCCCGCGGCCAGCGCGAGCGCCAGCGCTGCGCGCGTCCTGCGATGGCCGCCTGGCTCCGGAACGGCCTCGCGCAGGGTCGGCCCGGGGAGCACGCGCGAGGCAGCGACGGCGGGACGCACGGCTCCAAGGGCGCCCGTGAAAAAGACGGCGCCTAAGGGTCGCGCCCATGGCCGCGGGGTCGACCGGGACGTCGATCCGCTGAGCCCGGCCGCCCTGCGGATCATGCCGACCGTCACAGGCAGCAGGGGATCGAGGCCGCGGTACCGAGGCGCCCGCCGCCAGAGCGGAGGCGGAGAGCATCCCGATCACCACGCCCCGCTCTGGCGCGGGCTCCGCCCCGCCAGGCGCCACTGGACGATGCGTCCCGCCATGTTCCCTGACGGTGCCGGCACCCAGGCCGCCAGGGACCACGATCGCCGGGACGACGGTGAAGGACATGACCATGCAGGCGAACACGACGTCGTCGTCACGGCGTAGTCGGGGTGCGCGCGGCGCGCCAGGCCTCGCCCTGCGATCCGATCGCCATGGAGAGGAACGTCATGCAGGGATGGAGGAAGACGGCCGTGGTCGCGACGACGATTCCCGGGCCGAGCATGGACCACGGATCGCTTCTCAGCTCGCGACGGCTCAGGGAGAGAGGCTGCGCATTCTACGCATTCCGGCTCGGCCTCCTCGGCGGCGGCCAGAACGTCGCCGGGAGCCGGACTGCGAGCCGCCGCCTGATGAGGCCGTCCCGCATCACCAGCACGACGTCGGCCATGCGAGGCCGCCGCGATGTCGTGCGTGACCATGACCACGCTCCGATCCGCCCCTGGGTATCCGCGGAGGACCTCGAGCACGGCCGGGAGGAACGGGAGTCCAGGGCGCCGGTCGGTTCGTCGGCGAAGACGACCTCGGGCCGCTGATAGAGGACCCGGGCGAGGCGACGCGCAGCCGCTGGCCGGCGGAGAGCTTGGCGGCAGCGCGCCGGCGCGCTCGCGGACGCCGAGTCCGGCCAGGATGGAAGCCGCTCGCGATGCGTCGACGCGCCTTCCGCGGAGCCTGTCCGGCAGCAGCGTTCTCCTCGGCCGTCAGCGATCTCGACGAGGTTGGAGCTCTGGAAGACGAAGCCGATCCTCGTGCGGTCAGAGCTCCGGCCAGCTTGGAGGACGGCATCGAGGCCATGTCCGCGCCGAAGCGGAGTCTGCCGCCGTCCGGGCCTGTCGAGGCCCGACAGGCGAGTGAGGCTGGTCTTCCCGCATCCCGAGGGCCCGACGACGGCCAGCATCGTGCCCCGTGGAGATCGTCACGTCGATGCGCGCAGCACCTCGACCGAGTCGCTCCGTCCGCGGCGATCCGAAGGATCTGGTCAGCCCTTCCGCCGCGATGAGCGGCTGATGCGATGGTGTCATGGCCGCCAGTCTCCCCGGTCGCCGACGCGGTGCGCATCCGGGTTCGCCCTCGCGGATCTGAGGGATAACCCTCGTCTTCCGGCGCCTGCGAGACGGCAGGCAGCGCCGCCTGGGATGATGGATTCGTGGAAGAGAGACGCGTCGGGCTCTTCGCCCGCTGACGCAGGCCGCCGCAGCGCCTTCTGGCCAGCGCCCTGCCGTGGCTCGCTGTCCTCTACCTTGTCACGAGGTCTGCTCCTGGCGGCGTCCCGTCGCGTGCCTCATCGCCTTCCCCTGATCGCTGTGGGGGCGCGTCCTCGGCTGGGTCGAGGTGGGGCGCGTGCCCTTCTGCCGGAGGGCCGCGACGAGCCGCCGCCGGGCTGGCGCGACGCGAAGCGGTGGATGTGGCGCGTGCTCACCTGGAGGCAGACCGCCCTCGTCCTCGTGAACGCCTCAGCGGGTTTCCTCGTGTTCTTCCTGATCACGGCGGCGTTGACCGCATTCGTCTGCTCCCTTCGGCTGGCCGCCGGCCGGGCGTGCGGATCGGCGGCGAGAGGATCGTCTGGCCGGACCGCATCCGGCGTGGGCGACGATCGCTTTGTCCCTTCTGGCCGTCGCCTGCAACGTCCTCCTCGTCTACGCGCTCGTCGCCTGCGCCCTGGCCCAGGCGTGGGTGCTCAGGGTCTCTTCCGGGCCCGACACCGAGGCCATGGAACGGCAGATCACCCTGCTGTCCCAGCGGAACCTCGGGCTGGTCAGGGCCTTCGAGGCCGAACGCCAGCGGATCGAACGCGAGGTGCACGACGGGGCCCCAGCAGCACTGGCCAGCGCGGCCGCCTGGCTCGGCCTGGCCCAGGCCGGCCTGGCCACGGGCCGATCGGCCGCCGACGGGCATCTGGAGGCCGCGCACGGCGAGTGGAGGCGGCCTCGGCCGCCATGCGTCGCGCGCCTGGCCGGGCTGCGCCCGCGCACGCTCCTGGAGAGGGACTGGGCGCCGACATCTCGGAGATGGCGGAGGGCGCGCTCGATCTCCGTGAGCGTGCGCTACGACGTCCCCGGCCGCCTCGATCCCGCCGTCGAGGCGAGCCTCCACGCTCGTCGTCAGCGAGTTCCTGGCGAACGCGTACTGCCGGCACGCCGGGGCCTCCTCGGCCCGAGTGTCCTTCGACTACGCCCGGAGCTTTCTCTCCGTCGAGCATGAGCGACGACGGCGTGGGCGGCGCGGACCCGCGCGGCGGGACCGGGATCGTGGGGATGGCGAACCGCATCAGAGCTCATGGGCGGGCAGATGAGCCTGGACAGCCCTCCGGGAGGGGCCCACGCGGCTGCGCGCGTCGTGCCCCGCGCCGCTCGCAGCGGAAGAGGACCGTACCTCCGGCCGTGGGCACCCGCCGCTCGCAGCCGCCCGGCCGGAGAGGGGAGGGAGTAGCCGTGCGCATCGCCGTGGCCGAGGACGTCGTCCTCGCGAGGCGGGGATCGTCGCCGTGCTGGCCGGCGGCGGCCACGAGGTGGTCTGAGCAGACCAGGACGGCCTCGGACGTCCTGTCGAGGTTCCGCCAGGCCGAGCCCGACGTCCTCGTCACGGACGTGAGGATGCCGCCCGGGCACTCCGACGACGGCATGCGCGCCGCGCTCGGCGTGCGCGAGGTTCCGGACGCCGGCATACTCGTGCTCTCCCAGTACGTCGGCAACGAGTACGCGCGCCGGCTGCTCGCCGGCGCCCACGTGCAACTCCGGCGGAACCGGCTATCTCCTCAAGGAGAGCGTCGGGCGGATCTCGCAGTTCCTCTCCGCCGTCGAGAGGTCGGGGCCGGGGGTGAGCATCGACCCCCGGGTGGTCACCGAGCTCTTCGCTCGCCCCTGCGGCCTCGCCCTGGACGAGCTGGGCCCCCGGCACCGCGAGTCCTCGAGCTCGTCGCCCAGGGGAGGACCAACGCCCAGATCGCCCGGGAGCTCTCACGTGTCGCGCGACCCTCGAGCAGCTCGTCTCGCAGATCTTCGTCTCCCTCAGGCTCTCCGAGCAGGACGGCAACAGGCGAGTGCTGGCCGTCCTCGACTACCTCAGAGTCCGCTCGCTGACCGGCCGCGAAGCCTGCGTCACAGACGGCTCTCGATTCCGGTGGCGGGCGCGCCGACGCGCTCGTGAGGCGCCGATGCGGTATCGCAGGCCCGACGCGGAGACGCACCAGCCGGCGGGCGGACGGAGCGACGCGCACCGCCACCGGTCGTCGATCGCGGGGCGAAGGCGTCGGGCCGCGCGACCTGGACGTCCACCTCTGTGACGACGAGGACTCGGCCGAGGGGCAGCCGCCTCGTAGACGCCGGCGCCTCCGATGATCCACGCCTCGCCGTCGCCCGCGCACGCCGCCACGGCCTCCTCGACGCAGGGATGCGTCTCGGCTCCGGCGCCCACGTCGCCGGGCGGCTCACTGACTGACGTTCAGCGCCCCGGCAGGCCGGAAGCAGGCTGGAAGCGACTGCCAGGTTCGGCGTCCCATGATGACGGGTCGGCCGGTCGTCACCCGCCTGAAGTGGGAGAGGTCCTCGGGAAGGTCCCAGGGAAAGGCGCCGTCCGCGCCGATGGCCCGAGCGTGCCCCTGAGCCCATATCATCCCCACGAGCGGCGCCCCGAGCGCCGACGGGCCGCCGGCGTCACACCGCCACCGGGGCCTGGATCGCGGGGTGGTGCCGGTACCCCTCGGAGGCGTCGATGTCTCCATGGAGTACTCGAAGAGGAGGGGCCTTCCTCAAGCGAAGCCTCGGGAAGGGATAGGGCTCGCGGGCGAGCTGCTCGCGGACCTGGTCCACGTGGTTCGCGTAGATGTGGCAGTCTCCGCCGGTCCAGACGAACTCGCCTGGACGCAGGTCCGTCTGCTGGGCGAGCATGTGCGTCAGCAGCGCGTAGGAGGCGATGTTGAAGGGAACCCCCAGGAAGAGGTCGGCGCTGCGCTGGTAGAGCTGACATGACGGCTTCCGTCCGCCACGTAGACTGGAAGGCGCGTGGCAGGGGCCAGCGCCATGGCGTCGATGTCGGCTGGATTCCAGGCGGAGACGACGATCCGCCTGAATCCGGTTCTTCGCGCAGTTGGCGCAGCACCGCGGCGATCTGGTCGATGTGGCCTCCGTCGGGCCTGGGCCAGCTGCGCCAGTGGTAGCCGTAGACCGGGCCGAGATCGCCCGAGCCGTCCGCCCACTCGTCCCAGATGGAGATGCCGCGCTCCTGGAGCCACCGCACGTTGGTGTCACCCGGAGGAACCACGAAGCTCGCCTTTGACGGGCTTCATCGCGACGAACTTCGTGGTGATCCTCGAAGCCTTCGGCCAGAGTCGAAGCGGATCTGGCGGCCGAACGCCGAGATCGTCCCCGTCCCGGTGCGGTCGGCCTTCCGCGTCCCGTGCTCCAGGACGTCGGCGAGCAGATCCTCGTAGGCCCGGTTGATCATGCGGTCATTCGCCAGCGACGACGGCGTTGACGAGGAGGCGTCCCTGGCCGAGCCGGTCGACCCTGCCCGCCGCCTTCTTCTCGACCGTGCCGCCGATGAGCAGGATCTTCACATTGAGGTCCGCCTCCAGCGTGGCGGTGGTCGTCTCGCCGGCACCCTCGGCGTCAGGCGCGCGGAGACGTCGACGGGCACGCCGTGGGGATCGACCGTGAGGTGACGGTCTCGCCCGCCGCCTTCGTGGTGATCGTCGCCTTGGCTCCGTTGCGCGCGAACTTCCTGCGCCTTCGAGGAGCCTGTCCGCCGGGACGGTCACCGTCGTGACCGCCGTCGAGCCGTCGACCTCGTGCGTGTAGTCGTCGACCTTGGCCAGAGCCGCGCGCTGGCGGCCAGCTCCGGGAGAGGAGGCGGCGATGACCTGGTCGGGAGTTGCGTCGAACATGAAAGGGTGCTAGTGATTTTCATGCCCTATTGTGCACGATCGGCCCCGGGCGCTCATCGCCGCCCGCTGTGCGCCAGCCCCGCTGTGCGTGGAGGACGGCGCAGGACGTATCCTTAGCCTGTGCCCTCCCCTGACGAACATCCTCGGCCCGAGCCTCCGTGCTCAGCGCGCCGGACAAAGAATGGCTTCACCAGCTCGTGGGCGACTGGCAGACGGTCTCGGACGTCTCCTTCTCCGACCTCCTCTGGCGGTGCCCAACGACGACAGCCGGGTCGCCTTCGCCGCCCAGTGCCGCCCCCGCCACGGCCACCACGCTCTTCGACGAGGACGTCGTCGGCTGCGAATCCACCCCCGACTTCCAGAAGGCCGCCTGGGCCACCCTGACCGACGGCGTCGAGCGCACGGTCAGCCAGTCGGCCTTCAGCCTCGTCCTCAACCCGGTCCGCCGGGCGAGGCGATCATCGCCGTCGTCGCCGTCGCCAAGGCGCACGCGCGTAACGTCGTCCTCGCAGGGTCCAGTCGGACTACTCGGAGATCTCCGGGCGCTCGTCCACATGATGGCCACCGGGAGTTCCCTTCGACGGTCGTCCGACCGGCTACCGTCACGGGACTCCCCGCCTGACCGACGGCTTCGTGCAGATCGACCCCGACGGCGTCGTCCTGTACGCCAGTCCGAACGCGATCTCCAACTACCACCGCCTGGGCATCCCCGGAAGGCTCGTGGGCAAGGTCCTGGCCGAGGAGATCACCGAGACGATCGAAGACTACTCCGTGGTGGACGAAACCCTGCCGGTCGTTGTCATGGCCAAGGCGCCGTGGCTGACGGAGCTGGAGTCCCACGAGGCGATCCTGTCCTGAAGGCCGTGCCGTTGCGGGATCGGGGGAGGCATCTGGGAGGGATCGTCGTGTGCCGGGACGTCACCGGAGCTGCGCAGGCGCGAACAGGAGCTCGTCAGCAGGACGCGACGATCCGCGAAGTCAACCACCGGGTCAAGAACAACCTCCAGACGGTCTCGGCCCTGCTGAGGATGCAGTCGAGGCGCGCCGCCAACGACGAGACGCGCGCCGCCCTGGAGAACGCCCAGAGGGCGCGTGGCGACGATCGCACTGGTCCACCAGACCCTCTCGGAGACGATCGACGAACACGTCGACTTCAACGAGGTCTTCGCCCGCTGCTCGGCCTGACGCGCGAGATCACCGCGACGGGGGTGACGGTCGTCCCACCTGTCCGGCGACTTCGGAGCGGATAGGCGCGAACAAGTCGACCTCTTTGGCCATAGTGCTCAACGAGCTCGTGTCCAACGCGGTCGAGCACGGGCTGGCCGACGGAGGGCACATCGAGGTGACGGCCAGTCGGGACGGAGACTTGCTCAGCGTGGACATCGAGGACGACGGCCGGGGCCTGGGAGCCCAGGGACCCGGTAGAGGGCTGGGCACGAAGATCGTGCGGACGCTCGTCGAAAGCGAACTGCGAGGCTCCATCCGCTGGAGCGGACGGGACCAGGGCGGCACCCGGGTCCGCCTCACCGTCGATGTGGGGGACTAGACGCAGCCGGCCCGGCATCCTGCCCAGAGCCCGCCTGCGGTCCCCGCGCCGGCTCACGCCATGCTCGAACGGCGTGCGCGCGCCGTCCTCCGCTGAGCGAGGCGGCGTTCCTCTTCGGACAGACCACCCCATACGCCCGCGTCCTGGCCGGTGTCGAGCGCCCATTTGAGGCAGATGTCGGACACCTCGCAGCGGTTGCAGACGCGTTTGGCCTGCTCGACCCTAGTGCGAGCGCAGGGACCGGAGTTCCCGATGGGGAAGAAGGTTCCGGGTCCTCAGTCAGGCAGGCCGCCCTGTGACGCCAATCCATAGTGTGTTTCTCCTTTGTATGCGTGCGCCCGTCGGTTGCGTGATGCGTGCAGTATTAAAGGTTCGCGGGTTTGGCGCCCCCGTAAAGACCCCCAGCATGATTTTCACTTGGCGTGCGTCACAGTCTCAGGAAGTTACCGTCGCGAAAGGACGTCGAACGTCGTTCCATCCAGGACTTCGCCGGCACCGCCGTCAATCCGACGGTCACCAGGAACTCCAGTCCGATGACGATGGAGATCGAGAGCCACGGCACGGAAATGAAAATTCCGGTGTCCACGCCCGAGAACAGAGCCCTGGTCGTCAGCACGGAGCCGACCACCCCGAAGACGAGCCCCAGCGCCATCCCGACCGAGCCCAAGGCGGCCTGCTCGATCGTCAGGGCGTTGCGCAGGCTGTGCCGCGTCTGGCCGAGGGACCTCAAGACGGCGGTCTCCCGCCGGCGTTCGACGAGGCCAGGGCGATCGGGCTCGTCACGCCCGCGGCGGCGATGAGCGTCGCTACGACGAGGTGGGCGCTGAAGACCCCGTGACCCCTGGCGACCGCCGTCCGATAGGCGCGGTGCTGTCTGAGCATCCACGAGGTGACCACGGGCGGGTGTGCGCCGCTGACGGCGTTGACCCCGGTGGCGACGCCGGTCGCGATCTGAGTGCTCGAACCCGCTGAGTCCGCGACCGAAGCCCACAGGGTGGTCGGCGGGCCGGTGCTCGAGATGCGCTTGAGATCCGCCAGCGCCATGGTGGGCTAGCGACCTTCCCGTAGCGCACCTCAGGCCGGATGCTGCGGCCGTTGTTGCCCACCGCGGAGGCCGAGCCGACTGCGCCCGCCGTTCTCGGGCGGTAGCAGCCCTGCCCTCGCGCAGCTTCGCGGGGCCCGAGCGCGCGGACACGACGGTGCGGGCGACGGAGGGTCGAAGGCCTCGACGGTCGTCGACTCGTATCCGGCCACGCTCGTCTTGACCTTCGTCTCGTAGATGGGGAGCACCCCCGAGACGCCGCGGGCGGCGGCGACGGAGGCCTGCTGCTCGGGGGAGATTCCCATGCCCAGGCCTTCGGAGTCGAAGGCCTGGTAGACGTTGATGTCGTGGGAGTGGCCCGCGTCGAGGTTGGCCAGGAGGGTCTCGCGGGCGCTGGACGCGCCCGCCGCGCCCCGGTCAGCAGCCATGTCGTGATGAACAGTGCCGATATCGCCGCCCCGGAGCGGCGGGGGGACCGCTTGATGTTCTCCGCCGCGAATTCGGCGTCGACGCGCCTGTCCTGCGGCGCCAAGGCGCGGACCGCCCTGGCCACGGGCGCGGCCGTCGCCCCGGAGAACAGGGCTGAGCAGGACGGAGCTCGCGATGAGCAGGGTGCCCCACGCCGATGCCCCAGATCCCCGGCTCCGTGCCGGGTCTCAGAGCGGAGACGGACTGCCCGAGGACGACCACGCACACGCCCAGGGCCCATCACGACCGCTCCCGGGAGGAGCCGCCGGCGCAGCGGGGCTCGTGGGATCGCCCGCAGGCTCCCCCTCGTCCAACGCGGCCAGCGGAGCGGTGTGCGTTGCGCGGTATCCGGGCCAGATCGCGCAGCCGAGTGTGATGAGGACGCCAGTCGCCAGCGCGAGCAGGGCGAAGGGAGGGTGGAGGGTGATGGACGAGGATCTCCCAGGCCTCTTCGGGGCCGCGGACGACCTTCGGGATGAACTCCGCCAGCGCCATCCCGATTCCCAGGCCGAGCGTGGCGGAGACCGTGCCCAGCAGCAGCGCCTCGCCGGCACCATGGCCCAGATCTGGCGGACGGAGGCGCCCAGGCACCGCAGGGTGGCCAGGGAGCGCCGGCGCGTCAGCGCGAGGACTTGGAAGGTGTTCCAGATGACGACGCGGGTCAATGCGACCGCGAACAGCCCGAGCGCGAGCGTGGTCGTCTCCATGATGCTCGCCGAGTCGGGAGGCGCTTGGCCCGGTCCTGGGCCATCGACGAGCGCGACTGGGACGACGACGCCGGGCAGCGTGGAGACCTCGGAGAGCATCTGGGCGTCCGAGGCTCCGGCGGCGGCGGTGACGTACACCTTGTCGACGGCTTCGTTGGGGTTCTTGCCTTCGCGCACCAGCCACTGCCTGGACGTGGCGTCGGCGACGTATCCGGTCAGGCTCGTCCCCGTGGCGAGGGTCGAGCCTGAGCTCTCGTGAGATCCCCGACACCACCATGGGAGGGGCGGAGAAACTCTGCTCCTCGGGTTGGTCTTTGCTTCGGTACTTGATCCGACGGTCACCGTGTCGCCGATCTTCAGGCCGAGCGAGGAGGCGAGGGGCCTGGGTGACGGCGATCTCGTTGGTCTGCAGGGGCATCCTGCCGTCGAGGAGCTTGAGGACCCGAAGGCGGGGTCGGGGACGTTGAACGCCCGGAAGTCGACGGCCTTCGCCTCGTAGCGGATCCGGGCCTCGTGGCTCGACTGCCCGTGGCCTCGCCCACGGTGGGCACCGGGCGACTTCCGCCGCCAGGTTGCGGTTCGCGCTGGGTGCCTTCGGCGTGACGACGGCCGTGGCCTGCCCGTAGCCGCTTCCCGAGCTGGCGGTCGCGGCGTCGCGCCCGTAGCGCCCCTGGCTCGAGGGCTGACGACCGTGAAGGCCGTGAGAGGACGATCGCCAGGAACGTCAGGATGTAGCGGGAGCGGTGCAGCCGGGCCGCCCGGACGAAGAGCTCGATCATTCGATCCCCACGCGGACGTCGAGCGCTTCCAGAGCGGTGAGGATGGACCGGGTGGTCGGATTCGAGACCTTGCCCGCCACGCGCCCGTCGGAGAGGAGGACGGTCTGCTCGGCGAAGGCCGCCGCGGCGACGTCGTGGCTGGCCATCACGACGGTCTGCCGAACTCCCGAACGCAGATGCGCAGCAGTTCGAGCACCTCGGTGGACGTGGCCGAATCGAGGGAGCCCGTCGGCTCGTCGGCCAGAATGACCTCCGGGCGCCCCGGCAGCGCCCTGGCGATGGCGGCGCTGCTGCTGGCCCCCGACGGCTGTTCGGGGGTCTTGGCCAGGAGGCCGCCCAGGCCCAGCGTCTCGACGATCCGCTCGAACCAGGGCCCTCGGGCCGTCGGCGCCCGAGCCTGAGGGGCAGGAGGACGTTCTGCCTGACCGAGTAGTTCGGCAGCAGATTGAAGGACGGGAAGATGAACCCGACGTGGTCGCGGCGCATGCGGGTGAGCGCGTCGTCGCCAGCTCGAGCTGAGGTCGAGATCGCCGATGACCACGGTGCCCGACGTCGCCCTCTCGAGCCCGGCGACGACGTGCATGAACGTCGACTTGCGAGCCCGAGGAGCCCATGATCGGGTGAAGCGCCCCGAGGGCAGGGAGAGGGATCACGTCGTCGAGAGCGCGCACCGCCAGATCCCCGGCGCCGTACACCTTGGTCAGGTGGGAGGTCCTCAGGGCGTCGCTCACGAGACGTCGCCCGGCCGGACGAGCCCCGCCTCGTAGGCCAGGACGACGGCCTGGACCCTGTCGCGGGCGCCCAGCTTGTAGAAGATATGGCCGATGTGGGTCTTGATGGTCGCCTCGGCCACCGTCAGCGTCCGGCGATCTCGCTGTTGGTCAGCCCCTGGGCGACGAGCCGCAGGACTTCGACCTCCCGCTCGGTCGGTCCGTCGAGGGTGCGGGTCGATCGCGCGTTGCGCCGTCGCCTCCCGAGCCAGCTTCTCACGAGTTTCTTCGTCGAGGACGGCCCGATGACGGCGTCGCCGCGGTGGATCGTCCGGATCGCCTCGAGCATCTGGTCGGGCGGGGCGTCCTGACGAGGATCCGAGGCCCCCGCCTGGACGGCGCCCATGATGTACTCCTCCTCTTGAAGGTCGTCAGGATGAGGACTTTCGGGCTCACGCCAGTGGGCAGGGGATTGGAGTGATCGCCGCCGTCGCCTCCAGCCCGTCCACTGACGGGCATGCGGATGTCCATGAGGATCACGTCGACGGGGACCACGCCGAGCCTGTCGATCGCGATCCTCCCGTTGCTCGCCTCCATCACCACCTTCATGTCGTCCTGAGAGTCGATGACCATGGCGAAACCGGTCCGGACGAGGGCCTGGTCGTCCACGAGGCCGACCCGGATCTGGTCTGTGTCACTCATATGGGCTCCTTAAACTGTTGTCGGGATGGGGAATGGGAATGGAGGCGATGACCCGGAAGCCGCCGCTGGGACGCGGACCGGAGATGACGGTCCCGCCGAAGGCGGCGGCGCGCTCGGCCATGCCGACCAGGCCGTGCCCCTTTCCGTCGAAGGGGGCCGCGGCGCCGCGGCCGTCGTCGTCGACCTGGAGGATCAGCGCGGCGTCCGTGGTCTGGAGCAGTATCGTGATCTCCGCGTGGGGGCCGGCGTGCTTGAGCGAGTTGGTGAGGGCCTCCTGGCAGATGCGGTGAGATGGCGTTTCCGACGCCGACCGGCAGCGGGCGCGTCTCGCCCGTTCGCACGAAGGAGACCGTGATCCCCGACTCGTGGACGGTGCGCACGAGCTCCTCCAGGTCGTGCTCGACGGGTTGGGGAGCGTCGGCTGCTCGTTCCCCTCCGCGTCGCGCAGGACGCCGATGATCGATCGAATGTCCTTCAGGGCGTCGCGCGCCATGTCGGAGATGGTCGCCAGGGCGACGAGAGGGGCCTGCGGGTCCTTCTTCGCCGCGTAGCGCCCGCCGTCGGCCTGCGCGATGACGACCGAGAGCGTGTGCGCGACGATGTCGTGCATCTCCCTGGCGATGCGGGACCGTTCTTCCAGAACGGCCAGCTCGGCCTCGGTGTCGGCGCGGTGCTCGGCGTCGCGCGCCTGGACGATCAGCGAGTTCATCTCCTGGAATTGGGACCGCCGCGCCAGGGCGAGGCCGTAGACGGCCGCGAGGACCGCGCCTATGTAGGTGAAGCTGTTGGAGAAGGTGCTCCACGAAGTGGCGCCGTTCGGCACGGTCGCCTGGCTGGTGAGCGTGGGGATCGTCAGGAGGAAGTCGCCCAGCACGCTCGCGGCGGCGACGGTCCGGTGCGCCCAGACGGGGCCGTAGACGGTGACGGCGTACGGCGAGGCGAGCACCGCCACGTCGGCGGAAATGATATTCGACGGCTCGAGAAAATGCCTCCACCCGCTCGCCGTGAAAATGAGCACCGCCGACGGCACGGAGTGCGTCCGCCGGAACGCCATGGGGACGGAGTAGAGCAGGCCGATCACCACGTCGCTGAAGGACTCCAACGCCGGCGAAGCGGCTGAGTTCTCCGGATACAGGAGCGCTATCGGACCCCGATTGAGGAAATACAGCATGGCCACGAGAAAAGCGGCACCGACGTCAATGGGGCTTATTCCCCAAAGCGTTATATAGCTGCGCTGCCCCTGTGCCATAGGTACAAGGATACGGTCCCGCCGGTTCATATGCCTTCGTCAATTGTCCTTGGCGTGCGCCACAGGATACCGTTGAAATTTCGTCTATCCAACAAAGGGTGAGCTTGCTGTCGTCATGCGACCATTATTCCCCGGACTCCCGCGTTTCACAACGCACACACTCGGGCGCGGGCCGGTTCCGCTTCCCGGCGGATTTCCCCGACCTCCGACCTGTCACAATAGGGGGGTGACAAGTCAGACGCCGCCGAGCCCGGATGCGGCCCGCGAACGCAGGGACGAGATCGCGCCGCTCTTGGAGCGGGCGCAGAGGGCCTATCATTCGGGATCCGAGCCGATCCTCACCGACGAGCACTACGACCGGCTCGTCCACGAGCTGCGGGACATCGAATCCGCCTTCCCCATCTGGCGGCCGGCGATTCGCCGGCCCCAGCGCGTGGGAGCCCCGGCGGCGGCGAGGCTTCGCGCCGGTGGACCATCTGGAGCGCCTCTACTCCCTTCAGGACGTCTTCTCCATCGACGACCTGCGCTCCTGGTACGAGGGCAACGCGGAGGGCCGGACGTGCACGGCCGAGACCAAGATCGACGGCCTCGCCCTCAACCTCCGCTACGAACGGGGCCCGGCTGACGGTCGCCGCCACCCCGCGGCGACAGGGTCACCGGAGGACGTCACGGACAACGCCCGAACGATCGACTCCATCCCCGAGCGGCTCGGCGGAGAGGGCGTCCCCGAGCTCGTGGAGGTGCGCGGCGGTCTTCTTCCCCTCGATTCCTTCGCCGCCTTCAACGCCGCCCAGCGCGAGGCCGGCGCCAAGGAGTTCGCCCAATCCGCGCAACGCCGCCGCCGGCTCGCTGCGGCAGAAGGACCCGCGGGTGACGGCCGCCAGGCCGCTGGACTTCGTCGCCCACGGCCTCGGCGCGCGCTCGGGGGCGCCGAGCCGACCGGAGAGCGCCTGGCCGCAGCGGGGGACGTACGAGGCCTTCCGGGATGGGGCCTGCCCGTCTCGCCCCTACACGCGACTCGTCGAGACGTGGGAGGAGGTCGAAGCCTTCGTCGCGCGCTACGCCGACGCGCGCTACACGCTGGTCCACGGGGTCGACGGCGCGGTCTTCAAAATCGACTCGCGCGCCGAACAGGCCCGCCTGGGCAGCACCTCGCGGGTCCCTCGGTGGGCGGTCGCCTGCAGTACCTCCCCGAGGAGGTGGAGACCCGCCTGCTCGACATCGGCGTGCAGGTCGGCCGCACCGGCCGGGTCACTCCCTTCGCTGTCATGAAGCCCGTTCTCGTCGCCGGCTCGACGGTCGCTCGAGGCCACCCTGCACAACCCCTCCGAGGTGGCGCGCAAGGGAGTGAAGATCAGGGGACACGGTCGTCGTCCGAAGGCCGGGACATCATCCCCGAGGTCCTCGGCCCCGTCGATACGCTGCGCGACGGGACCGAGCAGGACTAGCGCATGCCCGAGCGGTGCCCGTCGTGCGGTGCGCCGCTCACGCCAGGAGGGCGACGTCGACGTCCGCTGCTAACACCGCCTCGTGCCCGGCGCAGCTTTGCTCAGCGCATCGCCTACATCGGCGGGCGCGGGGCTCTGGACGTCGAGGCGCTCGGCGACGAGACCGCTCTGTGGCTGACCGATCCCGACAGGCGCCGCCCCGACGCGCTCAGGGCCCTGCTCGAAGGCGGCACGCTCCTGGTCGAGGCGGAGGACGGGCGGACCAGGCGCATCGCGAGCCGACCGCGCGTTCTTCGTCGAACGCGGCGTGACCGACTGGGACGGCGCCGTCGTCGATTCGCGGGCGCTCATCCCCGCAGACGTTCAACGCGAGACTCCGGCGTCCCCGCCCCCAGACGCCCGTCCTGTCGGGGAGGCGGGCCTGTTCGATCTCACGGCGGACAAGGCGCGCGACGTGTGGATCTGGCAGGATGCGCGCCGGCGGCGAACCGACGGGCGACTTCCGCTGCGTGCGCGCCGCCTGGACCAAGCCGAAGTGGAAGAAGGGGCCGGACGGGACGATGCGGATCGCCCGCCCCTCGGAGCCGGGCAAGACGCTCGTCAAGATGATCGGCGAGCTGAGGCGGCCAAGTCGAAGAACTGTGGCGCAAAATCGTCGCCCTGTCGATCAGGCACGTCGGCCCGGCCGCGGCGAAGGCCATCGCCGCGGCCTACGGCTCACTGGAGGGCGCGGCGACGGCCAGCCCCGAGGATCTGTCGGGCTCGAGGGCGTCGGCGGTCATCGCCGACTCCTTCCTCGTGGTTCGACGTGCCTGGCACAGGCAGATCGTCGAGACGTGGGCCGCCGCGGGCGTGGACTTCGCCGAGGAACGCGAGACCGCCGCGGTCCCCAGACTCTCGCGGGCATGACTGTCGTGGCCACCGGCACGCTGTCGGACACACCCGCCAGTCCGTCAAAGAGGCGATCGAGGCCCACGGAGGCGGCGCGACCGGGTCGGTGTCGAAGAGGACGAGCCTCGTCTCGCGAGGGGACAAGCGGGCTCCAAAGCCGCCAAGGCCAGGGAGCTGGGCATCCCGGTCATCGACGAGGAGCAGTTCGCGGCGCTCCTCGACACGGGCGAGCTGCCCTGACGGGCAGGCATCGGCTTCCCCCGGTGACCGCACCGCCGTCACAGGAGGGGCCCCAGGGCCGCAGGATCCTCTCGATGACGCGGTTGGAACGCCCGCGGGCGTCCCACGCCGCGCGCGTGAGCTCGTGGGGTTGTCCGGGTCCACCTGGAAGATCCGCTCCATGGCACGGGCGAAGTCGTCGTCGTACACCTCGATGTTGATCTCGAAGTTGCCGCGCAGCGACAACCGGTCGATGTTCGCGGTCCCGACGGTCGACCACTTCCCGTCCACGACCATCGTCTTGGCGTGGACCATGGCGTCCTCGAACAGGAAGATGCGCACCCCGGCGCTTAGGAGCTGATCGTAGTGCGGGCGACCCACCCAGTCGCCGACGATGTGGTTGGAGTATTCGAGGGATGAGCACCCGCGTCCACCCCGCCGGGCGGCGTGTCGCAGCGCCGTGAGCATGTGCTCGTCGGGGATGAAATACCCCATGGTGATCCAGGCGCGCCGGCTCGAGCGGTTGATCGCGTCGAGTAGAGGGATCCGATGGGATAGTCGTTGAGCGCGGGGGTGTTGACCGTGGCTTTGACGGTTTTTGTCCCACAGGTGCGTCCCGTTGTCGAGGGAGGGTGGGGTGCTCCCTGCGGCGGAAGTCGTTCCACATGTCGGCGAAGGATCCCTCGAGCTCCCAAGCGGCCGGCCCCTCGATCCGCACATGCGGGTGTCCCGCCAGTGGTGGGCGTACAGGGTGCCGATGTTGTAGCCGCCGACGTACCCGACCTTCCCGTCGATCGCGAGGATCTTGCGATGGTCGCGTCCCTTGTCGCGCGCTCTGCCGGTGAAGATCCCCGTGCGCACCAGCGGGAACTGGAGGGTGTGGAGGTTGCTCATCTTCGGCAGGTGCCGGAACCTCGGATCCTGGTTGAAGGTGCTCCCACGTGTCGAAGATCGCGTAGGTCTCGACTCCGCGGCGCGCGGCGTCGATGAGGGCGTCGCGGAACTCGAAGCCGGTCTCGTCGGCCTTGACGATGAAGCACTCGAAGTAGATGTGGTCGGTCGCCGAGCGTATGTCCTCGAGCATCGCGTCGTACAAGTCCTCCCGTAGGTGTAGACCGTCATCTCGTTGGGTCCGACGACGGTCTCCTGCGGTGGCAGGTGCGGGAAGTTCCCCGACCGGGGAGCGGCGTTTGCGCATCGCGTCGATGGCGGTGACGGTTGCCACGGCCGCCGTCTGAACGGCGAGCGTCCGAGCGCCCCCACCTGACCGCGCTGACGATGTGCTCCGACGAGGCCGGCGAAGTCGGGACATGCCACTACTGTAGCAGTCCCGGCGCGGTGAAGGAAAAATCGGCGATTCGTCTCCCTGCCCCCGCGCCAACCGTAGTTTTATGTCCCCAGTGCCCTTCCCGCGCACCGGGCAGACCGCCCGCGCAGTCCGGACCCATCCCGAGGCGCGGCGTGTAGGAGACGTCGCGGGAGGCATCCCTCCGGCGACGTAGAATCGGGGCATGTCGTCTTTTTCTGTTGACGAGGTGGCGCGTCTCGCGAGCCTCGCCCGGATCTCGCTCACCAGGACGAGATCCGGCGCCTGGCTGGAGAACTGGATGTGATCGCCTCCGCCGTGGCGAAGGTCTCGAGGTCGCCACCCCGGATGTCCCCGCCACGAGCCACCCGATTCCCTGACCAACGTCATGCGCGACGACGCGGTCGTTCCCACCTCGACCGGGACGAGGTCCTGGCCTCGGCGCCCGCCCAGGAGGACGGGCGATTCCTCGTGCCGCAGATCCTCGGGGAGGAATGATGAAGGACTTCCTCACACTCCCGGCGCTCGAGCTCGCCGGCGTCTCGCCGCCGGCGGCTGACCTCGCTCGAGCTCACCCAGGCCTGCCTGGACCGTATCCATGCCGTCGACCGCCGGGTCAGCGCCTTCCTCTTCGTCGACGACGACGGCGCCCTGGCCGCCGCCCGCCGGGTCGACGCCGAGCGCGCGCCGGCCGGCTCCCTCCACCGCCTCGCCGGCGTCCCCGTAGCCATCAGGACAACACTGGTCTCGCGCGGTCAGCCGACGACCTGCGCCTCGAAGATCCTCGAGGCTGGCGCCCACCCTACGACGCGACCGTCGTGACGCGGCTGCGCGAAGCAGGGCCTGCCCATCGTGGGGAAGACGAACATGGACGAGTTCGCGATGGGCTCCTCCACCGAGCACTCGGCTTTCAAGCCGACGCACAACCCGTGGGCCTGGACCGCATCCCCGGCGGTTCGAGCGGCGGCTCGGCGGCGGCGGTCGGCGCGTTCATGGTCCCCTGGCCCTCGGCTCCGGATACCGGCGGCTCGATCCGCCAGCCCGCCGCCGTCACGGGAACGGTCGGCGCTAAGCCCACCTACGGAGCCGTCTCGCGCTACGGGCTCGTGTCCATGGCCTCCTCCCTCGACCAGATCGGACCGTTCGCTCGCACGGTCCGCGACGCCCGACGCTCCAGGAGCTCATCGGCGGGCACGACCCCTCGACTCGACTTCCCTCGACTCGCCTGTCCCGCCGCTGGAGGACATCGCGGCGCAGTCCGCGCGGCGCGGTCTGCCGCTGGAGGGCCTGCGGATCGGCGTCGTCGGCGAGCTCTCCGGCGAGGATACCGGGAAAGGGCGTCCTCGCGGCCTTCGACGCCGCCGTCGAGCGCATGTCGGGAACTGGGAGCGCAGATCGTCGAGGTCTCCTGCCCCTCGCTCGACTACGCGCTCGCGGCTCTACTGCCTGATCATGCCCGCCGAGGTCTCCTCAACCTCGCCCGGTTCGACGGCATGCGCTACGGCATCCGCGTCGAGCCGAAGGAGAGCCGGTGACCGCGGAAACCGTCAGCACGCCACTCGCGGCGCCGGCTTCGAGGATGAGGTCAAGCGGCGGATCATCCTCGCACGCACGTCCCTGTCCTCCGGGTACTACGACGCCACTACGGCAGCGCCCAGAAGGTGCGCACCCTCGTTCAGCGGGACTTCGACGCTGCCTTCGGCGAGGTGGACGCGATCGTCTCGCCGACCTCGCCGGTGACGGCCTTCCCCTGAGGGTCGAGCTCGACGACCCCTGGCGATGTATCTTCTCGACGTGACGACGATTCCGGCGAATCTGGCTGGGATCCCGGGCATCTCCCTGCCGTGCGGGCTGGCCGGCGACGGTCTGCCCGTGGGCCTGCAGGTCCTCGCCCGGCGCACGCCGACGACGTCATGTACCGAATCGCCGGAGCGGTCGAGGCGGGGCTCGGGGAGCCCCTCGCCTCGAGTTGCCCGGCCGCGACCTGGGAGGAGCGGGCCTGATGGACGCACTCATGGACTTCGACGAGGCCGTCTCGCGCTTCGATCCCGTCATCGGCCTGGAGGTGCACGTCGAACTGGGCACGGCGACCAAGATGTTCGACGGCGCGCCTAACGCCTTCGGCGGCGAGGCCAACACGAACATCACGCCCGTCTCCTGGGGCTGCCGGGCTCCTTCCCGTCGTCAACGCGAAGGCCGTCGAATACGCCGTCAAGATCGGCCTCGCCCTCAACTGCGAGATCGCGCGGACGTGCCGTTTCGCCAGGAAGATACTTCTACCCCGATTCGACCAAAGCCTTCCAGACCTCGCAGTCCGACGAGCCGATCGCCTTCGACGGGCATCTCGACGTGGACTTGGCCGACGGATCGACGTACCGCTTCCCGATCGAACGCGCCCACATGGAGGAGGACGCGGGAAGAACACCCATGTCGGCGGCCAGGACGGCGCATCCAGGGGCGCGGTACTCCTTGGTCGACTCACAACCGCGCGAGGCGTGCCGCTCGTGGAGATCGTCTCCGTCCCGCGACCGGCGCCGGAGCCCGCGCTCCGGGAGATCGCCGCCGCTACGTGCGCTCGCTTCGCGATGTCTTCCGCGCGCTGGGCGTCTCCGAGGCGCGGATGGAGCGCGGAAACGTCCGCGCCGACGTCAACGTCTTCCCCGGAGGGCTCGACTCCCGTTGGGCGTCCGCACCGAGACGAAGAACGTCAACCCTTCCGCGGCATCGAGCGCCGTGCGCATGAGATCCGAGCGTCAGGCGGCCATTCTGACGATAGCGGGCAGGTGGTCCAGGAGACCCGGCACTATCACGAGGCGGACGGCTCGACTCTCGGCAGGGTGAAGTCTGACGCCGAGGACTACCGGTACTTCCCCGAGCCGGATCTGTGCCCGTCGCGCCCCGCGGGGGTGGGTCGCCGAACTGCGCGCGGGCATGCCCGGCTCCAGCGCCAGCGGCGGCGCGTCAAGGAGGAGTGGGGCTGTCCGACGAGGGAGCCCGCGATCTCGTCAACGCAGGGGCTATCGACGTCGTCGAGGCGACCGTTCGCGCCGGCGCCGAACCGGCAGGCGCGCGCAAATGGTGGATGGGAGACATCGCCCGATACGCGAAGGAAGCCGAGGTCGAATTGAGGACGTTCCGATCGCGCCCGCGGACGTGGCCGAGCCGACGGCCTCGTCCGCCGCACGGCAAGCTCACTGACAAACTCGCGCGTCAGGCCCTCGAGGGCGTCCTGGCCGGCGAGGGAGCCCTGTCGAAGTCGTGGCCGCACGCGGCTTGGAGGTCGTGAGTGACGACGGCGCCCTGGCCGCGGCCGTCGATGCCGCCCTGGCCGCCAACCCGGCGTCGCGGACAGGATCCGCGCAGGCAAGGTGCAAGCGGCCGGCGCGATCGTCGGCGCCGTCATGAAGGCGACGGGCGGCAAGGCGAATGCCGCGCGTCCGCGAACTCGTCATGGAGCGCTGCGGCGGATAGCCCTGCGGTGGATCGAATCGCGCCCGTGACCGCCGGAAGGCCTTCCGGCGGTCACGGCTTTGTCATGCCGATTCCGAGCCGGCCCCGAGAGTCTCAGGTTAAAGAATCGTTAAAGTCTGGGTATCGATTGCCTGTAGGATGCGGCTAACGGTTTCGCGGCTCGAAACGGTTCCATGACTCGGAGAGGAGACGGAAAGTGTCGGATCAGACATACCAGATAACGGCCATTCTGTTGTATTTCGCCGGCATGCTGGGCATCGGCTACTACGCTTACCGTCGGACTGCGAACGTCGACGGCTACATGCTGGCCGAACGTCAGCTGACCCCGACCATGGCGGCGCTCTCCGCCAACGCCGCGGACATGTCAGGGTTGGCTCCTCATGGGCCTGCCGGGCGCCATCTACACCGCGGGCCTCATCAAGGCCTGGATAGCCATCGGCCTGACCGTCAGCGCCTGGGTCAACTGGCGTTTTCATCGCTCCGCGGCTGCGGGCATATTCGAGATCACGGACAACGCGATCACGATCCCGAGTTTCTTCGCCAAGAGGCTCAAGCGGAACTCGCGGCAGCTGCGAATAGTGGCGGCTCTGGTCATCCTCGTCTTCTTCACCTTCTACGTGTCGTCGGGCATGGTCGCCGCAGGGAAGTTCTTCGTCGGCTCCTTCGGCTGGAACTACTTCGTCGGGATGTTCGTCGTCGCCCTCATCACGCTGGCCCACACCCTGTTCGGCGGCTTCCTGGGCGCCACCCTCACCGACGTCGCCCAGGGCCTCCTCATGCTGGCGGCGCTCATAGCGGTGCCGATCGTCACCGTCGTCGAGCTCGGCGGGTGGTCTGAGGCACCGATCGAATCGCGGACGTCAAACACGAGGCCTTCAATCTGTTCTCCGGATTCTCCGGCAACGCTTCGTGTGATCGTCGCGACGATATCCACGGCGGCATGGGGATTGGGATACTTCGGGCAGCCGCACATCATCGTCCGTTTCATGGCCTTGCGCTCCCCGGGAGAGGCGAAGACCGCTCGCAGGATAAGCTCTTCTGGATGGTGCGACCGCCTCGGGCGCGATTTTCACCGCGCCTCATCGGGATCGGGTACTTCGCCGGCTCTCCCGGAGATAAAACTCGGGAAAAACGAGTCCGAAGAGGTCTTCTTGGTCATGAGCAGGATCTTCTTCCATCCGTTCGTCGCGGGCCTCGTGCTGGCCGCGGTGCTGGCGGCGATCATGTCCACGATGTCGAGTCAGATGATCGTGTGCGCGTCCGCTCGGTCGAGGACCTCTATTCGATCATGGGGCGCCGAGTGTCTGCGAGGAATCTGCTCGTTCTCAGCCCGGCTCAAGCGTGCTCGCCGTCGCCGTGGTGGCGGCGTTCATGGCGCTCGACCGCACTCGGCCATACACGCTGGTCGAATTCGCCTGGGCCTGGCGCGGCCTTCGGGCCCTCGTCGTCCTCTGCCTTTACTGGAGGAAGCTGACCGCCACCGGTGCCCTCGCCGGGCTGGTCACCGGCGCGGTGACGGTCTTCGTATGGGCGAACGTCGACGTCCTGAAGACGCATATGTGCGAGATAGTCCCAGGATTTCTCCTCAACCTCATCGTGGCGATCCTCGTCAGCCGGCTCACCTATGAGGACGATCCCGAGGTGGATCGGGAATTCGCCCGCATGAAGGCGGCGATCGGAGCCCGTTCCCGGTGACCTATCTCGTCGACGCGTCTTTCCCCGTCCGTCGAGACGGGAAAGACCTCGGCGATGCCCTGCTCGGCAAGCTCCTCCATCCCTCCAGAAGGAGGTTTCGAGTCGGGGCCTCGACCGCCGGCCGCGAGGCCGACCGACCGACGAGGCCTCAGACGAATTCGGAAAGGTGACCTGATTCACATAATCGGGGTTTGACGGAGTGGATGCATGGGGGTAATCTATATACCCGTCGCCTGAAGTAATCGCTATAAGCGGCAGCATGAAGCCGAAAGTTCGATGACTCCAGTGCGCATGAGCTTCAAAGCTGGTGATGTGGATCGCTGAATCTGCGTTTGACAGATCGGAATCCTGCACTAGACTATAGAAGTTGCCTCTTTCTGTGATGACCGCTGTGTGTGGTTGTTGTGGGGTGTGGGTGTGGTGGTTGGGTGCTGATAGTGTGTTGCTGATGTGTTTTGTGACTGGCTCGTGTGGGGTTGGTTGTGGCTGGCTCGTGGGTTGTGTGCCTGGGTTGGTTGTGGCTGGTTCTGTGGGGTTGGTTGTTGTTTTTTGGGAGTCGTTTTGGGCTTTCTGCGTTTTGTGTGGAGAGTTTGATCCTGGCTCAGGACGAACGCTGGCGGCGTGCTAACACATGCAAGTCGAACGGGCTCTGTCTGGCTGTGTGCTGGGTGGGGTTAGTGGCGAACGGGTGAGTAATACGTGAGTAACCCTGCCCTCTCTTTGGGATAAGCCTTGGAAACGGGGTCTAATACTGGATATTCCTGTCTGGTCGCATGGCTGGGTGGTGAAAGTTTTTTCGGTGGGGGATGGGCTCGCGGCCTCATCAGCTTGTTGGTGGGGTGATGGCTCACCAGGCGTCGACGGGTCAGCCGGCCTGAGAGGGTGACCGGCCACACTGGGACTGAGATACGGCCCAGACTCCTACGGGAGGCAGCAGTGGGGGATATTGCACAATGGGCGCAAGCCTGATGCAGCGACGCCGCGTGGGGGATGACGGCTTTCGGGTTGTAAACCTCTTTCGTCGGGGGACAAGGCTCTGCTTGGTGGTGGGGTTGAGGGTACCCGGTGAAGAAGCGCCGGCTAACTACGTGCCAGCAGCCGCGGTAATACGTAGGGCGCGAGCGTTGTCCGGAATTATTGGGCGTAAAGGGCTCGTAGGCGGCTTGTCGCGTCTGCTGTGAAAATGCGGGGCTTAACTCCGTACGTGCAGTGGGTACGGGCAGGCTAGAGTGCGGTAGGGGTGACTGGAATTCCTGGTGTAGCGGTGGAATGCGCAGATATCAGGAGGAACACCGATGGCGAAGGCAGGTCACTGGGCTGTTACTGACGCTGAGGAGCGAAAGCGTGGGGAGCGAACAGGATTAGATACCCTGGTAGTCCATGCTGTAAACGTTGGGAACTAGGTGTGGGGTTCTTTCCACGGATTCTGCGCCGGAGCTAACGCATTAAGTTCCCCGCCTGGGGAGTACGGCCGCAAGGCTAAAACTCAAAGGAATTGACGGGGGCCCGCACAAGCGGCGGAGCATGCGGATTAATTCGATGCAACGCGAAGAACCTTACCAAGGCTTGACATACGCTGGGACGGTGCAGAGATGTGCTGGCTTTTGCTGGTGTACAGGTGGTGCATGGTTGTCGTCAGCTCGTGTCGTGAGATGTTGGGTTAAGTCCCGCAACGAGCGCAACCCTTGTCTCGTGTTGCCAGCAGGTTGGGCTGGGGACTCACGGGAGACTGCCGGGGTTAACTCGGAGGAAGGTGGGGATGACGTCAAATCATCATGCCCCTTATGTCTTGGGCTTCACGCATGCTACAATGGCCGGTACAGAGGGTTGCGATATCGTGAGGTGGAGCGAATCCCTTAAAGTCGGTCTCAGTTCGGATCGGGGTCTGCAACTCGACCCCGTGAAGTCGGAGTCGCTAGTAATCGCGGATCAGCAACGCCGCGGTGAATACGTTCTCGGGCCTTGTACACACCGCCCGTCACGTCACGAAAGTTGGCAACACCCGAAGCTCGTGGCCTCAACCCGTGTGGGGGAGCGGTCGAAGGTGGGGTTGGCGATTGGGACGAAGTCGTAACAAGGTAGCCGTACCGGAAGGTGCGGCTGGATCACCTCCTTTCTAGGGAGCAGTCGGCGTGCGGCGTGGGTCGTGCGCGTGGGCTGTGGTTGTGGAAGCGCGTTGACCGGCATGCTGTCAGGCGTCTGGGTACTGTGCCCGTGCTGCCCGTGGGGCCCCTCGTTGGTGGGGGTGTGGTGGTGGCGTGGTGGTTGGGAATCGTATAGTGGACGCGAGCATCTGTGCCTGCACGTTGTGTGTGGGTGCGTGTTGTTGTAGGTGTTGTAGGGCGTTCGGTGGATGCCTGGGTACCGGGAGCCGAAGAAGGACGTTGCAGCCTGCGATATGCCTCGGGGAGCCGGCAAGCGGGCTTTGATCCGAGGGTGTCCGAATGGGGAACCTGGCGGGGTTGTGCCCGGTCGCTCGTGCCTGAATTCATAGGGTGCGGGTGGTGACGCGGGGAAGTGAAACATCTTAGTACCCGTAGGAAGAGATATTCCGTGAGTAGTGGTGAGCGAAAGCGGAGGAGCCTAAACCGTGGGCGTGTGAGAGCCGTCGGGTGTTGCGTGTGCGGTGTTGTGGGAGATGATCGTGATCATGCCGACGCGTGGTCGCGCAGTGATAAACCGTGGGGATAGGCGAAGGGTCTGGGAAGGCCTGCCGGAGAGGGTGAGAGCCCCGTAGCTGAAATTCTCGTGGCTGTGTGATTGTGTTCCCGAGTAGCATGGGGCCCGTGGAATCCTGTGTGAATCTGGCAAGACCACTTGTCAAGGCTAAATACTCCTGGTGACCGATAGTGGAGAGTACCGTGAGGGAAGGGTGAAAAGTACCCCGGGAGGGGAGTGAAAGAGTGCCTGAAACCGGGCGCCTACAATCCGTCAGAGCCTCCGTGGTGGGGGTGATGGCGTGCCTTTTGAAGAATGAGCCTGCGAGTTAGTGGCATGTGGCGAGGTTAACCCGTGTGGGGGAGTCGTAGCGAAAGCGAGTCCGAAGAGGGCGTGAGTCGCGTGTTCTAGACCCGAAGCGGGGTGATCTACCCATGGCCAGGGTGAAGCTCGTGTAAGAGCGTGTGGAGGCCCGAACCCACCAGGGTTGAAAACCTGGGGATGAGTTGTGGGTAGGGGTGAAAGGCCAATCAAACTCCGTGATAGCTGGTTCTCCCCGAAATGCATATAGGTGCAGCGTTGCGTGGTTCCTTCCGGAGGTAGAGCGACTGGTTGGCTGATGGGCCTTACCGGGTTACTGACGTCAGCTAAACTCCGAATGCCGGGAGGGTGGAGCGTGGCAGTGAGACGGCGGGGATAAGCTTCGTCGTCGAGAGGAAACAGCCCAGATCGCCGGTTAAGGCCCCTAAGCGTGTGCTAAGTGGGAAAGGATGTGGAGTTGCTGGGACAACCAGGAGGTTGGCTTAGAAGCAGCCATCCCTTGAAAGAGTGCGTACAGCTCACTGGTCAAGTGGTTCCGCGCCGACAATGTGGCGGGAGCTACACACCGCCGACGCCGCGGCAGTCCATCGTGGTCCTAGCCTGTCCGTTGGGCGGGTTCCAGGGGTGGGCTGGGTAGGGGAGCGTCCCGCGTTGGGTGAAGTCTCGGGTGACCCTGGGGTGGACGGCGTGGGAGTGAGAATGCAGGCATGAGTAGCGAGAGCGGGTGAGAAACCCGTCCGCCGATTGACTATGGGTTCCAGGGCCAGGTTGATCCGCCCCTAGGGTTAGTCGGGTCCTAAGGCGAGGCCGACGGGCGTAGTCGATGGACAACGGGTTGATATTCCCGTACCGGCGCTTGACCGTTCAATGTCTCGCCGGGGTGATGCTAACCATCCCCGATCCTGTGCGTCTCTTTCGGGAGGCGTGTGGGGGAGGGCGTGGGTCCGAGCCTGGGTGGGCAAGCGTGGTAACAGGTGTGACGCAGAGTGGTAGTCCAACCGTGTCGTATGGCTGAGCACGGCTAAGGGTGTAGCCCTGTCTCCCAGGTAAAATCCGGGGGCGTTCGGGTCAGGCCTGATGGGGACCGTTTGACGGGAAGTGGATGATCCTGTGCTGCCGAGAAAAGCATCGACGTCAGGGGCAAGCGCCGCCCGTACCCCGAAACCGACACAGGTGGTCAGGTAGAGTATACCGAGGCGTGCGAGTTAATCGTGGTTAGGAACTCGGCAAAATGCCCCCGTAACTTCGGGAGAAGGGGGGCCCGGGCCTTGATGTCCCCGTGCGGGGCGGAGGGTCGGGGCCGCAGAGTCCAGGGAGAAGCGACTGTTTATCAAAAACACAGGTGCGTGCTGCCGCAAGGCGATGTATACGCACCGACGCCTGCCCTGGTGCTGGAAGGTTAAGCGGACTGGTCAGCCCTTCGGGGTGAAGCTGGGAAGTTAAGCCCCAGTAAACGGCGGTGGTAACTATAACCATCCTAAGGTAGCGAAATTCCTTGTCGGGTAAGTTCCGACCTGCACGAATGGCGTAACGACTTCTCCGCTGTCTCGACCACGAGCTCGGTGAAATTGCAGTACGAGTAAAGATGCTCGTTTCGCGCAGCAGGACGGAAAGACCCCGGGACCTTTACTATAGCTTGGTATTGGTGTTCGGTACGGCTTGTGTAGGATAGGTGGGAGACTGTGAACCGGTCACGCTAGTGGGCGGGGAGTCGTTGATGAAATACCACTCTGGCCGTGCTGACCATCTAACCTCGGTCCGTGATCCGGGCCAGGGACAGTGCCTGGTGGGTAGGTTTAACTGGGGCGGTTGCCTCCTAAAGGGTAACGGAGGCGCTCAAAGGTTCCCTCAGCCTGGTCGGCAACCAGGTGGCGAGTGTAGGTGCACAAGGGGGCTTGACTGTGAGACTGACGGGTCGAGCAGGTACGAAAGTAGGAACTAGTGATCCGGCGGTGGCTTGTGGAGCGCCGTCGCTCAACGGATAAAAAGGTACCCCGGGGATAACAGGCTGATCCTGCCCAAGAGTTCATATCGACGGCATGGTTTGGCACCTCGATGTCGGCTCGTCGCATCCTGGGGCTGGAGTAGGTCCCAAGGGTTGGGCTGTTCGCCCATTAAAGCGGTACGCGAGCTGGGTTCAGAACGTCGTGAGACAGTTCGGTCCCTATCCGCTGCGCGCGTAGGAGAATTGAGAAGGGCTGTCCCTAGTACGAGAGGACCGGGACGGACGAACCTCTGGTGTGCCAGTTGTTCCGCCAGGAGCATGGCTGGTTGGCTACGTTCGGGAGGGGATAACCGCTGAAAGCATCTGCGCGGGAAGCCTGCTTCAAGATAAGTTCTCCATCCAGCCTGTGCGCTGGGTGAGGTCCCCCGCAGACGACGGGGTTGATAGGCCGGACGTGGACGCCTCGTAAGGGGTGGAGCTGACCGGTACTAATGGACCGACCGCCTACACCATCACGCCCCTGACGGGGTGGTCTCGCGTCGACTATACGATTCCCGGCTCCCACGCCCCGCCCGCGGCAGCGACAGGCGGTATCCGACAGGCTTGACGGTGGTCATAGCGGCGGGGAAACGCCCGGTCCCATTCCGAACCCGGTAGCTAAGCCCGCCAGCGCCGATGGTACTGCACCCGCCAGGGTGTGGAGAGTAGGACACCGCCGTCACCCATACCCCTGGTGGGAACACGCAGACACGCTCCCGCCCACCACACAAACCGATATGACCCAACGTATCAGGCCGCACGGCGAAGGGGGCTCCCCGATTCCGTGCGGCCCAACCACTATAAAACAACAACCCGATAGGGCCATATACCCTCCTCTTGCCTCGGCTGATTGTACAAACCGGTACGAAGTGCGCACAAGGACCTCTCCATACTACGTAGCTCTAGCTCGCGCGCAACGCCGCATTCGGGCGTCCTTCACTTTCCCGGAATTTCTAGAGATTGCGTTTTGGGTCTGCCGCCTTCGGCCGAGGCCCTGCAAGTCCGCCCGATCGCCCACAAGCGCAAACTTGACGACGGAGAGCCTTCGCCTGCTGGTTCTGTCAGCGTGGGAACTCCGTTTTGAGCACACGGTGCCATTGCACCAGGGGCGTCAACAGAGAGGAGTTCCTTTTCGGTTTCACTCATCGTCTCAGATAAAGGATGAGATTGATGGAGATTTATTTCGATATATTGAAATGTGAAGATGCAATGTCGAAATGCGCTTTTAGTCTCCATTTCGTGGATGGTTTTTCTAGAATTTTTCACAGAAAAATGGAACATAGCATGCCTAAATCATCAGTGATTTCCCTCGTGAGCGCATTGACACTCGTGTTGTAGGCTTTTAGTGTGTGGCAGTGAGTCATCCACCGGAGCTATACTTGTGTCGGTCGTTCACTATATAGCTGGTGGCAGTGGGTGGATGTTTTCTCTACTTGCCATGCTGTTCGCAGGGTGTGCGAGTTTCTTTGAGATATGGTATGGCGGAATGGCGGCGAGAAGGGAAGAGCGCACTATGCGACGCCGATTGCTCCAAGCGGTTTTCGCTTCGAGTTCTTCTCGGGATGATGAATCTTCGAATTCTCATCCGGCAATCTAGTCGCACTTCATACCGATAACGTGGAACGAGTTGCGGAATACAGGCAAGCATACTTGGTTCAGCAATGGCAGCGATAATTATCACCTTTTATCGTGCTTTTTCTACGTTTCAATTTCTATTGATCTTTTACTGGGAATAACAATAATATTGTTATGTTTCCTATACCGATATTCCTTTTCCTTTTCATGAAGTTTTTCCGTAAAACTCGGCGCATTCACGTCGCGAACGCGCCGCGCTGGCCGATCGCTATCTGGATGCGATACGAAATCTGGAAACGATTCGCCTTTTTCGGCGCCGGAGCGCGAATTGAGGCCCAGTTACGCGAACAGGGAGAACGCAATCGCGGTGCGGTTATGCGGCTCTCAGGAAACCATTGGTCATCGTCGTCGTGGACGGGCTTTCTCACTCGTTCTCATCTGCTGCACCGCTGCGTTGACGATCGCTCGGTTCCGCGCAGGAGCCATCGATCTGCCGGACGCTCTGACAACGATGTTCTAACGGTGCTCCTCATAGAACCTCTCACCCAGGTGGCTGGATTCTTCTACGTCGGCATGGGCGGACTGGCTTCACAGAAGGCGATTGCAGCCTATCTGGCGTCTCGGGGATCTATCGCATCGCATGGGGGCTGCCGTCTGGAAGCCGCGAAGGTTCCATTGTCGTCGACAGTCTGAGTTTCGACTATGGGCGGGGAGCCGTTTTTACGAATGTCGGACTGACTGTCCGCCAAGGAACCAAAGCCGCCATAATTGGTCGGTCTGGTGCCGGGAAGACCACTCTTCTGGAAGTCATCAACGGGACTCTGCCAGTCCAGACGGGGAGCGTGAGGATCGCGGGCGGTCTATCGAAGGCCTTTCACCGGTCCAGACGAGGGAGCCTGACGGCGAAGGTCTCTCAGCGCACATGGCTTTTCACCGGGAGCATCGCAGACAACCTTCGTGTCGCGAAGCCCGAGGCCACCGACGACGAAATGTGGCAAGCTCCGTCGTGCATATGTCGCCGACGAATTCGCCGCCATCGGACTCACGCCGACATCGGCGAGCAGGGCGGCCTCATATCGGGAGGGCAGGCACAACGGATCTCCCTCGCCCGCGCTTTTCTCTCCGGCCGAAAGATCCTGCTTCTGGACGAACCCACGTCACAGGTCGATATCGAATCCGAAGCCCGGATCATCGAGGCCATCGAATCCTTGGGGAGCAGTGGACGCTTCTCGTGGTCACACATGGCCGTGCGATTTTGCGGGTTGTCGATGAAATCTGGCGTTTATCGGACGGTGTCCTGGAGAGAGGAGACCGGCCGTGAGTGAACCGTCTTTGCGAGAGCTTTCAAGTGGCTGACCTCTGCCACGCATCCCGTCCACGGCTTCCTCTATGTCTCGACATTCTTCAGGATTCTCAGCCTCAGCCTCGATATCTTGCTTTTCGGGCTCGCAGCTGGCGGGGTGGCATTGATCGCCCTCGGTGGGGGAGACGCAGGCAACCTTCTCGTCTGGTTGATCCTCATCGCGGTCCTCAAGGCGATCTGCTACTACGGGGAACAGCTAACCGGCCATTACGTTGCTTTCAAAGCCCTCGAGGCTCCTCAGAACGAAGGCTTTCGCGCAGCTGTGGCCGAAAGCCCCGGCGATCGTCAATCAAAGCAGGTCGGGCGACGTATTGGCCAGTTTGACACGCGACGTAGATCGCATCGAAGTCGTTTACGCCCATACTTTCGCACCACTCGTCTCGGCCATCGTCGTACCTCCGGCTTTCCTCCTAGGAGCGGGCGTGCTCGTGGGATGGTCGTTGTCATCATCCCCGCCATATGCGTGATGTTGGGTCTATTCATCGTCCCTTTCATCGGATTGCGACGTTCGATGCTCGCTACTCGCCGCACACTTCGATTGCGGCGCGAACTCACTCATCATGTCACGGATTCCATATTCGGAACGGAGGAGGTGGTCGGATACGGACGTGTGGATGAGCGTCTGGCCGAGATGGACCGTATCGGGTCGAGAATCGCCGAATCCGCGTGTGGCCAGGGCGGGCAACGCGATACGGCGAGCGAGCAACACCGTATTGAGCCTGGCAGCTGTTATCGGCGCAGTGTACGGCGCTAGGCAGGCGAGTCTGTCCATTCCGTTGACTGCGGCACTCGCAGCTGGGACTCTTCGCCTTTTCGAAGGGCCGCGAGGCATTGAGGACGCTGCGGGCTATCTCGATCATTCCCTGGCGGCTGCACGGCGTCTGTGGAATATCAGTACGAGTCCGGAGATCGTCGAAGACGGACAGGGAGGTCTATGCGCCGTCGTGTCCGCCTTCTATTGAGTTCGCCGGGGTCTCCTACGCCTATCCGACGGGAGCCTTCTCCTTGAAAGACGTCAGTTTCACGGTTGCCGCCGGAGAGCACATCGCGATTGTCGGGCCTTCCGGATCGGGGAAGAGCACGGCCGTCTCCATGCTTCTCCGATACGACAATCCGACTGCGGGCCAGATCCTAGTCGACGACATGCCGATTCAACGGTATACCGTCGATTCCCTTCGCCACGCGGTAGTCCTCGTCTCTCAAAGATGCCAACTCCTCAATGCCAGCATTCGGGAGAATGTGATCTCGGCGTCCCCGAAGCCGGGAAGAGGAGATCTGGGAGGTTCTGGAAACAGTCTGCCTGGCGGATGAGGTCCGCAGCATGCCGAAATCCTGGATACTTCGGTGGGGCAGTCTGGTTCGAGACTGTCGGGAGGGCAAGCCCAGCGCCTGTGTCTAGCGCGCGTCTACTCATGCGGCCGCGGGTGCTCGTGCTCGACGAGTTCGCGGCCAACCTCAATCGTAGACCTCGAGGATTCAATACGTCGCAATCTGGCTAAGAAGATTCCCGAGTCACCGTCGCTGAGATAACTCACCGCCTTGAGAGTGCGAGGCGGCAGATCGTGTGCTCCTCATGGATCGCGGAATGCTGGTCGCTTCTGGAAGTCCCGTCGGAATCGAAGAATCGGATGGGATGCTCGCCGACTTCTTCCACCGGAACGTCTAGTTTTCCCGACTCGAGTTCCCCAAACTCGATCACAATAGTAAAGTTGGGGAAGCCCTAACCGAATTCCACCGAGGATCGAACACGGTGAGGATCACGTGGGTCAAGCGCTGTTCACATAATGAAAACCCTAGTAGAGGCCGGCCGGGGTGCGGCGTGTGCTTTGCACCCTGGGAGGTTCTATGCCGACTACGATCCGCGACATCGACAACCGGAAGGAACATGGCCGGCGCGCGTGCGCTGTGGCGCCACCGGAATGACTTCGCAGATTTCGGCAAACCCATTATCGCGGTGGCCAACTCTTACACGGGTTTCGTCCCAGGCCATGTTCATTTAAAGGATATGGGTGCTTTGGTGTGCGATGCGATAGCGGAATACGGCGGAATCGGTCGGGAATTCAATACTATTGCTGTAGATGACGGCATAGCCATGGGGCATTCGGGAATGCTCTATTCTCTCCCTTCGAGAGAGATAATTGCAGATAGCGTGGAATACATGGTTAATGCACACAGGCTGATGCGCTTGTGTGCATTTCCAATTGCGATAAAATCACTCCTGGAATGCTCATGGCGGCGCTTCGCCTCAATATACCGACTATCTTCGTCTCAGGCGGTCCCATGGAGTCGGGCAATGCTGTTGACGGCGTCATCGAGCATCGCACCGACTTGATTGACGCCATCGCCCTATCAGCTAACGATGACGTCTCCGACGATCAATTGGGGCTCGTAGAATCGAACGCTTGCCCGACATGCGGATCTTGCTCGGGGATGTTCACCGCCAATTCGATGAATTGCTTAACCGAGGCGCTCGGCCTTCGCTTCCCGGCAATGGATCGACGCTGGCAACAGCCACACGTCGCGAGGGACCTCTTCGTCGAAGCCGGACACCGCATCGTCGATCTTGCCCGCCGTTACTACTCGGCCGATGATGATCGGTTCTTCCTCGCTCAATAGCGACTAGAGATGCCTTTCTGAACGCAATGTCCATGGATATTGCCATGGGAGGCTCAACTAATACGATTTTGCACACTTTGGCTGCCGCACGGGAGGGGCAAATCGACTTCACCATGCGAGATATCGACGAGTTGTCTCGACACGTGCCCCTGCCTGGCGAAACTCGCTCCGAACTCAGATCGATTCCATATCGAGGACTTTCACAGAGCCGGTGGGATTCCAGCGCTTCTCGGCGAGCTGTACCGCGCGAAACTGCTGCAGGACACCGTCCATTCCGTGCACTCTTCGGACTTGAAATCGTGGCTTGAGGGTGGGATATCCGGAACCCCAGTGCCAGTGAGGGTTGCAAGGGATCGTTTTCTCGCGGCTCCCGGCCGGGTCCGGACGACGCGTCCCTTTTCGCAGGATTCACGCTGGGATGGCCCTGACAAAGATTCGATCGATGGATGCATCCGCGACGTCGGACACGCATACACTGCAGACGGCGGTCTTGCGATCCTTTTTGGAAATCTGGCTGAAGACGGCGCAGTGGTCAAAACCGCGGGTGTAGATGAGTCGTTGTTTCATTTCGAAGGCCCTGCCCGCGTCGTCGAATCTCAAGAGGCTGCTATCGAACTGATCCTCTCCAAACAGGTCGTCCCCGGTGATATCGTCGTCATCCAATACGAAGGGCCGCGGGGAGGCCCGGGAATGCAGGAGATGCTCTATCCGACGACCTTTCTCAAAGGTCTAGGGCTGGAGCAAAAGCGTGCGGGCTCATCACCGACGGACGTTTTTCAGGTGGCACATCGGGCCTGTCGATCGGGCACATATCGCCGGAGGCTGCCTCCGGCGGAGCCATAGGCCTTGTACGGGAGAGGGACAGGATCGTCATCGACATTCCATCCCGCACCATCAGCCTGGCCATAGACGATGCGGAGCTTGACCGCCGTCGGAAGGAGAGAGGTCCGCTCCCTGGAGACCGGTGTCACGGGTCCGTGAAGTCTCTAAGGCGTTACAGGCCATGCATCCATAGCCGCCTCAGCGGACAAGGGTGCCGTGCGTATCGTCAGGAGTGACCCAAAGGAGAGCATGGGACTCCAGCCCCAGACTCATACATGTCACCCTGCGTCATACTTACAGTGGCAGTTTCTCTTTGGTCGATTATGTATCGGTGGCCGTACACGAAGGAGGATTCTAATGACCACCGTCATGGAATATTTGGATGAATATCCAGTAATGTTCATGTTTCTCCTTATGGGTTTGGGAATGCTTTTGGGGCGTTTAAAAATAGGAGGAATAGAGTTGGAGGCCGCTGCTGTTCTTTTTCCTTGCTATTGGAGTATCCGCATTGGGTGCGCATCTTGGAATACGCGTTACTATTGATGAAGAACTTGGAACTGTTGGTCTGGCGATTTTTCGCTTTCGCTATTGGTAATAGTGCGGGGAAAAAGCTTTCGTTCACTTAAACAAGCTAGTGGACCTATTGCCATGATGATATCGGTCTTCATTGTTGCGGCGGGTGTTGCTTATGTCTTAGGGCGATATGTATTTCACATGGATGGAGCCCTTATTGCGGGGACCTTCTCGGAGGCATAACGAACACACCCGCTTTGGCGGCTGCGGGTGAGGCCTCTGGCAATGAGCCACTGGCAACGGTTGGGTACGCGGTGGCATATCTTTTCGGTGTGGTCGGAATGATAGGGAGCGGCCCATTTTCGCTCTGCGGAAAGCTGATGACGATCCAGATGAGCTCACCCCGTCACTCATTTCAATGTGCGAGTTGAAAGAGACGACTGCCCGACGATAGCTCAAGTTTCCGCCGAACTCGGCGGCCCCATCGAGATTTCGCGTTTGCGGCGAGGCGAAACCGGGCCGATTTGGATACCTCACGAGGACGACGTACTGAGAAGGACGACCCTCGCTACGGTTGTAGGCACGTTGGAGAATGTCAATGACGCTCTTCACCATCTCGGCCACCGGTCGAGTCATTCGCTTCGCTCAGACCGCCGTTTTTTGGATTTTCGGCGCATCACTCTATCGACTCCGGCCTCGTGGGTAAGACGATCGCCGAACTGGACGAGATTCTAGATGAGCGGTGGAACGCGAAAATTTCGCGTGTCAGGGCGCGCCGACGCCGACATGCTCGCGATCCCCCGACCTCGTGGTGGAGATGGGAGACCGTCTCCGCGTCGTCGGACCGACGATGAAACTACGGGAAATCTCAAAATGGCTCGGCGACTCCGCCAAGGGAATGACCGATATCAACCCCGTGTCTCTCGGCATAGGCCTTGCCCTCGGATACTTTCCTCGGTGAGATCGACATCCCACTTCCGGCGGCGCCCACTTCGCTTTGGGGTACGCCGCAGGGATCCTGATCGTCGGCCTCATCATGGGCAAGATCGGACGAATCGGTCCGCTGGTGACGGTGCTTCCGAACACCGCCGATTCGGTTCTTGCAGAATTGGGCTTGCTCATGTTCCTCGCTCGAGCTGGCACGAAGGCCGGCGCCCAGATTCTCAACGCTTTCTCCTCTGGCGACTGGTGAAGATTCTCATACTGGGCGCATTGGTCACGCTCGCTGTCGCCATCGGGCTGTATGCGACTATGCGTAAGATCTTCAAAATGGGCGGGACAAAGCTGTCCGGCCTTCTGGGTGGCGCTCAGACGCAGCCTGCGGTCCTCGCTTTCGCAAACGGCCGCACAAATGCCGACCCACGTGTCGCGCTCGGGTACGCACTGGTATACCCCGTTGCAATGATCGTTAAGATCCTCCTTGCCCACGTTCTGGGCTCCTTCTAAGGATCCCGCTGGCCAAGCGGCCTCCGTCCTAACTCATGAGCCAATTGCGGTCGGTGACCATACGTGACAGCGCCAACCCGACGCCGATGGCGGTGATAGCCAGGCACAGCGTCACGATTTCCGGGATCGCGGCGTTGACCTGGAGCCCGTCATTGAGCGCTGACAGTGCGCGGTAGAGCGGGACGCCGGGGATCATCACGACAACGGCCGGAACGGAAAGCGTCACCCTCGAATACTTCGTCCACTTGGCGCCCAGAGCGGCGAGAAGCCCCGCTAGGAACGCCGCCAGTCCGATGGCCGACATCCGTCCGAGCCCGGCGTCCTGGGCGGTGAGTCGGAGAACGTTGATGACCGTGCCGATGACGGCTGCGATGAAGCTTGCGCGCTGGGGAGCGTTGAAGAGCATGGCGAAGCCGTAGGCTGCGACGAAGCTCGCGAGAATGCGCCCGAGTAGTAGGAGCCAGGTGTTCAGGTGGTACCGTCAGCGGACGGGTTGACGTTCCAGTTGAGAAGTCCCGTCTACCGCCCATACGGAGGCCGCGCGTCGAGATCAGAAGCATGACGACGTACACGCCCCGCGCGATTTCCAGCGATATAGTCCTGTCGGATGAGATCGAGTATCGAGGGTGACGAGAGGAAGCCGGGGACGAGGAAAAGCACCGAGGAGACGACTCCGGACTGGTGGGAGGCGTCGACGATATCGGCTATATGGAAGACCGACTGATTCCCATCGTAGAGGCTTGTGGCGACGAATCCGCACGCCATCCACACGGCGAAGTGATTCATGTGGCGGCGCAACAGCGTCTTGCGGGTCGCCTGGCCTGCCAGAGCAGCGAAGAAGACGACCAGGCACTCGACCCAGCCACCCTGGTTGAGGAATGCGAAGCCTGCGCATGCTACGCCCGAAGCGAGGGCGGATACGGGCATGGAGTACAGAGGGTCTTTGTTCGCGAAAGCGTCAAGCATGTCGTCGGCGTCTTCGACCAACATCTTCCCGGGAAGGTTGTGGACGAAGTCATTGAGGTCGTCTATGCGTTCGGCGTTGATTCCCATGACCCGCTGCTCAACGAGTTCCGTCCGGAACGTCCCGCCGGCGAAGGCGGTGGCGGTGATTTCAGTGTAGGTGACTTGGATGGAGATCTTGTCGATGCCCACTGCATGTGCAATCCGGTCCATGCCGTCTTTGACTCGAAAGCCGAAGCGCCGGCGGACAACAGCATCTCGCCGAGTCTCATCACGACGCGCAACTGGTCGGCAAGGCGATCGAGGGCGGCAACGTGGTGGTCGTCAGTTTGTTTCACCGTTCCACCTTAGGGCGTGCGGGACTGGGACGGCCGGGAGGCTCAGGGCGGCAGCGACTCAAACCACAGTGATAAGCAATTCACTGATTTGTCGAGGGGCCGAAAGTCCGAGGTGTACAGGTGTCCTCGAATCGCGACCGGATCGATCGACCTCCCGGTGGGCGATATGCGCCGCCGGCCTTCTCCGGTGCGTGTCCGAGGACTGGCGGAAGGCGGGAGCGGGAGGAGAGCGCCGGGAAAGCCCCGTTTCGACAATCAAGTGGCTCGCATTGCGAGATCGTGATTCAAATAGTGAGACAAACTCCGACTGGCTTGGCATCTGGCCGGTTCTGCGGCTATGGTCAAGCTGTGAGAACTCTTCTGGTACGTAACTGACGCGCTGCACAAGCCGTTGGCGACGTGCCGCGCGCCCTCGTTCGAGGGGTTTTTCATGCCTGCCGAAGCACGGCCCCTGGCCTGCGATGCCCGGTGTGCCGCCACAACGAAGGAGGAAGAGATGGCAAAACGGCAAACGCCGACCGACTCGTCGACAGGCGCAGATGAACAGGCCGCCACCCCGCGAGTGATTCGCGAGAAGTCAACGGGGGCGCGGTCGATCATACGCGCGCTCGAGGAGCTCGGCGTCGAGGTCGTCTTCGGCATGCCGGGAGGTGCGATCCTCCCGACGTATGATCCGATCTTCACGCTAAGCTCCGGCATATCCTGGTGCGCCACGAGCAGGGGGCGGGGCATGCCGCCGAAGGATACGCGCTGGCCACCGGCCGGGTCGGCGTTTGCATCGTGACGTCGGGTCCGGGTGCGACGAACCTCGTCACCTCGCTCCTGGACGCGCACATGGATTCAGTCCCGATAGTAGCGATCACCGGCCAGGTCGGCGCTGCCGCCATCGGCACGGACGCCTTTTCAGGAAGCGGACATCGTGGGCATAACGATGCCGGTGACGAAACACCCTTCCTCGTCACGAGTGCAGAGGAGATTCCTTCTCGCATCGCCGAGGCGTTTTACTTGGCTTCGACGGGTCGTCCCGGGCCGGTTTTGGTCGACGTCACGAAATCCGCCCAGGTCGAGGAGGCGGACTTCGTGTGGCCGCCCGTACTCGATCTGCCCGGGTACCGTCCCTGTGACTAAACCGAACGCACGGCAAATCCGGGAAGCCGCATCGACTCATCGCGACGTCGTCGTGTCCGGTGCTGTATGCGGGAGGCGGGGCGATGCGCGCGGAGTGTCCCGTGACCTCGTCGAACTCGTCGATTTGTCCAACGCGCCGATTGTCACGACTCTGACGGCGCGTGGCGTGGTGCCCGACTCACATCCGAACAACCTCGGGATGCCCGGCATGCACGGAACGGTTCCCGCTGTGGCCGCCCTCCAGAAGTCCGACCTCATCGTGGCTTTGGGGGCGCGTTTCGACGATCGCGTGACGGGAAAGGTCTCCGATTTCGCTCCCAATGCCAAAGTCATTCACATTGACATCGACCCGGCGGAGATCTCGAAAAACCGCCTGGTGGACGTCCCGATCGTCGGGGATCTCAAAGACGCCACGTCGGATCTCGTCGCCGAATTGCGCGAAGCCCACCGTCAATACGGTGTGCCCGATCTGGAGGAGTGGTGGAAGACGCTGGCCGGTTTGCGAGAGAGGTACCCAGCTGGGTGGGAGGAGGTCGACGACGGCCTGCTCGAGCCGCAGCATGTCATTTTCCCGTCTCGCGAAAACCGTCGGGTCTGACAACACCATCTACGTTACCGGCGTCGGCCAGCATCAGATGTGGGCGAATCAGTTCCTGAACTCGAACACCCACGACAGTGGCTGAGCTCGGGAGGTGCGGGGACCATGGGATTCGAGGTCCCGGCTGCCATGGGAGCCAAAAGTCGGACAACCCGACAAAACAGTCTGGGTGATCGACGAGGGACGGCTCCTTCAAATGACTAACCAGGAACTGGCCACTTGCTGCCTCGAGGGATCGATATCAGATCTGCATCATCACAATTCCTCGCTGGGCATGGTCCGCCAATGGCGAGTCGCTTTTTCTACGGCGAACGCTATTCGCATACGGATCTCAATACAGGGTCATGGAACGCGCCGCATACCTGACTTCGTCAAGCTAGCCCAGGCTTACGGCTGCGAAGCATGGCGCGTCGAAGAGGGCGACGACATCGACGCCGCCTTTGAAAAAGCAATGGAGATCAACGACCGTCCGGTGCTGTTGGAGTTCGTCACCTCTCCGGACTCCGAAGTATGGCCTATGGTTCCCGCCGGGTGTCAAATGACGACATCGTTTACGCTCGTTCCGTTCGTCCCACGACCGATCCGTTCGCGGCCTGAAAGGAAGGAAAAAGATGAACACACGTCACACGCTCTCCGTTCTGGTCGAAAATAAGCCGGGCGTTCTTACGCGTGTTGCCGCTCTATTCGCTCGACGCGCCTTCAACATACACTCGCTCGCTGTTGGGAGACCGAAGACCCCCAGCTTTCGCGCATCACCGTCGTGGTCGATGCCGCCGAACGCCCGCTCGAACAGGTTACCAAGCAATTGAACAAGCTCGTCAATGCTTAAAATCGTCGAGCTCGAACCTGAGTCGACGGTTGAACGGCAGTTGCTCCTAGTCAAGGTGTCGGCCAGTGATTCCACTCGCGCCAATGTCCTCCAGGTCGTCGATCTCTTCAGGGCGCATGTCGTGGACGTCGTTCCCGACACTGTGACGATCGAGGCAACCGGTTCGGAATCCAAGGTCCGGGCATTCCTGTCGGCCCTCGAACCGTATGGAATTCGTGAAATCGTCCAATCCGGAGCGGTGGCGATCGGACGCGGTTCGCGTTCGCTCTCCGAACGATGTCTCTGCCGAATTGTCGCTTCTGCGCGCATAATTGATTAGCGAAAGCGCTGGGCGGCTGACTGGTCCGGGACGCGCGGCACCGTCCGGAAACGGCTGGTGCGCCTAAACTCCATAACCGAAAAATTAAGGAGAAAAACGTGGCAAAAATCTTCTATGATGACGATGCAGACCTTTCCGTCATTCAATCTAAGAGAGTAGCCATAGTTGGGTATGGTTCTACAAGGTCATGCCCATGCAATGAATTTACGCGATTCAGGAGTAAATGTAATTATTGGATTGCGTGAAGGCTCAAAATCTATTGACAAGGCTAAAGAGCAAGGTTTTGAGGTGGCGAAAGTGAGGCGACGCGGTTCGCGAAGCGGATGTCGTCATGGTCCTCGCCCCTGATCAGTCTCAGCGATCGATCTGGGCCAATGACATCGAGCCGAATCTCAAGTCCGATGCCGCTGTGTTCTTCGCCCACGGATTCAATGTCCATTTTGGTTATATCGCACCGGATTCCGGTCATGACGTCTGCATGGTGGCCCCCTAAGGGCCCCGGGCACACGGTTCGACGTCAGTACGAAGAAGGACGAGGCGTTCCGTCCTCGTGTGCGTCGAGCAGGATGCCTCAGGGCATGCATGGGAGTTGGCTTTGTCTTACGCCAAGGCAATCGGCGGCACCCGAGCGGGCGCAATCAAGACAACGTTCCGGGAGGAAACGGAAACGGACCTGTTCGGCGAACAGACTGTTCTGTGCGGAGGGATTTCGCAGCTCATACAGTACGGTTTCGAAACGCTCGTCGAAGCCGGATACCAGCCTGAAATGGCTTACTTCGAGGTCTGCCATGAGCTCAAGCTCATAGTCGATCTCATCAATGAGGGCGGCCTGACCAAGCAGCGATGGTCATGTTCTGACACAGCTGAATACGGCGACTACATTTCCGGCCCCCGAGTGATCACCCCAGATGTCAAAGACCATATGAAGGAAGTGCTGGGCGATATACAGAACGGTTCCTTCGCTAAACGCTTCATCGACGATCAGGATGCCGGTGCGCCTGAATTCCTGGGCTCTTCGGGCCGAGGGTCAAAGACCACCCCGTCGAGAAGACAGGGCAGGAGATCCGCAGGATGTTCGCCTGGAACGCGTCGGTGGACTCCGACTACGTTGACGGCGAAGCGGCTCGCTGACCAGCTCTCGATCGACACCCGAAGGAAGTACAGGTAAACTTCTGGCCTACTAGGCGGTTTCGGGTGCCCAGGTGTCCCGGGCACCCGAAACCGTCGGCGTGCGAACTTCCAAAATTTTACGACAGTTTCGTCATCAAATTCGCTATGTGCCTTCAAATGTCAGTGTTCACAACAGTTTTCCGATTTCGACATTGCGACATGTCGGTGGAACGGACGCCGGCGCCCGCCTACAGTTGGACCGTTGGAACAAAGGCATGCGGAGGGAGAGCGCAATGGCCGATGTCGTGGTCGTCTACAATACCGTCACCGGGTTCGCGCAGACATACGGAGAGTGGATTGCCGAAGATCTGGGAGCGCGTCTGTATCCGTGGTCGCAAGCCAAGGGAATCGACCTGTCAGGAGCCGATCTGGTTGTCTACGGCGCTGGCGTGCGCATGAGCAGGATTCGAGGTTCCATGAATTCCCGCAGAAAAAAATCAAGCGGGAGAACCTCATGGGGAAGAGTCGTCGTCTGGGCCAATGGCGGTACGCCGGTCCACCCTCAACGTGACTGGAGAGTCCCCGCTGGAACTTTTTACGAAGAAAAGAACTCGCCAGTGGATGCTATCCTTCTTCTATTTCCAAGGCGGTGTTCGCTATGAAGGACTCAGCTTTCCGGAAAAAGCCTTGCTCAAAATCTTCTCCAAGCGGATTCAGAGATACCGACATCGCGGAGAGTGGGTAGTCCAAGTGGCGGACAACATTGCGCACGGATATGACCACACCTCACGTGCTGCGATCATTCCACTTGTGAACAAGGCCCGAGAGATGCTAGGCGAGTAGTGCCTGTCTCTTTCTTTCGTGGAGAGGATATGATTCTCCTATGAAGTTTCTATTACGTGAGCATAGAAAATGGGGTTGGAAGAAGCGAATCGTGATTACCTTGGGAGTTATCGTCACTTCGGGCTTATTCGCTGTGGGTGGGATTAACATATATGTCACTGTGACGACCAATGATCGTGTCGTTTCGGATGTCGGCGGCATTCGTGCTGAGAAACTTGACTGCATACTTGTTCTTGGAGCGTTGGTACGCTCGGATGGAACGCCTTCGCATATGCTCCGAAAGCGGCTGGAAAAGAGTCTGGAATTGTACAAGCAGAAAGTTGCGCCGAAAATCCTTGTATCCGGAGACAATTCTAGTGTTCACTATAACGAGACACATGTCATGCGGAAATGGTTGGAAAAGCATGAAGTTCCTAAAGAGGATATTTTCGAAGACCACGCGGGATTTTCAACTTATGAATCAATGTATCGTGCAAGTGCCATCTTTAAAGCACATTCAATAGTCGTTGTGACGCAAAGATACCATTTAGCGCGTTCTATTTATATAGGTCGTGAGCTTGGTCTGGATGTCTGGGGCATTGCTTCGGGAGGGAATAACTACTCACAGCAATTCAAGCGTGATGTTCGCGAGTGGATTGCGAGAACTAAGGATTTCGTTCAAGTCGTTATTAAGCCGAAACCAAAAGTACTTGGGTCCAGTCATTCCGATAGACGGCAACGGAACCATCGAAAATCGTTAATTATTTGTCATTAATTGCCATTAACTTCTTTGTATTTCATTACAAATCCCGAATTCTAATCCAATATATTTATATTATTTAAGTATAAATGAAAATCCATAATTTTAGGAAGATCTCGTTTAGCTTGTTGAAGGCCCTCTTCGTATGCTGCTTGAACGCTAACGGCTTTTCGTTCTCCGTTCGAGATGGGCATCTCGTCAGGATAGTAGAGATAAGCCCGTCCTTCGGCTTCGAGGCTCTCCAAACGATCAAGAGGTCATTGTACTTTTTCGGTCGATTGAGAAGAGCCTCGGCTACGGCAGGATGACTTTCGAAAGATTCCTTATAAATCGCCGGTGGGATTTTCGACGGGGATTTCCTATATCCACGCTTACGCGTCATAACGACAACGAAACGTTCATATCCGTCGGCTTCCGCGGCGTCAATCGCAAAACCCCCTGTGTCTCCGATGGCTCCGTCCAGGTAGGCCACGCCGTTCAGCCCCACTGGCGGCATGATGATCGGCATCGAGGAGGAAGCTTGACAGTACGTGACGAGTTCTTCCTGCGTGGAGATGTCCTCTCGGCCCCAGTAGACGGTTTGTCCCGTTTCGCAGTTGAACGAGCCGATTTTGAACTGCGTGGCGCTCGCGTTGAAAGTGTCCCAGTCGAAGGGAAGGAGTTCGCCGGGACCAGAGGTGTGCTGGTAAATGTACTCGGAGTTGAAGTAGCCCCTGCCGCGAACAAAGCTGATCGGGCCGCCTAGATTCGGATCCTTGGCGAGTTCGACGAAAGCTGCACGTGCCCTCCACGCGTCGCGGGAGACGAAGTTGCATGTGGGTCGCCCCGGCGGAGATCCCGCCGACCCATGGGAAGTCGATACCAGCGTCAATCATTTCGGCGACCAGTGCGGCCGTATATGTGCCACGCATTCCGCCACCCCTCGAATATCAATGCGGTTCGTGTGCTCATAAATTCCAAGGATATCTCGGATGCTATGCCAGCGGGGCGACCCTTTCCCCGAGCGAAATCGGCCCAGGCGGATAGCGTCGGCTGACCGATCCGTCACAGACCACGGCATATAAATTAGGTGCAATCTCGACATTCTTACACAGCGAAATTTTTCGAAAGTCGCATTGACTCGCTATATTATGAATAATAACATAAATTATGTGATGTTACATTACAATAAATGACTAATCATTTTTCTATTTTTCTATTAAAAATTCAATGATGGAATTTTTCTATTAAGGACATACTCGTGACCTCAGGAAGAACTGGGCGGCGTGTCCGCTGTTGAGTGAGAAACGTTAAGGTGAGTTCCTCTCCTGTCACCAGGGAGCAAATCAAAGCTGAGCACAGCGAGTAGGGTGCGTTATCTGATAATTGAGCAAAATTTGTCAATCTTGTCATCCGACTCATGTGCTGCCGCACCCATTTTCGTCAGTCAAGATGACGGCAACAAATTTACCGTCCCTACCTGTCATAGGGTAGCAGACTAATTGAAATTCGAGAGTCTATTCCCACGGAATGATGTCGACCGACATGTTTAACGACATGTCTAACACGTTATTGCAAATTTTTGGTCATAAATTGTCAGAATTAATCAGAAGGTTATATGTAGAAGAATAATGATAAAATAATTGAATGTAATGATTATTATTATGCATAGCTAAGTAAATAACATATTGCAAAAATAGACGATTGAAGCATTCGCATTATTGCAAATTAATAATCTGGATAAAAAAATATGAGAAAGTTACAAAAATTGATTTGATAGTTGTATTTTTGTTGAAAGTAAAAATATTAATAATAAAAATATTGTAGTTGAATTATTACATTTTTATTTACTTTTTGTCATTAGTTGATATAATTAACGCTACCATGTCGCGGGACATAAGTTATATATTTATAATAATTATTACTTCACTATGTTAGAATAATATATGTAAAACGTTAATTATGACGATGAAATTGATTTGGACTCGTCATGCTCGGTACGGTCGGGGGTGGGGCAGGGGGTGGTCATGGGTTACATCCGTGAGGCGAGGAAGTGGAAGCCTTTGAGTAGGAGGTTGGCGACTGCTCCGATGATGGTGCCCAGTAATGGGCAGGGATACGGTGTACATGACCGCGCAGGCGCCGAGCAGGACGAGGATCATTCCGGTTTTGCGGTTGCCTTTTGCCCAGCCAGCGCCACAGGCCGATCAGGATGGACATGGCGCCGAGGACGCGGATGATCCCGCCGGCGTTGACGGCGGCGATGATCGAGGCAGGTCTTGGAAGACGTTGTGCATGGGGCTCTCCTTCTCGCGGGTGGGGGCGGGCGCGGCTGCGACTCGCTCGGATAGTGTGCGGACAGCCCCGGGCCGGCGTCGTGGCTCGCCCGGCGGGCGCTTGCCGGGAGGTTGTCAAGGACTGGCTGGAGCGGCTGTGGTCGGGCAGGTCAGGGCCCGGCGGGTGGTGGCGATCATGACTGCTGAGCGCCATAGTTGCTCGGCTAGGGCGGGGTGGGCGCGTAGTAGGTCGACGATCTCGGTTTTTCTCCCGGTCGGATGGGTCCCGGCCGTGGAAGGGGCGAACAGGGCGTCGGTGGCCGCGTCGTCCTGGCCGGTTTCCCATCGGCGGGCGGCGGCCAGGACCCGCCGGGGGAGGTGTCCATGGTTCGGCGCAGCCCGGTGGCGGCCCGGCGGGGATGGTCTGAGGGGCGATCGCGCCGGGGAATTGGGCCTGCCAATAGTGCTCGGTCAGGGCGCGCCGGCCGCGGATCGCCTCGGGCGGCTCGAAGCGCTCGTCGGCTCGCCGGTCGGCTTGGGCGGCCCACTGCTCCTCGGCGCCGGGACAAGACGGGGTCTGACAGTCGGTCAGATCCTCGTAAGAGTGGCAAGCGGCCACGCCGGTGCGGCGGATGTCCATGGCAGTGCCGGCCCGGCGGGCTTCGATCCGGGCGAGCTGGTCGTGTTCGGCCTCGCTCAGCAGCCGACCCAGCCGGGTCTGGGCGTCGCGGGCGGCCGCAGCGTAGGCGGCCCAGGCGCGCATGAGGTGCGAGTTGCCGCGGCTCATGCGGGTGTGCAGGCTGTCGGTGCGCATGTGGTGGACGTGCCGGGCCCAGGAGCCGTCGATGATCCGGGAAACCTCGCCGGCGGTGATGGTGGGATGGTCGGGGTCGGCGGCTGTGGCGCGTTCGTAGACGAACTCGAAGGTATTGGCCTCGAATTCCTCGGCCAGGTCGCGCCGGTCGGCCACGTAGAGCCAGGGTGGCGATGCGCCGAGCGCCGGCGGCGGATCCGGTCCAGGACATAGGCCACGTCGGCCTCCTCGGCCAGGTCGAGTCGCACCCGGCCGAGCCAATCCGGCCGGTTCGGTCCCATCGGCCGTCGGGGGTGCGCGGCTGGGTCAGGTAGGCGGTACCGCTCATCAGGGACTCTCCTTGCTGACGACAGTGGTCGCCCGGACAGTGTGCGGACGGGCCAGCCGGCTCAGGCGGAGGGTGGTGGGAGGCCGATGGCGGCGTAGTCCCTCGTCCATGCCGGGCCGGCTTAGGTGGGGGTGGTGTCAGGCCGTCTATGGCCGGGGGCGAACAGGTCGGGGAGCGTAGTCAGGGGTGGGTGTCGTAGACGGTGAAGATCTGGGTGTCCCCGGCCGGGCAGAAAGGGTTCGACGAGTCGCTGGTCGTGGGTGGTCTGGCCGTGGCGGACCGCGTCGGGCCGGTGGGCCCAGGCCTGTAGCTCGCTGATCCTGCTGGCGGGCAGGCCGTGGTCGTAGGCGGCGCCGGGCACGAGCGTGGCCCAGGCCAGGCGGACGGCCAGGTTTCGGCGTTTGCCCGCGGTGGGGGCCGACTCGACGCGCCGGCTGAGTTCTTCCACGGCCGGCTCGACGCACCCGGCGTCAAGCCCGGCGTCGAGCCCGGGCGCGGGCGCGGGGTGTGCTGGTCAAGGGAAACGGGAACGTGGGAGCCGTGCCCGGCGGACGCGTCATCGATGTTGCCGATGCTGACTATTATCTCAGTTGGTCGCGGAGCCAGGGACGTGGGCACCCACACGAACTGTCCGATCATGATGGCCGGCACCTGACCCGCATCGATCGCCTTGGCCAGCGTTCGCGGATCGATCCCCAGAAACTGGGCGGCTTCGGTCCGCGTCACGGCCAGACGCCCGATAGGTTTAATATCAACTATATAATTTATGTCCCGATATTGCACGGAGCCGTCCCAAGGCCATGGCCAACAGGACGAAACAAGGGTACAATCCATACGATTTTTCCTGTCAAGGCCGGATTTACGGGGAATCCGACAAATTCCGTTCGCCCTCCGCGTTAGCGAGGGCGAACGCAGGGATTCGAGGCGATGGCGCCGTGTTATGGCTGGAGATCCCCGCATACGCGGGGAGCACGAGGACAAGCGCTACGCCGACTGGGACCGCGCCGGATCATCCCCGCATACGCGGGGAGCACGGGCCCGGACGTTGTGCGTCCGGGGCCCTCTCGGGATTATCCCGCATACGCGGGGAGCACAGCGACGCCGCCCTCCAGCGTCATCGTCGCGGGATCATCCCCGCATACGCGGGGAGCACAAAGCAGCTAGTGTCGTGCCCGATTCGATCTTGGGATCATCCCTCGCATACGCGGGGAGCACCCGAGGCGATGGACGAAGTGTTCTATCAGGCGGGATCATCCCCGCATACGCGAGGAGCACCCGGAGGCGATGGACGAAGTGTTCTATCAGGCAGGATCATCCCGCATACGCGAGAGCACCCGTTGACCTTCATCTGTGCGTCCCACCGGGACGGATCATCCCCGCATACGCGGGGGAGCACGGCTGCGCCTCGTCACTCATCCAGGGCGTCGAATAATCATCCCTGCATACGCGGGGAGCACGGTGCACCCTGGTCGATGGTCACCGGCGCCCGCGGATCATCCCCGCATACGCGGGGAGCACGGTGACCGCCGACGCGTCTCCCTCGGTCGCGGTATCATCCCCGCATACGCGGGGAGCACGAAATCACGCAGCTGCTCGACGGTGGCCGTCGGATCATCCCCGCATACGCGGGGAGCACCGCCAGGAAGGCCGCAGACAAGGCCTGGTCTGGGATCATCCCGCATACGCGGGGAGCACACCTGGAAGTATGCCCGAAGCGTCCCGGGATCATCCCCGCATACGCGGGGAGCACATCCCGCCGGCCAAAAAGCGAACAGATGGGAGGGGATCATCCCGCAGGTGTGCATAGGCATATTGATGCGTTCATCGACGTGGAGAAGCATTTTATTTGCCGTGGCGGGACTTTCCCGGGAGAGGAGACCGGTATGGTGGTACGTGAGGCAGCATGGGGGCGCATAGGCGTACACGCCGAAAAATTCTCCGAACAAGGGCACGAGCAAGGGCACATGGGCCGGGTGCCGTGGGTCGGGCTGGCCGTCGTGGACGCGGTCGGTGACGTGGGGGCGTTGAGGTCCGGCCGCCTACGCGGTGGCTTGGGACGCGGAGCGTGGAAGTGCTCCCGGCAGGGGCCGTGCTGTCTGGTGAGCGATTGAGGCGGTAGGGCGGCGTCGCCGGCCCGGTGTGGAGGCTCCGGTCAGGACGGGAAACGCTATGGGGTCTTCGCCAGATGCGGGTCACGCGGTTTGCCCGAGCGTGATCGCGGCGATGGCGATGAGGCCGCGGGCGACGGGTGGCAAGCGCCGTCCGTCAATGGTCAATCGGCCTGCCTTGTGGCGGGTGGTCGGCACCCGCAACGAAACTGTGGAGAGCCGCCCGGCCGGCCCGTCCGGTTCGGGATCGTGAGTAGAGGTTCTGCGCTGCCGTTGAAGACGTTCGAAGGTCTGAATAGATTCGGATAGAGATCTAGTTCCTGGAGTATTCGTGTATTGTCTTCCTCCTCCGGATCAGAGGTCTCGGGGAGCGGAAGATCTTCCGCTCCCGAGACCTCGATGGTCGAAAACCCGTGGTCGGTTTTCACCTAGCAGTAGACGGTGGGACTTTGGGGGCGGTTGCCGACGCGCTTTGCGAGATCCTTGACGAAAACGCGGAACACGATCGTCCTGGCCTCGTGGGGTCGATCCATGGGAGGACGCAGGGTCCGTGCTGTTAGACACATCGATTCGATCAAAACTTCATTTTTCATGCGAAAAATGTCGTTTATTCGTCTGTTTCTTTCATTATCTGCTCGAAAAGCGAGGGCTGATTAGGGGGATTTTTTTGTGAGATTGCCATGGCTGTCTGTGAAGAATAAAAGATTTTTCACGATCATACTCAGGTTTTTGAGCTTGATTTCGTCCATGACAGCAACGGCGTTCGCATTCAGATCGGTGGGTTTGATTTTTGATTGTATGGGTCAAAGTTCCGGGTTTGCCGGTGTCCTGGACGGCCTGGACGAGTTCGCGCAGGTTCTCGGTCAGTTCCCGGTGGGAGTCTCCGTTGGAGAGATTGAGCAGGACGGTGGCGAATTCGACGCCTTTCTGCTCCATCACCTCTCCGGACCGCTTGTCGACATACTCAACCATCTGTTTTTCCTTTCGTTAAAGGTTTACATTGTTTCCGGTAAAGAGAACGGCGAGGTTTCCCAGGGTCATGGTGACCGGTTGCTCGCTGGGTGCCGCCTTGCCGTGGCGTCTATGGACGGTCAGGCCGGTGTGGGCGTCGTTGCCTCGCTCGATCTCGGCCTTGATCAGCCGCCTGGACAGGCTGTTGGCGATCTCTAGAGAGACGTCGGCGTGGCAAGGCCGGTCTGGCGGGCGCCGGCAGACTGGGTTCCTGTTGGCCAGGCGTCGGCGGGTCTGCTCGGTCCTGACGTCTCCAGCGGCCAGTTCGCGGTGGCCGTCCGCACACCCTGCCGGCTCAGCAGACTGGACGCGTTGGTCTCTTCTCACCGGGCATTGACGAGGGTCCGGCCGGGCCGGCTGAGTATGCGCAGGTCGGTCGACGCAGTGCTGTCGGGGCGCCGGCTCTGCGCGCCGCGCCGCCAGTTTCGCAACGGGAGGCTCACGCGACCGCCTCCGTGTTCTCGCGGGCGATCGTCGCCAGTGCGTGGATCGCGTACGCCGCCTGCTGAGGGGACGACCCCGTTTCCGAGTGCCCGCAGCTGTTCCGAGCGCGACAGCCCGATTCTTGGCGCCGTCACCCAGCCTGGTTTTCAGGCCCATCATCCACTCGACGAACCGGGTGGACGGTTTGCCGTCGTCCAGGGGCTGGGAGCCTTTCTGGTCACCGTCTCCCACTGCCGGATAGCTGGAGCGTACGGGGCGAACCCGCCATGACCGCGCTCGACGATGTCGTAGAAGGAATCGCTGCCGAAAACCCTGAGGACTTGCGTCCGTCCATCTGTGAGCGGTGAGTGTCGGCAGGGAGTTTCAGCCTTTCTCGATCACGCCTGCTAGGCTCGGCGGGTGATTGCCTGAAGCGTTGCTTGTGCGGGCTGTGCGGCCCACCGTTCGTGCCAGGGGTCGCGGTGGGAGTCGGCGGCGACGAGGAAGAAGTCTGGCTCTGCGGTGTGGAGCAGCGACGTCGCATAGCGCGTACAACCGTCCACCACGCGTCATACCCGTGGGTGGAAAGGTCTCCGACCACACGCCGGCTCCCCGGATAACAGGTCCATCGCCATGGATTCCCAAATGTCTCTCCCGGGATTCCAGGAGGCTAGAGGCTGACGCTGATAGGGGCTCAATGACGTTCTCCCATACGACTAAATGCGGACGAAGGTCTACGATTCCGCGCATCATCGATTCCCATAGCCCGGACTGGGTGCCGGGCCTCATCAGCCCGGCCGCCGGCGAGCGAGAGGTCCTGACAGGGCGAGCCGCCCACCAGGACGTCCACGGGCTCGACGCCGCCCCAGTCGATTTTCCGTGATGTCGCCGAGGTTCAGGACGCCCGGGTGGCGGGCGGCGAGAGCCTGCACGGCCCCGGTCCGACGTCGCAGACCCACGCGAGTCTGGCTGGCCCGAGCGCGTCTGCCACGCCCATATCCAATCCGCCGTAGCCCGTGAACAACGAACCCCATAGAGTATGTAGCCATTCGAACCTTCTCTTCTCGATCCCCGTATCGACGTCGTGGGACGGAATTTTGACGGTGAGTGCCCAGCCAGCCTCGATATGCGCCCCGGGGGAGTGGTTCCATCCCTCCAGCTGCGCTAGGCCGTCGGCGTCGGCGATCTGCCGTATCGCTGACCGCATGTAGTCGTGCCGTGCGGCATCAGGCCAGGTGTGGTCCGGGTCGGGTTGATCACCTCGTATCCGACGTCGCGCAGCCGCTTCTCGGCGTCCATGAACGCCTCGTGATTACAATCCGGTAGCCCAGTGATGGGTCCGGAAATATAGAGACTTCACGTCGTATCTCCTAGAGACAGTGGGATATCGATCGGTTTCGAAATGCGGTTCATGATCAGGGGCAGATAGTCGGTTTCGCGTTCGATGGCGATGCAGCGCATGCCCTCGGCGATGCATGCCTCGACGGTGGTGCCCGAGCCGGCGAAGGGGCTCGGGATGGTTGCCCGTGCGGGAGCGACTAGGCAGGTCAGCCAGCGCATGAGCTTGAGGGGTTTGACGGTCGGATGCTGGACGCCGCCGACTTTCGGGCGCTCGACTGCGCAGGCTTTTCGCCCTCGTACCGGAACGCGGGAAAAACCGGGAGGGCCGCTTTCGACCTCGTTCACCGTTGACGTTGACCCGCGGCTGAGCCTCCCGGTGGTCGCGCCATGCCGCACAATGCCTGACTGGGGCGAGTCTGTTGGCGTGCCCGCCTGACGGTCAAGCTCGGTCGCGCAGCCCTCGTCGAGGCGACGTTCGGGGTCCACCTGCCGTCGGAGTTCTCCACGTGGACTCGTGTGGCGTCGATGTTCAGCGCCCCGGTCCCGTAGGCCAGGACGTTGTCGGCGACCGTGCCCGCGAGGCTTGCGGGCGACGATACACGGCTCGAACGCGGGTTTGAGCGCGGTCCCCACCCGCCCACGCCCGGGGTTCGGTCGTGGCATCCGCCATCGCGTCCTTTTTGCGCTCGCCTCCGAGCTTCTTGTCAATCGTCTTCGCGACGTCGAGGCTTTTTAGGGAAGCCCTGCCCGAAAAAGCCAGGCGATGGAGTCCGCACCTCCAGCCCGCAGAGCTCGATCCCCATACCCAGCTGGTGGTAGCGGCGGGGTGACCCGAAAAGCGAGCAAATGCCCGCCCGGTTTGAGGAGCCGGTAGCATTCCCGGTCGCCCACTGTCGGCACCAGTCCACAAATGCGACAGAGGCTTTCAAAGACCGGTCGTAGCGGCCCGCTTCGGCAGCCAGGGATCGGTAGCCGCCGTTCGGCCCGCCGACGCCATCGGGCATGGGAGAGGTTTCTTTCCTCCACTCCTGCCGTTTCGCGATGTCTGCGCCGTCCACGCCTCGCCCGTGAATCTGATCCCGTAGGGGCGGATCAGTCACCACGGCATCGATGAAGTCGTCGGGGAGTTCGCGCATGATCTCGATGCAATCCCCTTGATATATGGTGACTGCATCCTCCTGATAGTAAGGTTCCATCCTGTCGTCTCTCGTGTAGCCTTCCATCGAGCCAGCCGCTGCATCGGTGTCTCGTCAGCGAAGACGCCGCGGGTCGAAGACCGGTCCGTGAGCTCGAACCTCTACGACGTCGGGGCCGGTCCCGACACTGGCGTGCACGGCCGATCCGACGTCGAAGGCCGGTCTCGGCTTGGCGGGGTGGTCGCGGGCGGATTCCGCCGGCGTGGCGTCGGATTCGCGGGTTTGGCGCATGCGCCATCTCCTGCGCGGCGTAGTAGGCGGGCGGGCCGATCCGGTGGACGATCGGCGCGTAGCCGGGCCACTGGCCCGTTTCCAGGCAGCGGGCATACCTGTCCAGGGCGCGACGGGTCTTGGAGCGTCCGATGGCGGCGTAGTCCTCGTCCATCTCGATGACCGAGACGAGGATGGGCTCGGTCGTGGAGACGACCACGTGCAGGAAGTCGACGTTCGTCTCGCCGGTGGCCTGGGCCCAGATCATCCGGTACCACTCGCGTTGGACCGCGTAGTCGAGTCGGGCTGCGTGCGTAGCAAACGCGTCCGGCCGGGCCGACAGGGCTGTTTTCAAATCGACGAGCACGGTGCGTCCCCGGTCCGTCGTTGTCGTCCAGTCGATCCGGCCGCGCATCCACACGCCCGTGACCGGATCCTGGCAGAAGATCGACTGCTCGGGTGTGCCGCGGGCGAAGACGTCGGCGGTCTGCGGGCAGGACAGGACCGCCTCCGCGCAGGCTCGGATCTGGTCGTAGACCGCCGGGGTGACCGGAATCTTGCCGGCCGGCGGGCTGCGGCGATGAGTTTCTCGGCCCGCCGGGCCGTGGAGGACGTGGTCGATCACCGCGACGTCAGGGGCCGGTCCCGAGCACTTTTGGCGTGCACGGCCGATCCGACGTCGAAGGCCGGTCTCGGCTTGGCGGGGTGGTCACGGCGCCATTTCAATACCGCTGGGCAGTCGAGGATCAATTTGGCCTCGGTCGAGGAGATGCTGCCCGCCTCGACGGGGTCGGCGTGGTAGACGCTCTCGGGGATACCTGGATAGACGCCCTTTTCGGTGATCTTCATGCGGGGATTCCTTCGTGGATGGTGATGCCGTGCAGGTTGGGGTCGTCGCCCGCGCGAGGCGGTGGCCACCACCGTCCGCGCCTCGTGGCAGACGCGGGCGGTGATGTTCCGCGGGTCGAGGGCAGTCCGCGCCTGTGCGCGTCCATCACGGTGCGGGCTTTGGCTTCGGCCAGCAGCCGGCCGACTGGCTGTAGCGGATCGTCGATCGGGAAGTGGAGCTGCAGCCTGCTCCTCGTGTGCATGGGGGTCTTCATGCGGGGTCTCTTTTCGTGTATTCCGCCAGGTCGCGGGGGACGCAGCCGCCGGGGATGTCCCCGCGGATAGCCAGCGAGCCGGGACGTGTCGCAGTCTCCTCACGGCTCATGCCGGACCGCCTCCGATACAGGCCGGCACGGCGGACGGCTCTGGTCCGATCGGCCTGCCCGTATCGGTACCCTGTAGGCTCGTCTGTCAGGGTCGTGTCGGTCAGGTCGTCGCCCGGTGTGAGGGGCATCGCCGGGGCGAGCGTGAAGGCGCCGGCGACGCAGTGCACGATTGCGCCCGACCCGGCCCGCTCGCAGAGGCCGGAAGGGTCCTGGCCGTGCGGTTCGACTTGGAAAGTCAGGGCGCAGGGAGCCTCAACAGATCCCCGGCCAGCCTTTCGCCTTGCTCTTGGGAGAGCTTGAAACTGTCGGCCCCCAGGCGCAGGATCGTTCCGCGGCGCTCACCGGGCTGGAACGGCGTGACGGAGATGTCGAGGGTGACTGTCCCATCTCCTGGGGGCATGAGGCGGGGTCCGGTTCATCGCGCCGCCGCCTCTTGACGAAGGCGTTGGTTGCGCCAGATGATGCTCGGAGCGTGTGGCGCTGCCCAGGCAGCCGGCCGGGTGCTGGGCGAGGTCGAGCCTGTCGAGGGGATGAGGTTGTGGTAGTACAACGCCAGCCATCGGGCGGCGATCTGGTGAGCCTCGGTTTGGGTGGCGGCGTGGATCTCCAGCCACCCGTGCGGGTCAGCGAAAACGTGGTAGGCCGCGTCGGCGGCCGTGAAGGTGACGGCGAAAAGTCGTCATCATGCCACCCTGTCCCTCGTCGACGATGACTGCGTCTCCGACGGGCCCGCCGACTATCCGGTCTGACTCGCCGGGCCGGGTGGCCGGTGCCCATAGGCATTTGATGCCTCGATGCCTACTCCGATGGTTGTCGTGTGGTATCCTTCCTAGTGAGAAATGAAGTATTTCTTCCCGCCGTCACTGGTAGCGCGATCCGGTGGCGGCGGTTTTCGTCGTCAGTGGGGCGACTCGAGGGACAGCCGGCCTCCCAGCCCGTCGGCCGCTTTCCAGCGGCGCCCGGCGCGGCGGGGCCGGCGAATACGCCGCCGTGCTGGATCCAAGAGCGCAGCGGCCCGGCCCGGTGCCGACGGCTCTGAGGTATTTTTCTTCTCCGCGTCGAGTAGGGCTTGGACCGTGTCCAGCAGTGCCGCGATCTCCTGGTAGCGCCTGTAGGCCAGGATCGCTTCGAGTTCGAGCTTGTCGACCACGAACTCCGGACATCCTCCAGCGTCATAGCCTCTTCTCCCTGGCTGCTAGAGGTTTGGCGGCGAAGTACTGCTGACCTTTGCCAGTGACCTGGCGAAGAGCGCCTTCGGGGCGGCGCCAGCCTGCTGAAGTCGAGCGGGCGGTTCTTAACGGCGAGGATCGCCCGTTTCAGGGCAGTTTTGCCGGCTTCGAGAAGGCCGAAGATGCAGCCCGGGTCGCCGCTACCGCGACCGGCCCCGGACTCGGTCGGGCGGCGTCTACACGTCTCCATCGCGTTCGTCGTGTCCTCTCCTGTGGCGGGCCACCGGGCTGGTGGCCGTTCACTGCTGGTGTGCCGCCGCCCCGCCTCCGTGCACGCCCGCTGCGCAAACCCCGGTCTGTAAGGCGAGAAACCCAGGGATGCGGCTCGGGTCTCGACGTCGAGACCCGAGCCCCTGGCGCGCTGTTCGCACACCGCTGGAAGGCGGCCCCCGCTGGCCGTCTTGTCGGGGTGGTCCGCACATGACGGCAACCGCCCCGCTAGCCAGGAAAGGGAGTTCCTCATGGATCAGTCGTTCGAAACCCTCCACCCCAGACGTCCGGACGGGAGGTTTGACACCAAAGCCGCCGCCAGCCCCTCCGGCATCACCCTCGACCCGACTGACGGCGAGGAGAGAAAAATCCCGCGCTACGTCACCATCGAAGACGCCAAAGAACAGATCCGCACCGCGTTGGAAGGCAGCGTCGGAAAGTACGACATAGACGGCATCGCCGACGAGATATTCGACTACGACGACGGCTACGACGAGGAGACCGGCGCCCGCTGGCTCAACTCGGCGGGCTATTACGACACGACGTCCGGCCCGGAGGAGTTCTGGCAGATCGCCTTCAACCACCAGCTGCCCGACGACTGACCTCCGAGCCGGGGGAGCGGGGCCTGTCCAGGCTTGTCGGTGAGCCCGGACAGGCCCCGCTCCCCATTCCCTAGCTTGCGGGCCGGCAGCGCCGCGGCCGGACGAGGGCGCCGACCGGCTACGGGACAGGCGGCCTCACTCCTCGTCCCCGCCTCGCCGACGCGTCGGACCGCCTTGTCCCTGAGCGATCGATGGATGACGATCGGCACGCGCACCCCGGTCCAGGTCACCCGGCGTGCCAGGCGGGGCCCGCACGGACAGTCCAAACTCTCCCGGTGGAGGGACAGCTCCCCCTTGCGCATGAAGTGCGCCAGTCCGTTCACGTCCATCGCTCTCACATCTCGTCGCATTCCGATAGGATCCCCGCCGCAGGGCAAGCGGTCATCGACGCCAGTCACCGCCGATGCCGCTTCTGCTAGCGCCTAGAACCAGGGCAGGCGCCGCTCACATTCCGCGCCTGCCCGCCGCCCAGACGGCGCCCGCCAGAAGGCCCGGCGCTCGCGGGCCCCCGGACGTGCGGGCTCGGGCCGCGGCCCGAGCTTCCTCGTCGAACGGCGCGTTTTTCTTCGCCGGGCCGAAGGGGACGATGCAGGCTTTCCTGGTTTCGTCCACGGTTGCCTTGTGTGTGGTGGACGTCGGGGCGGCGTGGAGTCTGGCTCGGGCGGCTCGTCCGCGCTCCTGCAGTTCGGCGAGGCGCTGCGGGCTGACAGCGATCGGGCGGCGGGCGGCCGCAGCCAGGACGAAGCCGCCGGCGGGGTCGTGAACTCGGCCCATTCGGCCCGGCCCGTCGAGGCCGGCGCGGATCTGGGAGAACCGGTCGGGCCTCGCTTCGCAGGCGCCTGATCACATCCGGCTGACGGCTCCAGATCCGCACGAGCGGGTCGTCGTCGCCCTAGCGATCACGGTTCTGCGCGGTGAAGACTCGTCCGGACCGGGGACCGGCCGGGAGTGCCTCCTGTGGGGCCTGGACGGTTCCGGCTCGGCCCGGCCGGCCGTCTCGATGGGGGACATGTGGGGCTCCTTTCCTGGGTGCGCTGCCCGTTGTGTGCCGCGAGCGCGGCCCCGTGCACGCCCCGGCCGACTCTTACGGCATCTGGCGGGCGGTTCCAGGCGCCGGCCGCGGTAGAGCCGCGAGCGCCAACGCCGTCCAGCGCTGGCCGCCGCACCCGGAGCCGAAGATCTGGGTGGAGGGACTTCGGGGCCGCCCTGCTTGCAGTGGCCAGTGCACTGCAGCTGAACCCCGCCAACGTGGCTTAGCTGCTAAGGCCGCAGCGTCTTGCTGTTGTCGCGGCCGGCCTTCCAAGCCGACCTGATGCGCCGACTTTAACCTTCTCAAAGTTGAAGGGTCTGCCATCGGCTCCGGGGATCGACGACGCTGACACTCCTCAAATGCAGGATCCGTACGAGGGACTGTTCACTTATGAGGTTCCGTTCTACGGCGGTCCGCGTCTGACTGTCCAGGGCCTTGCGACGCATTCAGGGGCACAATACTGATTTTTCTGCTGCGCCCGATCTTTCGGGCACCTGAAGTGCCCTCAGCTGCATTCCTCGCCAAGATTAAAATCCTCGCGAAGTTGCTTCAGGACTAATTTATCCTGATGGTTTAACGGAATTAATAACCGTTAATGCGATTATAATTTATAATGGATCATTTTCGTTTCTTTTTCGGGACTCTTTTTAATGGTGTCAGCGGTGCGGGGCGGCACGCCGTGCAGGCCCTGTGTGCGATTCTCAAGCCCGTTCCAGGTCGGAAGCATCACCACACTGGGTGGTGTCCTGTTCTGGCGTGGGAGGCGACCCTGTGGGGACCTGGCGGGTGTTTCCCGCGGCGTCTCACTGGCTGACGCGGACGCGGGTGTGGCGCGGGCAGGGGGCCGGTCTGGTCGACTTGGATCTCCAGGCTCGTGTGCCGCTGGCCGTTGTGTTTGTAGGAGCGGGCGGCCAGGCGGCCGGGCAAGAGACCCGCATCCCCTTTGGGCAGGGGTTTCGGCGGCGTTCTCGGCGTATTCGCGCTATATGGGGCAGCGGGTGAGGTCTGGCCGTTCTGCCGCTGCCGGGTCTGGCGGTTCAGGGCGTGCGGGGTGGAGGCGGCGGTGAAGGTGGCGACCGGGTGGCCGGACGGCGTGTACCGCAGTTCGGGGTCGTCGGTGAGGTTGCCGGCGACGGTGGTGGTCAGTTCGCCTGCCGGCTGGGGCTCCTTTCCGGGGTCGGTGGCCAGGATCCGGCGTTTGAGGTCGAGTCGGGCAGGTCCTGGACGGCTTTGCGCGCCGCGTCCGGGTGGGCCTGGCGGTATCGGCGCCAGCGGTCCTGCTCGGCTCGAGCGCTCGCGGCGCCTCGCGGGCGATTCTGGCTCTGGCTTGGTGGGGTGTCTCGGGGACCGGGGTGGGCAGGCGGTATCCGCCGCGTTTCTCGGCGCGGACGAGGTGGTTGGTGAGCATGGTCCCAGTCGGCGTAGCGCTTGTCCCTGGCCGCGGTCCACGCCCGGAACTCGTCGGCTTCCTGGGTTGAGGGACAGACCCCAGCCGGGCCGTTGCAGGGGCGTTGTAGGCGGCGACGCGGTCGGCGTGCCTGGGGCCGGGCTCCCAGTCCTCGGGCAGGGGCCGGCGGCGCCGCGCGGCGGGGTCTTCCCTCCTGGTCCGGTTTGTCGGGGCCGGGCGGGGTCGAGCCAGGCTCGTCGTTAACGATTCCCCCGCACCCCCTACAGATGGAGCTTTAGCGACATCTGTAGGAAGAAGTACAGGTGCGGGGTTGAGTTTTTGCTTCCGTTGTGCCAGGCACATCGCCGGCATTTTGCTTGTCGCTTTGCTTGGCAAAGTGTTTGGGACTTTCGTCGTGTCGGTTCGCGGCTCTGGCCTGCCTCCCTTGCGCCCGGCCTCGGCCCGCTTCCTGCGGATCTCCTGGATCCTGCTCGCGGACGGGTTGTACTCATGCCAGTCGTGGAAGAGGTAGCTCCTCGGTCTCCTCCCACAATCCCGAGAAACAGGCTCGAGGATCTCCTCGTCGGATCCGAACCTTTCGCACATCTGTTCGAGACGAAACCGTCCGTGAGGTGCCGTGACGCGTACGAGGCCGCGAGGGTCCACAAGCCGATCGCCGCGGTGGAGCACTCTAGGACTTTCGGGTGATCGTAGAAATAGTCGTCGACTTTGAACCGAGCCACGTCATTCCTCCCGTCGGCCCGGCCAGTCAAAGCAAACCGGTTGTGCTTGGAAATTTTGCTAGGCAAACCGCTGACACATTGCTAGCCGGCGGGACACGGGGCAGGCGCCGGCATCCGACGCCAAGGAGGGAAGGCCTCCAAGAGCGCGGCCGGCTCCCAGGCCGCCACCGCCCACAGCGAGGGACCCTTCACGCCCGCGAGTGCGGAGGGTCCGGATCGAGCGGGCGCCAGGCGCCGAGCCCGCCGAGGCGCTGGTCTGGTCCGCCCAGCCGTCATGACCGGTCCTCCTCGATGTCCTGGGCGGAGGCCTTCGAATCGGCGGGCGTGATCCTGATCGTGTGGTCGCGGCCCTGGGTGTTCCGGTGGCGTGGAGGAGTTCGCGCGGGTTCTCGGTGGAAGGCCCCGCCGGCGAGCGGAGCCGGACGGTGGCGGATTCGACGCCGTCCTCGACCGCCTCCCCGGAGCGCCTGTCGATGTAGTCGACCATTCTCGTTTCCCTCTCTTTCCACGAGTGTTCGGGCCTGCTTCCAGTAACGCCGGCGAGATGGCCGGGCTGGACGCGGCTCAACGTCCCCTGCCCCAGGGCGGTGATCTCGAAGGCGACCGAGGCGTGTCCTGCCGGTGTCTCGGCGGCGGGCGGGCAAAAACACCGGCGACTGTCCCGGAAGATCCCGCGTCCACGAACCCGCCCGGCAGGGGCCTGACGGTCAGGGCCAAGCATCGTTCGGGACGGTGGGCGTGAGGGGTGTGGCATCACTGTCCCTTTCTCGCGGCGGCGGATTAGCGGGGCGCTGCCCTCCCGGGGATGTGTGCCGCCGCCGGACGGCGTGCACGGCGCTTGCCGGGCGGCACACATCTGCAGACGTCGCCCCGGCCGGGCTCGGGACGCGAGGACGCAGAGGAAAGAGGGAAAAACGGGGAGGGACGTATGGAGGCGGGCGTCTTCCTGGACGGGCTGGCCGCCCACCGGCACGTGCGGGTCACCGACTGCGGGGCGGGGGTCAGCGCCTACAACTTCACCCGGCAGGCTTTCCGCAAGGGCCTGTGGGACCGGTACACGATGACCGCCCGCGGGCTGTTCGCCCGACAAGGCGTGATCGTGGGGCGCGGATTCGACAAGTTTTTCGCCCTCGGCCGGGCCGGCACAGGCCTGGACGGTCTGGCCTGCCCGGTGACGGCCACCGAGAAGATCGACGGGTTCCTGGCCATCGCCTTCGCCCTGGACGGGCGAATCCGCGTCTGGTCCAAGTCTGGCCCCACTGACTACGCGCGGGCCGCCCGCCGCGCCCTCGACCGGCGGCTGTCGGGCACCGACCGGCAGTGCCTGCACGACCTGCTGGCCGGCCACGACGTCTCCCTGGCCCTGGAGATCGTCCTGGACGAGACCCCACCTCGTCCGGGCCCACGCGGACGAGGTGACCTTGCTGGCCGTGATCGCCAACGCCCCTGACCCAGACTCTGCGCCCCGATCTGGCCGGGGCCGTGCCCCTGCCACGGCCCCTGGCTCCTCGGCGCCGCGGACGACCGGGCCGGCCTGGACCGGCTCGTCCAGACCGCCCGCGACAGCCACGGCGAAGGCGCCGTCCTGACCGACGCCACCGGACGCATGGTCAAAGTCAAATCCGACCGCTACCTGGCTCTGGCCCGATTCACACGGCCATCACCCGCGTCTGGCAGGGCACAGCCGACCACCTGCCCGCCGGCATGGCCGACGTCGAGAGCACCCTGCGCCGCACACGCCGATGGCATCGCCTGCCCGCCTACACCGCCACCGGCCCGGCCGGGCAGGTCGCCCTGGACATCCCCGCCCTCCCTAGACGGCCTCCCACCCCGCCGGTCCCATATCGTGAGACACCGGCCGGATCCGCCCTCTATACAGACATGACCAGCCACACTCCCACCTCGCCGACAACCAGACCATCCTGCCGGCCCCTGCCCGACGCCACCATCGACACCATCACGACCCGACCCTCCCTACGGCACCGGCCGAGACCGCGAATACCCCGACACCTACACCCCGCCGCATGGCAGACCATGATCGACGCCTTCCGCGCCACGCCCACCGCCTGCTGAAACCCAGCGGCGTCTGCTTCACCGCCGTCGCCGCAGCCACCCTCGGCTACGCCCAACGCATCGGCGACGCCATCTTCACACCCGCACACCGCATCGCCACCCTGGACCTGGACCGACCGCGGACGGGCCGGAAGACGCTTCACCCGCGGCGGCACCGACTACATCCTCGTCTGGGCCCGCGACCGCACCCGCGCCCGCCCCTGGAGCGAACCTGCCCGGCGTCGACGACTTCATGGACACCGTCCGCGCCGCCTACCAAGCCACCGGATCCGACACCCAAGCCGCCGCCGCAGCCCGCGCCTGGGCCCGCACCCACCCGACTGCCCCTGGGCCAGGGAATACCGCCACAGCCTCCACGGCGTGCCCGCCCGCCACGTCCCCCTGACCGCCCGCGGCCGCTCTCACCTACCACGTCACCGCCCCCGACGGACGCCGCCTGTGCCCACCCGGCGGCTGGCGCTGCCCCAAACCACCTTCACCCGCCTGGCCGCCGCCAGCCTGATCGCCTGGACCGGCCGCCACCCCCGCCGCATCCTCACCTCGACCCGACCAAAGGCACCCGCCCGCCCCCGTAATCCACCGCGACCGCCGCCACGCCACCGACCACCTCGCCTCCCTCATCGGCCCCGGCCGCCTCGCCTCCCCAAAGACCACCGCGAACTGGCCCGATGGATCGGCATGTCCACCCCTCCCGACGGCACCGTCCTCGATCCCTTCGCCGGCTCAGGCTCCACCGGCGAAGCCGTCGCGCGCCTGAACGCCGCCCACAACCTCAACCTGACCTCGATCCTCATCGAAAACACCACCGGCGACGTCGCCCGCGACCGCCTGACCGCCGTCGCCGCGCACACCGGACAGACCCTGACCATCCCCACCCCATCGCCCACAGGCCGAGCCCCTGCCGAACCTGTCTCAACCGACCGACCCTGGACCGACCACGACATCCACACCGCCATCCGCCCTCTGACCACCGGCATCCCCGACACCCCTGACCGACGCCCTCACCGGCCACCCCCACCGACGCCCACCCCATACCCGGCCAGACACTGCGCCTCCTGGCCCGCCTCGCCCCTGACCCACACACGCCTCACTCTCCACACCATCGAGACACACCCACGGACAAGCCGCCCACGAACACGGCGCCACCTGGCGCGACATCGCCCTCGCCTACGGCATGACCACCCCCACCGCCGCATCCCAACACCTCGCCGACCACCCCGCAGGCACCGCCACCCCGGCCACCGGCCTGACCCCGCTCTGGCACCCCACACCTGCACACCCTCACCGACATCACAACCTCCTCCGCCCTCCACGCCGCCGCGACCGCCCTGACCGCCGCCACCGCCTCCCCTGCACACCGCCAAACCCGGCGCCTGCCACCACCCTGGCGCTCGCGGTGTGCGCCGCGGCTCGCCGCCGCGCGGATGAAAAGAGGCCGCCGAGCACCTGGTCGGCCAGGCCCGCGCGGCCGGTTGCTCACGGAGCCAGATCGCCCGCGCGGCCGGCTACCGGCACGACACCTCCGTCCGCTCGGTCTACGACCCCGTCTCCCGGGCCCGGCGCCGACGCCAGTCCCGAGCCTGGCGGAAGAGGAGGACGCACCCTCGTGACGCCGCGCCCGATCGGGGCGTGGCGGGGCCCCGACCTTTCATAGGGCCGGGGCCCGTGTATCCCGCAGGTGCGGGGAGCAATATGCGTCAACCCCTGCATGCCGGGTCATCCCCGCGGATGCGGGTGCGGAGTCGGTTCGTCACGCCGCTGGTTGCAGTCTAGCGGCAGGGTCCGCCGCGTGTTACGCCTGCCGGGGCCTCCTGGCTGGGACGGGCCGGCTTCGTCCCCTGCCGTGCAAGAGGATGTAGGCTGTCGGCGATGACAGCCGCCCGGCATCGATAGGCCGCGGCGCCGGGCGGATCCCACCCCGGTCCGATGGGCGGGGCGTTCTGCCGGTGCGATAATCCAGGGCATGGGCCTCTCAGAATGGATCGGAACCGGGATATCCCTCATCGGCGCGGGCATCGCCGCCTGGCAGGCGCGGGAAGCGGGGAAAGCCCGCACGGATGCTCGAGAGTCCTCGAAGAAGGCCGCCGACGCGGCCGAACGCCAGGCGCAGGCGACCGAGGATCTGGCCGAGGGTGGCGCGGACGGACGCGGAAAAGAAAAAGCCGCCGTGGCGAATAAAGCACCAGGACGAGGGATATGTGCGCTTATCAATACTTCAGACGATAAAATGAGCAAGGTGAATATGCTTCCGTTAGAAGGTGAGGAAGATTTCAGCGATTATTTCCCGACCGACATAGATGGAAGATCCCAACGAAGCTTTCCATACTGCAATACGCTCATGACGAGCCCTAATAGGCCTGTGCATGTCACGTGGACGTGGCCGGACGGGGCCAAAGGCCAGTGGGACGGTGAGATCCCCGCGAAGCCGCGGTGAGTGCGGGGTGTCTTGTTCCCTCACCCGTGTCGGGGAGGGCAGTGAGGCCGCCTGGTGGCCCGGACAGACGGCCGGGTCGTATGCCGTGAGGGATTCCGCAGTCCTGCCACATGTCCAGGAAGGTCTGGGTGTACAGCCAATTCCTGGGGTCGAGGACCCTGCCCAGGACGGTGACGACGACGGAGGCGGCCCCCGCCGCGCGCAGGTCGGCGGCGGCGGAGAAGGCCGCCGCGCCGGTCACCCACGAGTCGTCGACGAGGAGGACCCTCTTGCCGCGCACCTCGGATCCCGCCGCGAAGTCCCCGTCCACGGGTTCCCGGCGTTTCGTCTCATGCGTTGTGGCGGGCCCGACGTAGTCCAGGCGCGCACGCGGCCGGTCGGGCACAGGGGCCCGCGCCAGCTCCACAGCATTCCCTTGGAGCGGCCCTGCGTGGAGGGGACGACCGTCAGCGTGTCGATCGCCCCGTAGAGCGCGTTCGATGCAAGGCATGTGACGTGAACTGACACGGGCCAGTGCCGCCAGGCGTCGGAAAGCCGGACTCGGGGTGCTCTGTCTCTTATAGGCCACGAGATCTCGATAGAGCTGCTCGCCTTTTCGGGGCGAAGGCGAGGGGATGAGGCCGTCCACCGCTGCCCGGGAGCGGTGGAACAGGGGTAGCAGTAGTCGTAGCCCGGTTTGTTGGGCATCGAGCACAGATCGCACAGGCCGACCGGCGCAAGGAGAGTCTCCTGTTCGTCCAGGATGTCGATTCTGACGTTGCGCGTCGTGGAGGCGATGCGTCTCAGGAGAGGCCCGTGGCTGTCAGATAAGGGCGAGTTGGGCATCGGGGAGGATTCCGGGCGGCGGTTTGAGGATTCGGTGAGCAGGCGCACCACCTCGTCGGGGCTGTGGGCGACGTCGACGTCGGCCAGGGGTCGTCGGCCAGGGCTTTCCCAGGTGGTCTGGGCGGCGACTTGGGGAGCAGACGATGACAGGGGCGTCCGTGTTTGAGAGCGGCCCGGACTTGGTGGCGGGTGCCGGACTTCTCCGCTGCGGCGATCACGACGGTGGCCAGGGCGTAGCCGGACATGGTGGCGTTGCGCATCGGGAAGGAGGAGGGCCGGGTCAGGGGTTCCGGGGCGAACTGGGAGACGATCAGGCCCCGGCGTCGACGATGTCGGCCTGCAGGGGGCGCGTTGCGGCGGGGGTAGGTCTGGTCCAGGCCGGTGCCGACCACGGCGACGGTCCTGCCGCCGCCGTCCAGGGGCTGCCTGGTGGGCGGCGGTGTCGATGCCCGCGGCCAGGCCGGAGACGACGCTGCAGCCGGCCTGGACGGCCGCTGCAGCCACCTCCCGGGCCTGGGCGAGGGCCGGGGGCTGGGCGTGGCGGGAGCCGACGACAGCCAGACCGGTCTCGGCCCCGCCGGCCGGCAGGGCGCCGCGGGTGAAGATGACCGGCGGGTAGTCGCAGACGTCCAGGAGCTGGTCAGGGATAGTCCGGGCCGACGCACGCGATCACCCGCATGCCCTGACTCTGCCAGCGGGCGGCCGGGCGCGGGCGGCGTCCAGCTCCCCGTCGATGCCGTCGGGGCACGCCCGGCCCAAGGCCGACACGGCCGTGTCGGCCTCGTCGAGGCGGCCCGGAGCCAGGCGGGCGTCAGGCCCGGCGTGCCGTGAGCCAGGGCGAGGACGGCCAGCCTCATCGTTCATAGGAGTCCTCCTTCCACCCGGACAGCGGGGTCAGTCTACTGGCGACTCTAGCAGCCCAGCCGGCGCGTCGACTGCCGCGGGTCGGGTGTCGCCGCCAGCTGGGCTGGTTGTCTGGTTCAGGGGTGTCGTGTTCGGGTGGGGTGATGTGACTGATCGTGTCATAGTGGGCTTTCCGGAGTGTTTTTATGAGCGTGGTCGGTGGGACGCATCCGTCTGGCACGTGTCTGGTGGCGTGCTCGCCGATGGCGGTGATCTCCCGGGCCACGATCGTGTCGATGACGGTCGTGTCCAGGGGCGAGCGGGCGGCGAGCCAGTCGGCCACAGTCGGGGCGAGCTCCTGGTAGAGGCGGCGCCTGTGGCGGGCCAGGCAGTCGGCCTGCTCGTCCTGGCGGGTCAGCATGGCCCGCAGCCTGGCCCGGGCCCAGGCCAGGCGTTCGACCAGGCCCTCCAGGCCCTCCAGCCGGGCCAGCCGGTCGGTCAGCCCGTGCGTGGCCACGGTCAGGTCCTGGTCGATCAGGTCGCGGATCGCGGCGGCGGTGGAGACCAGCTCCATGCCGATGCGGGTGACCGTCACCGTCGCGGGCAGGGGGCGATGCGCCCCTGCAGCAGGCGGGCCAGGCCGATCGGGGCCGGCCCGCCCCGGTCCATCAGCACGTCCCAGACGTTCCCGTCGTCGCGTCGGGCGGCCAGCTTGCCGCTGGCGGTGGCCCGCCACAGGCCATGCGGCTCGACGCCGGCCAGGCGCCCGTCCATGCCGATCGCGTCCCCGTTGGCCAGCATCGCCGAGACCACCCGCCCTTGCTGGTCGTGGTAGAGGCGCAGCCGCCTGGAGGGCCAGACCAGGACCCGCCCGCCAGGCCCGCCTCGGGCTGGTAGCGGGCCCGGGGCCGGGTCTTGTCGTCCTCCCAGACCGGCCCGGCCATCTCCTGGCCCCATCTCCCGTCGGGCAGATTCCACACGATCGTCTCGGCCAGCGACGGGCCCGTGCACCACGGCGGTGTGCACGCCCGCCAGCAGGGCCGGCCCGATCGGCATCGACCGGCAGCGGCCCGGCCCCGAGGACAGGGGGTCGCCCACGATCCCGGTGCGGATGCCGGCCGGGTCGAAGAGCATGCGGGCCAGCAGCGCCAATGCCGCCTGACCGGCCGGCAGCGGCTCGGTCGGGGCCCGACCGCTGGGCGAGTCCAGCACCAGCCGGTCAGGCCCAGCCCCTTCCGGGAGGCCGGCTCGATCTCGTACTGGCAGAAGACCCGCGCGTCGAGAAGTCCGGCGCCAGCCCGCCAGGTACCGCTGCACGCCGGGATGTCCAGACCGTCCCGGAAACACGAGCCGGCCCGCCAGGCCACGGCGATGACCAGGCGCTCGACCGCCCGCGCCTGGATCGCCGAGGCCGGCATGACCCGCGCGATCCGCCGCGCCTGATCGAACAACCCCGCCAGACTCACACGCCCCACGAGCCATCCAGAACCGGACCGGCACCAGGCGTCCTCGACGAGGTTCATCGTCCGATCCACCTGTCGAGCGTGGCCCGGTCCAGGCCGGCCTGCTGGGCGGCCTGGGCGACCCCTCGCCGTTCATCTGCGCGGCGATCATCACTCCCCGCACCTGGTCCTCGGCCTGGACGGCGCGCCGGCGCGCCGGACCGACACTCCCGGCCGAGCCGCCGGACTCGGCCTGGGCGAGGCGGCGGCACGCCTCCGCCAGTCGCGCAGGGCCTCTTCGACGGTGATATCGCCCAGGATCCACATCCCGCCCCGTCCATGGCCTCACCGGCCCCCAGGGACCGACCGGAACACCGGGAAATAGTGAGGCCCATCGGCCTCGGCGCCGGCCGGGACCGGCTCCTCGACGTCGACGTCGGCCTGCCGGTCGCCGTCCGTGCGGGCGTAGACCTGGTCGATCCTCTCCCAAGCGGCCACGATGGTTTGCACGTCCTGCTCGCAAGTCTGCGGACCCGACCGGCCCGAGCCACGCCCGGACCACCTCCTCAGCCGTACGCTCAGGGAAAGCGATACTGCGATTCATCTCAAACTCCTATCTGCTCACCGACCCATCGGCCGGAGCCTCCTTTTTCCTTGCCGGAGGCCGCCGATCGGCGCCCTCTTACTGTCGGTGTGTGCCGCCCGCCCCGCCCGTGCACGGCCAGGACGCGGCGGGGCTACAGGTCCACGCCGTTCAGGGAGGCGATCGCCTTGACCGCGGCGACGAACTCACCAGGGCCTCCAACCGGTCCGGCCCGTATCCGGTCTGCCCGGCAAGGTCCTCGAGCCGGCCCGCCCAGAAATCGGCGGCGGCCTGAGCCGAGGCGTGTGCCCGCCCGGTCGTGTCCGTATAGCCCGCCACGTCCAGGCCCGTCTGGCCCGGCCGACCGTCGGAGGGCTGGTGACCGGCTTCCGCCGGGTCACGGCTGGGACGTCAGGTGCCAGCCCCGGCACAGGGGACACCCTAGTAGCGCCGCTCGCACCTGCGCGAGGACCGACAGTTGCGAGCGCCGGCGAGGGCGATCATCGCGGCGAGCCTGTCGTAGTAGCGGACTTTGCCGCTGTAGCGGCACCGGCTCCGAGGCCGGCGCCGGCGACGGTGCCGATCGCGGTGTCGGTATGGGCGTGAGACGGGCGCTCGTGTCATGCTGGGGTCCCTTTCCCTAATCGTCGAAATAACCTGAGCCGGCCGGGCCGCTAGCTACTGTGTGCCGCCCAGCCCGCCCCATGCACGGGCTCGCGGCACGACGCCTTCCCGAGTCGCCCACAGAACCGCTACGCCCCGACGCCCACTCCCTCCGCACAGACCACATCCGCCACAGGCCCCGGACCCGTCTGCCCACCCGTCGGGCCGTGATCGACTGCGTCGAGAAAAACCTTCGACGTCGGGACAGGGATCATGCTCCCTTGGCGCCTGACGGGCGCCGCTGTTGCGGGTCTCCTCCGCCCAAAACCCGTTTCGTCGTCATGGTCGTCTGGTGGACGCTCCCCACGCTGGTCGAGCGGGCCTGGCGCGTGTGGGCGAGGACCGGCGGTCGGAGCCCGCATCGCTGGGATAGGAGGCTCCGCCGACCGCGAGCGCTGGAGCCGTGGTGGCCGGGAGGGAGAGGGGCAGACCAGCTCGCTCTATGCTCACCGCTTGGGCGGGGCCGCGGATCGCGCCCGCCTCCCTGCTAGAGCCTGAACGTCGCCTGGTATCTGCGAAGGCGTGTAGCCGGCTTGTCGTCGTGTCGGTCTCTGCCGAGCCGTGCACGGCTGGGGTGCGGCTCCTGGCCGTCGTCTCATTCGACGGGTCGTCTCAGCGCCGCGTTTGCGCAGCCTGTGCACGGGACGGGGCGGCGGCACACAGCGAGGGTGCGGGCGAGCGCATCCCCGAGATGCTTTCCCGCCGTCGGGAATATGGCAGGCTGGAGTGGCAGCATAGTGAAAGGGCGGGCTGCGATGAGCGAGGATGTCGGGTCAGGGTGGACGGTGGCCTCTGACGGTGTCCAGTCCCTACAACCCAGAGTATGTGGCCGCGGCCCGGCGTCTGGGCGGCCGGTGGGATCCACGGGCGACGGTGTGGAGGTTCGATGCGCGCGAGGGCAGCGCGTGCGCGACCTGCTGCGCCAGGTCTACGGCACCGACGGCACGAGCGCGGTCGAGACGGTGACCGTGCGCGTCTGCGCCGGAGACTACGCCGGCGAACGGCAGATCTACGTGGCCGGCCGGGTCGTCGTCCGCCGCCGCTGCCGTGACGAGGAACTCCGGCTGGCCTCGGCGGTGACCGTCGTCGGCGGCAGCTTCGCCCCTGCGGCGGATCGGCCAAATATCCCGCCTGGGCGACAACGACGCGGTCTTGCAGGTCCGCGACGTGCCCCGCGTCATCGCCGAGCGCGACGGCCTGGACATCGTCCCCGACCCCGGGCCTGCTGGCTTGGACGAGTGTGACCGGCAGAGTCTGGCGGCCGAAAGACGCGCCTGGCCCGCCGCCTCGCCCCGCATCGACGCCCTCCCTGGCCTCCGCCCCCATTGATCCCGACAAGCCGTGACGGCCACGACGACACCCGCCCGCCGCCGGCTGCGGCGGCATCGCGCGTGAAACGCCGCGAACGCCGCACACGCAAGACGAGAAGACCGCGGGTAAGGTACCCGTATGCACGACGCCGACCTGCGCCAAGCCCTTCACCGACGCCTGGCCCGCCAGCACCGGGACACCCGCACGGCACCCGGATCCTCGACGAGTTCGGCATCTGCGGACAGTCCGCGTCGACGTCGCCGTCGTCAACGGAGCCTTGACCGGCTACGAACTCAAAAAGCGCTCGCGATACGCTCAAGCGCCTGCCCCGGCAGGCCGACTACTACTCGAGGTCCTCGACTACGCCCACATCGTCGTGGCCGACACCCACGCCGCCCACGCTTTTGCAGATGGTCCCTCCCGGTGGGGCTGCACGATCGCCACGACCGACGCCGACGGCCGCGTGGAGCTGACCGTCAAGCGGGCAGGGCGAGAGAACCCGGGCATCGACCCGGACGCCCTCGCCCTGCTACTGTGGCGCGGCGAGGCTCTGGCGGCCCTGGAAGACCGGGGACTGGACCGCGGATATCGCTCCAAGACCCGCCTGCAGATCACCCGCCGCCTCGCCCAGGCCCTACCCTCGACGAGCTGCGCGGCCTGGTCCATCACACCCTCACAATCAGACCAGGCTGGAGATCAACTCCACGGTCCGTGTGACAGCCGGACGCCGGTGGTAAGCAGGCTGCCGATCCGCGTCCTGGCTTACCGTCGGCGTTCTGCGGCGTCGCGCCGATTATCCGTCCTTCCGGTAAGGTCCCGGCCGGTGACGTGGTTTCCTACCGGGGCGGAGAGGGTCTTGCGTGGATGGCCGTGACACCTGCCGGTGGCGACGTCGAAGATCGTGTGACGGACACGCGCTGGATCGCATATTCTGGGGATGCGGGGAAAGGAGACGGCGATGGCCACACTCGTGTGGGAAGCGGCCGAGGACGCTGCCGACAGGCTCCGGAAGAACTACCAGACCAGCGACGGCCTGGTCGACCTCGACGCCATCTGCGCCGCCTATGACATCCAGGTCCTTCACACCGCCAGGCTGCCCGAGGGCACGTCCGGCATGATCGTCAAGAAGGACAGGACACGCCCGCCCGCGTCTACGTCAACGCCAACGAGTCTCGCGAGCGCCAGCGCTTCACCCTCGCCCGTGAGATCGGGCACTACATGGAACGCCTGACGGTGGCGGGGATGCGTCCTACTCGTTTAGGGACAAGCGGGAGGGGCCTACGACTTGCACAGAGTTCTACGCGGATCAATTCGCCGGGGCCCTCTCATGCCCAAGGGAGCGAGTCGTGGAGCTCAACCCTGGCCTGCGGGCGGATCCTTTGTCGTTGAAGCTCGCGGCCATCGACATAGCCCAGCAGTTTGGCGTGTCGCCTTCGGCCGCCGAGAAGCGTCTGGAACGGCTCGTCAAACAGGGAGACATCGCTGGATGAGCCAGGCTTCTCAACCGGATAGCGACGAGTCGGGCGAGGATGACTGGCTCGAGGACTTCGCAGACCGGCCCGTTGAAGACCTTCGCAAAGACGTCGGTCTTTGTCAGGCAGATAAAGACCAGGCCAACGAGCTCGACGAGATTGAGCACGACAGGCTGAAAGCAAGCCAACGCCCTCCGTCAGAAATTCTTCTATTTCGGCGTCGGGATAACGATAGGATGCGTCGTCACGTCCTGCTTCGTCTCGATCGCGTTGGTCTTCCGCGGGGAGATGACCCCGGAATCGCCACGGTCTTCATCACCGGACTGACAGTCGAAGTGATCGGCATCATAGCGATCATCGCCAAGTATCTCTTCCCGGAGAACCAGCCGAATTGACCACGCACACGCGGATGTCCCGCTTACGCGCGGATCCGCCTCGCGGACCGCGAGCGCGGCGCGGATTTTGTTCTGGATGTCCCGCTTACGCGCGGATCCGCCCTTTTTCGGCAGAGCCTTTCCCGTGAATATGTCCCAGATGATCTGCTCGACGGCTCCGCGACGACGCGTGACCGCAGTCTTCCGCCGCCGGCCAACCTGTTGCTGCCCGCGCCGCCTGGGCGCTCGACTCTCCCGCACGGCAGGGACAGGGCGAGGTGTTTCTCCTTTCGGGGTGCCTCGTCCCCCTGACTCTCCCGCACGGCAGGGACAGGGCAGCGGGCACTCTGCCTACTTCCACTTCGCCGCGACCTCCATGGGCATCGACGTCGACGGGTTCCCACGTTTGGCTTGTCCTCTGTACTGACCTCACTTGGAGTTCGTCGCGCTCGCGATCCGCCCCTTCGGCGGACGAGTGTCGTACCGTGTATGGGCGTGCTCCCCGGCGTGGTGTGTCCGCCGGCCGGGGCTTTCCGCAAGGCCTTGCCTCTGGTCTCCGCGCGTGTCGTTCAGCGAGGTCCGCCGTGCCGTCTTCCCTTCCCGGGGATTGGCGGTCCCGTCCAGCGTGAACATCTCGCGCGTCCGCGCGCGGAAGGCGTGGTGGCCGGAACGAGGTGGTATATTTTTCTGGTATGAAATCGACGGGTTTCCCCAGTCTTGAAGAAGTGCTCACGGATTTGGGGGACGACTTGATAGAGCGGTTGTCCGCGGCCGTCTACAGGGGCGCGTGACGACTACCGCCGTCACCGTGCCGAGCACCCCGATTGGGCGGCCGATGAGACCGGCCGAGGGAGCGCCAACTTCATCCACGACAGGGATCTGGGCACTTGCACACCCAGCTCGACGGGATCGACGACGTCACCTTCGCGGACAATGAGCCCACGCGCCAGCTCAGATCGGCTCCCGCTACGTGATCCGTGTCAAGCGACACCGCGAACATGACTGCGTGCGGTCATACCCCACCGATACGGCGTGGCAATTCTGGTCGGGCGACCCCGCCGGCGTGGAGGCCCTCCCGGGCATGCGGATCGTCCCGCTAGCACTGGGTTATCGGTGGGACGCCGAGGCGAAGCTGTTCGGCTCGGCGGTCTTGTCCTATCGCACCGACATGGACAAACCCGTCTGGGTCGCCGAGCTGGAAGAGACACCAGCGGAGACCGGCGCAACGACCCTGTGGAGGCCCGTCGGCGGGCCCTCGCTTCCCGACGTGGACCTGTCGAGCATCCTGCCCGAGATCGCCGTCGACGGCCAGGAGGGAGCATGACATCCCCGATCGGCGACGTGCTGCTCGTCCTTCGCCGCGCGGCGCGCATGACGCAAGAAGAGCTCGCCGACAGAGGCGGAATCACCCAGGCCGCCCCTGTCCCTGCTACGAGAACAACATGCGCGAGCCCGACGACGAGACAGCTGAAAGACTCGCGGCCGCCCTTAAAGTCACGCCCCGGTTCCTGCGCAACGACTTCCGGATGCGCGGCGCCGTCGCCGCGGACGCCCACATGCGCCGCCAGCGTACGGCCAAACCGAGCGAATGGAAACGCGCCGAGGCCAAAGTCAACGAATTGCGCATGCACTCCACGTTCCTGCTGAACCGTGCAGCTGCACCCGACCCATCATGTCCCTACAGGCCGACCCGCTCGACACACCGCTCACAAGACGCGGCCCGCCAACAGCGAGCCGCCTGGAACATGCCGATCGGCCCCGTCCGCGATCTGACGGCGTGGATCGAATCCGCCGGGTGATCGTAGTCGAGCAGGATCTGGCCACCACCCGGATCGATGGCATGTCTCAGTGGGCTGGAGACCACGCGATCATCCTCCTCAACGCCCACGCCCCGACAGACCGCAAGAGACTGACGCTGGCTCACGAACTCGGACACCTCGTCATGCACTCCAACCACCAGGACGAGGACGTCGAGGAACAGGCCAACGCCTCGCCGGCGAATTCCTGATGCCCGAACCATCATCCGCCCCCAGCTGCGGACCCTGACTCTGGGCAAACTCGCCGACCTCAAACAGGAATGGCAAGTCTCCCATGCAGGCGCTCATCGAACGCGCCTTCCACCTCAGGCGCCTCACCGCGAACCAGCGCACCACCTCTGCAAGCAGATGACACACCGCGGCTGGCGCAAGAACGAACCCGACAGCGCCCGTCTCGCCCCCGAAACACCCCGCCTGGCCGGCAGCGTCGGCCGCTCCTGGCCGACGCCGGCCTGACCGACGAAGAGATCCACGTCCTCGTCGGCGTCGCCGACAACAAAACCTCCCCTTCATCCCACCACCCGAAGGCCTGCATCCAGTCCCCAACCACTGAAATCCACCCTGCCCCGCGAGTGCCACGGGTCGGCACCACCCGGCCCCGTCCCGTCTCCCGCCGACGCCGTGTGCATCCTCCCCGAACCCGGCACGCCCCACACCGGGGCGGGGCAAGGCGGATATTCGCGCGTGGACCAGCCTGCCGGGACGATGGGAAGACCCCGACCCGACGCCCTGTCATGCAGACGGGCACCCAGCCCTCTCCGTATTGGCCAAAGGCAACAGGGATGGGTTTTTCGTCGCTGAAATCCGGAGTATTCGCGTCCCCCCGGGGCGTCCGCATGGCGGTATACTGGAACGCCGCCCCGCTGGATGGGACTATCCTGACACCGATCAGCCCACCCCGCCGCCGGGGACGTGCTCACGCCCACGCTCACCCTCGTGGAGGGACGGACACGAACTCGGCGACGTCCTCATGCCAGGAGACGGCGCCGTGAGAATACAGAGAATAACCGTCCGCAACCACGCTCGCTTGGCGGACTTGGACATCAGTGTGCGCGGCCACCTCGTGATCGTCGGAGCTAACGACGTCGGCAAAACGTCTTTGCTGCGCCTGCTCAACCTGACCTCGGCCCGACCGCCCAGCTCTACCAACAGCTGACCGTCGATGACCTGCGAGATTCCGACCAAAAACTCGCCGTTGACATCCAGTTCGCAGACTTCACCGACGAAGAACGGCGACATTTCCACCGCGAGATCGACATCCACCCCTGACGACAAGACCGAAAGCCTTCGCATCCGCCTCACCGTCGAGATCGACCCCGACGACGCCGAATCCGTCACGGCCTTGCGCTGGTGCCCCGGCCGTGGGGAAGTCCGCAACCTTTCCCGTGAACAGATCGAGACGATCGGATGGCGCTACCTGCCCGCTCTCCGCCAGATGACACCAGCCAGTTTCGACGGCCCCAAAGGGAATCGTCCACGCCCTCCTCGACGCTGTGGAAACCGATTTGGGCGAAGAGAAAGCCGAACTCAACAGCCTCCGTGAAACCTACAACGAACGTCTGTCCACCAGTCCGACACTCACCCGTCTGCGCGAAGGAATGTCTGACCATCTGTCCAGATCCATGCCTCGTGCCATCGTCGCCGATGCCCTGGCCGTGCGTATGTCTGCCCACCGGACGACTCGGTCTTAGACAACGTCTCGATGTACTTTCGTCCACGATGGAGAATTCATCCCACTGTCCGAACAATCCGATGGAATCCGTCAGCCATCTCCATGACCCTGTTCGACTTGGCCGAAGATACAGCTAACGTCATCGCCATCGACGAACCCGAGAAACCCATCTCCACCCCCAAAGCCAACGCACCGTGGCTGAGCTCCCTCGCTGGCGGCCACAACCAGAAAATCCTGGTCACCCTCCCCGTACATCGTTCAACGATTCGATCCCACGCAGATCGTCACTATCACCGCTGACAGTCGATGCAAGCAGCTGACCGACCCCGCCATGGCCGACGCTGCCCGAAGCCAAAGCACTGGTGGAACCCGAAAAATGCTCGAAGCCCTCACCGCCCGGTACGTCATCGCCGTCGAAGGCGCCGCCGATCAAATCCTCGTGGAAGCCGCCGCCCGTGCGGGGACTTTCCTCGACCGGATCGGCGCCGTCGTCTTCAACCTGGACGGCGCCGACAAATTCCGCGACGTCTACACCTTCCTCGGCCCCTAAAAGGTTCGGCATCGACATACTCGGACTCGTCGACGATGACGCCAAAGGCAAATGGCAAGGCGCCATCGGGGGAGTCAAGCGACGTTTACAACCACGCTCTTCGTCTCTTGCAAAGACCTTGAAGACGAATACTGCGCCGGACTGGGAACACAGACCATCGCCACTCGACTCATCACCGCCAAAGTCGCCCGAGACGAACGCGCCCTCACCTCCTCATGCAAGACCGCCAGCATCAACGACACCTCCGCCGAGGCCATAGCAGCATACTGCCGGAAGAACAAAATCCGCCGCGCTCGCGGTCCGCGAAGGATTAACGCAGGGAAGAGGCTAGAAGGATTGGGAGCATCAACCGGCTGTTGGGCGAGCTTGAGAAAAGAGCCGGGCAGTGACCCCACCGGAGTGACGCATTCGACCAGGCCTGCCACTCACCGGAGTCGAACCTGCTGGTGATCGCCCCGCCGGGCTGCGGCAGACCGAGCTGCTCGCCCGCCGGGCCGAGTTCCTCACCACTAGGCTAGAACCGGGCCAGAGAATCCTCGCGTTGACCTTCTCCAACAAAGCCAAGCGGAACTTGGAGAGCAGACTCGTCAAAATCCTGGGAGTCGAACGCAAGCGGTCTTTGGTCACCGTGCGCAACTTCCACGGCCACGCCGCCGAGATTCTGCGGTCCCACGGCCGCACCCTCGGCCTGGACCCCGACTTCGCCATGCCCACCAGATACACCCAGAAACAAGCCGTCGACACCCTCTTGGAAGGACTTGGCAGGCAAACAGGCGGGCAAACCCGCGAGTGCATCGACCATTCCCTGCGCTGGGCGAAGAGCGGGCCTTATGACGACGCCTGCGTCCTGGAACGACTGGACCGAGCAGGCGATGCGCTGGCTTTTACAAGCGAGAGACCGAGCGCACCAGACCGTTCTACGACGATCTGCTCCGCCACGCCCAACGCCTACTGTGCATCCCGCAGATCGCCCGCCCTACCAGGCGCACTACGGAGCTGTGCTCGTCGACGAGGTCCAAGACCTGTCCATCCAACATCTGGAGATCGCCCTGCACACCTGCGCGCCAACCGCACCTTCGTCGGCGATCCCTCGCAGGGGATCTACAGCTGGGCCGGCGCCCAACCGAACCAAGTCGAGCGGCGACTGCGCGAGATCTGCGCAGAGACGACAGGCCTGGAAGTCTCCTTCCGCTCCTCCCCGCGCGTGCTCCAGCTTCTCTCGGCCGTCTCCACGCGCATGGACGGCCCCCGCCTGGAGTCAAACACGCCCCAGGCCTGGCACGAGGACGGCATATCCGCCCTGGGAGACTTCCCCAACGCCGTGGAGAAGCCCGATTCATACGATGCACGGCCGTGGAGATCACCCAACGTCAGCCAGAGGCCACCGTCGGAATCCTCTGTCGCAACCAATGGCGCAGAAGCGAGATCGACAAGGAATTCGACCGGACCGGCACGCCGTGCACGCGATGGAACCGGGCCAGCGACGACCCGGCCATCGTCGACCTCATCGACGAGGCCATCGCCCGCTCCAGCCACGACACCCCTGACAGCGCTGAAGGACAAAGTCCTCTCCTGGTCGAGCGGACCGACCCGGACACGGCCAGTGACATCGACCAAGCCTTCACCGAGCTCCCCGACCTCGTCGACCGGGCCGGAACTCTCACAGCCGCGCTCGCCGAGCTGCGCGAGCGCACGATTCCGCCGAGCTCATCCCGCCAGGCATCCACATCCTCAACGCGCACATCGGCAAGGACAACAGTTCGACTGGGTCTTCATCGTCAGATTCGAAGAAAGAACACCCCCAGCTTCCGGGCTAAAACGACCCGAGCAGACAGCCGAGGAACATCGGATCCTGCTGGTCGTGATCTCCCGAGCCCGCCACGGCATCGTCATCACCCGCGCCCGCAACCGGACCAGCAAACGGGGAGAACCTACCAGCTGGATCCGAGCCGCTGGACAGACGAAATCGAATCAGGCGGGGTGGCAGATCTGGACGCCCTCGCCCGACACATCCAAACCCTGCCGCCTCAGTGAGGTGAGACCCCGCCCCGATAGACACGACAATCAATGACAGACGAAACCACGACCACCATCAACCCGCAGGCAGCCGGACCGCCCCCGGCATGGCGCACGACGAAGCCATCAACCCCGCCCGCCGGGGCGGGCGGGCGGAGTGCGTCGCGCTCGCGGTCTGCGTCGTCGTCCCGCAGGGGCTTGCCGGTGCCGGGTGGTGCGGCCGCGTCGTCATGGTTCGCAGCTGGGCGTGTGGATCGGGTTAGTATCCGTAGCGGTGTCGGGCGGCGTAGATGTGGAAGATTTTTATCGAATTCCCATGAGCTGAATTTTTGCCGAGTTTGAAGGGTTCACGGGCGCCGTGGCCTTCTTGTTCTCGGTCGATTCGCGCATTGTTCTTCCAAATGCGTATGTGTTCTGCTGCGTATCGGTCGTCGATGTTGATTGTGACTTGTCTGATTTTGTATTCGGTCGTGACGCGTCTGACGGTCCAGTCTTCTCCGGGTTTGACGGGTACGGCCACGTCCAGGGTGTGGTTGATCGCCTCCTGGTCGAGTGGCGCGACCATTGGTACATTTGGGCGGCGCGCACGACGGCCCGGGCGCGCTGGGGGGAGATGAAGCATTTGCGGTGGGGGTAGGAGTCGCGAGCGCGGTCCCATTCGCGGCTGGCTTGCCGGTCCCAGTCGGCCAGGCCTTGGCCCGGGTCGACTTTGAAGCCGGGGTGTTGCTTGCACCATTCGCGCATGATCGGCTCGGCGTGGGCGTTGACGTCCGGGTCGTGGCGGTAGTGCTCGCGGTAGTAGTCGACGAATTCGTCGAGTTCCTCGTCGCTGATCGGGCAGGGCCAGCCAGAATTTGGCGTTCTGCTGCCAGGAGCGGGGGTTGGGCGGATACCGGTAGGTTCCCTCGGCGTTGTAGTCCTCGTCGGATAGCTCGTCCATGAGGCAGACTCCTGAAGATGGTGCGGTGAGTGTGGGGGCGAACCGGCCGCGCAGGTCGCGGGGCTGGCCGTCCCCGCCACCGGCCAGGGACGGCCGGTAGGGGTGTCACACCCATGCTAGCTCATGCCTCATCTCTCAGAGTTGGAGTCGGCGGTGGGCAGGTCTGACCCCGCGGGCCGCCGGCTGGGGATTCCTGCCCGCCGGTTTCCTGTCCGCCGGCCTGCTGGGTGGTGTGCTGTCCGTCGGGCGGGCCTCCTGCTGCCCGGCGGTTGTCTGTCCGCCGGTCTGCTGGGTGGCTTGTTGCCCGGTGCCGGTTTCTTGGCTGTTTGTCTGTCCGGTGTCGGTGTGGGGCTGGTCTCGTCGCCGCTTTTGCCGTCGGTGTTTTGTTTTCTTGCTGGAGGTGTCGGCGGTAGGCGTCGGCGATGGCTTGGGCGTCGCGGGTGTGGCGGGCGGACAGGGCGTCGGGCGCCGTACAGGGCCGGCGGTACCGGCGGCTGGGAAGGGGAGCTCCGGCCAGGATGCCGGCTGCCACCAGTGTGGCCGAGGTGGTGGCGGCGCGGCGGGTCGTGGTGGGGCGGCGCGGCGGGCGGTCAGGGCGGCGTAGCCGGCTGGGTCTCGCGCAGGGCGGTCAGGGCGGCGCGGGCGCGGTGAGACAGGCGTTGTTTGGTGGCGGTTGTGGCGGCCCAGGCGATGGAGGCGGTGCGGGCCTTGCCGGCGGTGCGGGCCTTTGGCGCGGCTCGTCGGCGTAAGCGGCTTGCCAGGGGTGCAGGCGTTGCCGGGTGGTTCGGGCGTGGCCTGTCTGCTCGGCTTTGGCCAGCAAGTCGGCGCGGGCGGCGGCTTCCAGTTCGCGTTACCCGGCCGGGGCGTGGGCCAGGCGGGCGTCGCGTTCGACCAGGTCGCGGTCGGAGCCGATGGCGCGCATGGGCGGGGCGGCGAACCGACTGCGGGTGTGGGTGCGGGGCCGGTATTCCTGGCCGGGCAGGGCGGGCAGGCGGTTCTTGACGGCGGCGGCGGCTGGGACACGGCCTAGGGACTGCAGGCGTCCGGCGATGCTGCCGCCCACGCCGCCGGCGATGCCCCCTGGTCAGGATGCCCCGGCCCAATCCGCCGGCTGAGGCGCCCCAGTCCAGGGCTCCCTTGCACGGTCAAGGGGAGGGATGCCGAGTTTCTTGAAGAGTTTGTGCATCAGCCAGAAGGCCAGGGCCGGTGAGGCGCCGATGACGAAGGTGGCCATGATCGAGCCGCGGCCGAAACCAGGGCACCAGGATGGATTGCAGCAGGGAGGAGGTGAAGATGACACTGGACAGGATGAGGCACGGCCAGGGCGGAGATGAACCCGTAGCCGATGAAGGACTTGCCGGTTTTGGCGAGTTTGCCGGTGGTGTCCTGGCCGGGGGCGATGGAGGCGAACAGGATGACGGGCAGGAAGCCGGCCATGGCGACCATGGCGAATTTGGCGGCGATGATGCCGATGGCCAGGAGCAGAAGACGATCAGGACGAGGGTGGAGGTCAGCAGGTAGGTCACGCCTTGCATGGAGGCATTGCCGATGGACCCGCCTTGCAGGGTTTTCAGGAAGCGGGCGGCCGGCCCGGAGGTCTTCTCCTCGATCTGGTCGGTGCCGCCTTTCCAGTTAAGGCGTTGCCGAATTCCCTGTCGTTGGATTGGGCTGGTTCGAAGATGGCTTTGCAGGCGTCGGGGGAGACGTCGCTGCCGTAGATGGACAGGGCGGGGGCGGGCTTCCAGGTGCCGTCGGGTTTGAGCTGGCAGGCGGCCAGGCCGATGGTGGCTTTGTCGACGGCTTTCATGCCGCTGTAGAGCAGGGCGCGCGGGACTTGGGGCCGGGTGGCTTTGCCGGCGATCACGGTCGGGTAGCCGGGCAGGTGGAGGCGTAGGCGGAGTTGGCGGCGGTGGCCCCGGCGTAGATGGCGCGGGCGGCGTGGGCGGCTTCGACGTCGGATTGCCGGTCGAGCAGGTGACGGTAGACCCGGTCGGCGTAGTCGTTGGCGCCGAACTGGGTGATCTTCCAGATGGCCATGCCCGAGTCTTCCCACATGACCGACATGATGGCGGCCACGCGTCCGTCCACGCCTTTGGCTTTCTGGTCGGCGATATGAGGCTTTTCGCAGCCCGGCCACGTAGGCGTCGCAGTGCAGCCCGTCGTCGGCCTTGACCTTCTTGGCCTGCGGAGAAGTCAACCCGAACACGTCAGAGGCGCCCATGATGGGCGAGAGAACGGCGTTGGACAACTGGTTGACCTTCGAGACGTACCAGGAGGCCGAACCCCGCCCGTAGACGGTCGTCTGGCCGTCGCGGGTGGCCGTGAGGGGCGGTGGCGAACAGGCAGATCAAGGCGATGGCCGCCAGGCGGGGCAGGATCAGGCGCAGGAATCCCCTCCGCCGCGCATGGCTCGGCGGGCCGACCAGATCAGGAAGAGGGCGATGGTAAAGCCGAGCAGGCTCAACGAGGTGCCGCGGCCGATCAGGGCGCCCGACAGGGAGCGGGCCAAGGCGTCGATCTTGGCGGCCACGGCTGACAGGATGTCCATGGAGACGGCTTGCACGGTCAGGTTGAAGGTCAGCGTCCACATCCAGTCGGCCAGGCCGAAGAGCATGCCCACCACGGTGGAGCGGTATTTGGCGCCGAACCAGTCCGTGTTGAAGTTGGTGATGGAGAAGGACTGGCGGGAGTGAAGTCGGCGGTGCCCCTGCATCCAGCGGACGATGGGCAGCTGGTTGACCGCGTCGCTGGACAGGACAGGCGAGGACGTAGGGGGCCGCTTGGGCGGGCAGGGCCAGGCCGGCCAGGCAGATCAGGGGCCAGGGCCGCGGCCAAGGGCGGCGATCAGCCGGGCACGGACCGACAGGCGGGCGGTCACGGTGGCCTGGATGCGGCGGACGGCGCGGCCGGCCGGGCCGGCAAGGCGCTTGGCGGCTCCGGGTCGGGCGGTGGGCGGGGCGGTCATGTGGGTCTCCCTGCCGGTCGGGTCGGGCCTGGCCGGTCGTGTCAGGCCGGCGGTGGGGGCATGTGGGCGGCGTGGGCCAGTGTTGCGGTGCGAGCCTGGCCGGGGTGGATCTGGATGCCGGCCAGGTAGACGTGGCCGGGACGGGCCGACAGGCGGGCGGTGATGGCGGCTCGCACCCGGCCTTTCAGCGAGGCCGATTCGGCGATCGACAAGTAGATGAAGCGCCGGCCCCGGCGGCGGCTGACAGGAGGAGGAGGTCAGGCCTCCCAGCGGCATGCCGGCCAGGTAGCCGGCGGTGGCGGCTACGACGGCGGCGAGGATGAACAGGCTTCGTTCTTGCGCAGAGAGATGGTGGCAGTGGGGCGGATCAGGCGCTCGTCCTGGGCGCGTCGTCCGGTCAGCTCGGTCAGCGCGTAGACGCGGGCAGGCCGGGCTCGTCCTGCCCGGCCGGGTCGGGGACGTCCATGGGTCACATCCGTCCGGCCAGGAACTGGAAGCTTTTGAGCAGGAGGTTGGCGACTGCTCGATGATGGTGCCCAGCACGGGCAGGGGACACGGTGTACATGACCGCGCAGGCGCCGAGCAGGACGAGGACCATCCCGGTTTTGCGGTTGCCTTTTGCCCAGCCAGCGCCACAGGCCGATCAGGATGGCGATGGCGCCGAGGACGCGGATGATCCCGCCGGCGTTGACGGCGGCGATGACTGAGGGCAGGTCTTGGAAGACGTTGTGCATGAGCCGTCTCTCTCTTCTCGTGGGTAGGTGCCGCGGCTGCGGCTCACCGGGACAGTGTGCGGACAGGCCGGGTTGGCGCTGTGGTCCGGCGGGTGGTGGCGACCATGACCGCTGAGCGCCACAACTGCTCGGCCAGGGCGGGGTGGGCGCAGCAGGTCGACGATCTCGGTCTTCCCTGATCGGACAGGTCCCGGCCGTGGAAGGGGCGAACAGGGCGTCGGTGGCGCGTCGTCCTGGCCGGCCTCCCACCGGCGAGCGGCGGCCAGGGACCCCGCCGGGGCAGGCGTCCATGGTCCGGCGCAGCCGGTGGCGGCCCGGCGGGGATGGTCTGAGGGCGATCGCGCCGGGGAATTGGGCCTGCCAATAGTGCTCGGTCAGGGCGAGCCGGCCGCGGGGCCGTCTCAGGGCGGCTCGAAGCGCTCGTCGGCTCGCCGGTCGGCTTGGGCGGCCCACTGCTCCTCGGCGCCGGGACAAGACGGGGTCTGACGGTCGGTCAGATCCTCGTAAGAGTGGCAAGCGGCCACGCCGGTGCGGCGGATGTCCATGGCAGTGCCGGCCCGGCGGGCGTGGACTTGGGCGAGCTGGTCGTGTTCGGCTCGCTCAGCGGCCGACCCAGCCGGGTCTGGGCGTCGCGGGCGGCCGCGGCGTAGGCGGCCCAGGCGCGCATGAGGTGCGAGTTGCCGCGGCTCATGCGGGTGTGCAGGCTGTCGGTGCGCATGTGGTGGACGTGCCGGGCCCAGGAGCCGTCGATGATCCGGGAAACCTCGCCGGCGGTGATGGTGGGATGGTCGGGGTCGGCGGCTGTGGCGCGTTCGTAGACGAACTCGAAGGTATTGGCCTCGAATTCCTCGGCCAGGTCGCGCCGGTCGGCCACGTAGGCCAGGGTGGCGATGCGCCGGGCGCCGGCGGCCCGGATCCGGTCCAGGACATAGGCCACGTCGGCCTCCTCGGCCAGGTCGAGTCGCACCCCGGCCGAGCCAATCCGGCCGGTCCGGCCCCATCGACCGTCGGGGGTGCGCGGCTGGGTCAGGTAGGCGGTACCGCTCATCAGGGACTCTCCTTGCTGACGACAGTGGTCGCCCAGACAGTGTGCGAGAGCCCGGTGATGTCAGACGGGGCGACTCAGGCCGTCCACGGCCAAGGGCGAACAGGGCGTGGGCGTAGTCGGGGTGGGTGTCGTAGACGGTGAAGATCTGGGCGTCGCGGCCGGGCAGGAAGGGCTCGACGAGTCGCTGGTCGTGGGTGGTCTGGCCGTGGCGGACCGCGCGGGCCAGTGCGCCCAGGCCTCCAGTTCGCCGACCCGCCCGGCGGGCAGGCCGTGGTCGTAGGCGGCGCCGGGCACCAGCGTGGCCCAGGCCAGACGGACGGCCAGCTTCCGGCGTTCGAGCGGGTGGGGGCCGACTCGACGCGCCGGCTGAGCTCTTCGAGGACCGGGTCGATGCGGCCGGCCTCGGACGCCGGTGCCGAGGTGTCTCGTCAAGGGGACGCTGGCCTGTGGGACAGGTGGAAGCCGATGGGGGCTTGTGGGCGGGGTCAGGGCCACTGGTCGCGGATGCGTCCGGCCAGGTCGTCAGCTTCCCGGCTGGTCAGGGTCGCGGCCGAGCCGGCCGATCAGGGCGTCACGTTGAGCGCGGAAGAGGCGCCGGGCAGTCTTGCGGGTCCCTGACACGGCCAATGCCCGAGTGTGGAACTTGCCCTGGGCCACCAGGCTCGATCAGCGAAGCCACCCCGGAGATGACCCGGTCGACGTAGCCGACGGTGAAGGTTTGCCTGGGCCGGTGCCGCCAGGCTGCACACAGGGGCCTCACACGTCTCGGCGATCAGGGCGTCGACCCAGTCGCCGGGGTCGATGTGACCGGGTGAGCCTCGGCCCGGGCCCGTGCGGCCGCCGTGATGCCGGCCAGCAGACGGCGCTGGTCGGCAGGGTAGCGAAACTGTAGGGGTCGGGGAAGGAATCTCGAGACGTCATACCCCTCTGGGTGTGCCGCGCGGACGTGTCGTGCATGACCGGCCCCGACATGTGGCAGGGTCCGGCCCGCGCCCGGCCCGATCGACTATCCTCCGCCCCCGGGGTCGGCGTGCGGGTCGGGGACGGCCGGTGGTGTGAGGAGCTCGCCGAGGTCAGGCTCATCGGCTCCTCGGCCACGGCGGCTCAGCCAATTCCTTGCCTTCCCAGGACGGCTCGAGCAGGGCGGGGTCGGGAGCGTAGTCAGGCGGATCGGGCTGCAGGCACGGCGGGTCTGCAGGTGGCGGGGGTGAGGCCTCGCCGGGGTCGAGGGCATACCAGAACTGGATGAGGCCGGCCCGGGCGGGAGCAGGCTCGATCACGCCGCGGCCGGGCGGGATGCGGCTGCCTGGGTCGGGGGCCTGGCCCAGCTGGCGCAGAGCGGCCATCCGAGTCGCCGTCAGTGGCTTTGCCCAGCAGGATGCGCGACATGTTCGACCGGATCCCCGGCCCCGCCCGGCAGGTTCTTCAGGTCGGCGGCTATGATCTGCTGGCCGACCAGGATCAAGGACACGCCCGCCGAGCGAGCTTGGGCGCCGATGTCGGCCACGGCCCGGCCGATGACCCTGACCGCTTCGTATTCGGCCGCGGCCGCGCGTGGGCGGCCCAGGGCCGCCGCCGAGGCACCCACGGCAAGGGCTCGGGGCCGGGCGACGTTGATCAGGCTGGTGAACTCTGTCGAGGGATGACGACCAGGCGGCGGGGCCGGACCGCCTCGGGCAGGTCGGCGGCGCAGGCTACCGCACCGAGCGGTCAGGCGGACCCGGCGGGCGACTTCGTCGGTGACCGCGCCGAGCAGAGCGGCGATCCAGGCCCCGCTGGGGCTGGGTGGCGAAGCCGGACAGGTGGGGCGCGAAGGGCAGGAAGTCGGCCCGCCCTGGCCGCGTCGCCGACGGCCACGTCCCAGTCGTTGGCCAGGCACCCGTAGATGACGGCTTGGATGGCCGCCGAGTTGTGGGTGGGGATCCCGCCGGCCAAGGGCGAACAGATGGGAGGGGTTGTCAGACGCAGGCGCGCACGGGCCCCGTCTCGGCCGGTGTCGCGCACGTCAGTGACTTGCAGCGGGCGCCCGTCGACGAGCACCGCGGCGGTCCATGTGCGACAGGGCGCGGTGTCGAGGACCCGGCAGGCGTAGCCGGGCCCGGCGACGGCCTTCAGGTAGGCGTGGGCGATCTCGTCGACGGGGTAGAGCCGGACCGGGCGGCGGGCTCTGCCCGGCCGCGAGCGCGGGGCGGCGTGGGCGATGAGGGCGTCGACGGCCTGCGGGCAAGGGCTGGGGTGAGGGTGGCGGTCAGGGCAGCCTGGTCGAGCCAAGTCCGTCCAGGCCGAGCCAGGGCCAAGTGGTCGTCGGTCATGTCGTAGTCGCCCAGGCGGCGAGGACAGGGCGCGCAGGTGGGCCAGCAGGTCGTCGGCGCTGTAGAGGCGGGCAGGGGTGTCGGTGGTGGCCAGGCCGGTGTGGCTGGCGGCGGGCAGGCCGGTCAGGTGCCGGGTCGGGCAGCCGATCATGGCGGCGATCGTCTCCAGGGTGGCCAGGTGGCCGCTGTAGGTCTCCAGGAGGCGTTTGGCGCGGCGGAGGCTGTCGGGCCGGGAGGGCAGGGCCGGTCTGGTCTGCCCGGTGGTGACCTGCCACAGGTGGCGGGCGTCGCAGTCAACGGTGGTGCCGTCGGCGAAGGTCAGGCGCCACAGGGCGGAAGCGCGGGTCAGGGGAGACGGAGACGATGCGGGCGGGCTGTCCGGTCTCGTCCAGGCATTCCTGGCCGACGGTCAGGCTCGGCCAGGGGCGAGAGACCGTGCGGGGTGGCGACGAGGGTGTGGGCGGCCAGGGCTTTGCCCGATCCGGTCAGGCCGATCAGCATCAGGTGGGGGTCGGTGGCCGGGTCCCAGGCGATGGGGTTCCGTCACGCCGGTGCCCAGGGCGACGGTGTCGGTATGGGCGTCTTGGTAGGCGAAATCGTAGGGGGCGGTTTCGGGCGGGGGTCAGTTGGGCAGGACAGGAGGATCAGGCGGGTGGCGTCGGCGGGGTCGGGGGCGATGTCGATGAACTGGTTGCCCGATCGGAGGCGATCCTTTCGGCGCGGCGGCGCATCGGTCACGCCAGACCGGCGGGCAGGGTGAAAGACGGTAGCGGTCGATGGCCTAGTTGGTGGCCAGTTTGTCGACGGCGAGCGTGGTGGGGGTCTGACCGGTGGCCGAGGCGGCGCCGGCGGCGAGAAGACTTGCCGCCAGTGCACGTCGGCCAGGGCGCGACGGGACTCCTCGTCGTCGATGTGGGCCTGGGAGGTGGATGCCGGCGTAGACGGTGGCCTCTCCGTCGCCGGGGCCGGGGCGAGACGCCGGCCCAGGGGCGCCAGGGCAGAGCTTGGATGGTGGGCAGTTTCCTGGCCAGATCGTGGACGGTGACTCCGCCGTACAGGCGCAGGGGTGGCTTGCTGCAGGTGACGGTGGGCGGTCGGGTCGGTCACTGGGCGGGCGTCGATGAGTTCGGGGCGGGTCAAAGCGGGCCGCGTCGAGAGGCTTGGTTGATCAGGCCAGCGATCAGCCAGGCTTGCGGGCCCGGCCGGGGCGTGGGGCGCCTGGCAGGGGGCGATGTCGGCGATGCAGGACCAGGGTCGCCGGCCGGGGCGGCCCAGCAGACCACGAAGCGGCGGGAGTGGCTTTCACCGCGGCGGCCGTGGGCGTCGTGGAAGCGGGTCACCGGAGGCGAACGGCGAGCCTTGCAGGTGGCGGCGAGTTTCTTCTCCAGGCCGAGCATGGCCTCGGGCGGCTGTCCGATTGAGGGTGACGAAGGGCAGGTAGAACATGCGGGCGCCGTTGGCCAGAGAGGCCGGTGCGGAAGAGGGGCCATTGGGCTTCGGGGATGATGGCGGCGGTCTGTTTGATCGAGGCCCAGCGGCGTTGCCAGGCCGCGTCTTGGTCCATCTGGTCGAGGAACATGGTCAGAGTCTGGGGTGTGAGGCGGGCTGTTGGACCTGCCCGGCCATGGCGGCCAGGACCGGGCAGGCGGTGTCGGGTTCGGCGTGGAAGGATCCGATCAGGATGGCGTCAGAGCTGGGGCGGGCAGGGCCTGGCAGCCGGCGAGCCGGGCCAGGTGGGGGTCCGTAGTAGGCGGACAGGGTGGCGAGGGCCGTCTCGCCGGCGGCGGCGGACAGGGCACGGCCTGGGCCGGTCGGGGGACTGGGAGGGTGTGCACGGCGGCGGGCTGGCCGGGGATCATCCCGCTGGTGCGGGTCGAGCCCGTCCGGTCAGCCAGGCGGCTGGGCGCGTGAGAGCAGCAGCAGGACGGCTGCCGTGATCTGTTCGGGGTCCAGGGTCCGGGCGGGTCAGGGTCAGGGGTGTGGCCGGTCGGGCAGGTCAGGATGTGGACGGTGGTCGTCGAGGGCGGTCCCGGGCAGGGGCAGAGCCCGTCGGGGCGGCGGGCCCGAGGCGTGCACGACGTGTGTCTCTCCCAGCCCGGGGGTGTGCAGGGTGGCCAGTTTGGGTTGCAGGGGCGATGACGGCGGCCTCCACGCCGCCAGCCAGGTCGAGGTGTCGATGGAGCAGGTCGCCGAAGGCTGGTGGCCGGTCAGCCGGGGCGCGGGCATGCGCGGGGCGACCGTGGCGAAGGCCAGGCCCACTGGTCGGCAGCTCGGGCCGGTCGCGCCACGCTTTCAGGGCCGTGCGGGAGGCTGTGGCGTGGGCGGCGATTGCCCCGGCGGCGCAGGGCGCAGCCGATCGGCAGCAGTCCGGCACGGGAGGGCTGCCACCAGTTCGGACCGGTCCAGGCTCTGCACAGCGCGCCGGCGCGCCGCTTCAGCGGCGCCCGCCAGACCCCGGCGGCTGGGGCCGGCCCGGTCAGGTCTGTGATGGTCAGGGCAGGCCGGCCTGGGCGGCCTGCAGGGCCGGTGTGGGGCCGTCCAGGCGATGCCGGTGAGCAGGGGCCAGTGATGACACTGGCCCGGTCCACCACCACGACGCCAGGCTGATGCGGATCTGGTCGGGCTCGATGGTCAGGACGCCGTCGGATCGGACGGCGGCCGTGGCGGTGGCGGCCCCGGCGGCGGCCCATCAGGACAGCCAGCCGGCGTCGATCCAGGCCCGGTTGGGCGAGGCTATCCGCGGCGGCCGCTCGAGGCCCAGGATGCCAGGCGGGCGCGGGCGGCCTGCGTGGGGCGTGGCCGGTCCGGGTAGCCCGTCGGGGCCTTTCGGGCCGGTCGCGCCGCCGGGCGGGTGCACAGGGCGGTGGCGAGGGCCCCGGCCCACAGGGGCGCGGCGAGGGCAGGTGGGCGTGCAGGCAGGGCGGCCGTGGCCGCCAGGGCGGCCAGGCCGATCAGCGGGCCGGGACGGACGGTGGCGGGGCGTTGGCGGCGGGCCACGGCGTCTCCTAGGGTAGAGCAGGCGCGCCAGCGCCTGGTGCGATGGCTGGGTCGGCGGGCCGTCGGGGCAGGATGCGCTGGGGCGCCGGCCCCGGCGCACGCGCAGCCCGATGCCGGCCACGGCCAGGCGGACCGGCCGGTCGGGTCAGGAAGACCAGACGGCCGATCGGGAGTCTGCACGCGGGCCGGCAGTCCGCAGTGCTGCAGGTGGCCGTGATCTTGTCGCGGGCCATGCGCATGTTGCGGGGCCAGGCGTCCGGTCGGGCGTGAGGCACGGCGGGTCGTCCCGCCAGGGTCCAGTACAGGCCGGGCCGCCAGAGTTTGGAGTCGATGAGGAGAGACTCGCCGGCCCGGAGACGACGGCGTGGTCGATGTTGACCGGGTAGTCCACTGGCGGGACGCTGGGTCGTGCAGGACGTCAGGGCCGCGGGAGGCGACCGTCTCCAGGGAGCTGGCCGGTGCGCCGCTCCCCGGCTGCTCCGGCCGCAGCCGCCCAGGGCGGCGGCCCAGGCGGCGCCTCCACGCTGCCGCCGGCGGTTCCAGGACGCGGCCGCTTACCGGCCCGATCACCGCTGCGAGCATGGCCAGGGCGGCGATCACCAGAGCCAGGCGTATCTGCCGCCTTCGGTGAAGGCGCGGATGATCGCGGCGACGTTGCGCTCGTCGGGTCGGCGTGGCATGGCCCGTCATCCCATACCGGGTGGGAGGGCTGGTCCATCAGCCCGCCCGCGTCGGCGGCGCAGGCGGGGCCGGCTGGGTCGGCTGGGCCCAGGGGTTGCCGTCGCTGCCGGGCCGGGCCGGGCTGGAGCGGGGTGTCGATGCGCCCCCAGGATGAATCGTCCGGGTCAGGGGGCGTCAGTGGGCGTGCCCACGCCTGGGCGTCGACGACGGACCCGGCCGGGATGTCGAGGCGCGTCGGCGCCTCGGGGCCAGGACGGCGTGCGGCGCGCAGCAGGCGCGCGCATCGCCGGAGACGGCGGCCGGTCGCGCGGCGTGGTCTCGTGACTGGTCAGGAGACGGGCGGTGGACAGGGCGGCACGGCGGCGATGAACAGCAGGGGCGCCCGGCCGGGCCGGGGAGTCGTCAGGAGGTCAGGCCGGCCCAGGCGGCGCAGAGGCCCAGGGCGGGGATCAGGAGGGTCATCGCGGTCCTTTCGCAGAAGGGGTGTGTCTTGCCGGGACAGTGTGCGGAAGGGCCATCTATCGGCCCGGTCGGTTCCGGCGGGCCCAGGTCTACCGCGGCCGTGGCCCGGGCGGGCATCAGCTTGTCGGGCAGGCCGGCCCGGATGTCCCCGCGCGTTGCGGCGGGGATCGGGGCGTGCAGGCCGATCGGGCCCAGCGCCCACAGCGGGTGAGGGTCGCGCCGCGACCACGGGGCGTGGCGTGAGGGAGGACGGGCCCGCCCCAGCCACGGCCCGCATCCGGACCCGTCCAGGACAGCCGCCTCGCCGATCAGGTCGACCGCTGCCACCGGCCGGTGGACGTCTCGTAGCGTTCGACCGTCAGGCGGGCGAACCGGCTGGTCGGCCTGTCGGGGGCGAACCACACCGGCCAGGAGGCGGCGAAGACCCGGGCGGTGGCCTGGGCGAACCACGGCGAGGAGTAGCCCTGGTCGAGGGCGCGGGCGATCACTGCGCTTCATGTAGGCCAGCGAGCGCGGGTTGGCTACCGGGGCCGCGTCGAGAAGACCACTGCCAGCCCGGCCGGGCGGTGTGCAGGGAGCCTCGACCCACCGGGCGACCTTGCCCAGCAGGTTGTGAGGCCGCTGAGGCCGTCGTCTCGACGGCACCCAGGCCCCGTCGCGGCGCACCAGGATCCCGTCGGCTGACCGGTTGACGTTGGCGTGGTGGTCGCCGACGAGGTCTTTGACCAGGGCGAGACTTCGCCTCCTCCCACGACGTCGTGGTAGGAGGCCAGAGCGCAGCAGCAGCTCGCTGGTCAGCAGGTTGTGCCTGGCGTACTGGCCGCCGGTGCGCAGGTTCCTGCCGGCGGTCGCCCAGCCACGCACCGACGAGGGCAGCCCGGTCAGCAGGCGCCGGTGCCAGGCCCGTCCTTTAGATGGCCGGACCCCCAGGGTCCGCCATCCTTCGGCTCGGCCGGTCAGGCGGGCGCGCCGCCCAGAGTCGACGATGCCGGCGGCTGCATCGTCCACACCACGTCCATGAGCCTGGTGGTGCGCATATCCGACAGGCCGGCCAGTTGCTCGACGGTGACGGTCCGGTAGGGACAGGACCACGCCGGCCAGCGCGGTGACCTCGACACGGTCGCTGTCCAGCAGTCTCCCACGCCGTCCCGGCCGGAGGCGAGGTCGCGGCCGGAACGGGCCCCCGGCCAGGGCACGGCGGGTCTGCTCGCCTGAGGACCAGTAGAAGGCGTCGCTGCCCGTCCACCAGCCCGAGTAGAACGGGTCGACGCGCCGGGCCGGGTGCGCCCAGGCGGGCACGCCCTCGCGCAGCGGCAGGTCGATCCCGTCTAGGACGGGGTTGCGCGAATCGACGGGGGTCTTGCCCATGCCGGTCACGTCGGCGCTCCCGCCGTTGGGCCGCCGCCCACCGGGCGGGGTCGTCGCGCCACCACAGGGTCTGGACGGTGAAGGCCGGGCGCGAGGCAGAAGCCCACCGAGGCGGACGCGGCGTGGTGCGGCTGGAGGGTGGCCACGTCCGCGGCCTGCCAGACTGACCCGTCCACCCCCAGCTGGGCGGCGATCTCGGAGGCGATGCCCGCCTCGTCGGCTTTGAACGAGACGAGTACCGGGAAGGTCAACAGCGAGGTGCGCAGCTCGGCCGGGACCTGGCCGGGATACTGGGTGGCGTAGATCGGCCGGACCCCGTAGGACCGGCCCTGGTCGCGGAACCAGCGCAGTGCCTCGGGAGCGGCCCGCGCCAGGATCGACAGGCTCGTCGACGATGGGCGTACAGTGGCGGGCTTGCTCACTGCCAGCCGTCGCATATCCGCTCGATGGCGTTCTTCAGTCGGCCCGCTAGCAGGGCCGACAGCAGCTCAGCCTGCCCGTCGCTCATGGCGTGCCCGTTGGCCGGCCCGGTCACGAGCACGACGTTGGCGATGCCGCTCCAGGATCTGCTCGAAGGACATCGTGTCCTGGTCGGGGTCGAAGAGGTGGTCGAAACAGGCTAGCTGGGCGAGTTTGTTGCGCGGGGCTTTGACCTGTTGGTCGCGCTGGCCCGGCGTGTGCTTGCCGTAGAGGGTCTCCAGCCGGTAGGCCACCTCCCGGGACTGCTCGTCGGCGCCCGGAGCGACGAGCTTGTCGCGTAGCGCCGCGGCCAGCGCCACGCCCGCTTCGTCGCCCTGACCGGCCAGCAGGACGTGCCCGTAGCGGACGAACGAGGCCCGGCCGGTGAACGCCGGGCAGGGCACCCGGGCTCGGGCCGCGGCGAGCACGTCCTGGTCGACGTAGTGGCCCGCCCACAGCGCGGTCACCAGCGCCTCCTTCGAGGCTGCCCCTACGGCGCCCGACTCGAAGGCCCGTTCCAGGGCGTCGGTGACCGACTCGGCCCGGGCCCGAGGCGACTGGTCGGATCGGACCAGGCCTACTGCGCCCGGCAGGCCGGGTCAGCCAGGTCCACCACATACAGGGGGTTGGGCGGCCCGACGCGGGCGGCGACTTCCTGCCAGACTCCGTCGGTAGGCCTGCGCCCTTTCTTCTTCGGCTCGAGACGACCAGGGCGTTAGCCTGGCCCGGAGCCGCGGCTGCCCCGAGGGGCGGCCTGCTCGAGGAATTGGTAGCCGGCCACCGACTGTAGCAGCGCGCGATTTGCCCATACCGGGGGCCCGACTACCGCCAGGCCCGCGACATGTCCGCGTCGGGGATGTAGACGAACCCGTCTCCGTCCCGGCTCAGCAAAGGCCGACGCGTTCGCGCAGCTCGCCGGGCACCTCCCGGCCGGACATGCCCGACGACTGCGGGGCCACGCAGGCCCGCGAGACTGGCCCGGGGCCAGCATGAACGCGTACTCGTCAACGGCCAGGCCGGCACCAGGCTCAGCCTGGCCGCCGTCGGCCTCGCCGGGCCAGGCCGACCGCCAGGCGGCGCACGTCCACCCGCACCCGGCTGGATTGGACGGGGCCGGGCAGACGCGACCCGCCAGCCCGCCACCCGCGACCCGGTCAGGCCGGTCGAGCGCAGCACGCCGAGCAGCGCGCACGCTCCCGCCGCGGCCCACGCCCAGCCGACGGCCGCGTTCGGCAGGCCCGAGACCCCCGCCGCGGCTGTCCCGGCCAGGCCGGCTGCGGCCGCGCTCATCTGGCCCCCGCTGTGCGTGTGCAGACCCTGACTCAGCCGGCACTCCACGTCGAAGCCCGGGATCGTGGCCGTCACGGCCCGCAGCACCGCCTCGGCCCGGGAGCGCGTGTCGGCCCCGCGTACAGCGAGACCACCACAGGCGTGGACGTCGATGTCGACGGATGTCACCAGCCCGGCGCGCACCACCCCCAGCCACCGCCGCCACCGGGCCAGGCTCGAACCGGGCCGGCCGGGCCACCGCCACCTCACCCACGAGCCCGGCGCCAGCACCGTGGAGACGGTGTCCATTACCGCCACCGGGTCCAGCCCGTTCTGCGACTGGGCGAAGGCCAGCGACTGACGCCGACGCGCCCGCACCACCGCCACGCATACTGGCCGTCCGACCGCCACGGATGCGTCTGCGCGGCGGGGCGGGCACCCGCGCACGCCAGCCGCCTGCGCCGGTTGCACCACCCCCGTTTGGGCCTCGTGCCCGTCGGGGACGACCACCCCTGGAACAGGCCCGACCGCCCCGGGCCGCCGACTGAGACGCACCGGCCCGACGCCTGTCAGCGTGGCCTATCGCCGCCGCCGTCGACTGCTGGAAGGCCTGCGCCAGTGCCCGCCACCGCGCGAGAGCGCACGAAACGAAAAACACTGTCCATGCCCTGACGGTGTGTGGGCCGTTCCGCGTCTCCGCGCAGGACGGCCCGGGCGAAATTTCGGTGTGTGCCCTTCGTTTCCGGCCCGGCGCACACCGGAAAATCCCGAAAATACACGCCTGAACCCTTCTTTGCTACAAACCTCGTTTCATTGCCCTGTGCAAAACCCGGCCGTGCGATCGCCCTGGTCGCTTTGTGTCTTCAGTCAGGACCCGCACGCTTGCCGGCTGGTTTTCCTGCAGGGTTTCGCAAAACTTCGGCCGGCGCGCGTGGCGGGTGACTGGTCGACGGGCGACGCGGCGGATCGCGCCGGGTTGGTGGGGCAAACGTCGGTTTGTGCGGTCCTCCGCTGCGCCGGCGGGACCGCGGTGTCCTACACAGACGTGGGCGGGACACCACCCGTAGCAGAGTGTCCGGCTTGTCGGGGGCGGGTTGAGCCGGGTCTGTGGCGGGCCCGGCGGGTGTGTCAGGTGGGGCCGTGGTTGAGGTGTCGGTGTCGGCCGGGATTGGTCGCAGCGGGAGGGTGAGTCAGTCCGGGCGTCGTGGCGGTGAGGAGTCTGGGATGATCCGTGTGGGTCTGTCGCAGGGGCCGATGAGCAGGGGCAGGGACCGTGGTGGAGGCGACGGATTTGTCTGCAGGGGTGGGAGTGTGGGTTGGGATGAGGGTGGCGGTGCTGCCGGTGGCTGTGGGGTGTCCGACTAACACGGGAGGCGGGGTGTGCCGCGCCGGCCGGCGGCTGTCAGTCTGGTCGTTTTTCGACCGTGTGGAGGCTGTGGGCGCGTTGTCGGTGGCGGTCCTGGTCGCCGTGCATGGGGGAGGGCGGTGGGGCTAGCGCCTGTGAAAGGCAGTGGGTGTGGGTTAGGCGGTCCAGGCGGCGGCTGTGGCGTCGAGGTCGGCGGGCGGGGGCGTGTAGGGGTAGCCGTCCCAGGGGGTGGGCGTGGGCGGGGTGAGCGGCGGCGTAAGCGGCGAGGCAGGCCCGGCCGGTCTTCTTGTCGGCGAGCCAGGCCAGGTTCAGCGGGCCGGAGGTGGTCTGCCTCCGGTCAGGCGGGTCAGCTCGGCCAGGGCGGTCGCGATCGCGACGTGGGGTGCGGCCGGTGTGGGCTAGGGAGGGCGGCCAGGTGATGCGGCCCAGGTGCCGGTCGCCGGTCCTGGCGTACAGGCCGATCAGGTCCCAGTCGGTGAGCAGGCCGTTGGAGACGGCGGCAGGGCGCGGCCGCGCCGGGTGTTAGCTCGCCGGTGCGCCTCGTGGCCGGCCGGGGGTCGAGGCCCGGCCGGGCCCGGTCAGGGCCGTCTCCTGGACAGCAGGCGCCGCCAGCCGAGCGCGACCGGCGGCGGGCGGGGAGGCGTCGAGTCGCGGCCCAGCAGGCGGGTGAGGATGGTGCCGGTGGCTTGCCGGAAGGCGGGTGCTCGTCGAGGAGGTTGCCGTCGCGTTGGCGTGCCCGGGCGGTCGGGTCGTGGGGACAGCTCCGGCGAAGGACCCCAGGTGCGGGTGTAGTCGCGGATGCGGTCGGTCAGGGCGGTTTCCTCGTCGGTCGGGAGGGTGGTGACGATGAAGGTGCGGGCCGGGTCGAGGGTGAAAGAGTCCATGCGGTATCCGAGGTTGACCACTGACTGGGTGGAGGTGTCGGTCAGGGCGACGGCCCAGGCGTCGTCGTGGAGCATGGGTAGGTAGACCTGGTCGAACAGTCCGGACTCGTCGGTGTCATTGGAGACCTGGGTGTCGACGATGACCAGGTCGATGTTACGTCCGGCCCGGCCGGCGATGATGGCCCGCCGGTAGACGTCGGCGGTGACGACGATGAAAGGGGCGGTCGCTGCCCGCCGGCAGGGCGGGCAGGGAAGTAGAAAGGCGACAGGGTCGCGGTCGCCGCCGCGGGCGGCGTTGACGGCCTGGGGTCAGGATGCACTCGGACAGCAGGGTCCCCTCGGCGTAGTCGTAGAATGGAGGGCAGGCCGGCGGCGGTGATCCATGCGCAGGCAGGCGCGGGTGTCGCCCTGTCCGCGGTTGGCGTCGACGAGCAGGACGTGGGCTCCGGCCCGGGCGGCGCGCTGAGCCAGGGTGATGGCCATCGTGGTCTTCAGGACGCCTCCCTTGCCGGACAGGACGAACAGGAGTTTGGCTTTCGGGCGTCTCGTGGCGGCGGTCGCGGCGGCTATCATGTCGCCGACGGCTGTCTCGTGGCGCCGCCCCGACGGCGCCGGTCCGGCGGTGGGCAGGGGTGTGGAGGCCGGGGGAGGTAGACGGGCGAGTCCCGACGCCGCCGCTGCGGGGGCCGGGGCGGACGGAAGCGACTCGTGTGCCGGCGCGGATGCCGGAGCCGGCGGCGCGGACGGGCTCGAGGGAGAGCCGGGGCAGGACGACTCGCACGGCTGATCGCCTCCTCGGCCTGCAGGCCCGCCTGGGCCAGGACCTCGGCCAGGGAGGTGTCGCGGTCCCCGGGCGATGTGGGCGATGCGCGCGCCGTCGGGGGCCTCGCGCACGTCGGCCAAGCGCCCGTCGGGGTGGTCGACGACGATCGTGCGAGTCACGGCGGCGTTCACGTGCAGCCACGGCCCCATGCCCTCGGGCGGCCCGGCCCGTCGATGACGAGGGTGACCTGTGGAGGGGCCTGGGTCACGAGCCGGGCGGCCTGGGCGACGTCGGGTCGGACACGACGGTCAGGCCGGATCGGGCGAGCTGGTCGGCCAGGCTGGATCGCCCAGGATCCCGACGGAATTGGAGGCGGGGTGGAGTGCTCATGCCCCCGACAGTGTGCGGAGCCGCCCGGCGAGGGCACGTCGAGGCTGGGGCGTGCACGGCCGGACGGGGCGGCACACGTAGAAGAGCGTGGACGGCCGAGGCCCGCCGTGTTCCCATCCGGGTGCGGCGGGCGGGACCGTGGCGGGTTTCGAGGCGAGCAATGTGTCGCCGCTACGCCTCGGTTCCTAACGGCACGCCCCGGGCCCCGGGCGAGATCCGCGTCGACTCCGCCCGGGACCCGAGGCGTGGAAACGTCCCACATCTCCAGGGGCGGGGTCGCCCGCCGGCGGCTCCGCACACTGTCGGGCCAGACCAGCCTCAACCGTATGAAGGAGACCATGAGCATCGACACGACCCCTCACGGCCGGTACCCGGACGATGACCGGTACCCGCAAAGGCGAGCAGGGTCGTGACCGGCCCGACGACGACCTTTTGGACGACTCGGTCGAGGGCGCCTGAGAGAACACCGCCGGCCACGACGGCGGCGCCGAGCAGACCGAGACCACCGGCGCGCGAACCGCGAGCGCAAACCCGCTTCCAGGCATGCGCTCAGGAAGGTCGTGGCCAAGACGCTGGCGGTGGTCGAGGCGTCCGAGCCGGTGCGTCGCTTGGTGGCCAGCCAGATCGGGGTGAAAAAGACCGAGGCGTTCGCCTTGTCGGTGGCGGTCCTGTCTGTCCAGGGTCCGCCGGCCGGTCTGCTGCATGTCCAGGATTTGATGGGGGCAGGGCCGCGAGGAGGTCTTGTTCGCGTTGTTCAGGGCGAGTCGTCAGCAGCGGCGGGAGGTGTGGAGCGTCCTGCGGGGCCTGGATCTGGTGGAGGGGCGGTCTGCCGGTCCAGGAGGTGGGTGCGGCTCGGCAGATCGTCGATCTCGTGTCGGGTATGTCCCCGGAGCATCGGCGGACGGTGGTCGAGGCGATCGCCCTGATCCAGGGCTGAGGAGGTGGGTGCGGTGTTTTTCTCGCAGTGAGCGGATGGTGGACAATCCGTGGGATGCGGACCTGGAGAACGGGCCGCGGCAGGACGTGCCCGTACCGCGGGTCTTCCGCAACGCGACGTTCCAGCGTCGGTTCCTCAAGGCCATGGTCTACGGGATGCCGGTCCTGTTGGTGGTCGTGACCGGCGCGTTGCTGTCGGTGTTGGATCGCCCCAGCCCGGCCGGCAGCGGTCTCGCAGGCCTGTCGGCGGTTCGTGTGCAGGGGCGGGCGTTGGCCAGTGAGAGGGTGCGGGCCTGGTTGTCCGAGGATCCGGCGCCGTTGCCGGGAGCGCATCTGGTCTCGTGGGACGGGAATTGTCGCGCGTGCGGATCTGGGCGGGGCCGGCCGGGACGCGAAGGCCAGGGGTGGCAGGGAAGGACGAGTGGCCGGTGGACGTGCACTCGTTGACGGTGGCGGCCTCCTCCGGGCAGGTCTTCCGCGCCCAGGTGGCCGTGGCGGTCACGTCGGCGGGCCCGGTGGTGGCCTCGCGTCCTCGCTGGTGCCCTATCCGCCGGTGTCGGGCCAGGAGGCTAGAGCCGCCTGGCGGGGCGATCGATGTTAGGGGTCTGGAGAGCCGGGATGTGTCGCTGGCGGTCGCGTCGTGGGCGGAGCGTACTTCTCCCATGACGCGGGCCGTCTGCGTCAGGTGGTCAGGGACCGGGACAAGGGCCACGCGTATGTGCTCCATGCCGGCCGCGACGTCGGTGACGGCCAAGATCGCGGCGGTCTCGGCCCTGCGACCGGTGGGGAGAGTCAGACGGCCTCGACGGTGATCGCCCGGGTGAGCGTGACGCCGGTGTGGGGCAAGCCCCAGGGCGAGCGGGCAGGCCAAGGGCGCGTCGGTCGAGTTCGACGTGCTCATCTCGGGGCGTCACGGCCGGTCCGCGCGTGGTCGCCTGGGGCGGGCCGGGGTCGGGGCCGTCTCTGACCCCCTATCAGAACGCGGTGACGGGCCTGGAGGCGGATCCCGGCGGCGCCCGCCTCCGAGAAGGCCCGGGCCGGCGGGCGCGAACTAAGGGAGGAGATCGGTATGCCACGCAGAGGCAGGAAGGCGACGGGTCTGGTCGAGTTCGGGCCATTCGACCGGACGGCGACGCCGGTCATGCCCACTTCCCTGGTCGGGGTGGCCCCGGACGGGCGCATGTACGGGGAGGACGGCAGCATCTGGGCGTATTTCTCGGTGCCGTTGGGCTCCGACGTTCGACGCGAAGAACCTCCAGGCGCGTCTGGAGGTATCCGCGCCGTTCATCGGCGCGCTGGGCGAGCTGGCGGCCGGCGCCGGCATCGTCCTGTCCAAGCGTCGGGTCTTCCAGAAGCACAACTATCGGGCCTTCCACGTGCTGGGAGTCAATATAGACGCCGCGTTCACCCCGCCGGGCGACCATCCCCTGCGCGAGATGCTCTCCCGCGAGTTCTGCGACGGACGCGACGTGGTCATCCGGCGCTGCGTCGTGCTGAGGGGTCGAGGCTGCGCCGGTCGGTGGTCTCCTCCTCGATGGCGACGATGGTCGACCGCACGGCGGCCCTCTTTCCAATCGGGCCGCGGGGCGCTGGCTGCCACCGACGAGGATTTCGAGCACGTGCGGGCGATCATGGCCCGGTGGGGCCTGTCGACGCCGACCAGGCAGGACCGGTCGTTGGTGCGGGCCTGGTGGAACGCCGGACGCAGCCCCGACACGCCCTACATGGTCGAGCCCGAGCGGCTGCACATCCTGCGGTCGACCGGGAGCGGCCCGCAAGGCCCACGACCTGTACGAGGCGGGCGTGCCGCGCTGGAGCGGTGGCCGGCGATCCCGGGCATTCGCTGCTGACGTTCGCCTCGGTGACCGAGTTCGAGGTGCCCGACGTGGACGTCCTGGACCCGCGGGCCTCGTGGCTGACGCCGTTGATCAACGCCGGGGCAGTCTGCGTGTCGGTCAACGGGCTGTTGGAGCCGAGCTACATGACGGCCCGGGAGATCGAGCGCAACAAGAACCGCTACGAGAGCGACATCAGGGACGGCGGCCGGTACGGCAGGACGCCACCCCCGAGCAGAGTGGACAAACTGCGGGCCCTGGCCCGGTGCGGAGGTCTACGCAGGCGGGTCGACCGCTCCGCCGTCGATCATCGACGCGTCGGTGGTCGTGGGCCTTCGAGGGCGACGGCAGGATCTGGCGCGCGCAGTTCCCCGGCGTGCAGGTGGCGGTGCTGGGCAACCGGCAGGTGGGGCCTATGGCCGAGCAAACGTGGCTGGCCCCACGAGTCGAGGTAACCCGATGCTGCGACATGCCCATCGACCTGCTGGCCTACTCGGGGCTGTGCTCCCTGTCGGTGGTCGGCGACCGGCCGGCCGGGTCGGCCCTGGTCGGCTACACGGAAATGGACCGCCAGCCGGTGTGGGCCAACGTGGCGGCCGCCAGCTCCCAGGCCGACCTGCCGCCCCTGTACAGGGTGTTCGGCGAGTCGGGTCGGGCAAGTCCTTGCTCATGCTCTGGCTGTGCCTGCAGCACGCCGCCCTGGGCCACCGCACCGTCTACATCGACCCGAAGGAGGGCAGCGACTTCTCCCGCGTCGTGGAGCGGTACGGCGGGCAGACGGTGTGCCTGTCGGACGTGATCGGCTCACGCGGGATCCTCGACCCGCTAAACCCGAGCCGACACCCCGACGACGGCCTGGCTGAGCCATCGCCATGCTCGCCCTACATCGCCCCGTGAGTCGCGGACGCGTGACATGGAGCTGGACCTGACGGTGGCGCTACGCGAGGCGTCAACCGGGGCGCGGTCCATCCTGTCGGCCCTGCGCCGGGCCAGCGCAGGCCGGCGTGGCCGAGCCGGCCCGGAGATGATCGACACCCTGGAGAAGTACGCCCGAAGCGTCCCGTTCGCCTCGGCGCTGATAGGGGACGCCGACGACGGGCCGCGCCTGTCGTTTACCGGCAGGTTCACTATGGTGCGTCTGGGCGACATGGCCTGAACATCAACTCCGCGGCCGACGACGACCTGGCCACGCGCACGACCATGAGCCTGGTGCGCATGCTCGTGCGCGGGTCGACTCATCGCCGTGCGCGGCGACGACGGCTGTGTGGCCTTGGATGAGGCGTGGATATTCTTCCGGGCTTCGGGAGGCCGAAGCTCGACTCTCTGGCCCGTCTGGCCCGCTCCCAGCGGGTCGCCGTCTACATGGGCTCCCAGAAGGTCGCCGACGCCCCTGGACGCCGCCGGCGAGGTCAAGGTGCCCTTCTCCTCCGGGTTCATCCTGGGCATGAGGAGGACGGGAGGTCGCGGCCGCCTGCAAGCTCTTGCGATTGAGCCACGGCCGGTCGGCGGGAGCGGATCACCGCCCCGCCGACCATCAGAGACGACCAGCGGACGGCGGCTGCCCACTTCGCCTCCCTGCGCGCCCTGATCCGCCGCGACGTGCGGACCGGCCAGTTCCAGAGGTCGTGCGCGGGTCGGTCGCCCTGTTCGCCGACGTGGCCGACCAGGTGGTGGCCACCGAGGTCCGCCTACCCGACGAGTATCTGCGCCTGGCCTCGACCGCACGGCCGACCGGGCCCGGGCCGGCGAAGCCGTCGACTAGCTCCGCACACTGTCGAGGGCACCAGACGGGAAAGGAAGCATGCACTCGACTTCGACCGCGCCATGTGGTGGATCGAGCGATCCGTGTGGTGGGCGGCTCGGGCCCTGCGGTGGGTGGCCACGACGGCCGGAGGCCACGCCGCGTTGATCGCGGGCCTGGCCTGGTCGTGGCCGGGGCCCGTAGCCCTGCGCCGGCGTCCGGGCCGGGACCGGCGGCGGGCCTTCACCCCGGCCGATCGGCGCATCCTCATGGCCCGGGCTGAGGGCGGTGCGAGCATGTCGGCCGGATGGGGTGGCGCTGCCGGGCCAGGGCCGCCCACGCCGACCACGTCTGCCCGTACTCGCGGGCGGGCCGACCGTGCTGTCCAGCAGGGGCCGCGCTGTGCGCCTACCACAATCTGCGCCGTCCGACCGGATCCCCTCCCTGGTGGCGTCCACCGGATCGGCGGTCCCGCCGCTCCTACTATCCGCCCGGCGTCGACCCGACGATCCGCTGGTCATGACGGGCCCGACGACCACCGCGACGCCGCCGAGACCACGCCGGGCCCGGCCGCGCTGGGCCCGGCCGGTGGCCTGGACGGCCCTGCTGCTGGCGGCCGCCGCCCTGCCGCTGATGATGCTGTCCTCCTCGACCAGCGTGCTGACCCGGGGCCGTGGGCGGATCCAACGCCGTCGACCACTCCTCGGCCGAGGCGCTGCGGGAGGCGGGCCCTGATGGACCAGGAGACCTACACGGTCGTGCGCGAGGCGACGCAGGGCACCTCGGTGCCCTGGCAGATCCTGGCCGTCCTGGCCTGCAAGCCCGCCGCCACGACGGACCCGTCCGGGCCGACCCCGACCGCGAGTCCGGCCCCTCTGGCCCAACCGACGGGTCAGCCATCGCAGGCGCCCGGTGCCGGGTCGGCGCTGGGCTGGGCGATGGGCGAGGCGGGCAAGCCCTACCGGCATTCGGGCTAACCCGACCAGCGACCGGTGCGGGTCGCGCGGCCCGGACTGCTTCGACTGCTCGGGCTTGACCTTCGCGGCGTTTAAGACGGCGGCGGGCATCGACATCAGCGCCACCAGCCGCCCAATACGCGGGATACGCCTCCTACGGGGCACGCGCGTGGATGCGACCAGCGACGGCAGCCTGCAGCCAGGCGATCTCGTATTCTGGGACGACGACGGCGACCTGTCGCGGATCTCCCACGCGGCCTTCTATGCTGGGGAGGAGAGATCTTCGACGCCGCCAACCCTCACTGACCATCGGGCGGCGCCCGCTGCACATGTACGACAAGACACTCAAACGCCTCCCGTATGCCATCCGCTCCCCGCGCCGCCGACGGGACGGCGGCACCCGCAGGTCGACGCCGCCAGCCAGCCCGACGCCCCACAGGCTACCGGCCACGCCGGCGGGTCGCCGTCCCCGGCGCCGTCCGGGGCGGTCCCGACATTCACCGGCGGGACGGGACGCTTCCACCTGCAGGGCGTGGTCGGCGCAGACAGATTCGAGACAGCCGCCCGGCAGGTGGCCAAGCGGATCAACGCCAAAACCGAGAACGCGCCCTTCGGCATCGACATCGTCGTCAGCAGCGACGGCGAGCTGGTCGTCTCCTCCAAAGACGAGGATGTCGAGGCCGAGGCCGAGGTCAAACGGGCCTACGTCAAGGCGATCGCGAGCCTGCCGGTGGCCGGCATGGACGAGCACAAAGGCCACCCAAGTCTGCGAGACGGCCCTGCCGGTGGAAGCTCGGCCAGATTTCTCCGCCCGACCAGGCCCGCCCTGCCGGCGGCGCGCAGATGCGATCACGTCCGCCAACCCGGGCGGGCTGAACACCACCGACGGGACGATCACCATCGCCCGCAACGACGGCAGCCAGAAGTTCACCCTCTCCGGGGCGCAGGTGCGCAACGCGAAGGCCGTCTACCAGGCCGGGGCTCGACGCGGCGCCACCTACAACGAGCAGATCGCCTTGATGGAGGTCGGCCTGGTCGAGTCCCGGCTGCGCGTTTTTGGCAGCAACAACGCCGCGGCCTACAGCCCTACTGCCGCGCCTCCAACGGGAGCCGCCTGACCTCGGCGGACGTGGCCGGACTGGCGCCCTAATCCCAGGCCCTTCCCACGACGGGCTGGGCGGGACTGCGACTCGCAGGGAATCTTCCAGCGGCCCCTCATGGGGTGGGGACCGTCAGCAGACGATGAGCGTCGAGCAGTCGGTAGCCAACTTCCTGGGGCGCCCGACTCGGTGGCCTCTTCCGGCAGGCTGCGCCGGGTGCCCGCGCAGCGAGCATGGACCCGGGGCCGCCGCCCAGAAAGTCCAGCGCTCAGGCGTGCCCGACGCCTACGGAAAAGTGGTCCAACGCGGCCCGAGACCTGGTCGCCTCCATGGGCACGGTCACCTGCACCCAGAACCCCGCCGCCGGCCGGGCCGCCCAGCCGGGACCGGGGCCTGGCGGCGCCCAGTCGGCATGGACGTGACCATCACCTCCCCGTTCGGATGCCGCGCCCTGGCCATCAACGGAGGATTCCACACGGGCGTGGACTTCGGCGGCAACGCCCTGGGCAAACCCATCTACGCGGCCTCCGCCGGACGCGTAGCCTACGTGCTCAGGACGGCCAGTCCCAGTTCTACCAGGGCCGCCATCCTCATCGACCACGGCAACAACCTGTACACGATCTACAACCACATGTCCGACGACGAGGGTCCAAGGTCCAAGTCGGCCAACAGGTCAACGCCGGCGACCAGATCGCCGTGATCGGCAACGCCAGCCGCTCCTCCAGCGCCCTCGCACTTCGGCGTCATCCAGTCGGCCCGGCCCTGGTGCCCTGCAGCGAGAACTTCCTCAACCCCGCCGACGTACTGGCCCGCAACGGCGTGGACGTGAGGGGCAACAGAAACCCATCGTGCAGAAGACGACCCGCCGTGCCGATGAACCACGGCGGACCCATCGAACGGAGACAACCATGACAACAGCACTGCGCGCCGGCGCCGCCCTCGTGGCGGCCCCTGGCGCTTGGGCGCCTCGACGTCGGCCTGCAAGCAGACGACGGACTCCGGCGCGTCGCCGAGCCGGGCGAGCGTGTCAGCGACCCGCTACGCCACCCCGCGCCCGTCGCACCAGCCCGAGCGCCCCGACCACCCCCGCGACGTCGCGATCCTCCGGGCCGTCCGCCACGGACTCCTCCGCGGACGGGACCGGACAGGGACTCCCAGGCCCAGGGCGGGCACGGCACCAGCGGACGGGCCCCTCGTCCGGCCGGTCTCCCTCGACCAGTGGCGGGGCTCGTGGAAGAACGCCGGCAAAGCCGTCCAAAGACTACTGGGAAGCCCGCCAACGCTGGGAGAAGCCCTACGGCCGGTGGACGGCCTCGACAGCCAAATACTCCACGCCCGCCATGATCGCCGCCGACAGGCAGTACCTGGACTCCTACGAGTTCCACAAGACCGCCAAGCAGCTCGACCAGGAGCAGATGCACTGCTCGGGCAACTCCTGGCCGATCGACTCGTGGATCACCGACGGGAACCAGCCACCCACCCAGTTCACGCTGGCCATGCCCGTCCGGCAGGAATGCTACTGGGCCGACGAGAACAACCCGGAGATGCAAAAACGCCGCCACCTGTACAACACCTCCCAAGGCCGGGACGGATACAACGTCAGAATCGTGGCCTTCCGAGTCAAGAAACTCGACGGACGGTGGAAAGTCGACAAATGGGGACCACATCGACCTGCCCCCAGGAGGCCGACCTCGACTGACGGTCGATCCACCGACTCGACGCAGACGCCCCTGCCAGGACGCGGACGAACCCGAGACATGTAGCCCGCCGGACCCAGGACGGCGCTGGCGACAGCCGAGACATCCACCCGCCCGACGACCGCGAGGCGCCACCCCTGTCGGCGGAAGGTGATCTCGACCCCCAGGCAGGCCCGCCGGTCTTGCCGCTGTGCGGCGGACCGGCAACACGAAAGGGGATTGGAACGGTGATCGTCGACGAGGCCGGTCGCGACACGCTGATCGAACTGTCGACGTCAGGGTGCGCAAGGCGCGGAACGCCGCCCTGGCCGTGCCACGCCCCTCGGCCTTCTGACACGTGATGGCGAGCTCGTCGGGCACGACAGTCATTGGGCTGCCTCAGCGGCGAGTCGGCCGCCGCTGAGGCAGATGCCGGGGAGCGGACGATCCTTTGACGGCCGGCATGGGCGACGCGGACGCCCAGGCGGCCGTGCAGGATCGCCGGGGAGGCGAAGGCTGGCGGTCCGTCACCCGAGACGAGCAGGCAGGGCGGGGCACCGCCGACAGGCGCGGCGGGCATCCCGTGGCGCTGGTGGTCAGCGTCGGGGACGCGACAGTGTCGAGGCGTGTGCATGGGTGGGCGGTCGGCACGTAAAGGGGTATGAAAGCGAAGTTCACAGGCCTTGCCCATGTCCTTGTCATCGGTGGTGTCTGCGCGGCCTGGTGGGCGGTGACGATCCCGTCTGGCCGCTTCCGGCACGTCCTCGCCTTCGCCGCCTGGGCGGCCTTCATACTGGCCGTGCTCGCGGTCTGTCGGTGCGCGGCGCGAAGTCCCTACTGGGCGGCGGTGTGGGCGGTCGCGGCCGTCACCGTGCCCGCCTATTCGTTCGCCGCTTTGGCGATCGGGATGGGGATCGGCTGGGCGGTCCTGGCCGGCGGGCACCGCCTGGGGCGCCTGCCCGCCGACCGGTAGCCGACTCGCCCGTCTGCGGGCGTGTGCCGAGCGGGCAGGGGCCGGCCTGTCGGGCCGACCCCGTTGTGGCCATCCTGGGAAGGGGTGTCATGCGGCCAGTTCCTCTTCGACCCGCGCGAGAGGCACGCCGTGGCGGTGGACCAGTTCGATAGCCAAGTCCCGGCGGGCCAGCTCGTCACGCGTGATCAGACGCTCGTAGTCGGGTTCGAAGGCCAGAGCGACGGCGAAGGCGCAGTCGGCTACGTCCCGGATGAGCCCATCCAGCCGGTCGGCGTCCACCGGCCGATCCAGAGCCTGCAGGACGGCAGCGAGCCTGTCTCCCAGGTCCCAGCCCGCCCCCAGGCCCGGCAGCCGGTCGGCGAGTATCCCCACCAGGCCGTCACGGCCCCTGCCGACCTCCGCCGGCTCACCGCCGGTCTGCGAAGACACTGGCCGATGTCCATGACCGCGTCGAAGGCCGACCGGCCAGCCAGGGAACTCACCCGGCCGCGATCACGTCGTCGACGTAGGCCGTCGCCTGGGCGTCGGGATCGACCAGGGACCGGTCGAACAGCCGGTGAGGCTCCTCGAAGGCCACATCTCCTCCCGCCCCTCGGCGCGCATGCACACGTCCAAATCCAGCCCGTCAGGTCCGCGTCGGGCGCCCCAGCCAACCAGCTGTCCATGCGCTCCACGCCCCGCCGGCGGGTCAGATCCACACCGACCAGGTAGGGCACGTCCAGCCACGTCCGTCGGCCGGGTCGTCAGGGAGCCATGCAGGCCGGCGTCCCCAGGCGTGTAGCCGCGCAGGCGATGAGCGGCCGTCATATCGTCAGGTCAGCTCGGGCTCACGCGCCGCCCGTCGGCGCCCAGACGAGTACTCCACCAGGGAACCCCGATAGTCAGCCAGGCCCACCCACCGCCGGCCGACCGCCTGGAAGCGGGCCCGGAGGCCTGCATCTCCGTCAGGACACGGATCGCCCACTGCTCGTCCGACTCGACGGACGAGCCCCGCCGAGCATGACCACCTTGGCCCGCGAGGCGCAGCCGGTCGGGCAGCCACATCAGGGATGCCACATGAACTCCGCACGCACCGGCCAGGGCCGACGGCGACTCGACCCGATACCCGGGGAGGCCTGATAGTCGGGGACGGGGACACTAGCCACGGGAGAGGCGACCACGTCCGTCAGGGACAGACCCGACTGGGCCGGAAGGCTCTCGTGTGGTCGAGGAAGACGGCCAGGTCCGGCTCGGATGAGAGCCCGCCGGCCTGGCGCGTGAAGGCAAAACGTCGAATGGGCATACCGAAATCCTTGATCCTTTGCGTGTCGCTGCCACAGGGGTGTGCCACCGACACCGCCCGTGCGCACCCGCGGTGTGCCTCCGCACACTGAAAGGGGACGAGGCACCCGAAAGGAGAAACACCTCATGGACCGGATCCTGCACGTCGACGGCCTGACCGGCTTCGTGCCCGCCCTGCACGCCGCACGCTTGGAAGACCACGTCCGCCGCCAGAAAAACGACCCGGCCTGGCACTTCCACTCCTACGAACCCGACACCGGCCGGGCCGCCATGATCCACCGCCCGCCCGTCGCCCTCGTCAGACAGGCCGGCCCCGACCGCAAACTCGTCCAGATCGACGACCACCGCCCCAGCCAAATCCCCCGCAAAAGCCGCCAGCTTCCAAGCCATGTGCCCCGGCTACTACCTGACCGGCCTGGACATCGACGCCGGCACCGCCACCCTGACCCGGCTCGATCCGGCGACCGTCCGAGCACGCGACGCGCTCGCGGTCGCCTTGGCGGTCGACCCGTGGCAGGTCGGCATCCGCCCGGCCGGAGAGGGCGGAGTTCGACATCACGGTTCCGGTCACCTATGTGCCTCCGAGCACGACGGGCGTCTGACCGAGGCGGTCCATACCGCGATCGGGGATGCGGGCTGGTGGGTGACGGTGGACGCCAAAGACCAACCGGGGCAGGATCCGGCCGGGCCGCCCGCCGTCTTTCCCGCTGGTGGTGCCTTATCCGGATCCGCCCGACGGGCCGGTGGGTCTGGACGAGCAGATGCGCCTGCCGCTGGGGATCTCCCTGGCCCGCGGGCCGGTCGCCTCCCGGCCCGTCTTCCTGGACCTGTCAGACTCGGCCGGAGCGCTCATCCAAGGCACGGCCGGTTCGGGCAAAGTCCGTGACGATCAACGCGCTCATCGCCGGGGCCCTCGAGCGCGGCTGGCAGGTCGGCGTCGGCGATGTCCCGCACAAGAGGATCGACTTCGACTGGTGCAGGCCTTACGTGCACGGGAACTGGTACGGGGCTGCCTCGAAGGAGGCCACCATGACCGTCGCCGGGCTCGTCTACGCCGTGCGCGAGTCAGCGCACGGCGCTGCTGGCCAGCATAGGGGTGACCAGTGGAATGACCCGCCCTCCTCCGTCAGGCCCGCTCCGATCCTCCTGGTCATCGACGAGCTCCAGGGCCTGTACTTCATGGAGCCGGTCCCAAGGGGATCCCGACCACCCGGCCTACCACGAGCTCGTCGAGGTGCCCACCTGCAAGAACGTGGCCACCCAGCGGTTCAAGCAGACGATCCGCAAAATCGCCGCCGAGCTGCGCTCGTGGGGGTCCGGCTCCCTGCTGGGCACCCAGCAGGCCCAGGGCAACACGGGCATCGACCGGTCGGTCAAGATGCTCTTTCCCCAACCGGATCCTGCTCGGCGCCCGCGCCGACGAAGCGACCCGCGGCCACGCGTTCACCGACCGACGAACGCCGTGACGGTGCCCGAGAACATCCGCCAGGACATCGCCATGGGCAAAGGCGTGGGCGTGGCCGAGATCGAAGGAGAGGGCTCCCTGGTGTTCAAGTCCTACTACGTGGACACGCCCGAGGAATACGCGACGCGCTTGCGACAGGGCCGGCCTGGCCACCACAGCCACCCCCGAGCCCACATCCGACCAGATCGCCGACCACGCGCCCGACGACGCCTAATGAGACGAGTATCCCTGGCCCTTCAGGAAGGATCCCTCACGCTGACCGCTTCGACCGCCGCCGAGCTTTCCGCCGAGTTCGCACACCGCCTGCCGGCCCCTAGCCGCCACCGGCCACCGCGAGTGTGACTCGCCTCGCGGTTCATCCAGCACGTAGCCGCCCGCCGCGACCGGACCTGACCTCCACCGCGAGCGCCCCGATATCTCAGCCTGGATGGAACCGCCGCGGCCGCCGTCGGAGCCGCTCAGCCTCGCGGCGTGTCGATCGCTGGCCGGCCCGCGCCCCTTCCAGCGGACGCGGCGATCCGCGGCCCTGCGGACGCGTAGGCGTCCCCGATCCGCGCCGACGGCGACACTCGCCTTCGTCTTCTAGACGTCCCGTCCTGTCCGGGGTGGTCCGCACACTATGACGGCAACCGCCCCGCCAGCCAGGACAAGGAGTCCGCTATGGATCGATCGTTTGAAGCCCTCCACCCCAGACGCCCGGACGGGAGGTTCGACACCAAAGCCGCCGCCGGCCCGGCCGGCGTCACCCTGACAGGGACCGTCCCGGGGAACACGAACAGATCACCTCGGCTATGTTTTTGACCCAGGAAGACCTGATCGGCCTGCCGGACGCCGACGTGCGAGGCTACTCCATCGAGGCCACCGCCGGCGATGTGCGCGTGCGCATCGACCTGGACGACGACGGATCCGAGGAGACCGTCACCTACACCTATCCTGCTCAGCCCTCCCAGACGACCACCACCGTGCAGGGTCCAACGTCGCCTGCCCGTCGAACTGACCACGACCATCCGACTCGACGACGACCACCGCCTGACCGGCTAGCCGACGAAGACGACCTCGACCCCGTCATCGAACTGGACGACGGACAGGGCTGGACCCTACACAGTGAGAATCGGTGTTTGATTGAGCCGGTGGGCGTGTCATCGATATGGCCGATACCGGCTATTGTCTCGGTGGCGCCCATGCCCGGCAGGGTCTGGTCGGTCAGGCTGATCTCGACGAGATCGTCGGGGAGCGACATCCGCTGCATTCGCGCAACCACGACCTGGAAACGGTCCGGGCCGCTATGGACCGGATCGACGTGTTCCATGCGGCTCTGGCGGCTGGCAGGCGCGGTCTGCGAAACGCCGACGGGACCTACCGGCACTACCGGACTCGCGAGGGTTTACGTGCCCCGACAGCGCTGACGCGCTCAGAGACGGCTCGCAGAGGCGTGGTGTGCGGACCAGCGCGCACACCAGCATTCTCGACACGGCCCGGAACCCGATGCTGTGAGGCTCGTGGGCTCAAGCGTTCCAGGCAGGCGGCGCCGCGGAATCTGATGCCGCCGGGCGGGTAGGTGTTCGCACGCGAGGAAGCGGCTGAGAGCTTTCTCGCACACCACCGTGAAGGAAGATGTGTCAGGTTAGCCTGCGCCTGTCAGGGGGCCAGGCGGCCGAGCCAGCGAGCAGGCGATGAGCCGGTCGAGCGGACGGCGGCCTCGGCCTGGGCGGTGGGCATCAGATGCGAGTAAGTGTCCATGGTGATGGTGATCGTGGCATGCCCCAGACGCTCCTGGACGATCTTGGGATGAACCCCGCCCGCAACAGGAGCGAGGCGTGGGTGTGGCGCAGCTCGTGGACCGTGAGGACGGCGCACGCCTGGGCGGCGAAGTGCCGGCGGGTCCGTGACCAGGCCTGTGTCAGCGCCTGAGGGGCGACGTCGTGGAAGACCGCCCCTGGCGGCCGGGCAGGCGGGCGAGCTCGGCGAGGAGGGCGGGGAGACGGCGATGGTGCGGGACTTACCGGACGGGCGCCGGGTGACCAGCCGCCCCCGGCCCTTGCCGGAGACTTCGGTCACCACGCGACGGATCGTGATCGCGCGTCTGTCCCAGTCGACGTCGCTCGGTCAGACCGCAGATCTCCGAACGCCGCAGCCCCGCCAACAGCCCGAGCATCCAGGGCGGCCCTCAACCGAGGATAGACACGCGCACGCAGATCGTAGGACGGGCACCAGTCCAGGAAAGCCGCCACGGTAGCCGAGTCCCACACGGTCATCGATCGACGCTGCTCGGCGATCTCGCGCGGCGTGGGAGGACACGCCAGGGATGCTTGGCGGGTTGGCCGACACCAGCCGGAGCCAACATCGCCCACGTGTAGGCAGTCGAGATCAGATCGTGGATCTTGCGGATGCTGTTGGCTGAACGCCCGTGCAGAACCGGTAGAAGCCGGCGAGCGTCTGCGGGGTGATCCGCGCCGCGTCACATGCCCCAGGGCCGGCGCGATATGCAGCCGGATCCTCTGCTCGTCGTGCCAGAGTGTCGAGGCGGTGACGCGGCGCCCGGCCATCCACCTGCCCAGCAGCGCGGACAGGGTCAGCCGCCCGCCACGGGCAGAGTCCCGTTGTCACGCGCCGTCAACTGCGCACGCAGATACCGGTTGGCCTCGCTCTTGCGCGTAAAGCCCCGCTTCTCGCGCTGCACGCCCGCATGGTCGTAGAAACGCGCCGAGTACCGGACCCCGGCAGCCGTCGAGTACGCCCGGACGCTGCCCGTCCCATACCTCATACCCCGACCATTCAACTCATGCCGAGGATGACCGCTCATACCGAAGCTGGCTGCGAAGCCAGGACACCGGCACGCGCACAACCTGCCCGAGCACGACGACCGGCACCTGACCCGCCTCGATCGCCTTGGCCAGCGTGCGCGGATCGACCCCAACAGCCGGGCGGCCTCTAGCCCGCGTCACCGTCCCGGACCCGGAAAATTCCATCTCAGTGGCTTGAATCCCAATAGTTTCGTCCATGCCCCAACGGTGTGCGGAACCACCCCAAAGCCACCCCGACAGGGGAAAAAACAAGGCACAACCCACGACACCACCGCCACAACCAGATTCCCTGGAAAACCGCCAAAACCACCCACCCAACCCCACACCCGCAGGGGATCATCCCCGCATACGCGGGGAGCACGACGTCGTCCCCGTCGTCGCGTAGTCACCTCGGATCATCCCGCATACGCGGGGAGCACTAGAGCCAATTCACTGGATGGGCAAACATGTGGATCATCCTCGCACACGCGGGGAGCACCTCGAAGTCTGTAGAGGCCGTGCCGACGTAGCGGGATCATCCCCGCATACGCGGAGCATCTGCCAAGCCTGACAACCTCAGATGTTCAGGATCATCCCGCATACGCGGGAGCACGTGCACAGATGAGGCGCCGCAGTGTCCGCAATGGGATCATCCCACATACGCGGGAGCACACAAGAATGTCTCTCGGCGATCGAACGAGAGGATCATCCCGCCATCGCAGGGAGCACCACGGGGACCGGTTCGTTGCCGTATTGCAGGTGGGATCATCCCGCATACGCGGGGAGCACAGACGCACACGTCGGCTCCCGACGCGACATATCCTGGATCATCTCGCACGCCGCGAGAGCACTCAGGGTCTTCGGCCATTGTTTTGCTGTCGGATCATCCCCGCATGCGCGGGGAGCACCCGCCAGAGTCGATCAACCCGCGGCTTTCGCGATCATCCCGCATACGCGGGGAGCACCTCCACGGAGACCGGATAGACGTCCAGTCGATTTGGATCATCCCGCATACGCGGGGAGCACTGCCGGCGGTGCCCACTCCGACGTCGTAGCCTGGGATCATCCCCGCATACGCGGGGAGCACGCCGCCGCGCACCCGCCATCCTGCCCTGGACCTCGATCATCGCGCTACGCGGAGCAAATCCCCTGGCAATCGAGATCGCCGTCGCGAAGACGGGATCATCCCGCACACGCGGGGAGCACCCCTGTTTACGTGCGCGTACGATCGCGACGTTAGGATCATCCCCGCATACGCGGGAGGAACTAGCATGTACAGTACCGCGCACCAGCCGCGAGATCATCCCGCATGCGCGGGGAGCACCAGGGAACTCGGTTATCCCGCCATGGCGCGCATCTGGATCATCCCCGCATACGCGGGAGCACCCGCAAGACGACGACGTCAGGGTCTACATTATGGATCATCTCCGCATACGCGGGAGCACTATGCTGGGAGTTTGCAGCTCGGACGGGAGGGATCATCCGCATACGCGAGGGAGCACAATCTCGGTCCCCTACTACAACGCCGCCCGCGGATCATCCCCGCATACGCGGGGAGCACCTTTCACATCATGGCGTCTACCCGCTCCCGCGGCTGGATCATCCCCGCATACGCGGGGAGCACCTGAACCTCTTTTCGCCCCCATCGCCGTAGTGGATCATCCCCGCATACGCGGGAGCACTCGCCGACGCGCGCACCGGCTTCGCGATCGCGCGGATCATCCCGCATACGCGGGGAGCACCCGCCATGGCGCGCATCTTGCGCAACGCAGCGGATCATCCCGCATACGCGGGGGCACGTGTAGGCGACGCCGCGCCCCTGGACGGCGATGGGATCATCCGCATACGCGGGGAGCACACAGGCCGAAATGGGGGAGGCACAAGAATGTCGGATCATCCCGCATACGCGGGGAGCACAGAGAGGCGCGACATGAGCAAGAACTCGTCCCACTTTGGATCATCCCCGCATACGCGGGAGGCACGTTTTTGACGACACGGGATCGGTTGCCGTTGCAGGATCATCCCGCATACGCGGGAGCACCGCTACGTCAACAGTGCGTTACCCCGCCCGCGGCGGATCATCTCGCATACGCGGGAGCACCTGACATGCCGCGGTCGAGCGCTGGCGCCCCAGGGATCATCCCCGCATGCGCGGGGAGCACCCGTCGAGTGCCCCCTTCTGCGCCGGACCATCGGATCATCCCCGCATACGCGGGAGCACGCCCGTCGCCGAGGCGCCGCCGTCGCGGTCGAGGATCATCCGCATACGCGGGAGCACGCACTGCAGACCTGGAAGGATGGGTGGAAACGGATCATCCCGCATACGCGGGAGCACACCATGCAGCGCCCTCGCAGACGACGTGGATCATCCCGCATACGCGGGAGCACGAGGTTGCTGTAGATCCAGTCAACGCGTTGACGGATCATCCCCGCATACGCGGGGCAGCACCTCCGCCCCAGTGGGTGACGGATCTCGCCGGATCATCCCCGCATACGCGGGGAGCACAGCGGTGGCACGATCGCCAGGGCGCAGCTGGCGGATCATCCCCGCATGCGCGGGAGCACACGTGGCGGCGGCCGCGGCGCTGGATCGAGCGGATCATCCCGCATACGCGGGGAGCACTCATCGCCTGGTCTGGGACGACGTCCGCGAACGGATCATCCGCATACGCGGGGAAACTGTCATCGGATTTCCACATGCATAGTGTACATCAGGATCATCCCCGCATACGCGGGGAGCACCACTCGCGAAGATTGATCTCACGCAAGTACGCCGGATCATCCCCGCATACGCGGGAGTACACTGAGGGCATGAATGCTCGGGCGCCGTGACGTTTCGGATCATCTCACGCATACGTCGGGGAGCACGTCGTCGTCGGTGGGCAGGAATCAATCGGTATGGATCATCCCACATACGCAGGGGAGCATCTTTCGCTTATCCGACGTCGATTCAGGACGGTGGATCATCCCCGCATACGCGGGGAGCACGTACCCGCCTCCTGAACCTGTTGTTCTGCGTCGGATCATCCCGCGTACGCGGGAGCACTAACGGGACTCGGCCGCGTCATCGGCGGTCGGATCATCCCGCATACGCGAGGGCACGTCTTCCTTATCTTCGTTTTTCTGGGTTTCGGGGATCATCCCCGCACACGCGGGAGCACTCAGCTGGTCTATTTTCGCGTCGTACGGGCAGGGATCATCCCGCATACGCGAGAGCACCCCGAAGATCCGCGCTTCGGAGATGACGTTGACGGATCATCCCCGCATACGCGGGGAGCACCGTCGCCTCGAATGGGGGCAGTGGCTGATGGGATCATCCCCGCATCGCGGGGAGCACCCGTGGGCACGGGACGCGCCCTTGCCCTCACGATAGGGATCATCCCCGCATACGCGGGGAGCACTAGATCTGGCGGCGTCGAAATCCACGCCGCGAGGATCATCCCGCATACGCGGGGAGCACCGGCCCGCCAAGCCACAAGGCCTCTGTCGCAGGGATCATCCCGCATGCCGCGGGAGCACCAGGTTCTCGGTGACGACCTGAGGGGTGCTGGGATCATCCCGCATGCGCGGGGAGCACCAGGTCGAACCAGGCCAGGCCCGTTAGAGCGGCCGGATCATCCCCGCATACGCGGGGAGCACCCTGCAGCCCCTATCGCGGCACGTACTCTACGGGATCATCCCCGCATACGCGGGAGGCACGACGCGAGGCCCGTGTTGGCCATCGACAGCGGATCATCCCCGCATGACGCGGGGAGCACAACATCGGAGGGTCCGCCAGTAGATATTGAAGGATCATCCCCGCATACGCGGGGAGCACCCTGAGTGCACCTGGTTCAGGGATGGTGATCACGGATCATCCCCGCATACGCGAGGGAGCACCCCAGGTGTCCCTGATGAATTTCGACAGCGAGGATCATCCCCGCGCATACGCGGGGAGCACAGCGCCGGCCTGAGCAACCGGCGCCGGAGCGAGGATCATCCCGCATACGCGGGGAGCACGGGCATGACGAGACGCATTTTCGCGGCGACCTGGGATCATCCCGCATACGCGGGGCACGCCCCAGGCCGTCGTGCGAAAACAGAGTGCGATCATCCCCGCATACGCGGGGAGCACTGACTGCGAAAGGCTCAGCCGCTCCGCAGCGTCGGATCATCCCCGCATACGCGGGGAGCACGACCGAGCCAGCCAGCGGCGACGTCGAGCCAGGATCATCCCCGCATACGCGGGGAGCACCCTCTGACCAGCTGGCCCTGGACGAGTGGACGAGGATCATCCCCGCATACGCGGGGAGCACCTGTTGAGGTGGATTTGGCCCTCGGTGAACATGCGGATCATCCCCGCATACGCGGGGAGCACGAGCCGAGTTTACGGCGTCGGAGGCCCGTCGGATCATCCCCGCATGCGCGGGGAGCACCGGCTTTTCACGGGATATGAGCGGCGCGGAGCGGATCATCCCCGCATACGCGGGGAGCACCACCGCGGCGCTTCGATATGCCGTCCGCGAGCGGATCATCCCCGCATACGCGAGGGAGCATCGAGGCGCCCCGCGTGGGCGCGGGACGCGCCGGATCATCCCCGCATACGCGGGAGCACCTCATGCCCGAAGCCGGCTTCCCCGTGACAGGGATCATCCCCGCATACGCGGGGAGCACGCTTTGCGCGCCTCCGAGGCTCCAACCTCACGGGATCATCCCGCATGACGCGAGGGGAGCACCTGAAAGAGTCCGTGCACTATCACTCCAATGGCGGATCATCCCCGCATACGCGAGCACCTGCCATGGGCTCATGCAGGACTCCCCGCAGCGCATGGCTCCTGGTCCCTCGGATCATCCCCGCATACGCGGGGAGCACAAAGCGAGCGCGCGCTGACGGATCATCCCACGCGCAGGGGCACCAAAATCCCTGCAATACCAAGGATCGCCGCCGTGATTATACCAGTTTTCCTTTACCCGTCACCCACCCCTCAGGAGGAGGCGGATCGTAGTATGGTTTTGCTAACATTGTCCTGAAAGGGGTACGGAGATGCTGTCCACTGGTTCACGCCGAGCATGGGCCAAATCGGGGTACGACCCGGGCGGCGATGTTGGTCGCCGCTCTGGCTTCATCTTTTGGACACGGCAGGCGTCGCTCGGCTTTTTGGCGAGGAATTGGCTTACGCCGACGATTTCGAATCTGATTCAAGTCGAGTTCGCTGAATCGAATCTGGATTAAATCCAGAAGATGAGTTCGTCTTGCTCGCGTCTTGGATCGCGGGCGCTCGCGACATAGGCAAAGCCACTCCCGCTTTCAGTTCCCAGGTCCCCTATTTGGACGATCGCATGCGCGAAGGCGGCCTTGATCATACTCCCAGTGATCCTGAAGAACGCCGCAGAGTCTCTCACGCGCTTGCTGGCCAGTTGGTTCTTGAACGATGGCTTGAGGAACTGGGCTGGGGTATCTCGACGGCGCGGGCTTTGGCGTCGATAGTCGGCGCTCACCATGGAATCCCGGCGCTGGAAGGCCATCTAAATGATGCTCGGGGCCGTGAACCTCTACTAGGAGACTATGCGTGGCAAACTGTTCACGCTGAACTTCTCGATCTCGTGGCAGAACAGTACCGGCGCTAAGGACAATTTGCAATTTTGGGCGCATAAATCAGAGTCCAAGTCGTGGTCTCAACCTTTTTTAGTTGAATTATCAGGTCTGGTTATTCTAGCTGATTGGCTGGCGTCCTCTGAAACATATTTTCCTCTTCTATCCATTGACGATGACGGCATGTCTCTTTTCGATTGCGACGTGCATGAAAGGCGCGTCGAAACGGGGCTGGTCCGCGTGGGTTGCCTTCCCCATGGCATCCCGCGATGGCGGAGAAAAGCGCCGACTTCCTGTTGAACGCTCGATTCGACCTGCCTGACGGCACTTCGGCGACGGCTGCTCAGCGCACTGCCGTCAAGAGAGCCAGGGACATGGGTTTGCCTGGGATGCTCATCGTCCAAGAGACCACTGGATCGGGCAAAACCGAGGCCGCGCTTATGGCCGCCGAGATCATGGCGGCGCGTACCGGACGGTCTGGAGTTCTGTTCGCGCTGCCGACTCAGGCGACCACGGACGCCATGTTCTCTCGTGAATTGGATTGGTTGAGCAAAATCGAATCTTCCTATCGTGCGGATGGGGCTGCCTCGACTTTCGCAATCCAGCTCCAGCATGGCCGGGCTCGTCTGAACGAAAGAAGCGGGTAGCTTGCGAAAGAGGGGTACGAGATACGAGATCGACTCCTCGGCAGTTTGGGGAAGCTCAAGAAGACCCGGAGAAACACAGGCCGTCGCGTCCATATGACATCGGGCGGGATGAAGATAATTTACAAACCGCTAAACAACATCATGAGTCCAGCAAAATGATGATGGAGCGCAGAGATCTTGCGATCATGGCATGGTTCACAGGCCGCAAGAAAGTCCATGCTATCCGATTTCGTTGTGACTACCGTCGACCACGTTCTTTTCTCGTCCATGCGCGCTCCGCATCTTGCCTTTGCGACATCTCGGTCTCAGCAGGAAGATAGTGATCGTTGACGAAGTGCACTCTTACTCCACCTACGTGAACAACTATCTGGAACGCGCTCTCACCTGGTTGGCATCCTACGGGGTGCCGGTGATTTACTCGCAACGCTCTCGGAGGCGCGTTGCGCAGCTGCTCGACGCCTACCGTCGCGGCTTGCGGCTCATGGCCCGGAGAGAAAGTGCCGAAGAAACCGTCACCGAATGTTGCCAGCATGCCTTCCCCTCCCTGGCCGCTGTCGGCCGGGATGGTATGGACGTGACGCCCGTTGAGGCGACCGGTCGCAGCAGCCGTGTACGCATTGAGCGTCTGGCCAAAGACGACAGTCTCACGGCGCTTTTGGGCAAATGCGTCTGGTCACGGCGGCTGCGCCCTCGTCGTGCGGAACACTGTGCGCCGGGCACAGAAACCTACGACGGTTGCGGGAGGCCTTCGGCGAGGACGTGAGTCTCAACCACGCCCGTTTCACCATTTCCGATCGCCTCGCCAGGGACGCCGATCTTCTTCGCCGTTTCGGATCGCCGCGCCGGCGGCGAGGGCGATCCTCATCGGGCGATCGTCGTGGCCACTCAGGTGGTCGAGCAGTCCCTCGACGTCGACTCGACCTGCTCATCACCGACCTCGCTCCCATCGACTTGATCCTCCAGCGGATGGGACGCCTGCACCGTCATCGACGAACCCGGCCGAAAAGCCTAAGCGCTCCTGTGTGCTATGTCGATTGGCTGCCGAGCGCTTCGAACCCCGATCCCGAGTGGAGCCCGGGTCCGAGACGATCTATGGAGAACACGATATGCTCCTCACCGCTGCGGCCTTGAACAGGGGTGCTTGCGGACGACGCCTTGGTCACGGTCCCCGACGACGTCCGCGACCTTGTCGAAGCAGTGTACGGTGCGGGATCTGAAGTCCCCGCATCGTGGGCCGAGGCCCTCGAACGAGCACGGGGACAAAGGCGTGTAAAAAGCAGAGGACAGTACGAAAGGCATCGAAGGGGCTTTTTCTATTGAATGAGCCTGCCATGCGGAGGAAGACCCGCATCGCTTGTCGGCTGGCTGCAAACGATCGCCGATGACTCCGAAGGCAAAGGCCCAAGTCCGCGATGGCGAAGATTCCTGGAGGTCATCCTCCTCGAGCGACGGTGATGAAGGAGGACAGGAGGAATGTGCACTCTTTCCACTGCACCGGAGCTTCTTCTTCGATATACCCGTCGATCGGATGCCCGATCGAGAGCGTTGTGCGTGCGATGGCGATGTCTGAGGTCAGGCTTCCTCCCCGATTCACGAATTCAAGTATGATTGACGAGTTCTCGACGAACTCGAAGAGGTTGTTTCTTTGCCCGCCTGGCAGGCCTGCCTGATCTGCGCGGCTGGGCTTCCTTCCACTCACCGACGGACGCGCTCAACTGGCCGGCGTAACCGTTGAGTACACTTCTACAACCGGCCTTATGGAGTAAAAGAAAATGACACAGAGTTTCAATCTGCTTGACGAGCCCTGGATTCGCGTGACTTGGCTCAATGGTGAACCCGGTGAAGTCTCTCTCCTGACCGCATTTCGAGATGCCGTCCGAATCTCGGGAATTCACGGCGAAATCGCGAGTCAGGATATGGCGATCCCACGGCTTCTGCTAGCCGTAGCACACCGAGCCACCGGTGGCCCTGAAGACCTGGACGACTGGAGGGCCTACTGGGCGGATCCGGAGAAGCTCAGGGTCGATGCCGGCGAGTACCTCGAACGACATCGCGATCGTTTCGATCTGCGCCATCCTGAGACGCCTTCTTTCAAGTTGCCGGGATCCACGCCAAATCGGGAAAGATCTCGGACCTGAAGTCACTGATCGCGGACGTTCCCAATGGGAGACCTTTCTTCACGACGCGGATCGGCCCCGGACTCGACCGTATGGGGTGAGCGGAGGCCGCCCGCTGGCTCGTTCATGTGCACGCTTTCGATCCTTCGGGGAATTCGATCGGGCGCGGTCGGCGACGCGGGGTCAAAGGTGGAAAAGGATACCCCATTGGTCCGGGTGGACCGGCCAGATCGGCGTCGTCGCCGTCGAAGGGAAGAATCTGGCTGAGACGATCTTGCTCAATACGGTGGTCACCGAGGCCTCGACGATCTTTGTCGAAGTCGAACACGAAGACGACCTACCGCCATGGGAGAAGAAGCCTGATGGCCCGGCGGGTTCCCATGGATCTGGAGCCGACCGGACCCGTCTCATGCTACACGTGGCAGACTCGCCGCGCCTTGCCACGGAGACGAAAAGGGCGTTACAGGGCTGTTCCTCGGCAATGGCGACAAAGCGACGCCGCGGAATCGCTATCTCGTGGAGCCCATGAGTGCATGGCGTTATTCAGACCTCAAACTAAAAATTCAAAGAGATCGTTTTCATGCCGCGTAAACATGACAAAGATCGTGCCATATGGAGGGGTTATCAGCCTCATCCCTCAACTCATTCGAAGTTAAAGATCAAGGGCAAAGGAGAATTCACCCGATATAGAATTCCAGGAGTCATTTCTTTTTACGAAAAAGCTTCTGCACAGAGATCGTCTCCCACCGAGGTGTCATTCCGGTTCACGCCGTCGGCATTGAGTACAGGGGCTCAAGAGGCAGTGGTCAGCGAGCACTTCGACGATGTCCTCAACCTTCCAGCTGGTTTGTTGGCGCCGGACAATAAGCGGCTTGTGACGCTTGTCCGTGATGCGATGGAGAAGACGGAGGAAGTCGCCAAAGTGGTGCGGCAACTGGGCGGTAACCTTGCTCGCGCCCGAGGGGGCGATCCCGATCACGTATCCGCTGCCAGGGAGAAAGCCGGAGTCGCCTTCTATTTGGCCATCGACGAGGGTTCCCTCGGTGGTTGGCATCCTGGACAGCATCGAGCCGAGGCGGCTCGAGACGATTGGCGGAACCGGCTTTCAGTGAGCGCGCGCAGGCAGAAGGAGAATCTGGTGGATTCGGCTCCGCCGGCGCTTATGCCGGGCGCTGGTGAAGGAGGAGCCGCATCGATGTCGGCCTCGCGATGAAATGTTTCGACACCGCCCTAAGCAGAGCCCTTCCTATATCTATCATTTCCCAACAAACGAAAGAGAAAGATCAATAGTGACCGCAGTTAATGAAATAATAAAAGATGAAAAGTATTTATATAAGAAAAACGACGTAATTTAAGTTCGATCGGACAGAAGGTCGAATTCTGACATCTCATGTTTACAGAAAGGTATCTTTCCGAGGATTCTCGGAAACATGCTCGAGCGCGGGCGGACTTGGCCAACCTGCGCCGCGGCCTTACCGCGGGTCCCGGCGAGCGTGTGGAGATCTGGCGATCTCACTCAGGTGGACGTTTCCGACAATGCGCCGGACGAGCCCACACGTGAGGAGTTCGCAGTCCACGTCTCAATGACTCTCTACGCGGCCCATCAACAATCTCAGACCAAGCCTATGCATCGACCGGCGGAGGGACTCGGACATGCAGCCCACAGCGTCGTAGGGGATACGGCGAAGTGAAAACCCATCGGCTCGTGCCCGTTTCGATGCTCTGGTAATGTCCTCGACTCGAGGGGATGCGTCGTCATCTTCGATCGTTCGTTTCGCTGTTGCGCGCCAAAGGAAATACCCTCGGACTATGGCATGCTGGTCGACGACATCGTTTGCTTCCAGCGTCCTGGAGGGGCGAAGGCGGTGCGACGGCATTGGTCACGCCAGTACTACGATTTTTCTTCGACAGATGGCGAGGTCCAGCGAGACCGATTCCACAGCAGAAGACATCTGCTCGGAAAAACTCACTACAAATCAGTTTGACAAATACAAAGGAATAAAAATAATGAATACATATGTTGACATTCACATTGTTCAAGATCTTCCGCCCAGCTGTGTCAACAGAGACGATTCTGGCTCCCCTAAAGTCCAGCCATCTACGGGGGTGTACAGCGTTTACGCATATCCAGCCAATCATGGAAGCGGTGGGCCGTCATGACTTCACCGATTGTTTGGATGCCTCCGAGCTGGGCACACGCACCAAGCGGGTGGTCGAGGTTCTCGCGAAAGAGATCGCCAGGCAGGCAGAAGACCTCCGACCAGGCCCGGAGATTGGCGGAGCAAGTCTTCCAAGCCGCCAAGATCAAGCTCGTCGATTCACGGGCGAAGAATGGGGAAGAGTCCCTTAAGTCTCAGGAATCCGGTTATCTGATCTTCCTCTCGCACAGACAGATCGCCATGCTCGCGGAATTGGCCATAGCCAGTGACCGTTCGGGCAAGGCGCTCGACAAGAAAAGCCGTCAAGGCGATTTTCAAGTCCGGCAATTCCATCGACGTCGCCCTCTTCGGCAGGATGGTCGCCGACGACGCCGATCTCAACGTCGATGCCGCATGCCAGGTCGCCCACGCCATCTCCACCCACGCCGCCGAAAACGAATTCGATTTCTACACCGCCGTGGATGACGAGAAAGCCCGATCCGAGGAGAAGGAAGACGCAGGGGCGGGAATGATGGGCACTCGTTGAATTCTCATCGGCGACGATTTATCGATACGCAACGATAAATATAGGTATGCTTTTGGAGAATTTAGGAAATAATGAGGCGACGTTGCGTGCTTTGACTGCTTTTATTAAAAAGCTTCATTAGATCTATGCCGACAGGTAAGCAGAATACATTCGCCAACCGCACGCTGCCAGACACCGTCGTCATTCACATCCGTGAGGATCAACCGGTCTCGTTCGTCGGCGCTTTCGAGAAGCCCATTGCCCAAGATCTCACTGAAGGCTATGTCACGCGGTCGGTTAGACAGCTGGCCGACCACGAGGAGCTCGAAGAGACATATGGATTCAAGCCTCTGCACGGATTCGCTGTGAGCATGGAGAGCCCCGAAGCCGTCGAATCGTAGGGCGAACGCATCTCCTTCGCCGATTTGGACGGCAGGTGCGCGAGTCGTCGCCCGCCGCTTGCCCGGCGCGGAGTCCGAGTGATGACCGTCCTGCTTCTGCGCCTGGCGGGTCCCCTGCGGGCCTGGGGCGTCAAATCGAAATTCTCCATTCGCGCCACCGAATTGGCACCGACCAAGAGCGGCATCCTCGGAATGCTGGCGGCGGCTGTCGGCCGACGCCGAACCGACCCCGTCGAGGACTTGCTGACTCTGCGTTTCGGAGTGCGCAAAGACCAGCCGGGTACGGTCATCCGCGATTTCCACACTGCTCATACGCTGGACGGGAAGAAGTCGATGCCGCTGTCTGACCGGTACTACCTGTCCGATGCCGTCTTCTTGGCCGGAATCGGAGGGGAAGATCGATGCTCGGACGCTCGATCGCGCGGTGCGCTATCCGGCGTTTCCGCTATCTCGGACGGCGATCGTGTCCGCCTGCGCTTCCGGTGTCTCTGGGATTGCGTGAGGCACCGTTGCTTGAGGCCCTGAAAGAGGAGCCTTGGCTGGCTTCGGAGCGGTTTCAACGTCGTAACGGCTGGGATTTCCATGCAGAGATCCTCATCGACAAGGAAGCCGTGCGGGACGGAAAGCATTCCGATGACGTGCGCGGAAGCCGGGACGTGCCCCTTTCTTCGACCCTCGACATCGCGAGTACTCCTTCCGCGACATCGAACGTCATAGGATTTGCCTGGGCGGTATGCGCGGGGTCGATCACCACGATCCGATGGCCGAACTGGAAGATTGACGAGGTGACCGATGCGCTGACGAAAATCGAACTCGACCTGCACAGAAGATTTGCTCGAAAACTCCTGAGCTCGCCCCAGGTTATGCACGCTGTCGTGATGAAAGCGTGCCAGCCCGGCGACGAATCGGGGCAGTCAGATGCCCGCTGACGGCTTTCCCCTGGGCGCGTGCTGTGGCGCGTGGATTCAGGGGAGCTGGCGTGTCCCTGTACATCCTCTCCCGAGACCCCCGGAACTGACACAGCTGGAGATCCGAGGCGGGCCTCGAGCGACACGGCCCGCATTGGACTATGAGGGTTCCTCGACAAGCTGTCGAACGGCCAGCACTGGGCATTCCGTTTGTCGGCCAATCCCATTCACTCTCGGTTCCTGGTGGCCCGGTACTCGCGGTAAAGATACGGACACGTCACTGTCGAGCACCAAAGAGTGGCTTCTCGGAGAGGACCGGCAAATACGGAGTTCTCGATTGCGGGCGCCGATGCCGAGCGTGACGGGACGGCGAAGACTCCGATGGCTCTTCCCCGCTGGACGCTTCCTCTGTGCTGATCGTCCGAAGGACAGACCCGTCTTCTATCGCAACCGCTCGCGATGGGCAGCGTCGGGACAGAGTGACCATCAGCCGAGTCGTATACGAAGGCGTGCTCCGTATCGACGACGCCGAGCCGTTCAAGAGAATGCTCGTCGGCGGACTGGGGCCCTCGAAAGCGTATGGCTGTGGTCTCATGACCCTGGCCCGGCCCAAGCGATCCTGAAGGTGCGTAACTTCGATGGCGCGCCTGCTTCCCGTCCCTGTGACTGCGCTTCCCAGAGCCGCGGACCGTATGTCCTTCCTGTACCTCGAGCACTGTCGTCGTCCATCGCGAGACGGTGCGTTGACGGCGCGCAACGAACAGGGGATGATGCGCGTTCCCGCGGCGTCCCTGCTCGCTGTCTTCTTAGGGCCGGGGACGTCCATAAGCCACCAGGCTATGATGCTGCTCGGAGAGTGCGGCACCACCGCTGTGTGGGTGGGCGAACGCGGTGCGCTACCACGCCATGGACGCTCTCTGGCCACGTCGACCCGGCTGCTGGTCGAACAAGCCGCTCATGCTCTTCGCCCCGAAGCGTTTGGGTGTGGTACGCCAAATGTACCTCATGCGTTTCGCGGGCGAGGATGAGGACTCACCATGCAGCAACTGCGTGGCAGAGGGCGCGAGGTCGAGCCGATACCGTGAGAATTCCCGCCGTACCGGAGTGCCATGGCAGAGGCGCGAATACCAGCCGGACGACTTCGACTCGTCAGATCCCCGTCAACCAGGCTCTGTCCGCCGCGCACGCCGCGCTGTATGGCGTCGTTCACGCCGTCATCGTCTCACTGGGGTGCTCGCCGGGGCTGGGTTTCGTCCACACCAGCCATGGAGGGTCTTTCGTCTACGACATGGCCGATCTGTACAAAGCCGATGTGACCATACCCGTGGCCTTCGACGTGATCAGTGAGGGCATGGAGGACATAACCGGAACGACGCGACGGCGCGTCCGCGACAGGGTGTTCGAATTCAAAGTCATCGAACGCTGCGTGCGCGACATCCAAAGAGCTCCTGGAAGTCGATGAGTCGGAGGACCTGAGCGTCAACGTCGTCTCTCTGTGGGACTATCAACGCAAAGATCGTCGCTGGAGGGACCAATCACGCCTTCGGCATGGAGGCCTCCGAGGAGGGATCCCCGTGGTAGTCATCGTCCTGTCGGCGGCACCGCAGGACTGCGGGAGCCCCTCACGATGGATGCTCGAGGTGTCCGCAGGGGTGTACGTCGGGCACCTCTCCACGCGGGTGCGAGAGCAGGTCTGGGAATTGATCCAGGCCAACATTGGGCAGGGAAGGGCGTTGCTCGTCTACCCGGTCAAGTCCGAACAGAGAGTTTGCGATCCTGTCTCTCGGCCGCGAACGCGTTCCCGTCGATGTCGAAGGGCTTTTGGTCATGCAGGCTCCATCTGTTCCCTCCGCAGGAGTGGAAAGGCTTTCCCAGGCGGTGCTGCGCCTCCGAAGGAGTCCTGGTCGATCGCCGCTCGCCGGCGCCGTTATCGGAACTCCGCTGAGAGGGCGCTCCGGCGAGACTGACCTCCGGGGACGAGACAGACAGCTGTGAACGATGGTCGGCCGATCCGAGGTTTGATCTCCGGGCCTGAGACGGACACAGGACCGTTGCATTCACACTCTGCCTTGGATTGTCGACGTAGGACGGGTACCGGTTCCCCTGTGGACCGTACCCGTCATCCGATGGTTAATTTTCCGTCGAGGCGGTGTCAGAATTCGACCAGCAATCGGATCACAGTACATATAGCGAACGCGAAGGAGAATCGAGACATGCTCCCAACGTTCCGATGTGTCCCGTCATCGGGACGAGCTACTTCGAGGATTTGGTCGGATGAAACCGCTTATTGGCGAGGAATGACGTACAGTCCTCTTCCTCCGAAGGAGGTGGGATTCGCGGCGAGCCGATGCCGTCCATGGAGAGCTTCCAAACCGGAGCCTCGCAGGGTCTCGGCTTTCGTAAATCCGCCCGGTTCTCGGGACGATGCCAGGATTGCCGCCTCCTGGTATTCAGGGCATCGACGTATCGCGCTGCCAACGCATACCCGCCCGTCAGCCAGGCCTATCGACACCGTGTCGGCCGGTTATCCTGCATCACGGCAGTCTGAATGATATACGGCATACTTCTCGACGTCGCTCTCACGCGAGTGGTCAGCGCATAGCGCAGGTCTCCACGCATCCGCGTACCCTTTGGCCGGCGCGAAGACGCGAGTTCCTCATGAGGCCGGGCGGAATCCTTATGCTGGCCACGGCAATCGCCTCAACTCTGGCCTTGGGATGGCTGGGCCCATCTTCCTCGGGCAGTCCTGAGCCGATCTCTTCTTCTCACTCCTCGCCAGTGGATCTACTGCGGGCAGTAGTTGTATTTGTGGCAAGGCGGTTGTGCAGAGATAGAATGCCAGTGCTGTCGCAACATGCACTATACTGATGGAGAGTTGCACATGGTCAGGCGCTTCAATCCGCCGCCCATTGGCCGGTTCCGCCGAAGATGGGTTCCCGACCCGTCGTGCGACCGGACCCGCCTGAGCCCGGCTCCGGAGGATAGAATTTCTGGCTTGACGACGAGGATGAGCGGCATTTGCAGGCTGCCGAGTCCGGAAATGCCGCATCGTCCGACGAGACGGTCTTCTCCGCCTCGAGAGCGGCCGAAGTCTTCGTCCCTACTCGGCCTATTTCAATGAACAGCGCCCGACGGGCTGTCAGATGCCGGGCATGGTCGGTCGTGGAATGCCGGTGGTCCTGGAGGGTATCGGTCGGCGACGTTCCCGGTCCGATCGGCGCGAATCCAAGGCCTGTTGGAGAAACCGGTACTCTCGGACCAGCGATTGACGGCACTGCACCGTCGGCCCCTCGGCGGCGATGCCGCAGTACCAGGCCATGCCTCAATGCCAGGCTAGCGCGGCGTCGGCCGCTCTTCCGCCGGTGCTCGGCGGGCAACCCTCGCGGATGCGGGATCGGGCAGTCGGATCGAGAGGCCTAAGAAAAAGGCTTCTTTACAAAGGCCGATGGGCGTGATCCTCATCCTTCTCATCGTCACGGGGCTTATTGTCGGGGAGTTTTTCGCGGTCAAAGAGTCTTTTGGACGATAAGAACGATGAGTCCCTAGGAATGAATATCACTCATGAAATGAAATAATGTGAAAACTATATTGACTAACTCAGTTCAATTTTATTGAAAGGATTTATTTTATATATTGTACATTACGTTTTAAATGTTTAAAGTCGATTCACGATACTGTATTTAAATATTTAATAATATAACACGACAAAACACTTAGTATGTATTGAATAATCTTTCGTTTTCTTTTGCATTCGACGAAAAATGACCAAATGCTCGAGACGACGAGTCACGGGTTTCGGTACTCGCTATCATGCGGAATCCATGACTCGCACCATCGACATCGCGGTGATTCGCGTGACGGCATCGGTCCTGAGAGTCGTCCGCGAGGCTATATAAAGTCTTAGAGTCTGCTGTGGCATTATGCGACACAATCGAAATGAAAGATTACATATTCAGTTTACCCGCTACGAACTTGGCGCTGAACGCTACCACAGGACGGGCGAGATCCTCCCTGACGCCGAGCTCGAAGAGATCAAGCGACATGACGCAATCCTCCTCGGAGCGGTAGGCGATCCGTCAGTTCCCTCCGGACTGTTGGAAGAGGTCTGCTCCTCAAACTCCGCTTCGCCTTGGACCACTATGTCAATCTCAGACCCAGCAGGCACTATCCGGGTGTTCCGACTCCGCTCGCAGCCCCCGGCGCGATCGACTTCCTCGTCGTGAGAGAGGGGACCGAAGGGTTGTACCGGCAACAGCGGGTCATGCGGGAACCCCTCACGAAGTCGCCACAGAGGTTTCCGTCAACACCGCTTACGGAGTGGAACGAGTGGTCCGCTACGCTTTTTCGAAAGCCGTGTCACGTTCTCGCAAAAAGCTGACATACGTTCACAAACACAACGTCCTTGTCAATGCGGGAGGCTTGTGGCGAAGGATCGTCCAGAAGTGGGCGCGAATACTGATGTCGCGGTCGACTCATCCACGTGGACGCCGCCACGATGTTCCTGCTCACCGATCCCGGACGATTCGACGCTAGCAACCGACAACCTTTTCGGTGACATTCTCACCGACGAAGCCGGCGCAGTGACGGGCGGCATCGGCCTGGCGGCTTCGGGCAACATCAATCCCGAAGGCTCCTACCCGTCGATGTTCGAGCCTGTCCACGGTCGGCTCCGGACATCGCCGGGCGGCATAAAGGCCAGATCCCACCGCAGCGATATCCTCGCGGCTTTGCTTCTCGACCATTTGGGGCATCCCGCCCCGCACGTGCCATCGAGACAGCAATCGAGGCCGATATGGCGGTGCGGGCGAGGCAGCGGCTTCAGGAAACCCTCTTGTGCGTTCAACTCGCAGATAGAGCGACGACATCGCAGCCCGTCTCCGAGGCTGACTACCCGACCGGGAAGCAGGCGGTCTTCAACGCTGGGCGGGCGGAGTGCCTCGGCGTCCTCCGGCTACAATCGGTCTATCGTCAAGAAAGAAAAGAAGTGACACAATGACGTATACGAATTCTAGAACTCGCTTCCATGGGAAGGGTTCCACTCGCCGACGAGTGCTCGACTCCGGGAAATCGTTCCCAATCCGCATTCGACGAGCCAGGCAGGCGACAGCGCGGCTCTCGTCGATCTCGACTCGGCAAACGGTTCTCCGACCACATGGCCCATGCGACATGGACCGCCGAGCGAGGGATGGCATGATTTCCAGGATCGAACCGTACGAAGCTTCATGCCATGAGGTCCGGCTGGCGCGGTTCTCCCTACGGGCAAGAGGTCTTCGAAGGTCTGAAGGCCTATCGGCACGCACGGCTCCATCTGGACGTTCCGGCCTACCCAAAACGCAGCGCGACTCAACCATTCAGAGCCGCCGCCTGGCCATTCGAGTTCGAGCATGAAGCCTTCATCGGATCGATCGTCGAATCGTCCGTCAGGACGCCGCATGGGTGCCCGATGCGCCGGGGTCGTCCCCTACCTCCGTCCTTCATATTCGCATCCGAAAGCCTTTCTGGGTGCGGGCCTCGCATCGCTACGAATACATGGTCGTCGCCTCCCCATCCGGGCCTATTTCGCGAATGGATTCCAGCCTATCGACGTGTGGGTCGAACAGGAGTTCCACCGTGCCGGAACGGGAGGCATGGGCGACGCCAAGACCGGCGGCAACCATGCATCCTCGTTGCTGCGCGAAGACGGTCGCTCGACGCGGGGTATGACGAAGTCATGTTCCTCGACGCGACGATGGGGACCGATATCGACGAACTCGGCGGCATGAACGTCTTCGTGGTCATGTCGGATGGATCGATCCGCACGCCTCGGTTGACGGGCAACATCCTCGCGGGATGCACCCGTTCCTCCATCCTTCAGCTCTTGCGGGACGAAGGACGCGACGTCAGGGAGGAGACTCTGCCCATTGCGGACGTTCTGGCGGAATCGACAGCGGTGCGGTGACCGAGATGTTCGCATGCGGGCTGCCGCCGTCGTCACATCCATCGGGTCGCTTTCGAGTCGGGATTTCACGTCGATCTTCCGGGACACGAAACGACCAAAAGCGATATACGACCACTTGACGGGTATTCAGCTCGGAACGGTTGAAGACACGCACGGTTGGCTGTACCGCTGGCATGAGGCGGCCTCGGATACGCAGAGGAACCTGTGGTTCGGGCAGCCGGGCTTCGATCGGTTCCGCCTTTGCTGGTGGCATCGCCGCGTTCGGAAGGTTGCGGCCGGTCTTGCCGGGAGGCTCACTGCGCCGTCTTGAGCTGGGATGACGGTCGAGACGAGCTCATGGCGGTCGCAGCTGTTCCGGCTTGACACCGGAGCTCGCGGAGTGAGGGTGCCCGAGAGAGTCGTGGGAGTTCGCGCGCCGCCGACGCGCGGCCGCGGCGACGGCGAACTCGCTGCGGGAGGCGGGCATCGTGCGCGAAGGGGAATGCCGAGGCTGAGAACCCTGAGGGCCTCAGGGGTCTCAGGACTCAGCGCTGGTTTGAGTTATCGAGCTTCTTGAGCCGGGCGGTCAGCGTTCTTGGTGCGAGGCGGCGATGGCGGCGACGCGCAGACGCCGGCGCGGCGGGGCCGGACCCGGCAGAACGCGAGGCTATGGTCGCAGACGTCCTTCACGTTGGGCGTCCTTCACAGGAAGGCCGTGCGGCGCTGTCGGACCCGGAGGGTTTATCATGCGTAGATGTCCGAAAAAGGAATGGGCGAGGCCGAACACCGCCGTGCCCACTCGCACCTGGGTGGAGCCCTCATGACGGCTATCTCCATGTCGTTCGTCATGCCCATCGACAATTCTGCGCAAGAACTCACCCCGGCCGCCCTAATGGCGTCGCAGCTCGCGCACCGCTCGCATGCGAAGCTGCGACAGCCGTGACGTCATCCGTATTCGCGCCGATGAGCATGAGGCCCCCGTCAGACGCGAGATTGGGCGACTGCGATCTCCCCCGCCAAGTCGACCGCCTCCGGCGGGCTCCATACTGGGATTCGATCCGGCGGGTTGACCTGGATCGCGACATCGAAACGACCGACCGGATCCCCCGCACGGTCGCATTCGCCCGACAGATGCGCCTCCTGAATGCGGTTGAGACGAAGCCGGCTCGAAGAGTCGACCGTCTCCACGCAATCGGCCGCGCGCAGCTCCGCGCCGGCCCTTGTTGGCCTGGACGTGGCCGATCGCCTCGGTGGGACAGCGCCCCCGAGGATCTCAGTTCGGACTCACTCTGTGAGCTGTTGGATGAAGTTGTGGCCGATCCTGGACGCACCGGCTCGCAGCGCCGCTGCCACGCGTTCCGGCTCTTGGAACTTCGCGGCCAAGAGAATGGCGACGGCGTCCTCGGCACGCCCCGAGGCGATCGAAGCGGCCGCCACGCTCTCGCGAATTCGAGTGAAGCGCGTGGCGATCTCGGTCACATCCGGGCGGAGCACTCCGTCGAAGCTGGTTTCCTGCCCGACCAGTTGACGCCGTTCGTCTCGACTCGTCCGCGCTGTGCCATTCCCTTCGGGTTGTCTGGTTCGTTGCTCATCTCGACCTCGTATGCCGGCAGTGACAATTGCAGTGTAGCCGCGTCAGGTCAACTCCAGAGTTTCCCGACGCAACGACCCGCAGACGCACCGCGCCCGCCTCGTCGCATTCGTCGGGGTCCACGAAAGCGTGGAAACCCGGTCGCCGTCGCCTGCGCCGTCATCGAGACGTGTGACGACCGCAGGCGGCGGGTTCTCTTCCTCCATGAGCGCTTCGCCGCGTCGCCGGAACGCCCGCTGATGAGATCGGCCGCTGCGGTTCTCGGCTACGGAAGAAATCCGCTCCACGCGCCTGAGCCGATGCCGATCGCCTCGTATTCGTCGTAAAAACGGGATCGATGTCTGCTGAAGCAGGCCTCGCCGTCTAGGTCGGCCCCTGCAGAAAGCGGTGCCGTCCGGTGCTGTTCCCGGAGACCACGATGGGTCGCCGTCCGAGACGGTCGAGGGTCTCGCCGTCCTCGAACTGGACGGCTTCGACGCGTCGGAAGGCCGCGTTGCGGACCGCGACCCTGAAAGAGCATGCCGGTTGTGGGTCAAAAGCCGCCGTGCCGCCTTCTGCGACGCCGTGAGGCGACTTCGTCGCATCCGGCCTCCGCGTCCGCAGCAGGGCCTTCGGCTTGCTGGGCCGTGGCTCTCCCCTCCGCGAGGGCCTCCCATTCGTCGATCAACGAGAATCTGACGGAACGGATGAGCAGGCGGCAGACCGTGATGTCGTCGACTATCGTCTGTGCGCGCCTCGAGGGAACTGTCTGCGGAGCGCCTGTAGACGTCGGTGAGATGGCGCAGCAGGACCCCTCGCTGCGGGCGAGGAGTCGAGACGCAGAGACGAACTCGGAGAAAGTCTCCGCATGCTCGATCATCTCTCGCACGATGGACTTCGCAGTGAGCTCGTACGCGTCGACCCAGGGATTCGTCTGCCGGTAGACGTCAGCGCCCGTGCAACAGTTCGCCGAAGGCTGAGGCCACGTGATCCGGTCGGCCTCGGCCATTCGCTCGTACCCGATCCCTGCGGCCTTCATCTTCCCGATGGCCTCGCGCGGGCCTCCCGCCCACTCCTGTGCGCAGAGGGACCTGCGGAGGATCTACCTGGGACGGATTTCGACGACGCTGACGACGTCAGCGCATGAGTCCTGCGATTCGCGGTCCAACAGATCGAGCCCGCCAGCGCGAAAGGGCGCGAGCGACGAGTTGAGCGCGAAGTCGCCGACTCGCGGGCGAATGCACTGGCGGACTCTCCCGGGTGAGCGTCCTGCCACCGACGGCGTGGTGGACGAGGGATGCCCGTGGACCGAAGGGCTTCGTATATCTCCACCGCCTTGCGAAGAGTGGATTGACGGCGGCTCGTGGGTTGTCGGTTGGGAGGCGGATGGCGGCTGCGACGGCGTCGCCCGGCTCCTGAAGGACGTTGAGAAGCATCGCGTGGCTCACCCGCATGTAGAGACCAACGCCTCCGGCTGGGCTCTCGAAGATGCGCGAAGGTCTTGTCCGACCATGGCGACGCCCTCGCGCCTTTCTTCTGACGATCTTCAGTTTCTTCGGGTCGTTCGCGGCCTTCTCCCGAGGCCTTCGCGTTTTCGATCTCGTACTCAGGCGTCTGAACGATGACGTCGCCTCGTGTCGAGACAACCGCGTCGCGCCCCGCGATCTGGTGGAATTCCCGGGCGGACAGATGCGCGAGCGCGCGCCATCGAATTTCGACGGAGGTGAGGTACCGTGCGGATCGGGACGCACGTTTGTGAGTGTCCGTTCGCAGACGACGCCCAGTAGCCCGATCTGTCGAGCCGTCTGCGAGCGAGCCCTGCGTGGTGCACGCCGATTCCGGCGCGCAGGGAGTTTGAGAGGGTCCATGTCCGGGGGCGAATCGGAAGTCGCCGATCGCGCAGCGATCTTTATTCCTCTGCTCTTCGCGGAGGAGATTGATCGGCAGGAGCGCCTGCTGGGCCACCGCCTGCGTTGGGAGGATGGACGACGTGAACGGTGCCCGGTGTGTGGACGAGTTCGTTGACGACTTCGCGAGAGGCTCGTGAGTAGGGAGAAGTTCAGGGACGGGGCGTTCGGCGTCGTCGACGAGTGGTCACGCTGCGGCCGGTGCGGCCGCTTTCTTGTCCTCGGCGAGGAAATGCCGTGTCGCCGAGGGTTGCGGAGAGGAGTACATGCTGGGTCAGAGGTGAGTTCGAGAAGCGGTGCCTGCTGTTTTCCAGCCGCGCCAGGACCGCCGTAGAAGTGGAACTCGATCAAGGACGAGGACGCTCGATGTCGGCGTCCTCGCCTGGCGCAACGCCATGTGTCCGCGACGATTTCCGCCGTCGCGCAGACGATGGGCGCCATGCGTTGACTCGATGTGTCGCGGTGACTCGTCCCGACATTGTGTGCGCTCGAGGCTGTCGCGATGAGTTCGAAAGAAACTTCTCCGAGACGAGCGCTTTGAGCCGGGAGCCGTGTACTAGGCGGTGCGGCCTTCCGCCAGTGCGGTGAAGATCGCCGCCAGCCACCCATCGACCTGCGAGCCCGTGGGAGTGGAGACAGTGAGATGCTCGCCTTCGACGGCGGCGAGAGGCTTCTTCTGAGCTTAGAGGGTAGAGAGGTCGATCCGGTCAGATCTCGGCCCAGGATGACAATTCCTCATAGATCCGCTTCATCCGGGTGGAGTCCCAGGCCGTGCGTGCGTCCTCGATGCGGTCGAGGCAAGGCGTTCGAGAGGCGAGGTGCGGCGGAAGTTTCTCAGCGGGTACGTGGAGGCCACTCCATCAAGGTGCCAGAATCCGTGTCACGCGTTGCCGGCGTCGGCGAGGCGAGGGACGCCGTGCTGGGTCCGCAACGATCGCGAAAGCCCGCCGGAGGACGGCGATCCGTCTCCGTCGTGCTCAAGGTCATTCCCCGTGCGTGAAGGCACATCCAGCCGACGGCTCCGACTTGCACGGAGGCGTCGACGGCGCAGGCTCAATGCGTTCTCATCGCTAGCTCAATTGGTGAGAGCAACTGACTCTTGACCAGTGGGTTCTGGGCGGAGTCCCAGGCGGTAGTACATGGCTGGGGCCTCCGGTATCGGAGGCCTCTTCGCTTGCATCAGATGGTCTGTATCGAGTCAGAAGTCCGGGTGGTATTCTGGGCCTCATGACGCTTTACAAGCGCCAAAGTCGCGTGCACAGACCTTACGATCAGCGTGACCCTCGTCAGACTATGCGAGTTACGCGCGCGCATCCCTGAGTTTCAGCGTTCTTTCCAGTGACGTAGGACATCTCGATCTACCCACGACAGTATCCGGCGCGGCGGCTATCCGGTGGGCAACGCGCTACCAGCGGAAGGCGCGAGGCGCCTGCAGCGATGCGCCTCGGCGAACTCGGCATCGCCGCGAAAGGCAATGACGCCCTCTGGCCGTCGACGGGCGCTTCAGCGCATGCGAGCCTCGGTCAACGCCGTGCCGAGGAGATCGACGCGAATTCGCAGTTCGCGGCTCGCCCACCCGCCCAAACACGAGCGTTTCACGAGCCTGCGCAATGCGCGCGCGGCGAGGGGCCAGTTCGGTTCCGACTCTGCTCCAGCATCCCCCGGCGTTTCATGTGGATCGGAGACCCTGACGGACAGCGGTATGCCGGAGCACCTGCAAACGGTCGCGACCGCGTTGCGAGACTTTCCGCGTGCGACCACCGTCCTCGAAACGGGCGGATCGAGGACGAGCTCCGGCGGATCTTCGAGCAGGATCAACAATGCGGGCAAAACGTCTGAAGAAGTCGAAGTCTTCAACGCCATCAGCGGCGCCAGCGGATCGGGCGCCGAGATCGCCACCGTCACCACTGATCGCCGACAGCCTCGCCTCCAGTCACTCTACGTGCGTGACGGATGCCTGATGACATGGTCTGTTCCGCGCTCCTCAGTGCGCAGGCATCCCGACCTCGCTCAGCCCCAACGGCGAGGTTCACGCCCGACAGGAGAAAACTGTCGGACTTTTCCGGACGAGGACGAGGCTGGGCGAGGTTTTCGCCGGACGGATGCCCTTCGCGCCACCATCAGGTTCCTTCAGGATCGTGTGTGTTCATGGCGACGTCTCCTGCCGCAGCAGTTCCTTCTACTCATCAACGGTATTTTCCCTTCCCCGACCCGGACAGACGCACTCGCAGGCTATCGTCCGATGGTTTTGAGAGCGCCGCGAGATGCGGTGCCGTCTGTCTCTCCAGCAGTATCAGTCTGTGCGTGGCTCACCGGAAACTCGTAGTCCGGCGATGAGCACGGGTCCGTTCTAAAGGCTTTCTGGATGTCGCTAAGTCGAGAACACTTTCACCACTCCTGATCGAGTTTTCAGGAGACCAACTCGCGAGCAGAAGAGCCCTCTGCGACGATGTGGGCGCGCCATCCCTGCTCGCCTCGAGGACGCGGAAGCGGCTTGGAGTTCAAACGACCTAGCCGCGAGCGCCGAAGAGATCGGCTCGCTCAACGACGCCGTTCGACGGTACGTCTCCTCGAGTGACTGCGAGGAGCGTACCACCGCAATTCCACGGGCAACCGCGCGATCCTCGGCTTTCGAGGATCCCGACATCGTACCGAACTGGATGGCTCATGGTGTGCGACTCGATTCGCGACCGCGGATCGATGCAGCGCTCGCCTCATGTTCTTTCCACTCCGGACGACGTCAGGCTATTCGGATCGGATCCGCAGACGGTGATCGAGAGGAGAAACTCAGCATCGTCGGCGAAGTCCACCGCTTTCTGGATGTCCAGACCGGAGGGACTGACGCCTCGGCGGCCGCACCCAGCCCGGACGACGAGCTGGGGTTTCGCGCTGAGGCGATGTGGCGGGCGGACGGAAACGCGGAGGCGAAGCGAAGCGCTCTGGTCCGCCGTCGTCGCCTTCGCCTCGGTCCGTTCCGGTACAGCTGAAGACGTGTCTGCACCACCTGTGACCGGCCAGCCCGCGCCGATCTGCCCGATCTCGAGGCTGACGAGGCTGGACTGCCCGGCGCGCTGCGGGAAAGAGGCCTCGAACTGCATCGCCGTGTGGAACGACCCTTCCGTGGACGCATGCGGCGGGGGCTGCCGTCGTGCGGTGAGTGCGCGACTATGCGGTCAACCGCGAAGCTTTTCCTGGCGTGGGCGCGTTCCGTTCGGCTGCTCAGCAGGCGGGTCTCGCGTCGTGGAATTCCGGACGATTAGCACCATCTGGGCCGAGCTGCGAGGCGCGGTCTGGTCGACCATTCCGACGACGTGCCTCGAACCCGACCACAGCATTCGAAGCGACCAGGTGCATATCACGCGCTTTCCGGCACTTTCGGCGATGGTCGTCGACCACGCCGTGTCGTCGGGAGGGCGGGGGACCGGACGCCACACTGCCACGGACCCGGCATCGCGCGGGGCGGCGCATCCGCCACGCGATGCACGAGCCCTCGCGCGGCCGCTCCGCCGTGGTGCGGCGACATGCTTTGAGCAAATCTGATCGCTCCGGGTGAGATCGCTCATCTACCTCAATGGGCTGCCCGCATACAGGGGTGGAGAAAGAGGTTTGCGTTTCCACCCGCGCTTCCGGTCGGAAGACGACGCTCTGAAGAGGTGGTGCGCTCGGCCGACGCCAACGAAAACGAATGGCGTTGTAGCGAGGAGATCACGGCATCGTCCACCTTCACTATCGACACACTACGGGCGACGATGAGCTCGCCTTGTTCAAACTCTGAGTTCGCACTGTATCATGGCGGACCGGCAGACCAGCACGAGCTCCTACGTCATGGAGATTCCCGCTGATCGACGGTTCGTCGCACCTCTCTTCCGCATCCTGGGCCATCTCTGCTAAACAGCCCGCCGACGCATAGCCATGAGGGTCGGCTGGTGCACGCGCTGGTCGCCCGTCCGCCGTGGCGGGACGTCGATCGGGAGATCGGTCAGTCGGCCACGCAGACAGTCTTGCCGCGGGCGTGCCGCGTCGCCAGGTGAGCCAGGGCCGCTGGGATCGTCGGCCAGACTCACGGTCTCGGGTGAGCATGGCGTCGAGGTCCCGTTGGCTACGCGCCTCATAATGGCGGTGAGCATGGTGACCCAGGTCTCTTCCGGGCGGCCGGGTTGCGTGGCGTGTGCGGGCCCCGAGCGAGATCTCGTACGGACGGAGACGTCGTGAAAGGCCGGACGCCCGTCTCCGCGGCCGGCCACGGCGACGAGCCGCCCTCCGGGGTGAGGACGACGAGCGTTGTCGCGAGGCTGAATCCGGGCCGACAGGTCGTAATCACGCCGTCCGCCGCCGTAGCCGTTCGTGAGTTCGCCGGACAGCGTACGTAACTG